>Ga0209370_1000014_pt1 | contig 691903 bp, 674 predicted proteins | sample AgamicAtPrz_FD_187164 | JGI IMG/M metagenome (GOLD analysis project Ga0209370, IMG submission 187164) | Agave microbial communities from Guanajuato, Mexico - At.P.rz (SPAdes) (version 2) | ecosystem: Host-associated > Plants > Phyllosphere > Phylloplane/Leaf | place: Guanajuato, Mexico...
GAGCGGGAGGAGGATACACAGGCGGAACCTGGAATGGAGATACTCTTCCTGTCGGTGGATGCCTGCCTTATGATAATTGTTTAAATCCCGAAGGCGGAGGAGGTAGTGGAGGTGGAGAAACTACTCCTACAAACAATAATCCTCCGGAGAATCCTTGTGAGAAAACAAAAAGTATTGTAGATAATCTCAAAAGCAAACCTGCAATAGATGATATGAAAAGTCAATCAGGATTACCGGCTTCAGATCCCAACAGCGGAGAAATTGCATATAAGTTTAAAGAAGATGGAACCCCATCACCAAAAATTGTAGGTGATGCTCACAGTGTAAATTTCGGAGATAAAGCAGGGTATGCTGGAGGCTATCATAACCATACTACAACAGGAACACCGATGCTTTCTCCACCAGACATAGAGCAACTTCTTCAATTTGTTTTAGCCCAGGGTAACTATGGAAATCCAAGTGATGCATTTATAGGAATGATAGCTCCCAATGGGATACATTATATAGCAAATTTTAATGGAAATTATAATGATGCTTTAATTAGTTTTTCACAGCAACAATTAGATATATTTATTAAAAATTTTGAAACGAGAAATGGCCTTTATGGATCCTCTAGTGGAGGTGAAGGATTGGAAAAATCATTTTTTAAAACTTTAAATGATATGGGGTTGGCAGGAAAAGTAAATTTACAAAGAGTTGAAAGTGATGGGATTAAAACAATATCTAAAAATAATGATGGTACAATAAATGCTGTACCATGTCCTTAAAAAATAAAAATATGAAAAAAATAATTTTTAAATCAATAATAATTTTTATATTATTTTCTGCTTTTTCTTGTAAAGCTCAACAAATTTATCCATTAAAAACTGATTATACTGAAGTTGCTCAAAACTCTTATTTAAAGGATTTAAATAATGAATTAGACTCTTTTGTAGGTACATGGCAAGGGAGTTTTAATGGTAATTTAATTACTTTATCTGTAACAAAAGAGGAGCATAGATTTTTTAACGAGAATCAATATAAGTATTATAAAGATATTTTATCTATAAAATATATCATTAAAAATTCTTCTGGAACTGTACTTCAAAATACGCAAAATATGACTTTTTCAGCAGAACAATTGAAGCATACTATCTACAGTCAATGGGCAGAGAATAATGGAAATAGTCTTTTATTTTATTATGGAGGTACAAACTGTCGTGTTGGCTGGGGAAGTATAGAATTAAAGAAAATCAGTTCTACACAAATTTCATGGGAATATCGTCCTAATGATATTATTCTTGATGACAGCAAATGTCCACCGGGAACAGATATTAATATTTATCTTCCCGAAACAAAGGATTTGATTTTCACCAAACAATAGTGAAAAGGTTTATAACATATTTAGGAATATTTGTTGTGTTTTCTTGTAAAGCACAACAAGCAATATATCCTTTATTAACGGATACTTCAAATATACCTAATAATTCTTATGTTAAAGACCTGGATAATGAATATGATCCATTTGTAGGCATTTGGAAATCAAATTTAAATGATAATGTTGTAACACTGAAAATTACTAAAGTTATACAAAAGCCATTACAAAAATTAGATGTATCATATTATTCCGATGTATTAATTGTTCAATATTCTATTCAGGATAATAATGGAAATATAATTGAGAATAATATAAGTTCAAATTTGAATGATTATAAAATTATTTCAACATTATATAGTAAAAAAGCACATGTTGTAAAACTTTATTATCAAGGTGGCCAATGCCAAGTTGGCTGGGGTGGTATCAATTTAAAGATGATTGATTCCACTCATTTGAAATGGAATTATCAACCTGAATCAACAGTTATTACTAATAAAAACTGTTCAGATTATCCTGCTGGAGGTATAAAGATAAATTTGCCTTATGAACCAACTGATATAGTTTTCACTAAACAATAATAAAAGCCTCTTCGGAGGCTTTTTTCAAAGATGAAATATGAATAAACATTTTTTATATAAAAGATTAAAGCAGTTATTATTTTTTATATTCTTTTTATCTGCCTCATTTAATTCTCAGGTTATTAAAGATTCAGTATTAGGCAAACCTAAACTTGTGAAAGAATATGTAATTTTTCTAAATGATTCCGGTCCATATACCTTTATGAAGGGAGACAATGAGTATGGCCATGCAACCATTATGCAACCGGAAAATTTGCGAAGAAGTATGCGAGATACATGGTTTGGGACAGGTTTCTGTCGATATATAAACAATGAAACATACTATGATAAAAATAAAAATATTACAAAAGAAACATGGTACTACAAATCAGGAAAAATTGTAGATGATTATGATTATGTATATGATGGTTTAGATAGGTTAGTTACTGAAAAATCCAAAAATAGTTATTCACAACATACTTCCCGTTATTTTTACAGTAAAAATGAAAAGACTGCAAAATTTAGAGAGTATTATTCTAAATGGAAAGATGAACCGATGGAAAAATATATTAACAATCTTGAAAGTTTCAAACCTTTATATATAACGAAGTTTGATACTATAACAAGGACAGACAGTATTTTTATAGTAACAAATGATATTTGGAAAAAAAATGATAACGGTTCTTTTAGTAGCATTAAAGACTCTATTTATCATCAAAAATTAAGCTGTGTAAAGATTTATGATAATGGATATAAAGTAATTGAATCAAAGTTTTTCGACCATAAACTTGATTATGAAAACAAAAAAATATTTTTAAGCGGACATATGACATATGAGTATGATGATTCTGGAAATTTAATAAAGAAAACTAATATTAAAGATGGAAAGTATCATTATTATACCATATTGGGAAATGGAAAAATAATCAAAGAAGAAAAAGATGGCAATTATGGAAAAACCATGTCCACTACTTATACTTATACCAAAGACCAAAAATTAGAAAGAGAAACAACCTATTACAATGATAAACTTTGGTATGATAACAGGTTTGAGTATAAAGATAATTATATAACCAAATTATATTATCAGGATGGAGATAAGCAAAAAAGTACAACAGTAGTTGTTTTTAAATATAAGTTCGATAAACATAAAAACTGGATAGAAATAGTTAAAAATGTTAATGGAAAAGACTTATATAAATGGATCAGAGAAATCCAATATTATTAAAGACATATAAAAAATAACCGCTAAAAGGCTGTTTTTAGTTTATATTAAAAGGATTTGAAAAGCTGTATCGTCCCTAAATTAATAACTAATCAACTTATTTCAGAATAGGATATAAAACAAAAAGCGTTCAAATTAATCTGAACGCTTTTTTTATTAAATATAATATTTTCTAAATTCTTTCGATATCCGCCCCAATCGCTTTCAGTCTTCCGTCAATATTCTCATATCCTCTGTCGATCTGTTCAATATTGTGGATGATGGATTTTCCTTCTGCAGACAGTGCTGCGATCAGAAGGGCATTCCCGGCTCTGATATCCGGTGAAACCATGGTAGTTCCTCTCAATGGAGCTTCTTGGTTCAGTCCGATCACGGTAGCCCTGTGCGGATCGCATAAAATGATCTGGGCGCCCATGTCAATTAATTTATCTACGAAGAATAATCTGGATTCAAACATTTTCTGGTGAACCAGAAGACTTCCTTTTGCCTGAGTAGCCACTACCAGAATTATCGATAATAAATCCGGTGTAAATCCTGGCCATGGAGCATCCGAAATGGTAAGGATAGATCCGTCTATAAATTTCTGGATTTTGTAATTTTCCTGAGCCGGAATAAATATATCGTCATTACTTTGCTCTAGCTGAATTCCTAATTTTCTGAAAGTATTTGGAATAACGCCAAGCTGGCTCCAGTTCACATTTTTAATGGTAATTTCGGATTTGGTCATGGCAGCAAGGCCTATCCACGATCCGATCTCTACCATATCCGGAAGCATTGTATGCTCAGTACCGCGAAGATACTCTACTCCTTCAATGGTCAGAAGGTTGGAACCTATTCCTGATATATTGGCTCCCATTCTGTTCAGCATTTTACACAATTGCTGAAGATAAGGTTCGCACGCAGCGTTATAAATTCTTGTTTTTCCTTTGGCAAGCGTAGCGGCCATTACGATATTGGCTGTTCCGGTAACAGAGGCTTCTTCCAGAAGAATGAATTTTCCTCTGAGCTCTTTGGCTTTTAATGAATAGAAATATTCATCTTCATCATAATTAAATTCAGCACCAAGCTCTACAAGCCCCTGGAAATGGGTATCCAGTCTTCTTCTTCCTATTTTATCTCCTCCCGGAGTCGGCATATAAGCTTCACCATAACGGGCAAGCATAGGGCCCATCAGCATAATAGAACCTCTCAGTTTAGCACCGTCTTTTTTAAATTCATGAGACTTGATATAATCGAAATTAACCTTGTCTGCTTTAAAAGTAAAATCTCCCTGACCGTTTTTTGTTACTTTAACTCCGAAATCACCAAGGATTTCAATCAGCCTGTTCACATCATGGATGTCAGGAATATTTTTAATTCTTACTTCCTCATCTGTTAACAATACAGCGCACAAAATTTGTAAGGCTTCGTTTTTTGCCCCTTGTGGAGTGATTTCACCATGCAGTCTTTTTCCTCCTCTTATCTGAAATGTTCCACTCATTATTTTCTGTTTTTATGATTGTTGTTATGCCTTCTCTTGTTGGTCTGGTTCTTATTATTGTTGTTGTTATTATTGCTGTTTCTGCCGCTGTTATTGTTGTTATTTCTGCTGTTGTTGTTATTGCTGGTGTAATAGATTTTACTTTTTTCAAGAGATTCTATTCCTGTAAGATCCAGCCTGTTTTCAGAAAGCTCCTTCAGGTGGCGGAAAATAACGTCGTCCGTTACATGTTCCTTATTATATACATTATAAGACTTCTTCATATTGTTGGCGATCACTTCGATCAGGGCTTCTTTTTCGTCGCCCGGTTCCAGTTCAATAGCTTTTTCTATCAGTTGAAGGATGCTTTTTCCGTAAAATTTGAAATCTCCCTGAAGTTTAGGATATTCCATTTTTTTTGGTTTTTCTGCCAGCTGTTCTCTGGTAGGAAAAGGGTATGGTGAGTCTACATCAAGATCATATTCTGCTAAAATGAAAAGATGATCCCAAAGTTTATGCTTGTAATTTTCTTCGTCACGGAGCTGAGGGTTTCTCTGACCCATAAAATCGATAATGGCCATAGCCATTTCGCTCCTTTCCTCTTTGGTAGGGAGCTCTTTGCAGCGCTCAACCAGCTGCTGTATGATTCTGCCATATTCTGGCATATGAAGCTGAGTTTTTTGGGTGTTGTATTCCATAGTATGCAAATATATGCATTAAAAGAAAAATTGTTTTGAAAATATTAAAAGTTTATGATTTTTTAATGAAAATTAAATGCGGTTATTTAAAGGGATTTTATATCAGAAATTAAAAAATTATACATTTTGTATACATTGTTTCAATAAAATTGTAATTTAGTTGATAGATTAATAATTAAAATAAGTATGAAAAAAACACATTTATTACTTTCGGTACTGGCTTTAACATTGTTTAATTCCTGCCGGAACAGTGATGAAAATGACAATGAAAGTCTGACCAGGCAGGAAGTTCATTCTAAAATTGTCAATGTTACCAATCATGACGGGCGTCCCTTCAGTACCGGAAGCGGATCTTTGACCGGTAAATTCGTATCCGGCCCCGGAGGCGGCGTTCTCATGCAGGGCTTTTACTGGGATGTTCCCGAAGGTGGAAACTGGTGGAATACCGTAAAAGATAAACTGACAGCGTGGTCAAATTCAGGAATCAGTGCAGTATGGCTTCCGCCGGCTTCCAAAGCGCAGAACGGGGCTTATTCCATGGGATACGATCCTACAGATTATTATGATTTTGGAAATTTTAACCAGAATGGAAGCGTGGAAACCCGTTTTGGATCCCGAGCGGAATTGGAAGCACTAATTACAAAAGCCCACGCCGAAAATATGCAGGTTTATGCAGATATTGTAATAAATCATAACAGTGGCGGGCAGTCTCAGGCCAATCCTTATACCGGGACGAATACCTGGACCGATTTCTCAGGAGTGGCTTCCGGAAAATTTCCAAGAAGTTATAATGATTTTTACAAAAATTCTTACGGGAATAATGATGAAGGTTCCTTCGGAGGATTCCCGGATCTTTGTCATGCCAATCCTTATGTGCAGGACTGGTTGTGGGGAAGAGATGATTCTGTCGGGAAATATTATAAAAACGTAATGAAATTTGACGGCTGGAGATTTGACTATGTGAAAGGTTTCGGACCCTGGGTAGTCAATAACTGGAACTCCAACGTAGGAGGTTTCTCCGTTGGTGAGTTATGGGATTCCAATGTGAATACTTTAGAGTGGTGGGCTAATAATGCCAACAGTTCCGTATTCGATTTTGCTGCTTATTATAAAATGGATGAAGCCTTCGACAACGGAAACCTTAACGTTCTGAACGATGATATGATGTGGAAAAGAAACCCTTATAAAGCGGTAACCTTTGTAGCCAATCACGATACAGATATTATTTACAATAAAATGCCGGCTTATGCTTATATCCTGACCCATGAAGGATATCCTACCATCTTTTACCGTGATTATGAAGAATGGTTAAATAAAGAAAGGCTGAATAATCTGATCTGGATCCATAATAACAAAGCTACAGGAACAACTTCCATACTATATACAGATAATGATGAATATATTGCAAGACGGAATGGCTATAACGGAAATCCGGGCCTTGTAGTCTATATTAATAATTCATCCAGCTGGCAGGAAAGATGGATAGAAACCAACTGGAGCAGCCAGCAGATAAAAGATTTTACAGGAAACTCAAGCTGGTATCCTACTACACAGGGAGATAAATGGGTGAAGATCCAGGCACCGCCAAACAGCTATTCAATTTGGTCACTGAACCAATAACACAAGAATAAAAAAGCAAAGATGAAATGATCATCTTTGCTTTTAATTTTTTAGGAAATATTCGTCAATAGAAACGAGCTTTAGCCGAAACTTAATGAATAACATTCACTAAAATTATACTTCAATAAATTTTTTCTTTTGATCACGATCCGGTAGGAAACATTTCTGGTTGGCGAGCTTCATTCTGTTTTCTGAAACAAGATTGTATATTTTGTCACTTAAAAACGCCGGGATTATTTTCCCGATGGCTGATAATTTATAAATTCCGCCCAGGATATTGGCAATCTGAAGTACAGCCCTGGATTTGGTAAAATAATACTGATTGGGCTTCCACAGATAAAGCGTGTTGAACACTTTGGTTTCCAGGCCTCTTTCAGAAAGGAACTTCTGTCCGAAATCAGACTGCAGGGAAGCAAACATAAACCTGTCATGTTGATCCCTTTCCAGGATCCACTGTACCCAGAAATTGCAGACGCCACAATCGCCGTCAAAAAATACAATATGCTTATCTTCCCACTTCTCCTTCATACCGTTTGATTTTTAAAATACCATTTTTCTGTCGGTTTCTTCCTTTACTTTTTTAAAATATTCTACCAGTTGCTTACGCTGTTCTGCAGTAAGTTTGGCATCTTGATGTCCTATGTAATACGATTCCAGAGGCATTTCCTCTTTTTCAATCATTTCTATGCATTCTTCCAGTTTATGAGATTGTACTTTAGGTTCGTATACTGCAAAGGTAGAGAAATTAAGCTCCTTTCTGCCTTCATCAATATGATTTTTAACAAACCATGACGCTGGTGAAATACTTGTGTACCAGGGATATCGGGTTTCATTGGAATGACAGTCGTAACAGGAAGTGCTGATGATCTTTGCAATGGGCTCCGGTGTCTTCTTAATCTTCAGGAAATCCATTCCCGGAGTAGGGGCCGGATTGGTTTTATCGATCGGGAAAAACTGTATAATAATAAATGCAACAAGCAGTACAACCAGGATTTTTTTCATATCATTTTATTCTTAAGATATAAAAATAATCAAAATTTATTAAATCGGAATAGGCTGATTATCAAAATACAAATCCTCATTTGAAATGATTCTAAATATGATCATTTGCCTTTGCTTTTTATATATCGAGTGTTGAATTTTTACTAACTTAATTGCATCATTACACCTTTTAAGATGACGCTTTTAGTAAGTTCATAAAAATTATTAATTATAGTTTTTAACTATTGTCTAAATAATTATTAATAGATTGTATTTATTAATTAAGCTTTGTAAGTTTGCCATGTATTAAAGATCTAATAACATTAAAAATTAACTATATGGAAAAAGATTCAAACGACATCAGTAAATGCCCGTTTCATAACGGAACAATGAAAAAAGAAGCGGTAGCCGGTGGAGGAACCAAAAATCTGGATTGGTGGCCGGATCAGCTGAGGGTAGATATTCTGCGGCAGCATTCATCGTTTTCCAACCCTATGGACAAGGATTTTAACTATGCCGAAGCATTTAAAAGTCTTGATCTTGAAGCTGTAAAAAGAGACCTTCATGCATTAATGACAGATTCCCAGGATTGGTGGCCGGCCGACTTTGGTCATTATGGTCCCCTGTTTATCCGTATGGCATGGCACAGTGCCGGGACATACCGTGTGGGTGACGGTAGAGGTGGTGCCGGGGCAGGGCAGCAGCGTTTTGCTCCTTTGAATAGCTGGCCGGATAATGTGAGCTTGGATAAAGCCAGAAGACTCCTTTGGCCTATCAAACAAAAATACGGGAATAAAATCTCGTGGGCAGATCTCTTAATCCTTACCGGAAATGTTGCGCTGGAATCAATGGGGTTCAAAACATTCGGATTTGCAGGTGGGCGTGAAGATGTATGGGAACCGGATATGGATGTGTACTGGGGTTCAGAAAAAACATGGCTTGGAGGAGATTTGCGTTATGCTCACGGTTCAGAGGGCGTAGTTGAAGGAAGGGGAGTGCTTCCGACGGATGATGATGCAGACGGTGATATCCATTCCAGAAATCTTGAAAAACCTCTTGCTGCCGTACAAATGGGGCTTATTTATGTAAATCCTGAAGGACCGGACGGAAATCCTGATCCTATTGCAGCTGCTAAAGATATCCGTGATACTTTCGGACGCATGGCCATGAACGATGAGGAAACCGTAGCCCTGATTGCCGGTGGTCATACCTTTGGTAAAACCCACGGTGCAGGTCCTGCTGATCATGTAGGAAAAGAACCGGAAGGAGCCGGAATTGAACTTCAGGGATTAGGATGGAGCAGCACATACAAATCAGGGAAAGGAACAGATGCCATTTCCAGCGGTCTTGAAGTAACATGGACAGAAACTCCGACCCAGTGGAGCAATTATTTCTTTAAAAATTTATTTGAAAACGAATGGGAACTGACCAAAAGCCCTGCTGGCGCCCACCAATGGGTAGCCAAAAACGGAGAAGAGATCATTCCTGATGCATTCAACCCTGAAAAAAAGCACAGGCCAACGATGCTTACTACAGATCTTTCTTTAAGACTGGATCCGGTGTATGAAAAGATATCAAGACATTTCTACGAAAATCCTGAAGCATTTGCAGATGCTTTTTCCAGAGCATGGTTTAAGCTGACCCACAGGGATATGGGGCCAAGAGCAAGGTATCTGGGACCGGATGTGCCTCAGGAAGAACTGATATGGCAGGATCCTCTTCCTGAAGTTAATCACGAATTGGTAAACGAAGCAGATATTGCTGCGTTAAAAGAAAAAATTATCAATTCAGGGCTAACTGTTCCAGAACTTGTAACTACAGCCTGGGCTTCTGCCTCTACATTCAGGGGAAGTGACAAGCGAGGTGGAGCAAACGGAGCCAGAATCAGATTAACTCCTCAAAAAGATTGGGAAGTAAATAATCCTGCCCGGCTTCAAAAAGTGCTGGGAGTTTTAGAAAATATTCAGAAAGAATTTAATGAAAATCAGGCTGATGGGAAACAGGTTTCTTTAGCAGATTTAATCGTCCTTGCAGGAAGTGCTGGAGTTGAAAAAGCGGCTAAAGATTCAGGACATTATATTAATGTTCCGTTTGCACCCGGAAGAACGGATGCTTCACAAGCGCAAACCGATGTAGAATCTATGGGATATCTGGAACCTGCAGCAGACGGATTCCGTAATTATCTGAAAAGAAAGTTCAGTGTATCTACAGAGTCCTTATTGATTGATAAGGCACAGCTTTTAACCCTTACGGCTCCGGAACTTACGGTGCTTATCGGAGGAATGCGTGCGTTGGATGCGAATTTTGACGGATCAAAACACGGAGTATTTACCAGCCGTCCCGGAGTACTTACCAACGATTTCTTTGTTAACCTTCTTGATATGGGAACACAATGGAAAGCTATTTCTGAGGATAATGAACTGTATATGGGAACAGACCGGTCAACAGGACAGCCAAAATGGACTGCTACCCGCGCTGATCTTGTATTCGGATCCAATTCTGAACTGAGAGCCATTGCAGAAGTATATGCCAGCTCCGATGCCCAAGGTAAATTTGTGAATGATTTTGTTTCTGCCTGGGTAAAAGTAATGAATGCAGACCGATTTGACTTAAAATAATCATTGATTTAACATAATATTATGAAGACAGCTGAAAAAGCTGTCTTTTTTTATTGATTTTTATTTAAATTAATAAAAAATGGCTTGACTATTTAAATTAATTATATATTTGTTGAAAAACAAACAAATAAAACATGCTTAAAAAATTATTTCCTGCCTTCCTACTGGTAGGCACTTTTGCCTTTGCCCAAGTGGGGGTTAACACTTCAACTCCCAATGCAACATTCGATGTAGTTGGGAATCCAGATGATACTTCAAAATTTGACGGAATGATTGCTCCCAGAATCACCGGGGACCAGCTGAATGCCAAAAATTATACAGCTTCCCAAACAGGAGCATTAGTTTATGTAACTGCTGCCGGAGCTTTAACCGGACAAACAGCGGATATAAATTCTGAAGGGTATTATTATTTTAACGGAGATCTGAATAAATGGGTAAAACTTAATACAGGAACTGTCACATCACCATGGAACATTCAAAATACCGCAAATCCTGCAACCGCTAATAATCAAAACATTTATCAAAACGGCAAAGTAGGGATTGGATTTTCTTCTGCTGATGCATTATCCGACAGGCAATTTGAAGTGAAAGGAGATATGAAAGCTCAGTATGGAAGCGGAACCAATTACTTTGGTTTAGATACCAATCTTTTAGGGGTTGGTAACGGACTCTATTATTCTGATAATACTGATATTTCTGCGGCTACCAGCTCCAGTGTGATTATGGCAAGACCGGGATTAAGCTCTTTACAATCCAATTATGGAGATGGTGGGGGAAGTATAGTTACCTTTTCACAGGCTACCGGCGGATCCTTTGGTCTGGTAGCTGTTAATCAGGATCAAAGTGTAAATGCCTCTATATGGGGAATAAGTAATGGAACTGGTAATAGTTTAATTCTGAGTCACGATGGAGGAACAACGGGAGTAACCAATGTTACTCTTGAGAAAAGTAAAGGGGTTAACTTTTCCTATAAAGATACATCAGGGAATCCTCAGGGATCATATACTTTTCCGAGAACCAATGGAACAGCCAATCAGGTTCTTGTTTCTGATGGAGCCGCTAACGCTCAGCTATCATGGAAAGATGTTTCATCATTGCCGCAAAAAATAAAAACTTTAGCATCGGGAACAGTGGCAGCTGATGATTACACCATTTTAGTAACAGGAAATATTTCTCTTCCTGCTGCCAGTACAGCCAATCAGGGAAAAATTTATAATCTGGTTAATGATACAGCTGCTACCGTTACGGTGAGCGGAACATTCCGGATTAATGGAGGGAATTTTACCAATTACGATTTGAATAACAGTAATTTTGGTAGGGCGATTTCAGTGCAAAGTACCGGATCGGCGTGGGTTTTGATTTCCAGGTACTAAATTTCAATGAACTGATAAAAATAACAGCCATTCTTTTAAAAAGAGTGGCTTTTTTATTGAGATAATGAAAAAATATTGAATTTTTTTGAAATTTATTTTCTTTTTTGTTTTCCAGCGCAATTAATTGTATATGAATATTTTATAAGATTTATTTTGATCAAGTTTTTCGATCCTTTTAAAAAATAAGACTCTAAAAAGTGTTTTATTTTTGAATATCTCTTGCATGAATGAAATAAATGGCTAACTTTGTTTCACCTTAAAAAACAAATTTAATACTCATTTTATGAAAAAACTAACAATTAAAAAGTCAACTAAGTCATTAGGTATGAAATCTTCAACTCTTACAAGAGAAACGCTAAAAGACTTCAAAGGAGGTGGTGGTATCGGTATGGAGGAAAGCCTTGAAGACACTTTAGAAGGTGGAGGTTGCAATTCCGATTCACTATGTTCATCAGGAAGATCTATCTGGAATAATTTCTCTGGAAGACCTCATACTAACTGTTGTGCTTAAAACTTAGTTGAAAATCTTATGAATAAATAAGATTTTTCTTATAATTAAATTAAAAGGCTGTTTTTACAATAAAGCAGCCTTTGTTAATCTCAATCGTTGGCTAATCCTTACAATATTTCTGTTAGCCAGCTGAGTACTTTTCTACTTAAAAATATGAACAAAAATGAATAACAATATTCAGATTCTTTATAAATATCTTAAAAAAAAGAATATTGATGTAGATTATTCTGATTTCGAAACAGGGATTTCCTCGCATCCGAATTATCCTGATATCCTGTCCTATGCAGATACAATGGATATGATGAATATTAAGTACAGTATTTATAACTATCAGGATGTAGAAGACGAAGCCGATCACAAAGATCTGGTTATTTTTTATGACCAGCACGACATTTTAAAATTCGAATATGTAAAATCACAAAACCCGGATACATTAAAAAAATCTCTGGTATTGGTTACTGAAGAGCATCCTAAGCAATGGTCTTTAAAGTTTAATCCAAAAGCAGCTTTTTTGTTTGTGGTTTTTATGATGCTCGTATTGATAGGTTCAGTTTTTGGGTCGATCTATATTCCTGTTCTTTCAATTTGCGCCATCATAGGAATTTATATTTCATACAGCGGGCTTTCGATTGAGCTGGGAATAGAGTCCGATTTTTCTAATAAGTTTTGCTCATCAAAAGAAGAAAAATCAAGCTGCAATTCTATCATTAATTCAGATAAAAAAATACCTGTTAAATTGGGGCATCTCAGCTTCTTTTTCTTTATTCAGCAATTCTTTTTACTGGCTTTTAGTGCGGCAATTCCGGAATTTTACAGTGCGTTTTTTATAGGTGTCATGTTAAGTTTACCCTTAACGCTGTACTCTTTGTATTTCCAGTTTTTTATAGAAAAAAAATTCTGTACAGTATGTCTTAGTATAATTGCTGTTCTTTATATACAAATATTAATCAGTGTTCTTACATTCAATAAACTCCAGTTCCATTTAAATTTTAACAAGATTTTGCTATTCTTGATCATCATAGCAGGATCCGGTTTAGTTACTTATTTTATTTCTCAAAATGTAGCTCTGATAGAAAGGTTAAAAAAGACCAATAACGGATTGATCAAGTTTTACAGAAACTTTGACCTATTTAAATACTCATTAATAAAAAGTAAAAAAATTGATTTTAATTCGGAAAGCCTCGGAGTCGTTATTGGTGAAGCCGATCTTTCGAAGCCTTTGATTACAATGATATCCAACCCTAACTGTAAATACTGTAAAGAAACCTATAAGACTTTATGGGATATTTATAATTATGAAGCGGATAATGTAACCATTCAGATCATATTTTATGATAAAAATTTCACTTCAGAAGGCAAAGAGATCATAAGAAATATTCTTCATCATTATTTAAATTCAGGAGGTGGTTCCACCTTGGAACTTCTGGCGAATAATTACAGCTTTTTTGAAAAAACGCATCCAGTTGATGATGAACTAAGCTCAGAAATTGAAAATCGTATAGCCAATCAGGATCATTTCGGTTTGTCTACGAATTTTGAACATTCACCTACATTACTTTTAAATCATCATGTCTTTCCGGAAAATTATTCCAGATCATTTCTCAGGTATTTTATTCCTGATTTAATAAGCGATATGAAAAAAACAAATACCTTTTCCTTATAGATGATGCCTGATTCAATGTTTACAAAATCCATCCTGAGAAGATCTCTTTTCAGCCTGGATTTTTTTAGGAATACTTATCTTTCCAGTCATTCTTTTGCAGAGGTGTATCAACGTTTACAAGAAGATGAATTGTTTATAAAATCTATAAAAATGTCATCTGAAGAATTTTATCATCTGTTACTGCAGTATGACCATAAATCTCCGGATAAAAAAAAGAATATAGAAATTACTTTTTATAAATATTTTTCACGCGCAGCAAGCAGATCAATACCATTTGGGATGTTTTCGGGAATTGGCTTAATGAACCACTATGACGATGATAAAAAAGCAATTCCTGTCTATAAGAAGCAGTTGCTGCCAAAAATTGATTATGAATACCTGGACCGGCTCATAAAAGAGGCAAATGAAAACAGAATCGTTAGAGAGAAACTTACTTATAGTCTTAATAATACCATTTATTCCAAAGAATCAGAATTACTTTATATCCGGAAGAATTTTAAAAGTAAAATAAAAAATTATCTCAAAACCAGTATAGAGCATGATGAGGTAATGGATTCTTTTTTAAATTTCTGCAGGAAAGAAAAGTCTGCGGTAGAAATTATTGATTTTTTAAAAGAGAGTTTTGACGCCGGTGAAGAAGAGGCGGACGCATTTTTTAGAGAATTGGTTGATGAATCCATTATTTTTTCTGACCTTAATTACTCAACCATTGGAAGGGATTTTATAAAAAACGATTTACTGAAACGTATTCTTTCTGAAGAACTTGAAAAAGATAGTCCCGAGTTATTTCAAGCATTGAAGGATATGTATGAATTCCAGACAACTGGAGCCGTGAGTGATACACTCGCAACTAAAATCAAGTACGATTTAACCTTTGAAAGTGACGTTCAGATTGATTTTGATACGATCAGCAATGTGCAGGATATTCTGTTTGTTTACGAAAAGCTGTCACAGAATTTTAATTCAAAGCAAACAAGGCTGGACAAGTTTATGTATTCTTTTAATAAAAAATATGGTGAAAGAGAAATTCTGCTCTTAGAAGCTTTAGATATAGGATATGGTGCTGGGGATGTTGCCGATGCAGAGTTAAGTAAGATCGAATTACTAATTTTAAAAAAAACCTTCGAAGCAGCTAAAAACGGGAAAATAGAGATAGAATTTACAAAAGATGAGTTGTCTTCATTTAAACATCATATTCCTGACACGAGTACTAAATACTGCTCATATTCTCTTTTTAAAGATCCTCAGCATGACGGGAAAAAAATTATAAATATCAATTATGCATCCTTTTCGTCACCGGTAAAAATACTGGGAAGATTTACAGAAAACCGGGAGATCAACTCTTTTGTAGGGGAAATCGCTTCGTATCAGAACAGTATTGCCGGATCCGATTTTATTTTTGCGGAGGTTGATCATTTGCCTACCTATCTGGCAGGGCATATTATAAAACGCAATATCAAGTTTGATTATATTATAAGATATCCGAATGATGTTCCTGTAGACCATGATCAGAAATATATTGACGTTAATGATTTATACATTCAGATTATTGAATCGAAAGTTTACCTGAGAAGTAAGAAGCTCAATAAATATGTAATCCCGACATTTTCTGCATTCTTTGATCATCATCATGCCTTAAATAGTCCTGTTTTTAGGTTGTTATTAGATGTAAGCAGCCAGTATGATAACCATGTGAAGAACGGAATTAATGTCAATAATATACTGAATACTCTTGGCTTTTTTCCCCGGATCAGCTATAAGAAACATATTTTAAAGAAAGCCCATTGGCTTATAAAGACCTCTGATTTTTTTAAGAATAAAAATGTAAATATCAGCGAAGCATTATCTTTTTATGATGAAAATGTAAAAAAGATAGGGCTGAAAAAAACATTTTGTATCGTTGACGGGGAGCAGGAACTGTATATCAATCAGGACATACAGATATCCGTGGAGTTATTCCTGAAAGAGCTTAAGAAGAAACATACTCTGATCGTATGTGAGGCAATTTATGATGATTACCAGCCCTTTTTTACAGACGAAGATCAGTCATCCATTAATTTGGAAATAATAACTCCATTAAAGAATAAAAGTTCTCTTAGCTATACTTCTCAGAAATTACCTGAAACAGTGCATGTTTTAAATAAGCTTTATCCGTTTATGCATGGCTGTGTTTATTTTAAATTATTTGTTGATAAGGATATTGCAAACATAATAATACTGGATCTTGTACCTTTTTTAAAAGACCTGGTAAATAAAGGTGTTATTTCACATTTTGTGTTTTTGTATTATTATGCTCCAGATTTTCACATAAGGTTCAGGATTTTTTCTGACCAACCATTGAAATTCATCGAACAATTAAATAAAATCTTAAAGGAGAAAGTTTCATACATTGATTCCCTGCAATATGATACTTATGACAGGGAAATGTTGAGGTATCAAGGGGATCATATTTTATTTTTCGAGAAAATATATTACTGGGATAGCCTCATAGCCTGTGAGATCGTAAAACAAGCATCAGACAGCAATGTTGAAGACTGGCTTTTCTGTACAAAGACAGCATTATATTATATAGATTGCTTTTTTTCTGCTATTGAGGACAAAATAAATTATCTGAAAAAAATAAAAGAGTCCTTTGCCATGGAATTGGGAATAACCCCAGACAATAATAAAGCTATCAATAGAATTATCCTTGAAAATAAAAATAATATTGACGCTATCTTATCTAACGATTTTCCGGCGATAGATGATCTATTAGGAAAAATCCGGTCGGAAATAGAGACCAATCTTAAAAATCCTGATAAAGAAGATCAGACTTTCGATTTAATACATATGCATTTGATGCGCATCGTAAAAAAAGATAACCGCTTTTTTGAGTATATTATATACTGTATTTTGGAAAAAAAATTGAAAGAAAAATATTACCGGGATAAAAAGTAATAGTGAGATTTATACTTTTGAAAACTGCTAAAATAATGGCTTTAATAACTTTAAAGGTAGCAATAACTAAGAAAAAGAATTGAGAAATTATAAAACAGAATACTTAGAACTTTAATGGGTATCTCTTTAGTTAGTTTATAATGTTCTTATTAATTCATGGTCAAATGAAATAATAAAATTGTTAAGCGGTTATTTTACTATATTTGGCAAGTATTATGCTGTGTAGTTTCGCATGAAATATTTATTTTTTCTATTGTTCAGCATTTCCATTTATGCTCAGAATATTGTTTCGGGAAATACCATCTCGGAGCAGGGATTCATATTGCAAAATGTATCTGTTGTTAATATTCAAACTAACGAACAGGTAATTTCAGATAATCAGGGATTCTTTAAAATAAAAGCAAATACAAATGATGAGTTAAGATTTATTAAAGAAAAATATGATAGGACTATAAGAAAAGTGACTAATCAAGATTTTGCTAATTTAATTTCTGTAACCCTTATTCAATCACCTATTGAAATTGAACAAGTTGATTTGGCCCTTAATGCAACGGGTGATTTAAAAAAAGATATAAATCTTAGAGGCTCTAGTAAAAAGAAATTGCTAAATGAAGAAATAAAGGACTATATAAAAAACCATCCTGAAGAAAAAAAAGATTCAAGAATCACCACGCCAAATTTTGGAGCTCCAGATATGAACCAAGGGCAGGTTAGTATTTTAAGTATAGGCAATAGTGGTTCAGGCGGAATATTAGGATTAGTAGCAAAACAGATTCTTAAAAAGGATAAGCATAAACCCGACTTTTCAGAAATTCAGAATTTTCATAGAAAAGTAAAGGATACTTTTTATGACGATTACTTTACAAAGCAAGGATTAGATGAATTTGGTTTTGAGTCATATCTTGTTTATTTAGATAGCAGATATAAATTCTCAGAAAAATACTTTAATAATTTTAATACTTTAGAAATTGAAAAAAAATTAAAAAATCTGTTGCAAGAATATATTAATAAGAGATAAAATACAATTATGAAAAAAATTATCGGGATTTGCTTTCTACTATTATTCTTTAATAATTATTTTTCGCAAACCATAAATGGGATTGTTTATGATGGAGATAAAAAGTCAGTTTCGGGGGTGGTTATAGGAGTAGAAGGCCAGGAGACAGGTGATATTACTGATGAAAAAGGTTCTTTTTCAATTGATTTAACTAATGTTGACAAGAATAAAAATCTTATTGCATATTTAGGAGGATTCGAGCCTTACAGAATAAAATTGTCGGATTATTTGGATAAGAATAACCACGATATTATTTTAACAGAAAGGGTAGTTAATATACAACAAGTAGTATTAGCACCTCAAAAAATGTATGAGAAGAATCTTGGTGAAAATAAGAAATCAAAAACAAGGTATTGTGGTTATGATTCCAGAAAGGATAAGGCTCTTTTTAATGAGTACGCAATTAAAATAAAAAATAAGAAGAAGATTAAAATTAAGAGCATTAATATTAATGTTTGTGATTATAAAATTGAAACGCCAATTAATCTAGTCTTTGATATTTATAAAAGCAAAGGTGATTTACCTGATGAATCATTAATCAATGAAACGTTATCCAAAGAAATAACTAATGCTGATATTAAAAATAATATGATAAGTTTAGATGTTTCGGATAAAAATATTTGGATAGAAGAAGATTTTTTTGTTTCGGTAAGAACTGCTAATGATTTTACTGGATATATCTATTTTAGTGGAAATATTTTCACATTTTCACAAAGTACCTATTATAGAGTTTATTATGGTGATTGGAAAAAGTTTTCATCAGGCGTCCCATCTATCAATTTAGATGTATTAATTAAGAAATAAAATTTGGAAATTTCAAATAAAACTCATATACTTGTGAAGTATTAACAAAAAAAATTATAACATGAAAAAATTATCAATTTTAAAAAACAAAGGAACAAAATTAACTAAGTCGTCTTTAAAATCTATCGGTGGTGGATATAGCTGGCTTTATTGTGCTACTCATTCATTTAATGTACAAATTGGAGATGTAACTATTATTGAAGCTCCAGTAGGTGGAGACGGTAATACAATGACTTGGGCAGAATGTAGAGCTGCTAAAGACTAGTATCTTACCCTATATCATAATTTAAACAGGTTTTTTATTAAGCCTGTTTTTTTATGTACTGTATTTTTATCAATCAGCTTTAAACATTTAAGTAGTTTACGAGCCGTGGACATTTATTAAGGAAATATTTTTACTCAATAACTATTGAATTTACTAATTATTTTCAAATCACTCATGGGATGAAAATATGGAAGTTTTAATAATAATTTAAGCTTGCAGTTAATAATCTTAAATGTTAAAAAAGAAAATATTGCTCAAGGGCTAAGTTTTACACGTGTTTTTCGATAATAATCTTCTCTTTCCTCAGAATTATGAAAGGAAAGAAATTATATATTTTATACAGGATTTAATTGATGATGAAGAAATTTAAAAAATGAAAAGCTTTCCATTTTATAAACAACCTGACGCCAAAGATTGTGGGCCAACCTGTTTGAGAATTATCTCTAAATATTATGGGAGAGAAATTCCATTACAACATATCAGAAAGTTATCAGAGACAACAAGAGAGGGGAGTAATTTAGCGGGTTTGAGTGCTGCTGCTGAAAATCTTGGATTTAATACTCTTGGAATGAAAATTAATTTTGAAGTATTAAAAAATGATACTCCATTACCTTGTATTGTACATTGGAGGAAATCTCATTATATAGTTGTTTATAATGTTGATGTTAAAAATAATTCTGTGTATGTTTCTGATCCTGGTTATGGATTAATTACTTATACGAAGGAAGATTTTATAAAATCGTGGATTGGGGAAAATGCAGATGAAACAACTGAAGAGGGTGTTATCTTGGCATTGGAAACCACTCCTTTATTCTTTAAAAACAAATTTGAAATAAAAGAAAATAGAGCAAGTCTTTCATTTCTTTTAAAATATCTTTTAAAATATAAAAGACTTGTAGTACAGCTAATTATCGGGTTATTAATTGGCAGTTTGTTAACCCTCATATTTCCCTTTCTCACACAAAGTATTGTTGATGTTGGAATAAAGAGCCAAGACTTAAATATTATTTATTTGATTCTCTTAGCTCAGGTAATGCTTTTTATTGGTAAAATGGGATTTGACATTGTTAGGAGTTGGATTTTACTGCATCTTTCTACAAGGATTAATATCTCTATTGTATCAGATTTTTTTATTAAACTTATGAAATTGCCTATCAGTTTTTTCGATACACGGATGACAGGCGATATACTTCAAAGAATAGATGACCATCATAGAATTGAACAACTATTAACGAATACATCTCTGAATATCCTTTTTTCGGTAGTAAATCTTGTAGTTTTCAGCGCGGTATTGTTTTTCTATGATTATAAGCTGTTTCTTGTTTATCTATTTGGAGCAACTTTATATATGATGTGGGTTCTGTTCTTTTTCAAAAAAAGAAAGTTGCTGGATTATGAGAAGTTCGGGCAAATGTCTCAGGAAAGAAGCAAGGTAATTGAACTCATTAATGGGATGCAGGATATTAAATTACATAATGCTGAGAAAAAGAAAAGATGGGGTTGGGAAGCAATTCAAATAGAGATATTCAAACTAAGAATGAAATCTTTATCTTTAGAACAGTGGCAATCTGTGGGTGGAAATTTTATTAATCAGATAAAAGATGTTTTTGTAAGTTTTCTTTCTGCTAAGCTTGTTATAAGTGGAAATTTAACATTAGGAATGATGCTGTCTGTTCAATATATAATAGGGCAGCTAAATAGTCCTCTTTTACAATTAATTGAGTTTATAAAACAATCACAAGATGCTAAAATTTCATTAGAAAGGCTGGGAGAAATTCATGACAAAGAAGATGAGGAGACCGAAACTGAACAATACATTTCTGAAATTCCGGAAAAAGATATTATATTAAAAGATATCTCTTTCAGATATATAGGTTCAGAGGATTATGTTTTTGAAAATCTTAACTTAAAAATTCCTTACCAAAAAACCACAGCCATTGTGGGGGCAAGTGGAAGCGGTAAAACAACTTTACTGAAATTATTGTTGAAATTTTACGAGCCAATTATTGGTGATGTAATGATTGGTGATTTAAATTTAAATAAAGTTTCCCCTAGATTTTGGAGAGACAATTGTGGAGTTGTGATGCAGGAGGGATATGTTTTTAATGATACTATAGCCGAAAATATTGCAGTTGGCGAAGATTCTATTGTGCAAGAAAAGTTTAATCAAGCAATTGAAATTGCCAATATTAAAGATTTCATTGAAAATTTACCTCTTAAAGAAAATACCCAAATTGGAAATGAGGGTATAGGAATGAGTGGCGGACAAAAGCAAAGATTGTTCATTGCTAGGGCGGTTTATAAGTCACCTGAATATATTTTCTTTGATGAAGCTACCAGTTCTTTGGATGCAAAAAATGAAAGAATAATAATGGAGAACCTGAAACAATTCTTTAAAGGAAAAACAGCAGTTGTTATTGCCCATAGATTATCTACTGTTAAAAATGCAGATAAAATTATTGTCTTAGATAAAGGTAAGGTTGTGGAAGAAGGGACACACAATGATTTAGTGACATTGCAAGGAGAATACTTTCGTTTAATAAAAGACCAATTGGAATTAGGAAATTAAGATGAATGAAAATAATTTAAGAGATTCAGAATTACGTTCAGCGGGTGTGCAAAACCTATTGGACAAGAATCCTCATTGGGTAATTTTAAAAGGAAATCTTTTCATTTCAATGGTGTTGTTGTTTTCTTTATCAGTTGTGTGCTATTTTGTAAAATATCCAGATTTTGTAAACTCCAAAGTAATTGTAAATCCACTTGAAAATCAAAGGTATAATAAAATTGTACTCGGGAAACTTATTGTGGCTCAAGATGACTTAATGAAAATAAAGGAAGGACAGAAAGTTATAGTTAAGCTATATGATTTTCCTTATCAGGAATACGGAGTTTTAGATGCGCGGATTCAAGAGGTATCAACTAACAGTAAAAATTCTTATATAGATATTATTTTTCCAAATGGTTTGAGAACATCTTATGATAAAAACATTTTTGTAAATAAAGAATTAAAAGGGAATGCAGAGATTGTAGTACAAGATACCCGGCTTATAGAAAGAATATTCTATCAAATAAAAAAATTATTGAAGTAAATAATTTTTAATATTATGAATACAATCTTACAAATACTACCACTACTTTTAATCATATTCTCAAATTCACTGTTTTTAGTGTTATAAAAAGTCTTTTATTTGATTCTCCTTTATAATAAAGTACCGGATATACTATTTAAAAATTTAGCTGAAATAAAAAAGCAATCAATTAAATTCAATTGATTGCTTTTTTGTAGACCCACAGGGATTCGAACCCCAGATGACTGAACCAAAATCAGTAGTGTTACCGCTACACCATGGGTCTTTGTTATTTTAGTGGCGCGAAATTATAAAAAATATTTCATTGAAAAAAGTATTTTTCATGGTTGGGAATCAATAAAAGCTTTATTAATATATAATTCGATGATTTTTAATAAAATACAAAACCGTTTTTTGATCAAATTTTTTTTTATAAGAAGCAAATTTTAACACCTAAATAATAAAATCTTATCTTTGCAAAAAAATTGGGCTCCAAAAGTTGGAGATACCCATTAATAATTTCATTTATTAAACATTTTTATGTCAAATATTGTCGCAATCGTTGGGCGTCCCAACGTAGGAAAATCCACACTTTTTAACCGTTTACTTGAAAGAAGGGAAGCTATTGTAGATTCTACAGCAGGTGTTACCAGAGATCGTCACTACGGGAAATCCGATTGGAACGGAGTAGATTTTACAGTTATAGATACCGGCGGATATGATGTAGGAACGGATGATATTTTTGAAGAAGAAATCCGTAAGCAGGTTCAGCTGGCAGTGGATGAAGCTACTTCTATCATTTTTATGATGAACGTAGAAGAAGGCCTTACTGATACCGATCATGAGATCTATCGTCTTTTAAGAAGATCAAACAAACCGATCTACATTGTAATCAATAAAGTAGATTCAGCAAAAGAAGAACTTCCTGCTACAGAATTCTACCAGTTGGGTATCGATAAATATTATACACTTTCTTCCGCTACGGGTTCAGGAACCGGAGACCTTTTGGATGATATCGTTAAAGATTTTCCAACAACGGAATATAAAGACCCGTTTGAAGGATTGCCTAAAATTACCATCGCCGGACGTCCGAATGTAGGTAAATCTACTCTGACCAATGCTTTGCTGGACGTGGAAAGAAATATTGTAACCGATATTGCCGGGACTACAAGAGACAGTATTCAGACGCTTTACAATAAATTCGGTCATGAGTTTGTGTTGGTAGACACAGCCGGAATGAGAAGAAAATCGAAGGTAAATGAAGATCTGGAATTCTATTCCGTAATGAGATCCATACGTTCTATTGAATATTCTGATGTGGTAATCGTTATGGTAGACGCTACATTGGGATGGGAATCTCAGGATATGAATATCTTCGGACTCGCTCAGAAAAACAGAAAAGGAATTGTAATTCTTGTAAATAAATGGGACCTTGTAGAAGACAAGCAGACCAACACAATGCGTGATTTCGAAAAAGTGATTAAAGATAAAATCGGTCAGTTCAACGATATTCCTATTTTATTTGTTTCAGCTTTAACGAAGCAGAGAATCCTGAAAGCTGTGGAAGTAGCTATGCAGGTCTATGAAGACCGTAAAAAGAAGATCAAAACTTCAAAACTGAACGAAGTGATGCTTCCTATTTTTGAGCAGACACCACCACCTGCCAATAAAGGAAAATATATTAAAATCAAATATTGTGTACAGCTTCCGACACCTTCTCCGCAGTTTGTATTTTTCTGCAACCTGCCACAGTATGTGAAAGAACCGTACAAAAGATTTACTGAAAACCAATTGAGAAAAGAATTCGGGTTCACCGGAGTTCCTATCGAGGTGTATTTCAGACAGAAATAAGATGATTTGCAGATAAGTTAATTTGATGATGTGCTAATGTCAATTAAGATATGGAAAAGAAGAATGAAATTTTAGATTTAAGCATCAGGTTTTCATTGGACATCATTAAATATACTGAATTACTTGAAAGCAATAGAAAATTTGTAATTGCAAATCAGCTTATGAAATCAGGAACATCAGTTGGAGCCAATATTTTTGAGGCACAGAGTGCTGAAAGCAGGGCGGATTTTATTCATAAACTGAAAATTGCAGACAAAGAAGCCAAAGAAACAGAATATTGGTTATTATTGTGTGAAAATTCTGAAAATTACAGCTTTGATCCTGCTTTAAAACTACAGTTACTAAGTATTCAAAAATTATTATCCAAAATAATTTCATCCGCCAAGAAATAGTAATCGATTCAATAATTATCACATCATCGTATCATCACATTATCAAATTGACTATGGTAACAGAACTTTCCAAACAATCTTCTTTAATAAACTCCTGGATCAATGAGCTTAGGAATGTAGACATCCAGCATGACCGAATGAGATTCCGTAGAAATATGGAACGGATTGGTGAAATTGCAGCTTTTGAGATCAGCAAAGGGCTGGAATATAAAGAAGTGGAGATTCAGACTCCTTTAGATAAAATTAAAGTTCAGGAAATAGCGGTTCAACCCGTAATCACTACTATTCTGAGGGCCGGAGTGCCTTTGTTTGAAGGAATTCTCAACTATCTCGACAGAGCAGACTGTGGTTTCGTGGCTGCGTACAGAAAACATGACGCCAACGATTATTTCTCCATTAAACAGGATTATCTTACCTGTCCGAATATCGAAGGAAGACCTTTGATTGTTGCGGATCCCATGCTGGCAACAGGGGCTTCACTCATTGAGGCCATCAAAGATCTCCTGACTAACGGAACGCCTACCCAGCTGCACATTGTAGCCGCAATTGCTTCCAGACAGGGAGTGGAAACTATTGAAAAAGCCTATCCTGAAGCGAAAATCTGGGTAGGAGCTATTGATGAAGGCTTAACTTCAAAAGGTTATATCACACCAGGACTTGGTGATGCCGGAGATTTAAGCTACGGTGAAAAACTACAACGATAACTACAACGAAAGATTCCAGAAGTCTTTCATCAGATCAAATAATAAATTGGGCCGTACTTTTTCCATAGGATGTTTCGTATCCGGAAGTATGGCCAATTTTGCATTCGGGATACTTTTGTAGGCATTTACACTTTCTTCAATGCTGACCATATTATCCTTGTCCCCGGTCATGATCTGCACAGGAATATTGATGGCCCAGAGACTGCTTTCATTCAGAACCGGATTTCTTCCGAGGGAAATCATGAGATCTGCAACGGCAGGCAATAATTGCTTCCACTTTGAACCATGTTGTTGATTCAGCTGTTCAGCATATTGCGGAACTTTTAAAAGAATAGCTTCCGGATCAAGCATTTTACTTTCCTTTAAAGCCTGTTCCTCGGTCCAGTCGAATTTTGTTCCCAGAGTCATGATGGAATTAATTCTTTCAGGATACCTTAAAGCACAGCACAATGCAGCATAACCACCCATACTGTGTCCGAAAATACAGACATCATTTAGATTTTCTTTCTCCAGATAATCTTTTATTTCTTCAGTGTATTTTTCAATGCTGATACCGTTTTCTGGTAATGTTGTATTCCCATGGCCTGAAAATAAAAGAGTATGAATGTTGAAATATTTTGACAGCTCACTTTCATAAGGCTTGAAAATATCGCTGTGTCCCAAAGCACCGTGAAGTAAAAGCAGGTTTTTCATGATCAATAGTTTGCCGGAAAATTAGGAAAAAGAATCGGAAGATGAAAGGCTATTGAGTTTCGGGTTTCGAGTTGCGCGTTGCGTGTTTCAGGTTTGGCATTACAATATTCAATTTAGATGTTTATAAATTAATCTAACTCCCAACCCGCATCCCTTATCCCGAAACTCGAAACATAAAACCTTAAACTCCTCAACCCCGAACCCCTCATCACGCATCCACTGCCAGCACCAGAACACTCACCTTATTCTTGCCCGCATTCAAAATTTCCCAGGCAATTGATGAAACCGTATTTCCCGTTGTAAAAACATCATCAATTAAAAGAACATGTTTCCCTGTAATAGGTTTTGAGAGAGAAAAAGGGTTTACTGTTTCCAGGCGGTGCTTTTTGTCTTTTAATGCCTGTGCTTTTGAATAATGATTTCTCTGTACCAGCTCATGATCAAAAGGAATATTATAAAATTCTGACAGAGTTTCTGTAAATAAATGCAGCTGGTTATAACCTCTTTCCCTTAATTTTTTTTGGTGAAGCGGAACGGAAACCAGGATGTCCGGCTTCTCGTCTTTAAAGTCAAGGTGTTCTGTTGTCCATTCAGCAAGGGTTTTCCCTGCATTTTCTCTGCTTTTGTACTTTAGTTCATGGATCAGTTTCCGGCTTAAACCGTTTTTCTCGAACTTCATTAAAGCATAGGTTCTTTCAACAGGAAACAGGAGCCTGCATTTTTCTTTGATAACAGTATCGCTGAAATAATCAGCATGGGTAAAATGAATCTGTTCAAAGCATAAGTTGCATACTAACAGGTCTCCGTCAATGATCCGGTTGCAATCTATACAGCGGTTTGGAAAAAATAAATCTAGTATCATTGGTGTGTTTAATTATAAAATAAAGATATAAGAAATTTAGATTAGACCCTTTGCTTTCTAACTTCACTATTCATCACTCATTGCTCATTATCCACTATCACCTGCTTTCTGATCTTCTCAATTGCATTTTTCATGCTGAGATTGAAATATTCCTTTTCCAGACGTACCGGTGGTGCCTGCCTTACTTCACAATCAGGAATACTGCAGGATTCGCAGGTTACTCCTACATTAATGGTCTTTAAGGTTGGCGATTTTACAAAACCAATCTTCTTAATGGTCTGCGCATTCAATAAAATTCCAAGACAGTAACTTCTGTTGCTGCCATCTGAAAACGGATTCCTCTGTGAGGTTGAAATGACAAGGTAACTTACTCCCTGGTCTTTATAATGGGAGATCTGAGCATCTGTAAGAGTTTCATTTTCCTTTAAATGATGCAGGTTTTTCACAGCGATCCATCTCCGGCAGTAATGTTCGTTGGTCGCATTTGCATGGGGCGCCTGCTGATGGTTCAGGTGGAGCTCCTTCAGAATCTGAATCTTATCCGAATTTTTTTTCTTGACCAGACACAAATAAAACAAATCTTTAATACCTAATTCAGAAGATAACAGGTTGGTAAGCCTATAATAAAAAGTTTCAGGGGAATCTGTGAAATTTTCGATCAGTTCTTCAAAGCTTTTCGGTTCCCATGTATGTTGAAGGAGGAATTCTGTTGTTTTTTCAACCGTCTTTTCTTTAGAGATCAGCAGGGCTCCGGCGAAATACGAAGCATAAAAATTATTCAATATTTCCTCAAAACTTCCAAAATCCAGCCACGAATAGGTGTTTGGACGGACTTTTAATTCCAAAACATTAAATCCGATCTCTTTGGCTAAAATAAACGTTCGCTGGTCTTTTTCCAGCTTTTCGTTCAAAAGCAGCAGTTTCTGTTCCGGGATAAAAAGGGAACGCAGATTATCCAGAGCGCCGAACTGTACGAAATCTTCAGATCTTATATTGTAATTGAACTTTTCAGTAAGAATGTTTTCCAGTACGGAAGCTCTCAAATCTTTACTGATATCAAGTCCGTTTTGCTTAATGAAGTCTTTTGCTTTCTCCTCAATTTCAGGGAAATAATTATCATAAAGTTCCTGGAAAGACCGGAGCACAGCGAAATAAAAACGTTCTTTTCCCAGGTTGTAATTCTGGGAAATTTCAATAAGAGCATTGATAAAAGCAGTTACTTTTTTAGGAGCATCACTGATAATGCTGATCAGGTTATTTTTATTAATGCCAAAAAGATCCAGCGGCACTTCTTTGAAAAAATCTGATTGCAGAATTTCGTTAAAAGGTGCCAGGCTTTTATCCAGCTTGGTAGAGACCAGCTCATCAAAAGTACAGTTCAGTGATTCAGAAAGCAGAATGATTTTATCGTGCTTCGGATATTTTTTTCCGTTTTCAATTTCGTTAAGGTAAGACTTGGACAGTCCGGTCTTTACGGCAAGATCCTGCAGAGACCAGTTTTTCTTTTGTCTCTGCTGTTTCAGCTTCAATCCGAATACGGTTTTGATATAATCACTTTCTGAATTCATAATCAAATATAAAGAATGATTGCGATTATTCGCATAATAATTTTTTAAAATAAATAGCGAACGTTCGCTATTTGTGAATATTTTTATTTATGTTTGTAATATCAAATCACAAAATCAATAGGTTATGGAAACAAAGACACAACTGAAAATAAAAGCTGATAACCAGTTTGAGGAGGTTTTTACTCCGGAATTGACTGATTTTTTAATTGCTCTTCACCAGAATTTTAATCCAAAAAGATTAGATCTGTTGGAAGAAAGAAAAAATACACAGCAGTTTTTCGATTCGGGAAACCTTCCTGGGTTCTTCCCGGAAACTGAAGAGGTGAGAAACGGTAACTGGACCTGCGCGCCGCTTCCGGATGATTTGCTGGACAGAAGAGTAGAGATTACAGGACCCGTAGACCGCAAAATGATCATCAATGCCTTGAATTCCGGTGCCAGGACTTTTATGGCTGATTTTGAAGACAGCAACTCGCCAACCTGGGAAAACTGTATCCAGGGACAGATTAACCTGGTGGATGCAGTACGGCGCAATATAGATTTTACGGCTCAAAATGGGAAATCTTACCAGCTTAATGAAGAAACAGCCGTGTTGCAGGTTCGTCCAAGAGGACTGCATCTTTCTGAAAAACACATGGAAATCAATGGAGAAGAAGCTTCAGGTTCACTGACTGATTTTGGAATTTACTTTTTCAATAATGCAGAGCAGCTGTTGAAAAACGGAAGCGGTCCTTATTTTTATCTGCCTAAGCTGGAGCATTATAAAGAAGCCCGTTGGTGGAATGATGTGTTTGTTTTTGCACAGAATTATCTGGGAATTCCTTTAGGGACTATTAAAGCCACGGTTTTAATCGAAACAATTACCGCTTCATTTCAGATTGATGAAATTTTATATGAACTAAGAGAGCACAGTGCAGGGCTGAATTGTGGAAGATGGGACTATATTTTCTCCTACATCAAAAAATTCAGAAATTTTCCTGATTTTATGATGCCGGACAGAGATCAGGTGACCATGGCTTCACCTTTTATGAGCGCTTATTCAAAAAGAGTGATAGAGATCTGTCATAAAAGAAACGTTCATGCAATTGGAGGAATGGCAGCTCAAATTCCCGTAAAAGACAATTATGAAGCAAACAGTATTGCTTTTGAAAAAGTACGTAATGATAAGAAGCGGGAGGTAAAAAATGGTCATGATGGAACCTGGGTAGCGCATCCTGCATTGGTTTCTGTAGCAAAAGATATTTTTGACCAGTATATGCCGACAGATAATCAAATAGATAAAAAATTTGATTACCATATTAAAGAAGCAGATCTTCTTGAAGTTCCGAAGGGTGAGATTACACAAAAAGGAGTTAGAAAAAATATCAACATTGGTATTCTGTACCTGGAAAGCTGGCTGATGGGAACCGGTGCTGCAGCCATTTACAACCTGATGGAAGATGCTGCCACTGCAGAGATCTCAAGAACCCAATTGTGGCAATGGTTAAAGAATGAAGCCAGGCTTGACACCGGTCTTACTTTGACCCGTGAAATGATTCTCCAGTGGGAAGCAGAAGAAATAGAGCACATTGAAAAATATGTAGGCGAAGAACGTTTCAAAAACGGAAAATTCAATTTGGCCAAAGAACTTTTTAATGAATTGGTATTCTCAGAAAAATTTGAAGAATTCCTCACTTTGAAAGCATATCCTTTTATTGAGTAAGAGAATTTTGAGTAAGAGAGTGGGAGTGTAGGAGAGTTTATGTGTAAAAAAGAAAAGATCCTATAATTTATCATAAACTTTTACCTAATCCCTGCAACCTGCCACCTAATCCCTAATCAACAATAAATCCAAATATTATGAAAACAAGACAAGAACAGATCCACGCTATAGAACAGGATTGGCTGAATAATCCTCGCTGGAACGGAGTGAAAAGAACGTATACCGCTGAAGAAGTATTAAAACTGCGCGGTTCTTACAAGATTGATTATACCATTGCAACAGAAATGTCCAAAAAATTCTGGGATAAGCTGAATAACCAGAATTATGTAGCCGGACTTGGCGCCTTAACAGGTAACCAGGCGGTGCAGGAAGTAGATGCCGGACTGGAAGCTATTTATCTTTCAGGATGGCAGGTCGCTGCGGATGCCAACCTTTCAGGGGAAATGTATCCGGACCAGTCATTGTATCCTGCCAATTCGGTGCCTTCTGTGGTGAAAAAAATCAATAATGCCTTACTGAGAGCAGATCAGGTCCAGTCGGTAAGTGGAAACGGAGATAAAGAATATCTTGTTCCGATCATTGCAGATGCAGAAGCCGGATTCGGTGGAAACTTAAATGCTTTTGAGCTGATGAAGCAGATGATTGAAGCAGGAGCCGCAGCTGTGCATTTTGAAGATCAGCTTTCTTCAGCCAAAAAATGCGGTCACCTTGGAGGAAAAGTGCTGGTTCCCACTCAGGAAGCTATTAACAAACTTATTGCAGCCCGTCTGGCTTCTGATGTACTGGGTGTGCCAAGTATCATTATTGCGAGAACAGATGCCGATGCTGCAGATCTTCTGACTTCGGATATTGATGACAGAGATAAAAAATTTGTAACCGGGGAAAGAACTTCCGAAGGTTTCTATGTAGTGAAGAACGGAGTAGAGCAGGGAATTGACCGGGGATTGTCTTACGCTCCGTATGCAGACCTGATCTGGATGGAAACTTCCAATCCTGACCTGGAGCAGGCCAGAAAATTTGCCGAAGGCATCCATGCTCAGTTTCCGGGGAAAATGCTGGCGTATAACTGTTCACCGTCATTCAACTGGGCAGCAAGGCTTAGTGTGGAAGAAATGGCGAATTTCCGTGAAGAACTTGCCAAAATGGGCTACAAGTTCCAGTTTATCACATTAGCAGGTTTCCATGCCCTGAATACGGCGATGTTTGAGCTTGCTTTAGCTTATAAAGAAAGAGGAATGGCAGGATATTCTGAACTTCAGGAACGTGAGTTTGCTCTTCAGCAGAAAGGTTTCAGAGCAGTAAAACACCAGTCGTTTGTAGGTACAGGATATTTTGATGAAGTTCAGAATGTTGTGACCAACGGCTCTTCTGCAACGGTAGCGATGAAAGACTCTACAGAAACGGCACAGTTTCATTGATCATTTTCCATATACATAAATTTTAGTTGTGAACCTTCTCAGTTTTGGGAAGGTTTTTTGTTTTGATGAATGTTTAAAACTTTAAAGTCCATATCTTTGATTACCAATGAAGACGAAATACGAATGAATTTAATTTATCAAAAACAGATCGAGGTAACAGAAGCACATATAGACCAGAACAACCATGTCAATAATGTGCAGTATGTACACTGGGTAGAAGAAATGGCAGGCGAGCACTGGGAAAAAGTAAAGGGTAAGACAGAGTATCCGGAAGATATATGGATGCTTGTCGACCATCATATTCAATACAAAAAGCAAGTCTATCTCGGAGATATACTTACCGTTAAAACCTATCCGAAGCCTCCTGAAGGCATAAAGCAGCCCAGAAAAGTAGAGTTTTACTGTAATGATCAGCTTGTAGTGGATTCAGATACGCTTTGGGTATTAGTTGATCTGAAAACTCAGAAGATTAAAAGACTGGAAAGTAGCTGGCTGGATAAAATCAAAGAATAATAGTTTTACCAGATCATATACTGGAATAATCCTTTTGATTTGTTTTTCCAATTGAGTACGCAACTTATAAATATGTTTTGTCATATCTTTGCACTATGATACGGATTACAAAAATTTTCACATTCGAAACAGCCCATGTGCTGTATAATTACGATGGGAAATGTAAAAATATGCACGGACATTCCTATAAGCTGTTTGTAACGGTGAAAGGAAGACCTTTTAATGATTTGGAAAATCCCAAAAACGGGATGGTGGTGGATTTTGGGGATATTAAAAGTATCGTGAAATCTGAAATCGTGGATGTATGGGATCATGCGGTTCTTGTTAATGCACTGTCTCCTCATAAAGAACTTGGGGAAGATCTTGAAAATAAAGGTCACAAAGTAATTTACTGCAGTTTTCAGCCTACCTGTGAGAATATGCTGTATGCCATTGCGGCAAAAATAAAATCAAAACTTCCGGCTGAGGTATCTCTGGCCTACCTTAAACTTCACGAAACGGAAAACTCCTATGGAGAATGGTTCGCAGAAGACAATAAGTAACAGTAATGTACAATAAAACTCAGACCGGTGTTAAAAACGATCATTAATTTAGAACCTGGAAAAAAAGTCTATTTCGCTTCAGACCAGCATTTTGGTGCTCCCAATCCTAAGGAAAGTAAGATGCGTGAAGAGAAATTCATCCGTTGGATGGACGAGATCAAGGAAGATGCGCAGGTTTTATTTTTAATGGGTGATCTGTTTGATTTCTGGCACGAATGGAAACATGTAATCCCCAAAGGATATGTACGGGTTCTCGGGAAAATAGCCGAACTGAAAGACAAGGGAATCCATATCTATTTTTTTGTCGGAAACCATGATTTGTGGATGAAAGACTATCTGGAAGAAGAAATAGGATGTACCGTTTTTTACAAAAAACAGTATTTTGAGATGGGAGGGAAGCAGTTTCTTCTCGCTCACGGAGATGGTCTGGGACCGGGTGATAAGGGCTATAAAAGAATGAAAAAGCTGTTCACAAATCCTGTGGCACAGTGGTTTTTCAAATGGCTTCATCCCGATATTGCCATGAAAATGGCCTTGTATCTTTCCCAGAAAAATAAAATGATCTCCGGGGAAGAAGATAAAGCATTCCTTGGTGAAGATAAGGAGTTTCTTATTATCTATTCAAAAGAAAAACTGAAATCCGAAAAATTGGATTACTTTATCTATGGCCACCGCCACCTTCCAATGGTACTGGACCTGGAACAGAATGCAAAATACATCAATCTTGGCGACTGGATCTCTTACTTCACTTACGGGGTTTTTGAAAAGGATTTTGAACTGAAAACTTTTGCAGACGGGACAAAAAAAAATTACCCCTAAAAGAGGTAATTTTCGAATGAACCGAAGTTCACTCTTGTTTTTAATCCATATTCCGGTTAAGTAATTGCAAGAAGTTTACCAAAGTAGAATTCTTCGATTAAAAAAATATTAAAAAAAATACAATATTAATGTAACTGATTTGTTTTCAGTTATTTAATTGTTTTAAAATAGCCTTTAAAAATTGAAAAATATATTCGATATTCGGACAGAGCAGGATTTTCTGGAAGCATCATTGGCAGCTTTTCGTTACCAGTATGACCATATTGAGGTATATGGAAAGTTTGTTGATTTTCTGAAAATTAATCCGGCTGAGGTGGATAGTCTGGCGAAAATTCCTTTTCTGCCGATCGAGATGTTTAAAAACCATCAGATTTTAGATAAAAATGCGACGGCAGACTTGTTTTTTCAGAGCTCAGGAACTACCCGGATGAATCTTTCAAAGCATTTTATTGCAGATCCGGGGCTTTATGAGGAAAGTATTTCTAAAAGTTTTGAACAGTTTATCGGGAAGCCCGAAGACTTTGTATTTCTTGGCTTGCTTCCAAGCTATCTGGAGAAGCAGAATTCTTCTTTGATCTATATGGTAGATGATTTGATGAAAAAATCGGGAAAATCTGAGAATGGATATTTTCTTTACAATCATGCTGAGCTGTTTCAGCTTTTGAACGATTTAAAAGACAAAAAAGTTATTCTTTTCGGAGTGTCATTTGCTTTGCTGGACTTCCTGGATTTCGTTGAATCTACGGGACTTTCAATTTCCGGATCCCAAAATCTGATCGTTATTGAAACCGGCGGAATGAAAGGCCGGAAAGAAGAAATGACCAAGGACGAGCTGCTGAAAATCCTGCAGAATGGTTTTAAAACTGAGAAAATTTATTCAGAATATTCAATGACAGAGCTGCTTTCCCAGGCATATTCCCTGGGAAATAACGAATATCAATCCCCAAACTGGATGAAAATACTGGTCAGGAATGCCGAAGATCCTTTTTCCTATGAAAAAGAGGGCCGGACCGGGGCCATCAATATTATAGACCTCGCCAATATCCATTCGTGCTGCTTTATTGCTACACAGGATTTAGGGAAAATCCTTCCGGGAGACAAATTTCAGGTATTGGGAAGGATTGATCATTCCGATATTCGGGGATGTAGTTTATTGGTTTCTTAATAGCAGGTAACAACATAAAAATATTAGCTGTAATGCTGAAAATAGAAGAACTTGTTCACGCATATATTCATTCCCATTGTGATTTCGAAAAAGAAATTTTACTGACGAATTATTTCCAGGCCGACTGGGAAGCGGATATGCTGTTCATAGATGCGGATGGATTCAGTCATGAAATTGAGATCAAACTTTCAAAAAGTGATTTTAAAAACGATTTCAAAAAAGCATACCTCAATAAAGATACCGGTGAGAAATTTCTGAAGCATGATAAGATTTCATGCGGTGACTATATGTGCAATGCTTTCAGCTTTCTTCTTCCGATGGGTATGATAGATCATGCTGTGATTCCGGAGCATTGCGGAATTATCGAATTTTACCACAATGTCGATACCTGGGAAACCAAATTTTATCTCATACGCAAGCCTAAAAGAGTACATGAAGATTCCTACTGGAAGCTGAATGATAAAGATCTTTTTATCCGCAAAATGGCCCTGAACCTGCTACAGCGTAAACTGGAGATCAAAGGAAAGCATGAAGAACTTATCTTTAAAAATCCTTTTGACATCAAAAAAGGCAAATAAAAACTTCTGCATTGTATTTCTATAAATGTAAGCTCGGAGAGGAATAATTTTTGGACATAAAAAAATCCTGCCGCCTGACAGGATTTTATATAAAGATCAAAATTAATATTAATCGGTAACTTCAGCAGTATCTCTCTGAAGTAAGAATTTGTAGATCAAACCTCCTGTGATTCCTCCTAAAATAGGCGCTGCCCAGAACAGCCAAAGCTGTGACATGGCAAGCCCACCCGTGAAAACAGCCTGTGAAAGCGATCTTGCCGGGTTTACCGAAGTGTTGGTGATAGGAATAGAGATAAGGTGGATCAGGGTAAGAGCCAAACCGATAGCAATACCGGCAAACTTACCGTTAGCCCATTTGTCTGTCGCTCCCATAATAACAATCAGGAAGAAAGCTGTCAATAAAAATTCCGCAAGGAATGCCGCTCCCATGCTGAAAGCTTTACCATTGTAGACCGCTTCTCCGTAGAAATTCGTTGCAAAAGCTCCCGGTTTGGAAAAATCTACAGCTCCTGAACCGTTAAGAATAATATACAGACATCCTGCTGCAAGAAGAGCCCCAAGACATTGTGCCACAACATAAGGGATAAGATCTTTAGCCGAGAATCTGCCTCCTGCCAAAAGCCCGAAAGAAACAGCCGGATTGAAATGTCCGCCGGAAATATGCCCTACAGCATATGCCATCGTAAGAACCGTAAGACCAAAGGCTAATGAAACCCCTAAAAGGCCGATACCGATGTCGGGAACTCCGGCAGCGAATACTGCGCTTCCGCAACCCCCAAAAACAAGCCAAAATGTGCCGAAAAATTCAGCAAAAAGTTTTTTTATCATATGTTTATTATTTAAATGCATCTCAAATGTAAAATTTAAATTTTAAAATTAAAAGATAAAATTTAAAAAACTTTTAAGATTTGTTAAGATAATATTATGTATTTGGTAATTTGGTTTGATGTTTGTTGGGAATTTTTTTAAGAAGACATTATTAGTAGGTTGAATGATATCTCATAAATGTTTATCTTTCGATTAGTAATTTAAAAGTGTGGTTAATGAGAAAGTTTTTTTGTGTAGCCTTTGTGCCCTTTATGTATAGCTTTTATTATTCGCAGGCAGCAAAAAAAGCATTCCCCTGCTATGACCTTGCAACGGTACTTAAAGTAGAACCTACCGCTTTGTACAAACCACATCTGGATGCTTCCAAAAGCTTTAATGTAAAATTACTGAAAGATTCCAAAACAGTACAGAAATATATATCCGGCGGGAAATTTCACAAAATAAAAAAGAGTGGTAAAGGCTATCGTGTTCAAAAACTGGATTACAGCAGGCCTTATATGGTTTCCAAAGCGAAAGCTACTCTTGAAAAGATGGCCGCCAGATTCAGTAAAGAAACTAAGGGTCATACTTTTACTGTATCATCCATCACAAGAACATTAGAAGACCAGTGCCGGCTCAGAAGAGTCAATTCCAATGCCTCTTTAGGGATTAGTTCTCACAACTACGGCAATTCATTTGATATCTCTTATATCAGATTTAATGATGTACTGAAATATAATCCCAAAATGGAAACCGCGCTGGAGAAAGTTTTAAAATATTATGCCAATGCAGGCAAAATTTATTATATCAAAGAAAAGCAGCAGAGCTGTTATCACGTTACCGTGAGGAATTATTGATCTGCCGAACAGCCCTCAAACCTCATTGTAATCTGGAAAATTTTTAATCCTTAAGATTAAATTAATTTCACAAATAATAAATTTATGATGCGATTATTTGTGCAGGATGTTTAGTTTGTATAATTTTATGCAACTAAATAAACCATGAACTTATGAACGAGAACGATTACAAACTGGCCGTTGCCGAATGGGGCAGATACGTGTCGGATTATTCCAAAATTGCCAGTTTAATTCCTACCAATTACATTTTCGAACTTTCTTCGGGGCAGATTGATAAAATCAAGCAGCAGAACAAATATGTGGACGTCTGTGCAGAAGTCGGCGTATATAACGGCGCAATGGTTTTGATCTTCCTTCCTTTGGATGCACAGGGACATATTGATAAGAGTGTTACCGAATACCAGTACACCGTTCTATGTCCGCTTAAGTATGATCTGAGATTACAGGAAACCAAAGAATTTTCTGTGACCAAGAATGCGGTTCTTTCCAGCAATCTTACCAAAGTGGATGATAATACCAGTACCTCTTTCCCGGTATCTGAGCAGCCGGTTTTGGACCAGGATATAGCTGTAGACGCTATTGAACGCTGGAGAAATGAAGGAATGGAGTGGTTCTACCGTGAATGTACAGAATTCGGCGGAGAAAGAGTTTTCCGAAGATTCTATATTCCTATGCAGGATCTTACCCATCCTTATCCTGAAGTGATCGGGATCAAGTGCTCGTTTGGGCTCAGACACAACGATATTTATCAGAGAATGCTGGTAACGCTAATCTTCATTTCTTTCCATGAACTTTTACAGCAGGGAAGCAGTGAAAGCATTATTTCCAATACCTACGACTGGGCGAAACCGTGTCCGCCTGTCTGCCGTATTCCTGAACTTGGATCTTAAATACACAGGACAGATAGGAATGACAGATTTTTTTAAAGCCATTTTATTCCTGAATTATGCTCTGCTTCTCTCCGTTATACTTTTGGGAGCAGCAAAATACCTTATACTGAATAATAAAGAAAAGCAATATTTTCACTGTATTGCTTTTCTTTTTTTGATTGAGCTGCTGAACCTTGTTCTGCCTTATGTCTTCAATCTTAACGATACCTCATTTCTATATCCTTTATACATAGCCGGCGAATTTTTTCTGGTTACCGCTTTATTTATCAGGAAACTGAATCTCTCAAAATACTTTCTGGGAATTACAACGCTGCTGGCCTGTGCATTTATGATATCGAAATATGTATTTAACTATCCGTTCAACAGTGATATTGTAAAAGTAATATCAAATATCATAATTATCTGCCTTTCGGGACTTGCCCTGATCCGTGAAATCAGAGGGGTTTCTGCACAGAACCGCTTTCTTTTTGCAGATGCGGGGATTTTTTTCTACTATTCCGTTTCGGTATTTATTTTTATCATCCAGCACCAGCTTGCAGACCTTTCAGAAGATGATTACTATATTATTCTTAGTGCCAATAATATTCTGTCAGGTATTTTATATTGTTCATTTTTATACACCTTCATCAAATTAAAGAAGTAACCTTAAATATTAGCCTGCTGATCCTTATAATTGTTACCATAACCGTTATAGTTTCGTTTATTCTCCTGGCTTATAGGTCATTTATCAGCAGGATCATTAAAGAAAAAAATGCTCAGCATGAAGCCGAAGTGCTTCATCAGAAAAACCTGGTGCTCGAAAATATCAAAGCCCAGGAAGAAGAAAGAAAAAGAATAGCCGTGATGATCCATGACGATATCGGAAACCGGCTCAATATCCTTTCCTTGTGGCTGAACAACCTTGACACACAGGGAGACGATGTCATCAAAAAGAATATTTATAGCCAGATGTCGTCATTAATTGATGCGGCCCGTAGTATTTCCCATTCCTTATATCCTGTCAACCTTGAGTCTGTAGGATTTGTCCTGTATGTGGAAGAGCTTATTGCGAATCTTTCGCATAAGATCAGTATTTCTTTGAAGGTCATGCCCGGCTATGAGAAAAAGGATATCTTTGTAGAAGTGCAGCTGTACCGGATCATTCAGGAATTTACAACCAATGTGATCAAGCATTCTACCGCTACAGACCTTTGGATTTACATTAAAGATTATCCCCGGTATATGGCTGTTGTTATTTCTGATAACGGACAGGGGTTCGATTATGATCTCGTGAAAAAAGGAATGGGCATCAAAAACATCGAATCCAGGATAAAATCCATGAATGCTTCCCATAAATGGAAAAGTACCCCGGATAAGGGAAGCCGTCTAATCATTTTAATTCCAAGAAACCATGAACTCCCAAATAAAAATAGCCTTAATTGATGATGAGCAGCTGATCCTTGAAGGGGTAAAAATGCTGCTTTCCAACGAAAAGAACATATCCGTATGTCTTACCTCCAACAACGGCCCGGATTTTATTGAAAAGCTCGGAACCCTTTCCGAAGATGAATTCCCTCAAATAGCCCTTGTAGATGTGCAGATGCAGCCTATGAACGGTTTTGAGCTGGTGGAAGTCCTCAAAGAAAAATACCCCGAACTCAGGATTATTATTCTTTCTTCCCATTACAAAACCTCCATTTTAGGATATATGGTAAAATTAGGCGTTTCTGCCTTTCTTCCTAAAAATTCGGACAGGAAAACCTTCATTGAGGCCATTACGATGGTGCATAAAAACGGGGTTTTCTTTACGGCAGAAGACCATCAGATGCTCTTTACCTACATGAACAGCACTGCGAAAAAGAAATCTCTTTTTGAAATGGAAGACGAGCTTTCCGAACGGGAAAAAGACGTAGTGAAGTTGATCTGCCAGGAATATACCAATAATGAGATTGGAGAAAAGCTCTTCATCAGCCCCAGAACAGTAGAAAGCCACCGGCAGCGCATCCTGGAAAAAATTGGTGCAAAAAATACTGTGGGTATCGTCATCTATGCCGTTGTAAACAATATATATTCTCTTGATAAAATGTAATTCCGTAGAAATACGGAATTTTTTATTTGGTATTTTTCACGCTAGTATTGCTTTTCCTTCTTCCGTTAATTTGGAGATAAGTTTTTATGGCAGAATCACAAAATGAAGCTTTTACGGAAAACTTTCAATAATTAAAGCAAAACACAGCGATGGAAAATAATACAATATTACCTGTCGGGATTTTTTTTGACGGAACCGGAAATAACGGGATCAATGCAGGTTCAACAAATAGGCCTTTAGCCAATAATGAAAGCTATAAAGGAGCGCCAACGAATGTTTACAAACTGTTCAATATATTCAATGAAAACTACAAAATATATATTGAAGGAATAGGAACCGTTACCGGCAGCGAAGACAGCAATTTTGCTATGGCTACCTGCGTGAATCCTCCGGATGCCCAGGGATATTCTGCAGATGACAAACTGCAGAAAGCTAATACTTTTGTAGATAATCTGGTTAATGACAAAAATACAGATTATCATTTTTACATCTACGGATTCAGCAGAGGGAGCATGCTGGCAAGAGAATTTTGTAACCAGCTCGTTACCAACTATCCCACAGCAAATGTTACTATAAAATTTCTGGGTGTTTTCGATACCGTTGAATCAAAGCCTTTCAATACCTATGAGATGGCACTGCCTCAGCAGGTGGAAAATGCCCTTCATATATGCGCGATCAATGAATGCCGGTATTTTTTCCCCCTTACCGGTTTTTTTGAGAACTCAAAGAATATGCAGGATACCAAAACAGAAACCGGAGGAGCTGTATGGAAAGAGATCTTTGTTCCGGGAGCCCATGCCGATGTGGGCGGAGGGTACCTGCAGGCGCCTCAGTCAGTATATGTTTCTACAGATTTTATTAATGCAGGTGATTTACAGAATTATGTTTCAGACGTAAGAAATACAAAAACGGATGCTGAGGGAAATAAAATATGGGATCAGCTGCTTGCGGGTTTTCAGGTCGAAAAGGGACTTGTGCTGTCCCAGGCCTATGTTTCCAGGGAACTGGTCCTGAATACGCTGCCGTTTGTATACGGGAGAATCATGCTGGCGGAAACCAATAATGCAACGCCGGGAATTTTCAGTACGGACCTTACCAATTCCGGTCTTGAAATTGGGGATGATCCCTTTCTGAAAGATTTTGAGGAAAATCTTTCAGTTTATGTAAAAAGCTTTTTACCGGTTCTGAAACCTCATTATGATTATGTCGGTTTTGCAGACTATACCCATATTTCAGCTAACTTCGGAATGTATCACCATGATGCATTGCAGAAATCAGCCGGTGAAATAGAAGCGGAACTGATCAACATGGGCCTGAACGTACCCAGCAGTACATCTGTAGACCAGGGCATCCAGACCAGGTTCCTTACCGAACTGCATCTTCCCGAGGACAGTTTTGTGGTAGATTTTATGTATGGAACCAATATTCCCAATAATGATATCTGGAGCCGTACTATCGGGATAAAATCTTTTGTTTCGGAACAGAATTAAATCAATATACAAGTACTTTTCAGTTTTAAATTTAGGTTGCGAGGGGTGTCTGTATGGGCACTCCTTTTTTTGGCAGAAAATCAAAATGACAAAGTGACGAAATCGTAAGGATTATTAGCAACAATACATACAAGAAAATAGCAAATAGATACCTCATTATTAGAGTTTCTTAGCCTCTTTGCCTTTTCACCTTTCTGCGGTTTTGCCCTTCTACCTCTTCACCTTTCAGTTATTTCTAACTATTCATTTCTTTTTCCGTACTTTTGCACCCGAAAATTCATTATTCATTCATTTAATTTTTATTTAATAAAATGCTTTCGGTTCAAGGTTTAGGATTACATCATTCAGGAAACTATCTGTTTCAAAATACAAATTTCACCATTAAAAAGGATGATAAAGTGGGACTCGTTGGAAAAAACGGAGCAGGAAAATCCACTTTATTGAAAATGCTTTCCGGGGAAATTAATTTCTACGAAGGAAATGTGGTTCCCGAAGGAAATGTTACCATCGGTTTCCTGAAACAGGATCTTGATTTCGTAAAAGGAAGAACCGTTTGGAATGAAACCATGCAGGCTTTCGAGCAGATTAATGCATGGAAAAGCCAGTTGGAAGATGTGAATCACCAGTTGGCAACAAGAACCGATTATGAAAGTGATTCCTATACGGATCTGATCAATAAAATGACAGAGCTGAATGACCTTCTGATGAACCATGATGCCTACAATCTGGAAGGTGATATGGAGAAGATATTATTCGGTTTGGGCTTTAAAGCAGATGACTTCCATAAAATTACCGATGAATTTTCAGGAGGATGGAGAATGAGAATTGAGCTGGCCAAGCTGCTTCTTCAGAAGAATGACATCATGCTTCTCGATGAGCCTACCAACCACCTGGACATGGAATCTATCATCTGGCTGGAAAATTTCCTGAAAGATTATCCGGGAGCTATTGTTCTGGTAAGCCACGATAAACAGTTTATGACGGCTGTCTGCAACAGGACTTTTGATATCAACAATAAAAAAGTTGACGATTATAAAGCCAACTATTCCAAATATCTGGTAATGCGTGAAGAACGCCGTGAAAAACTGATTCAGGCCAAAAAGAACCAGGATGCGGAGATCAAGCAGATGGAGGATAACATCAATAAGTTCCGTGCGAGTGCTACAAAAGCATCTTTTGCCCAGTCACTTATTAAAAAACTAGATAAAATCGAGCGTATTGAAGTGGATAACGAAGACGTTTCCAAATTCAATATCCGTTTCGTGCAGTCTATGGTTCCCGGAAAAGTTATTTTCGAGGCAGAAAACTTAGGAAAAGCTTACGGAAACAAGCAGATTTTTGATAAGGTAGATTTTATCGTTCAGAGAGGTGACAGAATCGCTCTTTTAGGACAGAACGGACAGGGAAAAACCACTTTAGCCAAAATTCTTGCCGGAGATATCAAGGATTATACAGGAACCTGGAACTTGGGACATAATGTAAACATCGGATATTTTGCCCAAAACCAGGAAGAAGTACTGACTCCCAATAAAACCGTTCTGGAAGAAGCGGAAGATGCAGCTACGGAAGAAACCAGACCAAGAGTAAGAGATCTTCTGGGATCTTTCCTCTTCCAGGGAGATGCGGTAACCAAGAAAACAAAAGTGCTTTCCGGGGGAGAAAGAAACCGTCTGGCACTTTGTAAACTGTTGCTTCGTCCGTTCAACACGTTGATTATGGATGAGCCTACCAACCACCTTGATATTCAGTCCAAGGAGATTATTAAACTGGCTTTACAGAACTTTGAAGGGACTTTGATTGTGATTTCTCACGACAGGGAATTCCTGGACGGACTTTGTGATAAAATCTACGAATTCCGTGACGGAAGAATGAAAGAATTCCTTGGAAGCGTAGGTGAGTACCTTGAATACAGACAGAAAGAAACCCTTCGTGAAATATCCGCTGAAAAGGCAAAACTTCACGGTGATGATGTGAAAGTTGAGGTAAAACCTGCCACGAAAGAGGTAAAAGTGGAAGAGAAATCCTTAACCATAGTAAGCAAAGAACAAAAAAATATTCAGAATAAATTAAAAAAAGTAGAAGAGAAAATCTCTGAGCTTGAAGCTGAAATTGAAACGATGGAAGCTTCTTTTTCCAAGGAAAATCCTTCTGATGAAACTTTGGAAAAGTACAATAAAGCCAAAGAGGAATTAGATGTTGCTTTGCAGGAATGGGAACATTTGGGGTCTCAGCTGGCTTAATTTTTTTGAATTAAATAATAAATAAATCCTTCGACTTCGCTCAGGATGACATTTCTAATACTAACGATGTAATTTTAACGTGTCATCCTGAGCGAAGTCGAAGGATTTTAACCATAGTGTCTTTTGTAACAAAAGAACATTTTCATCAACATATTGAATATAGTTTTAATAAAACTTAATTTAAAACTTAAATTATTTTTATAATTTTACGGGATGATTTTTAAGGAAAGCAGAAATCTGAAGAGTTTTATCTCCAAACTATTGTTTGGGATCTACTTCATTGCGCTGTTTTCCCAGAGTTTTCACCACCACGATGCTGTCGATAACTTTAAGATCTTCAATCTTAAAAAGGCAGAAAACACCATCGCCAAAACTTCAGCCAAAGAAAAGCCGGGCGACTGTCTTGCCTGTCATTTCCTGGCTACAGGGCATACCTTGGTTCCTGAAGAATTCAGTTTTACCTTTGAGCATTTTACGCATCAGGTAAAGCAGACCATTACTGTTCAGGAAAAAATCTGGTCTCAGACCAAGTTCACTTTTCAGCTCCGGGGGCCGCCCGCAGTTGCATAATCATAGATTTTTTATTGGCTTTAATTCAGATTAAAGTGCAATATTTTGGGATTAGTATTTGCTGATTGCCGTTTTTACGTGGTTCGGATTTAAGTTCCGGGATTCGGAATTCGGGGTTTGTGGTACATGATATAGAAATAATCAGCTGCAATTAATAGATATTAATTTTTGCAGATCTGTCGTTTCTTTTATATTCAGGCCGCGTTCATCATCATTAATACATTTTACATTGTACATTTTACAATTAAAATAATTCCATTCAACAAAAATTTTTACGAAAAAATGTACCTGAAAAGGTATGCAATCAATCTATAGACAATGAAATTGATATATAGCCTGATGTTGGTTCTTTGTGGACTGACATTGATAAATGCACAGAAAACTTATACGGTAGAAGGATCTGTTCATGATTTTCATGATAAAGCAGCGTTGGAAAATGCTGTAGTGAAAATCGGAGAATTTACAGCCAAAACAGACCGTACCGGTAAGTTTATATTCAATAAAATTCCTGCGGGAAAATATATTCTCATTGCTAAACATCCTGATTGTAATGATTATACTGAAAATATAGGAGTAGATCAGGATCTGAGCATTACCATTACTTTAGAGCACCATGTGGATGATATTGAAACCGTGACCCTGCACGGAAGTCACAAAAATAAAGGCTCTGTAGTACTGAAAACACTGGACAAAACTGAAATAGAAAAAAATTCGACGGAAAACCTGGGAAATCTCCTTTCTAAAATTTCAGGAGTTGCAGTTTTAAAAACAGGAAATAACATTACAAAACCTGTGATCCACGGGATGTACGGAAGCCGTATTTCTATCATGAATAACGGCGTGAAGATGGCGGAACAGGAATGGGGCGCGGAACATGCCCCAAATGTAGATGTAAATGATTTCGAACATATTGATGTCATTAAAGGAGCATCGGCATTGAAATATGGAAATGACGGAGTGGCAGGCGTAGTTCTTCTGGAGCCGGCCGTGCCCCTTAAGAAAGATACTATCATGGGAAATCTGAAACTTTCAGGGATTTCGAATGGAAAAGGAGGTGAAATTGCCGCCAATATTCTTAAATCCTGGGAAAACGAATGGTTTGTAAAAGCAGGGGGAAGTTATAAGAAGCTTGGAGATCTTTACATCCCACACCATACGCTTCAGAATACCGGAGCAGAGGTGAACTCTTTTAGTTTTTCTTTTGGGAATCATGGTTTTATGCAGGGGTTTGATGTTTCCTACAGCGGAATCAATCAGGAATTCGGGATCTATAAAGGAGCACATCTGGGGAATAATTATGATGCTTATATGGCAATTAATTTCGGACAGCCTTATTTTCTGGACGATTTCAGCTACGATATCACCAATCCGAAGCAGAAGGTAGAACATCATATTGTAAAACTTTCGGCTTACAAACGTTTTGCTGATTTCGGGAAACTTACTTTCCAGTACAGTTTTCAGCTGAACAAACGTAAAGAATATGATATCAGAAGAGGAGAGCTAAATGATGTTCCTTCAATGGATCTAAGGCTGATTACGCATACAGCGAGCCTTACACACCTTATAGAACGTGCTGGCTGGAGCCTGGAAAGCGGAATTTCAGCAGGTTTTCAGGATAATTACCCAAATCCGGCAACCAAAGCCAGAAGATTAATTCCGGATTATTACAGATATGATGCGGGAGCGTTTTCTATTTTTAAATACCGTTTCAGCCCAAAACTGAATGCTGAAGCAGGTGTGAGATATGATTTCAGCAGATACGATTCTTATAAATATTATGACGGATCGGAATGGGAAGAGAAATATGCCTCTGTTTTTCCACAGTTTTATGTGCAGAAAAATGACAGCAGGGTTTTAGCACGTCCTGTTTTTGATTACCATAACTTCTCCGCCAATGTTGGCTTGAGTTATCAGCCTTCCAGAGATTTTGATATTAAATTTAATTTTTCAAGAATGAGCAGAACTCCAAATCCGGCAGAATTATTTGCTGACGGGCTTCACCATTCTGCGGCCATCATTGAAAAAGGAGATTTAAGGATCAAAAAAGAGGAAATTTATAATGCCAATCTTTCTTTGACCGGACGTTTCTATGTCCTGAAAGGTCTTCAGGTGGAAGCCAATCCGTACATAATGTTCTCGGACAGCTTTGTCAATCAGATGCCGGTAGGTTTCCAGTCGACCAACAGAGGAAGCTTTGCGATCTGGGAATACCAGCAGGTGAAAGCAAGAATCTATGGAATTGATGCTGATGCACAGCTTAAAATTCTTGACAATCTGAAATGGACAACCAGTTTCAGCACCCTGAAAGGAGAGGACCTGACGAAAAACGAACCGCTTATCCTGATGATGCCAACGAATCTCAGAAATTCTGTTGAGCTGACACTGAATAAGCCTTCCAATTTCTACATCAGGCTGGAGAACGAAAATGTTTTCAAGCAGAACAGTTTTCCAATAAGAGATCAGAGTGTGCAGTTTATCCAGGATAATGAACTGGTTACAAGAGTGATCGATTATAGTTCCACTCCGGCTGCATTTTCCGTATTTCATGCGTCTGTGGGTGCAGACCTTTTCAAAAACATGAACCTGAATTTCAGGATCAACAATATTTTTAATAAAGAGTACAGGGAATATCTGAACAGACTGAGATATTACATGCCTGAAGCCGGAAGAAATTTCGTGGTGACTCTTAAATACAATTTCTAATTATTAATATTCAAAATTTAAATTACAATGAAAAAAATATTCAACATAACCGTATTACTTTTAGCTGCAGTTCTATTATTCTCTTGCCGAAACGATGACAACAGCGATATTCCGGAAGATATCCACGAGCATGAAGAGATTTCCAAACTTCAGGTAACGGTGACTGATAATGTTGCGGGAACTTCACAAATTATCAATTATATAGGAGGGGCAGCAGATAAAAAAATAATCCTGCAGAACGGAAAAACCTACAATGTAAGCCTGGATTTCCAGACTGCTCATGATGACCATTTTCACAGTGCGAATGATGAGATCATTGAAGAAAAAGATGAACATTTCATTACCTACAAATTTGCAGGCGTAAGTGTGAATGTAAAAAGAGCGGATGATGATATTGTAAGAGCTGATGGTAATAAATTAGGCCTTAAAACAGTCTGGACAGTTACCAACGCACCTTCCAGTGCCACAGCCAATATTAAACTGATCCATGCACCAAGCACAGTAAGCCAGAATTCCCCTTCTGCAGATAACCAACAGGGAACCACTACAGGTGGAGAAAGTGATGTAGATGCTTTACTGGGTGTTCAATAATAAATTCATTATATCAAATGATAAACCACTGAAGTTTTCAGTGGTTTTTTATTTTTAGAATATAAACATATTGGATAAAAAAGTTATCAGATAAAACATGAATACAAAAATCAATACGGTAAGTAATACAATATACAGGATTTGCTTTATTTGATGATTAGTATGGATTCCCTCTGAAACTTGTGTAAAAGCTTTGATGCCATTCATTACCGGCATCCGATTTAACCATAATATGAAGAAAACAATCAATTGTAGGGTAATGGCGCCAAAAATAGCGGGGACATCATAAAAATAATCCTGCAAAATTATATTGGTCAGAAGGGAAGTTAGAAACAGGCAACCTATAATTCTTGTTTTAGGAACAATTAATAAGACGGCTCCCAGTATTTCAAACAATCCCAGAGTGATAACAAACGGTTTCGAATAGGAATAGAAATCCCACATTATTTTCATCCCTTTAAACTTTTCATTCACAGAATGATCAAATTGCTGATATTTACCTGCCCCGAATAAAATCATCATTCCTGCAACATACAGGCAAAAAGACCACTCCAGGATCGTAAGAAAATTATTTTTTTTACGCATTGAAATATTTTTAAGATTAGGTTTTAAATTTTAATCAATTGATATGCAAAAGACTGTTTTGATGGATAAAAGTCAGATGTCCTGTCAAAAGGTCTGAGAATATACAATAGTTTTCAAAGGATTTAAACATTAAGTTCTTGTTTGTCAGGATTACTTATTTACACCTGCTTAACAGATCGGCGCCGAATATTTCAGGCTGTCTGCAAGAAGATATTATTCTTTATGAATATTTGAATACTAAGAATTGATTTTAAGTGGGCAATTCTCATAAAAATTTCCTATTTTTGCAACCTAAAATTTTAATCAATAATGAAGGTTACCGCACAAAACCATGATGACGTAAGTGCATTACTTACAGTGACATTGGAAAAATCTGACTACAAAGAAAAAGTAGAAAAGCAGTTGATTAATTATGCTAAAAATGCGCAAGTTCCTGGTTTCAGAAAAGGGAAAGTGCCTTTGAGTATGGTTAAAAAACAATATGAAGCAGGTATTGCATTCGAAGAAATCAACAGACAGGTTTCTGACGCATTGAACAACTATGTTAACGAAAACAAACTAAGATTAGTTGGTCAGCCTGTTCCTCAGCCAGTAAACGAACTAGATTACAACGCTGACAAAATTGAAGTTGCTTTCGAGGTAGGATATGAGCCTGAATTCACTATAGATTTAGCTAAATATGAAGCGCCTCATTATAAAGTAGAAGCTTCTGACAAAGAAATCACGAAGAGCATTGAGAACATGCAGAGACGTTTTGCAGAGCAGGTTCCTCAGGATAAAATCACTAAAGATTCTTATATAGCTTTAGAAATTTCTCAGGTTGTAGAAGAAGATGCTGAAGGAGAGCACCACCACCATCCAAAGAACGTTACCATTACAGCTGAAAACAAAGAGGCTTTCAAATTGGTAAAATCTTTAAAAATGGACGGTTCTGTAAAAGTATCTAAAGAAACTCTTGCAGGTGATGAAGAATTGGCTAAAGAACTAGGTTTCTCTAAAGAAGAAGTTGAGCATTTGCACCACGCTGAAATAGAAGTTAAAGTAAAAGATTTCTATTCATTGAACCTGGCTGAGCTTAATCAGGATTTATTCGACAAAGTATACGGCGAAGGAACAATCAAATCTGAAGAAGAGCTTAAAGAAAAAGTAAAATCCGAATTGGATGAGTATTTCCAGCAGAATGCTGATGTTCACTATGTGAATAAAGTATTGGAGCAGGTTACTGAAAAAGAAGAAGTAAAACTTCCTGAAAACTTCCTTGTAAAATGGTTAATGTTCTCTAACCAGAACATCCAGTCTGAAGAGCAGGCTAAAGAGATCCTTAATGCAGAGAAAAACCAGTTAAGATACCAGATCATTGAAGGTAAATTAATGACTGACAACGAGATCAAATTAGACTATGCTGATGTATTGGCACAGGCTGAGCAGTTGGTAAGAAACCAGTTGGCGATCTACGGAATCCACCACTTAGGTGACGAAGAAATACAGAAATATGCTGTTGAAATGTTGAAAGACCAGGAGCAGGTAAGACAAATTTCTTCTGAAGTAGCTATGGCTAAACTAAAAGATGTAATTCTTGAAAAAGCGTCTAAAAAAGAAACTAAAATTTCTCACGACGAGTTTTTGGAAGAACTTAAGAAATAATTTATTCCGATATAAATATTTGAAACCTCCGAGCGATCGGAGGTTTTGTTTTTAGGCATATTTCTTAAAAAATCTTAATGTATTAGGGACAAAATCGTCTGGTATTTCACGTAAATGCGCTATGTTTATTTTCGTGTGGTCATTATTCATATATTTACACCTTAAACTTATTATATAGAGATATGAAAAAGATGATCATTCCGTTTTTCTGTGCCGTATTGTTCTCAGTTCCGGCAACAGCTCAGAAAACAAGTGCAGCTCCCGCAAAGACGGAAGTCGTAAAATCCAAACTGACCCCAAAAGATGTTGTAGATAATTACTTTAACGCTTTAGGAGGCAAAAGCAAGCTGGAAGCAGTAAAAACTACAATCGTTGACAATACGCTTAATGTCCAGGGAATGGATATCACCATGAGCACCATGAAGCAGGGCAATAAGTTCAAGTCCGTGCAAACTGCTATGGGCCAAAAAGTTTCCCAGGTATTTGACGGTGAAAAAGGGTATATTGAAAGAGCAGGCCAGAAAACCGATTTCCCGGCTGACAATATTGCTGAACTGAAAAAAGGAACTACTATTGAAGCATTGGCTTTTAATCCTTCCAACTTCAAGGAGGTAACAACAGAAAAGCTGGATGGCAAAGATTATAACGTATTATCTTCAGACAAAGGAAAATTTTACTTTGATGCGGCTACAGGGCTTTTATACAAATCTTCTGTAGGAGAAGGAAGCGTTATCGTAAAAAACTATATGACTGTGGAAGGCATCAAATTCCCTTCCGAAGTGGATATTGACGGAAAAGGCCAGAAAGTAACGATAAAAACCACTAAGGTTGTTCTCAACACAGGAGTTTCTGATGCTGATTTCAAATAAAAACTGATATTTTTTAAAGTATAAAAGCCGGATATTTTCCGGCTTTTTTATGATGAAAATAACTTTAACTCAACTTTAACTATAATGTGAGTTTCAGTACCTGTTCAACTAATGGATAATAAAAAAACCGCAGATTCAATCTGCGGTCTAATTTATTTAAGAGCCATAAGCGGCTTTCCATTCATCGGCGGCCTCGCACAGAACATTGTAAAAATCTTCACCGTACTTTCTGGTCAACGGAGTTTTCAGGAACTTGTAGACGGGAACCTGCAGTTCTTTTCCAAGCGTACAGGCATCGCTGCACACGCTCCACTCGTGGTAGTTCAGGGCAGTAAAAGTAGAATATTCCGTAACACGGATCGGGTAGAGGTGGCAGGAAATAGGTTTTTGCCAGTCTACGGCACCATCTTCATAAGCTTTCTCAATACCGCATTTTGTGATTCCTCTTTCATCAAAAGTTACATAAGCACATTCACGGTCCTCCACCATAGGGGTAACGTACATTCCGTCCATAGGATCAGTGGTCCATGTGCCTTGCTCTTCAAGGGCTTTGATGCCTTCCTGGGTAAGGTATGGCTTTATTTTATCAAAAATACTGTCTAAAATTTCAAGTTCGTCCTTGTCTAGCGGAGCACCTACATCTCCTTCCACACAACATGCACCTTTACATTTCGAAAGGTTGCAAACAAATTCTTCGGAAAATACATCCTCTGAAATCAATTTATCGTCTATCTGAATCATAATCTTTAAAATAAATTAAAATAGGTACCTGCTTTAAAAGCAATCATACTTATAATGATAAGCCACAGGCTTACCTCCTGCATCCAGTATTTAGGCAAAAACCTCATCATCCTGCTCAGGATAATGCTTGATGGGAATGCCAGAAGCAGTAAATATTCGTAATTTTTATTCATATACAGAATAATGGTAACCAGCTGTGCCAGCGAAAATACAAGCAGGAAAGTGTATTTGTACCGGCTTATCGGGCTTTTTTTATTATAGTTTTTAAAATGGTCGTATACAGCATAAATAAGCATCAGCAGAACAGGAACCAAAGGCAGCAGGTCCGTATAATCCGTCATAGGTCTTATCCTTCCAAACGGGAAATAATCAATATTCCAGCTTGTGAAGTTGAAAAAGAACATCATGGAGAAATAACTGAATGCGATCAGTATAATTCCCAAAAGGAACCTGAAGAGATTTAAGCTTATTTTTTGAGAGGTAGCTATCACGTGAACAATCACAAAAAGAGCCATGGGCCAAGTCGTAGGCAGGAAAATAAAGTTGAGTGCCACAATGGCTCCTACCAGAACATAGGATTTCTTTCTTATATCTTCATCAGCACTCGTCAGAAGCAGTAAAAGAAAGGAATTGGTAAGCAGCGAAACGGCAATTCCGATGTCCAGGTTCCCCGGGTACAGCCCGAAAATAAAAAACGTATATAAAAACAGCGGCAGATGCGTCTGGTAATTAAGGGCAATACTGTGAAAACAAAAATATCCCAAAGCAATCCCCAGAAAAGTTATTCCGGCGACAATGGCTTCGTAGGTGTTGAAATTCAGTATGTTAAATATTACGACTACTAAAAGAAGAAAACCAATATAAACAGGAATTGAAAAAATATTGCTTTCTTTTGAAAGTAATTTAAACATTTTTTATAAATTTGTACAAAGTTAATTTAAAAAAGGAAAATAATGACGTCTTTCTGGTTATTCTTAAGTAAAGTTTTCAAATGGACATTCGGTTTTTTTGATACATTTGGAAATGTTCTCAACTGGATTTTATTTATCGTTTGCTGTGTACTGTTTACTTACTGGTGCTATGTACTGGTTGTAAAATTGGGTGGTGATAAAGACAAAGACTATTATTCTCCGACTGAGGGTAAGAACCCTTACTACGATCCTAAGATCTATAAAAAAGAAGGTTAATTAATTGGTTATATAGTAAAAAACCGATCGGACACTAGTCTGATCGGTTTTTTTATTAACGATTAAAATTTACTTTTCTAGTCGTGGATAGGAAGTACCAGTACCGGAATATGAGAATCTTTCGTAAGCCCTTTCGTAAGGCTGCCTACAAATACATCATAAATTCCGCTTCTTCCATGTGATCCCATGACGATATAATCTGCATTTTTAGCTTTTGCATATTCCAGGATGGTATCCTTCGCGATTCCCTGTTTTAAGAGATGCTCACAGTCCACATCATGGGCAAGGATTCTCTGCTCGATCTTATTCAGCTGTATCAGCTCATCTCTGATCTCGTTGGCTTCTACTTCAGGAAAATATTGATATCCCATATCACCGATAGCAAAACCTATATCTGAAGGCGCTACGTGAATCAGAAAAATTCTGCCGTTCAACTGTTTTGCAAATTTTACGGCTCCGTCTACAAGCTGTTCTGTTTTGTCCCCAAAATCTACGGGTAGTACAATATTTATCATGACCTTTAATTTTGTATTCTAAAGATAAGAAAAATTGCCGGAATTTTATGTTAAATACTTATAATATTCGAATATCAAGAATTTTATCATCTTTCAGATAAGCTTCAAGAATATCATTTTCATCAACCTTTCCAACTCCTTTTGGCGTTCCGGTAAAAATAAGATCACCCACCCTAAGTGTAAAATATTGGGAAGCAAAAGCAACGATATCATCAAAACTGAAAATCATGTCTTTTGTATTGCCGTTCTGTACCTTTTGCTTATTTTTCAACAGCGAAAACTGTAATTCCTGAAGATCAAAATTCTCTTTTCTGAAAAAATTTCCTACCACAGCAGAACCGTCAAACCCTTTAGCCAGTTCCCACGGAAGGCCTTTGGATTTAAGCTCACTTTGAAGATCCCTTGCCGTAAAGTCTATTCCAAGGCTGATCTCTTCATAATGCTTGTGGGCCACCTCTTTCTGGATGTATTTTCCTCCTTTTGAAATCTTTAAAACCACTTCCAGCTCATAATGAATATCATTGGAAAACTCGGGGATGTAAAAATCATTTCCCTTTAAGACCGCTGTATCGGGTTTCATGAAAATAACCGGTTTTTCAGGAATTTCATTTCCTAATTCCTTTGCATGCTCGCTGTAATTTCTTCCTATACAAATGATTTTCATAACTTTTTTATTTATGTTTTATATGCTTGTCATTGCGAGGAATGTAATGACGAAGCAATCTTTTACTATTCTTAAATTCTGAACTTAATATTAGTGAGTAAACTCATTCCCGCAGTAATAACATACAAATTTCTGGCTCGACAAAATGGAGATTCCAAAGAAACTGGTTGCCCTGTCGTCCCTGTAAATATGGTTGGAACCACATTTCGGGCATACGAAGTCAAATTCAGGATGGGCAATGGTATGTTCCACTTCCAGGGAATAAGCCTCATTGTCATTATAATCCTTCAGGATCTGTTGTGCCTTTTCCAGATCATCTTCAAAAACCTGAAGCTGAATGCCGCCAACAGCCTGAGAAAGCAGCCAGTCCGACTGAATCAGCTGTTCGTTGGCAATAAAACCATTAACACCGTTTTCAGCAAGGATTTGCTTATCCCTGTTGGCCTCAAGAGCCGTTTCATAAAATTTAAAGCGGACCAGATTCGACATGTTCTAGAATTTACTTGAAAGTTGAATTTTTGTAAATATTTTCTTGGTATATAAAGGGAAATCCGCATTCTGAAGCCATCCGTAGTATCCCAGATCCTTCTGGAAAACAGCTTTTACAACCTGTCCCTTATACTTTCCAAAGTTGAAAACAGCTTCCGACTTATCGTTATATCCGATAAATCCTGCAAGATCAGCATTCTTATTATGAAAACTGAATTCACTTAAAGGAGCGATCTCATTCGGAATATCATCATACTTTCCAACCTGGGCATCCAGCACTTCGAAAGTAGCCATCACATCAGCTTCTGCGGAGTGGGCATTTTCCAAAACTTTGCCACAGTAAAACTGATACGCAGCCCCTAAGTTTCTGGGCTCCTTCTTATGGAAAATAGTCTGCGCATCTACCAGTTTGAATTTGCTAAGATCAAAATCCATCTCCACTCTTAAAAGTTCTTCTGCCAGAAGCGGAACATCGAATCTGTTGGAATTGAATCCTCCCAGATCACTTCCTGAAAGCATTTCCATAATCTTGGGAGCAATTTCCCTGAATGTCGGGGCATCTTTTACATCTTCGTCATAGATTCCGTGGATCTCGCTGCATTCCTGCGGAATAGGCATTTCCGGGTTCACACGCCATGTCTTGCTTTCTCTGGAGGCGTCCGGATTTACTTTTAAAATACAAATCTCTACAATTCTGTCCTTTCCGATATTGGTTCCTGTAGTTTCAAGGTCAAAAATGCAAAGGGGTTTATGGAGTTTTAAATTCATTTTTTTAATTTGAAAATTTGATAATGGGTTAATTTGAAAATGGGCTGATTTCTAAAGTCTGATATCTGATGTCTTACGTCTGAAATCTAACCTAACTGTTTCTGGAAAACCAGCGACACGATAATATAATAAATAACAAGCATAGGAATGCCAACGATCTGAAACAGGATCAGAATAGCAATTCCACCGCCTAATAAAATAATTTTCGGATAATTATCCTGAAGATTTCTGGATTTGAATTTCATCGCCATCATTTTGATCGGGCTGATCAGAAGCCATGAAGTGATTGCAGTCAGTAAGATCAGAAACAATGAATTTTCAAATAAAAATGCAAAAGTACCGGTTTCTTTAAAGGCATAATACAATCCAAACAGCAAAACGGTATTGGTAGGTGTATTCAGTCCTTTGAAGTAATAACGCTGCTCATCATCCAGGTTAAAGATAGCCAGTCTGAGACATGAGAAAACGGTAACAAAAATACCGAGGTAGCTGATGGCAAAAGGAAGATGTATGCCCAGAATTTCATTTCCGAACGGTTCCAGTGCCTTGTACATCGTAAGACCCGGAATCAACCCGAAACTTACCATATCCGCAAGGGAATCCAGCTGAAGCCCCAGGTTGGAATTCGATTTTAAAGCCCTGGCAACAAAACCGTCAAAAAAATCAAAGATAGAGGAGAGGATAAGGCAGATTGCCGTCGTCTGGTAATCTCCTAAGATAAGATGAATTGCCCCTACACAGCCTGCAAATAGATTGGCAAGCGTCAGCAGATTGGCAAGATTGTTTTTCATGAAATTCATACCAGCAAAAGTAGGGTTTTTCAGAATTTTAACCTGAAATATTATGAAGGAAAAAATACATTAATACGATTTTGGTGTAAATTTGCCGAATGAAATTTTTTAAAGAATTTAGAAAACAAGAAGTTCTGGTCCTTTTATACAGGATTTTCTTAGCATACGTTTTTTATCAGATTGCCCGCCTTTTGTTTTGGTATTTCAATAAAGAACTCATCAAAGTGGATTCCGTTTCAGATTATTTCAGCCTGGCCTTTCATGGAACTGCCTTTGATACTACGGCGATCCTCTATGTAAACGCTTTATTTATTCTCCTAAGTCTTGTTCCTGTTGTAATCAATACGAAGAAAGGCTACCAGACAGTTCTGTTCTGGCTTTATTTTATCACAAACGGTATTGCTTATGCCATGAATTTCGGTGATTTTGTTTACTATAAATTCGCCCAGGCAAGGCTGACCTCCACCGCATTACAGGTTGCCAAGCACGAATCCAATATTTTTAAAGTGTTTACGGTTTCCATAGGACAGCATCCATTTGTGCTTATATGGTTTGTTGTTTTAATGGCTCTTTGGATTTTCCTGTACAAAAAAGTAAAAATTACAGAACAGAAACCTGTAAAACTGATTCCGTACTTTATCTGGTCTATCCTTGTTCTTTGCGGGACAGCCGTTTTAGTTGTCGGGGGAATCCGTGGTGACTTCAAGCACAGTACAAGGCCCATAAACCTGGTGGATGCCAACCGTTTTGTAGCCAACCCGCTTCAGGGAAATATTGTACTGAACAGTACTTTCTCTTTTTTCAGGACTTTGGGAACCAATAATTTTAAAGAAGTTCATTTTGTGGACGAAAAATTTATTGCAGACCATGTTCAGCCTTATAAAATATACGACAGGAAGGTGGAAAACCGTCCCAATATTGTCATTTTTATTGTTGAATCTTTTGGTAGGGAATATTCAGGGGCTTTCAATAAGGATAAAAACATAAACGGCTATGTTTCTTATACACCATTTATAGACAGTCTTGCCGGCCAGAGCTTGATTTTTCCCAATACATTTGCCAACGGAAGGCAGTCTATTCATGGGATGAGCAGTGTATTGGCAGGGATTCCAAGCCTTACGGATGCTTTTACAAGTTCGCCTTATTCCAATCAGAAAATCCAGTCCATTGTTTCGGTTTGTAACGATCTGGGTTACGACACCTCTTTTTATCATGGGGCACCAAACGGATCCATGGGCTTTCTCGGCTTTGGGAATATATTAGGTTTTAAGCATTATTTTGGAAAAAATGAATATAATCATGATGAAGATTTCGATGGAATGTGGGCTATTTGGGATGAGCCGTTCCTTCAGTATTTTGCAAAAAATGTAGGGAAAAAGCAGCCTTTCATGACTACGGTTTTTACCGCTTCATCACACCACCCGTTCAAAATTCCCGAGAAATATAAAGGGAAGTTTAAAAAAGGAACTATAGAAATGCATGAACCGATCCAGTACACGGATTATGCTATCAAAAAATATTTTGAAACCGTTAAAAAAGAACCGTGGTTCAATAATACCATCTTCGTTTTCACAGGAGACCATACCAACCAGATTGCTTACGGTGAATATGAAAAAGCCATGAACCGTTTTGCCGTTCCCCTGATATTTTATTCCCCAAATCCACAATATAATCTTAAAGGTGTGAACCCTCAAGTAGCCCAGCAGATAGATATTTACCCAACACTGGCAGACCTTATCGGGTACAATAAGCAGATCAGAAGCTGGGGCAAAAGTCTTGTAAGCGACAAACAATATCCTTCTATTATCGTTAATTCCGATGGCAGTTCAGAGCAATTCATTATTGGAAACCATATGTACCGCTTCGACGGCAAGGAAATCACAGGAATATATGAAAAAAATGACCTTGGCTTTACCAACAACCTAATGGGAAAGGTGAAAACCCCGGAAACAGAAAAAGAAATGCAGACGGCAAAAGCATGGTATCAGGATTATATGGACCGGGTGATCAACAGGAAGCTTAACTGATGTTTAGCAAATGTTTAAATCATTGATTTTGGTATAAGTGTTGTTATACAATGCGAAGGATAATAAAAGTTTTTGTTTGTTTAAAATTAATTTATATTTTTAGCAGTAAATAGACAACAAAAATCTTTTATTGGAATTAAAACTATAAAAAATATGAAAAAAGTATTATTAACATTCGCGCTCTCTCTGTTTGGCGTACTATCGTTTGCACAGATTGAAGGCAAGTGGAAAACCATAGATGATGAAACCAAGCAGGCAAAATCTATTGTTGAGATCTATAAAAAGTCAGATGGAAAATATTACGGGAAAGTTTCCCAGTTGCTTATAAAGCCGGCGGATCCCAACTGTACAGGATGTAAGGACGACAGAAAAGGGAAGCCAATCTTAGGAATGGAGATCATCAGAGGATTGAAAAAAGACGGTAATGAGTTTACCGGAGGAACGATTACAGACCCTAAAACAGGTAAAACCTACAAATGTACCATTACAAAAAGCGGCGATAAGCTGAATGTAAGAGGATATATGGGAGTTTCCATCTTAGGAAGAACCCAGATCTGGGACAAAGTAAACTAATTAAGTTTTAAATAAAATTGTAAAACGGTATTTCAGAAATGAGATGCCGTTTTTGTTTTTTTCAATGATGTTCAGTTACGGAAAAGGTATAAATAGAAGAAAAACCTTTTCGATTAAAGTAATATCAGCCTCCGCACTCAATGAGATACCTTTTTTGTTACGTGTATAATAAAAAAACACTATTTTTGTAGTCTAAATTTTTCAAGAAAATATGGCAGAATATACTTTTCGTGAGGTAATTGCACAGGCAATGAGCGAGGAAATGCGTAAAGACGAATCTATCTACCTAATGGGGGAGGAAGTTGCAGAATATAATGGTGCATACAAAGCCTCTAAAGGAATGCTGGATGAATTTGGTCCTAAAAGAATAATCGATACACCCATTGCTGAACTTGGTTTCACAGGAATCTCTGTAGGAGCGGCAATGAACGGTAACAGGCCAATCGTAGAATTTATGACATTCAATTTCTCTTTGGTAGGAATTGATCAGATTATCAACAACGCAGCAAAAATACGTCAGATGAGTGGTGGACAGTGGAACTGCCCGATCGTTTTCCGTGGTCCTACAGCTTCTGCAGGCCAGTTGGGAGCAACACACTCTCAGGCTTTTGAAGGTTGGTTTGCCAACTGTCCGGGTTTAAAAGTTGTAGTTCCTTCCAATCCTTATGACGCGAAAGGATTATTGAAAACAGCCATCCAGGATAATGACCCGGTTATTTTCATGGAATCTGAGCAGATGTATGGGGATAAAATGGAAATTCCTGAAGAAGAATATTACATTCCGATAGGTAAAGCAGATATCAAGAGAGAAGGTACAGACGTTACTCTGGTTTCTTTCGGTAAAATCATGAAGCTGGCTATTCAGGCTGCTGAAGATATGGCTAAAGAAGGAATCTCTGTAGAAGTGATTGACCTTAGAACCGTTCGTCCTCTTGACTTTGATACCGTTTTGGCTTCGGTTAAAAAAACAAACAGACTGGTAATTCTTGAAGAAGCTTGGCCATTTGGTTCCATATCTTCTGAAATTACTTATATGGTACAGCAAAAAGCATTTGATTATCTGGATGCTCCGATCAAGAGAATTACTACTCCTGATGCGCCTGCTCCATACTCAGCTGCATTATTTGCAGAATGGTTCCCTAAACTTGAAAAAGTAAAAGAGGAGATCAAAAAAGCGATGTACGTAAAATAACTATTATAGAGAAAAACTTCCGAAAGGAAGTTTTTTCATTTATTATATTCATGAAGAATAGTTCTCGACGTCATAAATTTAGTATAAATTTGCGCGTTTAAAATTAAATTGGCTGATATGGCAGAAGTTACAGAGGGTGGTCATCATTTTGACCTTAAGAAGCTCTCATTTGTAGGCGTTATTGTTTCTTTGGGAATTGTTTTCGGAGATATCGGTACGTCACCCCTTTACGTAATGAAGGCAATCGTTAACGCAAGAAAAGACGGTGCCGGCATGCCGTTCGACGAATATATTGAAGGTGCATTGTCATGTATTATCTGGACCCTGACTCTTCAGACTACCCTGAAATATGTAATCATCGCCTTAAGAGCGGATAACAAAGGGGAGGGTGGTATTCTTGCCCTTTATTCACTGGTAAAGAAACTCAAGAAAAAATGGCTTTATGTAGTCGCCATTATTGGGGCCTCCACACTTGTTGCAGATAGTGTAATTACTCCTTCATTAACGGTGATGTCTGCTATTGAAGGACTTAAAATATATAATCCGGAAACACCTGTAGTTATCATCACCATAGTCATTTTATTTGTGGTTTTTGTAGTTCAGCAGTTCGGAACCGCTTCTATTGGAAAATTTTTTGGACCTATAATGGTGACATGGTTTCTGGTTCTGGGAGTTTTTGGTTCAATGCATATTGTCGATCATATTGAAATTATTAGAGCGTTTAACCCCGTATATGCTTATAACCTGATTACCCACTCATCTAGTGCTATTGTAATTATGGGTGCTGTTTTCCTTTGTACAACAGGAGCAGAGGCTTTATATTCGGATCTAGGACATTGTGGAGCAAAAAATATCAGAATAAGCTGGCTTTTTGTTAAACTGATGCTTATTCTTAACTATTTGGGACAAGGTGCTTGGCTTCTGGATAACTATCATCAGGTATTCAACGGAGTAAATCCTTTTTTCGGAATCATGCCTCAGTGGGCTGTACTTCCAGGGGTTATTCTGGCAACAGCTGCTGCTATTATTGCGAGCCAGGCTGTTATTACAGGCTCATTTACCATGTTCTCAGAAGCGATGTCTATTTCCTTCTGGCCAAATCAACACATCGAATACCCTTCAGGAATTAAAGGACAAATGTATATCCCAAGGATTAACTGGGGACTAATGGCTTTTTGTTTCGTAGTAGTAATCTTCTTTCAGAAATCTGAGAAAATGGAAGCTGCTTACGGTCTTACCATTACCATTACCATGCTGATGACGACCATCTTGCTTCTGTTTTGGTTGAGTCGTACAAGAGTCAATAAAATTTTTATCATAGGATTCGCTATTGTATATCTGTTCTTGGAATCAGGATTCTTTTATGCAAATGTGATTAAATTTGTTGATGGAGGATGGCTTACCATGGTGTTAGGTGGATTCATTGCAGTCTGTATGTACGCATGGTATAACGGAAGACTGATTAAAGCTAATTTTATCCAGTATGTGAAAATAGAAAAATATGTTTCCATCCTGAAAGATATGAAACTGGATGAAAGCATTCCAAAATATGCGACCAACCTTGCTTATCTGAGCAGGGCCAAAAGAAATGATGAGGTAGAATCAAAAATTATCTATTCCATCATCAAAAAACAGCCGAAAAGAGCAGATCATTATTTTATATTAAGTATTGTGAATCAGGAAGATCCATATACTTTCAAATATACAGTAGATGAAATTCTGCCTGGAACAGTGTACAAAATCAACTTCCTTTTAGGATTTAAAGTAGACCGAAGGATCAATGATTATTTTAACATGGTATTGAAAGATCTTATGGCAGAAGGAACCATTCCTTCAAGAAGCAGCCACCCGTCTCTCAGAGCCCATAACATTCCACCGGATCTGAAGTATGTAATTATAGATAATACATATATTAACGATATACTTTTAACTGTTAAACAGAAGATTACCCTCAATATCTACAACTTCGTGAAGTATATCGGAAGCGACGATTTCAAAGCATGGGGAGTATCTTCGCATAACGTAGAAGTGGAATCAGCGCCGATTACCGAGCTTACGGTTTATGACAGCAAGATTGAACAATCCGGCTTCTTCCGTCATAATTCATAAAAAAGTGCCCGTACCATACCATAACGTCTATTTAAATAAAAATCAATAAATTTGTAGATAATTTTTTTGATGGATACAGTACAAAAAGAAAAGAATATTGCTTTGATCAAGGATGTTTTAAGAAATTACCTTTTAGAAAAGGGTTTCAGAAACACGCCTGAACGATATACGATATTGGAAGAGATTTACAGTATGGATCATCACTTCAATGTGGACGATCTGTATCTTCTTATGATGCAGAAGAAATATCATGTTTCAAAAGCAACCATTTACAACACTATTGAAATTTTCCTTGATGCAGGTTTGATCCGTAAGCATCAGTTTGGAGAAAAAACATTGACCTCTTCATCTTATGAAAAGTCTTATTTTGACAAGCAGCATGACCATCTGGTGATCTACAAAAAAGACTCTGATAAAGAAATTGAGGAAATTATCGAATTCTGTGATCCGAGAATTCAGGGAATCAAAGAAGCAATTGAAGAAGCATTTGGCGTAAATATTGATTCGCATTCGCTGTATTTCTATGGTACCAAGAATGATTAATCAATGAGAATAATCCTTTTTCTGTTAATTTTTATTTCTGCGTTAAGCTCCGCACAGGACAATAAAACCACGCAGATGGATCCTTATATCCAAAATAAAGGAAAAGCTTCACCTGCAGTAAGACCTGAAGACAAGGTAAAAATCATTCATGCTGATGAGTTCAGAAAAGATACCAAGTACGAGGGAAACCAGTACATGATAGGGCATGTTCAGATAGAACATCAGGGATCAGTTCTCTATGCTGACGAGGTGATCCTTTACAACGACCAGAGTCTGGTAAAAGCTATCGGTAATGCAAAACTCCAGAATGCAGACGGTTCTGTCATCACAGCTCATGAAATGGAGTACAACGGGGTTACCCAGAAAGGGGTTGCCAAAAAAGATGTGGTTCTTACCGATCCTAAGCAGACCATTAAAACAGATATCTTGTACTATGACAGGCTGGCCAATCAGGCATACTTCAATACCGGAGGAACAATTTCTGATGGGCAGAATGTAATGTATACAAAATCTGCTACCTATTTCCTCAATACCAAAATGATTGATTTTGTTGGAAACGTGAAAATTGATAATCCTGATTATATCATAGAAGGGCCTAATATCAAGCAAAACCAGAATACAAAGGTGGCTGAGTTCTTTGGACCTACAACCATTACCAACAGGGCTAATCCTAAAAACCGTATTTATACCGAAAGAGGAACTTATAAGATGGATACGAAGGAAGCTTTCCTCAATAAGAATTCTAGGATTTTTTATAATGATAAAATCCTTACAGGGGATGATATGTACTTCAATAATACAACAGGATTCGGGACAGCAACCGGAAACGTTACATTGGACGATCCTTTGGAAAAAAGATATATCAAAGGTGGTTATGGAGAAGTTTTTCAGAAGAAAGATTCTGCTATGATGACCAAAGGCCCGTATGCCGTTAAAATCATGGAAAAGGATTCCATTTATTTTGCCGCAGAGAAAATCCTTTCCTATCAAAAGCCCGATCCAACGGACATAACTTTAAAGAAAAGCTTTTTAAGAGCATTCAGAAAAGCAAGGATTTTTAAATCAAATGCCCAGGGAAGAGCAGATTCTATTGCTTTCAATGAAACAGACGGAATTATGCATATGTATACCCATCCTATCCTCTGGAGTGGAGAGAAACAGGTAACCGGTGACAAAGTTGAGGCGTATTTTAATACCAAAACAGAAAATATAGATTCCCTTAAAGTCATTGGAAACGCTTTTGCCATCAGTAAAGTAGACTCATTAAACCTTAAAGATGAATTTAACCAGGTAAAAGGAAAATTCATGACGGTATATTATGAGAATAATGATATTAAAGAAGCCAGGGTAGTAGGGAATGCACAGTCTATTGTTTACGTGGATGATGTGGATCAGGAAACAAAACAGCCCCAGAGAATTGGAATCACCCTTTCTACCTGTGGAATTATCGGTGCGTTATTTGAGCAGAGAGGTTTGCAGATCATATCATGCAGTATTGCAGCTAATTCCGATACCTATCCAATGAGTAAAATAGAACCGGAGAAAAGGAAATTCCCGGATTTCAACTGGAATACCAAAGACCGGATCAGAAAATGGCAGGATATTCTTGTTGACAGCCCTAATTATGAAGAAATAAAGTATTCTGCTGATAATGAGTTGTTTAATCAGGCCCAAGAAGCCATAGACAAAGAAAGAGCGAAAGAAGAGGCGAAAAAGCCTAAAAGGGTAAGAAAATAAATTTATTTTTTTTTAAGAAAACAATAAATCACCATTTTTTAACAAGGAAATGGTGACTTATTATTTATAAATTATACAAAAAATACCTCAAAATTAACATAAAATAGTCTTTTTTTTGAAATTTTGGGCCCATTCACATAATCTGAATAGCCTATTAAATCTATATTTTTATCATATGTTTTTTTATTTACGCTAATTTTTATCAAATGATATGATTTGAATTGGAAATATTTCTAAATTTATTACACCAAGAATGATAAAAAAATTTAGAAATGAAAATCAAGTATTTCCTCTTGGCTCTTATTTTTTGCTTTATAAGAGTCATCGCACAGGTTGGGATTGCGAAAGCTCCCGGTTTTCAGCCTGACACAAGAACCCTCTTACATGTAAAACAGGATAACAATGCAGCCCGGATGCCCAGATCAAACACGGCTTCAGTGCTGCCTGTATCTGCTACCGGTACCACAGGAAACGGAACCCAGGGTTCTGTTATTTTCAACAGGGAAACCGGAAGTATTGTTCAGAATGACGGTACAGCATGGAAAATTTCAGATCCCATTGTAACGGCTCTGAAGAACAACAAAATGGCACGTTTTATAAGAAGTGCTGTAGTGACAGCAGATTGCGGAACGTGCGGATTGGGATGCGGAGGAGTCAACAGGCTTTGTCCTACAGGGGGAGGAGCAATGGATGTTCCTTTTACAAGCGCCAGCCCCAGCTATAATGATATTTCGTCGGATGTTTCTCTTGCATCGGCTACAAGTAATGTCATTAATATCAAGACAAGGGGCTTGTATAAAATTTCTTTCAAAAGTGGTGCTATAGATGTAAAGACACCGGCTTTGTGTGTAGGAGTAACGATTAATCTATACTCTAAGGTCGATCTTGAAACAAGTACTGCCGCAGCTCCTGCTACCTGGAGACCTATTACCAATAATACGACCAGTTCTACCAGCGGTGCACTATCCCTGGGAAGTTTGTCGCCGGGAGCCATTGATGTGGGACAGTCATTAGTTCTTACTTATGTTGGAAGTTTTGAGGCAGGTGATAATTTAAGGCTTAGATTTTACGGTAACCAGAATATTGGGACAGGAGTCTGTACCGGTATCATTGGAGGGAATGTAATGTCTTTTTCAATGAATACTACGGGAAACGGAGTATCAGAAATTATTGTTGAAAAGATAAATATGCAATAAGATGAAAAAGACATTGTTAATTTTAGTGCTTTTATTTCAATATGGTTTAAATGCACAAGTAGTGATTGGAGATAATATTGCCAGTAATCAGAATATATTAAAAATAAAGGATGGAACAAGAGGGGTAATACTGCCCTATTCCAATATTTATACTTCCTTCCCTAAATATGATGCTGCATCTACAGATCTCTTCAGTGATTACCCTAATCTTGTAGGAGGGCTTATCTATAACAAAGCCGACGATCAGTATTATAAGTATGATGGCTATGCCTGGAACCCTGCAAGACAGATACAGGGAATCTTCCAGCCTAAAGGTTCGAGGTTGGGAATTTCTTCAGGGATTACAATACCCTGCCTGGCCTTTGGTCTTGGGATATGCCTTTCTTTAGGATCTCCCCAGTATCTTGCACCGGATGATAAAAGCCAGGTTCTTGTTGATAACCTTCTTCTGAAAAATGCAAGCTCGGTAACGATAAAACAAAACGGAATGTATGATGTAGCCGCCGCACTTGGTTTTACCGGGGGCAGTGTAGGAGCCCAGATAGGAATTACAGAATTTAAACTGACCCTGCAGGTTAAATATACTCCTGCCTCAGATTGGGAAACTGTGGTTACCAAGAGTAATTATTCTATTATATTTATTATTGATACTCAGGGTAGTAAAACCTCCAGTTTTTCCCAGACCATATCCTTACCTGCCGGAGCAGAACTGAGAGTGGTTCCAACGATAACAACTATTGGAGGATCAGGGGGATCTCTTGCCGCATACGGAACAGATAGCAGTTCTATCAACTCATATATTGGAGCCCGTTTAATTAAAGCCTATTAGTGATGAAAAAATATATATTCTGCCTGTTCCTGTTTGCATTAAACATGTACAGTGCGCAAGTTAATTTTACAACCATACCCAACCCTGATTCTAATGCCAATAGTAACGATCAGGTAATGATGTATATAACAAATGCCAATGAAGCGACCGGAGTTAAAGGTTTTGGTTTACCAGCTGTGGAAACCGCCACCGACTTGCCCTATACCGGGGTAAATGCTCCCGCCACAAGAATAGAAGCGTTAAGAGGCATGCTTATATTTGTGAAAAGTACAGGTCAGGCCATGGTATTTGACGGACTTGTATGGAGCAAAGCCTTTGAAGTGGAATCTGATAATGTTTCAAGGTTTACGATAAATCCTGTAAGTACAACTTCAGGTGCTGTAATGCTTCCTATCAATTCCTTAATTGATAAACCCAATTTTTTAGCAGATCCGTTAAAGCTTAAAACAAATGTTCCCACAACAGGGGCAGATCTGAACAGGATTTATATCCGTCAAAGTGGTTTATACAGAATTAACGTAAGCCTGAACTTTACAGGAGCTGCAGGTACATTCAGCAGCAGATTAGGAGCAAGTTTATATGTCAACGATGCCAAGAGATTTCAGCTTTTGGAAAACGCTGTGAATTTTGACGGTACCGTCAGAAAAATAAGCCTGGATTTCTCAGTATATGCTGTTCAGGGACAGTATATTACTTTGGAAGCGATTTCTGAAGTCGGTAGCACAACGGCTTATAATGTAATAAACAACAGTTATGTTACTGTCGAAAAAGTACTTTAAATAAAATGTTGATTTTAATACTATTGCCCTTAGAATTCTAAGGGCAATTTTTTATTCAGGCCCGATAATTTCTGCATGTGCTGAATCTTTTTTAGCTTTGCTGAAAATTTTCGAGACGATGGAAATGCACAAAGACTTTTTTATATATCAGGCACAGACTACAAAATTTGCAGCAGGTTTTGAAGTTGAAAAAGCAGAAGGAAGCTATATCTATGGAACAGATGGCAGAAAATATCTGGATTTCGTAGCAGGTGTTTCTGCCAATACTTTAGGCCATTCGCATCCTAAAGTGGTGGAAGCCATCAAAGAACAGGCAGACAAATACCTTCATGTAATGGTTTACGGGGAATATGCGCAGGAAAAACCTATAGCATTATGTAAACTCCTGGCAGGAGCTACCCCGGACCCGCTTGAAATTACTTACCTGGTTAACAGCGGTGCGGAAGCGATCGATGGGAGCCTTAAACTGGCCAAACGATATACAGGAAGAGAAGAAATTGTTTCCTTTAAAAACTCTTATCACGGGAATACTCACGGCGCATTGAGTGTATCCGGTAATGAAACCCATAAACGGGAATTTCGTCCATTGCTGCCGATGGTCAGTTTTATAGAATTCAACAACGAAAACGATCTGGATAAAATTACAGATAAAACCGCCTGTGTAATTCTTGAAACCATTCAGGGAGCAGCAGGATTTTTAGTGCCGGAAGGTGATTATTTGATTAAGCTTAAAAAAAGATGTGAAGAAGTAGGAGCGCTTCTGATCCTCGACGAAATCCAGCCAGGGTTTGGCCGAACCGGTAAATTATTTTCTTTCGAGCATTTCGGAATTGTCCCCGATATCCTTGTTATGGGCAAGGGAATGGGCGGAGGAGTACCTGTAGGCGCTTTTATGAGCTCCAGAGAAATCATGGAAACATTGTCGCATTCCCCAAAATTAGGTCATATTACAACATTCGGGGGCAATCCCCTCATTGCTGCAGCAAGCTATGCCACTTTAAAAGAAGTCCTCGAGAGCGGGCTGATGGATGAAACCGCCGAAAAGGAAAAGCTGTTCAGAGAACTCCTGGTACATCCCAAAATTAAAAATATCAACGGGAAAGGGCTCATGCTTGCCGTTAATCTGGGAACACCCGAATATACTCTGGAAGCAGCTAAAAAATGCATGGAAAAAGGGCTTATTGTATTCTGGCAGCTCTACAGAAACGAGTACATGAGAATCTCACCGCCCCTGACTATTTCTATGGACGAAATCAGACAGGGATGCCAGATTATCCTTGATGTATTGAACGAAAAATAAATAAAAAAATCTCTCCGTTCAGGAGAGATTTTTTATGGGTTGCATGGCAGTTTCAGGTCCTGAAATTAGATTCAAATAGATTTAAAATCTGTGATAAATATCATGAAGATTGTTTAAAAAAATAACCGCTTTTTAGTGTAATAAAAAAATTAATTTATATATTGCGGGACGATAAAAACAAAGATTATATGGCGAAACATAAAGTCCATTACGAATTTCCAATGCATTGTTTATCAGAGATTTTATACGAATATCTGGCGACGGCAGAGGGTTTATCTGAATGGTTTGCGGATGAGGTAACAGAAAAAGGCGATGACTTCTTTTTTAGCTGGGGCGGAGGGCCTGCCGAAAAGGCCACTTTGATTAGATATAAGCCTGAAGGTTTCGTACGTTTTAGATGGGAGGAAGATGAAGGGACTAAAAACTTCTTTGAAATGACGATTACAATAGACGATATTACGGAAGACCTGGCACTGAATATTACAGATTTTTGTGAAGAAGGTGACGAGCAGGAGAATGCACTGTATTGGGAGAACCTTATAGAAAACCTTAGAATAAAATTAGGTGCGGCATAAGCCGGATACTATCACATGGTAAAACTGATGAACGATTTATCGTTCATTATTTTTTTATAAATAAATCACTTCAAAAATTGGAAAATCAATATTTTACATCAGACGGATTAAAGGTAAAGAACAGAGCGTTTCTTTTGGGCGACGCAGTGAAGGTTTCTTTCTTTGTGAGAAACGGTAAACTGATCATGGATGAAGAATCTTATTTCTTCTTAATGGCTTCCATGCGGAAAATGAGGATGAATATTCCGCTTACCTATACATTGGAGTTTTTCCAGACACTTTTTCATCAAGACGTTATCGATGGTAAAGGAATAAAAAACGGGATTATCAATTTTCAGGTCTTCAGGAATAATGATGCAATAACGGTTTCAAAATCTTCCGTATCCTATTTTTATGAAGTAACGGAATCGGAAGATGTGCTTGCGGTTCATCACAGGCCGTTAGAAATGGATCTTATCAAGGAAATCAATGTAAATAATAACCTGTTGAGTAATATCAGGGTTCATTGTCCGGAAAATATTTACGGGGGAATTTATGCAGAAGAAAATGACCTGGATGATGTGATCCTGCTGAATCCCAACAAACGGATTGCCCGTACCACTTCCGGAAACCTTTTATTTCTGGAGGGAAACGTTATTAAAGTTCCCAAGCAGTCCGAAGGAGCATACATTTCTCCTTTAATGGAAAACTTCGTTACTTTTTTACATAAAAACAACCTGGCAGATATTCAGGAGCATGAAATCATTGCCTTTGAATCCCAAAAAGCCGAAGAGATTTTAATGATCTCTGATGAGAAAGGCATATTTTCTGTAGGTAAAATAAGAAATAAAACTTTTGAAAGCTCCCGCTTTAAAGAAATGGTGGAAAGCTGGAAAAACAGTTTTGAATAATTGACAAACCCGGTAAACAACAAAGTACCCAAGTCCTTTACCGGGTTTTATTCTGAGTAAATCAGAAATTGTTTCTTTATTTAATATTCACGGATAATTTCTGTGAATTTTTGTGCGATTTCTTTCTGTCCGTTGTCACTCGTCACATATTCTCTGTCCTTTGTGTTATTGATAAATCCGAGCTCTACCAATACTGCAGGCGATTTTGTTTCTCTCAGCATATGAAGATTTCTTTCTTCAATTTTGCGGACATCAAATTTTTTAGAGATTTTTTCAGCAAGTTTTTTTGAATTTTCAGTATTCTGAATATATACTTCAGTGCCCTGTTTTGGAGTTTCCTTTTGAGGACTGTTATTCATATGAAGGGAAATGACCATTTCAGGATTAAGCTTGTTGATCATATCCGTTCTCTCCTGAAGACTTGGATACGTGTCAGAATCTCTGGTTAATATCACTTCATACTGATCCTGGTTCTCATTCAGTTTCTGGATCTGTTTGGCGATACTGATGGTAATTTCTTTTTCAGAGAATTTTTCAAAAACCGTTCCCATGTCATTTCCGCCATGTCCGGCATCGATAACGATATATTTTTTGTTGATGGGAGTAAATGATAAAAATGAGGCGGAAAAGGCTCCTAAAGCAAGTAGTTTGATTCCTTTCATTTCAGTGATTTTTGGTTTCTCAAAGAACGGAAATTCTTTCTATAAAATTGGTTAACATAATCTTAAAATTTGTTAATGTTTTTAAAGTATATCAGATAGAAATTCAGTTAGTTAAGAGAAATATCTTCAGGTGAGTTGGCCCACAGCAGATATTCTCCACCTAGGTTCTGCATAATCGATTTCCAAAGGGTCTGGTCATTAGGAAGCGTATAATCCAGATTGTAGATATCCACTACAGTCCACATCTTCCTTTGCACCTCGTCATCAAGCTGTCCGGCAGCCCATCCTGAGTATCCTGAGAAGATTTTTACATCATTAATGCTCAGTTCCTTATTAAGGACGGCGCTGATGATGCTTTCGATGTCTTCCGTGATATAAAAGTCCTTATTGATCTCAGAATAAACCTCAGTAACCTTTTTATTCTTAACGATAAAAAAGACCTTGTCATTTTCTACAGGACCGCCGTCATAGACCTCTATTTTGAAATCAAAAAAGTTTTTGAACTTACTACTCATCTGGCCGTTTTTCTTGTTTAATATCAAACCAAATGCACCGCTTTCGTTATGCTCAACGATCAACACCACCGATCTCGAAAAAATATCGCCGGAAATGTCAGGTGTGGAAATTAATATTTTACCTTTGTATGAGTAATTCATACTCAAATTTAATAAAAAATATTTATGGAAAACCTGCACGACAAAAGAAAAGTGTATGAGAAATCCCAACTTATTGAAAGTGAGATAAAACAAAATCCGATTGAGCAGTTCAGGGACTGGTTTCTGGATGCCAGCAATAACCCGTCGGTTTCGGAAGCCAATGCCATGGCGGTTTCTACCTTAGAAGAAGATGGATGTCCCAGGACAAGAATGGTGCTGCTTAAAGAATATACCTACGAAGGGTTTATTTTTTACACAAATTACAACAGTAGGAAAGGAAAGGCCATAGAAAGCAATCATAAAGCCTGTCTTCATTTTTTCTGGCCGAATCTTGAAAGACAGATCATCATCAAAGCCAATCTGGAAAGAATTGCTGAAAACCTCAGCGATGGCTATTTCCACTCAAGACCTAAAGGAAGCCAGCTTGGAGCTGTTGTTTCACCGCAAAGCCAGGCAATTCCCGATAGAGAGTTTCTAGAGGAAAGATTAAAAGAGCTTGAAAAGCAATACGAAAATAGTGAAGTACCAAGACCTGCGAACTGGGGCGGATATATTGCAAAACCCTACGAAATAGAATTTTGGCAGGGAAGACCCAACCGTCTCCATGACAGGATCATTTACCAGCTTGAAGATCTGGACTGGAAGATTTCCCGTCTTGCACCGTAAGGTTAGCTTAGAAGAAGGATGCAGGATGAGGGAAGATGGAAGAGGTACAAGGGAATAATAAAACGGTTGAGATACCATTTAAAATTAATAGGAGCGGGCTTTAGCCCGCTTTTAATGTATAAAAAATCAAAGGCTTTAGCTAAAGGCAGAAAAACAATAAAGAGGTAAATAACATCAATATTTTATTTACCGTATTTCTGCAATGTCGAAAACATCTGGTGGCTGAGGCTCTCGAAGCCACCCATAAAAAAAGACCGTTTCCTGAGAAACGGTCTTTGAATTTTCTAATCTGAATGATTATTTTTTCTTAGCACCAGAAACTGCATTTGATAAATCAGCTCCTGCCTTGAATTTAGCAACTTTTTTAGCAGCAATTTTAATTGGTTTTTTAGTTGCAGGGTTGATCCCTTGTCTAGCTGCTCTCTCAGCTACTGAGAAAGTACCGAATCCTACTAAAGAAACTTTTCCGTCTTTTTTCTTTAGAGTAGTCGTTACATTACCAATGAATGATTCTAAAGCAGCTTTAGCTGCAACTTTAGTGATTCCTGCATCTTTTGCGATTGCGTCGATTAATTCAGACTTGTTCATAATTTTTAATATTAAGTTAGTTCGTAATTATAGCAAATATAATACTATTTTCTAATTGTGCAATTATTTTATTAAAAGTTATAAAACTTTTTTAGTTTTTGCTGAAAACAGTTAAAATATGATAATTTCACTTTTCACGTAAAATCTACGTTACGGCTCACTAAAATCATGCCAAATGCTTATGAGTATTGACTTTAGCAAAAAATTAATATTATTTCCTGTATTTATTAAATCCTGAATTATGTGTAAAGTATTAATATTTTCTTTGATATGTTTGCTGATTTTATAAGCATTGTCTTAAAAGCTTGTGTAATGTAAAATTAAATAGCTGGCTCTGTGGGAGTTTTAAAATGATTCCAAACACCCGATTTATTAATTTTTATTAATAAATTTGCAGAATGTTAATAGAAGTTTTCAAGTCTAAAATCCACAGGGTAAGGGTTACGGCCTCTGACCTTAATTATATTGGGAGTATAACGATTGACGAAGATCTTATAGAAGCTGCCGGTCTGGTAGTAGGAGAAAGGGTCTATATCGTTAATGTGAATAATGGAGAACGTTTTGATACCTATGTTATCAAAGGAAAAAGAAAATCCGGCGAAGTATGTTTGAACGGGCCGGCTGCAAGAAAAGTTCAGAAAGATGATATCATTATTATCATTGCTTATGCCCAGATGACGCCTGAAGAAGCAAAAGTCTTCCAGCCGAAAATCGTTTTTCCGGATGAAAAAACAAATCTTCTGACCTAATCTATGGAGAAAGAATCAAAAAGCCCCATAAAATCAATACTTACAATAGTAATCTCGCTTGCTTTTGCAGGCTTTTTTTTATGGCTTGCGTTAAAGGGACTCGATTTTAAAGTAATCAGGGCATCTCTGGCTAAAGCTAATTATCTCTGGGTACTGTTCGCTGCCGTTTTTGGACTTCTGGCCTACTGGTTCAGGGCTGTGCGCTGGAACTTAATGCTGGAGCCGATGGGACACAAAATTTCCAATTCCAATTCGCTCTGGTCTATATCTTTTGGATATCTTATGAATCTTACCATTCCCAGAAGTGGAGAAGTGGCAAGAGCTACCGCATTGTATGGCGTAGAAAAAGTTCCGGTAGATCAATCTTTCGGGACCATCATTCTGGAAAGGGTAGTGGATCTTATCTGTATGCTTGGATTCTTGGGACTGACCCTTTTATTCAAATACGAAGCGATCCTGTCCTTTTATAAGAATTCAGGCGTTAACTTTAATCCGAATAAGATCCTCTTAATTATTCTTATTCTGGCAATAGGAACTGTTTTGTTTTTTGTTTTCAAAAAGAAACTGGCAGATGCTCCGTTTTTAGGAAAGATTGTGAATTTTATTGACGGCATTTTCCAGGGTTTAACCACCATATTCAAATTAAAAGAGAAAGGAAAATTTATCCTTTACACATTAGGAATCTGGATATGCTATTATTTTGCAGCTTATCTTGTCTGCTTTGCACTTCCTGAAACTTCAAATTTTACTATAGCTGACGGCTTTTTTATCATTGTAGTCGGTACTCTGGGAATGATTATTCCTGCAAGTGGAGGCATTGGAGCCTTTAACCTGGCAATGAAGTACGGATTTATGGCTTTGTTTATCTCAATGGGGAAAAGTGCTGATCTTGGTGGTGAAATGGGGCTGACCTATTCATTTATTTCGCTTCCTCTGCAGATCACCATTATGCTGACCATGGGGCTTATTTCCATACCAATGCTCGCAAAAGCAAGAGAGAAAGCAGTTTCTGACAAAGCATTTCATGATTAAAATAAATATACCTTTTAAATATACAGGTCCGATTTTTTTAATTGGGCCTTTTTTATGTAAAAATTTAATTCTGATAATAAATTGAGATGAAAGTACTTTTAATCTAAATCATAAAAAAAGATGAAGGCTTCTGTGCATATGTTAAAACCCTCATAAAATGGAATATCACCACGTCTCATTTATTTTTTTATCAATAAATTTGGTCAGCTCACAAATCAAATTTATCTTAAACAAAAAATAATTAAAACTAAGACACTATGGCAATTAATTTACAGAAAGGACAAAAGATAGAGATCGGACTTACAAAAATGACGATAGGACTGGGCTGGGACCCGAATGAAGGAACCGGTTTTGATTTTGATCTGGATGCTTCTGCCATCATGATAGATTCCGACAGAAAATTAATCACTGAAGAATGTTTTGTTTTTTATAATAATCTGCAGTCTCCCGATGGAGCACTCATCCATACAGGAGATGATCCAAACGGTAAAAACAGTGATGGTGATGATGATGAAGCGATTATTGTAGACCTTGAAAAAGTAGATCCCAGAGCAGAAGAAATTCTTTTCGTAGTAACTATCGAAGACTTTGAAAGAAGAAAGCAGAATTTCGGGCAGGTGAGAAATTCATACATCAGAATTGTAGATAACAGTACCGGCCAGGAGATTGCAAAATATGAGCTGGATGAAGATTTCTCCATTGAAACCGGAGTGGAATTCGGAAGATTATACAAAAGAAACGGAAGCTGGAAGTTTGAAGCTTCAGGAATAGGATACAGAGCAGACCTTGCTTTCTTCCTTGAGAAATATTATAAGGGACAGATCATTAAATAATTATATTTCAAATACACAAAACTATAACTATGGCAATTAATTTACAGAAGGGTCAAACCATTGATTTAAGAAAAAACGACCGCGGAGAAAGTGTTTATGATCTTTCAAAAGTAACGATCGGTTTAGGATGGGACGTAAGAAAACAGGGCGGTTTTTTTGGAAAACTGTTCAATAAAGAAGCGGAATACGATCTTGATGCGGTAGCATTTCTCCTGGACGGAAACGGAAAAGTAGCCAACCTGGGAAGAACAGTACAAACCAATGACGGAAGACAGATTGCACTCTATCAGGGTGATGTGGTTTTCTTCAATTCTATGCAGCATCCGAGCGGAAATATATGGCTGACCGGAGATAACAGAACCGGAGCCGGAGATGGTGACGATGAGCAGATCATTGTGAAGCTTGACCAGCTTGATCAAAGTTATCAGAAAATACTATTCCTGGTGACTATTTACCAAGGAAAACAAAATAACCAGCATTTCGGGATGATAGAGAATGCCTTTATCCGCGCTGTAGATGCCAAAGGAAAAGAAATTACAAAATACAGCCTTTCAGGTGATGCAAGTATGAACGGAAAATGTGCGATGGTTTTTGCCGAAGCCTACCGTCACAACGGTGACTGGAAGTTCCGTGCATTAGGAGAGCCTCACCAGACCGATAATTTTATTGAGATCCTGAAGCAGTACGCGTACAGCAACTAACTGAATTTTACCAAACCTAAAAGCCGGCAGGGAAGTTTTCAACTTCCGCTGCCGGCTTCAGAAATACGATTATCTTACCCATGAGCAGGAGATTATTAGCATACTTTTTACTGGACACTTCAGGTTCCATGAACGGTGAGCCTATTCAGGCACTCAATAACGGATTTAACGGACTGATCAGCATGCTGCGTGCAGATCCCCAGGCGATGGACACCCTTCATCTGAGCGTAATCACTTTTGATCGTGAGGTTAAAAATATCATTCCGCTGACTGATCTGGCCAGTTTTTATCCTATGGAGATCACTTGCCCCGACAGCGGGCCTACTCATACCGGGGCAGCGTTGGAAATGGTCTCGGAACTGGTGAAAAAAGAACTGATCAGAGGTTCTTCCGATGGAAAAGATGACTGGCAGCCGCTGCTGTTTATATTTACGGACGGAAAACCGTCAGATATTCAAAAATACAGGCAGATGATCCCGGTGATCAAGGGGATGGAATTCGGGGCTATCGTAGGCTGTGCTGCAGGTCCTAAAGCAGATGAGCAGTTCTTGAAAGAGCTTACCGACCACGTGGTAAAACTGGATACTACCGATGCAATAACGCTTTCTTCATTTTTCAAATGGGTAAGTTCATCCATCACGATGGGCGGGAAATCCCAGGGAACGGGAGAAAATGTTCCGTTGCCTCCTCCTCCTTCCGAGCTTAATATTATTATCTAAATCACTTTGTCTTTATAAATCATGAGAAGACTGCCCATTTATTTTTTAGTTGATGTCTCCGAATCTATGGTGGGAGATCCTATTGAGCAGGTACAGGAAGGTATCGCCAATATCATTAAGGAGCTTAAAAAAGACCCGTATTCACTGGAAACAGTGTATGTCTCCATTATCGGTTTTGCAGGAGAAGCTGAGGTAATAACGCCGCTTCAGGATATTATCAGCTTTTATCCGCCAAAAATCCCGATTGGAAGCGGGACATCGCTGTCCCAGGGACTTATTAAAGTGATGGACTGTATAGACCGGGATATTGTAAAAACAACATACGAAAGAAAAGGAGATTGGAAACCGATTGTTTTTCTTTTTACAGACGGTGTTCCTACCGATGATGCTACTAAAGCTATTGAAAGATGGAACAGTAAATATCATGGAAAATCAAATACAATTGCGGTATCAATAGGAGAAAATACCAATTATAAACTGCTTGGGACTCTATCTGACAATGTTTTATTATTTAATAATTCTGACGAAAATTCCTATAAAGAATTTTTCAAATGGGTGACGGATTCCATTAAAACAACCAGTCAGAGTGTTACCGAAGCCAATAAAGAAGGGATTAACCTCTCCAAAATAGATTCCATTATCCTGGAAAAAGTAAACCCGGAACTGGAGCAGAAGTTTCCGGACAATAATTTTGTGGTTCTGAACGGAAAGTGTTCGGAAACAGAGAAATTATATTTAATGAAGTTTAAAAAAACATTCGCGGAATCAAGCATACCGGGAATGTCCACAAGATATTACAGGCTGGATGGAGCTTATAAAATTGATGAAAAAGCATATCTTAGACTTTCCTCTTCCCAGAAAAATAATCTTAAAATTTCTATTGAAGAACTTCAGGGAGGCACGTCATGTCCTCACTGTGCCAATCCTATTGCATTGGCAACCTGCTCATGTGGCGGCATTCACTGTCTGCGGGGAGAAGGCTACAATAAATGTCCGTGGTGCGGAACTTCGGATTATTATGGGTTTTCCAGCGAAGGGTTTGATATTAACAGAACATTAGGGTAAGGAAAATTATCCACAGGAAACAAACCATGGAAAAAGCTGTTATTTACAGGGAGAAAGAAGAATTTAAAGATTTTCATCTGGTGCTTAAAAATGCCAGTTCCAATCAGTTTTACGAATTCAGTTTTGAGCTGGAAGATTTTCCGAACATAAGGATCAGAAATATTGCCAATCTTCAGGAGACAGGACTTGCTTTCGAAAATAATAAATTATCAGGAATACCCTATACCAACAACGTTTACGACCTTGATGTTGAATTCTATCATATCCATGATGAAGGCAGTACAGAGGTTAAGAAGGTACATCTGTTAATTAATGCTGATCCCAAAGACCTCTGGAAAAATATTCCAAGCGATACAGGCGATATGTATCATAAACCTGACGAAGATTCTTACAAAGGAATTTTTTTAGATAAAAAAATCACGGTTGTATCCAAAAGGGGACGTTCCCATGCTCACGAAGGAAAATTCAGGGATGATGATTTTGCGGTGAAAGCTCTTCCCGGAGGCTGGTTTATTGTCTCTGTTGCAGATGGGGCCGGCTCAGCGGTTTTGGCAAGGGAAGGCTCAAGACTGGCCGTTAATTCAGTTAACAGTTTTTTCAGCTCTGAAGATATTTTAAATGATATCGAAAAAAATATTAAAGATATTTACTCCTTTCAGTCCTCAAAAGAAACAAAGTCCGAAGCCGAAGAAAATGTCATCCGTCTTTTGTATGAAAGTGTTTATCATGTTTACCATGTTTTAGATAAAACCGCAGCAGAAAATTCTTTTTCTATTAAAGACTTCCATACCACCCTGGTATTTGCATTAACTAAAAAATTCGATTTTGGGTATGTAATCCTTAGTTTTGGAGTGGGAGACAGCCCGATCAGTTTGATGAGTCCGGATTTTTCTGAAGTAAAGCTTCTGAACCGGATGGATGTAGGTGAATTTGGAGGTGGAACCCGTTTTGTGACTATGAAAGAAATCTTTACTGATGACATAGCCTCAAGGTTTGCCATCACCTGTGTGAACGACTTTTCTTATCTGGTACTGATGACAGACGGTATCTATGATCCGAAATTCATGACGGAAAGCCGGCTTGAAGACATAGAAAGCTGGAAAACTTTTTTTAATGACCTTGGCGGGAATAATGATGATTGGGCTAAGGTAGATTTCATCAATGATATGAATATTGATGAGCAGCTTCTTCTCTGGACCGATTTCTGGAGTCGGGGAAATCATGATGACAGAACCTTGGCTATAATCTATTAAACATGAAAAACATCGTTAAAGTTACTTCCATTCTTGACCCAGCCATATCCTACGAATATGTGGACGAAAGCCCTATCCGGGGCGGGGTGAAAGATGTTTACTTTTCGCCGGACAGGGAATATGTAGTTGCTTTTTACCGGAATCCCCTGGATGCAGGACAGAAAGAGCGTATTATGAGAATTGTTTCCACCTATCTCGGAAATATTAAAAACGGAAATTCGGCAGATTATTTTCTGAACGAAATATTCAGATGGCCATATGATATTGTGGAAAAAGGGAAGCTGACGGGAATTGTGGTGCCTATTTACCACCAAAAGTTCTTTTTTGCAAAAGGATATGTAGGTTCAGATAATATTCAGGGTCAGGATAAAGTAGGGAAGTGGTTTACGGCTCCCATGTTCAGAAACCGGCAGTATCCTTTAAGGCTGGACCATTCCGAACTTGGGGATTGGCTTAGCTATTTCCAGATCACGATTAATATCAGCAGGGGCGTAAAAAAGCTTCACCAAATGGGGCTAGCCCATTCGGATCTTTCCTATAACAATATTCTGATCGATCCGGTTACAAAATCAGCCTGCATCATTGATATAGACGGCTTGGTGGTTCCGAAATTATTTCCCCCGGAAGTAATCGGGACGGCAGATTTTATTGCTCCCGAAGTTTTAAAAACCAAGTATCTGAATATGCAGGATCCCGGAAGGCACCTTCCTGACCAGAAAACTGACCTTCATGCGCTGGCTGTATTGATTTATATGTATTTGTTCAGAAGACATCCTTTGAGAGGAGGGAAAATCTGGGATCTGGATTCCGAAAAAGATGAGATTATTTCTATGGGTGAAAAAGCTCTGTTTGTGGAACATCCCACCGACCCATCCAATCAGGTGAAAGCGGATCATCTGAGAAAATGGGATGCTTTCTGGGGTGATCCGCAAAAAATTCCGTTTACGGCGGCCGGTCCTTATCTTTCCGAGCTGTTTAAAAAGGCATTTATAGACGGGCTTCACGATCCTATCCGTCGTCCTACAGCCAACGAATGGGAAACTGCGCTGCTGAAGACCGCGGATCTGATCCAGCCCTGCCACAACCCGGAATGTACAGAAAAATGGTATGTATTTGATAACAGCAGCTACCCGAAATGCTCTTTCTGCGGGACGCCCCACCGGGGAACACTTCCCATATTGGATCTGTATTTTCAATTCGATGGGGATGTATGGAAACCTGAAAACCACCGGCTGATGGTGTATAATAATCAATATCTATTCAAATGGCATGTTTCCAGAAAAGTGATCAGAAATGAAAACCTTACCATGCAGGATAAAATGCCGGTGGGTTATTTTACTTTTCATCATGGTAAATGGGTGTTCGTGAATCAGAGCTTACCTTCTATGAAAGATATTACGGAACAGAAAGAAATTCCACTGGGATCTATGGTGGAGCTGACAGATGGGAAAAAGATACTGCTGTCTGCAGAAGAAGGTGGGAGGCTGATATTGGTGACGATGGCCAATCAGTAGGATGTGGGATTGACCACCCCGTCAAAAATTCTTTGAATTTTCGCCACCCCTCCAAGGGAGGGGAATACCTCCAACGAATGATAAACACTAGGAAGATTTAGTTTTTTTAGAACTTAAGTAAATGTTTATCCTTCATGGAATTCCATAAAATAGGAATGATCATCTTCGCCTACAGTTTTAAAGCCTAAACTTGTGTATAAGTTTTGAGCCTTATTGGTTTTTAATACGCTTAAAGCTACGGCTTTTCTTTCTATGGAAGCTTCTTTCAGAATATCGGTTAAAATGGTTCTTCCGAGTCCTTTCCCCTGCTGATCAGGGTCGATCTGAAGCTGTAGTACTTCCGTTTTATCAGCTGCTTTATTGATCTTCAGCAATCCTGCGGGCTCATTGTTCAAGAGGATGATATGGGCCTTGTCAAACTGATAAAGAATTCTCTGGAGTGTAGATTCCCTGTCCGTAGGAAGGCCGGAATCGATATAATGGGGATTCATGGTTTTGATTCTCAGATCGAGGAGATAATCTATATCGTTTTCCGATGCTTTTCTGTAGGTGATAGTAGTGTTCATAAGGTATTTGTGAAAGATTCCAATTTGATTCCCAGGAATTAATAAGAGTCTATGATAAATTAATAAGAGTCTATGATAAATTAATAAGAGTCTATGATAACAACTCTTGTATTTTTTTCTGTTTGAATTCTTGATTTCATTTCCAGAGACTGTTTGAAGAAAGTGTAGGCATAGTAGATGGTTTGCGCGTTGGGGCCATTGGTATCGGTAGATAATGCATTTTTTAGAAATTCAAATTCGTTTTCGACTTCTTTAAACAGGATCAGATGATTCTGATTTTCTTCTGCTATACGATGAATGATTTCTTTCTCATCTTTTGTAAATGTATACTCATAACCATCCAGCTTGTTGTCCAGGATCATTTTCGTCAGCAGGATCATGTAATCATTAAAGTGGAGAAAGTCTTTCGAATCCAGATTGGTCCCTCCATCTTTACAGGGCATGTCATAGATGGGAAAATAATGAGTATAGTTTCCATACTGAAACATATAGCCTGTACAGACGGTTGAAGTAGGAAGCTCATAAAGCAGGATGATCCCAAACCGGTCATTTAAGTTCTGAAGATGTTGTTCTATTACCCGATAACCCTCAGCTGAAAATTTTGAATGTATTTCTTCACTAAGGAATAGATTGATCTCGAACAGCTCATCAGGAGTTATGGAATTAATATCACTTTTGATGGTATTTAAAATGTCTTCAAAATTGACTTCGAAATCAGTACCGCTCAATTCTTTTTTCCGGTCTTCAAGATAGGTCTTAAAGGTTCTTTTGTGGAATGTTGTATGCTTCAGATCCTCATAAAGACGGGCAGAAGCCTTCTCTTTATCAAACATGTAGATTTCTGTATTTCTTCCCATCTGGTCAATTCAAATTATTTCAATCCTATTTTCAGTCCCATTTCCTTTTTCATATACAGCAGGACTTCTGCATTGCCTCTTGCATCATCTACGGGATGGTGCGTATGCTCTGTCTTGCGCAGATGCTTCCATTGGGCAAAAGTATCTTTTTCCAGTCCACAATACAGGTCAGACAACCTTCTTGAAGAATATCCGAAAGGATTTCTGTTGATAAAATGATGAAAATACCAGCAGATGAACATCCAGTCGAAGCCGTTGTTATCACTGATGAAAATAGCTCTTCCTTTGGAGTTTTCTTTAATCCATTTCTCAAAACCAAGCATGACTTCTTCAGGATCATCAAAACCCATTGTTTCTTCCCTGCTGAATCCTGAAACTGCCAAAGCATCAGCATTGAATTTTTCAGAAACAGGTTTAAGCTTGCCATAGAAGGTAGTCTCCAGTTCCTCATCCACCAGAACTGCTCCGAAACAGATCATTGAAAAGTCTCCCGGAATCGGGCCATCCGATTCGATATCAACCATAAAATAGCTCATTGCCTAATCAAATTTTATATTTCTGCTGTTTATATATTCTTCGTCAATTTCTTCTCTTTCCAGCCGGTCAGGATATAAAGTAATTTTTATGAATTCATTTTCGAAGCTGTCTGCGATGAACAGTTCATTGCTGTTTAACTTTACTTTCTTGCTGAAGCCTTTCGTAATGATTTCTTCTGCTTTTAGGGTATCAATATTGAAAACAAAAAGCCGCTGTCTGTGTTTGTCCTGGTATAAAATAATAAGAAAGTTTTCAAAAAACTGTAAATGTCCTCCTGACGAAGGCTGTCCCATCGCATTTACCGGAGGCCGCCAATTGATGATGGTATCCCTGTTTATTTTTATTCTTACCAGTTCATGCCCCGCTTCATTGCTTTGCCACCATGCAAAGATTCCCTGATTATTGATTGCTGTGCTGTGTCTGCCTATTTCAATTTCCGCCCCGAAAGCATCTTTCCAGAAAATCCGGTCTTCCTCAATCTCAAAATCGGGAACGGTGAGATAGAGTTCGTCTTCTATGATGTCGAAAATTTCTTTTGTAGTCATGCAATTTTATTCACCAAAACAAATATATTAAAAACACATCGACTTATATCAACTCAAAGAAATCTCTTTTTCCGATTTTTATCTTTGTTTGTGGGAATAATTCAATTTCTTCATCAGGATCTGTTATTTTTATATGATTAACCTGAATACCTCCGCTTCGGATCATTCTCCCGACTGCCGATTTACTGAAATCGGTTTTAAGCTTGCTGCAGAGTTCCACCAATGGTATCCGGTTGTCTGTATGAGGCAACGAGTTTAAAGAGACCGGTTCATAAACTTTTTCTTCAGTATTTTTGCTTTGAAACTGACTGCTGAAAAAGCTTTCTGCAAGTTCGGCTGCTGCCTGATCATGGTATTGGGCAACAATATTTTTAGCAATCATTTTTTTGATGATCATCGGGTTTTCACCATTTTGTAGTTTTAATTGTAAACCTGCTTTCTCCTCATCGGAAAAATCAGCAGCCAGATCGATAAACTCATCAATAAGACTGTCCGGGATCGACATGGTTTTCCCAAACATCTCATTCGGTTCATCGGTAAGTCCGATAATATTATTCAGAGATTTACTCATTTTTTCTTTACCGTCAAGACCTTTAAGCAGGGGCATGCACATGACAATCTGTGCCGGCATTTGGTGGGCTTCCTGAAGCTGCCTTCCCATCGTACAGTTGAAAAGCTGATCTGTTCCGCCCATTTCAATATCGCATGCAATCTGTACAGAGTCGAAACCCTGAAGAATCGGGTAAACAAGCTCATGCATTGCAATCGGCGTATTTTCTGTAAATCTTTTATTGAAATCGTTCCGGTGCATCAGCTGGGCGACGGTAATTTTCGACATCAGCTGAATAACTTCCGGAAAACTAAGCTTATCCAGCCAATCTGAATTAAAAACAATTTTAGTTTTTTCTACATCAATAACCTTTGAAAGCTGGTTGATGTAGGTTTGTGCATTATGATTGACATCTTCGGCACTTAAAGGTTTCCGTGCTTTGTTTTTCCCTGTAGGATCACCGATTCGTGCTGTGAAACTTCCTACTACGATCACAACATGATGGCCCAGATCCTGAAACTGCTTCAGTTTTTTGAGCACTACAGCATGGCCCAGATGCAGGTCCGGAGCGGTAGGATCAAATCCCAGTTTAATAACTAATTTCCTGTTTTCCTTTTCAGCCTGTTTTAGTTTTTCTTCCAGACCGTTTTCCGGAAGAATGATGGCTGTGTTTTCTTTTAGTGTGCTGATCATCTTTATTTAATTTTTAAATTAAAAAAAGCCCGGACAATACTGTCCGGGCTCTATATTATATGGATGTTATTCTTGTTAGATTACATATATAGAAAGTCTTCCCGAACGGTTCGCCGGGTAGTAATACTCATTAAAGAAAGGAAGACGCAATATGCTGTTTAAATGTTTCATTGATAGCGTAAATGTAGAAAAAAACTAAGATAAATCCAATATTTAAACCACTAAGATCTGCTGTAAAGTTCCATATCAGCTGAGTTTTAAACTCACTGTTCTCGACAGTTGATTAATCTTAATGGTTTAAAATAAAGGTTTTTCAAAACAATTTTACTTAGCGCTTTTGCAGCTAATTTCATGCCATAAAATCGTTTTTCAGGTAAAAATTAAAAGCTGTTGCAAGCATATGTATTAAAAATATTTTGCAGGCTATAAAGTAAAATAACTCGGTATTACATCTTATCGTTTGTTCGTTTAAAAATCTAATACAGGCTGTGAATAGGTATTTCTGATCTGTTCTTTCCAGATGCTGAGGTCTTCCTGGGAAGCTTTGTCTGCTCTGTCAAAAAAGAAGTGCTGTATGATTTCAAAACCGCTGTACAGGAAAATTCCGTTGTCCGATGTTAAAGTAAGGGCTTTGTCCATTCCCATACGCTCATATTCCTCGTGTGACTTTCCGTGGGTATTAATAATGACTGCTTTTTTACCTTTTAAAAGTCCTTTCTGAACGCCTTGGTCATACCGGTAGGCAAAATTATAGCTGAAAACCCGGTCAATATAGCCTTTCATAATGCCCGGCATTCCGGTCCACCAAATCGGGTAAATGAATGTAATTGTTTCAGCCCTTGAAATGAAATCCTGTTCTGTTTTCACATCATCTGAAACCCTTCCGGCACGCTGGCCCTGCATATCTGCCAATGAAAGGACAGGATCAAATCCGATTTTGTTGAGGTCCCTTATTTCTATTTCATGATTACCTTTTTCCAGGCTTTCAACTACGGTTTGAAGAAGGTTGCTGTTTAAACTGTTCTCGTTAGGATGCGCGTAAATGATTAAGTGTCTCATTGTTTTTAGATTTAAATTTTATAAGACAAATGTAGAGCAGTGCAGCTTACAGAAATTGTAAGAAAACGAAAGGTGTTATGCTGACCCGGAGCGGCAGATGTCATCCTGGAATTTTACATATTGGGAAGGCGAAAGATTGATGAAGTGTTTAAAATCACGAATAAGCTGGCTCTGATCATAATAACCGCATTCATCAATAATACTGAACCATTCAATTTTTTTCTGTTGGGCCAGTTCTTTCTCAATGATAGTAATTGCCTTGAGAAAGCGGTTATAGCGGTTAAGCTCTTTAGATGAATATCCGAGCTGTGTTTTATGTTTCAGCTGAATAGTTCTTTCACTCTGGTTGGTTTGTTTGGCAATTGCCTTAATAGGATTCAATCCGGGATTTTCAAAATGGCTTAGCAGGCGGATGATCTCATCCTGATTCTGAAGATAGGGCCTGCAGAATTCCAGAATATGATTGGTTTTTTCTTCGGGAGACGGAAAAACAGAGATCTGATGCCAGAGTTCTGTAAAACAGTTATCATGAAGAAGTTCGTTGGGATGTGTTCCGTTTCCAGCCGCAAGGGCCTGTCCAAAAAATCTGTAGAAAGCATCATCTTTAAAATTGGCTACCAGAATAGAAGTTCCTGCCGGCAGCGTATAATCAAAGGCGTGGCGTACCGGTCCCAGAACAATGCACTGATTTACTTCAACGGTATTTTTTTCCTGAGTTGTCATAAAGGCATTTTCACCAAAACAAAACAGCATAATAGTCTGGTAGGAGGGGAGCAGGGTTTTTGTAACCGGAGCCGGTGAACTGTTTTCCGCGTAGTAAAAATACGTGAATATACTCTCGAATTCCTTGGGAACTGGGATTTTAAGCTGACGGTAATCCGGATGTAGTTCCTGCATGAAATGATTTTTTATTATGGATATATTTTGTTTCGTACAGTTTCTGCTGTTCCCTGGTAAGTAAAGGATAGAACAGGTTCATCTGTATCAGGGCATAGTGTCTTACTGCTTCGTCTTTTTCAAATTTAAAAGCAAGGCTGTTATGGATAATCCAGTTGTCTGCAATAATGAAAATCTGTGTAGTGAGACCTCTGAGTATAAAATCCGGAATATCTTCTATAAAAATACCGTCTTTCTGAAAACCTTTGAAGATCTCCTGAAATTCATCTTTTCTGCTGATATTAATGGATTCATACTGTGATTCTATAGCTGGAATATGCTTTAGAATATCAAAGAAATTCATAAATATAAAACGGAAAGAGTAAAAGACTTCGTAAGTGGAAAATGTAAAATGATACAGATCTTCGAGGGTCTTATGCTCTATTTTCTGTAGATTGTTCAGTAAATTGTCCATTTTAAGGACCAGCTCAGAAAAAAGGATCTTGATAATATCTTCAGAATGTTTAAAATGGTAATGCAGATTTCCCGCACTGATATTCAGTTCTGCTGCAATGTGCCTTGTAGTAATGTTATTGTAGCCTTTTTCATTGAACAGCTCCAGTGCTTTTGAAAGTATCTTGTCCTTTGTTTTCATTGTTCAAATATAAGAGAGTTTAAATCATATTTCAAAATTAGAACAATTGTTCTAATTTTATTATATTTGTTTCTCAAAAATCAATAAGAATGGAAGGGAAAGAAATGTTCAACTACGAGACTGCCGGAGAAAGGAATTCCGGAAAAGAAAAAGATGTACAGGAAACACTGGTGAAGGTCCTGCAGGTCATTATCGGGTTCATTATGGCCCTGCTTCATATGTGATGAGAAATAAAATTTCATACTGGTTTCTGCTGGGACTTATGACCTGGCTGGTCATTATTTTTTTGAGGAAGGAAGGAATTTTTATTCCGGTGATCAGTAATCATCTGACAGATTTCATTACAGTTCCGATGTATGCTTACCTGATAGAATATCTGATGAATGACGTGCTGAAATACCAGTGGAAACCGGATATTAAATTTATCCTGAGCTCGGTTATCTACCTTTCATTACTGTTTGAAGTTATCTGCCCGATGCTTTCAGGAAAATTTACCGGTGATATTCTGGATGTGGCAGCTTATCTGCTGGGAGGTTTGGTTTATTATTTCTTTAAATATATTTTTAGTTATAGGTAACCTGTTACTGATCCAGTTTAACAATAGGTCCTTTATAAAACTTCGTCAGGTCATACAGTTCCCCGAAATACCTATGGAGATCAGAATCATTGTTTATATCCGATCCCTTAGCCCGGAACTGCTCTTCTGCAAAAGTATGTAAAGAAGGGTAATCGGTTTTTAAATAATGGGAAAGCACGGTGTCGTTACCTTTTTCTCTGAGCGCGATATCTGTAAAAAACAAACCGTAAACAAGGAACTGATTGAAGTTTTGGGAATCTATCATAAAATCCAGATTCCGCTTAGAGTATTTCTCATAATCGGTAAGGATTTCCTGAAAAGTTTTCACATGTTGCTCTTTTGGAATTTCATAAAAAAGATCGAGTCCATGGATAAAAAGTTGGGTTTTGGCCTCTTCCCGGTCCGCAGGATAAGCACTGCTGAGCCATTGGAAAATGCTTGAAAGCTCCTCTTTGGAAAGGCTTTCTACAGAATCTTTTACTTTATTTTTAATGATTTCAAGACTTACTTTGGCATCGGACTGAAGAAAACCAATGATTTTTTCCTCATCACGGCACAGTTTATTGTACAAATTGATTTTGGCAATATTAGGATTCGTCTTGATGAAAAAAAGTTCTTCTGCCATTGCTTATATACCACATGTCTTTTCCAAATGGTAACTAAAGATACAAAATATGTAATGAAAATGAGTAAAAATGTTATGCAGTGGATGTTTATCCTTTTTATGAGTAATGAAACTTAATCATTATTACTTTACCAATATGATTCAATATAAATAGATAGACTTATCTATTTTTTGCATACATTTGTAAAAATGATTTCAGATGAAAAAAGAAAAAGTACAGGAAAGGATCGTAAGGGTTGCTTCAGATTTGTTTTATAGACAGGGGTTTAATTCAACCGGAATTAATCAGATTATTGCTGAGGCTGATATTGCTATAGGATCTTTGTACAATCATTTCTCATCCAAAAATGATCTTTTGCAGGCTTATCTGATTAAAGAAGAGCAGGTTTGGTTTAAAGGATTTGAAGAATATTCTGTCAAAATTTCAGACTCACGTGAAAAGCTGCTTTCTCTGATTGAGTATCGTAAAAAGCTGCAGGAGACTTCAAAATTTGCAGGCTGCCATTTCATTAAAATTACTTCAGAAGTGGGAGACAGCAATCCGTCAGTTTCTGATTTTGTGAAACAACATAAGCTCAGGCAGAAAGAGCTGATCAGAAAACTGGTTGATGAATATGCTGAAAATAAATCCATTGATGCCGGTTGGGTTACTGAAAACATTTTCTTACTGATAGAAGGTGCTGTGGTAACTTCTACAATTCATAAAAGCTCAGATTCTTTTAACCAGATTAAAAAAATGATTGAGGCTCAGTTGCCTTAATTTTTTTGTTATATTAAAAATAGATATATCTATATAAAAATGAATGCTAAATATTTGAAATTGATCATTATATTATCCGGACAGTTACTTACGATCATGGATATTTTTATTATCAACGTATCCATTCCTTCAATCCAGCGGGATCTTCATGCGTCCAACGGTGAAATGCAGCTGATGATTGCATCTTATCTTATTGGTTTTGCTTCATTTCTGATCACGGGTGGAAGATTTGGAGATTTATATGGAAGGAAAAAAATATTTATGACCGGCCTGGTATTTTTCATGCTGAGCTCTGTGGCGTGCGGGTGGTCATCTGATGCGGTAGTTCTTGTAATTTTCCGTTTTGTCCAGGGAAATAGTGCAGCGCTGATGTCTCCTCAGGTACTGTCGATGATACAGGTATTGTTTACCGGACATGAAGAGCGCACAAAAGCAATGAGCTGGTATGGAATCACCATTGGCGCAGGAACTGTTTTGGGACAGTTTCTTGGAGGCTATTTTTCATCTGTGAGCTGGATGGAAGAGCCGTGGAGACTTATTTTTCTGGTTAATGTTCCTGTCTGTATTCTGGCGCTGTTTTTTACTCAAAAAATAGTCAGTGAATATAGAATTTCTGTTGAAAAAAATACCCTTGATTTCGGTGGTGTGGCAATCCTGGCTGTCGGGCTTTTCTGCTTTACTTATGCCCTTACGACGTCCGAGAAGGGAAATATTAGTCTTGAAAGGATACTTCTGATTTTTCTTTCAGCAGGTATTTTAATCTATTTTATTAAGAATCAAAAGAGAAGGCTGAAAAACCGGAAGCCCTATCTTATTGATCTCACGGTGTTCCGCTACACCCATTTTAATCTGGGCATTGTGGCAATGTCCTTTTTCTTTATTATGCTGGACTCTTATTTTTATATCCTGTCACTGTTTTTCCAGGACGGACTGAAAATGGGATCACTGGCAGCCGGAGAAATCATTGTTTTCCAGGGATTCGGTTTTATCCTGGCTTCCCTGTTTTCGGCAAAACTTATTTTGCGGTATGGCAAAACATTTCTAATTGCCGGACTGGGTTTGATCATGACGGTTCTTTTACTTCAGATTCTTTTATTTAATAACGAAACGCCTTTTTTTATCTTTTGTACGTTATTGTTTTTTCATGGAGCAGGGGTGGGCTCCATTATTCCTTCACTGGCTAATATTGCTTTGTCTGGGCTGCCTCATAACCTTGCCGGGAATGCTTCGGGAGTTTACAATACTTTTCAGCAGATGGCCGCAATAGCCGGAATTATTATTATCGGAAGCGTTTTTTATTATGTCCTCGGAAGCCATCAAACTCCAAATAATTACAGGAATGCTTTCTCAACCGCCTTAGCCATTAATATAGGATGTCTGGTTGCTGTTCTTATTTCGATTCTAAAGGTTCCGGATGACATTTTTCCTAAAGGACGCTAAGAAAAGTAATTTATTTGAGAATATGATTAATAATTTAGAAGCCGCTCCACTTTGTTAATGATGAAATGTTCAGGCGATAAAACCTGATAAAAGATATCGTAGAAAGCATACCCGTACATGAACACAAAATTAATTTTGAATTCATATCGTTTAAGGTAAGAAATCTCAATATGGGATATGATATAATTGACTTCATCATCGGCTGCGAAATCATGATTGTGTTGCGTAATAGCATTAACGGCTGCTTTCGTTTGGGAGAGTATAACGTTCTGGTTGTCCAGATAGAAATCAATGAACTGTCCGAGGTCCTTTTCAAAATCTTTCTCTTCGGAATATTCCTGAAGCAAATGATCCGGAAAAAGGAAACAGGGATTTTTAATGATAGAAGCCCCGTCGCTACTCGTCATGTCCCTTTCGCTTTGCCATCCTTCCTCAACTTGTTTGAACTCAAGATTCCATGCTTTGGGTGTGGTAATTTTCATTCCAGTGATTATTTTTTTTCTGACTGCAAAACGATTTTGGCAATATTTCTTGTGATTTCTGTTGGCGAATGACAATCACAGTTGCTGAATCCTATGACGTAAATATCTTCACCGGGGATATAAACGCCCATGCTTTTGAATCCGAAAATGCTTCCGCCATGCTCCCTGTCAGGAGTTCTGCCAATGTCTTTCAAATGCCATCCGTAGCCATAGGTAAATTCTTCACCGTTATTAAGCTTGTATCTCCGGAAAGCTTTTTGAGTTTCAGTGGAATTGAGCAATGTATTCTGATTCAGAGCCTGCTGCCATTTCAGCATATCATCTACCGTTGACATCAGGGATCCGGATGCAAATGGAACACTGAAATTGATTACTGTTTTGTTCACAAATCCATACTCTTTCTGGTGGTATCCATATGCTCTTTTAGGAATTATCTGGCGGTCGGTTGCATAGTAAGAATGGTCCATACCTACCTTTTCAAAGATATTTTTTCTGATAAAATCTTCATAGGTCTGCCCTGAAACCAATTCAATAATATATCCCAGGACCACATATCCTGAATTATTGTAGTCAAATTTTTCTCCGGGAGCAAAATCAACAGGTTCATTTTTAAAGAAATCGACTATCATTTCAGGCTTCATTTCTTTTTGCGCAATGGCAGATAAAGATTTCATTTTTGTAAAATCCTTGATCCCCGAAGTATGGGTTAGCAGATGGTGAATGGTAATTTTATCGCCTGAAGGATAATCCTTGATATACTTTGAAACAGGATCTGTTACATTTAATTTTCCCTGTTGTTCAAGGATTAGAATGGCAACAGCTGTAAACTGTTTGGTCATGGAACCGATTTGGAAGACATTCTCAGGGGTCATGTCGACATTCAATTCAAGGTTGGCTTTTCCAAAAGCTTTCCGGTAAATGATCTTTCCTTTTTTTGCGATCAGAAATGCCCCGCCAGGCTCATCTTTATTGCTGAAACCGCTGAGTATAATACTGTCTGTTTTCTTTTCAATGTCCTGTGCGCTGATGGTATTGCAAAAAAACAGGAGAGGCAGGAGGGCTGTAAAAAGTTTTTTAGAGATCATAGTTATTATTTTGTTATGCAAAGATATAATTAATTAACATTACTATGTTATACTTTATAGTAATTTATAAAAAAACAATCAATGAAGGATTGATTATTTATGGTTAACCAATATCTGCAGTATTTAGCTTCAGTTTCAAATCATTGAAGAAAGCTTCAAACTTAGGAAGATCTCTTGCGCTGATCTGGGATTTTCTCACCTTTAAAGTTTTTCCAGGAGTTCTGAAGGTAAAATCATCGGCGTAATATCCTGCTTCTGTTATTTCACGGATAGTCATCCGCTTTTTAGGAAATGTATTGATCTGAATCTCTTCACCGGTAATGGTGAGATACTGATTATAATATTCATAAGCAGACATCCAAAGATAGGCAGCACCCAGAACAATAGTAAAATAAGGACCGAACCTGGTGCTTTCACCTTCCAGAAAATAGCTGACTCCCACAATAATCCATACAATACCAAGGATCAGATTAATAATCAGCCTTTTATCTTTAAATGCAATTTTCATATTGGGTTTTAATTGATTTTTTCAAACCACCTTATCTTCCATTTTCTTTCATGGCCCGGATCAGCTTGTCGTTTCTTCGTTCTGCCCTGGCATTGTTCAGGGATAAAACCGCCCAGATAGCAGCAGGAAGCCACCCGATGAGGGTAATCTGTAAAATGAGACAGACAATGCCTGTAAGTATTTTCCCACGGACCATAAAGGACAGAAAAGGAAGGAGAATGGCGAGTAACATGATGATAATTTTTAATTGAGTTAAAGATTACACTATTTTCTTTATTATTGCTCTGATAACAGGGCTCGAACCTGTGTCCTCCCGGTCCAGAGCCGGGTGCTCTGCCACTGAGCTATATCAGAAATTGGATAGGTGCAGGGCTCGAACCTGCGTCAACCCGGATGAAGAGCCGGGAATTCTACCACTGAATTAACCTATCCGTTATTCTATTATTTTCAGATTTTGCCTGAAAAATATTTGTTTTTTCTTAAGACCGATGCAAGAAAAGGGTTTGAAACGGTCACTCCATGTACCAGTTCAGGCGTTGGTTTAAACTGGCTTACCTGTTGTGTTTTCGGAGCAATCCAGCCTGATTTTTCAGGATCAATACCGGCTTTTCTGCAGGCCTGTACAATCATTTTTTTATTGCAGAATTGTTTTTCCTGAAAAACTTCCCATGGCAAAGGTAGTATATTCCAGACTTCTGTGTTGGGGTCGAGTTTTCCACCGCTGGATAAATGCCATGCAATGACATCGGCCGCCATCAGTCGCATCACTTTTCCGAAGCAGATATCATCGAGAATATACTCCATGCCCAATGCATAGATCAGGTTCATCCAGTTGTCTCTTGCTTTATTCCAGGCTCCGGCCGTATTATTCCATGTAGTTGAATCATTGCCTTTTTTTACAGCCATAGTTTTCCTGTTGATCTCGTTATCTGTCCACAATTCTCCCAGGAATTCAGCAATTTCCTGAAGAATTTTACTCCATTTGCCCAATAGTCTTCCTTTCTGTTCGTCGGTAAGATAGTGTAAGGCTTCTTCATTTGTATAGATATATGAAATAGCTTGCCAGTTGGTTTTGTCAGCATTTTCTTTGCATCTGTTGAAAAGCATTTCACAGATTTCATCAAACGGCCTTTCCTGGCTTTGATTGGTAAACGTACTTCTAACATTACTCCGTGCATTGAAATAGGCAATAAAGCAGGCGGTATTAAGGTCTGCTTTAAAATCTTCCGGACTGATGGTGTGTGCTAATCCATGTTTTGCTATTTTTTGGAACTCAATCTTTTTGGACTCCTGGATACACTTGTACAGCCTTTTTTCAATACGCTTCAGAAGACGCCATTTTTTATTATAGTTCCTTTTGGAAAGAACCAGTCCTGCTTCTTTTCTCTGAGTTTTATTGAGTCTGTCGTTACGAAAATCATTTTTTCCTATTGATTTCTGGATCAAAGGAGATGTTTCCATTAAAAAGGTCTCAATATTTTCAATATAGTGATAATTGGAAGTTTCGCTTTGACTGATTTTAAAGATTTCAATTGCTTTTTTGATCTGCTTTTCTGCTCCAACTGCAGTTCCGAAAGTTTCGAGCATTGAAGTATACCCATACAGACTTCTTTTCAATGAGCCCTGAGCTGCTTTTTCCAAAACAGAAAGCTCATGACGGTTCAGGTCGTTTTTCATTAATTCAACGATCATCTCCGCAACATCTTCCGGACGTCTGCGCTCATCTAAGGTTTTATAGAGCTGTTCAATGGTTGTCATAAAACTAAAGTTATACAATTATAAGATACTTTGTTAGGATATCTTATTTTTTTTAAAAAAATTTGCTGTGTGAAAAAAGTAAATCAATACTTTCTTATTTTCACACACGAAACTCCTTTAATCTTTGTTCTTTTTCCCACCTTTTTCAATAAACCGGTTTCAGGATTACGCCTGAACACAAAAGCGTCTCCGCTGGAAGCGTTGGTGATAATTAGAAATTTTCCTGTTTCATCTATATCAAAAACCCTTAATTGCTTGCCAAATGTGGGCTGGTATCCAATATTTTTTAATGTTCCGTTTTCAAGAATCGAGAAAATGGCAATATTATTTTCATCTCCACGATTAGACGCGTATAAAAATTTACCATCCGGAGAGATGTGGATGTCAGAACTTTCAAATTCTTCTTTGTACTGATCATTATGTGTATTTATTCTTTGAATGCTTTCCAGCGTGGAGTTTTCATACTTGTATGCATTAACGGCACCTCCCATTTCTTCGATGGAGTAAGCAAATTTTCCATTCGGATGAAAGGTGAAATGCCTCGGTTCGGCTCCTAAAGTAGTCGACAAATAAGGCGTTTTTGAAGATTGCAGAGGCTCGTTTGCACTACTGTCAAACATATAGGTCCTGATTTTATCAGCACCGAGATCCGTTAAAAATACCTGGCTGAAATCCGGGGAAAAAACAGCGGCATGAACATGGGATCTGTCCTGTCTTTGCTTATTGATACTTCCTTCTGAGAACTGAAAATTCTGTACATAAGGACGAATAGTACCATCTTCAAACAAGGGATATACAGAGGCACTGCCTTCAGTATAATTGGCATTAACCAGCCATTTACCATTTTTATGGACCGCTACATAAACCGGATTTTCGCCACCACTTTTTTGACTGTTAATAAAAGTCAGCTTTCCATCTTCAGGATTGAATTTAAAGCTGCTGACACTTCCTGCACCCGGGGTTTTACTTTCTGTACAGGCAAAAATGTACTTTCCGTTTGGAGACAGGGTAAGAAATGAAGGATTTAAAATTCCTCTGAAAGAAGTTACTTTGTTCAATTTGCCTTTAATGGTATCCAGCTGATATACATAAACGCCCTCCGATGTTTTATCCCGATTGAATGAGCCAAAAAAGACATAGGTGTTCTGAGAGTATAACTGGGAACAGTTTAAAAATAAAGTAATTAAACCTGAAACAATGATGGATTTTTTAGAAAATAACTGACTTTTTGCTTTATAGAAGGACATAGGTATGATAAGGTTTCAGATCGTTTTTAAGAAGACTAAAACTACAAAAAGAAAGTCATACTGAAAAGCAGTAGCAGCAGCCAAAAGTAAAAGATTAAATTTAAAAACAGCCGGCAGGTAATCATATAAATGCGAACTTCATATGATTTCTTTTTCAATATTGATCAATCTTTTTGACCAATTCTCTAAACGAGTTTTCCTTTCTTCGTCAGTGAGCCTTTCCACAGAATAAATAAATTCCGGCTTTAAAACGGAAAATCCGAGAAATTCCAGAATTCCACGATGGATTGGAAATAAAATTGAACTTATATCACCGTATTTGTCCTTTGTATAATTTTTTTCAGGGCCGCCGGCAGTTACAGACAGCATTGCTTTTTTTCCAACCGAAAATCCGTTACCGAAAATTTTCCCGTTATCATAAAATTTTCCCATTGTAAAAACCTTATCAATCCAGCCTTTTAAAATGGCAGGAGCAGAAAACCAATACAAGGGAAACTGCCAGATCATCATATCGCACCATTCGATCTTTTCCTGTTCCGATATGATATCCGGAGTAAAGGTATAATGTTCCAGGGCAAATAATTCTTCATTCTGCTGCTTAAAATAATCTGCATTTTTTAGTCGGGTGAAGTTTTCTTTTCCACTGACCGGCTGATATTTTTCTTTATACAAATCGGTGGTCTTCACTTCGTGGCCTTCTTTTTCTAAAGTTCTGACCGCAGTGTTGAACATGGCCGCATTGAAACTTTTTTCTTCGGGATGAGCAAGAACAATAAGTATTTTCATTTTTTATAAATTTGTACTATCATTATTTTAGTTACAAAATTATTTTTAGTATGCTACATCTGCAATAACTATCTAAACAGATAGGCCAAAATAAATTTAAAATGAAAACAGAATGCATTGGTGACCATGTAAAATTGAAAGGGAAAATATATCCCTGTACTGTAAGTCTTACCATGGATCTGGTAGGCGGAAAATGGAAAGCTGTTATACTTTACCATTTGAAAGAAGAGCCTAAAAGATATAGCGAGCTTCGGAAAGAACTGGCGGCAGTGACCGAGATGACGCTGAGCTTACAGTTAAAGCAATTGGAAAAAGACGGTTTGGTGTCAAGGAAAGTTTTTGGCAAAAAACCGCCTGTAAAAGTGGTGTACAGCCTGACTGGTCTTGGAAAAACATTTATTCCAGTTTTAGAAGCCATTACAGAATGGGGAAACAGGGTTGTTATTGAAAAAGGTGAATTTGTCAATGTTCCTGAAAAAGAAACAATTTAATTTTACTTTTTAGTTTATTGATTTAGAATAAAATTCACCCAGCTTTTGTCTTTTCTATTTCTTCAAATGCTGTTGAAAATAGACAAAATGATGTTCAATGGATTTGTTCCAGTATTCCGTATTATGGTCACCCGGCTGGCTGATAAACGTAGCTGGGATTTTAAGACTGTCAGTCTGGTGTTTCAGCTGCAGGGAATTCGGGTATAAAATATCTTCGGTTCCGCAGTCAAAAATAAAAGCTTTCTTAAAATTCGGATGCTGTTTCAAAAGTGATGAGATACTGTATGGGTTCCAGGCTGTATGCTTCGGATCGCCGATATTGGTGGTCAGGTCATCCATTAATCTGTTGCTTTGCCAAAAGTGCTGACTTACTTTTTTAAAATTCAGGGGGTCAATTTCCAAAGCTCCGCTGGTAGAGCCTGCTGTATTGAAATAGTCCGGGTGCAGAATGAAATACCGCAAAGCTCCGTAACCTCCCATACTTAAACCGCTGATGAAAATATTTCTGTCGTCAACAGTAAATGAACGGTGTACTTTCGGGACTAATTCTTTAAAGAAAAAATCTTCATACTGCGAACTTTTGTTGATGGGGCTATTGATATAGTAAGATGTAAAGCCATCTGGCGTAACAATAATGAAGTTATATTGATCGGCCAGTTTCTGTAAATCTGTGGTTTTGGACCACTGTTTGTAATTTTCGCTGTAACCGTGAAAAAGATAGATCAAGGGATATTTTTCTGTTTTCTGATAGGTTTTGGGTTTAAAAATCAGAACTGTGTCGGGTTTTTCTAAATAGTCAGATTTTATCACCCATTTTTCCTGTGCCTGTGTTGAAATTGCTGTAAGTAATCCGATCATGATGCTTATAACCTTGTTCATATTGTGTATTTTTATTACAAAATTCAGCAAGCATTTTGTTGTGTACAATAACGAACAAAATTGTGAGCCGTTAAAAATTGAAGACTTATGCGTAAAGAAAATTCAACCAATGCGATCAATGAACAGTTCCTGTTTCAGGTTTGTGAACTGAATTCAGCGGTAGCGATGATTAGCGGCCGTTGGAAGTCGCAAATTGTTTATTCTATTTCACAGGGAAATAACAGATTTCATTTATTGAAAAAGGAGTTGCCCAATATTTCCGAACAGGTTTTGGGCCGTCAGCTCAAAGAACTGGAAACTCATGCGGTTATTGTCAAGAAGGAAATTCCTGAAACGGTTCCTCCCGGAGTCAAGTATGTTTTAACGAATAAAGGACTGGATCTAATTCCTATTCTGGAAAGCCTTTGCAACTGGGGGAAAACCTATGCCGAGGGTAAAGAAATTTCGGTTTGTCCTATGTCGTGATAAACCGATCCCGTATAGCTGCCTTAAGTGTTTCAATATTGATATCTTCCAGCTTTTTGAATTTTATACAATATCCGGTAATGCTTGCTTTGCCTATAGTTTTTCCATACGTTTCCGCTAAATATTTCTTATCATCAATACCGAGAATATAGACGGATATTCCGGTGGTGTTGGCGCTCAGACCAACCTGATAAAACGCTCTGGTTTTTCCGCCGGCATATTGGATGGTATAATGACCGTAGCCAATATTAGGATTGGAAACAGTTTTGCCTTTATCATCTTTACCATCCAGAAACCATAGCTGGCATGTCGGATTTATTTCCAGAATGATGCGGTGCAGTTCCAGCATATCATTGCGTTTGGATTCCGGCTGGCTGTTGATGTATTCTGTGATCTGCTCCTGTAGGGCCATATAAATTCTGTTGTTCTCAAAAATATTTTACTTGGATATGTCCGGTACCACAGCATTCATTGGAAAATATTCATAGGTATTTATTTTTCCTGCCGGATCATTGGCGATGAAATCTTTTAACTCTTCTTCATTTTCTACGGCTACAACTCCAAGTCCATAAATTTCTTTTGGGTCCATTACCGGCCCGAAAGCATACACTTTTCCTTGTTTCATTTTTTCTGTCCAGTAAGCGACATGCTCCATCATAATTGCCTTTTCACTGTCTGTCATAGTCGTGGCAAAATCAGGTCTTGAGGGGTTTAAATACACTGCATAAAATTGTTTTTCCATTTTGTTTTTTTTAATTATTGTGATCTATCTTTTATTTAATCAGACTATATATGCAGGCTAATTTATACATTTTTACAGAGATGCCAATTAAAATTCGGATTTGGGAACTGTTTTTATTCTATGATTTAAGTTTAAATAAAAAAGAACAGCCACTGGCTGTTCTTTCTATATTTATTTACAATTAACTTTTTATTATCCAAACGCTCTTTTCAGCAGGCTTTCAACTTTCGGTTCACTTCCTCTGAAACTCTTGTAAAGCTCCATCGGATCTTTTGTTCCGCCTGAAGAAAGAAGGATTTTGTATTTTGCTGCCGTTTCAGGATTGAAGATTCCCGTTTCTTTAAAGTATTGGAAAGCATCCGCATCCAGAACTTCAGCCCATTTGTAAGAATAATAGCCCGCAGAATATCCGCCCTGGAAAATATGGGAAAAACTTGGGCTCATTGCTGTTTCAGGATTCACGGGATAAAGAGAGGTTGCCTTGGTATATTTATCCTCAAATGCTTTCACGCTCCCATTCTCCAGCTCTCCAACTTTTGTGTGATAGTTCATATCCAGAAGCCCGAATCCAAGCTGTCTCATCGTTTGGTAGCCTTCCATGAAGTTTTTCGATTGTTCGATCTTTTCAATCTTTTCGTCAGGAAGTACTTCTCCGGTTTTATAATGTTTGGCAAAAGTCTTTAAAAACTCAGGCTCGTAGCAGAAATTCTCCAGGAACTGGGATGGAAGTTCCACGAAATCCCATTTCACAGACGTTCCGGAAAGATTTGGATATTGAGTATCTGCCATCATTCCATGCAGAGCGTGACCAAATTCATGGAACAAGGTCGTTACTTCCTGGAAGGTAAGTAAACTTGGTGTATCTTTTGTCGGTTTGCTGAAATTGCAGACAATAGAAATATGCGGACGGGAATTTTCGCCGTCTTTTTTATACTGGTTTTTATAGCTCGTCATCCAGGCTCCGGCTCTTTTGCCTTTTCTAGGGAAATAATCTACATACAGCAACGCTTTGAACTTTTCTTCTTTTACACCGTCCGTCTCAGCGGTCTCAAAAACTTCATATACTTTTACATCCTCGTGGTATTTCGGAATATCGTTCCTTTCCACAAAATGAATCCCGAAAAGCTTTCCTGCAAGGCCAAAAACAGCATCCTGTACCTGATTCAATGGGAAATAAGGTTTCAGCTCCTCGTCATTAAAATCATATTTCTGCTTACGTAACTTTTCAGCATAAAAAGTATGGTCATAGCTTTGCAATTCATCTATTCCATCAGCTTTGGCTAAAGCTCTGAGCTCATTAATTTCTTTGTCTGCATAAGGCTTTGCTTTCGTTAAAAGTTCATTTAAAAAATCAAAAACCTTTACCGGAGATTTTGCCATTCTTTCTTCCAGAACGTACTCTGCATAGTTTTTATAGCCTAATAATTCAGCTTTTTGCTGTTTCAGCTGCAGAAGTTCCTTGATAAGTTCCTGATTGTCGAATTCTCCGCCGTCAAAAGACTTTTTACCGCTGGCCAGAGCAATTTCCTTTCTCAGCTCCCTGTTTTCGGCATAGGTCATGAACGGGATATAGCTTGGATACTGTAAAGTAACTACCCAGCCTTCCAGCTCCCTTTCTTTAGCTTCTTCGGCATACTGGTCAAGGATAGCCTCCGGAATTCCGGCCAGGTCCTCTTTATTAGTAATATGTTTGAAATAAGCATTGGTAGAGGCTAAAACATTCTGCCCGAACTGAAGTGATTTCAAAGAGAGATCCATATTGATCTTCTGAAGTTTTTCTTTGTCTTCCTTATTCAGCAGGGCACCGCTTCTTACAAAACCTTTATACGTTTCATCCAGCAGCATTTCCTGCTCCTCATTCAGCTTATATTTTTCCTTTTCATCGTATACTTTTTTGATCTTGCTGAAAAGGGCTTCATTCTGGGAAATCTTTGAGGAATACTCAGTTAAAAGCGGAGACACTTCCTGGGCGATTTTTTGAATTTCGTCACTTGTCTCAGCAGAATTCAAATTGAAAAAAATATTGGAAACCACATCAAGCTGTTCCCCGGAATAAGCCAATGCCTCAATGACATTTTCAAAAGTCGGCGTTTCAGGGTTATTGACAATAGCATTGATTTCATCTTCAGATTTTTTGATCAGCTCCTTGAATGCAGGAAGAAAATCTTCATTTTTAATGCCGGTAAACGGTGCTGCGTGATATGTTGTATTAAATTTCTCGGTTAAAATATTCATTTTTCGATTTTTTGGTAAGGTAAATTTAATGATTCAATGGGAATCACAGCTGAAATACACAAAAATAATGCCCGGATATCAGGATGTGACAAAAATGCTCTATCTTTATATTCTTGTCATATGAAAAGTAGTGATGTAGGTGGAATGACTAATTTTGATAGTAGAAAACCACAAACATACCAGCTTTAGTAAGAATGATTTTCATTTAATGGTTTTTGTGGTGAAAAGTGAAAAATAAACTCAAAAATATCAAAACTATGAAAACACTCTTAAAAATTCTTGGCGTAATCATTCTTTTACTGATAGTATATGCAGTTATTGCCATGCTGGCTTTCAGTAAGAATTATCACTTTGAAAAATCCGTTGTCATCAATGCCCCGAAGGAGAAAGTATGGCAGCACGTAGGTTCGCTGAAACAATATAATATCTGGGATCCTTTTTCCAAGGCAGATAAAGATATTGTGATCACTTATTCAGGAGATGGCGACAAAGTGGGAGATTCCTATCACTGGAAAGGAAATGACAAAGTAGGAGAGGGCGAGCAATCGATCACCGAGATTGTACCTGGCGATAAAATGGTGACCAAGCTTCATTTCATCAAACCTTTTGAAGGTGACGCGGTTGCAAAATTTATTTTGACACCGGAAGGAAGCGGAACAAAAGTTACCTGGACAATAGACAATGAGCTGAATACCATGATGAAGATAATGAAGCCGATGATGGATATGAATATGAATAAAATGTTTGATCAGGGACTGGGAGACCTTAAAAAGCTTGCTGAAAAATAAGAATATGAGCCTTGTAGAAACACAAGGCTTTTTTATTGTATTTAATCATAAAACCTGCGTAATCTGTAAAATCATTTATTCTCTCCGGTCTTCTGTAAAGCGTATTTTGTGAATTTCCGGTCTGTTTTTGTGAAGAACGAAAATATCAATTATTATTTTAAAAAATTATTATCTTTATGTAAAGATTAGATTCATGGAGAAGATCGTATTTGAGAAAAGTGATATAAGAGATTACGTGAAAACGGTAATTTCTGAAAAAATAGAAAAGCTTAAAAATTTTATCGAGTTTACCCTGGAAGCCAGCCGTGATATTAAAAAGACCCCAAAATATGACAGCATGAGGGAGGAAATGCAGGAGGAAATTTACCAGATGCAGCGTCAGTTGGGAGCTTTGAATGATCTTAAAAGAAATATGTCAAAGGTTCTCAATACCTCTACGGAAAAGATACAGCTGGGTTCGCTGGTGATTACGAATAAAGCCCGTTTCTATATTTCGGTTTCTTTAGGAGAGTTCTTTTATGAAGGCGACCGGTTTTACGCCATTTCCCCTGAAAGCCCTATGGCCAAAAAGATGATGGGAATGAAACCCGGAGCTGAGTTTACCCTGAACAAAATTCACCAGAAAATTATAGAAGTCATTTAGTATTGTAATAATATCAACTATTAATTATTCTTAAAGTAATGCATTCAATTACATATTGTAAATTTGCAATATGAATCATGCAGAAATTTTAAAACAAATCATAGAGCAGAGAAGAAGCATCTTTCCAAAAGATTATTCTGACAGCGAAATATCCCAGGAAGTCCTGGATGAAATCCTACACTCAGCAACCTTAGCCCCTAATCATAAACGCACAAAACCATGGCGTTTTAAGATTTTTAAAGGAGAGGAAAAAGCAAAATTAGCTTCAGAAATGCAGGCTATTTACAAAGCTACACAACCCGAACACACTTTTTTGGAGAAGAAATACCAGGATATCGGTTTCAAAATCAATAAAGCAGATGCCGTAGCTTCTATCGTGGTTAATTTCAGTGGGATGGTTCCTGAATGGGAAGAAATTGCAGCTGTTTCCATGGCAGTACAGAATATGTACCTTACGTGTACGGCGAATAATATCGGCTGCTACTGGAGTTCTCCCGCTATTGTAAACCAACTTAAAGAATCTTTAACCATTGAGGAAAACCAGAAATGCCTGGGGCTTTTCTATATGGGTACTCTGACGGAAGAATAAATGAATAATTATGATACAGGATAGAAAAAATCAACAAATTATCGTATCAACTTATTAACATATCAGAAAAAGTATTATCTTTGCACTCTTAAATATTTAACTGGGACGAGTTCCCGTAAAATTCACAACATTATGTCAGTAAAAATCAGATTACAAAGACACGGTAAAAAAGGTAAACCTTTCTTCCACATCGTGGTTGCAGATTCTAGAGCTAGAAGAGATGGTAGATTCATCGAGAAACTAGGAACCTACAACCCAATTACTAACCCTGCAACTATCGATTTGAACGTTGATTCTGCTGTAAAGTGGTTAAACAACGGTGCTCAGCCAACTGATACTGCAAGAGCGATCCTTTCTTATAAAGGTGCCCTTTACAAAAAACACCTACAAGGTGGTGTTGCTAAAGGAGCTTTTGACGAGGCTGAAGCTGAAAAAAGATTCGCTGCTTGGGTAGAAGCAAAAGAACAAAAAGTACAAGGTAAAGTAGAAGGTTTATCTAAAGCTCAGGCTGACGCTAAGAAAGCTGCTTTAGAAGCTGAAGCTAAAGTAAACGAAGCTAGAGTTGCTGCGGCTGCACAAGCTGAGGCTGATGCTAAAGCTGCTGAAGAAGCTGCTAACGCACCTGCTGAAGAAGTTGCTGAAGCTACAGAAGGAGAAGCTCCTGCTGCTGAAACTGAAGAAAACACTGAAGCTTAAGAAAACCCTGTATGCGTAAAGAAGATTGCTATTTACTAGGAAAAATCACGCGCAGACACGGCCTTGCGGGAAATGTAATCCTTAAACTGGATACCGATCAACCCGAGCTTTACAATAAATTGGAATCAATATTCGTTGAAATCAACGGATTATTGGTTCCATTTTTTATTGCCAAATCATCATGGAGCAAAAATGATGCTCTGAATATTGCCTTCAAAAACTCCACTGAAGCATTGGTAGACCAATCCTTAGGGAAAAACGTTTATCTGCCGCTGGCAAGCCTTCCAAAACTTTCCGGAAAACAGTTTTATTATCATGAGATCATCGGTTTCGATATTCTTGATGAAAATGATAAAGATTGCGGTGTTATACGATCTGTAAATGATCAGACTGCCCAAAACTATTTTGTAACCAATCTGGACGGAAAAGAAGTAGTGATCCCTATCATCAAAGACTGGATCCTTGAGGTGAACAGAGACGAAAGGTTCATCAAAATGCAGCTTCCGGAAGGACTTATCGATGTCTTTTTAGTTTCCACAAAAAAAGACGAATAATCATTTTTTCAGATAACAGATCTGAAATTTACCTCTTATTTCCCAAAAACATTTTCCTGTTTAGTTAATGGATAATATGCACATCCAGCATTTTATTGCTCATTACCCATTACTCATTACTCATTGAATATGGCTGGAAGTAAATATTCCTGAACAATTTTATCCGCCTGTATATGGGCATAAGGTTTGTTATAAGCTTTTGCCGTAACGACGATCACAACAGGAATTTCTGTGAATATGATAATTTTGTTTCCCCCGTTTCCGCTGGATTGATAGGCTTCAAAGCTGCGGTCTCCCACTTTGTACACTTTCCGCCAGAATAAGTAGCCGTACCCTTCAAAATCCTGATCGTCAATGAAATAATTGGTAAAAGATTTTTTTATCCAGTTTTTGTCGATGATATTTTTGCCGTTCCACACTCCGTTATTTTTATAAAGCTGTCCGAATCTGGCAAAATCCAGTACCCGCATCCGCAGTCCGCCGGCCAGAGAAGGCTTCTGCTGTGGCGTAAACTGCCATTTGTAATTTGTAATTCCCAAAGGTTGAAATAGCTTTTTTTCAGCATAATTTTCCAGACCTTCTGGAACTGTCTTGTCTAAAATATCTCCGGTCATTACAACACCTGCAGTAAAATAACTCCATGTCCTTCCGGGTTTATTTTGTGTTACAGGTAGATCCAGGGCAAATTTCACCCAGTTTTCAGTAGGGTACATGTTTTCTTCATTTCCGGGAGAACTTTCATCCGAATCATTTCCGTCAAATCCGGAACTCATTGTTAGTAGACTCTTGATTGTAATGCTGTCCTTTGCCGATGAATAATTTTTGAACTGTTTCAGGTCATAAAACTCCTTCAGCGTTTGGTTTTCACTTTTAAGATAACCATCTTGAATTGCAATGCCAGCCAATGCAGAGGCAAAAGATTTTCCGACTGAACGGGTGTCCTGCAAAGAATCCCTTCCGGAGTTGCTGAAATATTCTTCCAGAAGGAGCTTTTCATTTTTAATAACCGCAATGCCGGTGATCTCCCTGAACCTGTTTTCTGCAATTTTTCTGTTTAAAAGCCTGATTTTCTCTTTGTTCAGCTTTTCACTGGAAACCTTCCATCCGCTGTTGGGCTGTATTTTTTGAACGGCAATCTGCTGTTCCGGAATATTTTTATGAGGTATTTTTAATTGAATCTCTCCTGCCGCAATCCTATTTCCTGTCTTTAAAACCGGATTTTTCAGGTAAGGTTTGATTTCAATTCTTAAAAGATGATTTCCCTCTTCCAAAACATCAATTCCTCCATTTCCAAGGTAAAATCTCATCCACATATACCTTCCCCAGGAATCTTCATTTTTTGAGCTTAATAAAGGAATTCTGAAAGTGGTTTTCTTCTTTTTGTCGTCCGGGATTCCGGCTCCGGTATTCAGATTTTCAGTGTAAATTAATTTTCCGTCAACGTAGAAACTAAACTGATAATTTCCCTTTTTAAGCAGTTCATCGGAAGATAAAGAAGGATCAAGCTGATGTAAATAATTGACTAAGGAATTGTCCATAAAAATACGGATATCAAGATTCTTATCTTCCTGAAATTCTGTAGTAGTAATAAGGTCGGATTCTTTTAACTGGTCTAAGAGAACGGTTTTGTCCAGAAAAACAATTTTATTGAGGTGTTTTTTCTGTACAGGGTGTACAATGGGTTCAGGATCTGTACTATTTTTGGACTGTCCCAAAGAAAATCCGGAAACAAGGAATAAGGTAACCAGCAGAATAGATTTCATGTTAATGTTTTATATAAACAAAAATATGAATTGGTTCTCAGTAAAAATAGAATGAAATTAACATCTTTATTTTTTCAGAAGGTTTCTGTACTGCAAAGGCGTAATCCCCGTATTTTCTTTAAAAGACCTGATAAAATGGCTTTGATCTGTAAAACCGCATTCAAGGGCTGTTTCAGCTAAGGAAAAACCTGTATTGAGAAGCTTCAGAGATTTATTGATCTTCAGTTTTCTTATATAAACCCCCAAGGTACACTGGAAATGTTTATGAAAATCCCTGCTTAAATGAACCGGGTGAACATCCAGAATCTTTGAAAGTTCCGTAAGGCTAAGCTTTTCTGTAAAATTTTCATGAAGTATTTCAGTAATCTTATGAGTCCATTCCGGTTTTTTATCAGAATTCCGGCCCTTTTCAGATAATTGGCTGAAAATGTCAAGTAAAAGCTCATGAACAGAAAGTTCAGATGATGGATCATTGATTTTTGCTTCTTTAAAAATCCTGTACATCAACAATTTTAAAGCAGGATTTTTCAAATTAAAGCTTCCTTCCACAGCTTCTTTTGAAATCTGAAAATTTTCAAACCAGCTTTCAGTAAGTTCCAGATGAAATCCTCTTGTGAAAATTTCTGGCTTAACGTTATAATGAGCATCTTCCCAATGGTGATAAAGTAATGTTCCTGCCTGACAGTCATAAATCTCTTTTTTGTTTCCTTCTGTCATATTTCCCTGCAAAAGAAAGGTGAAATAAGCATTTTCATGATAGTGCCAGTCTACGTAAGGATGCGTATATTCCGTATCCGTAATGGTCAATCCGTCAAAATGAAGCGTTTCATTGGTCTTTCCAAAAAATTCACCATTATAGAGAGTTTTCATAGTATCATTTTTTGTTTTAAACGTTCAATCTGGTCATACATTTTATTGAAAAATATTTTTCTGTCGCGGTTTCCTGAGGTGTTCATCGATTTTGAATTTTTAATCTGGTGTTCAAAATAATTCTGGGTTTCACCGCAGGTTTTCGCATCATTAACAAGGATATACCCGAACATATTGGTAGGTATGGCAAACAGCGACTGTTGCGGATGATGAAAAAAAATGTCATTGGAAAGGTGCATCAGCTCATTTTCATACAGGTGGAATTTTGGATTGCTTTCCGTTTTGTGCTCAATGTATTGTATCAGTTCTTCCAGTTCTTTCAGAATAATTTCAGCCTCATTTTTTTGTAAAAGTCCGGTTTCAAAATAAAACAAAATTTGCTGCAAAATACTGGAAATGGTTCTGTCATTCCACAGCTCCACCACATTTTGTGCTTCGTATTTTTTTCTAAGCTCTTGAGTATTAGCTTCAAAATAAGGCGGTGAAAACTGCAGAAAAGGAATGAAGACCTGCTTTGCATTAAGCAGATTCATCCATACATAAATTTTAAAACGGGAAAGTAAAGTATCGGAAAGCGTATAGAAAAAAGGAATGTCCTTCGCAGAATAATATATCGTCATCTCATCAGAAAGAGGAAGATTTTCAAAGATGCTGAGATTATTCTGAAAGAAAGACCGCAGGTCTTCCGTATTGTTTACTGCGGAGGTCTTCTGAACCACAAGCTGCCGGTCTGAGGTGATGAACTGGTTAAGGGAAATCTGATAGTATTTCGCCAGTTCCAGCGCCTCTTCAAAGCTGAATTTTGCTTTCAGGGAAGTCCTTCTGTGTGCCGCATCATAACTTATATTGAGGATATTGGCAATTTCATCGTTCAACGACTGAGTCCCGATTTTCCTGCGGATTTCCTTAAGTAAAAGTTCCTGATACATGGTTTTGTGATTTTCACAAATGTACTTCTTTATTTTAATTTTTTTCCGCATTCGGATTTGCATTTTTCACAGATAATTTTGACTCATCATTTTAAAATAATAAGTTATGAAAATAAAATTTTTCTTGATCATCAGTCTCTTTGCGGGAGGCATTATCTGTGCTCAGGACAGTGTAAAGGTTGAAAAAATAAAATCAAAAATAATCTCATTCACACCTAAGAGCAAAATGGAAAACACAACCGGAATCAATTTTGGCGTAATGGATGACTACAAAACCCAAAAGATCAATGGTATTAATATCCAGGGGAATCCTCTTTCCGTTATTTATCTTCTGCTTCCACATGCGGTGGAAGTTCCCGGTGACGAAGCGGCAACGGTCTCTATCAATGGTCTACATATTTCAACAGGAGGAATGACGGATGCTAAAAAACTGAATGGGCTAGGAATATCGATGTACCATATTGCCCAGGTAACCAATGGATTCACGGTGAATGGATTTAATAATAATTCCGGTAAGCTTAACGGGCTGCATGTTTCTTTTCTCAATAATTCTGCGCGGGAAGGCAATGGACTTTTAATTTCTTTCAGCAATACGGCAGATACTTTTAGGGGCGCCCAGATCGGAATTTATAATAATACCCAGGTGATGAGAGGGGTTCAGGGGGGTGCAGTCAATATAAGCAAACAAAATAAAGGGGTACAGATTGGTTTGGTCAATAAGACAGATGAAAATAAAGGACTTCAGATCGGTTTCTGGAACAAAAACAGCAAAAGAACACTGCCATTAATTAATTTTTAACCCATGAAATCCTATATTTTTTGTCTGCTTTTATGCTGTGTACAGATTGCAGCACAAAGTACGGAAGTTGGTCAGAGGTATAAAAAATCACTCATCGAAGCTGGGGGTTATATGAATTTTTCCTCTGAAAAAGTAAAACAGAGCCCGGGATTTTATATAGGGTACTGGTATCGGTATCCTGTTGATGAAAATAAGACCCATTTAGAGATAGGTGGAAATTTCGGTTACAGTTCAAGTGTCTATGATTTTGATTACGGAAAAAGAGGTGCATTTTACCACATACATTCCAGGGAATTCATACTGAATCTTGGAGGCAGGCTGGTGAAAGAATATACTGCCGGAAATACCAGAATAGAGTGGGTGAGTGAACTTAGTTTCCATAACCTGTTCTTTGATGGAAAAACAGTTCCGGATGAACCCGAAACTGAAGATGATGAAAATACCATTAATATTAGTATAGATACGGAAAGCGTTGCTACTCTAAAGTTCGGGCAGGGGATAAGGTTATGGAAAAATAATATAGGATTGGGGATACAGGCTTCATATATGCCTTACAGACTCTGGTATAGGAATACAGTTCCAAAAGGTTTTAACTCTTTTTCCGTGGAAACAGGAATATATTTTAAGTTTTAGATTTAATATTTGATAAATGGTTTTTTAAAAAGATGGCGTAATCATCAGGTTACGCTGTTTTTTTGTAACTTTGCCAACGTTAATTTTTAAACGAAAATTTATAATCAACAAATGAAAAAGCAAACGATTAAAGAAATCCTGCAGGATTACAAGAAAGTATTACATCATGACATTACGGTTTACGGTTGGGTAAGAACATTCCGTGCAAATCGCTTTATAGCGCTAAATGATGGTTCTACGATTAATAATTTGCAGATTGTTGTTGATTTTGAGAATTTCGATGAAGAAATTATCAGTAAGATCAGTACGGCTGCCTCATTAAAGGTAGTAGGTGAAGTGGTGGAAAGCCAGGGAGCCGGGCAAAGTGTTGAAATTGTAGCGAAAAAGATCGTTATTTTAGGAGATAACTTTACAGAAGACAGGGACAAAACGATTCTTCAGCCTAAAAAGCACTCACTGGAAGTTTTAAGAGACCAGGCTCATTTAAGATTCAGAACGAACTTATTCGGAGCGGTTTTCAGAGTGCGTCACGCGGTAAGTTTTGCCGTACATTCATTCTTTAACAAAAACCAGTTCTTCTACATCAATACCCCTGTAATTACCGGAGCTGATGCTGAAGGAGCAGGAGAAATGTTTGGAGTAACAAACTTTGACCTGAACAACATCCCAAGAACTGAGGATGGCAAGATTGATTTTGCACAGGATTTCTTCGGAAGAAAAACCAACCTAACGGTTTCCGGACAGCTTGAGGGGGAAACTGCAGCAATGGGACTGGGAAGAATCTATACATTCGGACCCACTTTCCGTGCTGAAAATTCGAACACAACAAGACACCTTGCGGAATTCTGGATGATAGAGCCGGAAGTGGCATTCAACAACCTTGAAGATAACATCGACCTTGCGGAAGATTTCTTAAAATATGTGATCCAGTATGTTCTGGACAACTGTAAAGACGACCTTGAATTCCTTGATAAGCGTTTTGAGGAAGAACAGAAAGGGAAAGCTGAAAAAGACAGAGCAAAAGAAGGCCTGATCGAGAAACTTCAGAATGTTATTGCCAAGCGTTTCAAACGTGTAAGCTATACGGAAGCCATTGAGATCTTAATGAACTCAAAAGAAAATAAAAAAGGAAAATTCCAGTATCCGGTTGAAAACTGGGGAACAGATCTTCAGTCCGAACATGAAAGATTCCTGGTTGAAAAGCATTTTGAAAGCCCGGTTGTATTGTTCGATTATCCAAAAGAGATCAAAGCTTTCTATATGAAACTGAACGATGACAATAAGACCGTTGCAGCAATGGACGTTCTTTTCCCTGGAATCGGAGAAATCATCGGAGGATCGGAAAGAGAAGCAAGATTAGACGTATTAAAACAGAAAATGGCAGATATGCATGTAGACGAACACGAACTTTGGTGGTACCTTGATACCCGAAAATTCGGTTCTGTACCTCATGCAGGTTTTGGTTTAGGATTGGAAAGACTGGTTCTTTTTGTAACCGGAATGACCAACATCAGAGATGTGATTCCTTTCCCTAGAACACCGAAAAGTGCTGAATTCTAGAACAATAAAAAAGCCTTAATGTAAGAATTAAGGCTTTTTTTATTTTCCAATAGTTTATTATCTTGAAAGTATACTGCAAAAATCATGCTAAATGTGTTTTTTTTCAAAATAATTCATTAAATTCGTAGAATATGTTATGTTAAAACACAAAGACTAATATGCTTAAACAACACTTACAACTCAAATTAGGACAGAAGCTGGCCCCTCAGCAGATCCAGTTGATGAAGCTCATCCAGCTTCATACATTGGAATTCGAAGAGGAGTTGGAAAGGGAGTTAGAGGAAAATCCTGCTTTGGAAATTGTAAAGGAAGATTCCAAAGAAGATGATTACTCTTCTATTGAAGATGCTTATCAGGACGAAGGAACCGATAGTATTGAGACAGATTTTGATGTCAACGAATACATATACGATGACGAACCTAGCTATAAAACTGCATCCAGCAACTATTCTCCGGATGATGAAGAGTTCGATAATGAGAGTCTTCTTACCGAAGGCCAGTCATTATATGATTACCTGCTGGAGCAGATACATTTAGTAAACATCAGCGAAGAAGATGTAAAAATTGCTGAATATATTATAGGGAATTTAGATACAGACGGATATTTAAGAAGAGAGATCAAAGCTATTGTTGATGATCTTGCTTTCTCTCAGGGAATTTATACCACCAAAGAAAAAGTAGAGGATATCCTTGAAAATTATATCCAGAAACTGGATCCACCAGGTGTAGGGGCCAGAGGTCTTCAGGAATGCCTGCTGCTTCAGATCGAAAAGAAAGTTAGCTCTGATAAAGCGGTTTCTCTCGCTGCCAATATTTTAAGACATCAGTTCGATGCCCTTACCAATAAACATTACAACAAGATTATCCAGAAATATGATATAGAAGAAGATGATCTTAAAGATGCTTTAGATGAAATTTCCAAACTTTCGCCAAAAGTAGGAGGGAACTTTGATACCCAAACCATCACCATCAACCAGGAAATTATCCCGGATTTTGTGATCCAGGTGAAAGACGGAATAGTAATCCCGATGCTTAACAGCAAAAATGCCCCGACTCTAAGAGTTTCCGAAGAATATAAGGATATTTTAACCACTTATTCCCACGATAAAAACTCTTCCGAACACAAACAGGCGGCATTGTTCATCAAACAGAAATTAGATGCTGCAAAATGGTATATTGATGCTATTAACCAACGTCAGAATACCCTGTTACAGACGATTACAGCCATTGTGAAATTTCAGAAGGATTATTTTATCACCGGAGACGAGAAATCTTTGAAGCCAATGATCCTGAAAGATGTTGCAGACATTACCGGATTCGATATTTCTACCATTTCAAGAGTAGTAAAAAGCAAATATGCTGATACTCCGAACGGAATCGTTTATTTAAAAGACCTGTTCTCTGACAGTTTAACGAATGACGACGGTGAAGAAGTTTCTACCAAAGAAATCAAAACCCATCTTCAGGAAGTAATCGGCAAAGAAAACAAAAGAAAACCCCTTACCGATGATGCGCTGGTAGTGATGCTGAAAGAACAGGGCTATAATATTGCCAGAAGAACAATTGCCAAATACCGCGAACAGCTTAATATTCCGGTAGCAAGATTGAGAAAAGAACTTTAAAAAAATATACAATATAGATAAAAGCCCAGCATTGCTGGGCTTTTTGTATTTCTTGAAAATAAATCAGTTTAATAAGAATCAATTTTATTGATCTGACTAAGCGATCATTTTATCTGTATAGCTTAATCAACGGCGCAGCCGCATTCTTTGCTTTTCTTAAAATAGAATGTATTTAAAATAAAACTTTGCGTTAAAATAAAGTATATGATTATGAACGCTGTTTCAATGCATCCAATTGTAATTCTTTAATGGAAATCTCCCGCATTTCCACTTTCCTTATTTTTCCTGAAATGGTCATAGGAAATTCATCTACAAATTTCCAGTATTTAGGAACTTTATAATGAGCAATTCTACCCTTGCAGTAATCTAAAAGCTCGGTTTCCGTTACATCAAATCCCTTCCGGACCTTCACCCAGGCCATTACTTCCTCTCCAAATTTCTCACTCGGAACCCCAATGATCTGAACATCCAGGATATTAGGATAGGTATACAGGAAATCTTCAATCTCTTTAGGCGAAATATTTTCTCCACCGCGGATGATAAGATCTTTGATTCTTCCGGAAATTGTAATATAGCCGTCGTTATCCATCACGGCCATGTCTCCGGTATGCATCCAGCGGGCGTCGTCCAGTACTTTTTTGGTATTTTCAGGATCATTCCAGTATTTCAGCATGACGGAATAGCCTCTTGTACAAAGTTCACCATGTTCGCCCCGTTCCAGAATCTTTCCGTTTTCATCTATAATTTTGATTTCAAGATGATCCTGAACGGTTCCTACGGTGCTGACCTGTTTTTCCAATGGTGTTCCTATGAGGGTTTGGGTGGATACAGGGGAAGTTTCCGTCATTCCGTAACAGATACTCATTTCTTTGATATTCATCAGGCTTTCTACCTTTTTCATGATTTCAGGAGGGCAGACGGATCCGGCCATCACACCGGTTCTTAATTTTGAAAAATCGTAGGTGTCAAAATCCTTGACTGCCAGCTCAGCGATAAACATCGTTGGAACCCCGTATAAAGAAGTGCATTTTTCTTCGGAAACGGTTTTTAAAGTAATATCCGGGTCAAAGCTGTCGTTAGGGATCACCATACATGCGCCGTGAGTGGTGCAGCATATGTTCCCGATGACCATTCCGAAGCAGTGATAAAAAGGAACAGGAATGCAGACGCGGTCTTTCTCAGAGTATTTTAAGCGGATACCGATGAAATATCCATTGTTTAGAATATTGTGATGCGAAAGGGTAACACCTTTCGGGAAGCCTGTCGTCCCTGAGGTATACTGAATATTTACAGGATCATCAAACTGGACATGTTCTTCAAAGCTGTGAAGTGTATCATCAGAAATATCCTGCCCGTTGTTTAAAAAATCTTCCCAATTGTCGTCAAAGAAGATTTCGTGTTCCAGGCTGGGGCAAACTTCTTTTGCATATTCTACCATCTCCCTGTAATTGCTTGTTTTAAAGCTGAGGGAAGAAAACATCATCCGGATGCCCGATTGATTAATCACATAGGTGAGTTCGTGTGTTCTGTATGCCGGATTGATATTGACTAATATTGTGCCTATACGGGCAGTGGCATATTGAAGTAATACCCATTCATAACGGTTTGAGGACCAGATTCCGATCCTGTCTCCTGCTTTGGCTCCCGAAAAGATTAAAGCCTTTGCAACAGCTGTTGTCTGGTTATAAAATTCCTGATAGGTAGCTCTGTAATTCTGATGAACACAGACTAAAGCTTCTTGGTTTGGATATTTTTCAACGGTCTTTTTAAGATTTCCCCCAATGGTTTGTCCCAACAATGGAATGTGGGAAGCTCCATGGACGTAAGATAGTGGCATAGTTTAAGATTTGGTGGAATAAAATTAATGAAAAATCTTGAACTGATGCCTGTTTTACTAATTTTCCTGAGAATCTATCTCTCTGAGCTGTTTTAAATTTCTGTCCAGTTTTCTGATGATAATTCCATACACAAGCCTGTAGTAAAGCCAGATCAGGAGTACGCACAGTACAGTACTTACAATGATGCCGATAATAACGATAATCAGGTTGGAATTGTCCGGCCGTACATTCTGGGAATTCAATGCATAGAAGATAAAGGCTGTAAACACAAAGGTAAAAGCAACCAGAAGAGCAATGCTGATGAGGATAAAAGCATTAACTGTTTTCTTGAATTTGATGATTCGTATGATAAGACCCTTGAGGTTTTCTTCGATTTTTATTTTGCGGTAATTTTGATAAAATTTTAAGACAAAATAAGCGGTAATCATCAGGCTTAAGATTTTTATGGACAAATAAGCATGATCAAAATTAGTTTCTATTTCAGGAGCTTTCTGGGCCCCCAGCTTTTCCAGTATTTTACGGAAACTATCCGATTCCTCATCCTGAAAGAAATAGAATAGTCCCAAAACAGAAAAAAATAAAAATTCCACCACGCTGATCCAGAAAATATACTTCACATAATTGCGCGATTTTCTGTTCAGCATCTGAAGGATTTCGTTGCTGTCGTATTTCGGTTGAACAGGCTGTTCCTGCCATGTTTTCTTAAAGCTGTCTAAATCAAAATCAGGCATATTTTTGCATCTGTTCTTTAAGGGTTTTCTTTAATCTGTTCATTTTCACACGTGCATTAACTTCGGTAATCCCAAGGTTTTCAGCAATATCCTTATAAGGCAGGTCGTCAAGATACATCATTACAATTGCTCTTTCTATGTTGGGAAGGGTTTTGATCACGGTATACAGAAGCGAGATCTGCTGCTGTTTTTCGTCATCATCCTCTACAAAATCTTTATGGTTGATGTCCAGTTCGTTTGTAGGAAGGCTTTTGCTTTTTTTTCTGAAAAGAGTAATGGCTGTATTAAGGGCTACGCGGTACATCCACGTAGAAATTTTAGAATTTCCTTTAAAAGAGTCGTAGCTTCTCCAAAGCTGGAGCACGATCTCCTGAAACAGGTCTTCTTCATCTTCAAGAGAATTGGTGTACAAGCGGGAAACTTTAATAATCAGGCCCTGATTATCCTTAATAAGCTGCGCAAATTCTTTTTCTCTGGAAGTCATAGTTATATAATGGCACGAAGATAATAATAATGTGTTGATTTCTTGATATGATGAGGGTGTAATTTGATGTGATGATTTGTTGATGTGCTCATGTGATGATTTGGCAATTTGACGATTTGAAGATACGATGATGATAAGCATTGCTGAATTTATTGCTCAACCTTTAATATTCAATAGGAATGGGCTTTAGCCAAAAAACTAAAAAATAATTATCTCTCACATCTATGGCTAAAACATTTACCACACTGCTGCAACATTAGCAAATCAACAAATTAACAAATCATCACATCAACAAAAATCCGTATCTTTGCTGCCGCGAGAAAATCGGCTTGTTGATTCCTGTTTCGGCAGGGGTAGGAAAGTCCGGACACCACAGAGCAGCAAAGCGGATAACATCCGTCACCCGTGAGGGTAGGACAAGTGCAACAGAAAGCAGGTACAGTTCGGCTGTAGTGAAACCAGGTAAACTCTTTGCGGTGCAATGATAAGTATATCGGTTCTTTTCAGCAATGAAAATAGGGGCGGCTCGTCCTGAAAGCCGAGGGGTAATCAGCTCAAGTCTTGCAGTAATGTAAGACGCAGATAAATAACAGGCACTTCTTCGGAAGAACAAAATCCGGCTTACAGATTTTCTCGTGATTTTTATTCAATACAACTTTTTAAAATAAAAAAGCGGAGACCAGTCTCCGCTTTTTCTATCTATGGATAAATACTGAAATAGGTTACCTTTCCGCTGGATGTGGTAATGGTAAACCATTCTGCTTCTATTCCGCTGCTGGCCCCAATCTGATAGGCATTTGCCGTTACACCCGCATTGATCGCAACAGCAGGGTCTCCCACAAGGTAGGAATCAATAGCATTTCCTGCGCTGTCACGAAGCACAAAATGGAAGGATGCCCATTCATTGATAGCTGACATCGTAGTTGTTATAAAATTATGATTGTAAGGATATGATGCATTATTGTTTGTATTGGTAGGATCAGTCACATTCCATTGCATCATGTTCATAGGGAAAGGTGCCAGGCCGGTAGTTCCGAAAGATGCGTAAGATGAAGAAATTCCTGCCGGCATTGTATAGGATCCGAATGTTCCGTTTGGAGAGGCGTACATATATTTAATCTGTCCCGGAGTAGGGCTGCACGTCATCAGTCTTCCCACGGCATCGTAGGTATTGTAGTTATTAAACACAAAAGAAGAGGTCTGGGCAGAGGAAAGTATTCCTGCTAAGCCCAATAATAAAGCTGCTGTTTTTTTCATGGATAAATTTGTAGATAAGTTGTTGTATCAGTACCTGTTGTAATGGTAAACCATTCTGCGGAGCCATCCGGGGTGGAAAAATAATCCACACTGGAGATACATGTATTAGGGGTAGCATCTCCCAAATTTGTATTGAATCCGAATACTTTATTACCGGTTCCTGCATAATACATGGCAAATTTAGAAGTGACCCACTTGGTATTGCTGGCAATTACACCGCCCGGTATAAGGCTGGGATGGTTCCATGATCTCACGGTTGAAGATGTTGAGCTAAGCGTTACAAGCCAGTTATTAACAGGGTACAGAGAACTGCCGAACTGGTCTCTGTAATTATCGATCTTCCACGCAAGTCCGTTTCCCATATGTGAGTTGGCAGGAACAATAATTGTAGCTGGGTCATTGTTGATGACAGCCGGAACACAGCCGCTAAGATTCATGGCCATGAGATTTCCGTGATAATCATGAGGGGAATAATTATTGAGGATGAACATCCCTTGGGAATAAGCTAAAGACGTTACAGTGATTCCCAATATGGTTAATAGCTTTTTCATTATTTATCAGATTTAATGTTTTTACGGATCTCATCACTTTTCTGCATATAGATCTGTGTAGCCCAAACAATAATCTGGCTCATGTCACCGCCTGTTTTTCTCATTAATTCATTTTCTGTAACGCCTGTGGATAGGATTAACTCTTTAGATGCAGGAACCAGAAGAGCCTTTCTTCTGTCACTTAGCTCCGAAGTATTTCTTTTTTTCTCTTCTTCGGTAGGTCTGTTTTGCGGATCACCAAGACTTTTAAAAGCTTTGTCGAAGTTTTCCATTTGTGGAGTTTTCAGAGTTTCCACGGTATTGACAGCGGTTCCTTCATTGTTACATGAAACCAGAGTTAAAGCGGCAAAAGCAGCCGATAAAAAAAGTTTTTTCATAATTAATTAGAATTTAGGTTGAATTTTGATTAATAAAGCTGAAGATAGGTGGTCACCTGACTTCCACTGGTAATGGTAAACATTTCTGCGCTGTTAGCTCCGCTTGGAGTTGTAAAAAAATCAGGATAAGTATAACATGGATTTCCCGCTATAGCTATATCGGCATTAAAACCAACAACATTATTATTGGTTCCTGCATATACCATCCCGAATTTAGTCATGCCCCATCTCGTATTGTTTGAAAATGTACCTCCGGGAGCTAGAGAAAAGTGATCCCATGGTCTTACATTCGTGGTATTGGGAGAGGTTCCTACGCTCCATTCAGCCATCGGATACAGAGAAGAAGTATACTGATCTCTGAAGTTATCGTACTGGAGCTGGGTTCCGGTTCCTGTATTAGAATTGGCAGGCACTATGATAGGGACATTGTTGACCACTCTGGGATAGCATGGCGCAAACAAATTGTGCGCGATTACATCTCCCCTGTAATCATAAATTGTATAATTGTTGATAATAAGTGTTCCTTGTGCATATGCCGCTATGGACGCGGCAATACCGAATATTGACAGGATTTTTTTCATCATCTATTGATCAGATTTAATATTCTTACGGATCTCATCACTCTTCTGCATATAGATCTGGGTAGCCCATACAATAATCTGGCTCATGTCACCGCCTGTTTTTCTCATTAATTCAGCTTCTGTAACGCCTGCGGAAAGGATTAACTCTTTTGAAGCAGGAACAAGAAGAGCCTTTCTTCTGTCGCTCAGTTCCGAAGTATTTCTTTTTCTTTCCTCTTCGGTAGGTCTGTTCTGGGGATCACCAAGACTTTTAAAAGCTTTGTCGAAGTTTTCCATTTGTGGAGTCTTCATAGTTTCCACGGTATTCACAGCGGTTCCTTCATTGTTACACGAAACCAGGGTTAAGGCGGCAAAAGCTGCCGATAAAAAAAGTTTTTTCATAATTAATTAGAATTTAGGTTTGATTTTTTGGGTTAATAAATTTGCAGATAAGAATAATCTACATTTCCTGTAGTGATGTTGAACCACTCAGCATCCCCGTAAGGCGTAGAAATATAGCCGGTGGCTCCTGTACAGGGGTCAGGAGATTCTCCGATCAGTCCGCTGAAAGTCGGTTCCGGCGTGGAAGTCCCTGCAAAATACATCTGGAACTGTGAAGAGGCCCATTTTACATTTGAAGCTATAACTCCTCCGGGCGCTATACTTATATGGTTCCAGGCACGTACCTGGGTTGTGGTGGGGCTCAACTGTACTGTCCAGTTGGTAGTAGGATACAATGAGCCGGTAAACTGATCTCTGAAATTTTTATAGGCAAGCTCCTGGCCGTTACCTGTATGTGAATTCGCTGGAACAGTAATCGCTGCCGGTGTAGTGGAGGTTACATAGGGGTAGCATCCTCCTGAAAAATTGTGAGCACTGATATTTCCCTGGAAATCGTAAGTGGTAGAATAATTATTGACAATCATCAGGCTGCTCTGGGAGAATGCTGATGAAAACAATGCGAGTGAAAGGATGGTTACTATTTTTTTCATGCTTGTAGTATTAAAATGATTTAAGGTTAATAAAGCTGCAGGTATGTAATACCGGAGATGGTAAACATTTCCGCACTGTTGTTTCCTGAAGGGGTAACGAAATAGTCATTGATACCGGTACCGCAAGCGTTGGCAATATTCATATTGGCCCGGAAATTTTCTGTGTTTGAATTTGTTGTTCCTGCGTCCATCATATCAAACTTCGTGGCATACCATTTTGTGGTGGTTGCAATGGTTCCGCCCGGTGAAAGATTCACATTATTCCACGCCATGATTGAAGATGAAGTAGGATTTAATGTCACTACCCAGTTAGCCGTAGGATACAGGGAAGAAGAGAATTGGCCCATATAATCCTTGTAGACAAGCTCAAGCCCGTTTCCCATATGAGATTCAGCAGGAACCACAATTGCACCGTCATTTCCTACACGGGGATAACAACCGGAGGTGGAATTGGTAGCCATTAAAAATCCGTAAAAATCAAATTTCGAATAGTTGTTCACAATAATGGTTCCCTGTGAATAAGCAAAAGAAGCCACTGCAGTTCCCAGTATCATTAAGATCTTTTTCATAATTAAATTATTTTAGTAGAGTTGGATGTACGTGAAAACAGTTCCTCCGCTTGCTATGGTAAATATTTCTGCACTATTGCTACCTGTTGAGGTCGTCATATTGTCAGGGGCATTGTAGCAGCTTATGTTGCCGGCAAGAGTGAGGGCACCGTTAAAGTTATCAGGAGCCAGAGTGGTTGTTCCAGGATAGTACATTACGAATTTGGTAGTGGCCCATTTTGTATTGTTCGAAAGGACTCCGCCAGGCATTATGGCCGGGTGGTTCCATAATCTTACTATACCGGGTGCTGATGATGTGCTGACGTGCCATTCCGTCATTGGGTACAAAGAAGAAGTGTATTGGTCCCTGTAATTGGTATATATCAATGCATTGCCATTACCTATATGGGAATTGGCAGGTACTGTTACCATATCCGGATTGTTGGAGCTGATATAAGGATAACACCCTCCGGCAAAATTATTGGCTACGATGAATCCTTTAAAATCGTATTGGGAATAATTGTTCACAATTAGAGTTCCTCCCTGAGAATATCCAAGAGAAAATGCTGCTAGGCCTAATAATGTTAATATTTTTTTCATGATGGTTATTTTTAAGATTTAATGTTTTTTCTGATTTCATCACTTTTTTGCATATAGATCTGGGTAGCCCACACAATAATCTGGCTCATGTCACCGCCGGTTTTTCTCATTAATTCAGCTTCTGTAACGCCAGTAGACAGGATTAATTCTTTAGAGGCAGGAACAAGAAGAGCCTTTCTTCTGTCGCTCAGTTCCGAAGTGTTTCTTTTTCTTTCCTCTTCAGTAGGTCTGTTCTGGGGATCACCAAGACTTTTAAAAGCTTTGTCGAAGTTTTCCATTTGTGGAGTCTTCATAGTTTCCACCGTATTGACGGCAGTACCTTCATTAGAGCATGACACTAAACTTAAAACGGCAAATACAGCCGTGAAAAAATATCTTTTCATAATTATATTTTAAATTAATAGATGTTTTAATAAATCTGTAAGTAAGTTTCTACTATGCCTGTACCGGTAGTAATCGTAAATATTTCTGCGCTGTTCATTCCGCTTGGGGTTACGAAATAATCCGGTGCAATGTAGCATGAGTTTCCTGCAACCGCCACGGTCGTACTAAATCCCGGAACATAAGCGGACGTTGCCGGATCATACATTTCAAACTTTGAGGCAGACCACTTTGTATTAAGGGATATTACACCTCCGGGCATCATGCTGGGTTGGTTCCATGGCCTTACGCTGGTGCTGTTGGCAGCCAGGTTAACCGTCCAGTTTGGCATAGGATACAGGGAAGTGGTGAATTGATCTTTGTAATTGGGATATATCAGTGCATTGCCATTGCCTGTATGAGAGTCAGGGGGGATAACGATTCCGCTGTTGGTCCCGATAATAGGATAACATCCTCCTGAAAAGTTATTGGCAATTAATGCTCCGCGGTATTCATATATACTGTAATTGTTCACAATTAGAGTTCCTCCCTGCGAGTAAGCAAGAGAAACTGCTGTGATTCCTAATAGGGTTAATACTTTTTTCATGGTTTATGGGTTGGATTTAATGTTTTTACGGATTTCCTCACTTTTTTGCATATAAATTTGAGTGGCCCAAACGATAATCTGGCTCATGTCGCCGCCGGTTTTTCTTGTCATTTCGGCTTCCGTAACGCCTGTGGACAGGATTAATTCTTTAGATGCAGGAACAAGAAGAGCCTTTCTTCTGTCGCTCAGCTCGGAAGTATTTCTTTTTCTTTCCTCTTCGTTAGGTCTGTTCTGCGGATCACCAAGACTTTTAAAGGCTTTGTCGAAGTTTTCCATCTGTGGGGTTTTCATAGTTTCCACCGTATTGACGGCAGTACCTTCATTACTGCATGATACCAGAGTTAATAGGGCAAAGGCCGATGACAGGAATAGTTTTCTCATAAGTAGTTAAATATTTTTAGACGTTAACTTCAGGGTGTTTAATAGATTTGGAAATAAGTAACCAGCCCGCTCGGTGTTGTGATGGTAAACCAGTCTGCGGAAACAGTGGTGTTGGGGCCTGTCTGGCTCGAGCTTAAAAAACCGTTGGAAAGAACCGGATCCCCTACCTCAAAAGTATCATACGTATATCCCGTAGTATCTGTAAGCCTGAAAGCAAAGCCCAACCATTCATCGACAGGAGTAACGGCTGTGATGATAGGGTGGTTGTACGGATAATTGCCGGTGTTGGAGCTGTTTAAAGGATCAATATAATACCATCCGGGAATGGGAATAGGATTCGGGCTGCCTGTATTATCAAATTTGGTGTACTTCGTGTAACCTCCTGCAGGAATGGTATATGCGGAGTAAGGAGGATTTGGAAGGGCGTACATATAAGGTTGAGACGATCCCATTCCGGCCGAGCCTACCGTCATAAACCTGCCTTCAGCATCATAAGCGCTGTAATTATTGATCACCATTAAGGAAGATTGTGCAGAAATACCTATTCCCGCCAGTATTCCTAGAATAACAGTTAATTTTTTCATACTTTAATAATTGAATGGTTAGTTTTATTTATCGGATTTAATATTTTTTCTGATCTCATCGCTTTTCTGCATATAGATCTGGGTGGCCCAGACAATAATCTGGCTCATATCGCCGCCGGTTTTTCTTTCCAGCTCAGCTTCTGTAACACCCGTAGAAAGGATGAGTTCTTTGGAAGCCGGAACAAGAAGAGCTTTTCTTCTGTCGCTTAGTTCGGAAGTGTTTCTTTTTCTTTCCTCTTCGGTAGGTCTGTTCTGCGGATCACCAAGACTTTTAAAAGCTCTGTCGAAGTTTTCCATCTGCGGGGTTTTCATGCTTTCCACCGTATTGACGGCAGAGCCTTCATTATTGCATGAGGTTAGGATGAATAAGGCAAAAGCTGTCAGTAAAAAATGTTTTCTCATAGGAATAGGATTTTAATTGGATAATTGGTTAATATATCTGAATATAGGTAGAAGTGTTTGTACCGGAAGTAATTGTAAACCACTCTACCTGTGCCTCGGGGGCAATAAAAACATTGGGAACAGGATTACAGGTATAAGCCACATCTCCTACAGCACCTGACGATAAAGGGGTTCCTGTCTGGTAAAACTGAAACTGAGACATTACCCATTTGGTATTGTTGGAAATTGCCCCTCCCAAAACAAGACTTGGATGGCTTCCAGGTCTCGGAGTTGCTCCCGTAGGCGATGTGGATACTTTCCAGGTTGTACCGGGAATATTATAGCTGTTGTAGCTGACAGAATTACCACCGGAGATTACGAGCTCAGGATTGTCTAAAGCTACATAAAAATAGCATCCCGGCGTGGGTAGATTAGCCGCAGTAACTCTTGTATGGAAATCATAAAATGTATAATTATTAATGACAAGAGGACCTCCCTGTGCATAGGCAGATGATAGAAATGCCAGCCCTATAACGGTTAAAAGTTTTTTCATACCTATTGATCAGATTTAATATTTTTACGGATTTCATCACTCTTCTGCATATAGATTTGTGTAGCCCAGACAATGATCTGACTCATGTCGCCGCCGGTTTTTCTGGTGAGCTCAGATTCTGTAACACCTGTAGAAAAGATGAGTTCTTTGGAAGCCGGAACAAGAAGAGCTTTTCTTCTGTCGCTCAGTTCGGAAGTATTTCTTTTTCTTTCCTCTTCGGTAGGTCTGTTCTGCGGATCACCAAGACTTTTAAAAGCTTTGTCGAAGTTTTCCATCTGCGGGGTTTTCATGCTTTCCACCGTATTGACGGCAGTATTTTCGTTGTTGCACGATGTTAATGTAATTACGGCTACCATGGCCGATAAGAGAATTTTTTTCATGATTAATTATATTAGAATAAAGATTAAATGGGTTTGAATTTAGACACAGAAAATCCTCAGAGAGCAAAAAACACTGCTCGCTGTAACAAAAATGTAAAAAGACAGCTGCAGAACAGCTGCCCCTTTTTTAAAAGATCTGCAGGTAAGTGGTCGGGCCGCTAGGCGTGGTTATGGTAAACCAGTCTGCGCTCGAAAAAGTTCCCGTTCCTGAAGTGGTAAATCCTGAATATACAACGGGATTCCCAAGCTGATACGTGTCAGTTCCTAAAGATGGATCTGTCAGCCAGAAATGGAAGCCTCCCCATATATTGGAAGGGTCCATTACCGATGCAATAAAAGGATCATTGTATGGATATGTTCCGCTATTGGCAGGATTGACAGGATCTGTAACATACCATGTTGTAATAGGAAGAGAAGCGGTACCTGATGTGCTGAATGTATTATATTGTGTCATAGCTCCCGCAGGAACAGTGTAAGTTCCGTATGGGAAGTTAGGAGCTGCAAACATATAAGGGCCGGGTACTCCCGGTGTGCCGGTACGGAGCCTGCCTACGGCATCATAGGCACTGTAGTTTTGTATAATCAGAGGAGAGTTCTGGGCAAAAGAAAGAACTCCTGCCAGGGCTGATAAAAGTAATGCTGTTCTTTTCATAGTAATATAAGGTGAATGGTTTATTGGATGACAAGATAGGTATAGACTGTTCCGCCTGCGGTAATGGTGAACCACTTGGAGCTTCCGTAAGGTGATGAATCTATAAAATCAGGAGCACTGATGCAAGGATTGGCAGCATCTCCGATATCTCCGTTGAAGAAAGTTTCCGGTACAGAAGTTCCTGCATGGTACATCTGGAATTTAGACATAGACCATCTTGTATTGTTGGAAATAACACCGCCGGGTATCAGGCTGGGGTGGTTCCATGGTCTTGTTGTAGCCGCAGAACCTGAAGCGAGAGTAACTTCCCATGAAGAAACCGGAAAGGGAGAAGAAGAGAACTGGTCTCTGTAATTTTCATATTTTGCTGTAGCACCTGCCGGTACCACCACAGGATTAGGATCTTTGGAAGTAACGTAAGGGTAGCATCCTCCTGCAAAATTATTGGCATAAATTATTCCATGAAAGTCATAGTTGGTAGTGAAATTCTGAATGATCAGCATTCCACCCTGGGCATATGCCGAAGAAATAAAGCATATACCGAGCAGCAGTAAAAACTTTTTCATGATTATTTCTCAGATTTTAAGTTTTTACGGATCTCATCACTTTTCTGCATGTAGATATTCGTAGCCCATACAATAATCTGGCTCATATCACCGCCGGTTTTTCTTTCCAGCTCAGCTTCTGTAATGCCGGTAGATAAAATCAGTTCTTTGGATGCAGGCACAAGAAGTGCCTTTCTTCTGTCGCTCAGTTCAGAAGTATTTCTTTTCTTTTCTTCTTCAGTAGGTCTGTTTTGTGGGTCGCCGAGACTTTTAAAAGCTTTGTCGAAGTTTTCCATTTGAGGAGTCTTCATGCTTTGCACTGTATTTACAGCTGTACCCTCATTATTACACGAGATAATACTTATTACAGCAATTGCTGATAATAATAAATGTTTTTTCATAGCTAAAGTTTAATGATTGGGGGTTAAAAATTAATTTTTGATAAATTTATGAAAAAAACTAATATGTGCAACATATTATTCACTTTTTAGTGTCTTCTACATTAAATTTATTTTATCCTATTTAGCTACGACGTAATAATTTACACTTATGTATTATTCACTTTCAAGGGTTTTTTTAGCTTCTGCAAGCTCTTTTTTTTCCTTTTCTCCAAGTTGCGGATACTTCAGGTTCATCTTTTCCAGGGTATCAATAATGATCTGTATAGCGGCTACTCTTGCAAACCATTTATTGTCTGCAGGAAGTACATACCACGGGGCATAATCCTTTGATGTTTCATTGATAGCAGCTTCATAAGCATCCATATATTCCGGGAAAAGAGCCCTTTCCGGAAGATCTCCTGCAGAAAATTTCCAGTTCTTTTCCTGTTCGTTAATTCTGTCTAAAAGCCTTTTCTTCTGCTCATCCTTGGAAACATTTAAAAATATTTTAACCACCGTAGTTCCATTCTGTGAAAGATGCTTTTCGAAATTCCGAATACTCTCATACCTGTTTTCCCAGAATTTTGCATCAAAATCCTTTACGGAAGACCACGTTTTCTCACTGAGGTTATATTCAGGATGAACTTTACACACCAATACACTTTCATAATGGGAACGGTTAAAAATTCCGATCATTCCTTTTTGGGGAAGCGCCAGGTAATGCCTCCACAGGAAATCGTGTGAATATTCTTTCGTGCTGGGGGCCTTGAAGCTGGTAACATTACAGCCCTGCGGATTTACACCTCCGAAAACATGTTCTATCAGGCTGTCCTTTCCTGCTGCATCCATTGCCTGGAGAATAACAAGCAGCGACTGGCTCCCATCAGCATATAACTTTTCCTGCAGCTCCCGGAGTTTTTCTTTTTCTGCGACTAAAAGCTGTTCGCCTTCCTCTTTTGTGAGTTTTCCTTTATATTCTGTTGCTGTTTTTTTTATTGAAAATTTTCCTTTAATCAGGAAGTCATCTGAAAAATTGGTGTCCATGTGTTTTTATTAATTAAAGATTAAAGATTAAAGATTAAAGATTAAAGATTAAAGATTAAAGATTAAAGATTAAAGATTAAAGATTAAAGATTAAAGATTAAAGATTAAAGATTTTACCTAAAATTCCAAATTTTGACGGATAGTATCTAACATCTAACATCTGACATCTAACATCTGATATCTGACATCTACTACCTATTATCTAACCCAATATAAATGTAATAAAAAAACCGTCTTCACTGAAGACGGTTTTTTTATTTTTTAGTAGAGATTACTTTGCTGCTGCTTTTTTAGCAAGTTTAGCGGCTTTCTTCTCAGCTTTTGCTGCTGCTTTCTGCTCTTCAGCTGTTAATGGCTTAGGCTCAGGAGCGTTAGCATCAACATTACCTTTAATGTAGATTACGCTTCTGCTGTTAGCAGGGTCATTAGAGAAAACCTCGATCATTTTATTGAAAGGTCCGTTAATAGCAGTGTTGTATCCTACTTTAATTTTAGCAGACTTTCCTGGCATGATCGGATCCTGGCTGAATTCAGGAGTTGTACATCCACAAGAAGGCTTTACGTTAGAAAGGATCAAAGGCTTGTCACCTGTATTCGTTACAGTAAAGAATCTTGTACCATCAGCACTTGGTTTAATAGTACCGTAGTCAAAAGTCGTTTTGTCAAACGTAATGGTTTGTGCAGATGCCAGTGCAAATGTTCCAAATAATGCAATTCCTGCAATTAATTTTTTCATATTCTTGAATGTTAATATGTTTGTTAGATAAATTTTGAGAAACAAAGTTAAAAATTATTTTAATTCATACTTAAAATTTTTTTTCTTTAGACTATTTTTGCAAATTGTAAGCAAAAGAAATAGAATTTATGCAGATTTCAGAAAAGTACAATCCACAGGAAACTGAACAGAAATGGTACAACTTCTGGATGGAGAACAAATACTTCCATTCGGAACCTAATGACAAACCGCCATATACTGTGGTAATTCCTCCGCCAAACGTAACGGGGATATTACACATGGGACATATGCTGAACAATACCATTCAAGATGTTCTCGTCCGCCGTGCAAGAATGCAGGGCTTCAATGCCTGCTGGATTCCGGGCACAGATCACGCTTCAATTGCCACTGAAGCCAAAGTTGTTGCTAAACTGAAGTCTGAAGGGGTCAGTAAATCAGATATTACCCGTGAAGAATTTTTAAAGCATGCCTGGGAATGGACCGACAAATACGGAGGAACAATCCTTGAGCAGCTGAAAAAGCTCGGCTGTTCATGTGACTGGGACAGAACCCGTTTCACCATGGAAGAAAAGCTTTCCCGTCAGGTAATCAAAAGCTTTGTAGATCTGTATAATAAAGGATTGATCTACAGAGGGTACAGAATGGTAAACTGGGACCCGGAAGCTAAAACCAATATTTCTGATGAAGAGGTAATATTTAAAGAGCAGAACGGAAAATTATATTTCCTTAAATATAAAATTGAAGGTACGGAAGAATTCCTTTCCGTAGCTACCACGCGTCCCGAGACTATTTTCGGGGATACTGCGGTGTGTATCAATCCTAATGATGAAAGATATGCTCACCTTAAAGGTAAAAATGTAATTGTACCGATTGTAAACAGGGTAGTTCCAATCATCGAAGATGAATATGTAGACATAGAATTCGGAACGGGTGCCTTGAAAATTACACCGGCTCACGATATCAATGACTACGAAATCGGTCAGAAACATCAGTTAAAGATGATTGATGCACTGGATGATGACGGGAATCTGAACGAGCATGGTTTACATTATGCAGGTAAAAACAGGTTTGAGGTAAGAAAGCAGATCGCCAAAGAACTGGAAGAAAACGATCTTTTGTTAAAAGCAGAAGATTATGTTAATAAAGTAGGAACCTCCGAGAGAACAGGGGCTGTTATTGAACCTAAAGTTTCAGTTCAGTGGTTTTTGAAGATGTCTGAAATTGGCAAGCCGGCTTTGGATGTGGTAATGGACGATGAGGTTAAATTTTATCCTGAGAAGTTTAAAAACACCTATAAGCACTGGATGGAAAACATCCGTGACTGGAATATTTCCCGCCAGCTTTGGTGGGGACAGCAGATTCCTGCATTCTATTACGGAGAAGGCGAAAATGACTTTGTAGTTGCAGAAACTATCGAAGAAGCTTTAGCCTTAGCCAAGGAAAAAACAGGAAACCCGAATCTCGGAACATCGGATCTGAAACAGGACGAAGATGCTCTTGATACCTGGTTCTCCTCATGGTTGTGGCCAATGTCCGTATTTGACGGTTTACTTGATCCTGAAAACAAGGATATTAACTACTATTACCCAACTTCTGACCTGGTAACAGGCCCGGATATCATTTTCTTCTGGGTAGCCAGAATGATTATGGCCGGACTGGAATACAGAAAAGAAGTTCCGTTCAAAAACGTATATTTTACCGGGATTGTAAGAGACAAGCAGAGAAGAAAGATGTCAAAATCTTTAGGAAACTCTCCTGATCCGCTTGAATTAATTGATAAATATGGTGCAGACGGAGTACGTGTAGGAATTTTATTGAGTTCTGCAGCAGGTAATGACCTTCTTTTTGATGAAGACCTGATGCTTCAGGGAAGAAACTTTATGACGAAGATCTGGAATGCTTTCCGTTTGATCAATATGTGGAATCATGAGGATAAGCTTGCCAACTCAACAGAAATTCAGACTATCGAATGGTTTGAAAATAAATTGAATAAAACAATTATTGAAATTAATGATCAGTTTGAAAAATTCAGAATTTCTGATGCTTTACATTTAATTTATAAACTGATTTGGGACGATTTCTGCGGTTGGTATCTTGAAGCCATCAAACCAAATTACGGAGAAGGAATTTCTAAAGAAGTTTATCAAAAAACAATATATTTCTTTGAAGAATTAATGAAATTGCTTCATCCATTCATGCCTTTCTTAACGGAAGAATTATGGCAGACTATTTCGGAAAGAAGTATTGAAGAGGCATTAATTATTGCTCAGCAGAAAAAAGCAGGAACATTTAACGAAGAGATTATTAAAAACTTTGAGACTGCAGCAGAAGTGATTTCCGGAGTTAGAAATTATCGCCAGACCAAAGGGATTTCTCCGAGAGAAGCTGCTGAGATCTATACCAATGCATCAGAATTTGCAAACGAATCTGTCATTAAAAAACTGGCAAATGTTTCTGAAATTCATTTTGGAACAAAAACAGACAAACCAAGCTTTACGTTCCTTGTTGGAGCGACAGAAATTTCTATTCCTCTAAGTGAAAATTTAGATCTGGGAGAAGAAAAAAAGAAAACAGAAGAAGAATTAAAATATTTAAAAGGATTCTTGATTTCTGTTGACAAGAAGCTTTCCAATGAGAAATTTGTAGCCAATGCGAAGCCTGAAATTGTAGAGGTAGAGCGTCAGAAACAAAAAGATGCTCAGGATAAAATTGCTATTTTAGAAGAGAAGCTGAAAAGCTTATAAAATTTCGCAAAAGCTTTAAAATAAAATATGGAAGATAATAGAGGTATTTTTACATTAGACAGTGATACTGTGGCTTCCAACCCGGGTAGGGTAAGAGTAATGCCCTTGGTATTGATGAGGTATGTTCACAAACCTGTTTTTTTATTGATCGCTCTATTATCTTCTCTGGTTTTTGCTTTTGATGTTTCCTTACTTTGGGGAGGAATATTCTTTTGTATTTTCTTAGTGATGAATTTTTTTTACTGGAGAAGAAAAAAAGAACAATTTGCCTACGGAGATTCTAATGGAGGGATCATAATTTCCGAGAAACCTAAACTGATAGCTGTTGCTACAGATCTTTCAAAAGGCTTTGCAGGAAGCTACCCTGTTGTAAAAGTGCTATCCTATAAAGGAAAAGGTAATTTGAACGAAAGAATAGCAACTGTTGCTTTGTACGAAGGTTCAGGAACCTGCACTCCTCACTGGAATGATTTTTTTCCGGTTCCTGTAGAATATGTGAATAATAATAAAGCGGAATTGAATGCCGTTTTAAATTCTTATTCCGAAGAAAGCTGGCGAATCTTAGAAGACAGACTCAAACAAATTGAGCCTCCGTATAAAGAAGGATTGTTTAAAATTTTTACAGAAAACAGTAGTTGGTAAAAAGAAATTGTACTCTTCTTTTTTAAGTGGTACAGACTAATTAAAAATTAAATGACACATATAGAAAACATAAAAAAACTATTCTCAAAAAACTTCGTGGAAAGCCCGTTACTGGAAAGCTTTGAAGTGGGGAAGCTCTATCTTTCAAGCGGAAAGCTGGTAGCCTGTGATCCTCTCATTACGAATGATATGCTTCCGTTTTCTACAGAGTTTCCGAAAGGGAATTTTTCTGTTTTGCTGCATAAAGAAAGAGAAAGCAACTGTGTAGCCTATGCAGAGGTTATTTTCAGCAGCGAGCCAATTGAAGAATGGAAAATGGCTGTCACTGAAGGCCAGGATGTAAAGGATCTTGCGGAAGAAGAAGTCTTCGGATATCCGGTAGAAAGTGGAATGGGATGCCTGATGGATGTGGATACCCAGAACAGCCTTAATGAGCTTGAAAAAAGACTATACCATAGCAAAGGCGCAGATTTCATGGGGATTTATGAAGAATTTTTTCATGACTATTTCTTTGATGAGAAAGGAGCTATAGATCAATACGCGTTCCTGAAGCCGTCAGAAGAACATCCAGGAACTATTTTCGCCTTTGAAACAGGTTATGGAGAAGGGTTTTATGCAAGTTATATCGCTTATGATAAAGATCACAAGCCGGTGAAGATAATTACAGAATTTATTGAAATAAGTTAATTAAATTAGTTATTTTTGAAACCTAGTTTTCTGAATATTATATTAAGCTAACATAAAAACACCAATGAATTTCTCATCAGAACAACCCAAAATTATTGTTGTAGGCAGCTCTTCAATCGATCTGGTTTTAGAGACTGAAAAAATACCCCATTCCAATGAAACGGTCTTAGCCGTTAATTCAGATAGCTATTTTGGCGGTAAAGGAGCCAATCAGGCGGTAGGTGCGGCCAGACTTGGAGCAAGCGTCTATTTTATCGGATGTGTGGGGATGGATCCTCTTGGTCAGCAGATCATGAGAAACCTCGTAGGTGAAGGGGTGAATGTAGGTTTTGTCCATGAAACGGATGCAGAATCTACAGGGACAGCCTATGTAACAACCAGCAACGGGAATGCAGCGATTGTCGTAGTGCCGGCAGCTAACAAACATCTTAGTATACAGCATGTGGAAGATGCGGACCGTTATTTTCACAGTGTAGACCTTATTCTCGTTCAGCTTGAAGTAGCGATGGAAGTGGTAGAATATACCATAAGAAAAGCCAAAAAATATGGCAAGAAAGTAGGTCTTTATGCTTCACCGGCAATGAGGATCAGTGAAGAGATTATTGATAATGTAGATTTTATCGTTACCAAAAGCAGTGAACTCCATACGGTCTTCGGAGAAGAAAAAAGAGAAGAGATCCTTAAAAAGTACTTTAATAAAGTTTTTGTAAGGGACGATACCAATTCCACAATCTATTTCGATGGGACGGAAATGAAGTATTACAGGAACGATAAAGATAAAACCGTTTACAAAATGGGAATGGGGGATGCTTTTACTTCAGGATTCGCCATTGCACTCTGTCATGGGAACTCCATTGAAGACTGCGTAAAGTTCGGCAATGAGGTTTCTTCAAGAGTTTCGGGAGGGAAAGGTTCGCAGACGGGGCTTCCGAGAATGTCGGATTTCTTTTCCTAAAGCTATTTGCCACATATCGAAAGTTACAAACTTAACATAAAAAGATAAGTAAAATCTCCACTTTTATAGTGGATTTTTTCTTTTTTGACTATGGAAAAACTGGAACTTATTACAAAAGACGGCGTATCTCTGGCGGTTCATCTTTTCAGACCTGAAAAAAGCAATGGCAAGCTGCTTCTGATCAATTCAGCAACAGGAGTAAAACAGCAGGTGTATTTCTCATTTGCCCGTTTCTTTTCAGAACATGGCTTTACGGTGATTACTTATGATTACCGGGGAATTGGTCTTTCAAAACCGGAAAAAATGAAAGGTTTCAGAGCTTCTATGAGGATTTGGGGCTCGGAAGATTATAAAACCCTTACTCAATATATCAAAACGGAGTTTCCCGAATATAAAAAATACTGCCTGGGCCATTCGGTTGGGGCATTGATTCTCGGAATGAATGAAGATTCCACCATGTTTGATGAATTTATTTTCGTGGGAACCCAGAATGCATTTGTCGGAAATTTAAAACCGGGGACTAAAGTTGAAGCCTATCTCGGGTTTGGAATTGTTCAGCCTTTAACTACAAGGTTATTAGGTTATTTCCCGGCAAATTGGTTTGGATTGGGAGAAAGTCTTCCAAAAAATTGTGCATATGACTGGAGAACCTTAATTTTAAACAGGAAATCAACCAACAGACTGTTGGAGAAAATTGATGACTATTCTAAAAAATTGACGCAAAAAGTGTTTGTGATCCGGGCAGAAGATGATGTATGGCTGACAGAAAAAGGAGTATTAAGCCTTTTGAATGATACTTATCCTAACCTCAGACCTTCCTACAGGCTCGTGAAAACCTCCGAATCCGAAAAAAAAGAAATCGGACACATCAATTTTTTTAGAAGTTATAATAAAAAACTCTGGAACATTATTTTAAACGAACTGACGGATAAATGAAAAGTACGATCGAAAACACCGTAGAATTTGTAAAAGAAAAGTTGGAAGGTGCTGAAGCTGGCCACGACTGGTATCATATTGAAAGAGTATGGAAATTATCAAAAAAAATAGCGGAAACGGAAGTCTGCAACCAGGAAGTGGTAGAGCTTTCTGCATTGCTGCATGATATTGCCGATCCTAAATTCCATAACGGAGATGAAACCATAGCTCCGAAAATAGCAAGAGAGTTCCTGGAAAGTCAGAACGTTCCGGAAGAGGTGATAAAAAAGGTATTGTTTATCATTAAAAATATTTCTTTTAAAAACAGGGGCGAAATGCCGGCTGAACTTCCTGTTGAGCTTAAGATCGTGCAGGATGCAGACCGGATAGATGCCATTGGCGCTATTGGAATAGGAAGAACGTTCAACTTCGGGGGCTTTAAAAACAATCTGATGTACGATCCTGAAATTCAGCCAAGCCTGAATATGTCCAAAGATGAGTACAAGAAATCCAACGGTACCACTATCAATCATTTTTACGAAAAACTACTGCTTTTAAAAGACCTGATGAATACCCGGAAAGGGAAGGAGCTGGCTCAGGAAAGACACGATTATATGTTGGGATTCCTTGACCAATTCTACAAAGAATGGAATGTGGATTAACATTCCTCTGAAAAATCTTAAATCAGTATCTTTGCAGCATGGTATTTATCATTTTTGTGATCTTCTGGGCTTGTGTTGTTTCTTTGGTTTTATTTAAAGTAAAATCAGGGAAGGCAGCAAAATGGGCGAAACTGTTCCGGATTCTTACGGTTGTTTTTTCTATATCCATCTTTACCTATTGGTTCATTAAAAAAAGTGCGGTAAGTTTTGTAGACAACTCGGTGGGACTTCAGGTAGTGAATAAACTGCCCCAGACACTGGATTTTTACCTCATCAAAGTAGATACTGTCAAAAATGGAAATTTAGAGCCCAAGCATATCGGGAAAATACGTCCGGAATATTACAGGATAGAATATCTCAAAATGGATAAATCTGATGAGTATTGGATTATAGGATATCTTGGCAAAAAAAACATGGTGTATTTCTCCCAGCATGCGGTTCCGAATAAAAATATAGACCAGATTGTAGAAGTCCAGAATTATATCAACCAAAGTGTAAAACTTTCTGAAACTGCAAAAAAACAGCTGGAAGTCTATAATTATGAAAATGCAAAGCTGGGAATCTGGGTCACTTTAGACCTTCTTCTGCTTTTCCTGAATCTCGTACTTTTATTGAGGAAAAATAAGCAATAAGTAATATTAAACTATTGGTTTAAATAATTACTCATCACTTATTGCTTATTATATTACATTAAGGATAGTCCAGGATCTGCATAATCTGTTCCTTAAACTCTTCAGGACAGCTTTTGACCAGTTTATCCTTATTCTGTTTACTGATCTGGTGAGGCTCCAGCCACTCGGTACGGTTAACACTCAGGCTGTGATTGTCGTAAACTCTCTTGATTCTATGATCTTCATAGAATGTGTATTCATCACCAAGCCAGTTGTTGGCAATGCTGATTGTGCAGATTTCTTTTTCCATGGCATTTGTATTTTAAAACAGCATGTTGTGTTATGAACAGCAGTCTATCCTAAATTACTAAATTTTTTCCACAAAAAACAGTTTTTTTCGCGTTTTATTGAAAAATGGAGTATATTTTCCCGCTTTTAGAACAGCGTTCCATTATTATCTGAGGCCATTTGCGGAATATGAAGATCCGTTTTCCATTCTTCATTCATCTTTTTAATAAAATAGGCAGATAATAGTGGAGATGCTTTTTCAATATTCTGATGAACAAAGAAATAGACGTTCTGAAGTCCCTCTTTTTTCCATTTTGTCAGGCGTTCCATCCAGTCATCCAGTCTTTCATAGTCGCTTTCGGCGTTGGCTCCTACGTATCTTATAAATGCATTGGGAGTGGTAAGCCGCATGTGAAGCATATCCCTTCTTCCGGCGGTATCCACTATGATATTGGTAATATCGTGAGTCTCAAAAAGCTCGCAGGTTGTATTGAAGATTTCTTCATCGGTAAACCATTCTGTATTACGAAGTTCAATGGCAAGCGGGACTTCCTTGGGCCAGTCTTTCACAAATTTTTCCAGCCTGTCATAATCTTTGGGTTTGAAATTATCATGAAGCTGCAGGAAAGCCATCCCCAGTTTTTGATCAAAATTTATTACGGCTGACGCAAAACTCGTAACCGGTTCGGTAACATCAATTAGCCTTCTGAAATGGGAAACAGTGTTGGTGATCTTTGGGAAAAATTTAAAATGGTCAGGTGTTTTTTCTTTCCATACGGCCACTTGCTCAGGAGTAGGCATTCCGTAAAATGTAGCATTCAGTTCTATAGAATTAAACTGTTTGGCATAATAGGTCAGTTCGTCTTTCGTTCCTTTAGGATAAAATCCTTTCAGATCGGTTTTATTCCATTTTGCACATCCTATGGAAATATTTTCAAGCCCTTTTTTATTCTGATTTAAAATTTCTTTAGTTCTTGAATGATCTTTGGGAAGGGTGAAATCTATTTTTGACGGGTCTTCTACTTGGCCGAATTTCATAGCTGAAGTTTTAAAAATTAAACTTATAAACAAATATAAAACAAAACCGCAGAAACTTTCTGCGGTTCCATCAATTAATGTGATAAATATTTTTATTTTAGCGGTATTGCAACAATACTCACATTGTCATTAGCAGCTGCTCCAAATTGTCCGTTATAGGAGGAGCTAATAATATTTGTTAATAGTCCGGTTAAAACTACAGTGTATGAACCCGGAATTAGCTTAAGAGACATATTGGGAGTAGTATTCATATTTCCTGTTGTTCCACCTGAAGGGCTGGCTCCTGTATAAATACCGGAACTCGGGCCATAGGCAGTTCCTGTAGTTATTGTAGAACCTGCAGGTACTGTTGTAAACTGCCAATAAACACGATACAGTCTTGGTACCCCATCTGTTATTGCAGTTCCTGTAGTGGTTGTTAAGCTTGCTGAAACATTGGCGCTGAAAGTGACTAAAGAAGGTCTGGTCAATGTAAAATTAAACGAACTTAAATTAGTGTTAACACCAACATTAGCACCACTTGGCACTGTTATGCTTGCTGATGTAGCCACGCCGTCTGTACCATCTGCTCCGATAAGTATACTGACATCACTCGTACTTAATGAACGGCCCCATTTTGCACCGTCATTGATATATTCGCCAGGATAAACCTCATTGCCTGCAGATGATGTATTGGTTGCCGTATTGTATACTTTCATACCTGCAACATGTGCAGAAAGCGGAGAGGCATTATTGGTTGCAGTCAAAGCTAATCTTGGCAATAGCAGACCTTTTGATGCTGAGCTTAATTCTAATAGTGCATTGGCATTAGGTGTTGCAGTTCCTATTCCTACATTACCACCATTGATAACTGTAAGGGCTGTAGCTCCATTGGTCATAAGGTTGACAGGAGCTGTACTGCCTGTAGATGAACCTACGAACAGCCCGGTAGAAGTTCCTCTGATGGAAATTTGCGCTGCCGATCCCACATCCTGTAAAATATCAAGGAAAGAAGCGGCATTGGAAGACCAGGTCATAGCGGCACGGCTGGTTCCCTGAAGAGTTGCCTGACCGTCAGTAGCGGTGTGAAGAATTCTGAAAAAAGGACCGGTTGCGGTATTCTGGAACCTTAAAAAATTGGTCCCCATTTCAACCGTTCGGTTTCCCGTAAGTGTACCGTCTGAGTTATAAATATTAACATCATTTCCTGTATTTATTTTTACCCAGACCGATCCGTCGAATGAATAATATCCCACTGTATTTATATTGACAGCGGTTCCTGTCTGGGTTCCTGTTGCAATGCTATTCACATAAATGAGGGTTGAAGTAGGAATGGAAGCCATACTTTGTGCTCTTTGTCTGTCTACACGGGGGATCAGCAAACCATCTACATTGGTAGTGGTTCCTGTTGAATTCTTAGCGGTTACATCTAATGTTGCAGCTGGGGTAGTTGTATTAATACCTACCTGTGCGGAATAAAATAATGGGAAAATAACTATCCCCAATAATAATAAGTTTTTTTTCATTGTTGTTGATTTGTATTTAATTGGAAACTTTATTTTTATATAGGCTGAAAAGGCATTAATGAATTTCAAAATGCATTAATACTTTTGTTTAAATCAAATCGGGAAATGGATTTATATAATTGTTCAGGTTTGGAAGTCAGTTAAACATGATAAACTAACTTGTGTACAGGTTGTGTAAATTTTTTAATAATTGGTGTAGAAGTTTTACAATTTAGTATTTCGCAGTGCAATTATCCAAAACAGTAGGTCAATAATGTTTGTGTATTCTTTTTTACAACAGTTATATCAAAACTTACGAAACGAGTTGTCAATCTTATATGTATTTTATGAAATACAAACGGTAAGGTAGGGATGTAATGTAAAATTTAAATTCATAGGTGTGTCTTTTTCTTGATATAAAGTTAATAAATATTTTTATACAAGTGATTTTATTTTTAATTATTTGGTAAATAACCTATTAGATGCATAAGATCGGTTTCTGCTTGCCTAAATTTCATAGATGAAGTTTTTAAAATTTAACCTATAAAAAATAAAAACCATAGAAATCTCTATGGTTTTTTACTCATTTTATGGTAGAATGTATTTTACTTTACTCCCTGCGTTACCATCCTGTTTGAAATAACAGAATAGACACATCCGGTAGTTTTTAAATTCACCGTGATGGTAGCCGGAACAGATCGGTAAGCAGTATCACCATAAGGTTCTATGATTTTTCCGTTTGCATCTTTTACAGTTCTTCCTTTTACGGTATAAGTCATTGTTGCTGTTCCTGTAAATCCGCTTGAAGGATTAAAGGTAACAATTCCTGTAGATTTATTATACGTCCATGTTCCCTGAGGAGTTACTTTTTTACGGTACAGGGTAAGATCCGTATCGCTGGTTTTTGTAAAACTGAAAGTAGAATAATCTATATTGGCACTGCTTCCTGTTGGCGGAGTGGTAATGCTGATAGGGCCTTTGTAAGCAATATCATTACTAAAAACCGGAATATTAACCGGCTGGAACTTACAGGTAGAAGCTACATCATCATTGGTAACGGCAGCATAAGGAAGAGTAAGTTTTACGTTTCGGATGATATGCTGCTGATATGCTGCTCCTGTAGATGCTGCAAAACCAAGCTTTAAAACCGCCGGAACAGTTGCATTGAGGGTTTGGGGAGTAGGAGTTCCCTCAACATCAGAGGTATTAAAATCAGTTGTTTGAGGATTTGCATTTTCAGTGTAGGGAACTGAAGTTTTGTAATGGTAATAATTGATTATATTGATAGGGGTTCCATTTTGTGAAGTCTGAATATCCACTTTTATATCAAATCCATCTGTTGTAGTTGGAGTGGTAAAATGGGGAATTAAGTCCAGATATACTTTTCTGAATTCTCCTGCATTGTTTCTCAGGTCAAAAAGAGAAGGAAGCGTATTTGAAGTAGCCAGATAGCTTCTGTCGGTCTGCAGGATTCGGCCCACTGCACCTGTATTGCTTAGCGTAGAACGCGTAACCAATACAGGATATCCCGTATATCCTAATCCTAGACCTGTTGTATTGATGGCGGCACCCATTGCCCCTCTTAAAGTTACATGACTTGCTGCCTGGCTCCAGGTTACCCCTGAAATACCATTTATTCTGGATTCACCCTGAAAACGTTTCGATTTAAAATTCCCAAACTCATCCAGCGCAATACCCAGATAAGCCCCGGATAAACCTGGTTTCCTCTGACTTGCATAGGTATTCTGCGTTCTGTTATAGGAATATCCGATGCCGGCACCCGGTGCTCCAATGACAGGATTGGTTACTGCCCCGTCATAAAGAAAAAAAGATAAACCGTCTCCGTAAGTACCTCCTAATGGAGTACCATTTTTCATATCATATTCAAATTCCACATGAAGACCGTTTACTGATGTAAAAGTTCTTCCGTTGATAAACAATCCCCCGAACTGGCTTGAGCTGGCAGGAGTAAGCTGTACTCCTGTAGCGGTATGTGAGGCATTTCCCTGTATCGAAAGCTCTGATGCTGAAGAAGCATTCATTAATGAGCTTGAATAGGAATAAAACCCGTAAATACTTGCCACTTCTGTACTGTCTGTCTGTGCATACACAAAGTTGGTAAGCAGAACGAAAACCAGGCTCATCAGAGACAGCCCTTTAAAATTCTTTTTCATGACTGCTTATTTTACAACAAATACAATGTTGATGAAAGATGCTGAGGTAGCATTTGATAATACGTCATAATTTAATACACCTGTGTTGCTGATGCTGTTTATCTTAAATACAGAAGCATCATATCCCGTTACATAGTAATGGATATCTGTTGCATTCGGGAAAAACGGGATTGTAGCCGGAGCTGATGTGCTTCTTGCATTCGCCGGTACATTCGAAAACTGATTTTTATACAGGGTGTAAAGATCTTTTGTCTGTCCAGTTGCAGGAGTAGTGGTGTCAAAAACTACGCTTGGCATGTAGAAAAATTTAGCTACATAGGGAGAAAGACATACCCAGTCCGGAGCTGCAGGAGTTCCTACATTCTGGCTGATACATTTTCTGTTTGTATCAAAAATAACCAGTCCTGTTGCAGGATTAGTAACGGACGAAAGGTTGCTGATTCTGGGTAAAAGCATTCCTTTAGAAGTACTTGTGATGTCTAAAGCAGAGCTTGGATCGGGGGTAGAAGTGTTAATACCCACCTGAGCGGTAATGGAACAAAAAGCCATTACCAAAATTAAAGTGATAATCTTGTGCATTTTTCGAAATAATTTTTTTTGTGTGTTTGTACTATTAGCAAATTTCTTGCCAATGATAAATTAATTGTTTAATACTCGTATTTTGATTATTTTATATCAGATACGAGTTTTTTTGTGTTTGGATTTTAATTTAAGTATTTATTTTAAATTAAAATTCATCATTTAGTGATTTGTGAATAGTGTTTTTTTGTGCTTTTTTATTTTTATTCATTCATTTGGTATTTGTTGTTTTAGTTGTGTTTTTTATAATTATTTAATAAAACATAAAATGTGTTACATTAATTTATTCAGTACTTTTTTTGTAAAAATTTAAATTTTAAATAATATGTTATCTGCTGTTGATGACCATAGTATTTTATAGTTAAAGATTTATTGTAAAAACATTTTATTATTAAATTTTCAGCAAATTTATACAAAATTACTTTATAATGTTGACTAAAACCTGTATTTTAGGGGTTTGATTCACTGCTTAGGGAATCGAACCTCAATATTTCCAATGTCAATGGAAGGTTGCGATGAGTTTTAAATTCTATAATTAAAACGTTAAAATTTTGTTAAGATTTCAAATAGACATAAAAAAGCACGCAAAGAAGCGTGCTTTTAACTATGTTGATGTTTATTATTTATGAATTCTATGCTTCACAAGCTGAACAAGTTACAAAATTCACCATCATTTCTTTAGAAACAGATGAACTTCTTTGATAATAAAGGGTTTTCACTCCTTTTTTCCAGGCTTCGATGTAAAGATAGTTAACATCTTTTACAGGCATTGTAGAAGGAATCTGTAGGTTCAGAGACTGGGCCTGGTCAATATATTGCTGTCTTTGAGCAGCCTGAGAGATAATTTCCATCGGGGAAATTTCTTTAAACGTTTTGAATACTGCTTTCTCTTCGTCTGTAAGCTCCTTAAGGTGCTGTACAGAACCGTGGTTAAGCATAATCGTTCTCCAGGTTTCTTCGTTGTCAAGACCTTTTTCTTCCAATAATTTTGCTAAATATTTGTTCTTACGCATAAAGTTTCCTTTCGCAAGACCGGCTTTATAATAGTTGGAAGCAAACGGCTCAATTCCAGGCGAAGTCTGTCCTAAGATCGCAGAGCTTGAAGTGGTAGGAGCAATGGCCATTGTTGTGGTATTTCTCAATCCGTATCCTTTCAGTAATTCCGGTTCACCATAAATGTTGGCAAGCTCTCTTGAAGCGGTTTCCGCCTGTTCTTTGATATGTCTGAAAGCTCTTGCATTGAACTGAGTAGCTTCAAAGCTTTCAAATGGAATCATGTTTTTCTGTAAATAAGAATGATATCCTAAAACTCCCAATCCAAGGGCTCTGTGACGCAATGCAAAGTTTCTTGCTCCCTGCAGGTAATAGTTTCCTTCTGTTTTCTCGATAAATTCGGTTAAAACAGCATCCAGGAAGTAAACAGCCAGTTTTACGGCATCCGTATCCTTCCATTCGTCATATAATTCCAGGTTCATGGAAGACAGACAGCAGATGAAAGACTCTTCTCTGGTAGAAGGAAGCATGATCTCAGAGCAAAGGTTACTTGCATTAACAGGCATTCCAAGGTCTTTATAAACCTGCGGTTTGTTTCTGTTCACATTATCCGTAAAGAAAATATATGGAAGACCTTTCTGCTGGCGGCTTTCAAGAACTCTTGCCCAGATCTTACGCTTATCCATATCTCCATCGATCATATCCTGCATCCAGTAATCAGGAACACAAATTCCTGTAAATAAGTTCTGGATCGGGCTTCCGATATCTTTAATGGATAAAAATTCTTCAATATCACCGTGGTCGATATCCAGATAAGCAGCAAATGCCCCTCTTCTTACCCCTCCCTGAGAAACTACATCCATCGCAGTATCGAATAATTTCATGAACGAAACCGCTCCTGAAGATTTTCCGTTATCCGTTACGGCAGTTCCTCTGTTTCTCAGTTCTCCGAAATATCCTGAAGTTCCACCTCCGATTTTCGTCTGCATGATTACTTCACCCATTTTGTGGGTAATGCCTTCAATGCTGTCCGGAATGTGAACGTTGAAACATGAAATAGGAAGACCTCTCTGGGTTCCCATATTTGCCCATACAGGAGAAGAGAAGCTGATCCATCCTTTGGTGATCATTTCTTTGAAAGCAGGCTGTAATTCCGGCTTGTATAATTTTTTGGCAGCAGCAGTAGTGATTCTGTCGATAGCTCCGTCTACAGTTTCCCCTTTTAACAGATATCCTCTGTTCAGCATTTGCTCGGACTCTTCATTGAGCCACCATATATTTGAATTTTGTTCTTCCATAGATGTTTATATTTTCAAATTCCAGGACCGTGTTTATGCTCCGGAATTTTGTTGCTTTATATTGATTGTAATATTTCCACTCTGTGCGTGCCGTTCAGCCCGCTTTCATCCCTCAATCTCTGAAATTCTTTAAAAGAAGGTGTATTTAAAACCTTTTGCTGAACTTCTTCATTGATGTAGTTTGAATAATGTAAAAAAGTAACACCGTCTTCTTTTACATAAACCTTATATTCAAATGTCTCCTGATCCAGATTTTTAAAATCATCAAGAAATGTCTGAATATGGGTTTTGTTTTCTGAAACGTATTCAGGTTTTACGGTGTAGGTTACAATTACATTGATCATTATTGTGTTTAAGCTATTTAAATGAAGTTATTAACTCAGTATGACACTGTTAATACTAACTTTTTTGCCGCTCGCTTCGCTCGCGCTTTTCCCGGTTTAAAACAAATCGTTCGCCGTAATACTCTTGTCGTGTTTGGTGTAATCCACCGGTCTTTTGGCGAAGAAATCATCCATAGAATTGGCAAAAACTTCCTCTTCAAACCATTTCATTGGACGGTATTGCTCAGGGGAAACATTGTAACGGGTTTCCATGTTGATCTTCTTTAAGCTGTCATCTACACGGTATTTCATGAAGTTCAGAAGGTCTTCTTTTGAGAAAACGCTTAATTCCCCCAGTTCGAAGATCCAGTCAAGGATTTCGCCTTCCAGCTCAATGGACTGATCTACCAATGTGTAGATATCTTCAATATCTGAATCTGTTAAAAGGTCCGGCTGTTCCTCACGGATTTTATTGATCAGATAAATTCCTGCATTGGCGTGGATCTGCTCATCTACAGAAGTCCAGGCAATGATATTGGAAACATTCTTCATAAATCCTTTGAATCTTGTGAAAGAAAGGATGATGGCAAACTGTGAGAAAAGTGATACGTTTTCAATCAGGATGCTGAATAATAAAAGAGAAGAAACGTATTCTTTTGGCGTAGTGGAATTGGCATGCTTCAGTACATTTGACAGGAAGTCAATTCTCTTTTTTACGGCAGGAATTTCTATAACATGATTAAATTCTTCATTATATCCTAAAACCTCTAACAGTCGGGAATAAGCTTCCGAGTGACGGAATTCACATTCTGCAAAAGTAGCTCCAAGCCCGTTAAGTTCAGGTTTTGGCAAGTGGTTGTATAGGTTTCCCCAGAATGTCTTTACAGACACCTCGATCTGTGCAATCGCTAAAAGTGCGTTTTTCACAGCATGTTTTTCGTGTGGTTCCAACTGCGAATGAAAATCCTGAACATCTGCAGTAAAATCCACTTCCGAATGCACCCAGAACGATTTGTTGATCGCCTCTACAAACTGAAGAACCTCAGGGTATTCAAATGGCTTGTAACTTACTCTTTTATCAAAAATTCCCATATTTAAAATATCTTTAAAATTAAATAATCTGCATCACTGTGGATAACTTTGAAGCAATGCTTAACTTGTTGTATGTTTGGTATTTACGTTTGAAACATATTCACATTGACTGGTGTCGGTTTCTTGTAAAGAACTAATGACAAAGTTCGAAAAAAAGAAACGATTTTGAAAGGGGTAAATACTAATTGGCTGAGTTTTAACTGTAAAAGTTTTCCACATTTACATGAAACCAGCACAGATAATGGCTTACGGAGGGTTACGGGCAGAAAATAAATGAAAAATTCAAGTTACAGTTAAACACTTTTGTGTAATGTGTTATTAATAAAGGTTTAATTTGTTAAACAATAAAATATTTGAATAAATTATTGTTCTTGTAACAAATTGAAAATATCATCTACTTATTGGGTATAAAACAAGCACCACTTAATGTTAGTAATTCAGAATTTACATAAATCATACGATACAGGAAAAAGCAAGCTGCACGTTCTGAAAGGGATTAATCTTAATATTTCCGAGGGCGAGTTTGTCTCTATTATGGGGAGTTCCGGTTCCGGAAAATCCACGCTTCTTAACATCATCGGTATTCTGGATGAAAAAGATTCAGGTACTTATGAGCTGGATGGGGTTCCGATTGAGCATCTGTCTGAAGTGAAAGCTGCAGAATACAGAAGCAAATTCCTGGGCTTTATTTTTCAGTCTTTCAACCTGATCAGCTACAAAACGGCTCTTGAAAATGTAGCCCTTCCTTTATACTACCAGAATGTTCCCAGAAAAGAGCGTAACCAAAAAGCACTCGAATACCTGGAAAAAGTGGGACTCGGACAATGGGCAGGCCATCTTCCCAATGAGCTTTCAGGAGGGCAGAAGCAGAGAGTGGCTATTGCAAGGGCTCTGATTACAGATCCTAAAGTCGTTCTGGCGGATGAACCAACCGGAGCACTGGATTCCAAGACCACACACGATATTATGAAGCTTCTTCAGGATATCAATAATGAGGGAAGAACCATCATCGTGGTAACCCACGAGCCTGATGTAGCCGCCCAAACGAAAAGAAACGTAATCCTGAAGGATGGCATCATAGAAAGTGATGAGTTTATTAAGCAGATTGTTTTATAAGGTGAATTTGCTTCGCAAGTGAATTTTTTAAGTCAATTGTGAATATTAGCCATCATTTTTAATTAAAGTTAAGTCACAAATACAGACAAATAAAATGAAAAAAAGTAATCATGTTTTTAAATCTGAACCATTATAAACTAGACGTTTATCAATCGGCCAGACAGTTAAGAATTGAATGCTATAAAATCTTATCAGAACTTCCGGAAAGTGAGAGATTTAATCTTACAGATCAGATACGCAGAGCTTCCACTTCGGTTGTACTTAATATAACAGAAGGCTGTTCCAGAAGATCGGAAACTGAAAGGAAAAGATATTTTGAAATAGCCAGAGGTTCCGTGATAGAATTGGATTCCTGTTTTGATATAGTGATAGACTGTCATTATATTGGAAAAGAGAAATTAATAAAAACTGAAAGTTTAATAAAAACAACATTTATCTTATTAAGCGGAATGTTGAAAAAAGAATAAATAATTGTGAATTGTCAATAGTGAATTTTAAAATAAAGATTGACAACGAAGTTAATTGACTTCAAAGAAAATTCACAATACAATTTAATTGACTTTTTACACAGTAAAAAATAAAACTATGTTTGACCTAGATCGTTGGCAGGAAATATTCAGTTCTATTCGCAGTAATGTATTGCGAACAGTGCTTTCGGGGTTTACGGTGGCTTTGGGGCTGTTTATTTTTGTTGTTCTTTTCGGAATAGGAAAAGGGCTTCAGAATGCCTTTACCGAAGGTTTTGCAAGAGATGCGCAGAATCTTATCACGATACTTACGGGTAAAACCACGATAGCTTATAAAGGACTTCAATCTGACAGGACAGTCACGATGGATAATGATGACTATGATTTTCTGATCAATACCGATAAAGAAAAAGTAGGGGACGCCAGTCCAAGATACAGCACCAATTTAATGGTGAAATACGGCAAAGAAAGCGGAACTTACCAGATCAACGGTGCAGAGCCCGGAGAGCAGGTTATTGAAAACCGAAAGATGATTGACGGACGCTATCTTTCGCCAATGGACCTTGAGAGAAAGCTGAATGTAGCTGTAATCGGGAGAATGGTTCAGCGTGACCTGATCAAAAACGGAAGCCCGGTAGGAAAGGACCTTAATATCAATGGAACCATGTTCAAGGTAGTAGGTGTTTTTTCCGATGATGGAGGTGACTGGGACGAAAGGCATATCACGGTTCCCATTACAACCCTTCAGCAAATGAAAAAGGGTTCTGATACAGTATCTACCACATTTATTGCCTACAACGAAAAACTGACGCCTCAGGAAGCTATTAAATATGGTGATGAGCTCAAAGACAGGTTAAAAGCAAGAAAAAATGTTGCTCCTGACGATGAAAATGGTGTCCGTGTCTGGAATAATGCCCAGAATATGAACGAAACCTTTCAGTTTATGGCAGTTCTTACCCTTATTGTAGGTTTTATCGGTTTGGGGACATTACTGGCAGGAATTATCGGGATCAGTAACATCATGGTGTATATCGTAAAAGAAAGAACCAAGGAAATCGGTGTCCGTAAGGCAATTGGTGCCAAGCCGAGAAGTATTGTTGCCCTTATTGTACAGGAAAGTGTGGTGATAACAGTAATTTCAGGAATTATAGGAGTTGCTGTGGGAGTACTGGCACTTAACTTAATAGGAGACAGCCTGGAAGAATATTTTATTAAAAACCCGGGAGTAGGATGGGGAACTATTTTTATGGCGTTTATTGCACTGGTGTTTTCAGGACTTATTGCAGGATTTGTTCCGGCATACAGAGCTTCAAGGATCAAGCCTATAGAGGCACTGAGAACGGAATGATGATGTGCTAATATGCTGATTGGTTTGCTCCGAAGATGAATTGAATAAAACGAATCAAAAGCATCATTTATCATTCATCAATGATCATTTATATATTAAAACTTATAACTCAAAGAAGTGAACATTTTATTTAAAAAAGATACGTGGCAGGAAATTTATTATTCACTGAGGAATAATAAGCTTCGGACGTTCCTTACCATGATTGGTGTAGGTTGGGGAATGTTTTTGTATGTGAGTCTTCTTGGGGCTGCAAAAGGGATGGAAAACGGTTTTGATAAATTATTTTCAGGCTTTGCCACCAACTCTATTTTTCTTTGGGCTCAGAAAACCTCCATTCCGTATGACGGATTTCCTAAGGGAAGGGAAGTGCACCTCAATCTATCCGATATGGAAATGCTGAAAAGAAAAGTGACCGCCATAGATTATATTTCACCTCAAAATGCAAGAGGAAGCTTTACCGGTACACCAGGCGAATCCATGTCCAGAAACGGTAAAAACGGAACCTATTCTCTTACAGGAGACTATTCTGTAGGAAATAAAATATCTGAAAAGAAACTTATTTTCGGTCGTTATATCAACGATGCTGACGTTCAGGGGAATAAGAACGTAGTGGTAATTGGAGAAGAGATCTATAAAAACTTTTTTGATGCCAAGAAAAAAGAAAACCCGGTAGGGAAACAAGTCAATATAAAAGGACTTTTCTTTAATGTGATCGGTGTTTTCAGAGTGAAAAAGGGAGGAGGTTTTGAGAATGATAGAACTGCTTTTATCCCTCTTTCAACTTATACAAAAATGTATAATGCCGGAGAACAGATTGACATGTTTGCGATTGTGAGCAAACCCAACGCCAACGTAAACGGGGTGGAAGAAGAGGTAAAACAGGTCCTGAAGAATAAAAACAAGGTATCTCCGGAAGATACCAATGCTTTCGGAAGCTTCAATCTTGGAAAAGAATTTAAAAAATTGACAGGTTTCCTTACCGGAATGCAGCTTTTAACAATTATCGTAGGAACGCTTACCATTCTCGCAGGAGTTATCGCCATCTCAAACATCCTTCTGATTACCGTAAAAGAAAGAACCAAGGAAATCGGAATACGAAGAGCACTAGGTGCAAAGCCCGCCGAAGTAAGAAACCAGATTCTTCTGGAAAGTGTAGTGATTACCCTGTCGTCCGGAATTCTCGGATTCATGTGTGGAATTTTTGTTCTCATTATTTTAAATATGATAACTCAGAATCAGGATGATTTTCCATTCTATAATCCGACCGTAAATTATGGAAACGTATTCGGTGCCATGGCTGTGATGGTGGTCCTTGGACTGATTATCGGAATGATTCCGGCACAGCGTGCAGTAAAAATCCGTCCGATTGAAGCACTAAGGTCGGAGTAGTGATGTGATGATGCGGTGTTATGATGATGTGTTCATTTGAAATTGATTTTAATGTTTAAATTTTTTAATCATTAAATATTTAAATAAACTAATAACCTTTTTAATAGTAAAAATAAACTAGATATATGAAAAAGAAATTCACTTGGAAAAAAGCCATTTATATTGTACTCGGGCTTTTATTTGCAGTGGCGCTGTTCTCCGGGATCGGGTATCTCGTGAAATCAAATTCTAAACAGAGTGAAGCTTTCCTGACCAGAAAACCAAAGTACCAGGATATGGAAGACAAGGTAATGGCTACCGGAAAGATTATTCCAAAAGAAGAGATCGAGATCAAACCGAATATTGCCGGGATCATTGATAAAATTCTGGTAGATGAAGGAGATAAGGTAGAAGCAGGACAGCTGATTGCAACCGTGAGAATCATTCCTAACATTGCTGATGTAAACAATGCCCAGCAGGAAGTAGTGAATTCCCAGCTGCAGATCAGCAATGCTAAAATGAATGTGGATAATATGCAGAAGCAGTTCGCCATGCAGGAAAAGCTGTACAAGCAAGGGGTTATTTCCAAGCAGGAGTATTTAAACTCTCAGCAGCAGCTGTTTTCACAGCAGCAGGCTCTTAAAAATGCCAATCAGCAGCTGGCTACCGCTCAAAAAAGATTACAGATTGTAAAAACAGGAGCTACTCCGGAACTTCAGGGTCTTGCAACAACGCAGATCCGTTCCAAGGCAGCAGGTACCGTTCTTGAGGTTCCTGTGAAAGTAGGAAGCCAGGTAATTGAAGCCAACTCATTCAATGCAGGAACAACCATCTGTTCCATTGCGGACCTTAATTCCCTGATCTTCCAGGGAGAAATAGACGAAGCACAGGCCGGAAAACTGAAACAGGGAATGGATATGAAAATCGTGATCGGAGCCCTTCAGAACAAAACGTTTCCGGGAAAACTGACCATGATTGCCCCTAAAGGAAAAGATAATCTGGGAACCATAAAATTCCCGGTAGAAGGGGATGTAAATAACCCTAACAACGAATACATCAGAGCAGGATTCTCTGCCAACGGTGAAATTGTGCTGAAATCTGAGAAGAATGCACTGCTTCTGGATGAATCATTGATCCAGTACGAAAAGAAAAACGGAAAAGACACTCCTTTTGTAGAAGTGAAGCAGGCTGATGGAAAATTCAAAAAAGTATATGTGAAGCTGGGCGCCAGCGACGGTATTAATGTACAGATTCTTTCAGGGCTTACCAAGGACTCAGAAGTGAAAGTATGGAACCCTTCAGATAAAGACAAAGAAGAGCTTAAAGAAAAGAAAAAATAGTAAACAATCACTATATATTTAAACTGTACGATCCCGGGAAACTTTTTCCGGGATTTTTTATTGACTAAACTGATGTAATGGATATTTTTAATAAATTGTCTTAAAGAATAATAACCGTACAAACATTATAATTGATGAAGAACCGCCTCCTTCTCACTTTCTTTGTCATTGCAAAATTCATTCTGCAATACTCCCTGATCAGCCCTGAATATGAGCTCCACAGGGACGAATACCTCCATCTGGATCAGGCCAACCACCTCGCCTGGGGATATCTTTCCGTTCCTCCCGTGAATTCATGGCTGGCATGGCTCATTAAAATACTCGGAGGATCCGTATCCTGGGTGAAATTCTTTCCTGCTCTTTTCGGAGCGCTGACCCTCGTAGTCGTATGGAAAGTCATTGAAGAGCTTCAGGGCAGCTTATATGCTCAAATTTTAGCCTCAACGGGCATTTTACTTTCCGTACTTCTCCGGATCAATATGCTTTTCCAGCCTACTTCCCTGGAAATCCTGCTGTGGACCCTTATGTATTATATGCTGATCCTGTATTTTAATTCAGAAAAAGTAAAATGGCTCTATAGCGCAGCAGTCATTTTCGGAATAGGTCTTCTGAATAAATATAATATAGCCTTTTCCGTGCTGGGGCTGATTCCCGCCATTCTGCTGACCCGTCAAAGAAAAATCTTTCTTCAACCCCATCTTTACGGAGCGGCCTTGGTGGCTTTATTAATCATGCTCCCTAACCTTATTTGGCAATACAAATTCGATTTCCCGGTGGTTTCCCATATGAAAGAACTTTCGGAAAGGCAATTGGTTCATGTTGACCGGTTCGGTTTTTTTAAATCCCAGATCCTTTTCTTTATAGGTTCGTTACTGGTAATCATAGCAGGCTTTTATGCACTGCTGTTTTATAAACCGTTTGAGAAGTTCAGATCCTTCTTCTGGGCATATGTCATCACTATTGCCCTGTTTTTATTTTTCAGGGCTAAAGATTATTATGCTGTTGGGCTTTACCCGGTTTTCATAGCGTTCGGGGCCGTTTTTCTGGCGCACATCTTTGATAATGGCTGGAAAAAGTTTCTTAAACCTGTTTTTATCCTCATTCCTGTTCTCCTGTTTCTGCCTTTGTATAACCTTGCTTTTCCCAATAAAAGTCCGGAATATATCATCACCCACCCTGAAAAATATAAAAAGATGGGATTACTCCGCTGGGAAGACGGTAAAGACCATCCGCTGCCCCAGGATTTTGCAGATATGCAGGGATGGAAGGAGCTTGCCCAAAAAGTTGATAAGGAGTATTCCCTTCTTCAAAGCGGCAGGACTTTAGTGCTTTGTGATAATTATGGGCAGGCAGGGGCTATTAATTACTATTCCAAAAAAGGAGTAAGGGCGGTCTCCTTCAATGCAGATTATCTCAATTGGTTTGATCTTAGTAAAAAATTTGATAACCTGATCCGTGTAAAAGAAGCTTCCACTGAGGATAATGAACTGAAAGAAACAGGTTCTTATTTTAAAACCTCCAAAGCGGCATATTCTATCGTCAATAGATTTGCCCGGGAAAAAGGAACCACTGTTTTCAGCTTCAAAGGAGCCAAAATTGATATCCGGCCAAGAATTGCAGATGAAATCAATGAAGTGAAACACAGGTATTAATAAAGGCAGCTGATTTTAAATTGTACAGGTTTAAAATCAGCTGTTTCAGTTATAATGAGTTTATAATATGTACATTAAATAATATTGGTAAATGTTAACGCAACATTGTTTCAATAATAAAATATTATTTATCTTTGTAAAGCAAATGGACAAATAAGCAAAACCGGAATTGTCCACTTTGCTATCAATCATCAATCATCGATCATCAATTATTAACTAACAATCAACTATCAATTAAATGAAAAATTTTGATGTTATCATTATAGGAGGCAGCTATGCAGGATTATCCGCGGGAATGTCTCTGGGAAGATCATTAAGAAATACCCTGATTATTGACAGTGGTAAACCATGCAACAGGCAGACTCCGCATTCCCATAACTTTATCACTCACGATGGTAAAACTCCGAAGGAAATTTCTGATCTTGCCCGGAAACAGGTCGCAGCCTATGATACCGTAAAGTTTCATGAAGGTTTTGTAGAGGCTTTAAAGAAAACAGATGAAGGATTTGAAGCGGAAACCTCCACAGGAGAAAAATTCTATGCTAAAAAGCTAATCCTGGCATCAGGAGTAAAGGATGTTATGCCGGAAATTCCGGGATTTGCAGAATGCTGGGGAATTTCAGTGCTGCATTGTCCCTACTGTCATGGTTATGAAGTGAAAAATGAAGTAACAGGAATACTTTCTGATGGCGATATGGCTTACGAATTTTCAAAGATAGTGTATAACCTGACCAAAGATCTCTTTTTATTCAGCAATGGGCAGTCGACTCTTTCAAAGGAACAGAAAAATAAACTTGCCCATAATAATATCAGTTTAGTTGAAGATGAAATTGAAAAAATACAGCATGAAAATGGCTACATTCGGAAAATAATCTTTAAAAGTGGAAAAGAAATTTCTTTACAGGCCCTGTACGCTAAAGTACCTTTTGAACAGAATATCAATGTCTTGGAAGATCTGGGTTGTGAGCTTACCGAACACGGATTTATTAAAATTGATGATATGCATAAAACCAATATTCCCGGTGTTTTTGCCTGCGGAGATAATGTAACCATGATGAGATCTGTTGCCAATGCTGTCGCACAGGGAAATTTTACAGGAGCTATTGTCAACAAGGAGCTTGCAGATGAGGAGTTTTAATTCTATATTATAAATTGGTGCGGTCCCTGCGGAAGTTTCTGCGGGGATTTTTTTATTTAATATTTTGCTGTGAAAATTTATTATCGTAATATTGCGATATAATTAAATATCATGGGTGCTACTAAAACAGATTTCTTTACGGATGAACAAAATAAAATAGCAATCATTGCAAAAGCTTTGGGACATCCTGCAAGAATTGCCATCATAGAGTATCTTCTGAAGGTCAATGAATGCATCTGCGGAGATATTGTCAATGAACTTCCCCTTGCGCAACCCACCGTTTCTCAGCATTTAAAAGAATTGAAGAACGCAGGTCTTATTAAGGGAAATATTGAAGGAAATTCAGTTTGTTACTGCATTGACGAAAAAGCCTTTGAAATTTTGAATGCTTTCTTTTCAAATATTATTGCTACAGTTAAAAAGCAGAATTGCTGCTAAAAAATTTTTAAAAATGATCATCGTAATATTGCATTATAACAATTAAATATTGAATTATGAAATTATCAGAAATTAAAAACATTTTACCAGGACTGGATAATGTTGAATTCCAGCTTGAAAACGGGAAATTTGTGCCGGAACACTTTCACGTCACAGAAATAGGAAGCGTGACTAAAAATTTTATCGACTGTGGAGGCACCATCAGAAAAGAGGAACGGGTCAATTTCCAGCTTTGGAATGCTGATGACTATGAACATCGCCTTAAACCCGGAAAGCTATTACATATCATCAACCTGTCGGAAGAAAAGCTGGGAATCGGTGATTTTGAAATTGAAGTAGAATATCAGGATCAGACTATTGGGAAATATGATCTTGAATTTAACGGTAAAAACTTTGTTTTAAAGAATAAACTGACCGCCTGTCTAGCTGCGGATGCATGCGGAATAGAGCCTGCTAAAGAGTTGAAGAATAGCCCTAAGACATCCTGTACGCCGGGATCAGGGTGCTGTTAATATTTGATCTTTATGAAAAAGAAAACTATTCTTGTTCTTTGTACAGGAAACAGCTGCAGAAGCCAGATAGCGGAAGGGTATTTGAAATATTTTGCAGGGGATAAAGCAGAAGTTTACAGTGCAGGTATCGAAACCCATGGATTGAACCCTTATGCCGTTCAGGTAATGAAGGAAGACGGCATTGACATTACCATGCAAACCTCCAATTCTATAGATGAATATATCAGTGTGAAATTTGATTTTGTGATTACAGTATGTGATCACGCTAAAGAAAATTGTCCCTATTTTCCAACGAAAGCAAAAATTTTTCATCAAAATTTCCCTGATCCGACAAAAACTATAGGAACAGAAGAAGAAATTCACCGCAGCTTTACTGTTACAAGAGATTGTATTAAAAATTATTGTAAACAGTTTGCTGAAGAAAACTTGTCCAAGCCGATTATCTTGAATTAGTGTGAAATTGTAAGTTTAAAATCATGTTTCAGGATGCCAAAATCTAGCAGGAAATTCCGTACATTTGGAGTGAAAAATTTCAAAAACTAAAAGTAAAATGGACATTATTTTCGACCTGATTGAAAAAGAAAGACAAAGACAATCCCATGGATTAGAGCTTATTGCATCAGAAAACTTTGTTTCTGAGAACGTGATGAAAGCAATGGGAAGTGTACTGACCAACAAATATGCTGAAGGATATCCCGGAAAAAGATATTACGGAGGATGTGAAGTAGTAGATGAGGTTGAAACATTAGCGATCAACAGAGCCAAAGAACTTTTCGGTGTAGATTATGTGAATGTACAGCCGCATTCGGGTTCACAGGCTAATGCTGCCATTTACCTTGCAGTTTTGAAAGCCGGAGACAAAATCATGGGAATGGACCTTTCAATGGGAGGACATCTTACCCATGGTTCAGCTGTTAATTTCTCCGGAATTCAGTATCAGGTGGTTTCTTACGGTGTTCAGAAAGAAACAGGACTTATCGACTACGATCAGATGAGAGAAGTAGCTTTAAGAGAAAGACCTAAAATGCTTATCGCAGGTTTCTCCGCTTATTCAAGAGACCTTGATTATGCTAAATTCAGAGAGGTTGCGGATGAAATCGGAGCTACACTTTGGGCGGATATTGCTCACCCGGCAGGTTTAGTGGCAAAAGGATTATTAAATTCACCATTTGAACATTGTCATGTTGTAACAACAACTACTCACAAGACTTTAAGAGGTCCGAGAGGAGGAATGATCATGATGGGGAAAGACTTCGAAAATACATACGGTCACAAAACGCCGAAAGGAGAAACAAAAATGATGAGCCAGGTATTGGATGGTGCTGTTTTCCCGGGTATTCAGGGCGGACCGCTTGAGCATGTTATTGCCGGCAAAGCTGTTGCTTTTGCTGAAGCATTGGACGTTCAGTTTGAAACCTATGCAAAACAGGTTAAAGCCAATGCACAGGCATTATCAAAAGCAATGATCAACAGAGGGTTCGATATTGTAAGCGGAGGTACAGATAACCACCTAATGCTGGTTGACCTTAGAAATAAGAACGTCAACGGAAAAGAAACAGAAAAGGCTTTGGTACTTGCAGATATCACATGTAATAAAAATATGGTTCCTTTTGATGACAAATCACCGTTCACGACTTCCGGTATCAGATTGGGAACTGCTGCCATCACGACAAGAGGTCTTAAAGAAAATGATATGGACACCATTGCAGGGTTCATCTCTGAAGTGGTAGACAATATCAAGAATGAAGAAGTTATCGGTTCTGTAAGAAAGAAAGTCAATGAACTGATGGAAGGCAAAGCCCTGTTCAACTATTAATCTGAATTAAAATACTATCATAAAGAATGGACGGCCTGTCCATTCTTTTTCATATCTATTATGGAGAAAAAATCTTTCACCTTTGAAGAAATAAAGCAGAAACTGGTCAACTATTGTGTATATCAGGACCGTTGCCATGCAGAAGTGGAACAAAAAATGAGAGAATTTATGCTCATTGACGAAGCGAAGGATGAAATTATCCTTTACCTTTTAAAAGAAAATTATCTTAACGAAGAAAGATTTACACGAAGTTATATCAGAGGAAAGTTTTACATCAAGCACTGGGGAAGAAATAAAATCAAAATGCACCTTAAGCAGAAACAGATTTCTGAAAAACTTATCAACAGCTGCTTCGATGAAATAGATGAATCCGATTATGAAAAAATGATCAGAAAAATCTTTGAAGACTACTATTCAAGGCAGAAAGGGATGAAGGAATACCAAAAAAAATCTAAAACAATAAAATATTTGATGAGCCGGGGCTTTGAATATGAAAAAATAAGTGATACTTTTGGCGAAACATAAATAAGTAATTGAAAAAAGATAAAATTTGGCTTTCGCCTCCGCATATGGGGGGAAATGAGCTTAAATACGTGCATAACGCATTCGATACCAACTGGATTTCCCAATACGGTTCCAATATAGATGAATTTGAAAATAGCCTGGAAAACTATTTGGGAAACAATTCTCATGTAACGGCTTTATCTTCAGGAACTGCAGCTATTCACCTGGCACTTAGACTCTTAAATGTTGAGGAAGGTGATTTTGTCATCTGCCAGTCTTTTACTTTTGTGGCTTCTGCCAATCCTATTCTTTACCTCAAAGCTGTTCCGGTATTTGTTGATAGCGAAGAACAAACCTGGAATATCTGTCCAAATGCTTTGGAAGATGCAGTGAAATATTGTATTCAGCAGGGAAAAAAACCAAAAGCGATTATTGCAGTTTGCCTGTATGGAATGCCTTTTAAAGCGGACGAAGTACTCCAGATTTCAAAAAAATATGATATTCCCGTCATTGAAGACAGCGCGGAAGCGCTAGGCAGTAAATACAAAGGTCAGCCCTGCGGTACTTTCGGGGATCTTTCTGTTATAAGTTTTAACGGAAACAAAATTATTACGACTGCAGGTGGAGGAGTTTTGATCTCAAGAAATGAGGAAGTAAAGAAAAGAACACTTTTTCTTGCTACACAGGGTAAAGACAACGAAGAGTTTTACAATCATTCCGAATTAGGATATAATTACAGAATGGATAATATTGCAGCCGGAATTGGAAGGGGACAGTTAGAAACACTCGAAGAAAAAATCATTGCAAGGAGAAAAAACCATGATTTTTATCACGAACTGTTGAAGAATAATGAAAACATTGAATTATTTTCCACTCCAAACAGTGACTTTTATTCTAATTACTGGCTCAATACTGTTATTCTGAAAAATGGACTTTCGAAAGAGGATCTTAGGAATCAATTTTCACAGAATAATATAGAAACCAGATATCTATGGAAACCAATGCATCTTCAACCCCTGTATAAGGACTGCAAATTTTTTGGAAATAATTTATCTGGTACGCTTTTTGACACAGGACTTTGTCTACCGTCAGGAACCAATTTAACGAATGATTGCAGAAATAGAATTTCTGAAGTTTTAGAAAATGAAATTCCCTAAATTTGTCTTTAAAATTTACGGATAGATAGGATTTTATTTTATTTTTGTATCCATTCTTAAAAAGAGTATTAATAAAACAAGGGGTTGAACCTATTTAAATATGAACACAAATAAAGACAATGTACAGCTCTATTAGAAAAAAAATATTTGGAGGTGATAATGTTGTCAATCTCTCAGATGTAAGATATCTTCCCAGATGGATAATACTTGTAATAGATATTATTATTCTGGTCATGTCTTTGTTTCTTTCCACTTATACTATAGAAAAAATTACCCAGAAAGAATTCATTTATCACGAAGATAAAAGTATTGTTTTCGGTTTTATTATTTTGATAAATACAATGTTTATGTATTTATTCAAAACCTATGCAGGAATTATAAGGCACTCTACTTTTATTGACCTTTTTAAACTGCTTATATCATGTTTCTGTACCATGACCGTAGTGGGATTGGTAAACCTGATCTATTTCTGGTCTACCGGAGGGAAATTTATCCTAACCCCGTTCCTTATCCTTTACTTTATTATTTCTTTTATGGGATTATTCCTTTTCAGATTGTATGTGAAAGAATTCTTCCATATTGTCCGGGAATATAGAAGGAGTGCCCTGAAAAAAAGAATTTTGGTTCTTGGTATCGATGAACAATCCATTGCTATAGCCCGTGCTATTTTGGATAACCCAAGTCTGCCTTATCAGGTAGTGGGCTTCCTTACGCAGAGAACAGACTCCAAGAGAGCCTCGCTATTGGGAAAACCTATTTATGAGAAAAGAAGGATAGAAGAAACTACAAAAGAAGACCTTATTATTGACGGGGTTATCATTGTTAAAGAAATGATGTCTAAAGATGAAATGAATTCCTGGGTGAATTTATTTTTAGAAAAAGACTTAAATATATTTAAAGCTCCATCCGTACAGAAGTTAAGAGACAGCGATTTAGGAGGAGCTATCAGAAATCTTCAGATTGAAGACCTTCTCAACAGAAAACCAATAAAAATAGAAAGCGAAGAGGTCAAAAGCAGACACTTCAATAAAAATATACTGGTAACAGGTGGTGCCGGATCTATCGGAAGCGAAATCGTAAGACAGGTAGCCCAGTTTAATCCTGCATTAATTGTGGTTCTGGATCAGGCAGAAACTCCATTGTATGATATTGAGCTTGAAATGAAAGAGAAATTTCCTCATATCAGATTTAAATTTGTTTTAGCGGATGTTTCTAACATACACCGTGTTGAACCGGTATTTCAAACCTACAACTTTTCAATGGTATACCATGCTGCCGCTTATAAGCATGTACCTTTAGTTGAAGAGAATCCTAATGAAGCTATCCGCGTTAATGTTTTAGGATCAAAAAATGTTGCTATTTTATCAAGCCGTTATAAGGTAAACCGGTTTGTCATGATCTCTACAGATAAGGCTGTAAATCCTACCAACGTCATGGGGGCTTCCAAAAGAGCAGCTGAACTGTTTGTTCAATCCTTGCATCATGTGGAAGGGAATACGACCAAGTTTATTACAACGAGATTTGGAAATGTATTGGGATCAAACGGTTCCGTTATTCCACACTTTAAGAGACAGATAGAGGCAGGAGGTCCCGTAACTATTACTCACCCGGATATTGTAAGATATTTTATGACTATTCCGGAAGCTTGTGAACTTGTTCTTCAGGCAGGAACAATGGGACAAGGAGGTGAAATTTTTGTCTTTGATATGGGAGAACCGGTAAAAATTCTGGATCTGGCGCGTAGAATGATCAAATTATCAGGTTTTGAACCTAATATAGATATAAAAATTATTTATACAGGCTTACGACCTGGAGAAAAGCTATATGAAGAGCTTTTGAGTGATAATGCAAAAACACTTCCTACTCATAATGACAAAATCATGATTTCTAAAGACCCTACGATGTCATTCTCGGAAATAGAAACCCTGATTAATCTGATAACAGATGCTTCTGTAATGGAGGATAAAGTAAATGTAGTGAAGCTTTTAAAAACAATTGTGCCTGAGTTTAGAAGTAATAATTCCATCTACGAGGCTTTAGATAAATAAAGGAAAATATAAAGTATATTTGTACAATTTTTAAGATATGAAAAGTAAAATATTGGTTGTATTAGTTACATTTTGGTTAGTTTCTTGTAAAACTAATCCTAATGCCAAAAATGACCTCAATTATATGCAGAATATAGAGAAGGTGGCTGTTGAGTCGTCCTCCAGGAATTCTAATTCGACTATACAAACAGGTGACCAGTTAGTAATTTTGATTACTGCAAAAGATATGGATGTAGTAAAACCGTTCAATCAGAATTATTCTTCATCGGAATTAATTCAGACAAATAATTTTGCTGGAGGAAATACTCCAAATCAAGGGATGACCACGATTTCCGGACCTACTTATGTGGTAGATGTTGATGGGAATATAGATTTTCCAGTACTTGGAAAAATTAATACAACTGGGAAATCTTTGGTTCAATTTAAAGATGAATTACGAGATCGAATGACCAAATATGTAATTAACCCTACTGTAAGTGTAAGACTTTCTAATTTTAAGGTAACCGTATTAGGAGAAGTTAATAAACAAGGAGATTATGTCATTGCTAATGGACAGGGAACTATTTTGAATGCTTTAGGTTTAGCAGGTGATTTGACGATGTATGGAAAAAGAGATGATGTTTTAGTTATTAGAACGGAAAATGGTACAGTAACCCATGGAAGAATTAATTTACAGGATGCAGATTTAATTAACTCTCCATATTACTATCTGAAGCAAGGTGATGCAATTATTGTTTCAGCAAATAATACTAAGAATATTACGTCTAAACAAAATCCTAATACAGGCCTTTATTTAACAGCAGCCTCGATAGCAGTAACGGCTATAGCAGTAGTAGTAGGTTTATTTAAGAAATAAAAAATTAATGGACAATCACAAATCTTCTCTTGTCGAAGTAAGCGATAAAAGTTTTGAAATTAAGTCAATAATAAAACCCTATATTCGAAAATGGTATTGGTTTGTTATTAGTATTATTTTTACATTAATTATAGGATATATGTCATTAAAATTTATGACTCCTATTTTTAATATTCATTCTACAATCCTAATTAAAGACTCAAAAGCAGGATCTTCAAATAATGAAATTAATGTTTTGCAAGATTTATCTGGTTTTGGAGGAATGAAAACAAATAGCGTAGATAATGAAATTGAAATTTTAAAATCTAAAAAGTTAATGAGAGAGGTTGTGAGTTCACGAAACTTACAATCCGATATTTTTGTAAAAGGTAAAATTAGAACTGCAGAACTCTATAAAGAAACATCTCCAATAGTAATAAGAGTATTACAAGAGAAAAAGGTAGAGAAATTACCTAACCAATTGTTTGATTTAAAAATTGATGGGAATAAATTGACTATTTCATCAGATGAACTAAAAAATAAAATAGTTTCGGAATTTGATAGGACAATAAGTCTTCCTCACGCAAATATTATTATATCTAAAAATGGAAAATTTGATCCGTCATCAGTTATAAAAAATGATGTAAACAACCTTAAATTTAGTATAACACCTTTAGAAAATAAAGTTGCGACTTTTCAAGGTGCTTTAAATGTAGGTTTAGTAAACAAAGATGCTACCGTAGTATCATTGGGTTTAAATAACACTCAAGTATCAAAAGCAATTGATATTATTAATTCTTTAGTGGCTGCCTATAATAGAGATGCAATTCTGGATAAAAATTCACAATCAAGAAAAACTTTAGATTTCATTGATGATAGAATAAAAAAACTTTCTATTGAGTTAGGTGATGTAGAGAACGAAAAAGAAAATTTTAAATCTAAAAATCAATTAACGGATATTGTAACTGAGGCTAAAATTAATTTAGAAAGCTCAGCCGCAGCAAGAGCAAAGCAGCTAGAAATTGATGCACAATTAGAGTTAACAAACGTATTAATTGATTTTGTCTCAAAGCAAGGGCAATTTCAAGCTCTTCCTGTAAATGTGGGATTAAATAGTCCTGAAGCAGTTTCAGGAATTACTGCTTATAACCAATTGATTTTACAAAGAAATAGATTGTTAGAATCTGCAACACAAGACAATCCTACTGTAATAGATGTTTCAAAGCAAATCAATACTCTGCGTTCTTCTATATTTCAAAGTTTACAAAGAAATAAAACGGGTCTGGAATTAGCTAGAAATGAATATTTAGGAGAGCAAAATAAAGTGTCAGGTAAAATATCAAAATTACCGTCAATAGAAAAGATTTTCAGAGGTATTGAAAGACAACAACAAATTAAAGAAAACTTATACCTTTTATTACTTCAAAAAAGAGAAGAAACTGCTATATCTGAATCTATTGTTGCTCCAAAAGCTAGGGTAATAGATGAAGCATATGCTTCACCATTTCCGGTATCTCCTAAGAGAACAATTATACTTTTCGTTTCTTTATTAATTGGATTAATAATTCCTTTTATTCTAATTTATTTAAAAGAATTATTTAATAATAAATTAGAGACCAAACATGATTTAGAAAAACTTGTACATGCCCCTGTAATTGCTGAACTTCCTAGTATTGGAAAAGGAGATTCTGAGATTGTTCAAATGAATGATATTACACCAATGGCGGAAGCATTTAGAATTTTAATTACTAATATGAACTTTATGTTGCCTAAAACAACAAGTAAAGGGAAAGTAGTTTTTGTTACTTCTACAGTTAAAGGTGAAGGAAAAACATTTACATCAGTAAATTTGGCATTAACATTGGCCAATCCTAAAAAGAAAGCTATAATAATAGGTTCAGATATTAGAAATCCGCAGCTACAAAGGTATAATCCTGCAAGAAAAGGTTTAATAGGACTTACGGAATATCTTTATTCGGATCAGACTAAAATAGAAGACATTATTCATGAATCATCTTTTAATCCACATTTAGATGTAATATATTCTGGAATGATCCCTCCTAACCCTACAGAGCTTTTATCTAATGGGAAGTATGAGTATTTATTGAATGAGCTTAAGCTGATATATGATTATATTATTCTAGATACAGCCCCATTATTATTAGTTACAGATACATTTTTAATTGCTGATTTAGCAGATATTACAATTTATGTTTCTAGATCTAAATATACAGAGAAAGCTCTTCTTGAATTTGCCAATAATAATATTGATCAAAATAAGATAAAGAATGTAGGCTTTGTTCTAAATGACGTTAGTAGAGAAAATTTAGGATACAGTAATAAATACGGATACGGATATAATAATGTTGAGCATCGAACATGGTTAGATAAAATTAAAAATTTATTTAATTAATGAAACCATATAAAATTGCAGTTATCGGACAGGGATATGTTGGTCTTCCTCTGGCTTTAGAATTTGCAAAGCATTATCCTGTTATTGGATTTGATATCAATATCGAAAGAGTCAATCAACTAAAAGATGGAAAGGATATTACCCTTGAGGCGGACGAAGATAAACTTATCAGTGAAATAAATAATTATTCTGTATTACAAGGATTGCGAGGATATAAAGCAACCAATCATTTATCAGATATTTCCGATTGTAACATTTATATTGTTACCGTACCAACACCGATAGATAAATATAATGCTCCAGATTTAAATCCTCTTATTTCAGCATCAAAAATGCTTGGTGAAATTATTAAGAAAGGAGACATTGTTATTTATGAATCAACTGTTTTTCCGGGTTGTACAGAAGAAGAATGTGTACCTGTTCTAGAGACATATTCTAAATTGAAATTTAATCGAGATTTCTTTGTTGGATATTCTCCTGAAAGAATTAATCCGGGGGATAAGATAAATACACTTACAAGCGTTAAAAAAGTTACCTCAGGATCAAATGAAGAAATTGCTGAAGAAATAGATAATTTATATAAAAATATAATTACTGCAGGAACACATAAAGCTCAAAGTATAAAAGTTGCTGAAGCTTCTAAAGCTATTGAAAATGCTCAAAGAGATGTTAATATCTCTTTTGTAAACGAATTAGCTTTAATTTTTGACAGAATTGGTATAGATACCAATGATGTTTTGGAAGCAGCAGGGACAAAATATAATTTTCTGAAATATAAGCCAGGATTAGTAGGAGGTCATTGCATTTCTGTAGATCCCTACTATTTAGCCCATAAAGCAGAGCAGCTAGGATATAAACCAGATGTCATTTTGTCTGGACGTAGAGTTAATGATTCTATTGCACATTTTATTGCTTCCAAGGTAATAAAACTTCTTATTGCTAAAGGAGGAGTTATCAAAAATTCTGATACCTTGATACTAGGAGTTACATTTAAAGAAAATTGCCCTGATATAAGAAATACAAAGGTTTTAAATATTTATTTTGAATTAATCGAATATGGAATAAATGTAGATATTTATGATCCATGGGCAAGAATTGAAGAAGTAAAAACTGATTATGGTGTTGATATTTTAAATTCTCTAATTGAAGGCAAAAAATACGATTCTGTAATTTTAGCAGTTTCGCACAAGGAATTTCTAGAAATAGATTTAAAAAAATTAAAAAAAGAAAATACGGTAATTTTCGATACCAAGGGATATTTGGATAGAAATTTAGTAGATGGAAGATTATAATAATGAATAATGATTTAAAAAATATCATTAAGAATTCTTTTTACTTATATTTAGTACAAGGTTTAAACTATCTTTTACCACTTATAACGCTACCTTACTTGTTAATTATTTTATCAAGTGAAGATTTTGGTAAATATAGTTTTGCTTTTGCTACATCACAATTTTTAATTTTATTAGTTGATTTTGGATTTAATTTATCTGCAACAAAGAAAATAGCAGAAAGTTCTGAATCTGAAATGTTAGTTAAAGAAATTTATTGGAATATAACAATAATAAAATTTTTTTTATTTTTTATATCAATAATTTTAATAATAGCAGGAATTTTTATTTTTGATAAAATATATTTTTATCGTGAAGGAATAATAATGTCTATGGTGATGGTTCTTGGGACTACCTTATTTCCAGTTTGGTGGTTTCAGGGTCTAAATAAAATGCGACAATTAAGTCTCATAAATATAGTTTCAAAATTACTTACATATCCTTTTCTCTTTTTATTTGTGAAAAAGCCTACGGATTCTCATATTGCCATATTTATACAATCTTTAGCTATTCTAGTTTCAGGTATAATATCAATTATTTATATATATAATACTCATAAATTTTATTTTAAAAATATAAGATTGAAACAAAAGCAAGTATACATTGATGAAATTAAGGAATCATGGTTGATTTTTTTGTCCAACTCTTCAATAAGTTTATATACTAATAGTTTAACATTATTACTTGGTTTCTTTTCATCTTCTTATAATGTAGGATTATTTGGTGCTATGGAAAGAATTATAAGAGTTCTATGTTTTGGAGTTCTTGGCCCAATGAATCAGGCTTGTTTTCCTGTTATTGCAAAATTGAAACTCATTGATTTTAAAAAAGCTAAGAAGATATTTAAAATAATACTGCTTAGTACGTTTTTAATCATGCTAACTACCTTTATTTTTACCAAATTATTCCAAAACATTATCATTGATAAGTTTTTGAAAGAATATAGTAGTTCCAGTGGTTTGTTTAATATTTTTATATTAATGATTTTTCCAATAGCCTTAGGTGGTATCTTAGGTCAGTTAGGATTATTAGGCCTAGGGCATGAGCAGCAAAAAAAAGTTTTTTCAAGAATTTATACTGTAGTAGGAATATTAAGTTTACCTATTTCTATTTTATTAATTTATTACTTTAATGTTAAGGGTGCAGTATATAGTATGCTCTTAGTAGAAACAATAATTTTTGTATCTATGCTTTATTTTATAAGGAAATACAAATATATATAATGAGTTTATTTATAGGATTTACGTTATTGTCATTGTCATTTATAGGATATATTAATGATAAAAAAGTATTGAATCCATTATTTATAATGCCTTTTTTATGGGGATTTATATTGGTCTTATTTAATATTATTCCACATAATATATATCAATTACAGAATCAATTCTTCTTATGTTTACTCCTTTGGATATTATCTTTTATGAGCATAGCTTTTTTTGCTATATCCTTCAAGGTTAATACACAAATATCTTTATTTAGCCCAAAAATATTTACGATTTATTATTATCTAGTGATTGTTTGTGCTCCTTTAGCAATTTTTTTAATAATTACAGAAGCATTGAAAGTCGGACCGGAATTGTTTTTTCTTAAATTAAGATTAATGAATACTGGAATTGATGAAGATTCCACCTTTTCCTTAGGTCCTTTGGCGTATGTTTATAATTTGGCAAATATTGTGTGTTTATTATTTACTTTCTATTTCGAAAAAATTTCGAAAAAGAGGTATTATATTATTTTAATAATAGCAATATTTCTTTCTCTGATAACACTTGCAAGAACAAGTATAGTAATGCTGTTAATAGAGATAATCGTTATTTTATACTTTAAAGAAAAATTAAATAAAAAAACAATTGTAAAATTCGGAGCAACTATTATTATTTTCCTTGTTGTTGTTACATTTTTCAGGTCTTTAGCTCCATGGGAAAAAAGTGTTCCTTTTTTAGAAACTTTTTCTACATATCTTTTTGCCGGAATGCCTGCTTTTGATACTATTAATCATCAGGCTGAGCTACAAACAGGGAGTTATACATTTAGATTTTTTTATGCTGTAGCCAATGCTTTAGGAAATAGTTATGAAGTAAAACAGAATATTCTACCGTATGTGTATGTACCTATGCCAACAAATGTATATACAATTCTTTACCCTTTTTACAAAGATTTTGGATATTCAGGAGTTCTTATATTTGGAAGTATATATGGGTTTATTTTTGGGATTTTATATAAATTTGCAAAATCTAAAAATGATCTTGCAATTATATTATTCGCAATTATTTTTCCTTGTTTAGTTTTGCAATTTATGGGAGAAAATATTTTTCTTAATTTATCAACGTACTTGCAATATCTTATCATTTTATTAATACCCTATTATTTAAAAAGAATATGATTGATATTTTAATGGCCACCTATAATGGGGGGAACTATATAGAAAACCAAATTCTTTCTTTATTATCACAAACTTTTAAAGATTGGAAGCTGTGGATACATGACGATGGTTCTATAGACAACACAATACAGGTAATAAAAAATTATCAGAAACTAGATTCTAGAATTCATTTATTAGAGGATAATGTAAAATGTGGAGGAGCTGCGAATAATTTTTTACATTTATTAAAATACTCATCCTCTGAATATATAATTTTTTGTGATCAGGATGATATATGGATGGAGTCTAAACTTGAAGTTTTATTTAGAAAAATACAAAATGCAACTGAGCCTGTTGCAGTTTACTGTAATGCATATTCCTATGATGGGATAAAAATTACAGCAAATAAGGTTTCTTTAATTAAAAGAAATAATTTAAATAATAGTTTATTCTTAAATAGTGGTGTTCAAGGCTGTTCATTAATGTTTAATAGATTATTGCTTGATAAGCTTATAGATTATCCTGAATATGTTTATATGCACGATCATTATATTACAATGGGAGCTGTTTCTTTTGGAAAATTACTTTTTATAGATGAATCTTTAATGTTATACCGTCAACATAATAATAATGTAACGGGTAATGTACCTGTGAATATTTTGGAAAGATTGAAAGCATTTATCAGTAGAAATAATCCAATTATTGATCAAAAACATTATGAGGCTAATAAAAGTTTTTTTGATAAATTTTATGGTCAATTAAATAACAGGGAATTGAGCGTGTTTAAGGCTTATATTGCATTTCCTAATTTAAATTTTTTCCAAAAGATATTTTCTATATTTAAAAATAATTTTAAAATTGGTAATTCAAACCTTATCTTAATTATTAAGCTTTTAATAAAAAAAACAATTTGATAAATAATGTTATTATCTATAATCACCCCCACTTACAATAGAGCTCATTGCCTTCCAGACCTGTATAAGTCTCTATTGCAAAACGAAGCTAAGAATTGTTTTGAATGGATTATAATTGATGATGGATCAACAGATCAAACCGCTGATATTATAAACGAATGGATATTACAGCAAAAGATTAATATCAAGTATGTTAAAAAACAAAATGGGGGCAAAACCAATGCTTTATTTGATGCTTTTAATTTATGTTTACAAGGAAGATTTTCTGTAGTTATAGATTCTGATGATATTTTGGTAGATGATGCTATTTATTTTATTGAACAACAAACCCTAAACTTAAGCTCTGATGAAATTGGTTTGGTTGTTTTAAAGTCAGATCTTGCAGGAAATTTAATTGGCTCCAAATTTCATAAGGAAACGGCTAGCTACATTGAAATGTATTTTGGAGAAAAAAAAACATTTGGTGATAAATTATTTATTATAAGAACAGAAATATATAAAGATAGCTTAATGAAATCTTTTGAAGGAGAAAAGCTTATTCCTGAATCTGTTTTTTATATAAATATGAGCAAAAAAGGTAATTTTAGGTGTTTAAATCATATACTTTATTGTGGCAATTATTTAGATGATGGTTTATCCTTTAACATTGCAAAATTAGCAGCAGCTAATATTAATGGTTTTATATTCGAAAAGCAACTTCTACAAAAGCAACAGCTTTCATTTGTAGAAAAAATTAAGAATGAAATCAAATATATTTCATATTCTTATTCAGGAAATAGATCTTCTATACAAATCATATCACAATCTGAAAATCCTTGGTTGACTTCTATTCTTTTGATACCTACTTATATAATAACCTATAAAAGGATACATCTAATAAGAAATATTAAATAAAAAGTGAGTTTGAATTAGTTTTTATAATAATTTCCATCACTACAATTTGAACATCGGTTATTAATGTCTTGAAATTTATATTGAGTAGCATATTTCACTGCTCTTCCTTTAATGATAGTACTTTTAATATTCATCGTATTATTTCTTACAATCATGTTTTGTATTTTTGTATTGCTATTATTATTTGCATCAGCCAATAATCCTTGAGTTCCGTTATAAAGCATTGAATAACCTTTTACATGTGTATTTGTTATTTTATTATCCTCAATGAATAGATTTTTAATTGTTGTATCCTTATCTAACCATAAATAAATTGCTGCATTAGTTATATTTGCTACATTATTGTATATATTAATATTTGCTATGTTATAATTTTCCTTTTCCATGGCAGCAATAAACATCATCCGTGTATATCCTGATATAGTATTATTATAAAACTTGGTATTGGAGTTATGAAGTTCTGCGGCACAAGCTACTAGTTTTGCATATATAGAGTTGTTAATAAATTCATTATTATAGACTTCTGAAAATTGAGAATTTATGTATACAGAGGTATGATCTTTATTTTTTTCAGATTTTACTAAATCTATAAATTTATTATTATAAATTTTTATATTTGAACTTACATTTTTTGCTCCATAGCCCGATGCTATTACACAGTTGAGATCACCATTTTTAAAGAAAGATCCTGTAACGTATCCATTTTTTGTATGACCAAATTCAATACCTCTTCTTAAACGATAACCAGTTTTCATATATGAAGTAGAAGCATTGAAATCTATGGTAATATCATTAAATCCAATATTTTCCATTTGAATAAATTTTGCAGGATCTACTGTGTTAAAACCTGAAAATACAATGAAGTTTTTATCATCAAAAAAATCTCCTATAATAAATTCTGAATCTTTACCGATGATTACTGTTTCAGAGCGAAGTTCTATAATATTGCCATGAGCTTTTGCAGCATCGGTGAGACCGAATGAGTTTAATAATATTTTTCCTTTAGGAAGAGTTAATATTTTTTTATTTTTAGAACAGTAATCTATGGCTATTTGTAGTGCTTGTCTATTGTCTGTTCCCTTTTTTCCATTAAAATCAGCTTTAATTCCAAAAAAGTTTCCGTTAATGGTATCGCTCTCAATTTTTAAAGAATCAAATTTTGCATAATTCTTTTGGAATTTTTCTTGCTCAAGAGAATTAGTTACAACATCTTTTTTATTGTTGCAGGCTAAAGCAGTACCAAATACACAAATATAGAACAAGGTAACAATAATTTTAACCATTTTTTTATACTTTTGTGTAAAAATACAAAATTTTGAAATTACTTCATGTTATTAATAGTCTCGAAGGTGGAGGAGCAGAAAAACTACTTGTGGATATAGTACCATTTTTAGTTCAAAAAGGTAATGACGTAGATGTATTATCATTAAATGGAAAAAGGACGGCTTTTTATGAAGAGCTTGAAAAACAAAAATTATGTAGAATTTTTTCATTAGGAAATTCATACCATAATCCTCTGTATATTTTTAAAATTATTTTCTATCTGTCAAAATATGACGTTATCCATGTACATTTATTTCCTTCTATGTATTTTGTTGCATTAGCAAAAATGTTGTCATTTAACAATACAAAAATTGTTTTTACAGAACATAGTACTAGTAATAAGCGTTTAAATAAAAAAATTCTAACACCTATAGAAAGGTTTGTATATTCTTTTTATCAAAAAATTATTTGTATTACTCCGGAAGTCAAAGAACAATTAAGGTTAAAATTAAATCTTAGTTCTGAAAAATTGATTGTTATTGAGAATGGAGTCAATATTGAGAAGATACAGACAGCAATTAAAGCGGATAGATACGAGTTTGGTTATACAGATAGAGATAAAATTTTGATAATGGTAGCTGCTTTTAGAGAAGGAAAAGATCAGGATACTGTAATTAAAACATTGAAAATATTACCTAATAATTTTAAGCTCATACTTGTTGGTGATGGTATTAGAAAATCAAAATTAGAAGATTTGGTAGCAGAATTGGATTTAAAAAATAGAGTTAGCTTTTTGGGTTTTAGATCAGATGTATATTCGTTGTATAAAATGAGTGATATAGCAATACTTAGTTCTCATTGGGAAGGTTTTGGCCTTGTTTCTGTAGAAGCTATGGCGAGTGGAACACCAACGATTGCTTCAGATGTAAGTGGATTAAATAATGTAGTAAAAGGAGGGGGAATCCTTTTCGAGACAGAAAATATTGAAGAGTTGAAAAAAAATATCTTGGAGTTAATAGAAAATCCTGAATTATATAATAAAATTTCCAATGCTGGGATTGAGAAAAGTAAGAAATATAATCTTGACAACACTATTAAAAAGCTACTTAATCTTTATGACCAGATAAATGATAAATAAGTTATTGTGCAGATAATTTTTATTCTATTACTATTTACTATTATTTATGAGATGACATCTTATAATTCTTTAATATATAAGAATTATAAAAAAAACATCTTTATAGCAATTGTGATTCTATTAATCTTTATATCGGGATGGAGAGAGGTTGGAAGCGATAATGACAGTGGTATGTATTATGTGTTTTTCAATGAAGTCGGGGAAAAAAGCTACAATGATATTTTATTTCATAATGATGGTAGAATAAAAGAAATAGGATATTTATTATTAAATAAAATATTCAATAGCTTAGGATTTAGACCATTTCTTATTTTTTGTGTTATGGTTTCAATTGGTATCAAGACATATTTATTATATAGATTTACCAGATTTCCGTTTTTTTCTGTTTTTGCTTATTTTATCTTATTTTTTTATTTACGAGAGTTTACGCAGATACGAGATGCTTTAGCAACATCATTTATATTATTATGTATAATGATGTATATTAAAAGGAAATATTTTTTTTCATGTTTATACTTTTTATTAGGAATTTCCTTTCATAATATAGCTCTGGTATGCATTGGAGTTATTTTACTATGGGAGCTATATAGATTTAAAAACTGGATTTGCTACCTTTTTTTTATTTTAATAATTGTACTTAAAATTTATATGCCAAACTTGGAATATTTATCAAATTCTCTGCTGCCTGGGCAACTCACATACTATGTTACAGAAAATGCTTTCAAAAATTTTAGAACAGGTTATTTTCTTCCTTTACTTTCGCTATTTTTATTAATTGTTTTTTGCATAAACAAAATAAGGTTAAAAGATAATTTTTTATATTTTATATCAATACTGACTTTCGTATCTTATATATATACTTTAAACAACATGGTTTTGGTCAGAGTACCAAATATTCTTTTTTTTGGTAATATAATTGCTATAGGAAGTACAAAGTATATAACAAATAATGTTCGTTGGATTATGCTTTTAATTTTGGTAATTTATTGGGTGAAAGTTTCGTTGATTTTTAACTGATAAACCAAATTGTTCTAGAATTTTCCAAGTATTGTTCTAAGATACAATTAATCAATTAAATGTCTGTATTGAATTAGATGATTCAAAGTTATAATTTAAAAATACAAATAAATAAATTACTGCTTAGTAATTTATTTTAAACACATAAAAGATGAAAAAAAAAGTTTTACATGTAGTCTCTGTGCCATTTTCTATCTCTTATTTTTTGGGAGAACAATTTAAGTATTTTAATAGGTATAAGCAAAGTTACAAATTTTTTGTAGCTTGCTCCCCCTCGGACAATCTACAAGATTTATCAGTTAAATATGATTTTCAAAGTTTTGGTATACAGATTAATAGGGCAATAACTCCTTTTCAAGATGTAAAAGCTATTTTTAAGCTTCGAGAATTTATTGTAGAAAATAATATTGATATAGTTATAGGACATACCCCAAAAGGAGGAATGATAGCTATGTTAGCTGCACTGTTGTCAGGTGTAAAAAGCAGAATTTATTTTAGGCACGGATTGGTATATGAAACTAGTACAGGGTTTAAAAAAAAATTATTAAAAATAATTGAAAAGCTTTCAGGTAGGATTGCAAATAAAGTTGTTTGTGTAAGTAACGGGATTAAAGAAAAAAGTATTTTTGATAAGCTGAATGAGGATTCTAAAAATATAGTACTTGGAAGAGGGACATGTAATGGAGTTGATTGTAATAATCAATTTAATCCTATGACAATAAATTATTTAGAAGTTAACAGGCTTAAGAATGAGCTCAATATTTATGAAAATGATATTGTTTTTGGATTCGTAGGAAGGCTTGTAAGGGATAAAGGTATTAATGAATTGATTGAAGCTTGGTCTTATTTCTCTAAAAAATATAATAATGTAAAGCTCCTTCTTGTTGGGCCAATAGAAGAAAGGGATCAGATTTCACAAAAAACTATTGAAATTATTTATAAAAATGATTCGATTATTCATGTGGGTGAAGTTGAAGATACGGTAATGTACTATGCTTTAATGAATATTTTTGTCTTGCCTTCTTATCGAGAAGGGTTTCCTACAGTTATATTGGAAGCCTCGTCTATGGAATTGCCAATTATTACAACCAATGCAACTGGATGTAGAGAAGCAATTGTAGAAGGAGAAACAGGGATTATAACATCAATTAATGCGGAAGACATATGTCAAAGTTTTGAATTTTTTATTCAAAATTTAGACAAACAAAAAGAATTTGGAATAAAAGGGAGAGAATTTATTATTAAAAATTTTGAGCAGACAAAGGTTTGGGACATCATCGAAAAACAAATATTATGAAAATTTTATTTACTGGTTGTAATGGCTTTATTGGAAAGAATGTGATTCCTTTGCTTCGCGAAAAATTATTTAATGTTAAGACCCTTGGAACACATGATGCAGATTTTGTAAGGGATATAACAAAAAGACTTCCTTTATTTGAAGAAAGTTTTGATATTGTTTTTCATGCAGCTGGTAAAGCACATTCAATTCCCAAAACAAAAAAAGAGGAAAAAATATTTTATGATGTAAATTATGAAGGTACTAAAAACCTTTGTCAAGCATTAGAAGAAAATATTCCTAACATTTTTATTTTTATAAGTACTGTGGCAGTGTACGGAAAAGATCGTGGTAATAATATTAGTGAAAATACCCCACTTGTAGGCATTACAGCTTATGCCAAAAGCAAGATTAAGGCGGAGGAATTTCTCATTGAATGGTGTAGAAAAAATGGAGTGAAATTATTTATTTTCAGACCATCATTAGTTGCGGGATCTAATCCTCCAGGAAATTTAGGAGATATGATTCAAGCAATAAAAAAAGGAAGATATTTTAATATTGCAGGCGGAAATGCAAGAAAAAGTATTTTTTGGGTTGAAGATTTCGCTAAGCTTACTGAACTAACTATTATAAATAAAGGTGGGATATATAATGTTTGTGATAATTTGAACCCAACTTTTAAAGATATATCAATAACAATTGCAAAATTACTTAATAAAAAGTCACCTAATAATATTCCTAAATTTGTTGCTAAGACAATAGCTCTTGTTGGGGATATATTAGGTAATAAAGCCCCAATAAACTCAAATAAATTAAAAAAAATAACAGATTCGCTTACTTTTTCAAATGAAAAAATACAAAAAGAATTAAGTTTTTCTCCTTCTGATGTAATTGAAAATTTTAAAATATAATTATGGAATATTTAATTATAACAGTTGTCTTATTTATTTCAATACTGATATATTTCAGAATTGCAGATCAATATAATATTATAGATAAACCCAATCACAGAAGTGCTCACACCCAAATTACATTAAGAGGGGGAGGAATTATTTTTCCTATTGCATTTATTGTTTTCTGCTGTTTTAATCTACAAATGGCTGTTGAACATTATTGGTCTTTCGGTTTGGGACTTCTGGCAATCTGTTCCATCAGTTTTATCGATGATATCAGAACATTATCAAACAAAATCAGACTTTCGGTTCATTTTGTTTCGGTGGTCCTGCTTTTATATTTTACAAGTGCTTTTACTTTAATGCCTTTTTGGGTATGGCCAATACTTTTTGTAGTGATAATTGGGACTCTCAATGCTTACAATTTTATGGATGGTATCAATGGAATGACGGGAATTTATAGTCTTGTAGTTCTTGGCTCTCTGGCATATATTAATAAAGATATTATACAATTTACAGATGAAAGCTTTATTATTTACCCAATTCTGGCATGTCTTGTTTTTCTCTTTTTTAATTTTAGAAAAAAAGCAAAATGTTTTGCTGGGGACGTTGGTAGCATGGGAATTGGTTTTTGGGTAATCGGTCTCATTACTCTTCTTATCATGAGAACCGGGGAGTACAAATATATTTTGTTACTTTCAATTTACGGGATGGAAGTTGTACTTACAATTATTGAACGTATATTATTAAAAGAAAATATATTTGAAGCCCATAGAAGACACCTGTATCAGCTCTTTGCTAATGAGAAGAAAGTTTCCCACTTAATGATAAGCTCCGTATATGCAGCTAGTCAGTTATTGATTAATATATTTTTAATTCATTCACAACTTCCTGTTTGGGCCATTATTTTGATTATATTTATTCCCGCAGGTGGAATATATTTGGGATTGAAATGGAGATTAAAAAAAGAATATAATTTATAAAAACAACAAAAAATGAAAATAAAAGAAACACCATTAAAAGATTGTTATATTATTGAACCAACTATATTCGAAGATGAAAGAGGCTATTTCTTCGAAAAATTTAATGAGAAAAAATTTGAAGAACTGACCGGTATGAATGGACATTTTGTTCAGGATAATATTTCAAAATCTTCATATGGTGTACTAAGAGGATTGCATCTTCAGAAAGGGGAACATGCTCAGGCCAAACTGGTATCTTGTCTGGAAGGTAAAGTTTTTGATGTAGCGGTTGATTTAAGAAAAGATTCACCAACATTCGGAAAATGGTTCGGCGTTGAATTGACGCCCGAAAATAAACTTCAACTTTATGTTCCCCGCGGCTTTGGACATGGTTTTTCTGTTTTGAGTGAAACAGCAGTTTTTGCATATAAATGTGATAACTTTTATAATAAAGACTCTGAAGGAAGTGTTATTTGGAACGATCCGGATTTGAATATTGACTGGAAATTACCTATTGACGTTGTTATCCTTTCTGAAAAAGACAAGTTATTGCCTAAATTTTCTGAACAAAATTTTTAAATAATATTCTGAAAACCACTTTTCTAAAGTGGTTTTTATTTTTAGAGCTTACTCTTTTATTATTTTGTATCTTTGCAGACTCAAAATCAAAAAGATGCGCACAAAATCTGTAGGGAAGAAGAAAATCAATGTTGTAACTCTTGGATGTTCCAAGAATGTATACGATTCTGAAGTATTAATGAGCCAGCTTAAAGCCAATGGAAAAGATGTGGTTCATGAAGATCGCGGAGATATTGTGGTGATCAATACTTGCGGATTTATTGACAATGCTAAAGAAGAATCTATCAATACTATCCTTGATTATGTAGACGCCAAAAACAGAGGTGAAGTAGAAAAAGTCTTTGTTACAGGCTGTCTTTCTGAAAGATACAAGCCGGACCTTATTAAAGAAATCCCCGATGTGGATCAGTATTTTGGAACAAGAGACCTTCCGGTGCTTCTTAAGCACCTTGGGGCAGACTATAAACATGAACTTGTTGGAGAGAGATTGACAACTACTCCAAAACATTATGCATACCTTAAAATTTCAGAAGGTTGCGACCGTCCTTGTTCGTTCTGTGCTATACCTTTAATGAGAGGAGGACATGTTTCTACTCCTATTGAAAAACTGGTTTTGGAAGCTCAAAAACTGGCAAAAAAGGGAACAAAAGAAATTATCCTTATTGCCCAGGACCTTACTTACTACGGTCTTGATCTTTATAAAAAACGTGCTCTGGGAGAACTTCTAAAAGAACTTGTAAAAGTTGAAGGTATAGAGTGGATTCGTCTTCATTATGCTTTCCCAAGTGGTTTCCCTGAAGATGTTCTCGATATTATCCGTGAAGAGCCGAAAGTGTGTAATTACATCGATATTCCTCTTCAGCACATCAACTCTGATCTTCTAAAATCCATGAAGCGCGGAACCACTCATGAAAAAACCAATGCATTACTGGCTAAGTTTAGAGAAAAAGTTCCGGATATGGCTGTTAGAACTACTTTAATCGTTGGATATCCGGGAGAAACTGAAGAAAGATTCCAGGAATTGAAAGATTGGGTAAGAGAACAAAAATTTGACAGACTGGGATGTTTTACTTATTCTCATGAAGAAAATACAGGAGCTTACGTACTGGAAGATGATATTCCGCAGGAGGTAAAAGAAGCAAGAGTGGAAGAGATCATGGAACTCCAATCACAAATTTCTTGGGAAAAGAATCAGGAAAAGATTGGAAAAATTTTCAGATGTATTTTCGATAGAAAAGAAGGGAATTATTTTGTTGGAAGAACAGAATATGATTCACCTGATGTAGATAATACGGTTCTGGTTTCAGCAGAAGAAACATATATTTCTATAGGAGAATTTGCTGATGTTAAAATAACTTCAGCAGAGGAATTTGATTTGTATGGAGAACTTATCTGATAATCTGTCTCTTACATCCAATATCTTACCAGATTATTTTTCCTAATATTACTAAAATATAACAGGATTTATATAGATTGTAAATTTTAAATAACGTTGATTTTCAACGCATTGTGTTTTTGATCTATAAATGTCATTTATTTTTTTTATATAAAATGAATAAATTTCAAAATTATATCTTAAATTTGCGCAATAAGCAATGTTTTAAAATCAAATGCTTCAATAAGTTGCCTTTCTGACAGGTTTAAATATAATCTTGAAGATGAGCACAAGTTGGGATGCATTTTCCATTTTGGAAATATTGATGGAAAATAGTGTAATTTAAATCTTAAAAACTTATGAAAAAATTTTTATTAACAGCGACAATGCTCGTTGGCCTTTCGGCAGTTTCCAAGGCTCAGACAACGGGTCGTGTTGGTATTAACACAACTGCACCAGCCGCAACGTTAGATGTAGTAGCTAATACTACCGACAATGCTAGACCTGATGCCTTGCTAGTCCCTCGTTTGTCAAGAGCACAGTTGGCAGCTAAAGATGCAGCATATACGGCTGCTCAAAATGGAGCCCTTACATTTGTTAGTACTCTGGATGGTTCTGCAGCTGGTAAAACAGTGAATGTTACTGCAACAGGATTCTATTACTATGACGCTCCAAATTCTGTTTGGGTTGCTGTAGGAGGTGGTGGTAGTGCAACACCAAGTTTCCAGATTCAAAAAGGTAGACTTCACTCTCTAAATGCTCCTATTACATGGGCAGCAGATGATTATTCTGTCGTGACTACTGCCATGGGAGGAACTAGTCAGCTATTATTGCCTGCGGCAACGTCATTGCCATTAAACTCAGTAAGATGTGTATCTGCGAACGGTCCAGGTAACATAGGTTGGGATCCAGCAGCAGTTGCGGGTATAACTAGAGGAATGAATAGCATACCATCAACGATAACTTCAGGTGGATCTTTCTGCTTTATTGTAGTTAGCAATGCTGGTGTAAATAACTGGGGTATTCTTTCAGGTAGATAATAACTTTAAATTTTAGACAGATGAAAAAAATCATATTAGCACTGTTTGTATCATTAGGTACATTGGCAAGTGCACAGGCTTTATCTAACGGTGTGATTGCAAACACTTTCCCTAATGAAAATATTTTCTTAGATGCTTCTACAAATAATAGTGCTGCAGTAAATGATGGTAAAGGTCTATTGTTTCCTACAACGGATTTAACAGCTTTTACATTTAAAGTGGCTAGTTTAGATGGTATTAACTTTCCTACTGCTTATGATGGTATGATTGTTTTTAATATTGGTGTTGGTAACACGCTTACAAATGATGGTGTTGTTTCTACACCAGTAAGCCGTGGGTACTACTATTTTGATAACCCAAATAAAAGTACTGATGTTACCGGAGGTAGATGGTTGCCAATAGGTGGAGGTAGTGCTAAATTTGACGTAACCTCTGCTGAAACAGCTACCAATACATTAGTAGCAAGCAAGCAGGTTTATGCTATCAAAGGAACATTTGCCGCTACAGGAAGCTCGACAGCTGTAAATATTCCAGCGCCGACAGGTATGACTGCTTTATACGGTATTACTATTTATAAAGCAGGTACAAACACTGTATATGACAGAAGTTTGTATTCTTATACAATTGCAACTACTGCAGGAAATGCAATTACAGGGTCACCAAGTATGTCAGTAGTATATCCTGCTGGAACATATGACTATGTAATAGAATATTTAAAATAAGATCAATACTTATTAATATACTAAACCAATGAGCGATCATTGGTTTTATTTTTTACATACTCTCTTGATTTGAGATTATAAAATCTTGCTTATTGGTATAATTTGATATTCATATATAAAGTAGTTGATTAGAATGATAAGATGTTATTGGGGCAGTAAATCCATGTTAAAATAAATATGAGTGATTTACCTTATAACTCTAAATGACTTCTATTAAAGATGTTTCATATGGATGATATCTTAAATTATTTGAATCATTTATATATTTTTAGGCTATAATATTGTAATTTTATAAAATATATAACAATTTGATTTGCAATAACATATTGAATTTTAAATTTGAATTTTATTGATGAAAAGTTAAATATGTTAACTTTTAAGTATTTTTTTTAACGTTTTTTAACAATGGTGTCTAAAACCCCTGATAATAGGAAGTTACAGGCTTTGTTAACATATTATTTACTTTTCATTAACGGTTTTTAACACATGGAGTAGGGACTTTACAACATTCCTTATACTTTTGCTCCGTCAAAACCAATAAAATTCAAGATGATGAAAAGATTCATTCTCGTAATCATAATGATGATTTCAACCCTAGGTGTTTATTCTTTTACAAATAACACCTTAGATGCGAAGAAAACAAGTTATGCATCGTACTACCACGATAAATTTAACGGTAGAAAAACAGCAAGCGGAGAAATCTTTAGTAATTCAAAGTTTACCGCTGCAAACAGAACGCTTCCGTTTGGGACTAATATTAGAGTTACCAATCTGAACAATGGAAAACAGGTGATAGTGAAGATTAATGATAGAGGGCCTTTCCATGCATCAAGAGCATTAGATATTTCTAAAGCTGCGTTCGATGAAATCGGAGATACCAATAGAGGTACTATTCCGGTTGAATATGAAATTGTCGACTAAATTTATGATTTAAATTTAAAAAAGCCAGCTGAATCAGCTGGCTTTTTACTTATAATCAGGCCTTTCTAGACATCTAATTCCAATAGGGCGGGACAATGATCCGAGTGAACAGCTTCCTTTAATATAACGGCTCGTGACAGCTTATCCTTCAAAGTGTAGGTTGCAAAGTTATAATCCAACCTCCAGCCTTTATTTTTAGCTCTGGAATTCTGTCTGTAGCTCCACCATGTATAATTGTCCGGTTCATTATTGAAGAAACGGAAACTGTCAATCAGCTCACATTCTTCAATAAAGTCAGTCATCCATTCCCTTTCCATCGGCAGGAAGCCGGAAACGTTCTTTAAACGTATCGGATCATGAATATCTATGGCCTGGTGGCAAATATTAAAATCCCCCGAAATAATAAGGTTAGGAATCGTTTTTCTTAGTTCTTTTATATAAGCCAGGAAATCATGGCAAAACTGCATTTTGAATTCTAACCTATCGATATTGCTGGCAGAAGGTACATAAACTGAAATGACAGAGTAGCCGTCAAAATCCGCACGGATGATTCTTCCTTCATTATCATAGCTTTCAATACCACATCCATATTCAATATGATCAGGTTTGATTTTTGACGCAATTCCGACGCCGCTGTAGCCTTTTCTTACTGCAGAATGCCAATAACTATGATAACCGATTTTTTCGAGGCTTTCAATGTCTATCTGATCGTTGCCAGCTTTGCTTTCCTGAATACAGATAATATCCGGATCAGCAATCTTCAGCCAGCCCAGGAAATCCTTTGTAAAGGCAGCCCTGATTCCGTTAACGTTGTACGTGATTAACTTCATGGGTTTTTGATGAAAAATTTAAAGTGTTCGTTATGTTTTGTAGGGAAAAATTCCGTGATATCATAATCCGCTACCTGATGAATATAAAAAGGATCTTCCTTAATGATCTCTTCAACTTCATTTTTAGAATAGGCATCCGCAAGTATGATCCCTCCTGTTCTTGGCTCTTTTCTGCCGGAAACAATAAAGTTTCCGGAATTATAGTGTTTTTCAAGAAAATTGTTGTGCTCCGGGATAAAACGTTCTACATTTTCCAGAGAGGTTTTATAGGTTAGTGAAATAATAAACATTGTTTTTTTGCTAAGATATGAACTCTTCGAGACTATTAAAAGAGGTTGCAAAAAAGAAGCGGCAAAAATCATTCGATTTTTGCCGCCTTAAACCCAAAATTTTAAATAAACTATGAAAAAAACTACTTGGGTTCTAAAATACTGATAGGAATAATACATTCTTCCAATGAAATTCCTCCATGCTGGTAGGTCTCTTTATAATAATTCACAAAGTGATTGTAATTTTTCGGATAAGCCAGGAAAATATTGTTTTTTGCAAAAATATATTTTGAGCTTAAGTTTCCTTTAGGCAGGAACAGCTTTTCAGGATTGGTAACAGCCCATACATCGCTGTCATCATAAGTTAAGCTCTTTCCGGTTTTGTAACGGATATTGGTGGATGTTTCTCGATCACCAACCACTTTGCTTGGTTTTTTAACATACACTGTTCCGTGGTCTGTAGTGATGACAAGCTTATAGCCGTTTTCTGCTGCTGCTTTAATGATCTTAAGCAATGATGAATTCTCAAACCAGTTTAAGGTAAGGGATCTGAACGTTTTATCATCACGGATCAGCTGGTCTACGATATGATTATCAGTTTTAGCATGCGAAAGAATATCAATAAAGTTATAAACAATCACCAAAAGGTCATTATTTTTATGCTGATTGAAGTCATCATAGATTTTTCGTTCAAAATCAGCATTCAGAACTTTAAGGTATTTCATCGATTTAGATCCCAGGCCGATTCTTTTCATCTGGTCTTCAAGGAAATCACGCTCAAATTCATTTTTGTTTCCTTCCTCATTATCATTAAACCACTTATCCGGAAAGCGTTTCTCGATTTCGGACGGCATCAGTCCCGCAAAGAAAGAATTTCTTGCATACTGGGTTGCGGTAGGGAGAATACTGTAATAATAATCCTCCGAAATTTTATTGTAGTATTTGGTGAATAAAGGCTCAATAACCTTCCATTGGTCAAAACGGAGATTATCTACCATAAGGAGAAGAACTTTTTCCTTTTCTACTTCCGGTTTTATTTTTTCTTTAAAAAGGGTGTGGCTCATCAAAGGTTTATCAGAGTCGGTAAGCCAGCCTTCGTAATTTTTTTCAATGAATTTGGCAAACTGGATATTTGCTTCTTCTTTCTGTGACTGAAGGAGGTCGGAAAATTCATTATCCTCCACCTTATCAAATTTAATTTCCCAGCTTAAGATCTTCTTATAATATTCTGCCCATTCCTGGTAAGTCCGGATATAAGAAAGCTCCATAGACAGGTTTCTGAATTCCTGCTGGTATTGAAGTATGGTTTTCTGCTCCACAAGATTATCCTCCTGCAGATTCTTTTTTAATGATAATAAAATCTGGTTAGGATTTACAGGTTTTAAAATGTAGTCTGCAATCTGTGATCCGATGGCTTCCTCCATAATATGTTCCTCCTCACTTTTTGTTACCATTACGATCTTTAAGGAGTTGTCTTTCTCTTTAATCATGGGAATGGCTTCCAGTCCGGAAATACCGGGCATATTTTCATCAATAAGCGTTAATGCAAACTTCTCTGAATCCATCAGCTCAAGAGCTTCATTCACATTGTTAACAGGGGTTACCTGATAACCTTTTTTTTCTAAGAATACGATATGGGGTTTGAGTAAATCTATTTCATCATCTATCCATAATATCTTTTCCGACATAATTTAATTTTTTACATGGTTATTGCATCAAAATGTTGACCAATTCAATTTAATTTCTCACAAATTAGAGACACTAAAAGTTAAATATTAGTTAAATGAAACCCTGTTCATTATTATTGATATTCAACTTCTTTAAAAACCGGTCTTTATATAGTCCAAAGCTCTTTCCAGAACTTCATCTTTTTTGTTTTGTATCCCTTTCACAGTGGGTTTTATGATAATATCCGGGATAATTCCTATCCTCTGCGTTTCTTTTCCGTCCGGATAATAGGCTCCGAGCCCAGTAAAGCACGTATCCAGATCAGCAACTTTAAACCTGATCACATCACCGTTGGCCCCTGAAGTATTACTTCCGATTACTTTGGCTTTCGGATGCTGCTTAAACATCATGGCTGTTGTTTCTGCCTGGCTCTGGGTATTCTCGTCTACCAGAACAATAACATTTCCTTTATAGTAATCCGGGTTCTTTCTGCCGATGCTGTTTTTTAAGCTATAAAATTTACTCAAATAATCTGTTTCCGGAAAATTAAATTGATAATAAATTGTTTTTTCAGGAAGAATCAGCCTGCTCAAAGGGAAAATGGTCTGTTTAGGATAATTTCTGAGGTCGAAAATAATGAATGATGTAAATTTTAAATCCTTATACATATCACCCACATCGCTTTTTTCAAGAATACCCATATTGACGTAGCCGATCTTTTTATCTGCATCTAAAAATTTCCATTTGTCCGGAACAGCCGGCTTTTCTCCTGCAATATCTGTAAGGAGATAGGTTTTTACTGTCAAAGCCAAATTTTGTCCGTCACGCTCTATTTTAAGCCTGATAGAATCATTATTGCTGAACAGAAAAAGATTTTTCACTTTCGCGATCCTTCCCCAGGAATTGGAAGCTGGAACATATTTACCAAAACTGTTGACCAGCTGAGGGATTGTCCTGCCATTCACATCATAAATAATATCACCGATTTTCAATGGTATTTCTTCATTGAATTTATTTTTTTTGATCTTGGTTACAACCAATTTTCCTTCCGCATAGATATATTCTGCAGGAACCTTTCTTCTTCCATATTGGTTGGCATTGATTAAGGGCGAATATAGGAAGGCATGGGAATCATCAGTTTTTGCCACCAGTTGCGCAAGGGTCAGGTGATAGCTTTCATCATTGTCGATACTGAGGAATTTGGGAATCATTTCCGTTAATACATCATTCCAGTTTTCATCGGTCAGATACTTATAAGGAAAGAAATACTCTACCAGATTCCAGTACCTGAAAAGCTCTAACAGCGCTGTCTTTTTAGACATATATTTTGAGCCGTAAGAATTTTCATTCCTGAAGAAAACCTTTTTTCCTCCTTTTCCAAAATAATGGCTGCTTCCTAAATTTCTGTTCTTTTGGATAAATAAGAGCTGTTCGGTTACTGTTTTACTGAATATTTGTTCATTACTCATCCAGCCCGGGTCAAAGTTTCTCAGAAAATATATTTTCGTTTTATCTTCTTTCAGGCATTTTTTACATTCATCCACTTTTCCAAGACTGCTGATCCATTCGGAATATAATTTGTTCAATTGGTTTTTATCTTGGATGTGTTCAAGCTCTTCGATTTTTTTAAAAAGCTGCTGGTCCCAATCAAAATCCCCTTTAGCAACCTGAGGATGATAATATTTCAAAAATCCCCAGACCTTACACAACGATTCAAGTTTTTGTACTTCTAATAGAGTTTGGGCAGAAAAAAGTAAGCTGAAAAAAAATAAAATAAAAAGAGAAACTTTTCTCATTAAAATGAAGGGTTATTAATGGATCAAAGATATATTTTTAAACTAGAATATGCAGAAAACATCTGTGCAAATCCTTACAATCTGTGATTAAAAAATAAAACATAGATTTCATCAGGAAAATAGCGGGAAGGAATTCTTTAACATCAATTTAATGACGCTTACAATTTAAAATCCCTAACTTTGTTTACTAATATTGACGTTTCAATGCAGAATAAGTTAAAGATCATCAACGACCCCGTTCATGGTTTCATTAGAATCCCACATGAAATTTTATTTGACGTTATCGAGCATCCTTACTTTCAAAGATTGAGAAGGATAGGGCAAACCGGTCTTCTGAATCTTATCTTTCCCGGAGCTACCCATACAAGGTTTCATCATGCACTGGGAGCGATGCATCTGATGTTTACAGCATTGGAAACCCTGCGTCAGAAAGGCATAAAAATTTCAGAGGAAGAAGAAAAAGGGGCAATGCTTGCTATTTTGATGCATGACATTGGGCACGGGCCGTTTTCTCATGCCTTGGAAAATATGCTGATGGATGATTGGCATCATGAAAAGCTGTCTTTATTATTAATGAATAAGCTGAATGAGGAATTTGACGGCCAGCTTTCCGTAGCCATTGAAATGTTTCAGGGGAAATATCACAGGAAATTTTTCAACCAGCTGATATCTTCCCAGCTTGATGTAGACAGGCTTGACTACCTGAACAGAGATAGTTTTTTTACGGGTGTTTCAGAAGGAAATATCAACACGCAAAGGATTATTTCCATGATGAATGTTTGCAGCGAAGGCGAATTGGTAATCGATACCAAAGGAGTATATTCCATTGAAAACTTCCTTACCGCCAGAATGTTTATGTACTGGCAGGTATATTATCATAAAACTTCGGCGCTGGCAGAATTTCTTTTGGTTAAAATTCTGGAAAGAGCCAAGTATCTCATTTCTGAAGGGATGGACCTGCCCGCAGGAGAAAACCTGAAATATTTCCTGAACCGCGGTAAAAGCTCAGCGACTGATGAAGATATTTACAGATTTACACAACTTGACGATAATGATATAATTCATGCGATGAAATCATGGCAGGATTCTGAAGACTTTATTCTTTCCTATTGGTGCAAATGTGTGATCCAGAGAAACCTGCCGAAAACGGTTATCTCAACTCATCCTTTTAAGCGAAAATTCATTGAGGAAAAAATAAAAAATACCAATGAATTTTTCGGAATCAATAATGGAAAAGAGCTTGTACATGAGATTAAAAGAAAATTACTGCCTTATGACACCAAAAAACAGCCTATTTATCTGCTTCAGAAAAATGGTAAAAAAATAAGGCTGGAAGAGTCGCAGGACCAGCTGTTATCAGGTCTTATGGTTCACAAGACGGCCAGGTATATTCTTACCTTTCCAAGAGATATTTCTCAGATAATATCTTAAATAATCTTAAAATTCACGTTCCGAAAATCAAAAAATGTTTGCGAATTACAGAATTTCTTATCTTTGCAGAATATGGAATTTACAGCTTCGCAAATTGCAAGTTTTATTGACGGACAGATAATAGGCGACGAAAGTACGGTTATTACAGGGGTTTCACCAATTGAAAATGGTGAATCAGGACATCTTTCTTTTATAGCACAGGATCGATTTTCACATTTTTTAAATACCTCAAAATGCTCCGTAATTATTGTTTCGGAAAAACTTATAGATAAAGTTAATTATAATCCTACCTTAATTGTTGTAAAGGATGCTTACCTTTCTTTCCAGATTTTAATGAATCTGTACCAGGAAATGCAGGGAAGAAAAGAAGGAATCGAAAATGGTTCTTCTATTCATGATACTGCTGTGGTTGGTGACAAGGTGTACATCGGGGCATTTACTTATGTCTCGGAAAAAGCCAAAATCGGGGAAGGTTCACAAATTTATCCGCATGTATATATCGGTAAAGGAGTTAAGATCGGTAAAAACTGTAAAATTGACAGTGGAGCCCGTATCTACGATTACTGTATTATCGGGGATAACTGTGTGATTCATTCCAATACGGTTGTAGGAGGTGACGGGTTCGGTTTCCAGCCTACTGCAGAAGGATTTAAAAAGATTCCTCAGCTTGGAAACGTCATTATAGAAGATGATGTGGAAATTGGCTCAAATTGCAGTATCGACAGAGCTACCATTGGTTCCACCATTATCGGAAAAGGAACAAAGATCGATAACCTGATCCAGATTGCCCATAATGTAAAAATCGGTCAGAACAACGTTATTGCAGCACAGGCCGGAATTGCAGGATCTACTACCATCGGAGACTGGAACCAGATTGGCGGACAGGTAGGAGTGGTAGGCCATATCAAAATTGGTAATCAGGTGAAAATTCAGGCTCAGAGCGGTGTGAATTCCAGCGTTAATGATAAAGAAACATTGTACGGATCTCCTGCAATAAGCTATAACGACTATCTTAGAAACTATGTCCATTTCAGGAATTTTACTGAAATTGTAAAGCGAATAAATAATCTTGAGGAGATCTCAAAAGATAAAACTAATGAGTGATATGCAAAAAACGCTCCAGAAAGAAGTAACACTTTCCGGAATTGGCCTTCATACAGGTAAAGAAGTAAAACTTACCATTAAACCAGCAAAAGAAAATACAGGATTTGTATTCGTAAGAACGGATCTTGAGGGACATCCCCAGGTAGAAGCTGATGTTAATTATGTAGTAGCAACAGAAAGAGGAACAACATTAGAGAAATTAGGTGTAAAAATCACTACCTGTGAGCACCTGTTGGCAGCATTGGTTGGATGTGATATCGATAATGCGATCCTGGAAATGGATGCTTCCGAGCCCCCAATTTTAGACGGATCCTCAAAGTTTTTTGTTGAAGCTATTGAAAGTGTGGGAATTGCAGAGCAAGGCGTTGCCAGAGAATACCTGGTTATAAAAGAAGTGCTGAGCTATACAGATCCGGCTTCCGGGTCGGAAATTACAATCATTCCTTCAGATACTTACGAAGTAACGACCATGGTGGATTTTGGAACCAAAGTATTGGGGACTCAGAATGCCACTCTTAAAAATATTTCAGAATTTAAAGACGAAATTTCCTCTGCCAGAACGTTCAGCTTCCTGCACGAACTGGAAATGCTTCTGGATCATGGCTTGATCAGAGGTGGAGATATTTCTAATGCCATCGTTTATGTAGATAAGGATCTTACTCCGGATACTACAGAAAAACTGAAAAAAGCGTTTGGAAAAGATAATGTTTCTATCAGACCCAACGGTATTTTAGATAACCTTACACTGAATTATCCTAACGAAGCGGCAAGACATAAATTACTTGATGTGATCGGGGACCTTGCATTGGCTGGTGTAAAGATAAAAGGGAAAGTTATTGCCAATAAACCGGGGCACTTTGTGAATACCCAGTTTGCAAAAAAACTGAACCGTCAGTGGAAGCTTCAGAAAAAGAAAAATGTACCTGATTTCGATCTTACCAAAGAACCTGTTTTCGATATCAACGGAATTATGCGTCTTATGCCGCACAGACCTCCGTTCTTGTTAATTGATAAAGTTCTTGAGCTTTCAGATTCCCATGTGGTAGGTTTGAAAAACGTGACCATGAATGAGCCTTTCTTCGTAGGACATTTCCCTAAAGAGCCTGTAATGCCTGGAGTACTTCAGGTAGAAGCTTTGGCGCAGACAGGAGGAATTCTGGTATTGGCAAGCGTTCCGGATCCGGAAAATTACTCTACCTACTTCATTAAAATTGATAAAGTAAAATTCAAGAGAAAAGTAGTTCCGGGAGATACTATGATTTTCAAAATTGAATTGATAGAGCCTATCAGAAGAGGTATTGTTCATATGCAGGGATACGGATATGTAGGAGATACTGTAGCAGTAGAAGCAGAACTAATGGCTCAAGTTGCAAAAAATAAAGTTGATTAAATGATTCATCAATTAGCGGCCGTAGATAAACGTGCTAAAATCAGCAAAAATGTAATCGTAGAACCTTTTACTACTATTGCAGGCGATGTGGAAATCGGAGAAGGAACCTGGATTGGTCCCAATGTTACCATTATGGACGGGGCCAGAATTGGAAAAAATTGCAGAATTTTTCCGGGAACGGTAATTTCGGCCATTCCGCAGGATTTAAAATTTGATGGCGAAGATACTCAGGTAATTATTGGTGATGATACTACGATTAGAGAGTGTGTTACCGTCAACAGAGGAACAAAAGCTCTTGGATTTACTAAAATAGGCAAAAACTGTCTGATCATGGCCACTTCCCACATTGCACACGACTGCGTTATCGGAGATCACGTTATCATTGTAAACGGCTGTGGTATTGCAGGACACGTAGAAATTGGTGATTATACCGTAATGGGTGGCCTCAGTGCTGTTCATCAGTTTGGTAAAATCGGAAAGCATGTCATGATTTCAGGAGGTACACTGGTAAGAAAAGATATTCCTCCATATGTAAAGGTGGCAAGAGAACCGATGTCCTATGCGGGAATCAATTCAGTAGGATTAAGAAGGAGAGGATTTACCAATGAGAAAATTTTCGAGATTCAGAAAATCTACAGAACTATTTTCCAGATGAAAATGAACGTTTCTCAGGCTGTAGCCTATATTGAAAAAGAAATGCTTCCAACCGCTGAAAGAGACGAAATCCTTCAGTTTATCCAAAACTCACCGAGAGGTATTGTAAAAGGATACGGAACAGGTAAGGAAAGCAACTAAAAGCAGAACAGTGAAAGGCTAAAGGCGCAAAATTGCAGGAACCTATTAGCTAAAAAATTAAAATAAAAGATAACATAAATTAATGGCAACAAGTAACGATATCAGAAAGGGACTTTGCATTGAGTACAGTAACGATATTTTTAAAGTAATAGAATTTCTTCACGTAAAACCTGGGAAAGGACCAGCTTTCGTAAGAACAAAATTAAAGTCTGTGACTAACGGGAAAGTAATCGATAATACTTTCTCTGCAGGACACAAAATAGACGAAGTAAAAGTAATCACCAGAAAGTTCCAGTATCTTTACGATGATGAGAATGGTTTCCACTTTATGAATAATGATGATTTCTCTCAATTATATCTGAATAAAGAAATGATTGAAAACTCACAATTCATGAAAGCAGGAGAAGAAGTGACAATCATTTTGAAAGAAGTTGACGAAACTCCACTTTCTGCCGAACTTCCTCAGTCTGTTTACCTGGAAGTGATTGAAGCTGATCCGGGAGTAAAAGGAAACACAGCGACCAACGCTCTTAAAAATGCAATCGTTGAAACAGGAGCCAGAGTAATGGTTCCTCTATTCATCGAGCCGGGAGACAAAATTAAAGTAAGTACAGAAGACGGCAGCTACTTAGAAAGAGTAAAATAATAATAAAATTTACATCAATTCGGTTTGCACTAGCATTCCGAATTTTGTTTTTATAAGAAAACCAGTTGTTATGAGATTCCACTCTCCACAAAAGCTCAAAACTATTGCCGATTTAATAGGCTCTGAATTTGTAGGTCCCGAAGACTTTGAAGTACTGGGAACCAACGAAATCCATATGGTAAAACCGGGTGACATTGTTTTCGTGAACCACCCGAAGTATTATGATAAAGCATTAAATTCTGCGGCTACAATTATTCTGATCGATAAAAAGGTAGAATGTCCGGAAGGAAAAGCACTTTTGGTTTCCGATGATCCGTTCAGAGATTTCAATAAAATCAATACCCACTTTACAAGAATATATAATTTCACTGAAGAACTTCATGATGTAGAAATCGGGGAAGGAACAAAAATCCATCGTACGGCTGTTATCGGAAATAATGTTGTTATCGGAAAAAATACTTTAATTTTTCCAAACGTCGTTATTGGAGACAGAACGGTCATCGGTGATAATGTTGTTATTCAGTCAAACACGGTTTTGGGAGGTGATGCGTTTTATTACAGAAAGCTGAATGGGAATTTTGATCGTCTTATTTCTGTTGGAAATGTAGTCATTGAGAACAATGTAGAAATTGGAAATGGCTGTACCATCGACAGGGGTGTTACGGATTCTACAGTAATCGGGGAAGGTTCTGTTTTGGATAACCAGATTCAGATCGGGCATGACACCGTTATCGGAAAGAAATGTCTGATTGCTTCGCAGGTTGGAATTGCAGGCTGCTGTATCATAGGGGATGAAGTAACCCTTTGGGGCCAGGTTGGTATCGCTTCAGGCAATAAAATTGAGAGCGGATCTGTTCTGCTTGGGAAAACCGGAGTCAACAGGGATCTTAAAAAAGGAACCTATATTGGAATGTTTGCAGAAGATTTCAAAGGCTATTTGAAAAAAGAAGTAAAGCTGAGAAATCTCAAATAAACTATTCACTTGGATTTGTCCAAAATCAAAGAAAAATAAGTAAATTTGTGAGCATTAATAAAATATTTAAATAAATTAAAACATCAATAAAATGTCAATTTTAGTAAACAAAGATTCTAAAGTAATTGTACAAGGATTTACAGGGAACGAAGGTACTTTCCACGCGGGCCAGATGATTGAATACGGAACCAACGTAGTAGGAGGGGTTACTCCGGGAAAAGGAGGATCTGAGCACTTAGGGAAGCCTGTATTTAATACAGTAGCTGATGCGGTTCAAAAAGCTGGAGCCAACGTAAGTATCATTTTCGTACCACCTGCATTCGCTGCTGACGCGATCATGGAGGCTGCTGAGGCAGGTATCAAAGTTATTGTATGTATTACTGAAGGTATTCCTGTAGCGGATATGGTAAAAGTAAAATCTTACATCGCTGACAGAGACTGCAGATTAATCGGTCCTAACTGTCCGGGAATCATTACTTCTGAAGAAGCTAAAATTGGTATCATGCCAGGTTTCGTTTTCAAAAAAGGTAAAGTAGGTATCGTTTCAAAATCAGGTACCCTTACTTACGAAGCTGCTGATCAGGTTGTAAAAGCCGGTTACGGTGTTTCTACAGCAATCGGTATTGGTGGTGACCCAATCATCGGAACAACGACAAGAGAAGCTTTGGAATTATTCATCAACGACCCTGAAACTGAAGCAGTAGTAATGATCGGTGAAATTGGTGGTGGATTAGAAGCTGAAGCGGCAAGATGGTACAAAGCAAGCGGATCTACTAAGCCGGTTGTAGGATTTATCGCCGGACAAACTGCTCCTAAAGGAAGAACTATGGGACACGCAGGTGCTATTGTAGGAGGTGATGAAGATACAGCTCAGGCAAAAATGCAGATCATGAGAGACAACGGAATCAACGTTGTAGATTCTCCTGCAGATATTGGTGCTACTGTTGCAAAAATTCTAGGATAACAGATACAAAAACAAAACATATGAAAAAACTTTTATTAACCTCAGCATTGGCCCTTTCAACTCTGTCTTTTGCCCAGATCGACTTTGCAAATACAAGATTTGGTGTCACGGCAGGAGGTAACTATTCCAGAGTAAGAAATGCACATAACCCTTCTGGTCCGAGATTCGCGTTTCAGGGTGGAGTTTTAGCTTTAATTCCTGTCGGGAAGGCAAACCAGTTCTTTTTACAGCCGGAAGTTGTATACTACGGTGCCGGTGAAACCGGAAAGGACAAAGATGCTAAAGGTAAAGACGGTTATGATGCAGTATATGGTAACAATTATCTGAGCGTACCTATCTATTTTAAAGGATATTTTTCTGAAGCAGAATCAGAATTCTTTGGAATGATCGGGCCAAGATTTAACTTCCTGATGAGTCAGAACGTTAAAAATGCTCCGATTGGAAGACCATATTACGATCCGGATGTTACCGATCCTTTATATCCGTCTGTAAGCGGAAAAGCTGCAAGCTTTAACTTTGCTTTAGGATTAGGAGTAGGATACAGCTATAAGAGACAGCTTGAATTAGCGCTTAAGTATGACCTAGGTCTTTCAGATACTTATCCTGATCTTGCCAAAGAAAAAGGAGGAACTGATAAGAGAAAGTCTGAGCAGGTACTTAGCCTTAGCTTAAGCTATATCTTTAAATAGAATAATAAGTTATTCAATTATAAAAAATCCCGGAAATTAAAATTTCCGGGATTTTTGCTTTTGTATAGTATTTTTTTTATTGACTCATATATTGACATAAGAATTTTTAGCGAAAGATTCCAGTCTTGAATTTTTAGTTCTTTCTTGCTTCAAGACAAAAGAACAACAAAACTATCCTTTAATCCACTTCCAGATCTCCTTCAAACTGGCCTTATTCCCGTACATCAAAATTCCCACACGGTAAATCTTTCCTGCTAAGAATATCATGAAAATAGTAGTTCCCAGTAGTAAGGCAATAGACAGGGCAATCTGCCATGCCGGAACGCCAAAAGGTATTCTTGCAATCATAGCAACCGGTGAAGTAAAAGGAATTATAGACAGCCAGAAGCCCAATGGACCGTCAGGATTGTTCATTAAAGAAAAACTTCCGTACATTCCTACAGTAAGCGGTAAAATAGCAAATAAAGTGAACTGCTGGGTCTCTGTTTCGTTATCTACTGCCGAGCCGATGGCTGCATAGATGGAACTGTAAAAAATATATCCCAAAAGGAAAAATACAATGAATACAAAGATGATCAGTGGGAAATTCAGTTCCAGTAAACTGTGCGAAACCTGAGTGGCAATCTGTGTAATATCCAGCTTGCTGGCCAGCTCTTCATTTCCTCCCGGAATATTTTTCTGGAAAGATGAAAATCCAGTATTTAAAATCAAGGCTCCTACAACAGACATTGAGATCCAGATCAGAAACTGGGTCAGGGCAACTAATGTTACTCCCAATATTTTACCCATCATCAGTTCAAAAGGCTTGACCGATGAGATAATGATTTCCACCACACGGTTGTTTTTCTCCTCAAGAACGCTTCTCATTACCCTTACTCCATAAATAATGATGAACATGAAAGTCACATACATTAACAGGATGCTCAAACCGCTTTTTACACCGAATGCAAGGTCGGAATCTTCTTTATTATTATCGGAAACATTAATGGTCTTAAGGGTAAAGCTTTTATCAAGACTATTTAGTTGTGTTTCCTGGATGCCTAGCTGCTTGATTCTTTCCTTTCTAATGACATCGGTAATATCAGAAACAATTTTCTGTTTGGTGTCAAAACCCATTTTGGAATTTACGATAAGTCTGGTTCCGTTTTCAAGGGCAGCGTAGTCGTGATCTTTCAATTCGGGAAGAATTAAGATACCATCCAAGGATTCGTTGTCTTTTAAATTGTTAATTTTGGCTTTTTCATCTGCTGCAGAAACAATGACGTAATTCAATTTGTCATCGGATTTCAGCTGGTCCCTGAAAAGCCCGCTTTTATCCACAACCTCAATGATGCTGTGGGATTCGTTTGCTTTAAACATCAGTCCGATTACCCCTCCAAATCCAATTACTAAAAGAGGAGCAAGCAATGTTAATATAATGAAGGATTTTTTCTTAACCTGGGTAAGAAATTCCCTTTTTGTAATTAAAAAAATATTATTCATAAAAATTAAGAATGATTGCTTACCGCATTAATAAACACTTCGTTCATACTCGGGATTTTCTCATCAAATGATCTTACTTTACCTACATTTACGAGGTCCAGAAGGATATCGTTTTGTCCGCTTTCATTTTTAAGGTCAAAAGAAACCAGATTGTTATCATTAGAGAAATTAAAAATATCATAACTGGCTTTAAAATTCTCGAACTTAGCCTCATCCACCTCGGAAAGAGTAACCCCGAAAATATTTTTCTTAAATTTTTCCCTCACGTCAAAAACCCTTCCGTCAATGATTTTTTTAGAGTTGTTAATCAGGGCCACATAATCACACATTTCTTCAACACTTTCCATTCTGTGGGTAGAAAGAATAATGGTGGTTCCGTTATTTTTAAGATCAATAATCTGATCTTTAATTAAATTGGCATTCACCGGGTCAAAACCTGAAAAAGGCTCATCAAGAATCAGAAGATGCGGCCGGTGTAGAACAGTAACTACGAACTGAATCTTCTGTGCCATCCCTTTTGAGAGCTCAGAGAGTTTCTTTTTCCACCATTGGTCGATGTGAAGTTTTTCAAACCATTTCTTGGCTTCATTTAAAGCATCATTTTTACTCATTCCTTTCAGCTCCCCAAAATAAAGGATCTGATCACCCACACTCATATTTTTATAAAGCCCTCTTTCTTCCGGCATATAACCGATATCCCGGATGTGGCTTGGGTTCAGCTTATTTCCATTGATGAATACCTCTCCGGAATCAGCCTGTGTAATTTGATTAATAATACGGATAAAAGATGTTTTCCCGGCTCCGTTCGGGCCTAGAAGACCATAAATACTACCTTGAGGAACATGGATGCTGAAATCATCCAATGCTATTTTCTTTCCGGCACCATAGGTCTTTCTGATATGTTCAGCTTTAAGCATTAAATTGTTTTTACAATGAGTCTAAAAAAGTTCTGAAAGTTACGGAATTATTAAGGCAGAACAGTGGGAAAAGAAAAAATCCTGATGATTATCAGGATTTAATTTTATTGTTTTACGATTTGAGTAACCTTTTGGGTATTATCGCTTAAGATATAGCGAATCAGATATTTTCCGGGTTTCAGCTTTTCAATATTGATTTCTCCGGAGTTCATGTTGACAGAATAGTTAGCTACCTGTGTTCCTAAAATTGAATAAAAGGTTACACTTTTGATCTTTAAAGCAGAATCTTTCGCTTTGATCAGAAGGAAATCCTTTGCAGGATTCGGGTAAGCTACCAATACCCCGTCATCAGACTTCTGTGAAAGGGAACCCGGCTCTCTTAGCTGTGCTTGCATATTGTTGGAAAATCCAACGAAAGCGCCGATAAATATAAATAAAAGTAAAAGTTTTTTCATCAAACTATAATTTCTCGAATGTATTAAAACAAAAATAAACAATTCTACAATTCTATACAATAGTTTTTAATATAAGTTGTAGTAAATTTGTAGAAACTTATTCAAAAAGTATTCCAAAATGATACATTCAAGAAATAGAAGGCTTAGAGTTAATGAATCTATCAGAAGTCTAGTAAGAGAAAACACCCTTACGACTGATGATTTTGTAATGCCTATCTTCGTAATGGAGGGCGAAAACCAGCAGGAAGCAATCCCGTCGATGCCGGGAATTTTCAGGAGGAGCATAGATCTGACGGTGAAAGAATGTAAGGAGCTTTTTTCCCTGGGGGTAAAATCGGTCAATCTGTACATGAAAGTGTCGGAACATTTGAAAGACAATACCGGAAAAGAAGCCTGGAACAAAGACGGATTGATGCAGCAGACGATCAAAGCGATTAAAGATGCAGTTCCGGAAATGATTGTGATGCCTGATGTAGCTTTGGACCCTTATTCCATCTACGGACACGACGGAATTATCGAAAACGGAAAAATTGTAAATGATGCTACCAACGATGCACTGGCAAGAATGTCCGTATCCCATGCCGAAGCCGGAGCTGACATTGTGGCACCAAGCGATATGATGGACGGGAGAGTTCTTACCATTCGTGAAGCTTTGGAAGAAAGCGGATTTACGGATGTTGGAATTCTAAGCTATTCTGCAAAATATGCAAGTTCATTTTACGGACCTTTCAGAAGTGCCCTGGACAGTGCACCAAAAGATAATATGGAGATTCCGAAAGATAAAAAAACCTATCAGATGGATTTTCACAATTCCCGTGAAGCCATGAACGAAGTATTTAAAGATATTGACGAGGGAGCCGATATTATTATGATCAAACCGGGACTTCCTTACCTTGATATTGTTTCCAAAGTTCGTGAAGCGATTGATCTTCCGATAGCAGTTTATAACGTAAGCGGAGAATATGCCATGGTAAAGGCAGCCGCACAGAACGGCTGGCTGGATAATGATAAAACGATCATTGAAAGCCTTACCTGCTTCAAAAGAGCCGGAGCAGATATGATCTTTACTTATTTTGCAAAAGAAGCAGCAATGATTCTGAACAAATAGAAGTACTATTATAAAAATTAAAACACCCCAATCCGGGGTGTTTTAGTTTTTATGTGAAGCATCTGTGAAACTGTAAATTATCACATGATGTTAAAATCTTTGCCTTTCGTAAATTTTGCAGCAAATGGGGCCTGATTTCCGGAATATTTTAAAACAAAATGTTTTTTTGTATCCGTATCTATCTTGGCATCCACTTCTACATTCTCAGTCTGGAAGCTTACATCCAGTCCCACCCCTGATTCTTTTTCAAGAAAGATTTCTACACTTTCTGCATAGAAGAGAGAAGTACTCAGATAATTGAATTTAATATTTTTTCTGTAAGTCTTGGATTTAGTCTGGGTAAACAAAGAGTAGTTTTTTAGGATTTCAATTCCCGGAGCATCAATATTGGTAATCCTGGATTTGGTAACCCCATTCACCCTTACTGAGAAACTCTTGGTATTTTTAATATCTCCATTCACCCCGATATTAAAGAGAGAAGGAAGAGAAAGCCCATATTCCACCATACTTTCTTTGGTGAATTCGAAATCCGGGATTAATGCGGGATTCTTAGGAGTATTGATCAGCTGATCTTTGACTGTATTAAGAAGATCTCCGGAAAAAAGGTACCCGATAAGGTTGTTTCCCGTCGTTCTCCAGTTTCTCCCGTTCCATTCGAAGATTTCGCAAAGAAGCGTATCTGTGGATGAGTGAGGAAGAAGGTCCATATCCTGCCATTTGAAAACTTCTTTGGCATAAGGTCTCCTATCCACAATATTAATACCCAGATCCAGGGCAAGAAGATCTGTGAGGTCTTGATTATTTTCCATATTATTTAAGTCTTGATTTGGTATCATAAAAATAGGGAAATAAAATAATAGGAGAAAGCGTAGAGAGACAAAAGAGCAAAAAGGTGAATTTGCTTATTAGCCTTTTGCCTTCTTAGCTTTATCAGCTTTCTTAGCCCTTTTACCTATACTCTCCCTACAGCCATCCTTTTCTCCCGTAAACATACGTGTCATCAAACTGCTTATCGCTCATGAACAGGTATAAAATCCCTTCAATAAAAGGAATGATAGAAGCTGCTCCAAAAGTGATGATGTTCAGAACAAGCTGGATAATGCCTTCTTTCGTATAACCCAGATAGAATTTATTTAAAGCCAGCCATCCGACAAGGATTCCCAGTATCGCTGCCGGAATTTTCTTTTCCGAGCGGTAAGGGACATTATTTTGAGAATTCGGATTCTGTGTGCCTTCTGTTTTTGTATAGCCGTAATTTTCCATTGTTAATGTATTGTGATGATTATAAATACTTTTTTCAATAGGTCGGATAAAATTTCATGGAGTTACAAAATAATAGTATAAATGTTTAATTTTTAACGAAATATGTTCATAAATTTTAGCAATAAGTATTAGATCTGTCATCCTGAGCGAAGTCGATGGATGCAATCAATAGGAGCAGGCTTTAGCCGTTTACCATAAAAAATGTCAGAATACAAGGCTTTAGCCAAAATTTAAAATTCAATACCGGCAATCTCCGAATTATTAGAAAATAAAATGACCATTCAAAAATGTTTACCATTTATAATCTAAAATTTGAATTCAAAAAAACTTTATCTTTGCTCCTATGATTTTACGAGGAGAAAACTTAATCAAGGAATACGGTCCGAAAAAAGTAGTAAAAGGCGTTTCTGTACAGGTAGAACAGGGAGAAATTGTTGGCTTGCTGGGCCCGAATGGAGCAGGAAAGACCACTTCATTCTATATGATCGTTGGATTGGTTAAGCCTACTTCAGGAAAGATCTTTCTGGATAAGCAGGAAATCACAACCGATGCCATGTACCGCAGGGCCCAGAAGGGAATCGGGTATCTTGCACAGGAAGCTTCCATCTTCAGAAAACTTTCTGTAGAAGAGAATATCATGGGAGTTTTACAGCTTACCCAATTATCAAAACGTGAGCAGCAGATTAAGTGTGATGAGCTGATCGAAGAATTTTCACTGCAGCACGTACGCAAAAACAGGGGAGATCTTCTTTCCGGAGGGGAAAGACGTAGAACGGAAATCGCCCGATGTCTCGCCACGAGCCCGAATTTTATTCTTCTGGATGAGCCTTTTGCGGGAGTAGACCCTATTGCGGTAGAAGATATTCAGAAAATCGTAAGAAGCCTTGTAGACAAAAATATCGGAATCCTGATTACGGATCACAATGTACAGCAGACCTTAGCAATTACGAATAAAACGTACATCATGTTTGAAGGAAACATCCTGAAAGAAGGACTTCCGGAAGACCTGGCCAATGACCCGCAGGTAAGAGAAGCTTATCTGGGTGAAAACTTTGTCTACCAGAGTATTTTAGACAAGCCTAAAAAGAAAAAGTATATCTATAACATCTGGGCAGGTAATTTTGACTCAAAAGCACAGTTTCAGGGATTTGTAGATGAAAATTTCAGTCAGTATGATGATTTGAGGTTGATGTATGGTTTCGAAGACATAAGTTTTGCATCTCTTGCCAACTCTGAAATTGAGCATATCTTCAATGATGTAGTGGACAAAAATGCAAACAATTCATTTATCTTTCAAAGAAAAGAACTTACCACGCAATACACTCTGGAACAGGCAGAAGCTGAATCCAAAGCAGCAAGCAAACCGGAACTGCATTACCTGACAACCTATTTCTACGAAGGATAGAAATATATCTTCCCAAAAGTATTTGCTGAAAAATAGAATAAAACGTACCTTTTCTCTCTGAAACGGTACGTTTTTTAGTTAAAATAATTTCTATGGCAAAACCTTTTAACAGAACAGTCACTTTATTCGGGATCTATAAGCAGCTTGTTCCATTTATAAAACCTTACCGTTTAATGATTTATGGGACTTTGTTTCTTACCTTTTTAGGAGCTCTTGCAGCACAGGTCAATCCAATTGTTTTAAAATATACGGTAGATGAGGTAACCAAACTTACCCATCTTCCACATCCCATGTCTGAGGGCATTCATATTCTGATCGTTATTTCCATTATTTTGCTGGGAAAAGAACTGCTGAATATTTTTATCAATTTCGGACAGAAGTTTTATGGAGAAAAAATAAGGATCAATGTAAGTTCCGTCCTGGCACAGTCAGCTATTGACAAAATCCTGATGTACAGGGTGGCCTATTTCAACGATGAAAACCATGAATCCGGGAAGCTGCAGATCAGGATAGATCGTGGGATAGAAAGCTTGACAAGACTCGTGCAGAATTTTTTCATCGATATACTTCCGCTTTTTTCCAATGCCATTATTGCTCTCATCATTATGTACATGCAGAATGTATATGTAGGGATGGTTTCCACAATCATCGTTCCTATCTATTTTTATATCAGTTCATTACAGGCAAAAAAGCTCGGGGGAGTTCGCCGTCAGCTTAGAAATCAGAGGGAAAGGAAAACTTCAGGACTTTTGAACCTGATTAATTCCATTATGGTCATTAAAAGTTTTGTCCGTGAAAAATTTGAAGGAAAAAAACAATATGATTTGCAGATGGAACTGATGGAAAGCCAGATGTTCACAAGGAAAACCAACTTTATCTACGATGGACTGAAAACTTTTATAGAACAGTTTGGGGTGGTTTTAATCATTCTTTTAACGGTTTATCTGGTACTCGATCAGCAGATGACGATTGGGGCCATTATGCTCCATATCATGCTTTTCAACAATATTTCTGCTCCCATCCGCCAGCTGCACAGGATTTATGATGATATGAATGATGCCATGATCTATGCAGAAGGCTATTTTGAAATCCTTAATGCCGATGACGAGAAAGAACCGAACGGAACCTTTGTAGAAAAAGAGATCAAAGGTAATTTCGAATTAAAAAATGTAGATTTCAGTTATCCAAACGGAACCCGGGCTTTGCATAATGTTTCCATGAAAATAGAAAATGGGAAAACCACGGCTTTGGTAGGATTAAGCGGGGCCGGAAAGTCTACGGTCATTAATCTTTTGTGTAAATTTTATCTTCCCGATTCAGGAGAAATCCTGCTGGATGGAGTCAATTTAGATGAATATGACAACACTTTCCTGAGGGATGATTTAGGCTTGGTACTTCAGAAGAACCATATTTTTCAGGGAAGTATTGAAGATAATATCCGTTATGGGGATATGAATGCCAGTTTCGATGAAATTCAGGAAGCTTCAAAAAAAGCATATCTGCATGAGCAGATCCTTGATCTTCCGGATGGTTATCAGCATGATGCCACCCAGCTTTCAGGAGGCCAGCAGCAGAGAATTGCCATTGCCAGGTTATTCCTGAAAAATCCTCCGATTATTTTCCTGGATGAGCCAACTGCCAGCCTGGATGCCATTGCGACCGAACAGATTAAAAACTCTCTTGATGCCATCAAAGAAGGGCGTACTGTGGTTATTATTTCCCACTCACTATCTCAAATCCTTGATTCCGACACTATTTATGTAATGAAAAAGGGAAGGGTTGTGGAAAGCGGAACTCATGATGAACTGGTTCAGCTCAACGGAACTTACCGTGAGATCTTTGATGCTTCTGCCAGAAGTTTAAATCTGGATAAACTGGTAAGTACTTTTAAGGATAACTAATGATCTTTAATTTAATAAAGAGAATTTTTTATTCCCACAGAATTCGCAGATTTCACAAATCTTCTTTTTCATATAAATCTGCCAAATCTGCTTGATCTGCGAGAGAATACTGTTTTCCACATAAAATTAAATGCAAAGCTTTATCATAAGTCTGGTTGAAAAAGCACTTATGATAAAACTTTGCATTAAAAGGATGAAGTTACTGTGCCTTCTCAGCAACCTGATAAGTCCCCACATCTGCTCCAAAAGCAATATTGATTCTGTTATAGCTGTTGATGGCAATCACAGCCATAGTAAGATCCAGTATTTCTGTTTCAGAAAAATGTTGGGCAACTTCAGAATAAATTTCATCGGAAACCTCTGTCCCGTTTAAAGAAGTTAAGGTTTCTGCCCATAGCAATCCGGCCTTTTCCCTGTCTGTGTAAAAAGAACATTCTCTCCAAGCGCTCACCAGAAATATTCGCTGCTCGGTTTCGCCTTTGGCTCTCAATTCTTTGGAGTGCATATCCAGGCAGAAGGCACATCCGTTCATCTGGGAAACCCGGAAATACAGAAGTTCAAGAAATGAAGTGTTCAGTGATGAATGCTGTAGCTGGGCTCCCATATGATGAAGGGCGTTTACAGCTTTGTTTCCCATTGCAAATGCATTAATTCTTTGTGACATAATAAATTGTTTTTTGATTAATTATATCACAAATGTAGACTGCAATTTTCCGGAATTTTTTTACATATGATAAAAAACTATTTTTGTGCCCGGATTCTGCTTAAGGAAACCTGAGTGATGCCGATATAATCTGCCAGATCTCCAAGGCTGATGCGCTGGATAAGGTCGGGTCTCTCCTTCAGAAAATTATTATATCGTTTTTTGCCTTCATCTTCAAGCATTTCACTGATCCTTCCCATCATGTTGACAGGAGCTTTTCTGTACAGTTTACTGAAAAGAGTTTCTGCACTATGGTATTTTTTACATACATCTTCAATGACATTTTTATGGATACGGAGAACTTCACAGGATTCAAGTGCAACAATCATATATTTTGAAGGATTACCCGTTAAAAAACCGCTCAGCTCGGTGAAAAAAGAATTTTCAGAAAAGAAAGTCATGATAAAGTCTTTATCCCCATTATCAAAAAACAGTTTTACCAGACCTTTTTCAAGGAAATAAAAGTACCGGCAGGTTTCGTCGCCCTTTAAAAGAAAATCACCTTTCCGGTAAGTTTTTAATTCTAAATTTGAAACCAGAATATCCATAACAGGCTGTTCCGGTTTGCTTATGCTTTCAATCGTCAGGATAAAACGGGTAGGATTCATATTCAAATAAATAGAATGAATAAAAAGATTTAAATATAAATAAAAAGCCTGTCAATTTATGTGATGCACCCAAAAAAGATTGATAGATTTGCCATATCAATATGAATGATCACTATCTTAAAAAACTGGACAGGGTAACAGCTATTCTCACGCAATTACAGTCGAAGCCGACAGTAAGGGCACAGGATCTTGCTGCCAAATTTGATGTAAGCATCCGAACCATCTACCGGGATGTAAAAACTCTGGAAAATGCCGGGATTCCCATTATAGGCGAAGCTGGAAACGGATATTCACTGATGGACGGCTATAAGCTTCCGCCCATCATGTTTACAAAAGAAGAGGTATTGAGCTTTATTACTGCTGAAAAGCTGATGCAGAAGTTTTCCCACCAAAGCCTTGGAGCCCATTATCAGATCGCCATGGAAAAAGTCCGCTCTGTGCTTCGGAATTCAGACAAGAACCTCATTCAGAATATTGAAAAACAGATTGATGTTTATCATCATCACGCCCAAGCGGATAGCAGTATCAAGAATGTGATCCCCACCATCCTGGAAAGTATCGCCGATAAGACCCAGCTGATCATAGAATACAAAACAGTTGATTCCCGGGTAACAAACAGGACCATCGAAGCGGTCGGTATTTTTTTTGAGTTCAATTACTGGTACATCATGGCTTTCTGTACCATGAGAAAAGATTTCAGACAGTTTCGAGTGGACAGGATCCAGCAGATTTTCAAAACCCAGAATCCTTTTTCTCAGGAATACGGGCAGATCAATGATTACAGAAGATATTCAAACGGAGAGAAAACAAGGGTGAGGATTTTAGTGGAAAAGAAAATAATAGGACATATCGTTAATTCAAAAAGATATTACGGATTTGTTGAAGAAAAGGAGACAGAAGATGGAATTGAAATGATTTTTGATACGGAATGGATAGAAGAAGGCTTCCCACGCTGGCTAATTACTTTTGCAGATTTTGCAACCATTTTAGAGCCTGAATCTTTAAAAGTGAAGTTTAAAAATCTGGTAGAAAATATTTCAAAAAAAATAGAGTAAAAGATATTGTATCTGAAGCAAGAGCAAAGCGGGAAAATTTATTTTAATAAACAATATAAACTCCGGCTTCACGTACGTGAAGCCGGAGTTTTGGAAATTCATATAGTTTGAACAAAGAGATCTTAAACCAAAGACAAAAATCAAAAACAACAAAATCGGGGTGTCTGTATTTAATGAATGGATTTGAATAATTTTGATTCTGCTGTTTCATCTTTTTGTCTGGACTGAATCATCATTTTCAGTCTGAACAAAGGCATTAATGATCCTAAAATCTCTCCCAAAAAAAAGGGGGTTCAATTCCTAAAGCTCTCAGGTAGGTATAACCCTGACCCCTATGGTGAATTTCATTATCTACGAAGTAAAGAATGTTCTGGTATACCGGGAATTCATACTGACCGAATAAATTGAAAGTTTCCTGGAAACGTTCCTCAGTAATCTGGCTGAAATAATGATTGATTACTACTGTTTCCTCGTCCCATTTTTTCAGGATATCTTCCTTCGTTTTCGGGTTGAATCCTTCCTCGTTGTAAGCTTCCATATTTTTGTTGATAATTCCTTTCAAAGCAGGTCCGCCGATGCTGATTAGCTCTACTGCCAGTTTGGCGAAAGGTCTCATTCCACCTACGGAAAATTCAAATAATTCTTTCTCAGGAAAAGCTTCTATTACTCTTCTCGTCAGGTTTCTGTGTCCCTGCCAGTGCTCTAATAATTGATCAGAGGTCATGAATTGTTTAGTGGCTGTTGCTGTAGTTGTCATAATTGTATTGTTTTAGTTTGTTATTGTTGATACAAAGGTATGACAGGGTTATGACAACAGTTTGTCAGTAGAATTTTAAGGTTTAAAAAATATTTTATTTCTTTATTAAAATATAAAAGACCATTTCTCCGTTTAGATGTAAATTGCATGAATTAAGAAAAATGCAACGCTATTAAAATCTCGAAATGAAGAAGTATATTTTGCCTGTTATTCCTGTTTTTTTACTCATCTCATGTAATAAAATTGAAGAGAAAATAGACCAGACCGTTCAGAAAACGACTGAGACCGTACAGCAGAAAGCTCAGCAAGCAGTGGAAGAAACGGTTAAGAAAACTGTCAGTGAATCCATTAATTCTTTGACAAATTCCCAGGACGTAAAGTTTAATCAGGTATTTCCCAATGATGGAAAACCAATAGTTTCAGAAGACACCGGAAAGAAATTTAAATTTCCCAATGGTTCTGAAGGATATATCTTCAAATACAAGTCCGATATCGCTGTCCTTCTTCCTTTTCTGGAAAAACAGCCCTCTGCCGACGAAAATAAATCCGACAAAACAGCCCGTAAGATAGACGGACAAAGCATTATCGACAAAATAAGTTTTGTCTCAAAATTCCTTCCTGAAAATACTTTTGATACCAGTTTCCTGGAAGATATCAAAAACGATAAAAATATAGAATATTATAAGCTGAAAAGGTTTCCCAACAGCAGTACCATAATCTATAACCCAAAAAACCAGACCATCATACAATATGTAGAGGTAAATAAATAATTTGTGAGTGGCCGGATTTATCCGGTCATTTTTTTTGAAAAGGGTGTGGAAAGTTTTGGAGAAATTTTAACGATAACCGAGCACATTCAATAGAAACGGGCTTTACCCGTTTAAAACAAATTCAAAATCAATCAGGCTTTAGCCAAAATATAAATTTAGAATTCACAAGCCCGATAATTTGTGTAAATCTGTGATATCTGCGGGAATAAAAATCACAATCTTAGCAATAATATCCTCTGGTACTGTCATCCTGAGCGGAGTCGAAGGATGCCTTCACTAAATCAATAAATAACTACATCTGGCGAGATAAACTAAAGATCATTCATACATTTTACTTTTTACATTGTACAAAATAAAGTAATTTAGTAGTATGAAAATTTATACGAAAACAGGAGATAAAGGACAGACCGCTTTATATGGTGGTACAAGGGTTTCCAAAGCCAGTGCAAGAGTGGACAGCTATGGGAATATAGACGAGCTGAATTCATTCATTGGGATTGCGAAAAGTCATATTGAGGATGAAGAAGCTTTGAAGCAGTTAAAAAAGATTCAGTTTGATCTGTTTACCGTAGGTTCAGAAGCGGCAACACCGGTTGATAAATTAATGCTGGCCAACGGGAAATCGCGCTTACCTCTGATCATTTCAGATACAGAGATTGAAGAGCTGGAACAGTGGATGGATGCTTTTGAAGATAAGCTGGAGCCGCTTCAGTATTTTATTCTTCCGGGCGGTGGAAAACCTGCAACTTTTTTACACGCTGCGAGAACCATTTGCAGAAGGGCAGAACGCTCCCTTGTTTTCTTAAATGAATCTGAAGAAGTGCGTCCGGAACTGATTAAATATCTGAACAGGCTTTCAGACTATCTTTTCGTTTTGGCGAGATATATTTCAAAAATCAACAACGAACCGGAAGAATACTGGAATCCGAATGAGAGGTAAAGTATTGCTTTTTATCAACGGGGATGCCCCAAAAATACTTCCGGATGCAGATCAGTACGAACTTATTGCCTGTACGGATGGTGCTTTTCACTATTTGAAAAATATGGAATTTCCTCTGGAAAAACTGGATTTTATTTCAGGTGATTTCGATTCTCACTCCGGGGCAGATGAAAATATTTATCACGAAAAGTTTATCTATACACCTGATCAGGACAAGACGGATTTTCATAAAGCACTTGACCTTATTCTGGAACGTGGTTTTAGCACGGTTGATGTATTTGGAGGAAGCGGTGGTGAACAGGATCATTTTCTGGGAAATCTGACTGTAGCTTATACTTTTAAAGATAAAATGAACCTGAAATTTTATGACGAATTCTCCGAGTATTATTTCATTCCCCCAAGCTTTTCTGTAAAAGGAGTCAATAATAAAATGATCTCTTTATATCCTTTTCCGTATGTTGAAAATATTACGACAAAAGGAGTTAACTGGCCTTTAACGAATAGCAGCCTAAGCATTACTTCAAGGATCGGGACCCGTAATTTTGCCGTTGAAGATGAAATTTCCATTGAATATGAAAAAGGAGATATATTAATTTTTATCGGGAAAAATTATTTGTAATTTAAGGATCAATAAAAAACTTTCAGGAAAATCATATCAATAGGAATGGCTTTAGCCCATTTAAAAAAAACAATTGGCTTAGCCAAAACATAAAATTCCACATTAAAAAATCACAATCATTCGTGTAAATCTGTGAAATCTGCGGGCATAAAAAATGAAAAATCTAACCAAAATATCATTTTTAATCACCTTATTATTCTGTATTTTCTCATGCAAAACACAGCATTTCGCAGCGCCCGAATACGGAAAAACAGAAAACGAAAAGCCTATTCAGATTAAAAAAGTACATAATTTCCGCACGCCAGGAAATATCCGGAATTCTGAAGGAAGAACCTTAAAGGAAGGGTCATTTTACAGAAGCGCCCATCTTCATCACCTGAAAAAAAGGTCGTTCAGAGAATTGGAAAGCTTAGGAATAAAAGAGGTAATCGATCTGAGAAATTCAAAGGAGATAGCAGATAAACCGGACCGGCTTTCGGATAACATCGTTTATAAAAAATATTCAGCTTTTGAAGATAAGGGAGATCAGCTGTCACAGGCTAAAAAACTGGTTCTGAAGGGAAAGGTAAACGGGTCGGATGCCGACAAAAGAATGATAGATTTCTACCGGGAATATGTAACCGAAAATCCGGAGACGATCAGGAAAATAATCACGGAAATCCTGGAATCTGATCAACCCGTTCTTTATCACTGTACAGCAGGGAAAGACCGCACAGGAATTATTACCGCTTTGATTTTAACCATTTTAAAATTTGATAAAGAAACGATATACAATGACTATCTCTTATCAAACAACTACAGGGAAAAACTCGTTCATAAAAGATTCCGTCTGGCAAATAATTTACATTTCCTCTATCCAAAAATGGACGTAAAAGTCCTTGAGAAACTGAGCTGGGTGGAAACGGCATATCTTGATGCTGCTTTTAATGAAATCAATAAGAAATATGGCTCGGTGGACGCTTATATTCAACAGGTTCTGGGGATTTCAGAGAATAAAAGGGAAGAATATATTAAGAAGTTTACAAATTCATAATCTTCTCAGGTTTTTGCCGGTTTCCGTTTTGAAATTTATAATAAATTTAACGCTTAAAAACCAAACTTTTTTAGCAATTTTGCATTTCGTAATTCACTTGTCAAGAAATGAAAATAAAGTACTCGGAACTTATTGATCAGACATTGTATTTTCCTACGGAAGAGTTTAATGTTTCTGAGAACAATTTGTTATTTCACGATGTTCCTTTAATGGAAGTCGTTGAAAAATTTGGCACCCCGCTAAAAATTAGCTACCTGCCGAGAATTTCTCAAAATATCCAGAAAGCGAAAAGCTGGTTCAGGGAAGCTTTTGAGAAAGCCGATTATAAAAAGAATTATACCTACTGCTACTGTACAAAATCCAGCCATTTCAATTTTGTGCTTGAAGAAGCTCTTAAGAATGATATTTCCATAGAAACTTCTTCCGCTTATGATATGGATATTGTAAAATCTCTTTACGAGAAAGGAAAAGTAGATAAAAATATTGAAGTCATCTGTAATGGGTTCAAGACCGATGATTATCTGGTGAAAATTTCAGAAATGATCAACAGCGGTTTTGAAAATATTACCCCGATCCTGGATAACTACCGCGAACTGGATAAGCTTACAGAAAGTATTGATACCACTTTCGATATCGGAATCAGAATCGCTTCAGAGGAAGAACCGAAATTCGAATTTTATACTTCAAGACTGGGAATAGGATATAGAGATATTATCCCTTATTACAGCCAGAAAATTGCAGAACACCCGAATGCAAGGCTGAAAATGCTTCACTTTTTCATCAATACTGGGATCAAAGACACTGCCTACTACTGGAACGAATTGTATAAGTGTCTTCGTGTATATGCACGTTTAAAGAAAATTGCCCCGGAAGTGGATTCACTGAATATTGGTGGTGGTTTTCCGATTAAAACTTCTTTAAACTTCGAATACGATTACCAGTACATGGTAGAAGAGATCGTTTCACAGATCAAAAAATTCTGTGAAGAGGAAGGGGTGGAAGAACCTAATATTTATACGGAATTCGGAAGCTTTACCGTAGGAGAAAGTGGCGCTAACCTTTATAAGATCATTTCTCAGAAACGTCAGAACGACAGAGAAAAGTGGAACATGATCGATTCTTCATTCATGACCACACTTCCGGATACCTGGGCTATCTCAAGACACTTCATCATGCTTCCGCTGAACAGATGGGAAGATACCTATGAAAGAGTATTCCTGGGCGGATTAACCTGTGATTCGGATGATTATTATAATTCCGAGCAGCACACCAACGCGATCTACCTGCCGGTTTTCAGCGATACCAAGCCTCTTTATATCGGATTTTTCCATACAGGAGCCTATCAGGAAACAATTGGAGGATATGGCGGTGTTCACCACTGTCTGATGCCGCAACCTAGGCACGTCCTGATCCAGAAAGATGAAAATGGTGAGCTTCAGTATGAAATTTTCCGTGAAAAGCAGGAACCTGAAGATATTTTGAGAATTCTGGGATACAAATAGTCATTGCGAGGAACGAAGTGACGAAGCAATCTCTCTTCAAGATCCTTTATAAAAAACAAAGCTCTCAAATTTTGAGAGCTTTTATCATTTAGAAATATTTTGAAAGCTTGTCCAGTTTCAGTTCTTCATAATCTGAAACTACGATATCCGCTAAAGTGTAATCCTGATTTTTAGAATGGGGACTTCTGTAAGCTGCGCAAAAAATTCCGGCTCTGTGTGCTGCAAGAATTCCATTGGTGGAATCTTCGATAACCATGCAGTTCTTTACAGGTTCTCCAGCCATTTCTGCTGCCAAAAGAAAAACTTCCGGATGAGGTTTGGATTCTTTCAGATCGGCACCGCTGATTTTTCCGCTGAAATACTGCTCAAGCCCGAATTTTTCAAACACCATATTAATGGTCGTCATTGTAGCGGAAGAAGCAAGAATAAGTTTAATTCCGTTTTCATGATAATGTTTGATGAGCTCTCTTACCCCAGCAATAAGATCAAATTCTTCATCAGTATCGAAATAATTTTTGAAGTGAGATCTTTTAATTTCGGAAAGAGTTTCATAAGTATCTGTTAAATTATATTTCCCGATCAGCGTTTCGAATACTCTTTTGGTGGAAGCTCCTGTAAAAGAAGAGTACAGATCTTCGGAAACGGTAATTTCCAGCCCGTCAAACGTTTTAAAATAAGCTTTTCTGTGCAGTGGTTCCGTATCTACAATAACCCCGTCCATATCGAAAAGAACAGCTTTTAAAGACATATTTTGTTTTTTGCAAAAATAGGGTTTAATATTTAAATGATAAAAGGAATAGGAGTTTGAAGATAGGAGTGGGAGCTTAAAATTTATAAAATAGCTTGTTTTTTCCAACATAGGTCTTTGGCTGCCTTCCAAAAACTTCCGGCCTCTTGCATCCTGCTTCCAACTTCTTTGTATCTTTGTGGAATCATTCAATCTTTAAATCATTTAATTTTTTAAATAAAACATGAGAACATACGCAGGAATTCCTGAAGAAAATGCAACATTAGAAAATTCTAAAGTAATGCTGGTAACCGTTCCTTACGATGGAACATCAACATGGGGTAAAGGAGCTGATAAAGGCCCGGAATTATTCCTTGATGCTTCTGAAAACATGGAGCTTTACGACATTGAAACAGGTACTGAACCTTACCTTGACGGGGTATACCTGGCGGGAGAAGTTTCCGAAAATTCTACGCCTGAAGCCATGACAGAAGCTGTATATCAGAAAACAAAAGAGCTTTTAAATAACGAAGGAAAAGTATTTACCCTTTTCGGAGGTGAGCACTCTGTTTCCATCGGTTCTATCCGTGCAGTAGGAGAGAAGTTTGAAAACCTTACCGTTCTTCAGCTGGATGCCCATACAGACTTACGTCCTGAATTTCATGGGTCTACTTCAAATCATGCTTGTGCGGTTTTTGAAGCTAACCAGAAGCATAATCTTGTGCAGGTGGGAATCCGTTCGATGGATGCGGAAGAAGCTCAATACCTGCCGGAAGGAAGAGTGTTTTTTGCCCATGAAATTGCCAATAATGACAACTGGATCAATGATGTTCTGGAAAAAGTTTCAGGAAACGTTTATATCACGATCGATCTTGATGCTTTCGACCCGTCTATTGCCCCTTCTACGGGAACTCCGGAGCCGGGTGGGCTTCAGTGGTATCCTACACTGGAATTACTGAGAAAAGTATTCGAAAAATGTAATGTTGTGGCTTTCGATATCGTAGAATTAATGGATTCTCCGATGGCTAAACCAACTGCGTTCCTTGCCGCTAAGCTATATTACAAAATGCTTGCTTACAATCATATTTATAACAATAACTAAACTTCGCAAGAATCGGATTTTTTCTGCCGTATATTCTTTGGAAATTTGTGAGGTAAAAAAGAAATACTATGTCCACACAAAATCAGATAGATTATAACAGAATTGCCAAAGCGATAGAATATATCCGGAGCAATTTCAGACTTCAGCCGAGTTTGGAGGAAGTGGCAGAAAATATTCACTTGAGTCCGGCCCATTTTCAGAAAATATTTACGGATTGGGCGGGAACAAGTCCGAAGAAATTTTTACAGTTCATCAGTCTTGAACATGCTAAAAATTTATTGAAGGAAGAAAAAGCAAGTTTATTCGATACCGCTTACGAGACGGGACTTTCCAGCACAAGCAGGCTTCACGACCTCTTTGTGAAAATAGAAGGTATGTCTCCGGCGGAATATAAAAACGGCGGAAAAAGCCTGAACATCAATTACAGTTTTTCCAGAAGTCCTTTTGGAGATGTAATGGCAGCATCTACGGAAAAAGGGATCTGCTATATGGCTTTTGAAGACGATAAAGAAACAGCATTGGGGAATTTATATGCTAAGTTTCCCAATGCTTCTTTTTTTGAAAAACAGGATACACTTCAGAAAAATGCACTGTCCATATTCAATCAGGACTGGACGAAGCTCAATACGATAAAATTACACTTAAAAGGGACAGATTTTCAGCTTAAAGTCTGGGAAAGCCTTCTGTCTATCCCAATAGGGAAACTGTCCACCTATGGCAGTCTGGCAGAGAAAATAGGAAATCCTAAGGCTTCGAGGGCTGTTGGGACAGCTATTGGCAGTAATCCTGTTGCGTTTCTTATTCCGTGTCACCGTGTGATCCAGTCTACCGGAAATCTCGGCGGTTACCGATGGGGAAGTACCCGTAAACATGCCATTGTGGGTTGGGAAAGCTCCAAGATCTATTCCGGAAATTCTGTTGTATTGTAATGTATTGAACAGACATTTGAATTAATTTAGGTTTTAGCTAAAGCTCGTTCTTATTGATACTATCTTTGAAAATTATTTGTCCGGTTTATGTTTTATATTACCTTTAGATTTTAAAATATAGATTTTGAACTGATAACATCTCATCAATGGATTTTGAAATTAAGAATGGGAAAGGTCTGCTTTCTATTAACTATGAACCCCAATATTACAGTGAAAGCCTTACCATAGGAAACAGTCCCGTACTTTTTCTTTGGGACGACTGTGATGATCCCGGAGATGAGAATTTAGTCTTGCTTCCTGTTGATGAGGAAAGTAAATATTTAATCAATAATACATTACAGGATATTGATCTGGATGTAGATTATACAGACCGTATCGAAGATTTATTTGATATTTTACAGCCTTTGCTGCAGTTATTAAAAAACGGAAAATATCATCTGAGCTTTTCAGAACATAGATTATACAAAAGCTTTGGTCCCATAGCTGCTTTTGCAGAAGAAAGGCTTAACAGGGAAGAAGTAGAAAAAGAAATAGAAAAGTATAACGGGAAATTATATCAGAATAATATCTATGACTATACTTATCACGGCGAATACGATGCAACTTATCGATTTAATGAATATGAACAGCCTTTCATAGCATGGAAATCCAGGGAAGAAACCAATATTAACCTTATACAGCATTATGAAAGTTTGATTTCTTCCGGAGCAAGGCCTTTTGCCATTATTTTTACTTCTGAATTTCTGGAGGATAACTATCTGCACGAATATATTCTGGACGGTCATCATAAGCTCTGTGCCTACAAAAACCTGGGAATTGACCCGCCATGTGCTGTAATTAAATTTATTGCGGAAGAAAAAGAGCAGCTTGGATTAGATTTGGAACGTATTTCTGAGTTGATCTTTCCGTGGCAGTTTAACCACTTTTATAATAGCTGGGATGGAAAGGAGAAATATTTAAAGAATAACCCCGATAGTTTGCTCAAAAAGTATATTAAAAACGGATGGGTTACCTTTCTTTATCCTGATGGAAGAAAAAGAGGAGAAGGTTTTTATATAAATGATATTCCCGACGGCGATTTTAAATACTGGTATGAAAATGGAAAAATAAGTAATATCAAAAGCTTTTCTCTCGGAAAACCTGTCAGGAAGTCGGTATATTATCATGATGATGTAGCTGTTGATGATGAAAATCACGGAGATAAGGGCTATGAATTCATCTATAAAGATGGAGATCTCAGGATTACAAAAAACTGGAACGGGGAAGGAAAGATAGAATCCATTGCTATTCATGAAACCAAAAGCATCAAATATATTCCATTAACGGATCAGGTTGTTTGGGAGTATTCCAGTGAAAGTTATAAAAATATCCTCAAACAGAGGAAAGAAGAGGGAATTAAAAAAAAACTTGAAAAAGAGGAAAGGGATCTTCAGTTAGCAAAAACCAGGAAACAGGAAAAAATATATGAATGGCTGAAGATATTGCTGGTGATGGTCATTATTGTGGTGATTGTTATTTATTTTTATAAAACTTAATTAATTATGATGAATCTGTTTGAAGAAATATCAGAATTCCCTTTAAATATCCTTCCGCATGACGGCACGGTTCATTATTACGGAAAGGTTTTTAATGAAGAAAAGTCTCAATTCTTTTATGACTATCTGCTGCACCAGATCCCTTGGGAAAATGATGAGGCCATGATCTTCGGTAAATTAATTTTAACGAAAAGAAAAGTGGCATGGTTTGGGGAAAAAGCCTTTGAGTATACCTATTCAAAGCGTACCAAACTGGCAAAATTCTGGACTCCGGAGCTGCTGGAACTGAAAAGAAAATGTGAAGAAGTTTCAGGAGAAACCTACAATTCCTGCCTTCTCAATTTATATCACGATGGAAGTGAAGGCATGGCTTATCACAGCGATGGCGAAACTGATCTTAAAAAACATGGTGCCATTGCTTCCCTCACTTTCGGAGCAGAAAGAAAATTTTTATTTAAACATAAAAAGACTAAAGAAAAGGTGGAAATATTCTTGGAAAACGGAAGTTTACTGATTATGAAAGGAACGACACAGGAGAACTGGCTGCACAGGCTTCCCCCGACTACAAAAGTGAAAACACCAAGAGTGAATCTGACGTTCAGGACGATCGAAGAATAAAATAAGGTGGCTTCGAGTGCCTCAGCCACCTTATTTTGTAGGAGATGATATTTTCCAGTCCTTATTTCCTGATTTCATATGTATTTTTGATGTGTAATTTCTGCAATTTCCATGAGGCTGAGGCTCCCGGAGCCACTTGCATCCATAAAAAAAACCGGTCGCTGAGGTTCTCGAAGCGACCGGTTTTATGTTTTTTAAACTAGTATTAATTGTTATTGGTGGCTGAGGCACTCGAAGCCACCATCACTTTTTATTTCAAAATCTCAGCCTCAATAGAGCTGTCATCATATACTTTAATAAATGCTTTGGTGTAATCCTTTTTTGTGGCAAAATTCGGGTTCTCCATAAATTTCTGAGGATTGATTGCAAAAAGCGGCCACCATGTGCTGCTGATCTGAATCTGGATCCTGTGCCCTTTCTTAAAAGTATGCATCACATCCTGAAGTCTGAAATTTACCGCTGTTTTCTGATTCGGAACTAAAGCTTCTCCTTTTTCCCTGGAATTTCTGAACCTTGCCGGCATAATCTCACTTCTTACCATTTGGTGATAGTTAGGATAGATTACGCCTTCTTTTTTTTCTGCAGGTTTAAAATCTTCTGGATATACGTCAATCAGCTTTACAGCAAAATCTGCATCCGTAGAGCTGGAAGCAATATTCAGTTTAGCCATAATCTCTCCTGCAAAACTTATATCTTCCGTTAAAACATCTGTAGTAAACGTCAAAACATCCGGCCGGCCTACTGCAAACCTCTGATCTTCCGACATATAGTTTTTAGGTGTGAAGCCATTGAAATCCTTTAGATTATCAGAACTTAAAACAGGATTGTTGGGATCGCTGTAATATTCTGAAAATCCTTGCCCTGCTGTGTTTTTTAAAGTGCCGTCTGCCAGATAGAAATTAACTTTCTGGGCGTTTTTCGGAGGATAAGAGGCAAATTCTCTCCATTCTTTTGAACCTGTGTCGTACATCAGAGCTTCCGGAAGTCCGGCGTCTTCTTTTGTGTTTCCCTTCAAATAATGATTGAAAAACTTAGTTTCAATATTCTTCTGGTAATACGTTGCGATGCTGTCCCCAAAATAGATCTGGTTGTGGAAATGTTTTCCTTGTTCCTGAGCCCAAGCTCCGTGAGAGAAAGGTCCCATTACGATCGTATTTTTGGCTTTCGGACTTGTTTTCTCTATGGTTTTGTAAATATTTAAAGGTCCTGAAAGGTCTTCGGCATCAAACCATCCTCCAACGGTCATTACGGCATGGTTTACATTTTTCAAATGGGGAAGCAGGCTTCTTTTCTGCCAGAACTCATCATAGTTGGGATGGTTCATAATTTCGGTCATGAAAAAATTGTTCTTATAATATTTTTCATAGCCATCTTTCAGAGTGCCCATGTCTCTGTAAAATTTAAGACCGTCTTCCGAAGTCTGTTTTACAAAAGTATCCATATACCAGGCTTTATTTTCAGCCTTTGTTTTCTGAACTCCGAAAACAGGGAAGGTTCTGAAATACCCCAGCATAAATCTTCCGTTATGAAGAAAATCATCGTTCCAGAAATCAGAAATCGGAGCCTGCGGGGATGAAGCTACCAACGCAGGGTGCTGTGCCAGTATTCCTGCTGCAGTGTAAAATCCTGGATATGAAGTTCCGTACTGACCTGCCTTACCATTATTGTCCTTTACATTTTTCAAAAGCCATTCGATGGTGTCATAGGTGTCTGTACTTTCATCTACATCTTTTTTGGTTTTCCGGTCCACCTGAGGAGTCATATTGGTAAAGGTTCCCTCGCTCATATACCTTCCGCGCACATCCTGGAATACAAAAATGTATTTATCTTTCATCAGGTATTTATTAGGGCCAAGTTTGGTTTTGTATTCATTTTCGCCATAAGGAGCAATGCTGTAGCAGGTTCTCTGCATCAGGAAAGGATACTTGTTTTTGTTTGAAATATCTTTGGGGATGTATATCGCTGTGAAAAGCTTTACCCCGTCACGCATCGGAATGTAGACTTCCTTTTTGGTGAAATTGTCTTTTACGAAAGTATCCTTCTGGTCTGTGTTCTGTGCACGTCCGAGGATGAAAAAGAAAATGAATAAAATTGAAATATGGATCTTCATAAATAAAATTTACGGCTAATTTAAAAATAAATCGCATCCGTTCTGCTGTATATCTCAATCTTTAACAAAAAATAGAAGCAAAATAAAAAAATAAAATGCTGTTAAATAGATATAGTCTCTCATTCAGTATCATATAAAACACAAACATCTGCTCCATCTGCCAAATCTGCGAGCGTAAAATAATCTCTTGCAGATTTGGCAGATGGTGCAGATTTAAGCTTATGCTTTGAAGAAACAGTTGGTAAGAAAATATAAAAAAACACCTCCAACTGGAGGTGTCTTGTATTTTTTTGAAAAGTTATCTCAAAAATTATGCTCTTAAATATCTTGAATAAGCATATCCTTCCTGACCGTCATCAGTTTTTACTTTCCACCAGTCATCAGAAGTTTGCTCGATTAAAGTTACTGATGAACCTTTGGCAGCTTTTCCTACTACAGCAGCTTCGGTAGAAGGCTCCTGTCTGATGTTCAGGTTAGAATCTTCAGTAGCAACTGTTAAAGAAGCACCTGAAGCCAATCCCGTTACCTGTACATCGATATTGATGTCTGAAGCTGAATAAGTAGAATCAATTGTTCCCAAAGCATTCCATACTGCATCTTTTGCTGCTGTATTGGAAGCGCTCCCTGAAACGTAAAGAATACCATCCTGCTCCTGAACCTGAAGATTAGAAATCCCGGCAGACTGTGCTGCTGAAACTACGCTTGAATATTTATCTTGTAATGTGCTCATTTTAAAATTATTTTACCACTAGGTTATTGTTATATTTTCCGATTTTCAAAGCATCTACAGATTCTTTGATTTTTCTTGCCTGAAGGCTTGAAACATTTCCTGTAAGAGTAAGCTCTCCGTTTACAACTTCTACTTTTACAGAAGGGAAATCTTTAACAGCATCCTGAACTTTTTTCTGAACTGCAGGATCCACAGCTGTTGTAGTTTCTACAGGTGCAGCTGGAGCTGCTACAGTAGACATATCCATTACGTCTTTTACTCCGTTGATGGCTTTTAATTTTGCGATCATGGCATCTTTAGACTGCTGATCAGCGAAAGTTCCGCTTAAATGAGCAACTCCGTCTTTTACTTCCACAGAAGCATTGGGATTAGAAGTTACCACCGTTGTAGCCTGAGTCTGAAGATCGGCATCAGAAATTTTCTTTTTACAAGAAACCGCTCCAAAAGATATAGCTACAGCTAATGCAGACATTGCGATAGTTTTTTTCATAGTTGTATATTTATTAATGTTGTTAATACAATCAAATGTAATAATAAAATTTGTACCAAAAGAATAAAAACTCAATAAATGTTTCTTAAATTTTTTACAATATTTTCGAAATCAGCGATTTAATTTTAATGTATTATAAACTTAATCTAAAGTTAACCGGATTCAGACAAAATCGTGTACCAATTGAAAAACTATTATATTTGTGGGAATTGAACTATTTATATGAAAGGACAAAATAAACTTTTTATTGCCATTATCGTTGCACTTATCCTGGGAGTAGGAATCGGAGGTATGGTACACCTGCAGTATCCGGAGAGTGCGGAACCTTTTTCCAAGAATATCAAACTGCTGGGAACGGTTTTCATCAGGCTCGTACAGATGATCATCGCGCCGCTGGTTTTTACAACCCTGGTAGTGGGAATTGCCAAAATGAGCGATATCAAAATGATTGGAAGGGTAGGAACGAAAGCAATGCTGTGGTTTATTACGGCTTCCCTGGTTTCTCTTTTTATAGGTCTGGTACTTGTCAACTGGCTTGAGCCCGGACACGTAACCAAGCTACCGATTCAGGATGCAGCGGCTGCGGAAGATCTCTTAAAAACCAGTAAGAGTTTTTCTCTGGAGGACTTCGTGAAGCACATGATTCCTAAAAGTTTATTTGAAGCCTTCGCTACTAATGAGGTGCTTCAGATTGTGGTCTTTTCCATTATGTTTGGAGTGGCACTTGCCAATTTAGGAGAGGAATATTCAAAGCCGGTGGTTAAACTTTTTGATATCATTGCCCATGCTATCCTTAAAATGGTGGGTTATATTATGTGGTTTGCCCCGCTTGGTGTTCTGGGAGCCATTGCTGCTGTAGTGGCTGTAAACGGGTTTGAAATATTCAAAGTATATGCTGTTTACCTGAGGGACTTTTTCTTTGCATTGGGTGTACTTTGGCTTGTACTTCTCCTGGTGGGTTACCTTATTTTAGGAAATCGTCTTTTTGAATTATTAAAAAGAATCAAGGCTCCGCTTCTAATTGCGTTTTCTACAACGAGTTCAGAAGCCGTTTTCCCTAAATTGGTGGAAGAGCTTGAAAAATTCGGATGTAATAACAGGGTAGTATCTTTCATCCTGCCACTGGGATATTCATTTAACCTTGACGGAAGTATGATGTACATGACGTTCGCTTCCATCTTTATAGCCCAGATTTACGGGATTGAAATGGAGCTTGGGCAGCAAATTACTATGCTTCTTGTGCTGATGCTTACCTCAAAAGGGATTGCGGGTGTTCCGAGAGCTTCTCTGGTAATTATCGTTGCGACATGTTCCATGTTCGGAATTCCGCCGGAAGGTATTGCTTTGATCCTGCCAATTGACCATTTCTGCGACATGGGTAGAAGCATGACAAATGTATTAGGAAATGCACTGGCGACTTCAGCCGTTTCCAAGTGGGAAGGGCAGCTGGAAAATACTCCTCAGGAAGTTTGATGAAACGGCAAAATTTACAGAGTCATAAAGAACTTGTTCTCAAAAATGGCTTTACAGTAATTAATTCGGTGTTTACTGATGATGAAATCGAAAAGATAGTAGAGGTTATTCAAAATACAGATACATCCGCAGAAAACTTCAGAAAATCTGATGACCTTTTCGCGGTGAGACAGTTTTTGAAAGAAGTTCCGGAAATTAAAAGTCTTGTGTTTAATGATAATGTAAAAACTATTATCAGAGAGCTTTTCGGAGAAAGATATTTTGCGGTAAAAAGTATTTATTTTGATAAGCCGGAAACCTCAAACTGGTATGTCGCCTATCATCAGGATCTTACCATTTCGGTGGATAAAAAGCTTGAAATGCTGGGTTTTGGACCATGGACGACGAAGAAAAACCAGTTTGCGGTACAGCCGCCTCTTCCTGTGCTTGAAAATATTTATACGATCAGGATTCATCTGGATGATACCGATGAAAATAACGGAGCTCTTAAAGTGGTTCCCGGATCTCATGCCAAAGGAATTTACAGGCCGGAAACTATAGACTGGAATGTTGAAACCGAAGAAATCTGCAAAGTAGAAAAAGGCGGAATTATGATTATGAAGCCTTTGATACTTCATGGCTCCAACAGAACTACCAACGGAAAGAAAAGGAGGGTGATTCACATTGAGTTTTCGGATATGGAACTTCCCGAGCAATTAAATTGGTCAGAAATGTAGAGCTAAAATTCAATAGTAATGTCATTAGAAAAAGATAAGTTTCCAATACTCCATTCAACAACCTCCAAAGGTTGGACTTTGGCTATTAAGATCTTTTTTTCAACATTGTTCGTAATGATTTCGTTGTTGATGTTATTGTTAGTCATACTTTCATTGAATTCCTGGGAGATTAAAACAGAAGTTAAGGTTCTAATTATTCTGCTAGCTATACTGACTATTGGGCTATTTTCATGGATATTGATTGTAACAGTAAAAAACAGGCCGGTAAAGAAAATAACTAATATAGTGATTGATAATCAGGGTATTCATCATTATAGAGATCAGGACTTGATAAAGTCAATAAAATATACAGAATTAATGCCTAATCCTGAGAATGGAAAATATGATGTATTTATTCCGCTTGATCAGGCAGATACAGGTTTAGATTTATATTTTTATTTGTTTGATGATACAATATGTAAAGTTAAGCCGCAGGCATTTATTTTAAATACTGATGATGTGATCACTAATGGGAATTCACTCAAAAAACATTTTTTAAAAGGAATTATCACTTTCAGACCGGATTTGAAAATTGCTCCCGGCGTTTTTGATTTATGCGGTTGAGCAGAGATATATAAATTTAAACAATCCCTTCGAAAAATTCGAAGGGATTGTTTATTTACCAATAATTGGAGATTGTCTTTTTATAGTTTTTTTTTGAATTTTCTTTATGATAAAGAAGTAATATGAGAAATTCTTTTTTATCCGAACTATCTGAAAACATTGGCCTGTCAACGATCATATTTCTTTTTATGATATCCTTAATTATTTTGTCCTGACTGCCAAAATCATTGATAGTTACAATTTCTTCAATTTTAGATGACTCATTTATCTTTACTCTGTATATGGCAAAAGGTTGTTTTGGCTTAAAATCTTTAATTTGTGATAAATCTGTTTGACCATCATCGCTTGTCTCATCATCACAACTGGTAAATGTAAGGCCTATAAATTTGTACTTATTTTCATCTAAATAAGAAAAAGTTTTCTTTAAAGCTTCAATCTCTGAATTCTCATCTTTTGAAGGTTTAGTGCTTAAACGAGATTTTGGAGTGCAGGAAGAAATGGTTGGGTTATTGTTATTAACTCCACTTAATAAAATTAAATATCTTTCGTTGGGCTCTACATTTATTTCACAAGCACCAGAGTATGAATTCCCGATTAATCCTCTTACATTTAAGGTTTTAAACTTTGCTCCCTTGTACAATTTTTCAAATTCAACATCTGCTTTATATGTTCTTTGTTCGGCATTCTCATCGTAAACTCTTATAATTTTAATAATACCTACAACATTAGCATTTAAATAATCCTGTGCTAACGTTTCTCTTACACATTTACAGGCTGATATCTTTGTAATACTCAAAAGAAGAAAGAATATTAATAATAATTTTTTCATATAATTTAGTTTTTTATTTCACAGAAATCTCATCCACAAAAATATGCGACTCACCGCCAGCACCTTGGTGCCATGCCGGCAGTTTCCCGAAATAATAAGCTTTTACTTTGATATAGCGGGCTTCAGTAGGTAGAATTTCTGCTCCGAAATCTTTGATCTGTACTTTTTCATCTTTAGCATCAATCGTATTGTCGATGCTTTTCAGAAGAATAAAATCTTTACCATTCATGGATGCATAATATTCCACTTTTTTAGGCATTAAAATCCATGCTTTGCTGTCCTGAAGATAGGTGGATGACAGTTTTGTGATCTGCTGAGGTGATTTCAGGTCAATAACCGCTTCAAAATCCTGGCCCTGATAACCCTGCCAGTCTCCTTTTCTCCAGTTCACATCACCATTGATTCCGTCGATAAGTGCCAGTTTTCCACCTGCAGTATACTGCGGATTCACTTTTGAATGGACTGTAATATCCCAATAATTTGGTCTTCTGCTGAAATTGGCCACCGTTACCGAACTTTTCTCACCGTTTCTTTCAGAATAAGCATGAACCTGCGTTGTCTTACTGATTGTGAAAGGGCCTTTATATGGGGTAAAAGTTTTTCTTACGTTGGCATCACTGTCACTCAAAGTCATATAATATACTTTGTCACCCGGATTCAGTGGTGTGATCTGAACTTTTGCAGAAAAATCAAAGATTCTGTCTGATGCAATCACCGGCGCTGCGGTCATTTCTGAATATTTAAAATCCTTTGCAGGCTTAATATTTTCAAAACCTAATTTCTGAAGCTCGGCTCTGCCGGTATTCTTTGTGATCACTTTTGTAGTGCCGTCCTCAAGATGAATTTTGACCTCATCAAAATAAGGTGTGGTTGTTTGCCATTCCGGAAGCCCTGGTGTAACTGAGTAAATTCCCAGTGAACTTAAAATATACCATGCACTCATCTGACCGCAGTCTTCGTTTCCAATAAGACCGTCCGGTGAATTTTTATAGAAATTATCAAGAATGTATTTAATTTTGGCATCTGTTTTTTCCGGTTTTCCTACATAATTGTACAGATAAGCGATGTGATGGCTCGGCTCATTACCTTGTGCATACTGACCCATCAAACCTGTAATATCCGCCTGTTCACGGCCTGTTGTTTTATCCGGAGCCGTAAAAATAGCATCAATAAACTGTTCAAACTTTTCCTTTCCACCATGGGCTGCGATCAAACCGGGAATGTCCTGCTGAACGGAATAGGAATAATGCCAGGAATTACCTTCTGTATAATTATTATTCACCTCCCTTGGGTCAAAAGGCTCATACCAGCTTCCGTTCTTTCTGGGCTGCATAAAACCATTGGCCGGATTATAAAGGTTTTTCCAGTTTTGCGAACGTTTCATGAAATACTGATAATCTTCTTTCTTGCCTAAAATCCTGGCCATTTGTGCAATACACCAGTCATCATAGGCATATTCCATTGTTTTGGAAACACTTTCAGACTCATCATCCATGCTGATGTAATTATTCTGCTTGTATGCATTTAAACCGAAAATATCCAGCATGGCAGAATTTTTTGAAGCCTCAAATGCTTTTTCATAATCAAATCCTTTGATTCCTTTGGCCATGGCATCTGCAATTACAGAAACGGAGTGGTAACCGATCATACATTCCGTTTCGTTCGAGGCCAGCTCCCAGACCGGCAGTTTTCCTCCCTGTTCATATTGCTTGATAAATGTATTGATAAAATCTGCCGTTCTTTTTCTGTCGATGAGTGTCATCAGCGGATGAGCAGCCCTGAAGGTATCCCAGAGAGAGAATACGGAATAATAATCAAAACCATTGGCTGTATAAAGTTTATTGTCCCTGCCTCTGTATCTTCCGTCCACATCCATATTAATGTTCGGCTGGGTAAAAACATGGTATAAAGCTGTGTAGAAAACAGAAAGTTTATCTTTATCATCCGATTTTACTTCAATTTTTGAAAGTTCCTTGTTCCAGTCGGATTCAGCCTGTTTTCTTACAGATTCAAAATCACCTGATTTTCCTTCTGCAAGCATATTTTTTTCCGTTCCTTCATAGCCTGTTGGGGAAATGGCTACTTTTACGCTGATCTTTTCTCCTTTTTTGACATCCGATGAGAAGGCCAGAGCCAGTTTTGTTCCGGTAAAAAGCTTATCCTCCTGCTTTCCGTTGACTTCTTTTTTTGAAATTTTCATCGGTTTTGAAAACTCAATTCTGGCGTAGATATACTGGTTGGTTGCCCAGGCTTCACTTCTCCTGAAAACCTCAATGGTTTTATCATCAATGATCTTTACTTCACCTTCCAAAAGCTTATCCCTGTGGTTCAGATCCAGGATAATATGGGCCTTTCCTCCGTTATTAAAAGTATATTCATGATAACCGACCCTTTTTGTAGTGGTAAGACGGACGTTAATATTGTTTTTATCTAATTTGACTGAATAAAATCCGGCGGTTGCCGTTTCGTTTTTATGTGAAAATTTAGATGAATAATCTTTACTGTTCAGGCTCACATTTCCCATTGTGGGCATCAGCATAATATCGCCGTAATCTGAAACTCCCGTACCATTCAAATGAGTGTGGGAAAAACCGTAGATCACACTATCCGAATAATGGTACCCGCTACAGCCATCCCAGCTGCCATCTATCCTGGTGTCCGGTGAAAGCTGTACCATACCGAAAGGAACAATAGCTCCCGGAAACGTATGGCCGTGGCCTCCCGTACCTATGAAAGGGTTTACATATTGAGAATAATCCTGAGAATAGATAAGCTGGGCAATGAATAGGGAGAAAACCGCCAGTCTGTTTTTCATAACATCAATTTATACCAACGAATATATTGAAAAAACTGCAGAACGGTATGTAACAAAAAATGTTAAGGATTGTCTTATTAAAAACTATTACTACAAAATAAATGAAAAAAATACTACTTTCGGTGGTTATGCTGGTACCGTTTTTTGCTTTTTCACAGCGTATAACAGGAAAAATTACACAATCAGGGAATTCGGGTTCATACATAGAAATCATAGCTGCCAAAGATCAGAAGAGACAGTCTGTTATTTCGGATGAAAAAGGGAATTATACGCTTAAACTTCCTGAAAACGGAAGCTATACTATCAGATTAATACAGGACGGAGCAGAAATATCCATATCAGATATTACGGTAAACGGCGACATGAAGCAGAACTTTTTCATTGAGAAAAAACAGGAAAAACAGATTGAAGGAGTTACTATTACCGCCAGAAAAAAGCTCATTGAGAGAAAAGCTGACAGACTGGTCTTTAATGTCTCCAATTCTGTTGCTTCACAGGGAATGGACGGAGCGGAAGCTCTGGCAACCACACCGTTGCTTAAAGTAGATGATAATTCAGGAATTTCTATTGCAGGGAAAAGTGGGGTTGCGGTAATGGTGAATGAAAGAATGCTTAATCTTTCGGGAAATGAGCTGGTGGCTTATCTTAAAAATTTAAGGTCTGAGAATATTGAAAAAATTGAAGTAATTACCACTCCGCCGGCAAAATATGAAGCACAGGGAAACAGCGGCCTGATCAATATTATTTTAAAGAAAAACCAGAACCTGGGTTGGAGCGGAAGCTTTACCACAGGGCTTCAGCAGCAGACTTACACAGGAACCTCCAATAGTGCCACCATCAATTATCAGAATGAAAAACTGCGTGCATCACTGAAGTTGAGGCAAAATAAAAGTGAAAAATATGCCTATGAAAATTATACCATCGAAGGAGCAGAAGGACTTAAAAGTTCTGACGACAGGAGGGATTTTGGAAACGGATTGGGAGGAGGCTTAAGTGTCGATTATCAGCTTAATCCTAAGTCGAATGTTGGATTTATTTATGAGCAGGGAGTCGGGCATTCCAATATGGATATTACAAATACTTCAGATTATTTTCAGAACGGGAATTATACCAATACAATGTCTACCTATGCGGAACACCGTGCTAAGAACCGGCAGCAGACTATAAGTGCCTACTACGATCTGAAATTCGGAAAGCGGGATAATAAATTGAGCATTACCGGAAATTATTTCTCCAATATTCCGAAGAGCCTTATTGATTTTACCACAACGGAAAATTCCGGAGACAGTTTTGTAGTAAGGACGCCTTCTACAGTTAATTATAAAATTTATTCAGGGCAGGCGGACCTTACATTGCCTTTTCAGTTGGCAAAGACAGAAACAGGAATAAAGTTTACCAATTTTGATAACAATTCAGATATTTCTTATCAGAATTTTACCGATGGAAGCTTTGTCACAGATCCTGTAAAAAGCAATGTATTTGAGTACAACGAGAAGAATTATGCAGCCTATCTGAGTTTCGAAAAAAGTTTCAATGAAAAATGGTCTGCAAAAGCAGGCATCCGTTATGAATATTCTACAGTCAACGGAAATTCTATCACTTCAGGTCAGCAGACAGAAAATTCCTACGGAAAGTTTTTTCCAACGGCTTATGTTACCTATAAAAGCAATGAGAACAATACCTTCAGCTTAAATTATTCAAAAAGGATCAACAGACCTGGATTCCGGGCGATTAATCCTTATCGCTGGTACATTAATGTTAACTCATATTTTACCGGAAACCCTCTTTTGAAACCCTCTATCAATCATAATTTTGAGCTGTCTCATGTTTACAAAGGAAAATTGTCTACTTCAGCCTATTTCCAGAGAACGGTAGAAGCATTTGACCAGCTGGTGAGCCTTCAGGGGGAGAACAGGATCAGTACATTTGAGAATTTTTACAATCAGAACAGTATGGGAGTTACCATCAATTATTCAGATACTTTCTTTAAATTCTGGGAAGCCAATTATGCAGCGGACCTGTCTTATATGGAAACAAAAGTTTTTTCTACCGATGCCGCGTCCAGAAAAGGAAGCAGTTATGATTTTAATTTCCAGAACAACCTGTCACTCAATAAAAGTAAAACGGTACAGCTTATCTTCAATTACTGGTTCCGTCTGCCATCCAATTCCGGGAATGTATATATGGATTTTGCAGGAAATTTTACATCAGGGCTAAAGCTGAACCTTATGGAAAAAAGCCTTCAAATGAATTTGTTTGTTTCCGATATTTTCAAGCAATCGAGGAGCAGGGGAGAGATCTATTATACAACCGGAACCCATTATTACAATAATTATTATGATGCAAGGAGGCTTACCCTATCTGCAACCTATACTTTTGGTAACAAAAAAGTAAAAGGAACGGACCGTAATGTGAGATTTGATGAAAAGAACAGAGCCAATTAAAAAGATTGGGAGAAATTATTTTAAACTCAAAAAACTAAAGTGTTTAAAAGCTTGGTGTTTGAGTTTTTTTGCCACAGATTTCACGGATGTACACAAATAACCATGCTTAAAAATGACGAATTTATGTTTTGGCTAAAGCCTTGATGAATGTTTAATATCTATAAAACGGGCTAAAGCCCATTCCTATTGAATAATCAACAATTTAAATCTTTCAATTTTTGAATCTTTTAATCTTTTAATTTCAAAACCCTACACTTCTCCTTCGAAAAGATCATTCAAATAATTTTGCTGATATACTTCCGTACGTTCTGTTCCCAGGAATTTTTTCCAGACTCTGGATTCATGGTAAACAATCCCCATTTCCCAGACGCAATAGGTAGGAATATGAATATTTTTTCTGTCCCAGACCTCAAATGCTCCGGAACCGTCATAATAAACGCTTTCCCATAGCTCGTTTTCACTTCTCCATGTGCAGACCAACAGCAGATAACTTTCGCCGCATCTGTGCATGATGACAAATCCGAGGTCATCTTTGTCCCGGAAATTTTCATCGGCAGTTTCAATACATGCTTTAGCATTAATGATATCCTGAGGAGAAATAACAGCAGGGTCTTCTGCCAGATTATACCATTTGAACCTGGTTCTGCCAAGAGTGAAAATTCCTTTGGGTGATGCATATTTAGAGAGATAGTTAGTTACGCTCATAAATTCTGTTTTATCAAAGTGAAACGATATGATAAGGAGGAAGATAAGAAATAGACGGGCTTATTTTTGTCATCTTATTTATCACATCAGGTTATAGATTTTATTGATTCTAAATTATCGAAAAAATCCGTAAATTTGTGAACAATTTATATTTATATGTTGACGAAAGAAAAGGTTCAAGATTTCCTTAAAGAGATAGAAGTAGATGATTTGGTGAGTAATTTTCAGATTATGGGTAATGATGTTTATATTGACATGACGGCCCACTCACCAGCCATGCACGAAAAGAAAAAACTGGAAGCTGCCATGAAACAGGCTTTTGCCAGTGAGTTTGGTGAAGACATCCAGCTAAAACTTAAAATTGTTTCTCCCGAGCCTAGCGAGATCCAGCAAAGCCAGATCAAAGGCAAGCAGATTCCGGGAATTCAGAATATTATTGCTATTGCTTCCGGAAAAGGAGGAGTAGGAAAATCTACTGTAGCTGCGAATATGGCAGTTACTTTAGCTAAAATGGGCTTCAAAGTAGGATTACTTGATGCCGATATCTACGGACCGTCTGTTCCTACGATGCTTGATACGGAAGGAGAAAAGCCACTTTCTGTAGAAGTTAACGGAAAAAGCATGATGAAGCCTATAGAAAATTACGGGGTTAAAATGTTGTCTATAGGATATTTCTCAGGAGCCAATCAGGCGGTGGTGTGGAGAGGTCCTATGGCTTCAAAAGCTTTGAACCAAATGATCAGAGATGCCGCATGGGGAGAGCTTGATTTCCTGTTGATTGACCTTCCTCCGGGAACCGGAGACATCCATTTGTCAATCATCCAGGAAGTACCGGTAACAGGTGCTGTGATTGTAAGTACACCTCAGCATGTAGCGTTGGCAGACGTAAGAAAAGGGATTGCAATGTTCCAGATGGAGAGCATTAATATTCCTGTTCTTGGATTAATCGAAAATATGGCGTATTTTACACCGGCAGAACTTCCTGAGAACAAATACTATATCTTTGGACAACAGGGAGCTCAGTATCTTGCTGAAGATCTGGGGATTCCGGTGCTGGGAGAGATTCCGTTAATTCAGAGTATAAGAGAAGCCGGAGACGTAGGAAGACCTGCAGCGCTTCAGGAAGGCTCTAAAATTGCAGAAATCTACACAGAAACGGCAAGAAATATGGTAGAAAGCCTTGTAGAAAGAAACAAAAACCTTCCGCCTACTGAAGCTGTAAAGATTTCGACCATGGCAGGATGCTCGCCGAAAGCTAAAAAATAATTATTTTCAATTAAGTTTGAAAAGACCCGAATTGAACGAAGAAAAATATGGAAACAAATATAACACACGAAGATACAGTAACGAGAGTAATGGAAGCTCTGGAAAGCATCAGGCCGTTCCTGAATAAGGATGGAGGCGATATTGAGCTTATTGACGTGAAGGATAACCAGGTTTTTGTAAAACTTCTGGGAAACTGCTCCGGGTGTTCGCTGAATTTTTCAACCCTGAAACTGGGCGTTGAAAATACCATCAAGCAACATGCGCCGGAGATTGAAAAAGTAATCAATGTAGAGTAAAAATTACACGAAATATTTTTTAAAGACAGGTTTTTTCAGCCTGTCTTTTTTTGTTCTTATCACAACATTTATTACCATTGTTTAAATCTTTGCATCTGACTGTTTTATAGCGTTTTTTATTGGCTTTATTGATTATTTTTAGCTATATTTGTGAAAAACGCATCTTATGTTTGAATTTTTACAAAATTTAGAACCGCTTCATCAGGGGTTCTGGTATACGGCTATAGCGGCCAGTTTTATCTTTTTAATTCAAACGGTTCTTACTTTTACCGGGGGCGGTCACGGAGACGTTACACAAGCTGATTTTAGCGGAGACAGCCATGCTGACAGCCCATTTCAGTTATTTTCTTTTAGAAATCTCATCAATTTCCTTCTGGGATTCGGATGGAGCGGGGTAGCATTTTATGGATCAATAGGAAACAAATTACTGCTGATCTTTGTGGCTGTGCTTATAGGAGCCGGATTTATATTTTTATTCTTTATCCTTATCCTCCAGATTCTTAAGCTTACCGAAGACAACACATTTAAACAGGAAAACCTCATCGGAAGAGCAGGAGAAGTTTATCTTACCATTCCTGCAAATATGAGCGGTAAAGGGAAAATTACAATTTCTGTGAACGGAACCAGCCATGAACTTCCGGCTATGACAGAAGAAAAAGAAAATATTCTTTCCGGAGATTCGGTAAGGGTGACTTACATCTATGACAAGATCCTTGTTGTTTCAAAAATTTAATTCATTATCAACCATTTTATAAAAACTATTTATGGCAATACCAGGAACTCTTATTCTTACATTAGTTATTGTACTTGTATTATTCGTCACATTTTTAGCCCTTATTTCGAGGTATAAAAGATGTCCGTCGGATAAGATTTTAGTTATTTATGGGAAAACGGGAGGCAGCTCTGCAAAATGTATTCACGGTGGCGGTGCATTTGTCTGGCCTGTAATCCAGGACTATGCTTATCTCGACCTTAAACCGATATCTATTGAAGCCAATCTTACCAATGCCCTATCCAGGCAGAACATTCGTGTAGATGTACCGTGTAGATTTACCATTGCGATTTCTACGGAGCCGGATTCTATGGGAAATGCTGCGGAAAGATTATTGGGATTATCTCAGGAGCAGATCCAGGAGCTTTCCAAAGATATTCTTTTCGGACAGCTGCGTTTGGTTATTGCCACTATGACGATTGAAGAGATCAATTCAGACAGGGATAAATTTCTAGATAATATTTCTAAAAACGTAGATACTGAATTAAAGAAAATCGGTTTAAAGCTGATCAACGTCAACGTTACCGATATCAGAGACGAATCGGGATATATTGAAGCTCTGGGTAAAGAAGCGGCTGCAAAAGCGATCAATGAAGCGATCATCAGTGTTGCTGAGCAAACGAAAATCGGAGAAACCGGAAAAGCAGTTGCCGACAGAGAAAAAGATACCCAAATTGCAGAAACACAAAGAGACAGGGACGTAAAGATTGCCATCACGAGAAAAGATAAAGAAGTAAGCATTGCTGCAGCCTTAAAAGATGAATCGATCGGGAAGGCAGAGGCTGAGAAAGAATCCAGAATTGCTACTTCACTGGCCAATTCCATTGCTGTAAAAGGAGAAAATGAAGCTAAAATTACCATTGCCAATTCCGATGCCGAAAGAAGGGAAAAAGAAGCTGAAGCATTAAGAATTGCAACCGCAGCAGAAAAAGTACAGGCTGCAAGATCTTTGGAAGAGTCCTATCTTGCCGAGCAAAAAGCAGAAGCAGCAAGGGCAGAAAGAGAACGGGCCACACAACAGGCCAACGTTGTAGTGCATGCAGAAATTGCCAAACAAAAAGCAATTATTGATGCTCAGGCAGAAGCAGAAAAGCTAAGATTACAGGCAAAAGGAGAAGCAGACGCCATCTTCGCAAAAATGGAAGCCGAAGCAAAAGGTCTTTATGAAATCCTGACCAAACAGGCCGAAGGTTACGATAAAGTAGTACAGGCTGCGGGAGGCGATACCAACAGTGCCTTCCAGCTATTGTTAATTGAAAAGCTTCCTGAATTGGTTAAAACACAGGTTGAAGCCGTTAAAAATATTAAGATCGACAAAGTGACTGTTTGGGACAGTGGAAACGGGCAGGACGGAAATAGTTCTACGGCTAATTTTGTTTCCGGAATGATGAAAACAGTTCCGCCATTAAATGACTTGTTTAATATGGCAGGCTTAAATTTACCGGATTATCTAAAAGGAAAGCCGGATGAGGTGAAGAAAGAGATTATCACGGTTCCGGAGAAAAAGGAGAAAAAGAATTTTGATGATATGAATCCGGGAAAACCGGAAACTGAGGCCCCGAAAGAATAAAAAAAATTCCCTGATATTTATTTTCAGGGAATTTTTTTTATGAATGAATTAAAATATTATCAAGAATTCGGGGAGTGATTGGCTCATTAGTTTTTGCTTCCAATTGTTCTTTTAACAAAAGGCATTTACAGAAAAATTTGGCATATTCCCTATCCACGTATTCACTGTTTATTATTCCACGGTATTTATCAGGAATTCTTTGTGGATAATTTTCATTGATAGAACTTACTGCTCTGGTATCATAAATGAAAAATAAATGGGGAAGATGGAAGTGAAGATATTTAGATGAAAATGATCTCTTGTCCAGATTAGTTATTTTCTTTAATATATCCTGCAGATCTTTATGGGTTTTAAGTATTTCTTCTACATTATTCAATGATAATTTTTTTAAGATTCCTAAATTATGGTCTAAATTTGAATTTTTAAATGCAGGTGCAATTTTGGTAATATAAAAGTTGTCATTGCTAATTTGATCAGTTTTTATTCTTCTTCTTTCAATTGCAGCGGCATAAATCCTACCAATAAATAATGTTTTTGTTATAATTACTTCTTCATTTAAATGTTCAAAATGATTTTTGCATAAATTATAAAGAATTTCATTTCCAAAATCCCATATGGTAGATTTTGCTTTTTCAATCTTTTCCATACTAATGTAATTAAAGCTTATTATAAAAGTACAAAAGCCCCGGTAATATTCCGGGGATTTTTTAATCAACTAAATAATTTATTCTACTTTACAATGACTCTTTTTAATTGTCCTTCAGAAGTTTTTATCAGATAAACACCTGCAGAAAGTCTTGAAGTATCTATAATTAAAGCATTTTTCTCCTTTCCGAGCATTTTTCCTGACATATCATACAGTTCATAGTCCTGAACCCTGTTAAAGTAAAGCGTATTTCCTTTAGTTACAGGATTAGGAAAAACATTGAATGGAGCTTTTTCTGTTTTTATTTCACCGGTTTCCAATGTTGTCGGAGAATTAATTTGATAAATGGAAAGTGTTCCGCTGATCTCATTCGCAACAACAACATAACCTTTTCCTGTAGTAGTGTTCTCCGGAGCGATATAGGTGATGCCCTCAGGTCCATTGTCGCCGCCATAAGCAGAGGTAGAACGCGAATGCTTATAATCTGTGAACACGGGATTATTGGGATCTGTAATATTGTAAACCATCACACCACCTGTTCTTTCCAGTGTAATGAAAGCGTAAGTTTGTCCGTTAATGACAGCCAGAGCAACACCTTCCGGTTCAGGCCCTTTGGCGCGGCTTCTGTTTTTAACCGCGTTGCTTTCGTTATCAGCATTAAAAATCAGAGGATGCTTGACTGCGATATATCTTTCAAAACGGTCACCGCTGTCATAGACCAATTGCTTCGTATCGGCGTTAAAAATTGAGAATGAGCGTGCCCCTAAAGCTGCAATTTCTTCAAAATCCGAATCTGCATCCATATTCCCGGTCGCACTGGAAACCCTGAATCTGCCTAAATTATGAGAAGCCTTTAAGACAGAAGCCTGAGGAAATAGAACCGGATCCAGGGTATAGGTATTTGCACCTACCGTTGTCCTTTCGCTGTATCCTGAAAGGTCCTTCTCATCTCCTTCATTGGCTGTTACGATATAATGGGTATTCCCTATTTTGTAATTCTGAACCGCATCAGGAATGTAATAGGCTTTCACTGGCCAGTTCGCAATGACTACTTCACCATTATTGTCTGAAGCATCAAAACCGTTACCCGGAAGGCTCATGTCCTTTTTACCCAAGCCCCAGATTCCTGTAATTGATTTGGTGGCTAAATTGATTTCTGCTATGGCATTATTTTCCTGAAGGGTAACCCATGCTTTCTGACTGTCTGAACTTACTGTAACATATTCAGGTTCCAAGTCCTGGGAAAGCGTATTGTTTGTTCTTACTTTCCTCAGTCCTGTAGCAGTTAAAGCAGCGACCTGAGAATCAAAATTATTAAAATTTAGAGTCGTTACATTACTTTGAGTAAGATTTCCGATACCTCCTGAAATATCAATGATACTGATTGTACCTTCCGGATCTACGGTGTAGGCATCATTCGGTTCCCCTTCGTTGGCGGTAATTACTTTTGTCCCGTCAGGACTGAAAGTGATCATATCCGGAAGAGCCCCAACGGTAACCTGTTTCAGGAAATTTCCATTGATGTCAAAGAAAACTACAGAACCGTTCTGCTGCGGATCTGTATTAGGAGAAGCGGTCGCAATAATCCCATTTTTAACGGCAATACTGGTAATTCCTCCGTAAGGAGCCATATTTACTGTTTGGGTTACAGACAACAAACTAGGGTTACTAAAATCAATGATATCAAAAACATCCGTGAGGGAGCTAATGGTAAACAGCTTTTGTGTGGCCGGATCATGAACAACAATTTCTGTAGAGCTATTGTTGTTTCCTGAAGGATCGAAACTTCCGAGGTAATTCAACTGAATCTGTCCGGAAGGAACCGGAACAGGCTTATCATTATCTACAATATAAACGGTTGCTGTATTGTCCCCGGAAATCATAGTACCTACTGGATTTTCCAAACTTACTACGAAATATTCTGCCTGTTGTTCTTCCAGCGTATCATCAATGATAGGAATATTAACGGTATAACTTGTCGTAGAGGGTGTAATATTGATTGTCTGGTTGGCTAATGTAAAATCACTGCTGCCGGCAGTACTGAACGGAGCAGGTTTTACCACAAGGTTTACACTGGCCGCTGAAGGGTTAACGATATTGATCTTGAAAGCCAGAGTTCCTGCATTTTCATCAACCTTAATGAAATTTTTATCCAGGGAAACCGTTGTCCCTGATGTAGTAAAGGTGCTCGAGGTAATGGCTGTTATGGTATTGTCACTCAGATCTTCTACCATACCAGGTTTAAGCGAAAGGTAATATGTCTGCCCGGGAATAAGTGCCGTTGAAGGAATTACAGTGATCTTATTATTACTGAAAGTTGTTGTGAAGGGAACCTGAGTACCTGAAGCATTTCCTGTACGGAATTCTACAAGGCTTTGTGCATTAGAATCGGTGATCGCGGAATTATCTGTAAGTCTTACATTTTCGTTAAAAGAAATCGAAGGGTTTACAGAGGTTGAAGCATTATTTGTGTTGTGAGTGGGAAAATAGGCGGTTGTTGGGGGTGTAGTGTCTGCTCCTCCGGTAGAGGTGGCATCCACTGTAAAATTGTCGAAACGGTTATTTCCTCCTGTTCCGCCTCCTGTTGCAGAAAATTCTACTTTTAATTTAAAGTTCGGGTTGTTGGAAACTCCTGAAACAGCAGAAAAATCAAAGGTAACCAGCTGGGGCTCGGCATCCTGGGGACTGACAGTCTGATAGGGAATAAAAGTAATTCCATCCGTTGAATAGGACCATGCCTGGGTTCCTGCCCCTTGTCCCGATCTTCTTGTGGTAAATTTTACAACAGGGTTGTTATATCCGGTCGTAGGAAGATTGAATTGTAATGCTCCGCCAATTGGGTTGTTAAACCTTAAATGAGTTCCGGACGCATCATTGTTTCTGGCATTGAAATTATTAATATCGAAATTCTGCCCTGTACCCCCTGCAAAATCTATTTGACTGGTCCCTCCGACAAGAGCAGCAAGAGATCCGCTTACCAGAGTGGAGGAGGGAGTTGTAATGGTTGCTGCAGATGTATTGTTGTTAAAATTCCAGTAATGGATAAGTGTTTGCCCGGAAAGACTGCCCTGAAGGAAGAATGCGGCAATAACAGATCCTTTTAATAGGTAATTGTTGATCATTTTTTACTTGCATTAGATTTATGCAAAAATGAACTTTATGCACCGCAAGTATTTTAATGGAATTTTAAGAAATGTTTAATAAAAAGGTAACGGTTATTAGATCAAAGAGGTTAAATGGCTAAAAAAGTTAAAAAGTGAATGGCATAACATAAAATTAAGAAAGACGAAATCATATCAGATAAAATGATAACATATATTGAACAGTAAAGCAGATTGGTAAATCAGTGCTTCTACTGTTTACCTTTTTAGGCGGTTCACTTGCTTATCCTGTTTCCTGAAATGTTCAGGGTTTTGTCTGCAGACGTTTTGCCTTCCATTGGATGTTTCTGCATATAAAAATAGCCTGAAACAGCCATCAGAACCAGAAGTACAAAAACCACAAGAACTATTCTTTTTAACATGTCTCTCATATTGCTAAATTTTTAATGTCTCTAATTTCCAAAGTAGAAGTAGGATATCCTTTATGCACAGCGTTGATCATAGCTCTGCCCACTTCGTGTAAAGTTAACGATTTTGATGGTAATAAAACAGGAAAAAACCAAATAAATGGTTTAAAGAACCATTTTACATTGATTTGACCCTCAACGGGTTTCATAAATCCGGGGCGGAAATTGAATGCATTCCTGAAACCCATTTTTTTCAGTGTATTTTCTGTTCTGCCTTTTACCCTTGCCCACATCATCTTTCCACTTTCTGTGCTGTCTGTAGATGCTCCGGATACATAATTGAATACCATTTCAGGATTTTGGTTCAGAACAGCTTTGGCAAAATGAATTGTTGTATCATAGGTAATCTTAGTATAATCCGCCTCGTTCATCCCCACACTGCTGATTCCGGCACAGAAAAAGCAGGCATCATAACCTTTAAGATTTTCATCGTTCAGATCTATGGATAAGAAATCGGGGACCAGATATTCCCTGAGCTTAGGATGTGTTTTCCCAGAAGGCTTTCTGCTTACACTTAGAACTTCAGAGATATCAGGATTTTCAAGGCATTCCATTAAAACACCTTCACTTACCATACCGGTTGCTCCTGTAAGAATTATTTTGATTGGATTCATTTTTTCTGTTGATATGATGTGAGACGTACTACTTTTCGCTTTACTTTAAATCTACTGCAAAAATTTCAGATTTTAACATTTTTGTTTCGTTCGCAATGACGTTACATAAAACAAAAACCGGCCAGAGGCTGGCCGGTTTCTATAGGGTGTCAGAAATTTATTTTTTTTTGTGCAGCTGGCTGTAAATGTTATGGATCAGTCCATCTGCTACGGAAATTTTAGGAACAAATATCCTGTTGATATCAGACCATGACATCACATTGTTAAAGATTCTCAAGGCATGGACCAGAACATCAGCACGGTCTTCCCTGAGGTTATGTTTGCTCATTCTTTCCTCTACAGAAAGTTCATTAAACTCTTTATATACCTTTTTAAGATGGGAAAGCGTCATCGGTTTTCCGTCTTTGGTTTTGCTCATCGAGAAAACCTTATTGATATTTCCTCCGGAACCGATGGCCACAATAGGTTTTTTACTGACAATATTTTTTTTGATTTCTTCCTTCATTTCATGCCAGTTGTCTGCAGATACCAGATTATTCAGAAGCCTGATGGTTCCGATATTGAAGGATTTTTCATAGACCATTTTTCCGTTTTCGTAAAAAGTAAGCTCTGTGGAGCCTCCTCCCACATCAATGTACAGATAGGCAAATTCTTTGTCGAGCCCTTCGGCAACATGGTTTTCATAAATAAGGGTAGCCTCCTCATCTCCGGAAATAATTTCTATATTGATTCCCGAAGTTTTCTGAACCTGTTTGATGATCTCGTTTCCGTTGGAAGCATCGCGCATGGCACTGGTAGCACACGCACGGTAATGCTCTACCTTATAGATCTTCATAAGGTCGCTGAAAATTTTCATAGAATCCAGGACCATTTTTTCTCTTTCTTCCCCGATCATTCCCATGGTGAACACGTCCATCCCCAGCCTTAAAGGAATTCTTAAAAGATTAAGTTTTATAAATTCAGGCTTTCTGTTGCTGATCTTTACTTCATTGATCAGAAGTCTGGCGGCGTTGCTTCCTATATCTATCGCTGCGATCTTCATTTTTTGCTTGTTTTAGCTTTTAAATACTTGTAGGTTTCTATTTGAGAGCGGCATTCCTTTTTATCATTCCTCACATACTCGTTGCTCAATTTTTTGTCTAAAATACGAGCTTTTACGTTATCTCTCAACTGAATGTCGAGAATATCTTTCAATTCCTTCTTAAGTTCCTTATCCGTAATCTTTGCGGCGGCTTCAATTCTGTAGTCCAGATTTCGCGTCATCCAGTCTGCGGAGGAGATATATAGGTCTTCTGCTCCTTTATTGTAGAAATACATTACCCTTGCATGTTCCAGGTATTCATCAACGATGCTTATTGCTTTTATTTTTTCCTTGAATTCTTTTTGATTCACGGCACAGTAGATTCCTCTTACGATAGCTTTTGTAACCACTCCGGCTTTGGCAGCTTCATAGAGTTTTTCGATAAGAGCCCTGTCGCTCATAGAATTAACTTTGACAATAATTTCAGCCTTTCTTCCCGCTTTCGCTTCTTCAATTTCCCTGTCAATGTGATGTACGATCTTTTCACGCATAAACTGCGGACAGATCATTAGATTTTTGCAGGTTTTCAGAACCGGAAGAAAATCATCTTTCGGTTTTTTAAGGACATTAAATACTTTATTAATATCTGCCATAATGCCACGGTCTGCAGTCATCAGCAAATGATCACCATAGATTTTCGCTGTTTTTTCATTGAAATTTCCCGTACTTACAAAACCGTACTGTATGGTTTTATTATGTGATCTTTTCTTGATCACACATAGCTTGGCATGTACCTTTTTATTGGGAAGGCCTATAAGGACTGTGATTCCCTCAGGCTCAAACATTTCTTTCCACTGCAGGTTGGATTCTTCATCGAATCTGGCCTGAAGTTCGAGCATTACCGTCACTTCTTTACCGTTTCTCGCCGCATAAATCAGGGCATTGCTGATCTTCGAGCTGCTGGCCAGACGGTAGGCGGTGATCTGGATTGATTTTACATCGGGATCCATTGCCGCTTCACGCAGGAGGTCAATAACCGGATTGTACTTGTGGTAAGGAAAAGTAAGCAGAACGTCTTCCTTCAAGATCACATCGGTTACCCTTTCACCGTTTTCAAAAGCCTGATGGGTGAAAGAAGTTCTTTCCACAGGTCTCTCGTAGGCTTCAAAAACATCCGGGAAATCCATAAAGTGCTTGAAATTATGAATTTTTCCACCGGGAATGATGCTGTCTTTTTTTGTTAAATTTAATTTCCTGATCAGAAGTTCCAGCAGGGCCTTATCCATATCTTTATCAAAAGCAAAACGGGTAGGCTTTCCTTTCCTTCTGTTCTTCAGTCCCTTTTCTATTTTTTCTGCAAAATTGGTCCGGATGTCGTTGTCCAGCTCCAGCTCTGCATCTTTTGTCACTTTAAAAGAATTCGCAGCAAACTCATCATAGCCGAAATAAGAAAATATATGCGGAAGGTTGAATGTGATGACATCTTCAAGCAGCATGACGTTTTTCTCTTCAGGGTCTTCCGTAGGCAGCAGGACAAATCTTCCCACAAAACGTGACGGAATTTCAATAATTGCATAATTACTGGAGTACTGCCAGTCCTTTTTCCTCATAGCCACTCCAAGATAAAGACTTTTATCCCTCATATATGGCATCGGCGTATTTTCATGAAGCAGGATGGGGATAACATTGGATTCCACCACTTCATCGAAATATTGTCTTACAAACTCTTTTTGTTTGGCCGTCAGGTTTTTTGGGGTCTTAATATACACTTTCAGATCGGCCATTTCTGCCTGGATGTGCTTCCATGTCTTATCAAAGTTCTGTTGCTGCCTGATCACAATTTCATTGATCCGCTGAAGGATTTTTGAAGGCGGCTGGTAGAAAGATTCCGCAATTACTTTTTCTTTAAAATCCATCGCACGCTTTAATCCGGCTACCCGTACCCTGAAAAATTCATCTAAATTGTTGGAAAAAATTCCCAGGAAACGTATTCTTAAGTGTAAAGGGACATTTTCATCCATAGCTTCCTGTAAAACCCTTTCATTGAAGGCAAGCCATGTAATATCTCGCGGATTGAAGTGTACTGACATTCTAAAGTATATATTTTATCAAAAATAACAATTCGTATAGTTTAATTCACATTTCCAAGGTTAAACTTTAATTAATTTTTAAAAATTTTCCGTGTTCAAACTGTCCTGAATAATATGATTTAACATAATATGGCGTATGTTGTAAGCTTGTTGTTTTTTGATTCTGTCATTTTGTCACAAAATAGGAGATGGTACAGATATTGAGAAATTGAGAGTGTAAATTAAAATATAAAAATTAGAAAAAATATAAATATTATGAGTAAAATAATTGGAATTGACCTAGGAACAACCAACTCTTGTGTTGCTGTAATGGAGGGAAAAGACCCTGTTGTTATCCCTAACGCAGAAGGTAAAAGAACGACTCCGTCTATCGTGGCATTCACAGAAGATGGTGAAAGAAAAGTAGGGGATCCTGCAAAAAGACAGGCTGTAACGAATCCAAAGAAAACTGTATACTCTATCAAAAGATTTATCGGTACTCATTTTAAGGAAGATGCTAAAGAAATTTCAAGAGTACCTTATGAAGTGGTAGCAGGACCAAATGATACTGTAAAAGTAAAAATTGACGACAGAGAATATACGCCACAGGAAATTTCAGCGATGACCCTTCAGAAAATGAAGAAAACTGCTGAAGATTATCTTGGACAGGAAGTAACAAGAGCGGTAATCACTGTTCCGGCTTACTTCAACGATGCACAGAGACAGGCTACTAAAGAAGCCGGTGAAATTGCTGGTCTTAAAGTAGAAAGAATCATCAACGAGCCTACAGCTGCAGCTTTAGCTTACGGTTTGGATAAAAACCACAAAGATCAGAAGATCGCTGTATATGACCTTGGTGGAGGTACTTTCGATATCTCTATCCTTGATTTGGGAGACGGTGTATTCGAAGTATTGTCTACAAACGGTGATACGCACTTAGGAGGTGATGACTTTGATGATGTGATCATCAACTGGATGGCTGATGAATTCAAAGCTGAAGAAGGTGTAGATTTAAAATCTGATGCCATTGCATTACAAAGATTGAAAGAAGCTGCTGAGAAAGCTAAAATCGAGTTATCTTCTTCTCCACAAACTGAAATCAACCTTCCATATATCACGGCTACGGCTACAGGTCCTAAACACTTGGTGAAGACTTTAACCAAAGCTAAATTTGAGCAGTTATCTGCTGATCTTGTAAGAAGATCTATGGAGCCGGTTGCCAAAGCATTGAAAGATGCAGGTTTATCAACTTCAGATATCGATGAAGTAATCCTGGTAGGTGGTTCTACAAGAATCCCGATCATCCAGGAAGAAGTAGAAAAATTCTTCGGTAAAAAACCATCTAAAGGAGTTAACCCGGATGAAGTTGTAGCCATTGGTGCAGCTATTCAGGGAGGTGTATTGACAGGAGATGTAAAAGACGTATTACTTCTTGACGTTACGCCACTTTCTTTAGGTATCGAAACGATGGGTTCTGTATTCACTAAATTAATTGAAGCGAACACAACGATCCCAACTAAAAAATCTGAGGTATTCTCTACAGCTTCTGACAACCAGCCGGCTGTAAGCATCAGAGTAGGACAGGGTGAAAGACCAATGTTCAACGATAACAAAGAAATCGGTAGATTCGACCTTACAGATATTCCACCGGCACCAAGAGGAGTTCCTCAGATCGAAGTAACTTTCGATATTGATGCTAACGGTATCCTAAGTGTTTCTGCTAAAGATAAAGGAACAGGAAAAGAACAAACAATCAAGATCCAGGCGTCTTCAGGACTTTCTGACGAAGAAATCGAAAGAATGAAGAAAGAAGCTCAGGAAAACTCTGCAGCCGATGCTAAGAAAAAAGAAGAAGTTGAAATCTTCAATAAGGCAGACGGATTGATCTTCCAGACTGAAAAGCAGTTAAAAGAATTCGGTGAAAAACTTTCTGCCGACAAAAAAGCAGCTATTGAAGCAGCTCACGCAGAATTGAAAACCGCTTTCGAAGCTAAAAATGCTGATGATGTGAAAGCTAAAACAGAAGCTTTAGATGCAGCGTGGATGGCAGCTTCAGAAGAACTGTATGCAGCAGGACAGCAGGCTCAAGGTGCAGATGCAGGAGCTCAGAACCCTGGAGGTAATGCAGGAGGTGCAGATGATGTACAGGATGCAGACTTTGAAGAAGTGAAATAAGATTTGTAATCTAGATTATAAAAATCCCCGAACTTAGTTCGGGGATTTTGCATTTATTATAAGATAATTGCTCAAGAACGGGATATTTCTGGTTCTGAAAAATAGCTCGAAATAATCGCCGATAACTTTTAGATACCACAAGTCTTAGCTGCATATTAATAGAAAGAATCTCCCCGGATCTTTGATCCGGGGAGATTTTGTCAGATTAAACCCAAAAAATATTTTATAATCTGATCATGTATCTGTAAAGTTACTTTTTAGTCGATAACAATATAATTGTACTTATCACTTGGTGCTATGCTGTATTCCACATCTTCTGTGTAAGTAGGCACCACTTCACACCCGAATCTTCCCCTGGGCACGCAAGGTCCGCTCTCACGGGACAGTACCTGATTGGGAAGGCTCATGTTAATATTCATTCCGGCATTTTGAAGAACAATAGGCTCGTTGGTAGTGGTATACGTCCATGGTCCGTACATTCCGCTGTTTTTCACTCCCTTTTTAGTTACTTTATTGATTACAAAACGGATGGCAGGGTGAGCAATCGTATTGGTCTGGCTCTTGCTTGAATAGAAATGCAGCTTTAAATCAACATTTCTGTTACGGCCGCTGGTAATATTTTCTTTCACAAGTTTAACATATACCGGTGGATTTTTAATGTCGAACTTAAAGGTGGTTTTCACCGGCGAATTATCTTTCAGGTAAGAATAAGAGCAGAAAATAGGAACGCCAGGCTGGCTCTTGGAAAAAGTTCCTTTTGAAATATGATTCACAAAAGCTTCATATCCTTTGAAGGATTGTGCTGCTGTTACTCCGCTTCCGCCTATTAAGTAAAGATTGAAGTCTGCTCCGTTCAGGAAATTTTTTTCATCCTCTGTCAGATAGCTTTCTCCTTTTACAAATAGTTTGCTGAAAGATTCATTAATTGTTGTTCTTGCTGTTTCCGTCAGTTCATTCGTCTCAATCGTTAAAACGCCCATTCTTCCGTAAGATATAGAGTTTACGTACACGGGCTCTACACCGCCTGTATCCAGATTGGTGTCATTAACAAGTGAACCGGCAGGAATATCCATATCCAGGGTGAAAGACGTCTGGTAAAATTTTACATAAAATCCTGTTCTTTTGGCAATCATTCCCTCCTCAATATTGGTAGAAGAAGAGTTTTTTCCAAACAGAGACCTTGTGTTTACATTAGATCCGAAAGCTACTTTCAGCTCATCGTATGACGTAAACTGCTCAACACTGTAGCTAAGCGTTCCGTTTTGTGTAAAGTCAGCTGACTGGATATAATCCTGGACCAGCTGTCTGGTTTTAGATAAAGAAGGCTGGTCGATCGTGAAAGCTGTTTTCTTATTCAAGGCCGGAATAGACATTGAAACGGTCACCGGCTTTACTGAAGCAGTAATCGGTTTAAAATTCATATCCTGGATAGAATTTCCTTTCAAAAGGGAACCTGGGAAAATGTACATCTGGAGATGGGGTAGGACAATAGATTCTGAAGATTCAAATTCTTTGGTTTCTGTGAACTCCTCCAGATTGCCTCCTTTGGCAGACATGCTTCTTATTTTTCCGGATAATGCAGACGGATATGTTCCGAAAGAAGTGATATTCACTACCTGAGGAACGCGGGTCATTTCCTGGGCTTCTGTTTTGTCCAGTTCAGTGGCACAACTTGATAAAGCAGCCATAGAGATGGCTGCCATTATATACATCAGTTTTTTCATGTTTATTTTTCTACAGTAAACGTTGTATAGTATACAGAGTTGTCTTCTGCATGAGCTGCTGTAAAGTTAATTGGAACTCCCGGAGCATTAGCCGTGAACTGGCCTCCGTTCACAATAAAATTAATGAAGCCTGTATAACCCTGAACTACCTGAACGGCATCAGAACCGATCCCTCCCAGAATGTATACTTTCAGATCAGATTCTTCAAGGATTTTCTTACTCTGAACATCAATGCTGATAGAGCCGTTTACCATTTTGGCATTGAGTGCTGCCTTTAGGGCAAATGCTGTTTCGTTGTAAGAATAATCAGATTCAAGGGAGATAATTCCCAGTCTTCCATAAGTGATGGAATTGATATAAACCGGATTTTTAGTGGTTGCCAGATTCAGGTCAGATTCATTTTTGAAAATGTTTCCGTTATCCGGAATATCCATATCGATGGTAAAATTCTTCTGAGTGAATTTAGCAAAGATCCCGGTATTTTTTTTCACCTTATTGTTGCTTCCGCTTACATCGATGCTGAAAATACTTCCGATATTTACGTTCGCTCCAAATGCAATTTTAAGTTCACTGTAGTAAGAGAACTGTTTGATGTTATAATCAAAAGCAAGGGACTGCTGGCCGCTGAAATTAGCACTCTGCATCGCTTTGAATATGGAAGATCTCATGCTGGAAAGCGAAGGCTTTTCAATGGTGTCCACGATAAAGTCCGACGGGAATGAGTAAGAAACCGTGATTGGCTTTACTGGATAAGAAATAGGAGTGTACGAAAGATTATCAAGGGTAGTTGAATTGTAAACCCCTCCGATAAAAGTTTTGTTGGGAGCGGTTACCACCATCTGGTCGCTGTTTAGCGTAACAGTAGTTGTTTTGGAAGTAATTTGCTGTCCGCCTACCGAAACTTCATCGTAATTTAAATACTTTGATGGCAAAGTGACTACAGGATTAAGTCCTTTCGAGGTCTTTGCGCCCTCTAAAATGGTTGGTGATTCTTCATTGATATCCTGACGACAAGATACAGAAGTGATACTGGCTACAACCAGTAGTGCCATGGGTAAAATGATTCTTTTCATGAGTTAAATTTGAGATCTCAAAAGTATTGTTTTTACACATATTGGTGAAATATATTTAGATTAAATAATTGTAAACCATTATTAATACTAGATTAATTTAATGTAATGGCTTGATTTTATTTAATATAGTTCTCTATATAGTGATAAAAATCATATTAAATACGGATGAAAAACAATAAAACTCCCCCAATAAGTTGTTGGGGGAGGCTGTTCTCAGATCGAGTAAATGTATGAAAGGATATTTCTATAATCTGATAACACATCGTCAAAATTTATAAAGAGCTGTAATGATAATCTATATTACTCCAAAGGATGTCATCTCCCGTCTCAGTCATTTCAGAAGGATTACTAAAAATACTGTTCCCGAAAATATCCTGATAGTCCGTAACCCCAAAAGTCACTTTCTGAGAAATAATCAAAGCATTTATATCTTCTCTCGGCATCTTTTTGATGTACTTCAAAGATCTTTTAAGGGTAAATGAAGCTTCACCTTTATTGAAAATCCCGATAAAGCTCTTCCCATCGTTTTCATTAATGAATACCGAATCCTTTTCGATTTTCATAGGGTAAATGATATCTGCTGATGTTCCTGATATCAGTTGAAGAGAATTATTTTTCAGGTTAAGGTTTATACTTTTCCAGGCCGGTTCTTTGTAGGTGCTCCAATACGTATCAAGATATGATTCCGCAGGGTTGGTCTTCTGGCCTGAAGGGCCTTTGTATACTGAAATATTCTGTACCGTATAATTTTTGTACTGAAACCGGTACACTTCCTTTTCCGCAGGCTTAGGAGATTCGGTTATGCTGTCATCATTTCCGCTGCATGAAAGCATTGGTAAAACTGCAAGAACAAATAGAAAAGAATATTTCATCAAAAAATTTTTGCAAAAATATATTTTTTACACCATATGGTGAAATATTATTAAATAAAATATCTGCCAAGCATAATAAGAGCTTCTAACTTCATCCCCTTCGTGAAAATAAATTCATACAGGTTTAAATAAAAAGCTCCCCAGACACAATGTCTGAAGAGCCTATTGACAAATTAAATTATTTTTTACTTACCGAAAAAGATTTGGTCCTGCTTCTGCTGCTCGTTGTAAATGAGCTGGAAGCTGTCAGGCATATACTGGTAAAGCAACTTCCAATGCTGATCTTTAGCATGTTTTTTAAAACTTTCAAGAGATCTTACAAAGAGGTTTTCGATGATGGTTCTCACATAAGAGTCCCCGTTTCTGTAGATCCAGTCCATCAGTTTAATGTGATGGGCCACAATATAAATTTTAGATTCCTGAAGCATATCCTTCAGATAATTGATCGTGGCCTGAATAACGCCCGCAAAGTTTTCCTGAACAGATAGCTGTGTGATCTCACTTCGGAGTGGCGGATAGAAAAATTTTAAGTATTCAACGGCTATTTTCTTATTGATAGCCTCCATTTGTACTTTCATCATAATTAATATTTTTCAGTATCTATCTTGCAGCGAAATGTATACCAAAATTTACAGCATGGCCGCAAAAATAAAAACTCCTATAATCACAGCGATGTGAGTCGCTAATATTTCCAGATTATGCCTGTTAGTCGTTGTTTTCAGTGTTTTCCAGTCGGATATTCTTCTGATTTTTGTTTTCATAACGTATTGAATTTGAGTGGTTTTAAATTTAAGTTAAAATCTGCTTTTGTAATGAAACAGATGAAAAATGTAATAAAACCTTAGTTTCCATGACTGTAAATCTGTCTGGAATAAACCAGACGTAACTCCCTGGAAAAGTGGTCAAAAATCATTGATCTATATTCTCTGTTGCAGAAAACGGTGAAATTATCAAGGGAATAAACAAAAATTCCTTCTACGGCATTTTTTAAATCAGGATCTCCGTTCGTGTAAATTTTGTCCATTTTTTGGAGACTTTTGAATAAAATATTTCTGTCATTCTGTCGGACCATACTTTTGATACGTTCCGTGAAATTTCTGATCACACTGTAAGGATTCTGTGGGGTATTTTGGGCAAGTTCATTTTCAAAGTCAGGAATTACCTCTGTAATTTCCTGAACGGCTTCCGAATAGTTCATAAGTTTAATGATTTTGTTCTAAAAATTTGATTATAGCTCCCAAAATGAAAATAGCCCAGAAAGCAATAAGAAGCAGGTGGTAAGGCTTTAGCCACCTGGGAGTTTCAGGTCCTCTGCTTTTTAATCTTCTTAACTTATCGATGCGGTTTAGAGTCTTAAGGTCCATAGGATATATTTTGAAAATAATGAAGCCAATGGTATTCCTTTGAAAATTATTTTATATTAACTTATTGTATGTCAAGTAGTTATTATTTTTTTTGGAAAATCAAAACATCTGAAATTCCTGTCAAAATGATAAGGTTCTTATCAAAATGAATCAGAAACTGAAGATGTATTGTATTGAAGATGGATAACTGATTATTGAATTGCCCGATTAAATGTATTTCCCTGAAACAACAAAGCTGCCTTACTATTGAGGCAGCTTCATTTGTGTTTTTACCTTCTTACAGGTTCATTGTACCGGTTTTGTATTAATACATTTGTGCTTTTGAATTTGAAATAATTTTTTTGAAGATGTACTATTTACAAAGATGTACCATTCGGTTGATTCCCAAAAGGTTTAAAGCAGACAAAAAATGGTAAAAAACGGACACTTCTATCCTTTATAAGAGGTAGGAGTTTCTCCTGTATGCTTTTTGAAATACTTAACAAGATTGGTAGGTTCATTAAAATTCAGGGAATAAGCAATCTCTTTTATACTTAGTTTTTCAAATAACAAAAGACGTTTTATTTCAATAATAACCCTGCTGTCAATAACCTCCTTCGCAGATTTCTGGATAGCAGACCTCGTGATCCTGTTCAATGTCTTGGGAGTAATGGCCATGAGGGAGGCATAAAAATCTACACTCCGGTCCTTTGAAAAAAATGTCTCAAGCAATTGCTTGAAGTGATAATATTGGGACAAATAGTGATTATTGGAAACAACGTTGCTGTCCCTCTGTTTTTGGCGTTCAGAATAAATAAGAAACAAACTGGCCAGCTTCTGCAAGCTTTCCTTTTTAGAAAGTTCATACGACGATGAAAATTCTTCCTGAAGCAAAAACAGAAGTTGCATGATCCTGGAGAAAGTTTCCGGATCAGGCTTTACCAGGGAGCTGGGAAGGGTAATGTCAAATATAGATGACTGATTGAGGAAAGTAAGCTCATTCACCTGCTTATGGAAGAAATATTCTGTAAATATCAGCATGTAGCCTTTGTATTGAGGATTACTTTCATATTGCTGAATTTGCCCGGGAGCAATGAATAGAATACTTCCTTTTTCAAGCTTATATTCCTTAAAATCTACAAAATGTCTGCCTTTTCCTTCTGTAATCACCATTACACTAAAGAAATGAATCCGTTCTGTTTTACCAAAATAGGTCCAGGTTGCCAGTCTTTTAAACAAGTCTTCCAATTCCAGCAGTTCGCAGCCATAAGGTGCTTTCTCCTGATCGAATCTTATATTTTTAATGTTTTTTTTCAAGCAGATAATAATTAGACTACAAGATATCTATTCACAAAAGTTTTATTTCATTTTTTCACAAATATACTGACTCCATGGAAATACTTTTTACGCATTTTTTATTTGGGTTTTCAAACATTATCTTTGCAGCTCAAAATGATAAGATGTTTTCAAAAATTATAGTACACAGAGTAGGAAATAAAATTAACGGTGAATCTTTAACACTGTCTCAGGAAGAGCTGAAGCTGGAGGAAGGAATGGCAGAGCTGCTTGAAGATTATTTTTTAGGTTCCTTTAAATCAGAAGAAACCTTCAATTTTTACAGCGACACTTATCTGGTCAACAATCCGGTTTACAGTTCCGTGTCCGAGATCTTTGAAGATAAGGCAAAATTCGTTTGGGAATCTGAAAATATTGCAAAACATCTTTTTGAAGCGGCTGAAAATCCAAGAGTTCAGGGTGGAGAATTGTTTATTGTTCTGTTTGAAGAAGAAAGCGACCGTCCGGATAAAGTTGATAAAATAGGAATCTTTAAAACAGAAAAAAGAGAATCTTTCCTGAAAATTTCGCCTCAGGAAGAAACTTTCGACATTGAAAAAGACCAGGGAATCGGTTTGTCTAAAATTGATAAGGCAGCTTTAATCTACAACAATAACAAAGAAACAGGATATGTACTTTCCGTGGTTGACAACAACAAAAACGGAGATATGTACTACTGGTTCGAAGACTTCCTGAAAGTAAAGCAGCGTGACGACGAATATTTCCACACCCAGGAAGCCCTGATGGTATATAAAGATTATATCACCAAGCAGCTTCCGCAGGAATTTGAAGTTTCAAAAGCAGATCAGGCTGACTTTTTAAATAAATCTATCAATTTCTTCAAAGAAAAAGAAGAATTCAAGCTGGATGATTTTGCCAATGAAGTATTGGGAGACCAGCACGTGATTGAAAGCTTCGTAAACTTCAAGACAGATTATGAGCAGGATATGCAGGTGAATATTGCCGAAGAATTCCCGATCAGCGAAGCGGCTGTAAAGAAAACACAGCGCCATTTCAAAAGCATCATCAAACTGGATAAAAACTTCCATATCTACATTCACGGCGACAGGCAGAAGCTGGAAATGGGAGAGGACGACAAAGGAAAATACTACAGACTTTACTTCGATAAAGAGGTGTAAAAAGATATCTCCCGTTCCATAATAATATCATAACTTTATTGCTGATTACAAAATGGCAGCTATGAAATTTATGATCATTTTCTGGGGGATTCTTCTCTTTTTTTTCTGTATTCCTTTTCCGATTTTCATTTATATGATAAGTGAGGAACTTGCAACAGAACCGAGAAATTCATTAGCGGTGAGCTATGGGTATCTCGGTTTTTCTTTGCTGATATGGCTGTATGTGATTATCTTCTTTATCAATATACTTTTGGTAAAAACCTTTAAAGAGAAGAATACCATTCAGTCTATACTGCGGAACGGAATTCCAAGGGAAGCAAAAATCATTAACTATCATCTTCTAAAGTATATTCCGAAAACCAATATGAATGTCATTCAGATTGTTCTTTCATTTCCTAATCTCAGAAATACATTGATTGAACATGAGATGATGTTTCACGATTCCAGGCCACAGGAGAAAAGGTTTGACGTCGGAAATAAAGTAAAAGTACTGTTAAATCCCAAAGTATCCCAGGAGCCTTACTTCATTTTAAGTGATCAGAAAGTCGGATTCAATACTTCCGGAATTGTTTTGAGAATCATTTTTACCGTATTGATGATGGCCTACATCATCGGTCTCTACTATTATTTTTACAGTCGGGAATCCTTTGATTTTGGCTGGAGGTTTCTCACCTTTATGCACCCGATTATTTTCAGCGGAGTAATGACCCTTATCTATATTTTGGTTTTTCAGTTGCTGATCAGCAAACTTTTTAAAAATAAAAAAGAAGAACGTATCCTTTTTTCAGGAAGAAATGCTGAAGCCAGTATTATCAGTGTAAGCCAGACAGGCCTTCTTGTCAATGATCAGCCGGAGATTATGTTTCAGGTAAGTTTTAAAGATTTCAAAGGAACCGAACATATTGCTGTTTACAAAAAAATTGTCAGCCTCCTGAATCTCTCTTCTGTTCCTAAATACGGAACCATTGAGATTATGTATGATGAGAATGATCCGAAAAAAATTATGGTCCCGAAAGGATTTTAAAAATAAAAAAGTAAAAAGGAGAATTTGCCAATCTACAAATCCTTCCTTTTTACTTTTTCTCAATTTAGCAATTTTGCCCTTTATCCTTTTCGCCTGAAGAACAATGCCCTGCTGTATTCGTAATTCATTCTCGCGATATTCAATACAGAAATTCCTTGGGGACATTCCACTTCACACGCTTCCGTATTGGAACAATGCCCGAATAATTCTTTATCCATTTGGGCAACCATATCCAGAACCCGTTTATTTCTTTCCTCCTTACCTTGCGGAAGAAGAACCATATGGGTAATTTTGGCAGACGTAAATAAAGCGGCGCTTCCATTTTTACAAGTGGCAACGCAGGCTCCACATCCGATGCAGGCTGCGGAATCAAAAGCTTCTTCAGCCGTCTGATGGGTAACTGCAATGGCTGTGGCATCCGGAGCCTGTCCTGTATTAACCGATACAAAACCTCCTGAAGAAATAATTCTGTCAAAAGCTGAACGGTCTACTTTTAAATCTTTCTTTACGGGAAATGCTTCAGAACGGAACGGTTCAATCAAAACGGTTTCACCGTCTCTGAAAGAACGTAAATGAAGCTGGCACGTCGTAGTATTTTTTAAAGGGCCGTGGGCAATTCCGTTGATCATCATGCCGCACTGTCCGCAGATTCCCTCACGGCAGTCGTGATCGAATTCTACAGGTTCATCGCCTTCAAGGATAAGTTTTTCATTTAAAGTATCCAGCATTTCCAGGAAAGACATGTGGGGATTCAGCTCTTTCAGATCATAACTGACCAGTTTTCCCTCGCTCTGCTTATCTTTCTGTCTCCATATTTTAAGGTGTAAATCCATGATTTTTTGTGTTTGAATTGAGTTAAAGACGCTAAGAAGCTTATAAAACAAAGTTATTTGTGTAAAAATCTCTCCGCTTTCTTCGCCTTTGTTATTTATAACTTCTTACCGTAGGTTGTATTTCTTCAAAAACCAGTGGCTCTTTAATCAGCTCAGGTTCTTGGTTTTCCCCCGTCCATGCCCATGCTGAGATGAACTGATATTCGGCATCATTTCTCAGTGCTTCACCGTCCGGTGTTTGGAATTCTTCCCTGAAGTGGGCACCACAGGATTCATTCCGGGTTAAGGCATCGTAGCACATCAGTTCCCCGATCTCGAAATAATCAGCTACACGGCCTGCTTTTTCAAGCTCCGAATTCATTTTATCTCCCTGTCCTGAAACCCTGACTTTACTGTAAAATTCCTGCTTCAATTTCTTGATTTCTCCGATGGCATATTTCAGGCCTTCTTCATTCCTTGCCAGACCGCAGTAATCATACAATAGTTTTCCCAAGCTCTTATGAAAATAATCAACGGTTTTGGTTCCTTTAATGTTCATGAAACCCTGAATCTGCTGTTTCACATTATCTTCTGCGGTCTCAAACTCCGGACTTTCAGGTGAAATCTTTCCGGTGTGAATCTCCTCAGCCAAATAGTTGGCAATTGTATAAGGCGCGATGAAATATCCGTCTACTGAAGCTTGAAGAAGCGAGTTGGCTCCCAATCTATTGGCTCCGTGATCTGCAAAATTAGCCTCTCCCAAAGCGAAAAGCCCGGGAATAGTCGTCATTAGTTCATAATCTACCCAGAGCCCACCCATTGAAAAGTGGGCAGAAGGGGAGATCATCATCGGTTCATTATAGGCATTGTATCCTGTGATTTTAAGATACATGTCGAATAAATTTCCGTATTTCTCCTGTATTTTTTCCTTTCCCTGTTCTCTGATGGCTTTGGAAAAATCGAGATAAACAGCATTTTTTAAAGGCCCGATTCCGAAACCTGCATCAATTCTTTCTTTGGCGGCACGGGAAGAAATATCCCTTGGGGCAAGATTCCCAAAGGCTGGATAACGACGTTCCAGATAATAATCTCTTTCTTCTTCCGGGATATCATTGGGCGGTCTGGTTTCATCTGCTTTTGAAGGAACCCAGATTCTTCCGTCATTACGTAATGATTCTGACATCAGGGTTAATTTAGACTGATAATCTCCCGACTGCGGAAGGGAAGTAGGATGCACCTGGATCCAGCTCGGGGAAGCCATTAATGCTCCTTTTTTGTGAGCACGCCAGATGGCGGAACCGTTACATCCCATCGCCAGGGTGGAGAGGTAGTAAATTTTTCCGTAACCTCCGGTTGCCAGAACCACTGCATGGGCTGCGTGTCTTTCAATTTCTCCGGTGTCAAGATTTCTTACGATAATACCTCTTGCTTTACCATCGATGATAACGAGATCAAGCATTTCATGTCTGGAATACAGCTGTACACTTCCTTTACCGACCTGCCTCATCAATGCCTGATACGCTCCCAGAAGCAACTGCTGCCCGGTTTGGCCCCTTGCATAAAACGTCCGGCTCACCTGAACTCCTCCGAAAGAACGGTTGTTAAGATAACCTCCGTATTCTCGTCCAAAGGGAACGCCTTGTGCCACAGCCTGATCGATGAGGTTTAAAGAACATTCTGCCATGCGGTAAACATTAGCTTCACGGGCTCTGAAATCCCCGCCCTTTAAGGTATCTGCAAACATCCGGTAGACACTGTCGCCGTCATTTTTATAGTTTTTAGCAGCATTCACACCACCTTGTGCGGCTACAGAGTGGGCTCTCCTCGGGCTGTCCTGGAAGCAGAATGATTTTACATTGTAACCCATTTCTCCCAGCGAAGCTGCAACGGAGCTTCCTGCCAGTCCTGTTCCCACAACAATAATGTCCAGCTTTTTGCGGTTGGCAGGGTTAACGAGTCTGGCTTTCTTTTTATAGTTGTCCCATTTCTGTTCCAACGGACCTTCAGGGATTTTTGAATTTAAGATCATGACTTTTTTGGTTTAATTGGAAGTAAAGAATACATAAACGGGCATCATTGCAAAACCGGTACTGATGATTACTGAATAAACAATGCCGGCGGTTTTGAACCATTGCACAAATTTAGGATGGTATAATCCCAACGTCCTCGTAGCGCTGTAGATCCCGTGAATCAGGTGATAGCATAATGCAACCATTGAAATCACATAAATAATGACATACCACCATTCTTTGAAGACGGTTACCACAAGAATATACAGGTCTTTATTTCCGTTACTGTCCAGTGGAGGATTCCCGAATTTGTACACATACCAGAAATTCTGAAAGTGAATTACCAGAAAGATCAGGATCAGCGTGCCGAGAATTCCCATGTTTCTGGAAGACCATGTACTGGCTCTTCCTCGTCTTTCCGACTGATAGCTGCCTCCCGATTTTTTATTTTTTAAAGTAATAATAAGTCCGTCCAGGGCATGCAGAATAATACTTGCATACAGAACATACGAAACTATTTTGATCAGAATATTTCCGGACAGAAAATGCGAATAGGCATTAAACTGAAGATTGGCCTGCTCCGGCGGAAGGAATAGCTGAAGGTTTCCCAGAAAATGAATCAGCAGGAAAAAGCTCAGAAAAAGTCCCGTAAGGCACATCAGCATTTTTCTTGACAAAGTTGACAGCATATTTTTGATTTAATGATTAATAATATCCTAAAACTTTCATCCAAAGTCCTCCGACTACCATGTAGATGATCAGTAATACAATTCCTATTTCAAGACCTCTCAGCCACCAGGCTTTCAGTTCTACATATCCGCTTCCGTAAAATACCGGAGCCGGACCGTGGCCGTAATGGGTAAGTACCCCATAAATTGAACCTAAGAAACCAAGCATCATAGCCAGTAACATTGGCGGAATTCCTAAAGAGACCCCAACTCCAAGCAAGGCTGCATACATTGCCGCCACATGGGCCGTTGCACTTGCAAAAATATAATGACTGAAAAAGTAAACGACAATAATTACCGGGAAGGCCACCTGCCAGCTTAATCCGCCTATTTTTACCTTGATAAGATCACTGAACCAGCCGATGAATCCTAGTTCATTCAGAGAACTGGCCATCATCACCAGTACGGCAAACCATACAATAGTGTCCCATGCCCCTTTTTCACCTTTAATATCTTCCCAGGTAAGCACAGAAGTAAGAAGAAGCATCGTAAGTCCGATAAAAGCAGTTGTAGTGGCATCAATAGACAATGCCCCACCGAATATCCATAAAGCTAAAAGAATAAAAAAAGCCAATAGCATCAACCATTCATTTCTGGAAATAGGTCCCATTTCTTTTAATTTCTGAGCCGCCATTTTAGGCGCATCTCCTGTTTTTTTCAATTCAGGCGGGTACAGCTTGTATAAAACCAAAGGAACGACAAAGAATGCCACTAATCCCGGAACAAATCCTGCAGCAGCCCAAGACATCCATGTGATATTGATTCCTAAATTGGCTGCAAATTTCTGACACATCGGATTGCTTGCAGTTCCCGTAAGAAACATGGAAGAAGCGATGAGGTTCATATAATAGCTGTTCAGGGTAAGAAAAGATCCCAGTTTTCTGTGCGTTTCCGGCTTTTCGGGTACAGAATCGAAGCTGATCGCCATAGATTTCATGATGGGATAAATAATTCCGCCTCCTCTTGCTGTGTTGCTTGGAATAGCAGGAGCTAAACAAACATCAGCTAATCCAAGCCCGTAGGCCAGTCCCAATGAGCTCTTTCCGAATATTCTGATGAATAAAAAGGCAATACGGTTTCCCAAACCAGTTTTAATAAACCCTCTGGCGATAAAAAATGAGATCCCGATGAGCCAGATTACTTTATCCCCGAATCCGGAAAGTGCTTTGGTGATTGACTTTCCTGCATCTCCCGGAGCCACAACCTGGGTAAGGGCTGTAAAAGCAATAGCCATCATACACATCGTTCCCATTGGGGCGGCTTTAAGGATAATTCCTAAAATAGTTGCTGCAAAAATAGCAAACAGGTGCCAGGCATTTTCAGCGACGCCTTCCGGGGCGGGGATAAACCATATGATCAGCGCAACGGCAAATGTTATGGCTATATTGGTAATGTTAATTTCTTTCATGATCTATAAATATTTAAGCGGTTAAAATCTACTCTGCACCTGAACAATGAATAGATTATTGTTGTATTGTGATGTGTTTTCTACCTGATGTTTGTAGCGGTCGAACTGTACGCCCAGCTGAATCCTTGCTCCATAATTTTTCAGGAATTCAAGGCCGAACATCGGGGTAATGGTTTGTCTTGGATTGGAATTTAGCCGGAAATTGGTGTCCAGATATTCATATCGGCATGAGAGCTCAAAAGCACTGAGGTTTTTATGATTGATCTCGTATCTCAGATTGGGAAGGAAATAAGCTCCCCGGATCAGGTATTGATCAGGATTTTCAGGTCTCAGCTCAGGATTAATGGTATTGTACAATACATGATTGGTTGCCTGTTTGGCTTCCAGCTGCATATCCAGGCTCCATTTCGGATCAAATTGGATTAATGAGCTCAGGTCAATTCCCACTGCGTATATTTTTTTACTAAAAACTTCGCCAATACCGCCATTCAGACCGACATTGAAATTGTATTTTTTTGACAGCCCGAAAACCAGTCTTGTAGAATACTGTTTGCCATTGTCGTTATCATTAATCTGATTTTTCCCATTTCCATTAACGACCGAAACGGCATACTGAAAGGGTATTTCCCCCAATTGAAGCTGTCCGGTTGCAGAAAGCCCGATCTGGAAGCTCGTCCAGCCCAGTTTTCCAAATTCTGTATACTGATTGGACCAGTCCAGAGACTTGATGATGTCTATAGGATAAGTTTCTTCAATACCGAACCACGGTCTGAACTGTCCGACGGTGAAGGCAAGTTTAGGATTGAACGTGTATTTCAGATAAGCGTTCTCAAGGACCCTGCTTTTAGGATCATTTTTAAAATCGGCAAGATTGGCAAGTGCCACGACTTCCGTTCTTTTACTGATCTGCGCGCGTACCTGAACCCTCATGTATTTAAGCATAAAATTATTGCTGGTTCCTGATCCGTCTGCGTGATGAAGCCCGTTTACATCTAAATCTTTTGCCATTCCCACGAGATAGCGTGCCTGGAAAAGACCTTTGATCTGTAGTACAGGGTATTTTACATTGTCTTCCTCCTGCTTATTGGAGCGGAGAGAATCCTGTATCTGCGCCTGGACAGAAAAAACAGCCAGCAAAGCACATATTATCAGGCTTTTCTTTTTTGTTGAAAAGAAGGTCATAGTATTTGTGTTTAATGAGTATATTTTTAGAAGATCTTTTGATTTAAAATATCAGAATCTTAATCTTATTATTGGAGCTTTGAAGGATGCGCCCGTTAAGGTTTTATGGTCACTTCCGGTTCCTGAAGCAGGAGTAATTGGGAGGATAATTGAAGGGAACTTTTTCATAGCTGTAATATTTGAATTTAAATGTGAAGTACTGTTGAAAATAATGAAAAAAAATACTAATTCTTAATCGTATTCATCATTTGGTGATATAAATTTAATAAATTTTATTTAATTAACATAATTATTTTAAGTGTCATACAGGATTCATGGGATGAATCATAATTGAAAAATTAAATTTGCATTTTTTATGAATTTTTAGTATATTTTAAATTAAAGTCTTAATTAGTATCGAAAACAATGTGTCTGAAGCCGAAATGCAGTTAAATTTATAGGATTACAGTGTTGTGAGGGTTTAATGATTTAATACCACAAAGCAACATGACGGTAAAAAAATCGTTATATTTGATAGATCAAAGAAATATATGAATTTTGTAGAGTGTCATGAGGAACCCATCCATATTCCTGGTTATATACAAAGTTTTGGTTACCTGATTGGCATTGATGCAGAATCCCATTCCATTACTTTTTTCAGCCAGAATATTACGGATATATTCAGAATCAAAAATGCGGAACAGCTTTTTGAAAAAAGCCTTATGGACTTTCCTGAGATCTTCCGCCCTGTTATTGAGTCTGATCTGTTTGTTTCTCTGCACAGCTTTACAAAAAGAGAAAATGAAACCCATTTTGATAAGGTATTTCTTGGTGAAAAAGAGTATCATTTCTCTGTTTTCAGAAGCGGAAAAAACATTTTTCTGGAATTTGAACAGGTCCTGGAAAACCGGAATAAACGGATTTCTAATAAATATGACAATTTCTATGTCATAGATAACGAGCAGGAATTGTGGGATCAGTTGCTGGGCACGCTTTCCAAAATTGTGAATTATGATCGGATGATGGTTTATAAATTCATGATGGACGGCTCAGGAAAGGTGATTGCAGAAAGAAGAGATGATAATATGGAGAGCTATCTGGGACTTCATTATCCTGAATCTGATATTCCAAGGCAGGCCAGAGCACTTTATTTAAAGAAAAGGAAAAGAATATTCAGTAATGTATATGATGAAACAGTTCCGCTCATGAGCCGGTCTGAAGAAAACATAGACCTTACTTTTGTGGCTTCCCGCGGAATGTCTCCTATCCATGGGCAATACATTAAAAATTCCGGGGCTACTTCAAGTTTCAGTATATCCATTATTATTGATGATCATCTTTGGGGCTTGGTTACCTGCCAGAATTCGGAGTTTAAGCATATTGACCTTGAAGATAGGGTACAGGCAGGGATTTTCACAGCCCTGGCTTCCAATGCCTATTCTTCTTTCAAATCTAAAAACGAACTGAAATACCGTCTGGAGCTGAATGAAAAAGCATCTGAACTGAAATCGGAATTTTTAAAACATAATAATCTTTTTGATTCTCTTGCTGATAATAAAGGGAAAATCAGGAAACTGCCTGAATCGGACGGTCTTGCTATTATTTCTGAAGGAAATATCATCACTGTAGGGGTTGTTCCGGATTATGATATCATTGACAATATTGCCCATTGGGCTCTTGAGAACACTTCGGAAAGTATTTTTGTAAGCCGTAGTTTCCTTAAAGATTACGGACAGGAATTGAAGCTTGATGAAAATGCTGCAGGAATCATTATCTACTTTATTGAAAGAAGTAAAAAAGAAATGCTGATCTGGTTCCGCAAAGAGTTTGACGAACACATCAACTGGGCGGGAAATCCTGAAAAGAAAATAGAAGTATTTCTCCAGAATGGTGAAGAAAAGCAAATAGTTTCGCCAAGGACTTCTTTCCATATTTTTACAGAAAATATCAAAGGAAATTCCAAAAGATGGAATTCCAGAGACATTAATGCCGTACAGGCTGTCCGTGATGTGATACTGGAAACTTCCCACAAACAGTATAATGCCATTAAAGCACTGAATAATGAGCTGAGAAAGGTAAATGAAGAGCTTGACAGTTTTTCATACACGATTTCCCATGACCTGGGGACTCCTCTTACTGTGATGAAGCTGAATGCCCAGATGCTGCTGGCTAATTTCGAAAAAACGGAAAAGAACAAAAATAAACTGACCTCTATTGTTGAAGAAATCGACAATATGGCAGAAATGATGCATGATGTACTGCAGCTCAGCCGTGCCAAACACAGCGAAATAGAGCTGGAACGTCTTCAGCCACTGAATATGATCCGGAAGATTTCGGAAAATGCTAAAATTACTTTTGATACTCCAAAAACTATAGTTGATATTAAGGAATGTCCTGATGTACTTGCAGATAAAACGATGCTTAACCAGGTTTTTTTGAATGTCATTAATAATGCAGTAAAATATACTTCCCATCAAGACGAGCCCAAAGTGGAAATCTGGGGAACCGTGGAAAACGAAACTGTTGTATACAGGGTTTCAGACAACGGTATCGGAATTCCTGAGCAGGAAAAACATAAGATGTTCAAAATCTTTAACAGGATGGATAATGCCAAAACTTTTAAAGGAAACGGAGTAGGATTGTCCATTGTACACAGAATTATGACGCGTATCGGGGGGAATGTGGATTACGAGAGCAATAAAGAGGGAACTTGTTTTATTTTAACGTTTAAAAAGCCGTAAATTTGAGAAACTTTAAAACCTTATTTTATGGTATCAGAGTATCTTAAACAAAATACAGCGGAATATCACGATGCTGCGGAGAAACTTTTCAATTCTGAAAAAATTTTTAATAAAACCTTCACATTAGAAGATTATAAAAAGATCATCAATACCAACTATCTGATGCTTCTTCACAGTGAAGACAAGATATTCAGAAGTCTTTCCGATAAATATTCAGAGAAACTTCAGCTGAACGACAGAAAGAAGCTTTCCCTTATTGAAAAAGATCTTGAAAGTCTTTCCCTGGAAAATCAGCCGGCATCCCATCATCTTGAATTTGACAATGAGCATGAAGCTTTGGGAGCCATGTACGTGATCGAAGGTTCTACTTTAGGGGGAAATGTGATCGCCAAACAGCTTTCTAAAACAGAAGGTTTTGATGATGTCACTTTCAATTTCTTCGGATGCTATCAGGAGAATACAGGCCCTATGTGGAAGAATTTCAAAGAGGTTCTGGATACTGAAGTAACCGAGGAAAACTACAGTGAAGTCCTTTCCGGAGCGAAAAAACTATATACGTTTTTACTGAACGTCAATTAATTTCACTGAAGCCCAATTAAATTCCTGAAAAATTGCTCACTTTTTCAGGAATTGTTAAATTTGGGCGTTTCAATTTTTAGACTCAACTAAAAAATAATTTAAAAAAAGTATACAATATGAAAGTAACTGTAGTAGGTGCAGGCGCTGTAGGAGCAAGCTGTGCAGAATACATCGCAATGAAAAACTTCTGTTCAGAAGTAGTTTTGGTAGACATTAAAGAAGGGTTTGCTGAAGGTAAAGCAATGGATTTGATGCAGACTGCATCACTCAACGGATTTGATACAAAAATTACCGGAACAACAGGAGATTACAGCAAAACTGCAGGTTCTCACGTAGCAGTAATCACTTCAGGTATCCCAAGAAAACCTGGAATGACCAGAGAAGAGCTGATCGGCATCAATGCAGGAATTGTAAAAGATGTTACTGCAAACCTTGTAAAACATTCTCCGGATGTGATCATTATCGTGGTTTCCAATCCAATGGATACTATGGCTTATTTGGTACACAAAACTTCAGGTCTTCCTAAGCACAAAATCATTGGAATGGGTGGTGCGCTGGATTCCGCAAGATTCAAATACAGATTGGCTGAAGCATTGGAAAGCCCGATTTCTGACGTAGACGGTATGGTAATCGCTGCTCACAGTGATACCGGAATGCTTCCACTATTAAGCAAAGCTACAAGAAACGGTGTTCCTGTAACTGAATTCTTAAGTGATGAGCAGCAAAAGTACGTTATTGAAGAAACTAAAGTAGGAGGAGCAACATTAACTAAATTATTAGGAACTTCAGCCTGGTATGCACCAGGTGCAGCAGTTTCTGTAATGGTTCAGGCTATCGCTTGTGACCAGAAAAAAATGATCCCTTGCTCTCTGATGCTTGAAGGTGAATACGGACAAAATGATATCTGTTTAGGAGTTCCGGCTATTATCGGAGCAAACGGAGTAGAAAAAATCGTAAACATAACATTAACTGCAGATGAGCAGTTGAAGTTTGCTGAAGCGGCTAATGCTGTAAGAGAGGTAAACGGAGATCTTAAGTTTTAATTGATTTAAGCTTTAATAAAAAGACTCAGCGCGGCCTTCGGCCGCGCTGAGTCTTTATTTAAAGAAATGCTTTGTTTTTTTATCATTAATAAACTTTTTGATTATTTCCACAAACTCCCTGTTTTTCTCATAATACAAAAGATGTCCGCCATCAATGACAACAACTTTTTGATCCGGAAACCGGAATGTTTTATAATGCCGGGTTCCTACGGCTTTATCTTTTTTTCCGGTGATAACTAAAACCGGAACACGAATTTCTTTTGTAAGTGGTGCATAATCAGTATAATATTCAGGATACTCCTTGGGTTTTGAAATCACGGCCATCCCAAAATCTATAATTCTTGGGTGAAGAGAATCTATTTTATCGGTTTGTCTGATGGTTTCAATATCTTCCGTAAGGAATTTATACCCGATTCTTTTCTTTCTTAAGGCTGCACTTACTTTTGATAGTTCAGTAGATAAGCTGTCCCTGGGAACTGCTTTATTCTGTAGTTGGAGAAGGCTGTTTCCGTATTCTATCTGTTCTTTCAGCGTTTCATCATTGAGGAAATGAAGGGTGATATTGGCCAGAATTAATCCTTTTGTATGCTGAGGATATTTTTTGGCATAATTAACCGCTATAATTCCTCCGAAAGAATGTGCCAGTAGAAAAACCTGATCAAGCTTCAGATGTTGTCTCAGTTCTTCGATGTCCTGAACCATTGCCTCCAGATGATAATTATCTGAGGTTCCGGAACTGCCTGACCCGCGTTGGTCCATATAGATCATCTGCATGTTTTTTTCAAGATTATTTCCACCCAAAAGTTCAAAGGAAGGAAATCCCTGTCCCGGACCTCCGGGAATATAGATGCAGGCTGCCCCTTTTCCCGAAATCTTATAATTGATTTTAACATGATCGGAAGTTTCAAAAAAAGTTTCTTTACCGCTGGCCTGCGCTGAAACGGAAATGATAGAGATCATGAATAAAATAAATAATGGAATTGTTTTCATATAGTAATAACAAGTGAAAAGGCAAGTTTATTACTTAAAAAACTGTTTTTTAGATTTAAAAGAGAGTGATTGAAAAAGGCAGACCCAATAACGGATCTGCCTTGTATTGTAGTTGATGAATTGTGTTAATTGATAAATACTACAACATTATTTCCTAAATAATTCCATGTAGCTGTAATACCGGTTGGAGTAGAACCGCTAAAAGCTCCATGATGACTGTCGACATATCCGCAGTCTCTTCCAAGGTGGATCATTTCACCATTTGAAAAAGTAAGGCGTAGTGATTGCCATGATGTAGGCGTGGTGATAACAGGAGGAATAGTAGTTCCTGCAGACACATTATAAGTCTGGCTTGGGATAAATATGGCGTCTGAGATTACTTTCCATTCGTTGATGGCAGGAGTTACCAGGTGGCTGCTATTATATTGTGAATAGACTACAGTGGATGACGGCGGTAAAGCCGTTGCAGAATTTCCTTCTACAATAGGTTGGCAGTCGATAGGATAACTGTTATCATTGGTGCCGATCAGGTTATAGGTAACACTTTGCGTCGAAAAATTATAAATGGTCATGCTTCCTGTCTGGGCATATGCGAGGGTTCCGATTAATAATAAAAGGAATAGGGAAATATTTTTCATATTGATTTATAAATTAAGCTTTAAGGTTATAGAGAAGAATTAGTGTAATGATCCTGGAAAATTTCCATGGCCCATAATATGATTTTGGTTTTATCACCATGGGTAGCCTCTTCAATTTGTTCATCTTTTATGCCTGTAGACTTTATAAGAGATTTTGCTGCAGGAAGAAGAGCTTCTTTTCTCTTTTCGCTTAATTGTGGAAACGGATATTCAGTGCTTTGCTTCTCATCACTCATAGGAAGATTTTTAGAAGTATTCATAATGGTGATCGCACGTTTGAAATTCTGAACAGCTTCTGTTCTTTGGTTTTCCTGAGTTACAGTCGGAATACTTTCATTATTGCATGACGTCAGGAATAAGCTGCATGCAATAGCAAACAAGAATGTTTTTTTCATAGTAATTAATATTGTTTTAGTTTGATAAATATATAAAAAATTAATTATATTTCAATTTTAAGTGATAAAAATGCTATAATTTTATATTATTGATTGATTTTTCATTCTGTATTTGTTGCTAATCAGTGAATTGACTAGGATCATTTTTTAATGAAAAGCTTTCCAAAAAAAACGCATCGGAGAGATGCGCTTATATTTGTTGGTAAATATTAACTGTCTGAGAGTATTCAGCTAAAAGATTTTCTGAATTCCAGCGGAGAAAGATGGGTTTTACTTTTAAATAATTTGCTGAACGACTGGGGATGCTCAAAACCTAATTCATAAGCAATTTCACTAACCGAAAGTTGGGTTGTTGATAATTTTTCCTTTGCCTTCCCGATCAGTTTTTCATGGATATGCTGCTGGGTATTCTGTCCGGTAAGAACCTTTAACAGACCGGTTAAATAACCTGGCGATACATTCAGTTCATCTGCAATATACTGTACACTGGGAAGTCCTTTAGTGATGAGGTCTTCGTTGTTAAAATAATCAGTAAGAAGTACCTCTAAAGAGTCCAGTATTTTGTGACTGGAAATTTTGCGGGTGATAAACTGACGCTGATAGAAACGTTCCGAATAATTGAGAAGCGTTTCGATCTGTGAAATAATAATATTCTGGCTGAATGTATCAATATTGGAATGGTATTCCTGCTGAATATTCTGAACGATATTACTGATTATATTTTCCTCTTTTTCCGATAAAAATAAAGCTTCGTTCACCGAATAATCAAAGTATTCATAATTTTGTATAGCCTTTGCCAAAGGAGTGTGCCAAAGAAAATCGGGATGAATGAGCAAGATCCATCCCGTATGTTTTGCAATTGAACCCGGATCTCTTTTAACGCTGAAAACCTGCCCCGGAGCCATAAAAAACATGAATCCTTCATCAAAATCATATTGCTGCTGACCATATTTGATCTTCGTGAGAGACGTTCGTTTAACAGAAATAGAGTAGAAGTCAAGAACCCAGCTCAACTCAGTTTCGAGCACATCATCCTTAATCATGCTGTAATCTACAACACTGATGAGTGGATGCTCAGGTTTAGCCAGGCCACGGAACTGGTGAAATTCACTGATTGTTTTGATTCTGATGGGCTGTTTCATATCGTAAAATTAATTATTATTGATGATAAGCTGCCGCAAATTCTTTTGCAAATTCTTTCAGTTTCACTTTTCCTAAAACTGGTTGGTGCAGATAATAATCTTCGTAAAGAACACTATTTCCCCTCGCTGCATTCATTTCTACAAAACCTTTGGCCGTTTTTGGATTCATCCCTGCCTTCACCATACCGTTTAGGAGTTCTTCATCAGAAACAGTTACCCATTTAAGATCAGTCTTTCCAATGGCTTCACCCAATATTTGGGCAATTTCGTTGGGCGAAATTTCTTCGCTTGCAATATAGCGGATTTCTCTTCCATTGAATGGTTTTTCAATCTCTTCCACAATGGTATCAGCAATATCCAGTGGCGACACCCACGGCTCTTTTTGATCACCGCCATAATTTTGAATAATTAAACCCTGTGATCGGATGGTAGGAATGAATGAGAACATATTGTAATAAAACCCGACCGGACGCATAAATTTAATGGAAACATCATCCGGAAGTTCATTCAGTATTTTTTCTATTTGATAATGGAATTCAAGAATTCCGTTTCCTTCACTCATATGGGCCCCAATACTGCTTAAATGAATAATCTTCTTTACTCCTGATCTTTCAAAAGCATGCTTGTAGTTCCTTGCGATCTGGATATTGGCTTCTATAAAATCAATACTATGATCAAAGAATACACCCGCATTCAAGGCCTCCATAGCATAAACAACATCTGCACCTTTAAAAGTCTCTGTTAAAAAATCTGCATCTTCCATAGATCCGATTGCGGCTTTTGCTCCTAGAGCCTCAATTTCCGCTCGTTTTTCACTGTTTCTGCTGATAACGGTTACAGAATGTCCTCTGCCCGTCAGTTCTTTTGTCAGCGGTTTGCTGATATTTCCTAATGAACCTGTTACGATAATCTTCATTTTGATTTTTTTTGTTGAAGCAAAATTCCGTAATCATTAAAAAACAGATGTAGCCGGATCTGCTTTTCTTGTAGCCAAATCCAGGTTGTAATTATTTTAAATTAAAATGAATAGAAATGAATAGTAAGCAAAACTGCGGGAAAAGGTTCTTCCTTTTCCCGCAGTTAATGGTCAATATGTTAAAAAATTATGCGTTCATCACATTAAAAGCACCTTCTGAGCCTGCAAAAAAGTTGCTGTATAAGACTTCTGTATTTCCTACACGGATCTCGTAGATGTTATTGATAAGGCCGTTGACAAGACTGTCTGCTACCTCTGAAGGGGGAATACCATTCTCTTTTCCTCCGATTTCTGCAGAAAAATCTGTATTAACAAGAGGAGGCATCAGTTCAAATACTTTAATAGCAGTATCTTTTGCCAGTTCATACCTCAATAATTGAGTATAGGAATGAAGGGCTGCTTTTGAATCGGAATAGGTCGGAATGTGCGAACCCGGAGTAAATGCTACGATAGAAGAAACATTGACTACTGCGGCATTTTCCTGTTGTTTTAATAAAGGGAGCAGTTTTTCAGTCAGACGTATGGGAGCAAAATAATTGGTTTCAAATTCAGCAGTAGCCTTGCGGTAAGTATCCGAACTGTCAGAAAGGGTGTAAGTATAGGCATGTCCAGCATTATTGATGAGAATATTAATGTCCCCAAAATTGACTTTAATTTCTTCTATAAGAGAATCTACATCTTTTTCATTGGTGATATCAGCCTGGATGGTAAAGACATTTTCAAGGCCTTTTGCTGCGGCATCGAGTTTTTCTTTATTTCTTCCCGCAATTATAATTTTGTTGTCTGTGTTCAGCGCTTTTGCAATGGCTAATCCGATTCCTGAGCCTCCGCCGGTAATCAGGATAGTGTTGTTGGTAATGTTCATGACATTTTTTGGTATTAAATTAATAGGTATTTTTATATTGTACTAAATAGTACAAAATTGATTAAAAAATTTTAGCTAAGTATTTTAAGGTTGATTTCAATAATGCCTTTGAGAATTTCCGGGGAAGTCTCCATTCTTCTTGTAACATGGATGCCGTTCCATAAATTGCTCAGATGCCATCCTATAATTTCAGGGTCTTCAGTACTGGTGATTTGTTTATTTTCTTGTGCATTTCTTACAGTTTCTGCAAACAGGACCTGTAATTTTTTTAAAAGCTGAGCAGTAATATTTTTTATCTTATGATCTTTTTCAGAAAGCTGCACCAAGGCATTCCCTAAATAACATCCACGTTCCTTATCGCAGTCTGAAGCAATGGAAAGACTTAAGAAAAACTCTCTGATGAATTGTATTTTGTTTTCAGAAGCAGAGATCCTGTCCGAAAGTTTCTGATAAAAATGATCTGCAAACTGCGTAATGGAACGGATGTAAAGTTCCTGTTTTCCTCCTTTGAAAGCCAAATAAAAGCTGCCTTTCCCAATGCCCATTGCACAAAGCAGCTCTTCCGCCGAAGCCGTATCATAGCCTTTTTCCCTGAAAACTTCAGTTGCTTTTGCTATTGCTTGCTGTTCGTCGAATATTTTAGGTCTGCCTGCCATTGGAGATTAATTGATGAAGCAAAGATATATAATTGTACCAATTGGTACAAAATTAAAATATCAATATCTTTTATAGGGTGTGTCGATTAAGATTATAAGTCCAGAGTCATAAATACAGCAGTTTCATCAGTATTCTCATAAAGTCTTGTATTCAGTCCGGTAATACTGAAACCCAGCCTCCTGTAAAACTGTATGGCAGGATAGTTGGTGTTCTGTGTTTCCAGTTCAATAATCTGGCAATTTAAATTTCTGGCTTCCCGGACCGCATTTTTGATCAGTTGAGCTCCGGCTCCCTGTCTCCTTAAACTTTCACTGACCAGAATATTCTCTATATAAAAGCTGTTGTTCCATGTTCTGTGGTCACAAATGATCCAACCCGAGAGTTTTCCGCCCTCAAAAACCCCAAAAGAATGCCCTTTTTCAATGATTTCATTAAGTTCTTTAATTTCATCTGAATGGGTTTCCCAGACCTTGGTGTAAGGTATTGATTTTTCTTTCAGAATAAATTCAAAAGAACCGGAAAATTCAATGGCAGAAACGGCAAGTATTTTATCAGTGGTGTAACCGTTTGTTCCCCAATCTGAAAAGGAAGTGTCATTTAGTTTTTCTAGTTTTTTTATTTCCATGGAAACGGAGTAAGTATTTGATAAAATTTCTATAGTGGTCTATAGTTTATAGCAATAATTGAATCTGTCTTTTTTAAGATGAATTAATGTTTTAAACATTTTTCATTAAAAATCTTTGTTCCTTCAGTCTGTTCAAAATCTTTTAATTTTTTTAAGGCCATACAGGCTGTAGTAACATCATTTTTACTCAGGCTGATTGAGACAATGTTATAAAGTGCATCGGTATTTGTATTATTTAGTTCAAATGCTTTGTTAAATAACTCCATTGCCTTGTCTAATTTTTTGTCATCAACAGCTTTAATTCCTTTAAGGAATGTTTCATTAGACAGGAATTTATTTTCAATTTTTACAGGTATTTTATTCGGGCTTTTAAGCTCGTTTTTAAAAAAAGTAAATGACATTGTTGCACCCTCAAATGAGCCCATATATTTAGTCTTATTTTCAATATTAAAAGGAATAGATACTTGATCAAAGTTTTCAAAACCTTCTAGATTCCATAAGTGGTAACTTTTTTCAAGAGTTGACTTTAAAAATTCTATACTTTCTAAACTTTTTTTAGATTGATTTGTATTTTCATGCTGGATGTTAACTGTATGTTTCTTTGGATAAATTATAATATTTCCGCTTATATGAAAATCATTTGGATAACGGTCGTAAATATCAGAAAAAATATTTTTTTTAAGAGTAGGTGTAAAATATCGACTTGCAGTTATCGTGCTGTCACTCTTTATTTTACTGAGAAATTCATCACGACGTTTTGAAGTTCGAACGAACCATATTTTCTTTATTTTGTCACCACTTGTTTCTCCATTTATTCTTGAAATCACTACAAGTGAATCGGGGGTTATTTTTTCTATTTCATAGAACGCAAGTGCTGAAGCTCTTATATTTTGATCTTCTATTTTAATATCCATGCATGTTTTCATATCTTCAAATATAGGATGCATGTATTCACAAAGTTTATTGTCCGTGATTTTCCAGGTTAAAATTCGTTCGTCGTTTTCCGACAGATCTCTGCTTCCATCCAACATTTTGGATTTCACTTTTGTCCAATTGTCTGTTAATTGTTTATTGATTTGGGCATTTGTTTTAATGAGAATGAAAATAAAAAGAAGAGAAATATACTTATACATAAATTTGTGTTATTAAAGGCTGTAAAAGTAAATAAATTTCTAATATAATATCTGGTATTCTTTATTGGAATAATATATCTCTGTCCGTAAAGTCTATTGTTTAAATTTAAATAAAATTTCACACTCCAAAACTTTCAAAACCCGTAAATTTGTCGTCAACAAAAATTTACCAGATGCTTAGGAAAATTTCAATTGCGGCAGCTGCCCTTTTGTCCGTAATGACAATCAATGCTCAGAAGAACAAAAACTCTCAGTTAGAAAGACCCAAATTAGTCGTAGGGTTGGTGGTAGACCAGATGAGGTGGGATTACCTGTACCGTTTTTACAATAAATACGGGAATGACGGCTTCAAAAGATTACTGAATACAGGATATTCTTTAAATAATGTTCATATCAACTACGTACCTACCGTTACAGCTTTGGGACATACCTGCATCTATACAGGTTCCGTGCCAGCCATCCATGGTATTGCAGGAAACGACTGGACGGATAAAGAAACCGGAAAAAACGTTTACTGTACAACAGATGAAAGCGTACAGCCGGTAGGAACATCAAATGTAAAAACAGGAAGCCACTCTCCGAAAAACCTTTGGTCTACAACGGTAACGGATGAATTAAGACTGGCAACCAATTTCCAGGGAAAAGTGATCGGGGTTTCATTAAAAGACCGTGCTTCTATTCTTCCTGCAGGCCATACGCCGAATGGTGCTTTCTGGTTTGATGACAGCACAGGAAACTTTATCACGAGTACATGGTATATGAACGACCTGCCTCAGTGGGTGAAATCTTTCAATTCGCAGAACCTTCCTGAAAAATTAGTGGCGAATGGCTGGAATACATTACTTCCTATTAATCAGTATACAGAAAGTTCGCCGGATAATTCTTCATGGGAAGGACTATTGGGAAGCGCCAAAACGCCGGTTTTCCCTTACAGCAATTTAGCACAGGACTATCAAAGCAAAAAAGATAATATCCGTTATACTCCTTTCGGAAATACACTGACATTAAAACTGGCAGAAGCTTCTGTAGAAGGAGAAAAATTAGGAGGAGACCAGATAACTGACTTTTTAGCGATCAACTTGGCATCTACAGATTATGCAGGTCACAAATTCGGTCCGAATTCTATTGAGGTAGAAGATGTTTATCTAAGACTTGACCAGGATCTGGCAGAATTTTTCAGCTATCTGGATTCAAAAGTAGGAAAAGGAGAGTATACTGTTTTTCTTTCTGCTGACCACGGCGGAGCACATTCAGTAGGATTCCTGAAAGAGCACAAAATTACGACAGGATTCTTTGGAGAAGGAATGGAAAAAGACATCAATCAGAAACTGAAAGATAAATTCGGAGTCGATAAGCTGATCAATGCCGTAGACAATTACCAGATCTATTTTGACAGAAAGCTGATGCAGGACAATAAAATTGAACTGGATGATCTGAGAGACTTCACGATCAAAGAACTCCAGAAAGATCCTACCGTTTTATATGCTGTATCTGTAGATGAAGTTCAGGAAGCAACCATTCCGGAACCTATTAAGCAGAGAATTATTAACGGAATCAACAGGCAGAGAAGCGGTGATATCCAGCTGATCTCTCACGACTCAATGCTTCCTCCGTATTCTAAGACAGGAACTACGCACAGCGTATGGAATTCTTATGATTCACACATTCCTTTGATCTTTATGGGATGGGGAATTCAGAAAGGAGAAAGTAACAAGCCTTATAATATGACCGACATTGCTCCTACCGTTTCATCACTACTGAAAATTCAGTTCCCGAGCGGAAACATAGGAAATCCAATTACAGAAGCCATTGGAAAATAAAATTACAAAAAAGCATTCCTTTCGGGAATGCTTTTTTTATTTTCACTATTCACTATTCACTATTCACTATTCACTATTCACTATTCACTATTCACTATTCACTATTCACTATTCATTTTTAGTTTTTATTTTCACGATCTTATCAGTTTCTGAATTTCCTTCCTGTACTTCAGATTCTGTCTCTTGATCTTGAAAATTAAAGAAAGCAACAAAGCGATGATAAGAATGCTTACCCCTCCGATAATTGCCAGCAGGTAATTATAGCGATTCTTCATTGTACTGCTTTTTTTGAGTGTTTCCAGATTATGATCATTGATTGAATGGTTAATAGAGCTTAGCTCATTCTGTTCCCGCTGAAAGCGCATTTCAAAATATTTTTTACTGTAATTCTGATAAAGATCCGGTTTTCCCAGTGCCAGATAGTTGTCAGACATTTCTTTGTAAATTCCTTCATTCAGGATAAGGTCGCCGGTATTTTTGCTGAGATCTTCAGCTTTTATCAGCAGCTGAAGAGCCGTTTCATTTTCTTTTTTCTGTTTGTACATTTCAGCCATTCCTTTCAGTGCAAATGCTTCCAGACTTTTTGCTTTATTTTTCCGGGCATATTCTGCGGACCTGAGAAATGCCTGGTGGGCTTTTTCAAGCTGAGATAGATTAAGATAACAATAACCGATATTATAGTAAACCACACTCATGTTGGAGTAGGTCGTCTGCTTATGCTTTATTTTTTCAAAATTCCGAATGGAGATCAGGAACTTTTCCAGGGCAATTTCCGGATTCGACTGACTTTTGTAAATCATTCCACGAATGGCGTAGCTTCTGGCTGTTTCAATATGCTTTTCAGGCAGGTTATCGGGCAGTTTGGCAAGAAGTGGCTCTGCTTCATTAAGGGTTTCAAGGCTTTTATTGAAAAGTTCCATCTGCTGGTACTGTATGGCGGCGGAAATCAGGACGCTGGTACGGATCTTCAGATCATTGGTTTTTTGTGCTGTTTCTTTGGCTTTTAAAAGATAGAGCAGGGACTGGTCAAAATCCCTTTTGGCAATATTGGCTGTAGAAAGCAGCTGATAAATGCCGATTTTCTTATGAACGTCATGTTCCTTCCTAAGAAGATCCTTGGCAATTCTGATGGCATTATCCGGATTATCGTAAATCTCAAGGCGGGCTTTTTTCATCAGGGAATCAAACGGGACATTCTGCCCGTAAACTGAAATGTTAAAGCATAAAAGAATGGCCGGAATGATTTTTAATATAATTTTCATAACGTTCTGCTTTTACTGATTTCCTGAATATAAACGTTCGGAGACATTCCGGTGACCGATTTAAAAACTGTGGTAAAGGCGCTGTGCGAAGAAAACCCTGAATATTCCGCCAGATAACTGACCTTATAGTTAAGATAAACAGGGTCTGTTCTCAGCAGAAGCGCAATGTGATTAATCCTTAATTCATTAATATATCCGTTGAAATTTTTCCCTTTACTGTTGTTGATCACCTCAGAAAGATATTTTGTATTGACGCCCATTTGTGAAGACAGCATGGAAAGGGTCATATTTTTGTCGAGATAACGCTGCTGTTTTTCCCATTCTTCCAGTTTCTGCAGAATTTCATCTTCCTTTTCCTTGGAGATTTTATTAAGATCTTTTTCATTGGTTTTATTGATAGCCGGTGCTTCCTTTATAGTGTCCGGAATACTTTTTTGTGCAGTCAGTTCCTGCTGCTTCTGTTTTTCAAAAAAATCGAATTGTTTTTTAAGGTCTTTATGACTGCTTTTCAGGATCAGAAAGCAGATCAGAAGGCCTGTAATGATAACCAGGGCTCCTGTAGAAAGCCAGATTAAATTTTTTACTTGCTTTTGCTTTTGAAATTCCAGATTATTGTTCTGATTGGTTTCTACAAGCTTTACAATATAGCGTATCCCTTCTTTCGTATTTGAATCTGATTTTGTCCTGAGTTCACTATAAAGTTTATTGTATTGATGGTATTTTTCATCGTTACGAAGAGCAAAATAGTTCTTGGATAATGATTCATAGATTTTTGCTTTTAAGCTGTTATAAGGAATGTTTTCTATCCTGGAAAGTCCTTTTTCAAGCATTTCAACTGCAGTATGATAATCTTCCTTTAAAAAATAATACCGTGACAGATTTTCATAAGCAAATGCCTGGAGAAAATGGTAATTTTTATTCTTTTCAGCTACTGCAAGCGTACTTTCCAGAATATGCCTGGCTTCTTCCGGTTTATTTTGTTTCATCAGATAAGAAGCCCTGAAGATCCTGTTCTCCATTTTCAGGATTAGGTTTTCCTGATTATTAAAGCTGAGGTAATGGTTACTTTTGTTGAGGTTTTCCAGGGCATTTTCATAGTTCCTGTTGATCCCGAAGTTAATAGCCTGAAGCTGGTAAAGTTTGCCTGTAATGACATTCAGCCGGGGATTGTCACCTTTTAAGAGTTTATGATCGGATAAAAGACTGGTGATAATCTGTTGCGACTGGTGGTAAAGATCCAGATTCTGATATTGGTCGGCCAGATTATAGTCACCGGCAACCTGAAGAAAATAAGACAGTTTTTCCTTTTCCCTTGAGTCTTCCTTCTGACTGTAGATATTCACAGACTGCACATAATCTCCCTTCATGGCATAGGCCTGGGAAATAATATTTTGGAGCACAATCCTGTGTTCCGGATTCTGATCACTGATCAGCAGGCTCTGGGAATAGTTGATGCATTCATCCGGATTCTGATATAATTTCTGAAAAGCTTTGTCTGCCAGAATACTGAAATCCGGCCCCGACTGTCCTTTGACAAAAACTGAGCCCAGAATAATGAGCAGAAATCGGATGCCCTGAAGCAAAGCATTCCGGCAAAATAATGATTTTTTTTGTTTTTTTCTTACAGCTTCTTGATGATCTGTCCTCAAAGTAGATGTTTGTTATAGGGTTGTATTTTAGTGTTTTACGTTTTTTACTCTTTTAAATTTCACGAATTATGCAAGTCAAAATCTTTTAAAAAGGTAAATATAATATTAATATTGTTTAAGCCAATTCAAAATATTAAACTTAAATAATTATGGAAAAGATTTACAACATTTCAATGAAAGCATTATATACTTGCTTTCTGTTTGGATTTGCAATAACCAATGCCCAACTCACTGTAATGGCCTTGGGAAATTATACAGTTGGCGGTATTTCGGATGGCGGAATTGTCAGCATGCACACAAGTGCCGGTCAGATCTATAAGTGGGATGAGCTGAATGGTTTGGTTCAGATAGGCTCTATATCCAACGGATATCCCGCTGCCGGAAGAACGCTGATCACAGCTGACGGAACTAAAATAGGTTCGTCCATCACCAATACTGCCACTGGTTTTAATGAAATTTCAACCTATAATACGGCTGCCAACACTTGGATGAATCTCGGCGGACTGGTTCCTGCAGGCTGGGATGGCCATGTAAGCTCTACCTGGGGAATGACTTCTGATGGCAATACGATTGTAGGGCTGGGCTGGCTTACTGCTGGGACCGCCCATGCCGTAAAATGGAATGCGGCAACCGGAGTAACCGACCTTGGCAGTACAGTGCCTAACAGAAGTTCAAGAGCCAATGCCATTAATGCTGACGGATCTGTGATTGTCGGCTGGCAGGATCAGGATACGGGATACAGAAGCGGTGCCAAATGGGTGAACGGAGTAGAAAGCTTTATTACAGACGCTAACGGCGATTATGTAGGCGAAGCAGGAGATGTTTCAGCTGACGGAACTACAATTATAGGTTCCGCAATGCCAAATCCATACGTATGGAACAGCGTAAACGGCCTCACATACATAACCCATCCAAATTCCTCAGCCTTCTTCAGAGGGGGAGCAACCGGGATTTCTGCCGACGGTAAAAAGGTAGTCGGATTTTTCAGAGCCTTTGGTGCGCCTCCTATGTCTGGAGAAGGCTTTATATGGACTGAAGCAGGAGGAAGGGTGAACCTGAATGATTATGCGGTAAGCATGGGAATCAATACCCAGGGAGTTAATATGGGACTTCCCTTGGCCATCTCAAAGGATGGAAAAAGGATTGCAGGAATGGGAACCAATGCCTCCAACCAGATGGTTGCTTTTTTCCTGGATCTTTCGAAAACGCTGCTTTCTACCCATGAAAGTACACAACACCACAATACAATATCCATTTATCCGAATCCTGTAAAAGATATGCTTCATATTAAAGGAATCAGCAGGATTGATAAAGTGGAAATTTATAATATGGTCGGTCAGAAAGTAAAAACAGATAATGCTGTGGAAAACAGAATAGATGTTTCTTCCTTATCAAAAGGAGATTATATTCTGCAGATTTTCGTGAAGGGGGAAACTTCACAAAGCTTTAAGTTTATCAGACAGTAAAAATAAAATTAGACCCACTTAGAAGACTTGACCAAAAAACTCGCAGAATTTCTGCGAGTTTTGTGTATTATCTTTATGTGATTTTAATTGATATAGGAGGCATTAAAAGACATGGAAATAGGTCTGCACGGACTATTGGCACCGGATGTTGTTCCATTATTAACCACCCTTCTCATTCTTACATCCAGCGTATGGCTTCCTGCCGTAAGAAATTTTACAGTATTGATGGTAAACTGTGTATTCGTTCCGGCCGATGTTTCCTGGGTACGCAGATAGCAGTCTGTAGCTACACCGTCTATATACAGTCTTGCTTCATACATTCCCTGTCCGCTTCCGGCCGGAAAACCTACATAATCTATTCCTAGCATAAAATTGATGAATAAGGCCTTACCACCTGCCGGTATAGTAATAGACTGTGATGTTCCCGTAACTATGGTGGCCGCAAGATCATTGACGTTATAATCCGCTCCTGTAGTACTGTTTACAGTAGCTGTATTGATACTCGCCGGGGTAGGATTGGCTACCGTGATGATATTTCCTGATGCATCCACACCTATGGACTGTCCTGCAGCAATAGGAGAAGCTGAGGTTAGATTTGTTAATCTTACCCCTGAAGTGTTTGCAGTTCCGGACGATACTTCTAAACGGGTGTTGGGAGCAGCAGTTCCTATGCCCACGTTTCCGTTGTTGATCATGGTGAGTCTTTCTGCTCCGTTGGCTTTCAGGGCTACGGGAGAGTCATTGGTTGTGCCTATGCTTAGCTTTGTTGAATTTCCTGAAGTATTGATCTGTGCAGCATTGGCATTATCCACGTACATATCCAGATTCGCAGACCCGCCGTTGAAGGTCATCGATCCTCTTGTAGAACCGGTTGCCGAAATAATTCCCTGGGTTCCGGCGGTTGCAATTCCCACATTGCTGGTTCCGTTCACAAAACTTAAAGAATTTCCATTGGTTGTCACGGTTCTTGTTCCTGCCAGTGTTCCGTTCGTATTATAAATATTCAAAGCCGGATCTATTTTGGCCCAGGCTGTGCCATTGAAATAGTAATAGCCTGTGGCATCAATATTGATGGCGGTACCGGCTAGGGTTCCGGTTGCAATACTATTGACATAAATAAGGGTGGAAGTGGGAACGGCAGTCATGCTTTGTGCCCTTTGTCTGTCCAGTCTCGGGACCAGAAGTCCATCTACGTTGGTAGTGGTTCCTGTGGGATTTTTTGCGACGATATCCAATGTGGAAGCCGGAGTAGACGTATTGATTCCCGTTTGTGCTGTGGCAAGTGAAAAACCTGCGAACAAAAATATGATGGAGAGTTGAAATATTTTCATAAGATATGTTTTAAGACCATTATTGATTTTTTTGCAATACTTATACTGGCGCATCGTTAGTTCAGATAAGAAGCATTAAATGACATAGAATTCGGAGCACAGACCATATTGGCTCCTGAAGTGGTACCATTATTAAATGTTCTCTGCATTCTTACGTCAATGGTGTGGTTTCCGGCAGCCAGAAATTTGATCGTGCTGATGGTAAAAGTAGCCGTGCCGGCGGTTCCAACTTCCTGGGTCCGCATATAACAGTCTGTTGCCACCCCGTCTATATATAATCTTGCTTCATAATAAGCGGTACCGCCACCGGCAGGATTGTTGGTATAATCCACTCCCAGCATGAAATTAATAAACAGAGCCTTTCCGCCTGTAGGAACTGTAATGGATTGAGAAGTTCCGGATACGATAGTGGCCGCAAGATCATTGACATTAAAGTTGGCACCGGTAGTACTGTTTACTGAGGATATGCTTACATTGGTAGGGCTGGGATTGGCTACGGTCACTAAATTACCGCTTGCATCTACTCCCAATGCCTGTCCAGTGCCAACGGGAGCTGAAGAGGTAAGATTGGTAAACCTTAGACCGGAAGTGTTGGCTGTTCCTGAGCTGAGCTCCAGAGTGGTATTGGGTGTAGTGGTTCCTATTCCTATATTTCCGTTACTGAGAACAACCATTTTTTCTGTTCCGTTGGTTTTTATGGTAAGGGGTGTGGCATTTGTAGTTCCTATGCTTAATTTTGTAGAAGTTCCTGAAGAGTTTACTTGTGCTGCGCTGGCATTATCAACAAACATATCTGAAGTAGAAGTGCCGGACGATAAGGCCAATGAACCTCTTGTGGAGCCATTGGCAGAAAGTCTGCCTTCAGTTGCACTTGTGGTAACACCTACATTGCTGGTTCCGTTTACAAAATTCAGAAAATTTCCGTTGGTGGTTACGGTTCGTACCCCATTTAAGCTACCATCAGAGGTATAAATATTAATGTTTGGGTTTAGCTTGATCCACGAAGTACCGTCATAGTAGTAATACCCGGTTGCATCTATATTGACGGCGGTTCCGGTTTGGGTACCTGTACTGATATTGTTGATGTAGATCATTGTGGAAACAGGAGTACCACTCATGCTTTGAGCTCTTTGTCTGTCCACTCTTGGGACTAATATTCCGTCTACATTAGTAGTGGTACCAGTAGGATTTTTTGCAGTTATATCCAGTGTGGCAAGCGGAGCACTGTTGTTAATACCACTTTGTGCCATGAGCGATGAGCATGCGGCAATGATCAATATGATAGAGAATTGTATTCTTTTCATGAGACTGTTTTTAATGAAAATAATGATGTGAAGGAAGATATTATTTAAAAATTAATTTAAATAAGTCGCATTAAATGACATGGAAATAGGAGTACAAGCCATATTCGTACCTGAAGCCACTCCGTTATTAAAGGTTCTTGTCATTCTTACATCTATCGTATGGTTTCCTGCCGCAAGAAATTTCACGGTATTGAAACTGAACTGAGCACTGAATCCACCAGGCCCATATTCCTGGGTACGCATGTAGCAATCTGTGGCAGCGCCGTCTATATACAGTCTTGCCTCGTAGTATGAAGCCCCGCTTCCGGCAGGACTACTTCCGTAATCTATCCCCAGCATAAAATTAATGAACAGGGCCTTTCCACCGGCAGGAATCGTCATGTTCTGCGAAGTTCCCGGTACCAGAGTTATACTCGTATCATTAACATTAAAACTGGCTCCGGTGGTGCTGTTGACTGAAGCTGTGGTTACACTGGCAGGGGTTGGGTTGGCCACCGTAATCACATTTCCCGAAGCATCTACTCCTAAAGTCTGTCCTGTGCTTATAGGAGATGCGGAAGTAAGGTTCGTAAGTCTTGTTCCTGAAACATTTGCCGTTCCGGAGCTGATTTCGAGTTTTGTATTGGGAGCAGCAGTTCCTATGCCTACATTTCCTCCGCTTAACACTGTAAGTCCTTCCGTTCCGTTTGCTTTAAGAGCCACGGGAGTAGCATTGGTGGAACCGATAGAAAATTTAGTGGCGTTTCCTGAGGCATTAATCTGAGCGGCACCGGCATTGTCTACAAAATAATTGATGTTTCCGGACCCTCCGGTTAAGGATAAACCTCCCCTTGAAGATCCCGATGCAGAAACAGACGCTTCGGTAGCGGCAGTTGTTACCTTTATACTGTTTGCTCCGTTTGCAAAGTTCAAAACATTGCCGCCTGTAGTTACCGTTCGGGCGGTAGCTAATGCCCCGTCAGAATTGTAAATGTTGAGGGAGGGAACCAGCTTTACCCACGCTGTTCCGTTAAAATAATAATATCCTACTGCATCAATGTTGACGGCAGTACCCGATAATGTACCGGTCGCGATACTGTTTACATACACTAATGCAGATACCGGAACAGCAGCCATGCTTTGTGCTCTTTGCCGATCTACTCTGGGAACCAGTAACCCATCAACATTGGTGCCGGTTCCGGTGGGATTTTTTGCAGCAATGTCCAGAGTGGAGCTGGGTGAGGGATTGTTGGTACCTATACCAATCTGAGCGTTCGCGAATCCGAAATTGGCAACTAATGGTACAAAAGATAATAAAATTCTTTTCATTGTTATTGGTTTACAAATAAATTACTGAATAAGAGTTACAAATATTAACTTTTTTTTTCAAAATAAACAATGTTAAGAATAATATTTTTTTAATTATTCATCATCCCCGTCTTCATACTGCTCCAGATAGTAGCTGAAGCTAAAATCTTCCACTTCATCTTCTGCATCTTCCAGAGTGGTCAGGAGATCTTCAAAAATCTCAAGCTGATCTACCGTCATATTGACAAATTCAATGTGGAGCGGTAACTCCAGTTCTCCGGTAATGACATCGGAAAGAGCATCAAGATTATCTCCAAAATGTTCAGGAAGGGTTATTTTTTCCTTTAATTGGGCGTAGAAATCTTCATAATCGCCGATGTTAGTAAAATCGATATATATTGTCTTCATATAGAATTAAATTTCCAGTTTTTATTAATTAGAAATGTTTTGCATTTGTTACAGAAATCTTTTTCTTCATCAGTAGGGTTTCCGCCTTCTGCATCCCTCATAAAACATGTTTTTTCAGGGCAGTGTTTTAATCCCTGTGTATGACCCAGCTCGTGAATGGCTATTTTAAAGAACTGTTCATCAGTATTATTCTTGTTAAGCCTGAATTCAGAAGCAACACATGCCTTTCCCGGTCTGTAGCCAAGCCCCATAATTCCATAGTCTTTTATTTTTCCTTTGGTCACACTGATATCTTTTGAAGTCAGCCCGATGGTTACATAGCCTTCCGATGTTCTACTATTCAGGAACTTAATGATAGAATCTGCTCTGTAACGGTTCCTGTCTTTATAATAAGCATTCTCAGGAAGATCAATTGTCTTAAGAATTTTCACATTGGGGTAGACCTTTCTGATTCCATCAGTAGTTTTCTTTACATTTTCAGAGCTGATATCTTTGAACGGCTGAATCAGTATGGTTATGGGCTTGTTAATCTTTACAGATTGCTGCTGTTTTTCCGAACATGAAAATGTTAAGAATAGTATTACTGCAAGGATAAAAAAACTACTGCTTTTCAAAACTCTTATAATGGTTTTTAGTAAGATAAACTTCGCCATTCCGGGTGAATATAATCCGGTCTGCATTTCGGTTTCCACAGTTGTAATTGACGTCAGCTTCGTAATACTTTCCGCCCTGAGGAAGCTGATTTTCCCTGTTCCCGAATTTATCTCCGCCAATGGCTCTGCCCGGCAGTACTTCACAAAGATTTCCTTTTGAAGCATTCCAGCCCAGCTTTCTGGCTTCGTTTTTAGTGATATAATAATCAGGAAGCCTGTGATTCTGTTTTATATAATTAATGACTGTTTTTTCCTCCGTCAGTTGTTCTATGGACTGTGCAGAAGAATTTTCACTGGTATTTTGAGAATCCGGAGAAGTACTTCCATAGCTGGTCTTTTCCGTTTTTACAGTCTCTGTATTTCCTTTTTTGTCAGCAATAAAATTATTGTAGAGATACATCGCAGACATTCCGAAAAGAAGCCCCAGACAAATAAAAAATACCGATCTTATTTTACCGTTCATATATAAAACTTATCATTTATAATTTAAAACTAATCATTTCTCCATTCCTCAGGAATATCACAAACCGGGATAGGATCTATTTTATGTCTTGCTGCCTTGTGCATTCTGTCAAAGATTAAAAATACCTCTTTATCGCGGCCTTCATAATCATCTGCGGTCTTGGTTCCGTATTCTTTCTGGATTTTTTCCAGTTCCGGATAAGTTGCGCCAATTTGCTGTTCGTCCGTTCTGTCCACATCCCAAAGCCCGTCTGTAGGAATGGCTTCCTGAATGTTTTTCACCAGATTTAAAGCCCTTGCAAGTGTATATACTTCCGTTTTGTAAAGATCTGCGATAGGGGAAACATCTACACCGCCATCGCCATATTTTGTATAAAACCCGATCCCGAAATCTTCCACCTTATTTCCTGTTCCGCATACCAGAAGACTGTTGATCTGTCCGTAATAGTATAGGGTAAGCATTCTCAGACGCGCTCTTGTATTGGCAAAAGCCAGCTTTTCATTAGGATAAAGATCATCCTTTACGTCAAATGTTTTGTAAAGTTCCTCAAAAGCAGGGGTAAGGTTCACAGATAAGGTTTCTACATTGGAAAATCTTGATTTCAGGTCATTCATATGTTCCCAGGCACGGTTTACCTGGTCCGGTTTCTGGCGGATCGGCATTTCGATAAGAAGGGTTTTCAGTCCGGTCATGGCCGCAAGAGTAGAAACCACTCCGGAATCCACTCCTCCGGATACCCCAATTACATAGCCTTTTACGTTAGCTTTTACGGCATAATCTTTTAGCCAGTTGACAATATGATCTATTACTTTCTGAGTCTGCATTTATTTATTTTTTTAGTCTATTCCAAATTCTTTAGGGTATTTTACTACGCCTTTTACATTTTTTAATCCGTCTTTTATCAGTTCTGCTACCATTCCGTTAACTTCCGGAATTTCAAACGGAAAAGAGATCCCAAAATTACTGGTTTTTTCGTAACCAAACTTAGGATAATAATTTTCATGCCCGATTAAAATAACCGAGCTGTAACCTAATTCTTTAGCAATTGAATGTCCATGCAGGATAAGTTGTCCTCCGATTCCCTGATTCTGAAATTCAGGACGTACAGAAACAGGAGCCAGAGCCAGCGATTCGAAAGTTTCAGAACCGTTTTCTATCTTAAGTTTTGTAAACAGGATATGGCCGGCAATCTCACCGTTTTCAGTTTCGGCGACAAGAGAAAGTTCAGGAATGAAAGCATCAGATTTCCTTAATTTTTTCACAAGGAAATGTTCCTGATGGTCGCTATGTTCCATATTTCTGAAAGCTTCTTCCGTAAGGTCGAATACTTTTTTATGATCTTTTTCCTCTTCCTGTCTTATGGTCAGCATGCTATTGAAGATATTTTTCACGTTTTAGCTCATACCAGTTACAGATGCCATCAGGTTCTGTGAATTCACCGGTCTTCTCAAAGCCTAGTTTCTTTAAAATATGATTGGATCCCTCATTTTCCGAATGGGCATGAGCATAGATCACTTCGGCATTCATCTGATGAAAACCCAATTTCAGAGATGCTTTCGCAGCTTCCATGGCATAACCTTTTCCCCATGATTCAGGCAGATAACGGTAACCGAGATCAAGTACATTTTTATAACCGTTGATCTCTTCAGTCAATAACTTCAGGCCGCTCCAGCCGATCAGAAGCCCGGTTTTCTTTTCAACTACACCCAGCCTTCCTGTACCGTTTTCTTCATATTGTTTCTGAATCATTCGGATGACATCTAATGACTGGCTTTGTTCCGTAAGTACCGGAACTCCGATGTATTTCATGACTTCCGGGTCAGAATCCAGCATAAACATGCGTTCTGAATCTGTTTCTTCCAATTTTCTCAGGATTAATCTTTCTGTTTCTAGTTTCATAATATGGTTACTGTTCAAATCCGAAAATAGTGACATTAGTTCTTGTTCCCTTCTTAATATCGGTTTCCTTCATAGGATTTCCACCTACATTCAGCGTTTGAAGGGCCGGATTTCCGGAAATATCAAGTTTCTGGATCTTATTATGTTCAACGTTTAATTTTCTTAAATTTTTAAGCGGAGTAATATCAATTGTTTTTAACTGATTTAAAGATAATGTTAATTGATCAATTTTTGGAGTTTCCTTTAGTGAAAATGCTTCCAGAAGATTATTATCCAGATATAAAGAAGCCAGGCTTTTAAGACCTTCCGCCTTGAAAGAAACCATCTTGCATCCCGTACATGAAAACAGTTCAAGATGTGGCAAACCGTTAAGAGAAACATTGGAAATAGGGTTGTCATCAAGCACGATCATCTTTGCATTGCTGAAAAGGAGCACATCATCCGCCGCAGTAATGCCTTTCTGAACAAGGAACAGATTGGTAACCATATCAGCTTCCAGCTTTTCCAGTGAGCCGTTTTTGTTAACATCAAAATTTTCGAGAGCCGCTTTTTCAAAGTTCTGATCCTTAAAATTAAGTTTTTGGGCACAGAACAGAGAAAATCCTGAAATAATAAGGCTTAAGGTTGCAAATATTTTAATTTTCATCATTGATTGTGTTTTAAATCCTTATTTTTGTTCACTTAAATTTCACGTAAAAATAATGAAGATTTTTAGAATTATTGCGCTTTCTTCCATTTTAGTTCTCGCTTTGGATTCCTGTAAAAAAGAACCGGAGAACCAGTGGAAAGTAGAAGTAAAAACTCCTGCTGAAAAAGTTGAGGTGACGGATATTTCCAAAGAATTTTATGATCAGAATATCCCTTTGGATCAGTTTAAGGCTAAATTTCCATGGTTCCAGGGAACAGTTTCCGATGCGGATTTTGGAAAAAGGAGGGCTGATGCCGAAGAAATAAAGATTTACAAAGAAGCTGCCGGTAAAATAGATCAGGCAAAGCTTCAGAAAGCGCTTCAGGATTTGTTTTCTCATATCAAATATTATTTCCCCAAATTTAAAAGTCCTAAGGTTTACCTTTTCTCATCGGCACTTCAGATGGTTCAGGATCCTATTTTTTACGAATCCAAAGGAAACCTTCTTTTTATCGATATCACCGGATTTATGGGCGATGGAAATGCCAATTACAAAGGATTGGAACTGTATTTTCAAAAATCAATGAATCCTCAGAATATTGTTCCCAAAGTATCTCAGATCTTTGCTGAAAATATTGTGACAGAGTCTCCGGACCATCAGAAATTTATTGATAAAATTATTCTGAACGGAAAAATCATGATGCTGCAGGATGCCTTTCTTCCCGACACGCCCGATTATCTGAAAATGAATTATACCAAGAAGCAGTACGACTGGGCTGTTGCCAATGAAGCCAATATCTGGAACTATTTTGTGGAAAGCAATCTGATTTTCGGGGACGATCCAAGGCTGGTGGAGCGTTTTATTTCTCCCGGCCCGTTCTCAAAATTTTATACGGAAATCGACAATGAGTCTTCTCCCCAGATCGGAATTTTTACAGGCTGGCAAATTTGTAAAGCCTATTTCAGACAAAAACCGGAAACCAAACTGGTTGATTTCTTAAAGCTGGATGCTACCACTATCTTTAATGAAGCGGTATATAAACCGAAAACACCATAATAGTTAAAATAAATGATAACTTTCAAAGCAATTTGAGAGTTATTTTTTTTAATTTAATACCCAGTTTCATGATGAAGAAGCTCCATAGAAATTTTGGATAAGCTGAAGAAGTATTAACTTTGCGGAAAAATTTTAGATTGATATGAGAAAAACTCAGATTACAATAGATGTAGAGCTGGATGAGAACCACATTCCTGAAAATATTACATGGAACGCTCAGGACGGTGGTGTGGAAAAGGAGGAAACAAAAGCTACAATGATCTCGGTTTGGGACGACAAAGCAATGGAGGCTCTAAGAATTGATCTTTGGACAAAAGAAATGCCGGTAGATCAGATGAAAATGTTCATCCACCAGATCCTGGTATCTTTAGGAAATACTTATCAGAGAGCAACGGGAGAAGAAGATGTAGCCCAGTGGCTTGAGGAGATTGCAGAAGAATTTGCTGTGAAATCTGCGATAAAAATGTAAATCACCACACCAATCACAAAATACATGAAGAAAACATTTTTACTTATCGGGACAACGATACTGTTGGCAGCCTGCAATAAAAAAGCCGAGGTAAAGGAAGCAAAAACCTCTGACTCTGCCATTCAGGCAGATAAACTCCCAGCCGCTGAAACCACAGCGACTTCAGAAACAGAAAAAGTTCCCGAAAATGCTGCATTGGATATCGCTTTATTTAAAGAGAAAGATATTCCGGCAGCCCTGTTAAAAGGAAGTCTCCATCCGCATGATATGGAAGGAGAATCTGTCATGGAGCTTGTTCCCAGTATGGATGATTTCATTAAAGGAAACGGCTCGGATATTGCTTATATAGATCATTCCCTGAAGAAAATCATTCTCAGGATCAACGGAAAGTTTGAAGAGCTTAAGGAAACAGGCAAAGATCAGTATGAAAACAGTGAATACCTGGTTTCATTTACAACAACGGTTCCTGATAAACTTCCGGAAGAGATAGATGTTGTGGCCTATGCTTTTAACGGAAAGCTTGAGGTGAAAAGAAAATCAGATAACATTTCAAAGAGCCTTGACTTTTTCATGGCAGGCTTATAAAAAATAAAAAATAGTATGAATTTTAATACAAAAGTAATTCACGGAGGGCAGCACCACGAGTCTGCAACAGGTTCTGTCAATGTTCCTGTATTTTTAACGTCGACATTTGCACAAAAAAGTCCGGGAGTACATTCCGGATACGAATATTCAAGAGCAGCCAACCCTACAAGACAGGCATTGGAGGACTCTCTGGCAAGTATTGAAAATGGGGCTAGAGGCTTGGCTTTCGGGTCAGGATTGGCAGCTATCGACTGTGTTCTAAAATTACTGAATCCGGGTGATGAGGTAGTTGCGGTAGATGATCTTTATGGAGGTACTTACAGAATGTTTACCAGGCTTTTTGAAAAATATCAGTTGAAATTTACGTTCGTGAATTTTGATGATGTTTCTAAAATTGCTGATGTTATTACAGACAAAACCAAACTGATCTGGCTAGAAACTCCAACCAATCCGTTGATGAAGCTGGTAGACATTAAAGCTGTCGTTGAAATGGCAAAAGGAAAAGATATTCTGGTTGCTGTTGATAATACTTTTGCAACACCTTACATCCAGAGACCAATTGACCTTGGAGCAGATATCGTCATGCACTCGGCTACCAAATATCTTGGGGGACATTCTGATGTTATTGCCGGAGCTTTAATTGCAAAAGATGCTGAATTAGGAGAAAAACTTCATTTTATCCAGTTTGCAAGCGGCGGTATCTTAGGACCTCATGATTCTTACCTTGTTTTAAGAGGAATCAAAACCTTGGCATTAAGAATGCAGCGCCATTCAGATAACGGACTTGCTGTAGCCAAATATCTTGAAACCCATCCTGCAGTAGACAGGGTAATCTATCCGGGACTGGAATCTCACCCTCAGTATAAGCTTGCCAAATCCCAGATGAAAGAACCTGGAGGAATGGTTTCTTTCACCTTTAAATCAGGGAAAAAAGAAGATGCTGTGAAATTCCTTGAAAAAGTAAAGGTTTTCACTTTGGCAGAATCTTTAGGCGGCGTTGAATCTTTAGCCAACCATCCTGCATTAATGACACATGCTTCCATTCCTGCAGACAAACGTGAAGAATTGGGGATTACAGACGATTTGGTTCGCTTAAGCGTTGGTATTGAAGATGCGGAAGATCTGATTGCGGATCTTGAGAGAGCTTTTTCTTAACCCTTTAAAATAAATAATAATGAGAAAGATTTTGTTTTTTCTGATCTTAAGTTTTTTCAGTCAGATTAGCTATTCACAGGTAAAAACTACCGATGAATTGTATAAAACAGCTAAGAAGCTGGACAGCCTGATATTCGATATAGGATTCAATAAATGCGATCTTTCTCATTATAAATCCATAGTCAGTAACGACCTGGAATTTTATCATGATAAAGGTGGGATCACTTCCGGAGAAAAAGCCTTTACCGCTTCCATCAAAAACAATATATGCGGCGGTCCCAATAAAGTAAGACGGGATCTTGTTCCCAACAGCATGAAAGTATATCCTTTATACAACAATAATGTGCTGTATGCCTTTGTACAGGAAGGAGAACATGAGTTTTTCGAATTTTCCAATGGAAAATGGGTTCAGGGAAGCCGTGCCAAATTCAATATTTTATGGGTTTTGGAGGATAAGCAATGGAAAATGAAAAGAGTACTGAGCTACGATCACCATTTATAATCAATATGAAAAATACCAGAAAAGTTACGTCTGAAGATCTAAATCAATTAGCAGAATTATTCGATCAATACAGGGTTTTTTATCATAAAGAATCCGATATTTCTTCTGCTGAACACTTTCTCAGAGAAAGAATAGAGCATAAAGATTCTGAAATTTTTGTAGCAGAAAATGATGGGCAACTGACAGGATTTGTACAGCTGTATCCCATATTTTCATCTACAAGAATGCAGCGTTACTGGTTACTGAACGATCTTTACGTCAACGAAAATCACAGGGGAAAAGGATATTCCAAAGAGCTTATTGAAGAAGCAAAAGACCTTTGCAGATCATCCAATGCCTGTGGAGTTCTTCTCGAAACCGGAAAAAGCAATGATGTAGGAAATCAGCTGTATCCCGCATGTGGTTTTGAGCTCTATGATTCTGTGAATTTTTATGAATGGACGAACAGAGAGAATTAAAGTGTATACTCATTGCTTATTACTCATCACTTATCACTTATAATGAAATAACATGTCAGATTTTCAAAAATACATACAAAGATATCTTGATCAGATTCCTTCCGGAAACTGGATTGAAGAATTAAGAAAATCAGGAGAGAAAACGGTAGCTATATATTCGAATCTTACTGAAATACAGTCTCTTTTTGCTTATGCCGAAGGAAAATGGACCCTGAAAGAGCTTTTGCTGCATTTATCAGATGCCGAAAGGGTATTTCAATACAGGCTTCTGGCTTTTGGCAGGGGAGACAAAGCGGCGTTGCCGGGTTTTGATGAAGAAGACTATGCTGCCCATTCTTTTGCGAATAAAAGATCCCTGGAATCTTTACTGGAAGAATATAAAACAGTTCGTAAATCTTCCCAAATCCTGATTGAAAGCCTCGAGCCATCTGCGCTTAAGAACATAGGAACGGCTAATGGAAATGAATTGACGGCAGAAACAGTCGGCAAACTGATTGTAGGACACAATTATCACCATTTACATATTATTGAGGAGAGATATCTGCCGGGATTGAAATAAATTTGGATCAGATTTAAATAAAATTCAATAGGAGCGGGCTTTAGCCCGTTTTTTTATAAATGATTTAAACGGCTTTAGCCAAAACCTAATAATGGTGACCAAAAAAAACATTTATCCACATATTTTTGGCTGAAATTCATCATTTCTTTACCTTTATACACAGGTTTTAAACCTGAAAATTATGGAAAACATTATCGAAATATTAAAATCCGGCGGAACCATCCTTTATCCTACAGACACCATTTGGGGAATAGGCTGCGATGCCACGAATATAGAAGCTGTCAATAAGATTTTCGACATCAAAAAAAGGGAAAAGAACAAGTCCATGATTATTCTTGTAGAATCTGAAAAGAGGCTCCAGGAACTTGTGGATGTTCCGGAAATGGCCTGGGAAATTATTGATATTAGTGAAAAACCGGTCACGATTGTTTATGAAAATCCCCGCGGGCTTCCGAAAGAATTGCTCGCTGAGGACGGAAGTATCGGAATCAGGCTTATAAAAACTGATTTCTGTAAAAAACTGATTACTAAGCTGAACAGACCTTTGGTTTCTACTTCTGCCAATTTCAGCGGAGATAAAAGCCCGTTGAAGTTCTCCGATATTTCACCTGAAATTATTAAACTGGTGGATTATGCTGTGGAAGAAGACAGGGAAAAAGTTTCAAAATATTCAGGTTCTTCGGTAATAAAAATATGGAACGACAACAGGATTAAGGTTCTTCGTGAATAAATCCCGTATTAAATATTCCAATTTAAAATCTTGCCTATGCATATCGGCAGGATTTCTTTTTTTTAATTTCTATCTTTGCAGTCTTCAACTGATAAAAGACATGCCATGAACCACCAGAAGTTTGCTGAAGAATGGATCCGTGCCTGGAATTCCCATGACCTTGAAGATATCTTGTCCCATTATACAGAGGATATAGAGATTACAACCCCTATGATTGTAATGGCTACAGGAGGGAAAGAAAGTACATTGAAAGGCAAAGATGCCGTCCGGGAATATTGGAAAAAAGCACTGGACAAATTCCCTGATCTGCATTTCGAGCTGATAAGTTCAACAGTAGGTGTAAATTCGATGGCATTGTTCTACAGATCTATTATGGATAAACATGCTGTAGAGGTCATGTTCTTTGATGATGATGAAAAAATTAATAAAATGTACGCCCATTACGATTGATGGGAATGCATTGCTAGAAAAAGACGATCTATTATTAACGATGAAAATTAATCTTACCCAAAATAAAAATTTAAAACTGTTCAAGATCATTGCTGAAGCTGCGGAAAAAAACAGCCAGTCGGTATATATTGTCGGTGGCTATGTCCGCGATCTTCTGATGAAGAGAACAGCGTCTACGGATATCGATTTTGTGACGGAGCAAAGCGGGATTGAGCTCGCTCAAACCGTAGCACAGGATATTGATCCTAAATTAAAAGTTTCGGTTTTCAAAACTTACGGTACGGCTATGATCAAATATAAAGACCTTGAGCTTGAATTTGTAGGGGCCAGAAAGGAAAGCTATACCGAGAACAGCCGCAAGCCTGAAGTAGAAGGCGGAACACTGGAAGATGATCAGAAAAGAAGAGATTTTACCATCAATGCAATGGCAATTTCTTTAAATAAAGCTAATTTCGGAGAACTTGTTGACCCTTTCAACGGGGTAGAAGATCTTGAGAAAGGAATTTTAAGAACTCCCTTGGAACCTGCCCAGACCTATTCCGATGACCCTTTGAGAATGATGAGAGCTGTTCGTTTTGCTTCAACACTGAATTTTGTGATTGAAGAAAAATCCCTGAATGCCATCAGGCAGGAAGCAGAAAGAATCAAGATTGTTTCTATGGAAAGAATCATGGTGGAATTTAATAAAATCATGATGTCTAAAAAACCTTCCGTAGGGCTGGGTTTAATGGAAGAAACAGGACTTTTAAAGCTGATCATTCCCGAACTGATAGAACTGAAAGGAGTAGAAGAGGTAGAAGGGCAGACGCACAAGGATAACTTCTATCATACCCTTGAAGTGGTGGACAATATCTCTGAAAATACAGATAATTTATGGCTGCGGTGGTCAGCACTTTTGCATGATATAGGTAAAGCACCTACCAAAAAGTTTGTTGAAGGAACCGGATGGACTTTCCATGGCCATGAGTTTTTAGGCTCAAAAATGGTGAAAACCCTTTTCCACAGGCTAAAGCTGCCATTGGGAAGTGATATGAAATACGTACAGAAAATGGTAAAACTTTCATCCCGTCCGATTGCTCTGATCACAGATGATGCTTCAGATTCTGCACTGAGAAGACTTCTGTTTGATGCCGGTGAAGATCTGGAAGATCTTTTTACCCTGTGCAAAGCGGATATCACAACCAAAAACTCTAAAAAACAGGACAGGTTCAAAAAGAACTTTGAATATGTAGCGGTGAAGATCAAAGAAGTGGAGGAAAAAGACCAGGTCCGCAATTTCCAGCCACCGATTACCGGAGAAGAGATCATGCAGATGTTCAATCTTAAGCCCGGAAAAGAAATCGGAATCCTTAAAGAAAAAGTAAAAGAAGCCATTCTGGAAGGAGAAATCCCGAATGACAAGGAAGAAGCTGAAAAATTTGTGATTGCCGAAGCTGAAAAGCTGGGATTGAAAGTATAATTAAGCTTATAATATAAATATAATATAAAACGGTTACGGCGGGACTTTGTCCCGCCGTAACCGTTTTACCCTTAAAATAAAATCCGGCCGCTTCTTTGCAGAAGAGACCGGAAAAAAACACAAATGATGAAAAAAAATAAAAAATTATGTGATAATACCGAAGTATTAATTCTTAGTTAGGATAAACGGAGTTGGAACCGATACCCGAAGTAAATGATTTGATAATAGTTCCTGAAGTATTGTAAACTACAATTTTACTGTCCTGGGTAAATCCGTTGGAATCCGATGTGAAAATTTTATCGTTGATCACGCTGAATCCGTATAAAGCAGAATAGTCATCAACACTGTTTGCTACAGTGAATAATGGTGATGAAGGAGCCGTTGTAGCGCTCATATCCATTCCGTATACTTTCTTTCCTGAAGTGAAATAGAATTTACCGTTGGAAATTTCAAGATTTTTTGCATCGGCAATTCCCGTTAAAGTAGTTGTTTTTGTAATGCTTCCTGTGCTTGATATCTGGTAGATATAAGAATTAGCGGCATCTGCAGCAATTGCGTAAACATTTTGATTGTTGGAGATGATTTTGTTGATGTTTCCGGCAGGAAGAGTGATCGTAGACTGAACCTCGTTGGTAGAAGTATTGATGTAAGTGATCTTATTTCCAAAACCGAAAGAAGCATTCTGTACAAAGATATTGTTTCCGGCTTCCACAATTCTCTCAGCAGCATCCGTGAAAGCAATTTTTTTGATGAAAGAACGGTCTGAAACCCTGTAAATGCTTACAAACTTATCGCCCATATATTTATCATTCGTTACATAAATATTATTGTTGGCAAAAGCCATATAGCGGGGAGAATTAAGTTCAGCGGTAATTTGGCCGTTCGCTTTAAAGTTGGAACGGTTGGCAATTTGGATTCTATTAGAATTATTCAACAACAGATAAGCATTTTCACCATTGAAGGCAATCATCTGTAGAACATCCCCCAGCTTTGAGCCACCGTTATTAAATGCAAAAATATTATCCTGTTTAAGGCTTAGGTCTGCGCTTACAAATGTTACATCTGCCTCGGGCTTTCCGTAAGTCCCTTCATTGGCAATTAAAAAGCCGTTACCATAGAATATTTCCTGCTCATCAGTAGTATTGTCACTGCTACAGGACACGATGCCCAGAAGAAGTGTAAAAGCAAAAAGAAGATGTAGAAGTTTTGTCAGTTTCATAATATTTTTAAGTTTAAAAATTAATTGTTGCATAAACACTGTAGTTTCTCTTAGGCATCGGGTAAAGAGATACCGTCTGGTAATAGGTATCCGTAACGTTATTTACTTTAAATCCTAAAGTGTATTTCTTGAAAAGCGATGCAGAAACTCCGGCATTCAGAATAAAATACGGATCAATCGCTGCAGATCTTTTTTCGTCGGATGTTGTATACGTAAGGCCGTTGAATATCCCTTGAGCATATATTTTGAAAAAAGAATACCCATACTCTATATTTCCGACTGCCTTGTGCAATGGAACATACATCCTCTGCAAGTCAGTGTCTTTGTTGATCGATTTTGAATACGTGTAGCCTCCGTCCAGCTTCAAAGCATGTTTACCGAAGGTTTTATTCCAGGTAACCTGCGATTCCAGCCCGTAAGATTCAACCCTGTACGTATTGAATGGTGCCCAGTAGCCAAAAGAGGTCGGAAGCCAGTTGATCAGGTTTTTGATATCCATGTAATAAGGGCTTAGAGTAATCTTGAAATCTCCAAAGCTGAACTCATGGTTCATATCAATATTTACAGAGGTTTCCGGAACCAGATCCAGATTTCCCCCCGGCTGCCAGTAAAGATCATTAAAAGAAGGATACCTAAAGTTTTTCGAAAAATTAATTCCCATATGATACCATTTCACAACATTCCATTTCCCGGAAAAAGAATACAAAAGGGGAGAAGAGATGTCTTCCACAAAATCCTTCTTCATGCCTGCTTCGAAACGGAGGTCTTTTGTAGCAAAATATCTTATTAAGCCGGATAAGGAACCTACATTTCTGCTGATAACCCCAATTCCGGATTGACTATTATTGTCCGATTGATAACCTTCACCCTTGTTCACCTGAAATTCTCCAATTGCATTAATGTTGATCTTTGGAGTGATGAAATAATTGAAATCATTTTTAAAAATATAATTCTTTCCGTCAGCTCCACTTGCCTTAGGCAGGTTAAGATCTGAAAAATATTGGAAATTATCCTCCGTGTAAGCTATTTTCAGGCTGTTGGAAAGATTGCTTTTGTTAATGTCCCATGCAATCAGGCTTCTTAAAGTCTGTGCTTTATATTTCGTTTTATTACCGTTCAGTTCGAAAATAGGATAATGCTGGGAAGCATCAAATATCTGGTTTTGCCATGAAATAGTCTGGTGGTCAGCAATTTTATACGCTACACCAATATTGATCGAAGTATTATAATATCTTCCGTTGGTATTATGAAATCCTGTATTTCCTACCACGAATTCCGGAACCTTATAATCATTTTGACTGGTTACATAGCTTCCTGAAACCTTTACACTCAATTTTTCATTACTGAAAGCAGCCTGCGCAAAATTATTATAGGTATCAAAAGAAGCTACTTCCGAAAAAACAGAAGCCTTAAAACCCCTGTTGAAATCTAAAATGTTATTCAAATGAATACTCCCCCCAATAGCACCGCTTCCATAAACAACACTTCCCCCGCCGGCTTTTATATCAATCTGATCATATCCGAAAAGAGGAATATTATTTACATCCCCCTGTCCTAAAAAGCTCGAGTTGATATTAATCCCGTTCCACACAAAAGCAGTCTGCTGAGCCGTTGTTCCGCGGAATGATGGCGAAGAAACAGCACCACGGCCGTTTTCTTTAATGTAAATGGAAGACTGGAAGCGTAAAAGTTCAGAAAGATTGGTTGAGTTTTTCTCAACATCTTTAGGAGTAATCGTACGGACCGGGTGAAAAAGTTTTGCTTTTTTCATCTGGCTGTCGAAAATATAAATAGTGTCAACAGCTTTCTCCTGTCCGAAAAGAAAGCCGCCAAAAGACGAACAAAGCAGTAATAAAGACCTTTTTATATCCATACTATTTTACTTTTCCTCCGAAAGTAATCTGTTTTTAGTTATAATTTTGGCAGGTCTCCTGACTTTCGCTTTCTGCACCTTCCCGTATGAACAGTGGTTTTTTGCAGAAAATCTTATTGCGATCTACAGTTGCGGGGACAGTTTGGGCATCGCACCCAATTCCCTATTATTTCCAAAATGCTGGAAACCAAAATTTTTGCAAAGATAACTTTTTATATGTATTTCACAAAAAGGGAAAAAAAATGAATGATAAGGTCAATAGTGAATGGTCAATTTTGTTTCGCAAGACAATACAGATATATGAATTGAATGAATTCCTTCAAACCAACTATTTACTTGCGAAGCAAAATTTACAATTGACAAAATTTCATTTTATAAAAATGATGAGTCAAAATAAAAAGGCAACAAATCCTTAATAGAATGCACCTTCACGACCTCGTCATTCATGCTTGAAAAATAAAGGTCTATATTTTCGTTTTGTTTTGTTTCATATTCTATTAAACTTTGTCTGCAGGCTCCACAAGGAGGAATAGGAGGGTTTTTCTCATGGAATTCCTTAGGTCCTCCCACTACAAAGATCTTCTTAACCTTTACATCAGGAAAATTAGCAGCCACCCAGAAAAGGGTCGTTCTTTCCGCGCAAAGTCCCGATGGATAGGCTGCATTTTCCTGGTTGTTACCCGAGTAAATTTCACCGTTTTCCAGCAGAACAGCACATCCTACAAGGAAGTTCGAGTAAGGCGCATAGGCATTTTCACGGGCCTGCTTGGCACTCTCGAACAGTTTTTTTTCTATATCGCTCAGTTCACTGCTGTTTTTAAAGTGCTCGTAACTGATCTGTATGTCTTTTTTCATATATTAGTCATGACTAAAAAAGGGGGGCTAAAAGTACTCCTTTTTCACCAATTGAACAATGTTTTTTTATTCATCCATTAAATTGAAAATTCAAAAAAAATAAAATGCTGTATACACCAATAAAATTCAGAAATGTAGAACTGAAAAACAGATGGGTAATGTCTCCCATGTGCATGTATTCCTGTGAAAATGGCATGGCCAATGATTTCCATTTTGTACACTACGGAAGCAGGTCGCAAGGAGGAACCGGGCTGATTATGGTAGAAGCTACAGGCGTAGAGCCACGGGGAAGAATCACCAATTACTGTATGGGAATCTGGAACGATCAGCAGGCAGAGGAACTGAAAAAAATCGTTGACTTTGTCCATTCCCGTTCAGAAAGTAAAATAGGAATTCAGCTTGCGCATGCCGGACGAAAAGGATCTACCTGGAATAATATACAGATTCCTGTAGAAGAAGGATGGGAAACAGTTGCTCCCAGCGGTATTCCTTATCATCCCTCTGAAAGGATTCCCCATGCCCTCACTGTTGACGAGATTCGGGAACAGGTTCAGAATTTTAAAGAGGCAGCTCAAAGAGCGGTAAAGGCGGGATTCGATATTATAGAAATTCATGGTGCACACGGATACCTCATCCATCAGTTCTTATCGCCGCTTTCCAACATCCGGACAGATGAGTACGGAGGAAGTTTTGAAAACAGGATCCGGTTTCTGGTGGAAATTGTTGATGCAGTAAATGAAGTACTGAATGAAGACACCGCCCTTTTTGTAAGGATTTCCGGAACTGAGTATGCCGAAAACGGATGGAATATTGATGACAGTACAAAACTTGCCAAAATATTAAAAGAACATTCCGTGGATCTGGTTGATGTTTCAAGCGGAGGAAATATCCATGGAGCAAAAATACCTGTGTTTGATGGATATCAGGTTCCTTTTTCATCCCAGGTCAGAAAAGAAGCGGGGGTAAGAACCGGAGCGGTAGGATTGATCACCAAGGTAGAGCAGGCTGAAGAAATATTGGAAAAAGAAGATGCAGACCTTATATTTATAGCAAGAGAGATATTGAGAAACCCATATATTGCTGTTCAGGGCTCCTTTGAAATGAAGGCTGACTGCTTCTTTCCCCATCAGTATACAAGGGCGAAAATTTCATCGTAACATAAAAAATGAAAATCGAAGACTTTATGCTCACCTGTCCCAGCAAGAGATTTCTGGGAATAGAATGTTTGGGATGTGGTGCCCAAAGGGCAGTTATGCTGGTATTTGAAGGAAAGTTTTCAGAAGCTTTTCATATGTATCCGGCAGTTTATACATTATTGCTGTTCTTTTTCACATTAGGCATGAGTTTCGCAGATAAAAAAAGAAAATATAGGAGTATTTTGATGGCCTTGGTTGTTATCAATCTGGTTATTATGGTGATATCCTATTATTATAAACATTTTTATAGCCATTCTCCTATATAAAATAAGCGAAACTATATTTTTTTAATCCTTATTTAAGATAGGTAGAAAAAAAGTCGTAGAATTACTACAAAATGTAAATCTCTCGGGTGAAAATTTTTTAAATTAGAGCATGAAGTTTATCTTTGTTAGACAAACTTTAAGAATCGTATAATCGTTAATGATTAAAATGTAAGAATATGGCAGGAAATTCAAGAGGAATCTTAAAATTCAATGGAGGTGAAGGACAAAAATTGTTAAAACTTAACTATAACGTATCAAGGTCTACCGATGTTTCAGGACGTGTAGCATCCGATCCTTCGAACGCTTTGATCAAAATAACCATTGAAGCAACTGAAAAATCGGATATTCTGGAAAGTCTGTTGAACAGCAAATATAAACCGACCAGCGGTGAAGTGACATTCAATAAGTCTCATGAAGAAGGAACATTGATTACCCTGAAATGGGAGAACGGATACGTCATCCACCACGAAGTGGATTTTGATGCTATCGACAGCAACAATATGCTGGTAAGTTTTGTAGTAAGCGCAGAAAGCATTACCTATGGAAATTCACTATATGACGGATTCTGGCCATTAAGCTAGACCCGGAATAGTACAAAATACAAAGAGACTGTCCCTCAAGACGGTCTTTTTTTACCTGTTGTGAACACTATTTTCTAACAAGGAATCTTTGTTTATTCTCAAAAATTCCCGATTGGATGAATAATATACACATTTTAACACAAATCACTTTATAAAATATGTCTACTACACCAGAAAACTCAAGCGGAAAAGCTTTTCGACCGTCACAAAATGCAGACGGGGTATCCGAAAATCATCATGCCGGTATCAACCGTCTGGTAAAACTTTCCCTCGTTATAGAAGGAAAGATTATCAAATTTTATAAGCATTTTAAACTTAAACAAAGTACCCAGCGCCATCATGAGTTTACGCTCACTCTGGCTCATGATACTTTAGGAGGTCGCCAGACCCATTCGTTGGAAGATGCCAATAAATTCCTTGGAAAACGCCTCACTGCAGTCATTTCCTATAAAGATATAGATAACAGCCCGGAAAGAACATTTGTGGGCATCATTACCGGAGTAGCCTTCAGCCAGGAAAAAATGAGCCTGGGGAATATTGTGCTTACAGGTTGCAGTCCTACCATACTGCTGGATGGGGCAAACCATATCCAGAGTTTTGGAGGAAGCCAGCCGGTCAATATTGGAATCATTGCAGAAGAGATTATCAAGCAGGGAATTGACAAAAGCCGCTTTGATATCAGGGTTGATGCCAATAACTTCTCGCAGATCGTCTACAGCAGCCAGTACGATGAGACTCACTACAACTACCTGGCGAGAATGGCTGAAGCCTATGGCGAACAGTTTTTTTATGACGGTGAGGTGCTTCATTTCGGAAAACTTCCGCCTCAGAATAAACCGATTATCCTGACGTACGGAAGCAGTGCCAACGATATTAAAGTTGAACTGAAAGCCATCCATACCAAACCTCAGTTTTACGGGTACAACAGCAATAAAAATGAGAAGCTAACTTCCGGCTCAACGCCTATTCAGCATGTAAGTGATATAGCGAAGACAGCTTATGAGCACAACAACAGTATTTACAAAACTCCTGCACTTCAGATAGCTCCTATCAAAGCGTCAACCCACCTCGATGTGGAATATTCGCAGAAAAGTGCCTCGGGAAGTGCGGCTGTGAACGTTTTTTCCATTTCAGGAAACACAACGGTTCCATTTCTTCACCCGGGATGTATTGCAGATGTTCAGATGCGGAAGCAGGACTCCAATGAAACATCCTATTTTACGAGAATCATGATCACGGAAGCTGAACATGAGATCGACACTATAGGTCATTATAAAGGAAGCTTTGCAGGAATTGCAGCAGATACAGGATTTCTTCCCAGACCGGAATATAAAATCCCTAAAGCAGAACCGCAGACTGCAGTGGTAATATCCAATACGGACCCCGAAGGACAGGGCAGGATACAGGTGCAGTTCGACTGGCAGACCAGCGATACTACACATTTCATCAGAATGATGAGTCCGGATGCCGGAGGAACAGATCAGATCACGCAAAACAGAGGCTATGTAGCCATTCCGGAAGTGGGCGACCAGGTGATGGTCAATTTTGTCCATAGCCATCCGGACAGGCCTTTTGTAATGGGAGGAATGTTCCACGGCGGAGTTGCCTTAGGCGGCGGAGTCAATAACCATCTGAAATCTATCCAGACCAGAAGCGGAATCAGAATTTTAATGAATGATGAAGAAGGAAGTGTGAAAATCATGGATCCGAGCGGAAACATCTATTTCATGGATGGTGCAGGGAACATAAGCATGAAAGCTCCTAAAAACTTTACGCTGAATGCCGGAGATAATATCAACATCACGGCGGGAAAAGAAATCTCCATCAGTGCAGGAGAAGGAATCAACAGTTCTGCCAATAACAGTATTATTTCTACAGCAGGAAAAGATATTGTGCAGACGGCTTCCGGTGATATCCGTGAATCTTCGGATACCAGAACCGAGATGGTGGAAAAAGAATTCAGAAGACAGTCTGAAACTTCCAATGAAATAGCCGGAGAAATATCCATGTTCAGCGAGCTTGAAAACATGACGATGCAAAGCGGTAAGATTGTGGAATTCAACAGTGCTGAAAAATCAAAACTTTTCTGATATGGCCATCATCAAAACAGCTAAAAATATACAGATAAAAGTCACAGACTCTTATCATCTGAGTGTGGGCAAAAAAGTTGAAAAAATTGCTCAGAAAATTAATGTAGAGGCACAGAAAAATAACCTTGTTTTGGCAAGCAACAAGAAAATAATGTCTCATGGAAACAAATAAAATAAGAATTCTTATTCTTTTTATTATTAGCAGTTTCTCATTAATCAATTGTCAAAATAAAAAAATGGAACAGAAATACAGCTGGCTGGGAACCCTTTCGGCACCGGAGGAATACCCGATGGAAATTTATAAAGGATCCATCATCGCAGATGACTTTACCTACAGCTTTGATGCCATCTGGGGTACACAGAATACAGGCTGGGGAAATGAAGGCGGAACCATGAGTGTAGAAACCAGCCAGATGGATATTCCCAATAAACTGGAATTTACATGGTATTCCCTGGTGGAAAATAAATTTTATACCGGAAAATGGGATCTGGATAAGCAAAAAATAAAAGATCTCTTTGATAAAGGCTTTACAGATCAGGATAATGGTAAGAAAACCACCTACAGTAATTTTATTGTTGGTCTTGCACCCAAAGGACGGGTGATTCTTTGGATCAGCGGGCCGGGAAACCAGAAAGAAGTAGGAGTTTTCCAGGCTCATGATACCATTGTTACCAAAGAAAAAGCATACGAAAACGCACAGTATATGCTGAAAGATGGTTTTGCAGACAGAATGCTGAAAGATCCGTCCTATGAAACATTTAAACCCGAAGTCAGAGCTAAAATAGAAAAAGAAGGCTATCCTGATCCTGATATTTATGAGGTATACAGAGAGAAATATAACTGGAAACCTTCTGTGATCTTGCCGGAGGGCAGCGAATGGATCGACTTCGGATTTAACAACTATAACGGCGAACAGGAAAACCTTTTCGGAGAAAGCCTGACAGCAGATACCTATAAAAAAAGAGCTGTTCCGAAATTCTGTGGTTTCTACTGGAGAGATAAGAACAAAAACAGATATGCAGTATGGATAGACTCGTTTGATGAGAAAGAAATATTTGAATTATTCCGGAAGCTCGGAAAAGAAAAAAATATAGATCTTACCATTAAAGTCCGTGAAAATAATTCAGGAGCTGTCCTGTCCTTAAAGAGCGGAAACGAAGAACTGCCGGTTACAAAAGCAAAGATCAGACTTTCAGGTAAAATAGAGTAGATTCCGGCTGTTAAAAAGTTTACAAACCATCTGTCAATAAAAAAAATAAGAACCATGCACAATAATAAATTTGGAGATTATACACCGGAAATATCCAAAGAGGAAGTATTAGACATTACTCTTGGGATATTTTTTGACGGAACTTTGAATAATAAAACCAATACTACAGAAAGAAGAAACAAAACCGCAGACTATAAAAAAAACGGGGGTAAACCCAGCGATAATAACAGTTATAATAATGACTGGAGTAATGTAGCACGTTTGTGGGATAATTACGATAAAAATTTTGGAATCTACATAGAAGGAATAGGAACGGAAGATAAAGAAGAAGATTCCATGCTTGGCTATGCCTTCGGAACAGGGGCTACAGGGATCAGAGGAAAAGTAAGGAAAGGCTGTGAAGAAATCGTAAAAAAAGTAAAAACAATCAAAAGCTCAAAAAAAGCAGATAAAATAGCGGTTCTTACCTTTGATGTTTTCGGTTTCAGCCGTGGCGCTGCAGCTGCCCGTAATTTTGCCCACGAAATAGGAAAATCAAAATATAAAGCCAGAGCAACAACCGTTTCCAATGAAGGGATGACCGTAACTTCCTATTCAGACAGTGACGGAGATGCTGTGGAAGGTCAGGAGCTTCCAAAATGGGGACATCTGGGACTTAAACTTCAGGAGGCGGGGATTACTGTTGATGTCCTGAAGATAAGATTTCTGGGAATTTATGATACCGTTTCTTCCTATTCCAAAAACTTTTCTCCAAAACCCAATTTCCACAATGACGTAGCAGAACTGGGACTGGATGATATCGGAAGGGCACAGACCGTTATTCATTTTGTGGCAGAAAACGAGCACCGCGAAAACTTCGACCTTACCAATGTAAGCGTAGGAATAGAAAAAATATTTCCGGGAGTACACTGCGATGTAGGGGGAGCTTATGAAGACGGTCCCGAAGTATGGGAAGAGGTAGAAACATCCTGGACCACCAGTACAAAATTAAAAGCATTACGTCAGCAGCTGATCAATGATGCATGGTATACCGATGAGGAACTTACCATTACCCCTGGCTTTTATCTGTCACTAAGGGGAGAACGTAAATTTCTGAAAAAGGCCTACAGCTATATTCCTTTGCATTTTATGGCGGAGCACGGCGTTCAGAAAACCGTTCCTCTTAAAATAAAAAAACTGACCGATGAAACCTATTCCATTTCATCAGATGAATTGCTGGTAAGGGTGAAAAACCGTTTAAGGCCTTATGCGATGGGAGATGGAAAACAATATACCTTTAAAAGATATCATGATCTCAGGGTCGCTTACGGTGGAGCATCGATACCGGAGCAGAGGTATGCAGACTACCGGAGGGAAATGAAAGAGCAGGAAGACCTGAGAACACTTAGGAACAAATACCTCCACTGGTCGGCAAGAAGAGAAGGCATAGGAATGGACCCTACCTCCGACAGGGTAAGAGTGATTCATGAGGGGTAAAGCTTAAAATTATAGTAGCATATTAATAAAAATAAAAGAACAGAATTACAGATTGAATATTGATCCCTGGGTATTGTCCTGATGATCAATTTATATACAAATAAGACATTCTGATAAAGAATACTGATGCCGGATTGCTTATGCAGAAATTTAATATACATACCGTCCAGAAAGGAGAAAGCTTGAAAAGTATAAGCCAGCTGTACAGCATAGACGCTAATGCTTTAAAGTTATTCCACAATAACCACTGTGACGTAAAAGATATGATCCTGATTGAGCTTACAACACAGAAAGAGCTCTTTCTGCCGAGAACCGTAGTTACCGATAAAGACAGGTTGGTAAAGTTCGGCCGGGGCAACAGCCTGATCTTTCAGCCGGAAAACTCATTCAGCAGGTATGGAACGACCATAACTATTGAAAACGATGATCATAAAAACGAACTGAAATATGAAACGTCAGTACGTTGGCTGAAAAAAGAGAAACAGCTTCATTTTTTTGAGATAGACAGGACCTCCAACCTGTATCTGAATGAAGAAGAAGTCAATGAAATAGCCGATCTTCTGGCCTATAAAACTTCTAAAGTCTTATACCCGCTACAGATCAGCGTAGACGAGAAAGGAAGATTTAATGATATTGAAAACCTCTCCGTATTTAAAGAAAGATGGCCTGCAGTAAAAGAAGAAGTATATAAAGAATTTGATGGCGAAACGGTAGATATTTACTGCCAAAAGATAGAAAGAGTAATCAACGAACCTGATGCAATAAATCTTTATTTAAAAAACGATTATTTCATCAGAACATTGTTTTTCGGAGCCTATCAGAGTTTCGGGCAGGATTATGAAACAGAGATAACGGAAAGTTTCCCTGTTGTAGATAATCCGGTAGAACCGAAATATGAAATAAAGCTGGAGATTGACCCTCTGAAGGGAGACACGGACTTGGTCAATATAGAAGGGGAAGGAAGATTAAATGATGAAAGAAGCATTTATGATTTTATAAACAAAGCCCCTTTTTCAATGATCATTGAAGACAGCCCGGTGAGGAATCACGAAGGCAGTTTCAGGATAGTATATTACCTGAACGGACAGAATTTACTTATAAAATCGATGCATTTAGAATGTGATATACAGCTTGAGAAGAAAAAGAAAATATCAGTCGTCATTGCGGCACTGACAGAGTAATTAAAAAACTAATACAATGAAAATTAAACCAAATCATAAATTTTCCATACTTGTTTTTATATTAAGCTTCAGCCTGTATTTCGGGCAGAAAACAGAGTTTAACATCCCTAAGGATATCGAAACCTTACAAAATACAATCTTCTATTTTCAGAACGATTATACCAAGGATGAACCAAAAGCCGCCGCGACATCTGACAAAGATTTTTCAACCACTGTTGATCTTTATAACCTGAAATACGACGGAGCTTCCAAAAATCCTTACCTGGATCTGGCATTGAAAAGCGGGGCCAGGCCCAACCAATTCATTCAGCAGGCCATCTGGACTGTAAATATGAAAAAGATTTCCGCGAAAAGCACCAAAGTCACGGTTTATCTCGAAAAAGTGGTTCCGGACAGCTGGTCCAAAAAAGAAGTTGATACGAAATTGACTAAATCCACAGGAAAAGTGGAGCAGGAAATCAAAGAATTTCTTATCAACTACAAACCGTCTGAGGCTGCAGAAGGAGCGGAAGTAGCAGATGCATCATCATTTGAAGCAGCTAATACTTATTCGGATGCTCCAACCGTTGCTACTGAAGAGGGAACTCCAAAGCAGAAAAAGGTATCCAAAAGCCTTCAGAATTTATTCGGTAAGAAACAGTTTATTGCACTGCCTGCTACCTCTGCTGTCTTTACAAAATTGTTACAGACGGATCCCAGCGAGCTGGAATGTAAAGACTGCAAAAACGGTAAATATTCCAGTTGGGATTTTGATGATTTCAATATGATCTACGCCCATATGAATGACGGTAAAGAATATTATGCCATTCAGTATTATGGTAACGATATGGTTTCCGGATTACCTTATGGGCTTGTATTCAACGACAGCTCACCCGCTGAATACAAGCAGAAATTTGCACGATACAATGCGCAGCTTTATCAAACCACAGTTGATACCGATGAAAACACATCCAGTGCATTAACGGTTGTTACCTTTAAAATGAATTCCTCTTTTGTTCGTCTGGAATTCGGGAATCAGTATTTAACCAGACTTGTAATTTCAAATAAAGAATTTTAACCATGGCAGAAAAACATATTGTAGTACAGGGTGCTCTATGCAAATGCCAGTTCGGACAAATGCCGGACAAGCTTAAAGTGCTCTCTCACCAGAAAGAATATGCCAATGATAAGGATGCTTCCAAAAAACTCATCGTTACCACGAAAGAAATAGGGGCAGCCACATTCGAAAAAAATACCTTTGGAAACTGTATAAAAATGGGAACGCCACCGCCGCCCTGCAAGATCATGGTAACGGAATGGAAAGATTATTACGAAAAAGTACAGCTTAACAATGGCGGATATATCATCGTGGAAACAAGCAAGGCTGTCTGTGCTATTGCCGGAACTCCTTGTATTGAGATCATAGACCACGGGCAGAGAACAGAAGGCAGTCCGCAGAATTTTAAGAATGCTGATAAAGATGTACAGCAGCAAATCAATCCACTGGTGGACTCAGAGGAAATGTATAACGAACAGCCTGACTATGGTGGGCAGGATGGTGTAATCTAAATGGTAAAGAAATGGCAAAAGGCGTAAAAAAAATAAAGATTACAAAAGGTAATTATTATCCCAAAATGTCTGTTCCGGGTCAGAGAGTTACCATTGTGCCCAATCAGGAGGTGACTTTTCAGGTTGATGAATGGCTGCCGGGTACCACTGCTGAAGACAAAAAGAAACCTGTCATCTGGATGAGGCAGACCAATGACCGCAAAATTATCATTTACCAGGCTCCATCCACTACAGGCTATAAATTCAAGATTGACAAACAATATTGCGGAAGCTATCAGTTTTACATTGAGGCCAGTTTTTCGGGTAAAAGAGATACCAAAAACAATACAGGTCTTTATGTAAAAGGCTGGTGCGAACCCAAAATTATTACCAGCAAATGGACCACCCAAAGAGGAAGCAAAAACAGCATCAAAAATCAGAATAAAAACAAGTTTATTTCCTACGGCCATATTGTTTACCTTAACCTTACAACAGAAGGTCTTAACGGAAATACCGTGACAGTGGAACTTTGGAACCAGCAGACGGCAAAAGACGACAAACTGGTCCATGTATACAATAATGTACAGGTTATAGACGGTGAGGTCAATTTAAAAATCGAAAACACCTACTCCTGGATGGCTCATGTAGACAACATCCAGAATGTTGAAGAATTTTATATCAAAGTAAAAGATTCAGCATCCAAAAAATACATTAAAGATAATCTCGGTGATGACCTTCACGGAATCTATCTGAATGTAAAAAATAAAGTAATCACCACCAATGCCAATGTCAGCAAGAACCAGACTCCTACCAAAGTTTATAAACCGGATGTAAATTCCGTTCGTCAGGAGCCTTGTAAATTCGAAGTCATTAAAATCACAGAAAGTGAAGTGAAAGATGGGAAAGCAAGTAGTACTACGGTTAAGGTTTTTGACAATGGCACAGGAATAAGAAAGGTACAGTCTGCCGCCCTTCAGGAACGTATCGAGAGAACCATCTATTATAAATTCGATTCAACGGTAATAGATAAAAACGGGGAAGCCATTCTTAATAATGTGCTTAAATTTCTTCTCGAGCATAAAGACTCAACCATGAACCTTAGCGGTTATGCCTGTGTAATAGGAAAACAGAATTACAATAAAGGATTGTCCCAGAGAAGAGCCGATGTAGTAAAGAAATTTTTTGCAGACGGAGGTCTTGATCCCAGAAGGATCATTTCTGTCGGAAAAGGAGAAATAGACCCGACGGATGATAAAATGGGCAGGGACAACGTAAAATATAAAAATGAAAAAGACTACGAGAATAACAGAAGGGTAGATATATCTTTTGTATTCAATGCCCATGATGCCCAGACGATAAATTATGAAGTTGTAGCGCCTACCGAATCCACAAAGAAAGAGCTTACAATAGATATTGCAGGATACGAAACCAATGAATGTTTCCGCGACAGCAAAAACAAGCATAAAAAGCAGACCCTTATGGTTGATGTGGGGCAGTCCATTGATGCCGGAGATACTAAGCAAACTTTTGCTACGCCGTCTTTCAGGTACAAGGTATATTCCAATATATCAAGATTGAATGCTGCCCCTATACAATATATCTGGCCTTCGGCTACCAATCCGAACCAATTTCATATGCACGTTCACAGCTGCAGATATTTCAGCAATGAAAAAAGAACCACGGTTTTAATCAAAGCATATCCCGATATCAAATGGGAACTGGCACTGGAATTCCAGGTCAATGTTTCCAACTACAAAGCGGCCAATATGCCGCCGGGAAATATCTATGCCAAGCATCAGGAGAAAGCCAGGCAGGCTGGTTACAAAAGATACCGCTTGAATGAAACTGGAAAAGTTCCGATTTCCATAGGGGTAGGGTTATCCGCAGAATGGGATGCCGGCAGAGAAAAAAGAAGCTTCACCAATGAGTTTTCAGATAAAATAGAGCTCGTTGCAAAGATGATTGCCACTGCTGTAAATATCGTTCAGAACGCCATCAATTACGCTCAGAGTGCCGCAAAAGAAACAGCAATTCCTGTCGGTTTTAATGTAAGATATCCCAAATTTACAGTCGTAGGAAAATGGTATCTGGAAAGAGTCAATGAGCGGGCAAACCTGAGTGTGATAGGGGAAGTTGGCTTTGGCTTCAAACCCCTGATAGGAGCCGAAGTTGTTATTGACATCATCGGGGCAGCAATTGCCGTAGCTTCTTACGGGGCAACAGGAAACCCTGCCGCCGCAAGAATTATTAATAAATTCAGAGGCGGATTGGAAAAACTAGGCGCTTCAGTTACCTTTACAGCTACATTCTACGGCGAGCTGGAAATGATGGTGGATGCCCTGAAAATTGACAGCATCAACGGTATCAATATGCAGGGTAAAACCACTATTGGCGGGAAAATGGGTGCTACCATAGAGCTCAGTGTCAGCGTTGAGGTAGGAACTGTGAAAGGAACAAAAGTAAAACCTATTGCCACATTTAAAGCCGCCGCCAAAGCTGATTCCTATTTTGGAGGAGATTTTGTCATAGATTCAGATACAACAGGACTATTTATCCAGCCTGTTCTGAAGTTTTCCGGAGTTGTTCTTTCCGTAGAGATAGAAGGCGAAGTAGGCTGGTGGAAAAGTAACTTCAAAGTAGAAGAAAAGGTGATGAAAGAAGAAACCTACTATATGGATAAAAAATATTTAACTTAAATTCAGGTATGCATAATTTTAAAAAACCATTATACTCCGTATATCCCAGAATGTACTGCTCAGGAACCATCTATGTGAATGATGTGCCCGTTATAGACTGGTACGGAGATGAGACAAAAGAAGGAGGATTCGGAGGAGATACCATGATCAATCAGGCCCTGCTGCAAAGCGGTAAATACCAGGTGGTAGGGAAAATGTATCCGCGTTTGGGGAAAAATGTTTTGGATGAAGATGATACCATGTCCGTAGATTTCTTTTGTGCAGATTTAGACAATTGGAAAACCTCCCGTTTTGCCTTCCACCCTAAAATGGAATCTCCATGGGACGGACTTACAGAAAACGTCAGCCATCCTACTTTTACGGTTGCCGGTGAAATAGAAGTGGAACTTCCTTTTGTATTGGATGGGTGGCAGCATTCCGTAGATTTTAAGGACATGAAAAAAGAAGACCTTCTCAGAGATGTTTTGAAATATTACAGGCAGATTCGCGCAGTACTTGTTGAGCATGATGTCGGTAAATACCTGGAAATGTCCCAGGACAAAATGAAACTTCAGGAGCAGGCTTTATACTATACCGAAGACCGGAAAAAAAGATTTTTAGACAGTGCCGGTCAGTTGTTTGGCCAGAATTTAGCTGTGGAAGAACTTAATGAAGCGGATCTGCAACTGGAGATCATGGGGTATGGTAAATTGGTAAGACTCATGAGAAAAGACGGATCCCAGCCGCTTCAGTTCAAAAGCCCGGACCTTGAAAAGCAGGGCAACATCGAAATGGAAGTCAAGCTTCACATGAGAACAAAAGAAAAAGGATTTAGTATTATTTAAATCCCTGATGATGACTTTTTTTGGAGTTTTAATTGCCGTGGTCGTTTTGCTTTCTGTGTTCTTGGGATACAGGATCTTTTCAAAAATTTCGGATAAAAGAAACCATTCCGGAAAAACAGGAGGTGTTATTGAGAAAGCATTTCTCTTTGTTATTATTTCGTTGATCATGGTTTCCATCAATGCTCTGACGTTTATTTTATCCTACTCTTTTTTTTGGGAAAAGGCCTACAGAACCTTTGATGAGCCACAATATACAGCAACCGTTATAGGTTATAAAAAAGAAATCACAAAAGCTAAAAACTTTCCAAGTTCTTCTACCTACAGTGACAAGGCAATTTTTTTTCCAAAAGTGGAATATACAGACAACGAAGGCAGAAAAATTATAAAAACACTCGATATTACGAGCAATAACCCACCGGAATTAGGAGAAAAAATAAAAATTACAGATGCTGAAGACCGTGACAGAACGAATGCTGTAGAACTGGATTGGGTGATGTTTGCAGCCGGATGTTTTTTCACCGGAATTGCAGCTTTTTTTGCAGCATTGCTCTCTACCTACAGTACACCGTACAACATGAAGAAAAGAGTAGTATGGTCTTTGGGAGCTGGAGCAGTTCTTACATTGATTAATATATTGTGTATAGTATTCATATATTTGAAACAGTAAAAAAATGGTTTGTCTATCAGCATTCGAATGCATTAATAAATCAAAAGATAAAGTATTATGAAAAAAGGAAAGTTTTTAATATTGATTTTCGTTGTATTGATCAATATATGCTGTGGAAATAAATCATTTGATCTTTCATCTGTCTCTTTGGGAGAAGATGCAAAGAAATATGATTTTGAAAATAAAAACCTTTTTCTGAAAGATAAAGGAAGCAAACCCGATGTAGTGCAATATTACGCAGACGAAAATAAGGGTTTGACCTACAGCAGCATTCCTTTGGATAATACAATGGGGACAAGAATTACCGTATATAAAGGAAAAGTAGGAGCAATCGATACCAATGCCACCGAAAAATACTCTTTGGAATTTGTTGAGAAGATAACTGCTAAACATGGAAAGCCTACAGCTATAGTAACAGATAAAGCAACCGTAGATGCCAGACTCATAAAACCGATTTTTGAAAAGCTTAAAAAAATTTCACCAGATAAAGTATCATGGAACCAGGGCGAAAAAAATTCATTTACCTATCCTACATCTTTTTTCTGGGACGACGGGAAAAACTTTTCAATCCTGAGTATTTCCATTGAAGACGATGGGAGGATCAGAAATAAATATGTTACCGTTACCAAAGACGCATACAGGAATAATGCTGTTTTTGGATTACAATATCCTACTCCTCAGGGATCTCCATGGTATAATTACATGAAATAGAAAAGGAAAGAAAATTTTCCAGTAAAAATAAAAGCCGGCTCAAGAATATTGAGCCGGCTTTTTATTATCATTAAAATATTATTTCACAATAAACTTCAAAGGAGTCTGGTCAAGCTTTAAAATATAAATTCCCTGTTCAAGATTTCTGATCTTAATAGAATTTCCGTTTTTAAAAGGATTGTTAATTGTCTGAAGCGTTTCACCCTGAAGGTTATAAATTTCTGCTTTTTGGATGTTCTGCGTATCACCCTTTACAAAAATTTCCTGTCCGGAGATCGGGTTAGGATAAACCTGAAGTTCCTGAATGGTAATTTCATTAGCTGATATTCCCTGGGCCTGTCTGGCTGTTCCTGAATAGCACGTCCATTTAAGATCGTCTATAGCCACTCTGTTGCTCGATGAGGTGTTCACGAGGCTTACGGTAACGTTTCCTGAAATATTGATGTTATTGATCGTTGTTGTGGCAGCGGTAGCTCCGTAAGGTATTGTTCCTACTGTTGTTCCGTTTACTTTCACATCAAATGTTCCGTTGCTTCCTGAAAACTTAAGCTGCGTAGTCACCGTTAGCGATCCGATACCGTTCGCTGAGCTTCCTGAAGTTAAAGAACCGTTTCTTATAGTAATAGCCTTCGTGTTGATAGTTTGATCTGTCCTTGCATCTGTGGCGGTCCATGAAATGCCATTGGCGGACCATGTTCTTGTAGTATAAGAAGCTTCGGCAGCAGGAATCGTTTCAAAAGTTTCATTCACACAGTTCGTTCCCGGGTTGGTAGGAGTTCCAGGATCAGTAGTTCCCGGGCTAGAGCCCCAGATCTGATTAACATAATTAGGATTATCTATGAATGGATTTCTGTTCCCCTGATAAGCATAAGAAGCGTTGTTTCTGTTGATCTCAGCCTGTGAAACAGGATCTTGGGCGTGCCACGCCAGAAGAACATTCAGTTCCCAGGTCTGAAGTCCCGGAAATGTTGAGCTGCCCAGCATATTTCCTGAAGAAAAACTAGAAAGCTTGCTCTGATAACGGGTTACGAAATAAAAAATCATTCTTGCCACATCACCTTTAAACTCATCGATCGGTTCAAAAACAGTTCCTGCATATCCTGAAGATGAAGAGCTGCCCAGTTTTGAGCCGTTCATGGATGTAAATGTTGCTGTACCCACTTTTCCGAACGGATAGTTGCTTCTCATTCCGTTTACCTTTCCATCTGTAGCTCTGATAAAATGAATATCCGAAACCATTGGCGCAGCCTCACTGAATAAACTTTGAGGAACAATATGCTCCCTGTTATAGCAATTGCCTTCTGTAGAGTAGGTCCCGCACTGGTTAGTACCTGGTGTATATTTGTAAGGATCGGTTCCTGAAGGTCTTTCCGAATAAATATCCATAATTGAACCGTCATTTTCATAGTTCTTATCGATATCAGTGGTTTTATAACCTGTCCAGAGTCCACTGTAACCTTTGTCCTGATGTCCGTTGGTAATGATAGAGCTTAATGCCGTTTTCAGCGCAGCACCGCTCAATCCGTTCGCCGAATTGTAATAGCCTGCAGGAGCCTGGGCATTAGCAAACCCTGCTATTACAGTACATAAGAGAATTTTTTTCATACTAATAAAATTTCTGTAAGAATACTATATTTTCACGAATAAAAAATTACATTATTGTTAATTTTGAAATGTACCGCATGCAGTTTAGCCAAGAACTGGAATAGATCACATTAAATCCAGAAATATTTTTAGCAATAAAAAAATCCGGTACAGAAAACCGTACCGGAAAATATATAGGTAATTGATTTAAAATCAGATTATTTTCTCTGAGGAGGATAATTTTTCATGATTTCGGCCATGATCTCAGGAATCTGTCTCTGTTTGGCTTTAGGAGAATCTACGGAAATTCCGCTTCCGATGCCCTGCCAAACCAGTTTGTTGGTTTTAGAATCGATAAGGTCTACGATCAGTGCCCCTTCGTTATAATTGCTGGTCCATGTTCTGCTCATACCTACACCCCATCCGAAAGGGCCGCCCCATCCCCACATTCCGTAAGGAGAATTGTTGGTAATATCCGTAACCTTTTTATGATTGGCTTTTACATTAACGATCAGGTCAGGATTTTCTCCGGACTGAAGCCCTTTGCTCTGAAGCTGTCTCGATAATTCGTTTAAAACTCTGTCTTTATCAATATCATTCAGTTTCAGATCGTCAATTCTGATTTTGTATGTTTTGTAAGTCGTAAAATTAGCTGTCTCAGCATAATCGGAACGCACCTGAAATGGACTGCACGATGTAAGGCCTAATGCAGCCGATGCCAACAAAATAAAAATATATTTTTTCATTTTATTTATTTTTTTTATCGTTTTTAATAAATGTATCAGTCTTTTTATCGTACCCGTAAGGACAGTGCCTGCAGCCGCTTTTACAGCAATATCCCCTTTTCAGATGGAATTTTTCCGTAAAAACCTTGTACCCCTGTTCATTGTAGTAAAAATCTTCACCTTCTTTGATGTCATATTGGGCCATAAGTTAAATCGCTAAGTCAAAAAAACTTTATATTTGTTAGTATGATAATTATATGCCAAAAGCCATTAAAAAGATTAAAAATCAATGGCATTGCTCTTTTTCCCTTTATCTTCATTAGGAAACCCGAAGATAAGGAAAATAAAGTACTTATCAATCACGAAAAAATCCATTTGAGACAGCAGCTTGAAATGCTCGTTATTTTCTTTTATATTTTTTATGTTATCGAATACTATTACTGGTTTTTCAAACTGAAAGACAATTTTCTGGCCTATAAAAGAATTTCGTTTGAAAGGGAAGCCTATGCAAAGGAAGCTGACATGAATTATCTTAAAAGAAGGAAATTCTGGAATTTCAGGAAGTATTTGTAAAATCAGCATTCATCCGGCTTCAGCCAAAACCTGAATAAAATACAAAATTTCACGAATATTTCCACAAATAACCACGAAAATATTTAGAGACTAAAAAGAATAATTAGAAATATTATTTCCAAAATTCGTGTAAATCCGTGTCATCCGTGTCTAAATTTAAACTCTTCTATCTAAACCCGAAAAAAATCATACAATTCACTAAAAACAATTCACTAATTTTGCAGATAATAGTTAAACCATAAAAATGCTATTAACATCCCCGGCAGAAGCTATTCCCATCCAGGAAATATCCATTCATCATAAGAATATAAAGCTCTTTATCAAAAGGGAGGATCTCATTCATCCCCAGATCTCGGGAAACAAATACTGGAAACTATTTTATAACATCAACACTTATCTGGAGAAAAATCCTGAAAATCCTTATATCATTACTTTCGGGGGAGCATTTTCCAATCATATTGCTGCTGTTTCTGCTTTCGGGAACTTGTCCGGTATTTCAACATTGGGAATTATCAGGGGAGAAGAGCTTCAGGATAAATGGCGGGATAATCCAACTCTTCTGCTGGCCAAAAGAAACGGAATGAACCTGAAGTTTGTCACCCGTGAAGAATACAGACATAAGGAAAAACTCACCGAATTTCTACACAAAGAATTCCCAGATGCACTGATTGTTCCTGAAGGGGGAACGAACAAAGAGGCCATAGAAGGCGTTAAAATGATGCTCAATGACCAAACAAAAGATTTTGATTATCTTTGCACCGCAGTCGGGACCGGAGGAACAGTTGCCGGAATTGCAAAGTTTTGTAAAGAAGATCAGAAAGTTATGGGATTTACAGTAGTTGATGATGCTTCACTAGGGAATAAAATCTCAGAATTAACTTCAGGGCGGAATTTTAATCTAATAGATTCATGTTTTGGAGGTTATGGTAAAATAAAAGATGAAAACATCCGTTTTATCAATGAATTTAAAGAAAAGTACGGTATTCCTTTGGAGCCGGTGTATACAGGAAAAATGATGCAGAAGGTTTTCGAACTGATAGATGAAGGTTACTTTCCTGAAAACAGTAGGGTGCTATGCTTTCATACTGGCGGACTGCAGGGTATAGAAGGAGCCAATCTGCTTTTGGAAAAACAGAATAGAAATTTAATTATATAAGTAAAAATTGAAAAACATGAAAAGACTTTTCTCCATCGTAAGCCTTTTAGTTTTATCAACATTCTCAGCCCAGACTTGGGCAACTGAAGACCAGTACATTCAGAAATTCGCTAAATATGCGGTAGAAGAAATGGAAAAATACAAAATTCCGGCCTCTATCACATTAGCCCAGGGACTCCTGGAGACAGGAGGAGGGCAGAGCAGACTGGCTCAGGAAGGTAAAAATCACTTCGGTATAAAATGTAAGGAAGACTGGACCGGAAAAACCATGAAGCATACAGATGATGCCCCCAATGAGTGTTTTCGTGTCTACGATGATCCTAGACAGTCTTACGAAGACCACTCCATATTCCTGGCCACAAGAAAATATTATACAAATCTTTTCAATCTGGATATGAAAGATTACAAAGCGTGGGCTTACGGACTTAAAAAAGCAGGTTATGCAACCAATCCACGTTATGCATCAATCCTCATTGGTAAAATTGAGAGATACAGGCTTTATGAATATGACAATACCAATTCCAAAGAAGTACTGTATGCCGTTCTTAAAATGTATCCTGATCTGAAAGACGACAGAACCTTTATGGCTCAGCTGGAACCTTCCAAAATGACGGTTAAAAAAGCTAAAGATCCTGTTACTGTTGAGGTTCCTTATAAGCAGACCTCTTATGCCCAGCAGCAGAAAAGAGTGGAAAGAATCAAAACAAAAGCTGAGATTCTTAATTCAATCCTAATCAAAAGCCACCCTAATGAAGGCTTGAAATACATTGTTATTCCTGAAGATACTACTGTAAAATTCATTGCAAATAAATTCAAAATAAGTGAAAGCAGACTTGCAAAATGGAATGAGCTGGATAGTGATGTTTTAAAGAAAAATGACATCGTTTTCCTTGAATCAAAAAATTCAGCAGGAAATACGGCCACTTATACAGTCGAAAATGGTGAAGATATGCATGATATCGCCCAGAAATTCGGAATCAAATTGAATAAATTATACGCAAAAAACAGAATGGATGAAGGGCAGAAGCCTTCTGCCGGCCAACTGATTTATTTGATTGATAAAAAACCAAGAAACTAATTCAAGAGTTGCGGTTATTGCTATCGGTTGACAATGTAATGTTTACCGGCGAACGATCAATCAGCAGCCATCAACGATCAACAATAAATGAAATACCAAAGAAGTTCGGCTTTATTTGATGAAGCCTACAAATACATCCCGGGCGGGGTAAATTCTCCCGTTCGTGCTTTCAAATCCGTAGGAGGAGTACCTGTGTTTATGAAATCTGCAAAAGGAGCTTACCTTACCGATGCGGATGACAACACGTATATCGACTATATCAATTCATGGGGACCTGCTATTTTAGGCCATACCCATCCTGATGTTTTGGAAGAACTGAAAATCCAGGCTGAAAAAGGTTTCTCTTTCGGAGCACCTACAGAACTGGAAACAGAAATTGCCAAATTCATCATAGAAAATGTCCCGAATATCGACCAGATCAGGATGGTTTCTTCAGGTACAGAAGCCTGTATGAGCGCCGTAAGACTGGCAAGAGGATTTACAAAGAGAGATAAGATTATTAAGTTTGAAGGCTGTTATCACGGTCACTCAGACTCATTCCTGATCAAGGCAGGAAGTGGTGCTGCTACTTTCGGAAACCCAAATTCTCCGGGAGTAACAGAGGGAACGGCAAAAGATACCCTTCTGGCCCGTTACAACGATTTTGAGCAGGTGGAAGACCTGTTCCGCCACAACCAGGGAGAAATTGCAGCCATTATTATTGAGCCGGTTGCCGGAAATATGGGTTGTGTGCTTCCTGAAAATAATTTCCTTCAAAAATTAAGAAAAATATGTGATGAAAGCGGAGCTTTATTGATTTTTGATGAGGTAATGACCGGTTTCAGACTGGCTTTCGGTGGTGCGCAGGAATTATTTAACGTAAAAGCGGACCTGGTTACTTATGGAAAAGTAATCGGTGGCGGTCTTCCGGTAGGAGCTTTTGCGGGAAGAAACGAAATTATGGATCACCTGGCTCCGAAAGGCGGTGTTTACCAGGCCGGAACATTAAGTGGAAATCCGTTAGCCATGAGAGCAGGATTGAAAACTTTACAGCTTATCAAAAATGATCCGGAATTCTTTAACAGAATCAATAAAACAGCTGAAACGCTTGATTTCGGTATCGGTAAAATTCTGAATGAAAAAGGAATTCCTCATAAAATCAACAGAAAAGGATCTATGATGTCTGTGTTTTTCAATACCAACAGAGTATCTGATTTTGATGAAGCTGCAGCTTCCAATCATTCCCTTTTCAATAATTTCTTTCACCAGATGCTTCAGAACGGAATATACCTTCCGCCAAGTGGTTACGAAACCTATTTCATCAGTGATGCGATCAAAGATAAAGAAATTGATATGACGCTTGAAGCGGTAAGAAAATTTGAATATTCTTAAGATATAAAAGATAAATTACTATAAGACCGGATTTTATGATCCGGTCTTTTTGTTTTTTTACACTTAAGTTATTTTAAGTTCAAAAGTTTTAGGAAAAATGAAGAGCACATAAGTTTTCTAGAAATCATAGGTTTACAGAATGACTAATATTCGTCGGATCAAAATTCCCCTCCTCTGGAGGGGTGGCAAAAATTCAGAGAATTTTTGACGGGGTGGTTAAAAAATCCCTTCAGCACAAAAATTCAAATAAATCATACAGATATTGTAATAAACCATACACTTCATCCAAAGCTATTCTTTTTATTTTTGTTATAAACAGATTGGAAATGAAGACCTCCGGCAATACCATATCCCGCAAAGATTTTATAAGAAACTCAGTTCTGGCAGCAGCCGGACTCACCTTAATACCTGATATTATGACAGCATCGCCATTATTTGACCAGCAGAATATTTCTGAAAAAGGAAAATTAAGCCTAAAAAACGTCCGTTTGGAAACAGGGTTTGACTATGATGAAGAAGGAGAAGTGATCGCTACTAAAACGGATCTGTTTTATATTGAAATTGAAAACGGAAAGATCATTAAAATAAGCCCGAACCAGCCGAATGGAAAAGCTCTTGATGCAAAGGGAATGCTTATGCTTCCTGCCTTTAAGGATATGCATATTCATCTGGATAAAACTTTTTACGGCGATCAATGGCAGGCAGTAAGAAAAAGAAGCGGCGGAGTAAAAGGAATGATTGAACTGGAACAGAAGATTCTTCCTGAAATGCTGAAAAACTCAACATTCAAGGCAGAAAAGATGATTGAATTGCTGCAGTCAAAGGGAACTTCTTTCGCCAGAAGTCACGTGAACATTGAACCGACTTCAAAATTACAGTCCTTAAAAAACCTCCAGAAAGCGTTAGAAAATAAAAAGAAAAGTTTCGGAGCAGAGCTGGTAGCTTTTCCGCAGCATGGTGTATTTTATACGGATTCTGTGCCTTATCTTAAAGAAGCGGCCCAAATGGATATAGATTTTATTGGTGGGGTAGATCCGTTTACGATTGACGGGACTATTGAAAAAACGGTTGATTTTACAGTCCAATTGGCTTTAGACCATAAAAAAGGAATTGATATTCATCTTCACGAAACGGGGGAATCCGGGTTACAAACAGTTGAATATTTAATTGAAAAAGTCAATGAAAATCCTTCTCTGAAGGGGAAAACATATCTGAGTCACTGTTTTATTCTGGCCAAATTAGATAAAGCGAAACAGGAAGCAATTGCCGAAAAACTGGCGCAGGCCCAGATTGGAATTGTCTCTACAATCCCTTTTGGAAGCTTGGTCATGCCAATTCCAATCTTGTATAAACACAATGTAACCGTATTGACCGGTAATGACAGTATTGTAGACCACTGGAATACTTTCGGGACCGGAAGTGTATTGCAAAAAGCTAATCTGATGGCGCAGCTTTACGGCTATTCCACAGAGTTTTTACTGTCAAGGAACCTGAAGCTGGCCACAGCCAATGTCCTTCCGCTGGATGATAAAGGAAACCTGCAATGGCCGAAAGCCGGAGATCAGGCGGATTTTGTACTGATGAATGCAAGTTGTTCTGCGGAGGCGGTCTCGAGGATTTCAGAGGTGGAATCGTTGGTTTATCAGGGGGATGTGGTTTATTAGACCACCCCGTCAAAAATTCTTTGAATTTTTGCCACCCCTCCAGAGGAGGGGAATAAGGGTCTACGAATATTAGTAGTCATCATGGAAATCTTAGATTTCCAGAAAACTTAAGTGGACTTCTTTTTTCCAAAGCCTTTAACTTAAAATAACTAAAGTGTAAAAATGTACCTTCTGGGTAAAAACACCGGTCTAGAATGAAAATACCTCCATCCATTCAAATTTCCTGCATAAATTTCACTAATTTTAAAAGAAAATCAGACAGGGTGGGGCATACAGATCATTTTCCGGTTTTAGGAATTCAGGAGTTCAGTGAAAACCAACTTCAGGGCTGTCACCTGTTGTTTAATGAACTGCATGGGGAACGTTCTATTGATGAACCCCACAAACATAATTTTTTCATCATCAATCTTTTTGAACTTGGAAAAGGCAGCCATACGATCGATTTTACGGAATATGAAGTAGGAAACAGCCAGATTCATCTTGTTTTTCCGGATCAGGTGCATCAATGGGTGATTGAAAAGGAAACGGTAGGCTATCAGTTGATGATCAGCCGGGATTGGTTTGAGAGCTTTTTGCCCTCACTGAGATTCTCAGCATCCTATTATCAGAATCATCCGGTGATCAATCTTTCTCAGGAGGCTTTTGAAATTTTCCGTTATGAATTTCAGGCTATCCAGAAAGAGATCAGCAGCGAAAATGTATTTTGGGAAGAGGTTCAAAAACGCAGTGAACTGATCGGGTTGCTGGTCAGCAAATCTGTGGAAGGGGCTTTCAAAGATTTTGAAAGGTATCATTCCAATCCTATTATTTCTAAGTTTTTACAGCTTATTGATGAGCATTTCAAAATGGAAAGGTCGGTTTCTTTTTATGCGGATAAACTAAATATTTCTGCCAATTATTTAAATATCGTCTGCAAAAAGAACCTGAATGCTTCTGCCTCTTCTCTTATCCAGGACCGGATCCTGCTGGAGGCCAAACGTCTTTTAAAGGTCTCGGAAATGTCTGTAAAAGATATCGTGTATGACCTCGGATTTTATGATCATGCCAGCTTTTCTAAATTTTTCAAAGCACAGACGGGAATGACTCCGTCGCAGTTTAAGTAGTAATTCATACAAAAAGCCACCGGAAAAATTCCCGATGGCCTTTTAAATTTGATATGAAGAAACTAGTTACTTATTGTAATGCTGCCAAAAGGTTTACTCCGTCTACCGTAGCCCATGCTCCAGGAGTTAGAGATACTTTGGTAACGGTAGCAGTGTTGGTGAAAGTTTTTCCACCGTTTGGAGTAAATGCATATCCCCAAACACCTGCATTGTCAGAGTTTAAGTATGTTAGAGGAGCAACCACTACTTTCCCTGTGTTTACCTGGCTTGTTTCAGTTGCTGCATCCTGGATTAACACAGCATAAGCTTTCTGAGTTCCGATATTTTTATAACCGCTGATGTAAACATTTGAGAAAATTCCCGTTCCCTGCTTTTTGAACTGGATCGCAGTAATTTCAGGAGAATTGGCTGTTTCAGGATTTGTATTAGCATCTCTGATTAATGTAATATTGGAAATTTTTGGAGCAACATTATCAACATTACTGGAGGCTTCTATTTCCATACCGAAATTTCCTACTCCTGTCTGGAAAGCATACCAGTTTGTGTTGTTCTGTCCGCTCCATGCATCCTGCCAGTCGAATGAATCATCATAGTTACCATAAGAAACAATGTTTTTTGCACTTACAGTACCTCCGAAGAACTCATAACCGTCATCTGTTCCTTTATAGGTTACAAGGTTTTCTAAAGTAGTACCTGCTCCTACAGCATAGAATGTCATAGAATTGGTTTCAGAAGTACCATCACCGATCTTTTTACCGGCATATTCTACTCTTACAAACTTCATGGTACCGGAATTTGAATTGGCATCACTTCCTCCGTAGTAAACGTTGTTTCCATCTTCAGAAAGAGCTTGTGTATTTCCGTTAATTGCTTTGATTGGAGCATTTCCGTAGATTGTGATACCTCCCCAGTCTCCTGGAGTTTTAGTAGAAGTAGTAAATACAATTGGTTCAGAAGCTGTACCAACAGCATTGATCTTACCATCCTGAAGAACTACCAAACCACTTGTTTTAGTTGTTACGACATTGAAAGTAGCTCCTGCTTCAATAGTAATAGTAGCGTTATTTGTAATTTTAACGATTCCGTCTAATGTATAGTTTCCTTTTTTGATAAGGATATCTTTTGTAATAGTTCCTGATAATGTTCCGCTTCCGCTTAATACACTTTCAGTAGTTCCCGGAGTAGTAACTGTAGTACCGTCTCCCAAGCCATCATTTACCTCGATAGTACATGAATTTAAGGCCAATGTTAACACGGCTGTTAACGATAATAATGATAAAACTCTTCTTTTCATTTTTATATACTTTATTTTATTTTTTATTTAAATTTTTTTAGAATGTATAGCCAACGGTAAGGTTGAAATTAACTCCTCTGAAATAGTCTGTGTACGTATTTACACCATTTGTTTCAACGTTATAATAGCTCTTTTCTCCTAATAGGATTTTATATCTGTTATTAAAAATATTTTGAATTCCTGCTTTTATGTTCCAGTTTTTTGAAATCTGTTCCTGGTATACAAAATCTAGCTGATGGAAAGGCTTTTCATAAAAGTTATCTGAACCGGAAGTTCCCACGGCATAGATTTTAGAGCCTGAAACGTTATATACAAGAGATAAAGTTCGGGTGAGATTATTTTTTGTTTTGGTCTCGTATTTTAAATCAGCATTGATGGTATATGGAGAAGCTCCCTGTAAACCTCTCTTGCGTAATTCTCCGGTATAGAAATTCGGATTTGGTCGCTCCAGATTTAGCTGATCTTCGCTTCTTTCAACATCAGTGTACATAAAAGTGGCATTAGCACCTAAAGTAAATTTGTCCAATGATTCAGAAATTCTTCCTAAGTTCATGATCCCTTCAAGCTCTATTCCGGCAAGATCCGCTTTTTTTGCATTATAGAAAGTTACAGTTACCCCATTGGCATCTCCGGAAGAAACAAAAGATCTTTCAATCGCATTGTTGATTCTTTTGGCAAATAAGTTCACCGCAAACATTTCTTTATTGGTTGGGAAGTATTCCCATTTTAAGTCAAAGTTGTAGTTATCACTTAGTTTGATATCCGGGTTACCTTTAATTGTTTCATTATCCGGGTTGATGTATGAAATTTCCATAGTTTCAATCAGGACCGGACGTGTAACCGTTTTACTGAAAGAGAATCTTAAGTTATTTTTGTTATTAAGAGCCTTTTTAATGGAAAGTGACGGAAGGAATAAATCTCTTTCTTTGTTCAGGTTGGTCTTTTTGTCAGCAGCCTGCTCAGAAAAACGGATCAACGTCATATCATTCTCGTATCTCCCGCCGATCAGGATGTCCCAACTTTCCGTAGGTTTGTAGTTAAAGTTAATATATCCTGCATTCACGAACTGGTACATACTTGTAAAGAAGTTCGAAGCATCAGTTTCTTCCTGAAAAAAGAATCTGTTATTCGCTAAATCCTGATTAAATTTATCCTGTGGAGAATTTTTATCAATAATGAAACTTTGTCCCGCAGTCCCGTTAGGTTTTCCGAAAATGAAACGGTAAGATGTTTTTCTCAGATCAGCAAAACCGTTATATCCAACAGATAATTGCATAGGATAATCCTTCCTGTCACCCTTTTCTCCTAAAAACACAGAATATTCACCATAAGCGGAACCATAGAATCTGGAATTAACGTCTAGGTATTGACGGATAATATTACTTCCTCCATATGCTAAAAGCAACTGATTATCTGGCAGCATATTTCCATTGGCATCAAGACGGCTTCCTTCCAGTATTTTTCTGTCCGGCTGTTGATAATTATTAATAACATAACTACCTCCTACCTTTATCTGGTGTCTGTCGCCAATTTTTTGAGAGGCAGTAAGCTGAATATTAAGGAATCTTGATAAATCCTGTTGGTTGGTACGGAAAAACCCGATATCCCTGTTTTGAACCTGGTTGTTTTTGTATCCGTAATAATCTTCAATAATATTGTTTACATTCTGAAGATACATTGTGTTAAGGTTAATGGCTGTTCCCTTATTTTTATAACCCAACCCTAATAATGCAGAAGATTCTATTTCAAAATTATACTGCTTTCTTAATAGCTCGTTATTGAGGTTGATAATACCACCGAAGTCCTTAAACTGGTTTTTTGCTCCTTCTTTATAGGAATATTCAGAACTTTGATTTAATGAAAATAAAATACCAAGACTTCCGGTTTCACCGGCTTTCATTTTCTGTACTGTAGTAAAACCTAGGCTTGTATTAGGTAAAGACTTTATATTATCAACGTTCCAGCTGTCTTTAAACTGTGATAAAGATTCGCTTCCCGAAAATCTATAGTTGCTTGGTCTGGCATCCCTTATGGCTGATGGTAATTTTTTATCTCTGGAATTTAGGCCTAGGTAACCTGTAAATCCATCTGCACCTTCAGAAACTTTAAACCCATCTCTGAACGTACTCAAAGTATTCACTCCTACACTAAATTCTATTTTTGAAAAAGCTTTATCAATCGTAAGTGTTTCAATATCAAAAGTAGCACCCGCAAAATCTCCGTAAAGGTTAGAGTTGAAAGTCTTATAGATATTTAACTTTCCTACTACATCCGTTGGGAACTGCTTTAGGGCAATGATCTTCTGGAAAGGGTTGTTGGATGGTGAACCAAGTCCGTTGATCAATAAATAATTGTATCGTTCTTCAAGACCTCTTACGAAAAGTCCTCTTCCTTCTACCGTAGTGATTCCTGTTACTTTCGTAAGTCCTTGTTCTACATTGGAAATTCCTTTTCTGGAAATCTCTTCAGCACTTACAGCCTGCTTTTGAATAACCGCTTTCTTTTGTTCTCCCAATACGGCAGTTTCAGTTTTCTTGTTGCTGCTTCCCTGGATGACTACGCCATCAATTTTTTTCTCCTTGATGATCGTGTCCTGCTTCGTTTCCTGAGCGTAAAACATTGATCCGGATAAAAATACGACTGCAATGCTAAGTTTATTAATTTTCATTATCTTACTTACTTTATTTACTAGATTCTTTCGGTGCAAAGGAATAAAAGATAAGTGGGGTAAGTGGTTTAGCGAATTTTAATTTTTTTTTAACTAAACATTAAGAAAAGAATATTATTGTTAACTTTATGTGAACGATAATACATTTGTTCATCTGTGCTTTAAAATTTATTAACTTTGACTCAGTAAAAATTGAAAATGAACCAAAAGAAAATCCTCTTAATAGACGATGAACTGGATATTTTAGAGATTCTGTCTTACAATCTGGAAAAAGAAGGCTATGATATCTATACAGCCACAAACGGTAACGAAGGAATAGATAAAGCTAAAGAAATTATTCCCGATCTTATCCTTTTAGATGTGATGATGCCGGAAAAAGACGGTATCGAAACCTGCCAGGAACTACGCAAAGTAAAAGAGCTGCAGAAAACACTTATTGTTTTCCTTTCTGCCAGAAGCGAAGAGTTTTCCCAGTTAGCAGGATTTCAGGCTGGAGCCAATGATTATATCGTAAAGCTGATCAAACCGAAAATTCTTATCTCTAAAGTTAATGCCTTGTTACAGCTGACTTCTCAGGTTTCAGATAATGCCAAACTTATTGAGATCGGAGATTTGGTAATTGATAAAGACAATTTCAGGGTTTCCAAAAGCGGACAGCAGTTCCTACTTCCTAAAAAAGAGTTCGATTTACTTTATCTTCTTGCTTCCAACACGGAAAAAGTATTCAAAAGAGAAGAAATTCTCGAAAAAGTATGGGGTAATGACGTAATCGTGGGGGAAAGAACCATCGACGTCCACATCAGAAGATTAAGGGAAAAACTGGGAATTAATACCATCCAGACATTAAAAGGAATCGGTTATAAGCTTATCGTTTAATAACTTAAATTCCTATCTTTACATAAACCTATAAAAACTTGTAAAATTGAAATTTTACAGACTTACACTCGTCGCCTCGTGTCTTCTGACACTGGTGATGTTTCTTTTAGTAATCATCTTCGATTCACTGAAGGATATCTATTACCAGACCCCTTTTTTTAAAATCGGTCTTTTCACCTGCCTGGTTCTCATCTTTATGATTAACTACGTAGTTCTTGAGCTCCTTTTCAATTATTACGGGAAAAAGCAGGTTCGCGGACTTTCACAAATACTTCCGCAGGAAATTGTTCATGACAACGACGAAAATATTACCATTAAAGAGTTGGGAGAAAGATTTTCCGACCTTAACCAGCAGCAGGTAACCGAAATCGATATGATGAAAGAGATGGAAAGCTACCGTAAAGAATATATAGGAAACGTTTCCCATGAACTTAAAACACCTCTCTTTTCCATTCAGGGATATGTGGAAACCCTCAGAGATGGGGGAGTTGATAACCTTACCATTCGCGACAAATATCTGGAAAGAATCGATAAATCGGTAGAAAGATTAATCGCCATTGTTACCGATCTTGATATGATCAACAGGCTTGAGGCAGGAGAAATCAGCATTACCGTTTCAAAATTTGATGTTAACCTTTTAATTAAAGAAATTTTTGAGCTTCTTGAATTTGAAGCCGAAAAGCATAATGCCACTCTACAGATTCAGACCCTCCATCCCCAGATCTTTGTAGATGCCGACAAGCAGAAGATTTCACAGGTTTTTATTAACCTTATTTCCAATGCCATTCATTATGCCAACAGACAGGAAGCCAAAGTAGCCGTAAAAACCAGTGTTCTTAAAAATAAAGTACTCATTGAAGTGATAGATAACGGGATGGGAATTAAAGCGGAAGCCCTTCCAAGGATCTTCGAAAGGTTCTACCGTGTGGAAACCAGCAGAAGCAGGAGAGAAGGAGGTTCCGGCTTAGGGCTGGCCATCGTGAAGCACATTCTGGAAGCCCACAACGAAAATATTACCGTAGAAAGTGTCTATCTGGAAGGGACTAAATTCAGTTTTATGCTTGAAAAAAGTAAATAATTTTGGTAAAATGTAAGAAAAAAAAATATTTTAAAAAATCCTGAAATATTTTTTTGTCACATGTCATTTATTATATATTTGCAACAGAGATTTATCATAATAATTAAGGCAAAAAAAGTAATTTAAGAAACTGATATGGTTTACAAGATCCGCGTAATATTAGATGCGAAAGAGGATATTTTCCGAGATATTGAAGTGAAGGGAAAACAATCGCTATGGAACTTACATTTGGGAATTAAAAGTGCGTTCAGTCTGCAGGGCGATGAGCTTTCCACTTTTAATATGCTGGAAGATGACGGGACGATAGTTAAAAGCGTTCCTCTGGAAGATATGAGTGACGATGGTGATGGTGAGATTATGTCGGATGTTTACATTGATGAAGCTTTTGAAAAAATAGGCGACAAGGCTCAGTTCCAGTATGGGCTTCTTGATCTTTGGGAGCTGTATTGTGAGCTTGTGGAGATTATTGAAGAAACAAAAGGAGTGAATTACCCTATTACAGTATACAGATTCGGAAACGTTCCATTGAAGGCTCCAAGCAAAAGCGGAAACGCGGGAGGATCCAAAAAAAGATCGGCAATGCCGCTTATGGACGATGATTTCAACTTTGATGACGATTTTGGAGGAAACACCACTTTCGAAGATGAAGATGATGACAGCTTCGATGACGAAGAAGAAGAAAACTACAACGATGATGTTTTCGAAGATGATGATGATAACGATGATGAAAGATAACAGCATCTGAAAACAATATAGAGCCCTGGATTTGTCCGGGGCTTTTTTATGTCGATAGTGAATTTGTTTCACAAGTGAATAGTGAATTTTTTAAAACTGAAAATAAGCTTGAAGAGCTGTGCAGGCAGAATATCCACTAGCTTAATCAGTGGCGAAGCCGGCCATCCCTTGCTTAGTTAAAATAAAAAGAATCAAACATAAACTTTGCGTGAAAAAACATCCCATTTCCCATAACTTTTATAAATTAAACATCCACCATTTTCTTATTCACCCTAAAAAAATCTCCTGTGACGCAAAATTCCTATTGCCAATTCCCGTTTTCCCTCCACTTTCTACTCTAACAAAAAAACATTCCTTACTTTTGCTAAAAATAGATGAATGAAGAAATTAATTCTATTAGCAATAATTGGCCTGGGAATTGTTTCCTGCGCCACTCAAAATACGAAAAACACTATGGATCTGCCGAAGGAATGGAAGCACACGACCAATATTTATGAAGTAAACATAAGACAATATACACAGGAAGGAACCTTTAAAGCATTTGAAAAAGAAATGCCCCGCCTGAAAAAAATGGGAGTCAGAACCCTTTGGTTCATGCCGATAACACCTATTGCCCAGCAAAACAAGAAAGGAAGCCTTGGAAGCCCTTATGCAGCGTCAGATTATACCTCCATTAATCCTGAATTCGGGACAATGAATGATTTCAAGCATATGGTGAATGAAGCCCATCGTTTAGGATTCAAAGTAATCATAGACTGGGTAGCCAACCATACCGGATGGGATCATATCTGGACAAAAACACACCCTGAATTTTATCTGAAAGATCCTGACGGAAAATTCCATATTGCCTCAGGAATGGATGATATTATTGAGCTGGATTATAAAAATCAGGAAATGAGACTGGCCATGATCGACGCCATGAAATTCTGGGTGAAAGAAACCGGTATTGATGGTTTCAGATGCGACCTTGCTTCATGGGTTGAGGTGGATTTCTGGCAGCAGGCACGTCCCGAAGTCGAAAAAATAAAGCCGCTTTTCTGGCTGGGAGAATTTGATGAGATCGAAAGCCCTGAATACGGAAAAGTATTTGATGCCAGTTATTCATGGAAATGGATGCACAAATCGGCAGATTATTATAAGAAAAATGAGCCACTGAAAGAACTGACAGATCTTTTAAAGCAATATTCGAATATTGGAGATGCTTCCATGAGAGCTTGGTTCACAGCCAACCACGATGAAAACTCATGGAACGGAACAGAATACGAAAAATACGGAGTTATTACCAAGCCTATGGCTGTATTCTCATCAACCTGGAACGGTGTTCCTCTGCTGTATTCAGGGCAGGAGCTTCCCAACACGAAAAGACTGGAGTTTTTTGAAAAAGACGCCATTAAATGGACAAACAACTACCAGATGGCAGAATTTTATAAAACCCTGCTGGAACTGAAAGCATCCAATCCTGCATTGAGAGGAGGAGATGCCAATGTTTCCACTTATCTTCTGAATACAACTGCCAATGACAAAATCTTGGCTTATGTAAGGAAAAATGGAAAAGATGAAGTTCTTGTGGTCTTGAACATGTCAAAAGAACCTGTAAACTTTACCATTGAAGATCAGAACCCTTCAGGAACTTTCCGCAACGTTTTCGACAAAACAAAAAGAGATTTTGACAGCGGAAAAGATTTTAGCTTCAAAGTTTCAGATTATGCAGTTTTTGAAAAATAAATTAAAGGCTGAACATTTAAAGTTAAGAAGTAAGTACACTTTTTATTCTGGATGATCGTTCAATAATTTTAAAATATTCAATAGGAGCGGGCTTTAGCCCGCTTTTTTATATACATTTGCATTCCGCTTTAGCCAGAATTTATTTAATTTGTAGGAATCATTTCACCGAAATTTCACGATATGAACAAACAGGAATTATTAAATATCATAAAAACAAAGGTCAATGACAAGATTCAGTCTTTTGAAAACCTGATTGCAGAAACCAGGGCTTCTAATAATGATACCAAAAGTTCCATGGGCGACAAATATGAAACCGGCCGCGAAATGCTTCAGCAGGAAATCAATAACCTTCAGCGGCAGCTTAATGAATCCCTGAATCAACAATCCATTCTCCAGAAAATATCAGCTGAAACCTCTGACAAAGTTCAGAACGGAGCTTTGGTGAAAACAGATAAAGGACTTTTTTATGTTGCTGTATCTGTAGGAGAGATTATCTCAGAAAATCAAAAAATCATGACAGTTTCTGTAGAATCCCCGCTTATTAAGGCAATGTCAGGAAAAAAAGCAGGCGAGACGTTTTCAGTTAATGCAGTCTCTCAAACTATCCGGTCAATAGAATAGTATTATTTCGTCTGCACCCTCAAGCGGAATTGTTTTTCCTTTTCATATTAAACATTTGGTAAAATCCGATCAGATGCAATATTCTATTGTTATTGAATTGTAAATTATTTTAACATATTGAATTAATTTTTAAATAATTTGGCAGTATTGGTGTAAAATTAAGAAAACTTTATTGTTAAAATTTCGAATACCATTGATTTTTGTGGTAAATTGAAGATAGTATTTAAACAAAAAAACATATTAAATTTTATCAATATGGGAATTTTAGAAAACAAAGTTGCACTGGTAACAGGCGCAGGTTCAGGAATCGGTTTAGCAGTGGCTCAGCTGTATGCTAAAGAAGGTGCAAAAGTTGTCGTATCGGATATCAATGAAGAGCATGGTAAAGAAGCTGTAGAAAAGATAAAGTCGGAAGGTGGGGAAGCTTCATTTATAAAAGCTGATACCTCCAGCGCAGAAGAAGTAGAAAACCTTGTCAGAAAAACTGCTGAGATTTATGGAAAACTTGATATTGCATGCAATAATGCAGGAATTGGTGGTGAAGCAGCCTTAACAGGAGATTACAGCCTGGATAGCTGGAGAAAAGTCTTAAGTATTAATCTTGATGGTGTATTTTATGGCTGCAAATATGAAATTCTGGAAATGGAGAAGAACGGAGGTGGAGTGATTGTCAATATGGCTTCTATCCATGGGAGCGTAGCAGCACCACTTTCTTCGGCGTATACAACGGCAAAACATGCGGTGGTAGGGCTTACCAAAAATATAGGAGCAGAATATGGACAAAAAGGAATCCGTTGCAATGCAGTAGGACCTGGATATATTGATACCCCGCTTTTACAGGAATTGGATGAAGAAAAGAAAGAATTATTGGTAGGAAAGCATCCCATAGGACGTCTCGGCACAGCTCAGGAAGTTGCAGAATTAGTTCTGTTCCTGAGTTCGGATAAATCTTCATTTATAACAGGAGGATATTATCTCATAGACGGTGGATATACTGCTGTTTAATAGAAAAATAACATCAGCCCTATACAAAGCATTCATGAAAATGAATGCTTTTTTATGATCTGTGATAAGTGGAAATCGGTTAGATTTTTCTAAATTTGAACCATAAAAACCGCTTTCAGAAATGCAGAACTACCTAGAGCTTTTACAGCATATTTTAGACAATGGAACAGATAAAACGGATAGAACCGGAACCGGAACCAGAAGTGTTTTCGGGTACCAGTTAAGATACGATCTGTCAAAAGGATTTCCGATGGTGACTACCAAAAAAGTACACCTGAAATCCATTATCTACGAATTGCTCTGGTTTCTGAATGGCGATACCAATATCAAATATCTCAACGATAACGGAGTAAGCATCTGGGACGAATGGGCTGATGAAAACGGAGATCTGGGACCTGTTTACGGAGCCCAGTGGAGAAGCTGGCAGGGAGCCGACGGAAAAGTGGTAGATCAGATCACTGAGGTAATAGACCAGATCAAAAAAAATCCGGATTCAAGAAGGCTGATTGTTTCCGCATGGAACGCTGCAGAAATTCCAAATATGGCCCTTGCGCCATGCCACGCCCTTTTCCAGTTTTATGTAGCCGACGGAAAACTTTCCCTGCAGCTGTACCAGAGAAGTGCAGATGTATTTCTTGGAGTACCGTTCAATATTGCAAGTTATGCATTATTACTCATGATGGTTGCACAGGTTTGTGACCTTGAAGTAGGAGATTATATTCACAGTTTCGGTGATGTTCACATTTACAATAACCATTTCGAACAGGTGAAAAAGCAGCTTTCCAGAGAGCCGAGACCACTTCCTACCATGAAGTTAAATCCGGAAGTTAAAGATATTTTCAGCTTCAATTTTGAAGATTTTACCCTGGAAAATTATGATCCGCATCCGGGAATTAAAGCTCCTGTAGCTATTTAAACAATTGAATATCCTGCCAAGAATGACTGTTGATATGTAACAAAACCTTATTTTTTATTACTTATCAGTTAAATCTTAAAGGGATGCTAAAAAAGTTACTTTTTCTTTCAGCAATCGGTATTTCGGGTACCGCTTTTTCTCAACAAAATGTAAAGGAAAAATTGGGGAATTATTTCGATTCTCTGTTTGTACATCATAAAGTGATGGGAAGTTTTGCATTTGCAGAAAATGAACGTCCGACTTTTGTGAAAGTGATTGGATTTGCTGATGCTGAAAAAAATCAGAAAGCCAATGTAAATACACAATATAGAATTGGCTCGATCAGTAAGACGTTCACTGCGGTTTTGGTAATGAAAGCTGTTGAGGAAAAGAAGATTTCCTTAAATCAGAAACTTTCTGAATTTTATCCTGAAATTCCCAATGCGAACAAAATTACAATCGAAAATTTATTGCAGCATAGAACAGGAATTCACAGCCTGACCAACGAAGCCGAATACTGGCAATACAATACAAAACCTCAGACAGAAAGCAGTCTGGTTAATATCATCAAAAAATATAAAAGTGATTTTGAACCGGGTTCAAAGTATGAATACAGTAATTCGAATTATATTTTGCTGGGTTTTATTCTTGAAAAAGTATACAAAAAATCTTACGCTGAATTAATTAGAGCTAAAATTACAAAACCGCTAAAATTAACCTTAACGGAAGTCGGAGGAAAAATAGACACTTCAAAAGATCAGGCAAAATCTTACCAGTTTACCAACGGAAAATACGAAGTTTCCAATGAAACAGATATGAGCATTCCGATCGGGGCAGGGAACATCATTTCAACGCCAAGAGATCTGCTGGAATTCATTCTTGGTCTTGAAAACGGAAAATTAATCAAAAAAGAAAATGTTGATAAAATGAAAAATTTTATTGATAATTACGGATATGGTTTGGTGAAAGTTCCTTTCGATAAATATTCAGGATTTGGTCATACTGGCGGAATCGACAATTTCAGGTCGGTATTGTTTTATTTTCCGGATTTGAAAACTGCAGTGAGCTTCACGACAAATCAGTCCGATATGGATACCAACGAGATTTCTATCAAAATGGTAGAAACGGCGATGGGGAAAGATTTTAAAATGCCAAGTTTTAAAACCCTTGAAATTCCTGAAGCTGAATTGCAGAAATTCGTAGGAAATTATGCAAGCCCGGATGTCCCTTTAAAAATTAATATCTTTATCAAGGATAAAAAATTAATGGCTCAGGCGACGGGACAAGGTGCATTTCCTCTGGAAGCGACTTCTGAGACAAGCTTTAAATTTGACATGGCCGGAATTGTTATCGATTTTTATCCTGCGAAAAAGCAATTCATAATCATTCAGGGAGGAACAAAAAACACCTTTACAAAAGAATAAAATGACATATTTAAAAATCAATACCGAAAAAACCGCTGATCCTGAAGTTTTAAAGAACGCAATTCTTCAAATGAAAGGAGTGGCTTCCGTAGAAATAATAGACGATGAAAATCCCGAAAGTGAACTGAAAAAAGCTTTTGCCAAAACTAAAGAACAGCTCAAAAAAGGAGACTACGAAACCCTGGTTAATGATATTTTTGACATCATCACAAAAAATAATTCTAAAAAATAATAAAGTAATCAATGAAAAAGGCGATTTTGTCTATTGCTATACTCGGAATCTTCTTTTCCGCAAATGTATCGGCACAGACTGAAACTTCAGGAAGAGAAAAAGTATACAGAGCTACCCACACCAAAGTAACCGAACTTAAACATACCAAGCTTAAAGTAAATTTTGATTATCAGAAAGAGCAGATGAACGGTGAAGAATGGCTTACTGCCTCACCTTTTTTCTATTCTACCAACGAATTGACGCTTGATGCCAAAGGAATGCTGATTCATGAAGTGGCATTGGATACCAATGGGAAAAAATCTCCTTTAAAATACGACTATAAGGATGATGTTTTAAAAATCACCTTAGATAAGACCTATCAGAAAAATCAGAACTATACCGTTTATATCAAGTATACAGCACGTCCGAATGAAGTAAAGCAACAGGGAAGTGCAGCTATTAATGATGCCAAAGGATTATATTTCATTAATGCGCAGGGAAAAGATCCTGATATGCCGACTCAGATCTGGACGCAGGGTGAAACGGAATCTTCTTCTGCGTGGTTCCCAACCATTGATAAACCCAACCAGAAGACTACCCAGGAAATCTATATGACAGTTCCTGATAAATATGTGACTCTTTCCAACGGTTTGTTAAAAGATTCACAGAAAGAAGCGAACGGCTTAAGAACAGACCATTGGGTAATGGACAAGAGACATTCAACCTATCTTTTCTTCATGGGAGTAGGCGAATATGCTATTGTAAAAGACAAGTGGAAAAATATTGCTGTAGATTATTATATTGAAAAAGAATACGAACCGTACGCAAAACAGATCTACGGAAACACACCGGAAATGATCGATTTTTTCTCTAAAAAATTAGGGTACGATTATCCCTGGGCGAAATATGCACAGATTTCCGGAAGAGATTATGTAAGTGGAGCCATGGAAAATACGACAGCAACGCTCCACGGAAGTGATATTTTACAAAAGCCGGGACAACTGATCGATGAAAATACATGGGAAGATACCATTGCTCACGAATTATTCCACCAGTGGTTCGGAGATCTGGTAACCGCAGAAAGCTGGAGTAATCTTACTGTAAATGAATCTTTTGCCAATTATTCAGAATACCTCTGGAACGAATATAAATACGGAAAAGATCAGGCGGATTATCATCAGATGAAAGATGTGAATATGTACGTAACAACACCTGGAAACTTTGATAAAAACCTGGTGAGATTCAATTATGACTCCCGTGAAGACGTTTTTGATCTGGTTACTTATCAAAAAGGAGGTGGAATTCTTCACATGCTGAGAAATTATCTGGGTGATGATGCTTTCTTTGCAGGTTTGAATGATTATTTGAAAACATATGAATACCAGAACGGAGAAACCCATCAGTTAAGATTATCCTTAGAAAAAGTTTCCGGAAAAGACCTGAACTGGTTCTTTAACCAATGGTATTTTGGAAACGGAAATCCAAAAATTAAATATTCTTACACTTTCGAGCCTGTTAAAAAACAAATTGCTGTTGCCATTGAGCAAACCCAGGATCAGCCTTTCCAGTTTCCTTTGGCAATTGATGTTTATGATAACGGAAAACCAAAAAGATACAATGTTTGGGTAAACGCAACAGCAAAAAATACCTTTAATTTTGATGTTTCTAAAAATGCAGATTTAGTAAATATCAATGCAGACGGAATTTTACTGGCGGATATCACGGATACCAAAACTCCTGAACAGAATCTCATGCAGTTTACCGGTTCTAAAGAATTTAAGAGCAGATACAATGCCTTATCCGGTATAAAAGATCAGGTAGGAAAAAATCCTGCAGCAACAAAATTACTGGCTGCAGCATTAAAAGATCCGTATTTTAGAACAAGAATGAAGGCCCTTAAACTGATGGATCTTTCCAATCCTGAACAGATGAAAGCTTTGGGTGCAGACGTTGAAAAATTAGCCTCCAACGACCCTAAAACACTGGTTCAGGCTGCTGCTATTGCCGCATTGGCCAAAACCAAAGACAAAAAATATCTTCCGCTTTATGAAAAAGGGGTAAGTGCTGTTTCCAACGCTGTAAAAGGAGCTTCACTAAATGCTGTTTTAACGCTGGACCCATCAAAAGCCAATACATTGGCCGATAAAATTGATCTTGAAGGGGCTTCAGACGAATTACTGGGGCAGCTGCTTCCGGTTATTGTAAAGAATAAAGTGACTTCGCAAATGGCTAATATCACTTCATTAGTGGCATTCTATCCTTTTATCAAGTTCCAGAATCCCGAATTGGGAAAATCTGCAGAAGAGGGATACAATTGGATCATGAGCTCAGATAATCTGAAAGCTACTGAAAACATTACAAAGATCATCAGCCATGCAAAAAGCCAGATGGGAGATAATCCTCAGGCAAAAATGATGATCTCCCAAATGCTTAAAGACGGTTTGAGTAAAAAAATGGAACTGTTGAGACAGAACCCTCAAAATGCCGCAAGCATCAACAAACAGATTGATGCGATCAACAAAGCTATTGAAGATTTTAAATAAACAGAATCCAAAAATTACCAAGAATATAAAACCGCTGTGCTTTACAGCGGTTTTTTTATGATTTTTGTATTTAAATGAGAAATTAGGTGTTAAAACAGAGTTATTATTCAAACATCATTTTATAAATTCGTATAAAATTTAGAATAAATGACTTTTGGAATTGAGGCAGCGGGCTATTATGTGCCGTCTTTGTATTTGGAAATCAAAGATCTGGCAGAAAAAAGGGGAATTGAACCCGCAAAACTGGGAAAAGGATTAGGACTGCACAAAATGGGGTTTCCGGATGTGCATGAAGATGCAGCTACATTTGCAGCAGAAGCATTATTAAAGCTGATCAAAGATCACGATCTCAATCCCAAAGATATAGCCAGGATTTACCTGGGAACAGAAAGTGCTCTGGATGCGGCAAAACCTACGGCTTCCTATGCCATGCAGATGGTGGAAAAAGTACTTGAAAAGGAATTTGGCGAAAGATGCTTCAGGAACTGTGATGTGGTAGATATGACTTTCGCCTGCATCGGGGCAGTAGATGCCTTACACAACTCCCTTGACTTCGTGAGGGTAAACCCGGACAAAAAAGCAGTCGTTATCGCCAGTGATTATGCTAAATACGAACTGGCTTCTTCCGGAGAATATACTCAGGGTGGCGGTGCAGTTGCTTTGCTGGTTTCATCAAAACCCGATCTTCTGGAAATTGAAAACAACTGGGGAGTTGCAACTGAAAGTGTTTTTGACTTTTTTAAGCCAAGAAGAAATTACAATAAGGAGGATCTAAATTCGGCACCCGAAACTTTTCCTGATAAAATTGAGATTTTTACGGATGAACCTGTTTTTGACGGACAGTACTCCAATCAATGTTATCAGGACAGGATCAGGGAAGCTTACCAGCATTATAAGGAAATTACCGGAAAAGATAAACCTTATGAAGCCTGGAAATACCTTATTTTTCATTTGCCATATGCATTCCACGGTAAAAGAGTTTTTACGGAAATTTACAGCATTGAAAACGGACTTTCTTACGGAACTCCGGAAGAGCAGAAAACGGTTGCAAAATCTGAAGACTATCTGAATTTTATTAATGAAAAAATTGAAAGATCACAGCGTGCATCTTCTGAAATAGGCAATATGTACACGGCTTCCATTTTTATGGCGCTTCTTTCGGCCATACAGGTTTCATTTGATGAAGGAGAAGAACTGGCTGGTACTGAAATTGGCTTTTTAGGATATGGAAGTGGTTCCAAATCCAAAGTTTTTGCCGGAAAAATCTCCAGGAACTGGAAAACTGCTGCATCCAAATGGAATTTGTTTGAAAACCTGAAAAACCGAACTGCCATTGATTTTGAAACCTACGAAAAACTGCACAGAAAACAGCTAGAAACTTCTGTTAATGAAAACTACAAAGGTTTCGGATTAAAATCAATAGAATCTGAAAATCCTGTTCTGAAAGGAGCAAGGTATTATGATTACAAGGATTAGGTTTACTAGCTATAAAATATAAAGTATCTCATTTTTTTGGGATGCTTTTTTTATTTCTAATATTTCCCGGAAAATATAGCTGAGGTTTGATAGCTCTTCGGGGTTACTCCTACAAGCTGCTTAAATACTCTTGTAAAATAATTGGTATCTGAAAATCCTGTCTGATAAGCAGTTTCCTTTATACTGATCTGTCCGGCCAATAATTCTTTAGCCCTGTTGATCCTCTCCTGAAGGATAAAATCATTGGGTGAAGTTCCCAGCTCATCTTTAAACATTTTAAAAAAGTTCGATTTGCTTACATAAGCCAGTTTGGCAATACTGTCAATAGACAGCTTCTGATGAAGATTTTTCCTGATATAATCTACGGCAAAACCTATCCTTGATTTATTTTTGGCAATATTCTTTTCCACTATGCTTCTGGCCTGGGTCTGCATCAATCTGATTAAGAGCTCCTTCAAAGCAAAATCTGCCATGATATCCTTTTGGGAATTGTCATCCATGGCAATTCTCATGATATTATTGGTAGCAGAAGCAAGAGATTGATTGTTAAACAGAAAAAATTCATCCAGCTGGATATTCCATTGTGATGTTTCATCTGTTTTGGGAAGGCTGTAATTTAAGTAATTAAGAGAATTTTCTATAAATTCAGGATTAAGGCTTAAGGAAATGCACTGAGTTGGTGCTACATCCGCTTCAGGGAAATCGATCACCATAGTTTCACCAGGGGCGACAAGAACACTTTCTCCCGGAAAATAATCGAAATAGTTTGTTTTATGATCCAGCTTCATATGTTTCTTGCCTCTCAGCATAGCGGTAAAAGCAATGTTTTCAAAATGAAGTTTAACCCCGAAAGCAGCCTTATGGGTCTCGTAAATGCTAAATTCACAGTTGTTTAGATTGAATTTTGTCTGGTTTTCAACAAGGTTCAATAACTGGCTCTCCTTCTTTAATTCAGGAGTATTTAATAAAAATTTATTATTGTTATTCATTTCTAAACATTTTATACAACCCAATCACTCAAATATATAAATTTTAGGTCTTCACTGTTGTTAATAAAATTATAAAATTGAACGTCTGCACTATTTTGATATTTTTTTATACGATTGTGCTATCCCTTTTTCTTGGGTAAATGTAATTTGGCATTACGAAAAATAAAATAATACTAATATGAGCACTATGACAGAACCGAAATCAGAGACCGCTTTCCAGTGGCCTGAATTCAAAAACAAATACGATAATTATATTGGTGGTAAATTTACACCTCCTGTAAACGGACAGTACTTTAATGTGGTTTCACCGGTGAACGGTAAAAATTTCACCCAGGTAGCCCATTCCTCCAAAGAAGATCTTGAACTGGCTGTTAATGCAGCAGATAAAGCATTCCAAACCTGGAAAATTACTTCATCTACAGAAAGGAGCATTATACTCAATAAAATTGCAGACAGGATAGAGCAGAACCTTGAATATCTTGCTATAGTTGAAACCATAGACAACGGAAAGGCGGTAAGAGAAACATTAGCGGCAGATTTACCTCTAGCCATAGACCATTTCAGGTATTTTGCCTCTGTAATCCGTGCGGAAGAAGGTTCTCACAATGAATTAGATAAAGATATGGTGTCCCTGATCGTTCATGAACCGCTAGGTGTGATCGCACAGATTATCCCCTGGAACTTTCCGATATTAATGGCGGTATGGAAGCTGGCTCCGGCCCTGGCTGCAGGAAACTGTGTGGTATTGAAACCTGCAGAAAGTACACCGGTTTCCATCATGATTTTAATGGAAATCATTGGTGATCTTCTACCTGCCGGTGTAATTAATATAGTGAATGGCTTCGGAGCTGAATTAGGAAGAGCTCTGGTGACCAATCCGAAAGTGTCAAAAGCTGCATTCACAGGTTCTACAGCTACAGGACGGCTTGTAATGCAATATGCAACGGAAAATATTATTCCTGTCACCCTTGAGCTCGGCGGAAAATCTCCAAACGTTTTCTTCAGCTCGGTAATGGATGCAGACGATGAATTTCTGGACAAAGCCATTGAAGGAGCTGTTCTTTTTGCCCTTAACCAGGGAGAGATTTGTACATGCCCTTCCAGACTGCTGGTTCAGGAAGATATTGCAGACGCATTCATTGCCAAAGTGATCGAAAGAGTGAAAGCCATCAAAGTAGGAAACCCGCTTGACAAGACGGTCATGATGGGAGCTCAGGCTTCACAGATCCAGAAAGACAAAATTCTGTCCTATATCCAGCTTGGAAAAGAAGAAGGAGCAGAGGTTCTTGTAGGAGGTGATGTAAACAATGTCGGTGAAAACTTGGAGGACGGATTCTATATTCAACCGACCATTTTCAAAGGAAACAACAGGATGAGAATCTTCCAGGAAGAAATCTTCGGGCCTGTACTGGCCTTTACAACCTTTAAAGATGAAGAGGAAGCTGTAAAAATTGCCAACGATACCATTTATGGACTTGGAGCAGGGGTATGGACCAGAGATGCTCATCAATTGTACAACATTCCGCGCCAGATCCAGGCTGGAAGAGTTTGGGTAAACCAATACCATTCATATCCTGCAGGAGCGCCTTTCGGAGGGTATAAGCAGTCCGGAATCGGTAGAGAGAATCATAAAATGATGCTGGATCATTACCGTCAGACCAAAAATATGCTGATCTCCTACAACAAAAACAAATTAGGTTTCTTTTAATTTTTAAATATTAGGGCGTGCCCGTTTGCCCCGGCTCTGCCGGGGCAAAACGGGCGGGCTGTTCCAGGGCTTCACTTCGTTTCGGTGCTTCATTTCATTACGCACCGGCTCGTTCCTCACCGCCCTTCCCATCCCTCACGCGAAAAACCGTATTCCTTATCCGAAATATTTCAGGGAGGCAGGAAATGTATTACCCTTAAAGCGATTTACAGTTATGACTGTGAAAAGTCAATTTTGCTGCGCAAGTCAATAGTCAATGGCAGACTAGTAAAATTCACAATTCACAATTGACGATTCACCATTATCAACTAATAAAAACTAAACTCAGATAAATATGATTCCAAAAACAATGAAAGCCGCTGTAGTTCAAGGCTACGGACAGCCACTGAAAATAGAAGAAGTTCCGGTAAGAGAACCCGGAAGATATGAAGTACTGGTTAAAGTTATTGCCTGTGGGGTTTGTCATACAGATCTCCATGCTGTAGATGGCGACTGGCCTGCAAAACCCAAAATGCCATTGATTCCCGGCCACGAAGGAGTAGGTATTGTCGTGGCATGCGGCCCTGAAGCGCACGTGAAAGAAGGAGATGCGGTAGGCGTTCCATGGTTATACAGTGCCTGCGGATGCTGTGATTACTGTATAACCGGCTGGGAAACCTTGTGTGAAGCACAGAAAAACGGAGGCTATAGTGTAGATGGAGGCTTTGCAGAATATGTTATTGCAGATTCACGATATGTAGGGCATTTAAAATCCGATGTTAATTTCCTGGAAATTGCTCCTATTTTGTGTGCAGGAGTAACTGTTTATAAAGGTTTAAAAGAAACCGAGACAAAACCCGGAGAATGGGTAGCTATCTCAGGAATCGGTGGATTGGGGCATGTTGCAGTTCAGTACGCCAAAGCAATGGGCATGCACGTTGCTGCAATTGATGTGGCAGATGATAAACTGGAACTGGCGAAAAAGCTCGGTGCAGACCTTGTAGTGAATGCGAAAAATACAGATCCCGGGGAATATCTGCATAAAGAAGTGGGCGGTATGCATGGCGCTTTAATTACAGCAGTATCTCCAATTGCATTCAAGCAGGGAATAGATGTACTCAGAAGAAAGGGAACAATAGCTCTTAACGGCCTTCCTCCGGGATCTTTTGAGCTTCCGATTTTTGAAACCGTATTAAAAAGAATAACAGTAAGAGGTTCTATTGTCGGAACAAGAAAAGACCTTCAGGAAGCGCTGGATTTTGCGAATGAAGGACTGGTAAAAGCAACGGTAACCTCTGCAAAGCTTGAAGATATTAATGATGTTTTTGATAAAATGAAGAAAGGTCAGATTGATGGCAGAATCGTGCTGGATATTGCCGGCTCAAATTAAATGATGATGGATTAATGTGCCCGGTGGATTTTTCTGCCGGGCTTTTTAAAACAATAAAATCCAATAGGTAGAATCTTCGTATCTTAGAAGTAAACTTGTTGATGTAAAAGAACAAAAAATGGAAACCACAATATCAAGGCTGTCGGCCACAGAAAAAGCACTGGATGTTATTTTCGAACTGGAAAAGAAATATGGAGCGCTGATGTTTTACCAGGCAGGAGGATGCTGCGAAGGCACTCAGCCGCAATGTTTCGAGAAAGGCGGATTTTTCCCCCGTATGAATGACGCTATGATTGGTACCATTAACGGACATGAATTCTGGATCGACCGCGATTTATTCGAATACTGGAAATATTCACATTTTACACTCGATGTTACAGATGGCTTTGGCCCCGGAGGTTTTTCCCTGGAAACACCTTTAGGCAAAACATTCAAAGTTCATTACAGGCTTTTCACCCCTGAAGAATACGAAAATTTAGAGCCGGTAAAACGAAGTGAATAAGGTGAGACGAACATCTCCTTTTAATATTAAATCAAACCTTCACAAACCGGTTCACAAACATCGCTGCCACAATATCTCCTACAGCATTGAGAACAGTGGCCAGTGGATCTACCAGCGTTCCGATAATCATCACAGCCGGAATGGCTTCCTGTGGTAATTTATACACCGAAATCATCAGCATTTCCCCAATATATCCGCCGTTGGGAATACCGCCTGCAACAATACTCACGAAAACCGTAATTCCTAAAGCAAGAAGCAAATTGGAGGGATCAAAAAAATCTCTTCCAATGATCAGGAAAGCCACATATATTTTGATGATCGAAGACATCGAAGATCCGTTTTTATGAAGCGTAGTCCCGATAGGAATGACCAGATTGGCAATTGAATTGGGAATACCGATCTTAGAAGCAGCCTGAAGATTTGCCGGCATTGTGGCAAAGCTGCTGCAGGTGCTTAAAGCGGTAAGAGTAGGGTATACCGCATTGGACCAGAAGCTTTTGATTCCCTTTTGGCCGTTAGCCATAAAAGCATACAGAGAAAAGAAAACGAAGAAATAAATAATTCCTGCAATATAATAAAGTCCCAGAGGTTTAGCATAGAATCCAAACAACTGAGGTCCCAGAGTCGCTACCTGATAGGCAAAATAGGCTCCAAGCCCTATAGGCGCAAGTTTCATGATCAATAAAAGCAATTCTTTCATCACTTCATATCCTGAAGAGATAAATACCCTGAACGGTAAGCCTTTTTCTCCTGATTTTCTGGCTGCAAAGCCCGTCATGAAGGCGAAAATAAGAAGAGCAAGCATATTTTGTCTCGAAAAAAGCTGGGTAAATTCTCCGACTGTAAAAAAGCTGACTATCCTGTTACCCCAACTTTCCTCAGACGCTGTCTCTGAAATTACCTCTGAACTACCGGAAACCCCTGAAACAGGGAATAAATAGACCGCACAAATGGTGAAAACAGCTGCGGTTAGAATAAAAAACAGGAAGGTAAAACCCATCACCAGAATGATTTTCCCGAACTTGGACTGTTGTTCCAGAGACGCAATAGAATTGGACACGGCAAAAAATACAAGCGGCACCACACTTACAAAAAGCAAATTCAGGAATATATCTCCCAGAGGCTTAATGTATTCTACAATGCCCGGTGCAGTAATGCCTATGATGCTTCCTGCTATAATCCCAAATAGTAAAAGTATAATTCCTGAGTAATTTTTAAGAACCTCTTTCATTCAACGCTTTTTATCAAAGATAGGGTTATTTTTAACACTCTCTTATATATTTTTCAGGGACAAATTTCATAAATTTGAGTAAATATCGTTTCTATGGCTTATATAGATTACTATAAAATTCTAGGCGTAGATAAAAGCGCAACCCAGGATGACATTAAAAAAGCTTATCGAAAACTGGCAAGAAAGCTCCATCCTGATCTTAACCCCGACGACAAAGAAGCAGAAAAAAAATTCAAGGAACTGAATGAAGCCAATGAAGTGCTCAGTAATCCTGAAAACCGTGCCAAATATGATAAGTACGGGGAGAACTGGAAGCATGGGGAAGAATACGAAAAAGCCCGACAACAGCAGCAAAGACAATATCAGCAGCAGAATTATGGCGGCGGAGGGTTTTCCGGTGCTGATTTCGGTGAAGGAGAAGATTTTTCAGATTTTTTCCAGAGTATGTTTGGCGGTGCAGGCGGTGGTTTTGGCAGAAGTTCAAGAGGAAGCTCTTCAGGTAAGTTTAAAGGACAGGACGTTCATGCCGAACTGAATTTGACCTTAAAAGACGCGGCACATACTCATCCACAGACTTTCGAGATCAATGGTAAAAAAGTAAGAATCACCATTCCTGCAGGGGTTTATGACGGCCAGCAGATCAAGCTGAAAGGTCATGGTAATCCGGGTTTTAATGGAGGTCCGAACGGAGATCTGTACATTACATTCAATATTCCTGTTGATCCCAATTTTGAAAGAATAGGCGATAATCTGAAAACAAAAGTTTCAATAGATCTGTATACCGCAGTTCTGGGAGGCGATGTAAAAGTAAATACATTGGATGGAAGCGTCAATCTGAAAGTAAAACCCGAAACACAGAACGGAACAATAGTAAGGCTGAAAGGAAAAGGATTTCCGGTATATAAGAAAGAAGGACAGTCCGGAGATCTTTTCGTGACGTATGAGGTGAAATTACCTACAGGTTTAACGGACAAACAGAAAGAACTTTTTGAACAACTTAAAAATTCCTAAGCCATGAGTGAAAGAATATCACGGGAAGAACTCGTAAAAATATACAATGTAGAGATCACTTTTTTTGACGAACTGGTGGATGTTGGCCTGCTGAATGTAGAAACGGAGAACGAAATCCGTTATTTACTGTATGATGATTTGCCTGTATTCGAAAGGTTTACGAACTGGCATTATGACCTGGAAATCAATATGCCGGGTCTGGAGGTTATTAATGATATGCTTATAAGAATAAAGAACTTGAAGAAAGAAAATCGCGACCTGATGAATAAACTTTCTGCAATAAATGATCAATATGAAGATATTTGATTTAGTTTTGTAATCTTTAAAACGAATTAATATTTTCTAAGAAATGAATGGAGAGAAAGTCATTAAACTTAATGTAAACAGAAAAGATTTCGAGGAAATTTATTTCAGCGGGAACCAGACAAGCTTATTTTTTTCACCAACTACGAGAGGAAAAACCATTACTACAGTGGTTGTAGGATTAATCCTGCTGATTCTTTTTTTCTTTAAAGATGATTTAAGCAAAGAAAAATTCGGGATTCTGTATTTCGTGAGCTTTTTGTTTCTGTTGTGTACGGTTTATCTTTCTTTAAGTATCAATAAGGTTTCCCGGTGGAAAAAAGAAGTGAATAAATATTTAAAATCACTGGAAGATTCCAAAATATACGAGATCAGGTTTAATGATGAGATTTTTAACGTCAACCTAAATCACCAGGAAGAATTAAGCAACTGGGAAGATTTTAAAGACTTTGAGGTCAATGACCAGTTTATTTCCCTGGAAGGTAAATTTAATTATATGTTCCCAAAGAAATCAATGAATAAAGGCGACTACGACAGCCTCAGACAAGCAATAAAGAAGAATATTGGTAAATAAAAAAATCAGAGCATTTGCTCTGATTTTTATTATGTGTAAGGATAACAGATCTTCGTTTCTGATTAATCTAACCACCCCATTTCCTTCATCCACTCGTCATTGTAGATTTTCCCTACATATCTTGAACCGTGGTCGTGAAGAAGAACAACAATTACATCATCTTTTGTAAACTGATCTTTCATCTGGATTAAAGAAGCAATAGCACTTCCCGCAGAATATCCGCAGAAAATCCCTTCTTCTTTGGCCAGTTTTCTTGCATAGATGGCACCATCCTTATCCGTTACTTTTTCAAAATGATCGATCACAGACATATCGTAATTCTCAGGAATAATATCTTCCCCGATTCCCTCGGTGATATACGTGTAGGCGTGATCATAGTGAAGTTCACCTGTTTCGTGGAACTCTTTCAGAATTGAACCGTAAGTGTCCACTCCGATCACTTTGATCTCCGGATTTTTTTCTTTGAAAAATGTTCCGCAACCTGTAATAGTACCTCCTGTTCCGGCACCCACTACAAAATGAGTAAGTTTTCCTTCCGTCTGTTCCCAGATTTCAGGAGCAGTGGACTCGTAATGAGCGGCTCTGTTGGATAAGTTATCATATTGGTTCACATACCATCCGTTTTCTGTTTCCTTAGCCAGTCTTTTGGAAACTGAATAATAAGAACGCGGATCTGTAGGCTTCACATCGGTAGGGCATACAATCACTTCAGCTCCTACAGCACGAAGAATATCACATTTTTCTTTAGATTGCTTGGAATTGGTTACAAAAATACATTTGTAGCCTTTGATGATGGCGGCAAGGGCCAGTCCCATTCCTGTATTTCCTGAAGTTCCTTCAATAATGGTACCTCCGGGTTTTAGTCTGCCGTCTTTTTCGGCATCTTCTATCATTTTAAGAGCCATTCTGTCCTTTACAGAGTTTCCGGGATTGAATGTCTCTACTTTTGCTAAAACCAAAGCAGGAAAATCTTCACCCAATACTTTGTTAAGCTTTACAAGAGGGGTATTTCCTATGGTTTCAAGAATATTTTTTGCGTATTTCATAAATGTTTTATAAGCGATGCAAAGATAAGGCTTTAAAAATTAGCTGCGTAATTTAAGATGATTTATAATGTGAATGATCAATAGTGAATGTTATTAAAAGTTGACAATTAACAACTCACCATTCACATTTTAATTATATTTAATCGCCTTCACCGGAGATATCTTACTGATCAGGTAACTAGGAATAATCAGTGCCAGTCCTGAAATAATCAGGATTCCTACCGAAATGGAAACAATGGCAACAGGATTAAGGTCTACAGGTACTGTACTCACATAATAATTTTCAGGATTAAGCTTAATAATACCAAAGAATTTCTGGATCAGGATCAAGCCCAGGCCTATGGCATTACCGTAGAGAAGTCCCGGGATCATAATGATCAGCGTATAATTGATGAAAGTAGCTCTTATCTGTGAATTGCTGGCTCCGAGAGTTTTCAGAAGCCCGATGGAATTGGTTCTTTCGATGATCAGAATTAAAAGGACCATAATAATATTGATCACAACCACAATCAGCATAATAATGATGATCAGGGCAATATTGGTATCGAAAATGCTAATCCAGTCATTGATCTGCGGGAATTTTTCCGTTGCCTTTTCCGCATAGTTTTTGTAGCCGATCAGTTTTTCAATTTCCGGAAAATCTTTATCGATATCATTTACGTTTTTGAAGAAAATATCAAGGCCTCCTATTTCATCAGGCTTCATTTCCAGAATCTTTCTTACATGATTGATACCGCCTATAACAAACTGTTCATCAATCATTTTAATATCTGTTTTATAAATTCCTATCACCCTGAAATTACGGTAAATAGGTTTCTGGTCTGCTTTTGAAAATACGGTAACTATACTGTCATTCACTTTTAAATGAAGATCATTGGCTATCTTCTGCGAAATAGTGACGTCATTGTTGAAACCCTTTTCCGTTACTTTTGGGGTTGTACCGGCAACCAGGAATTTTTTGAATCTCAGGCTGTCAAAATCTTTCCCGACTCCTTTAAATATAATCCCTGAAAAATTGTGCTCATTACGCATAATTCCGGTCACTGTTGCATATTTCTGAACACTTTCCACATCAGGAAGCTTTTTAATCCTCTGGATATCCAGCCCCTGGTTATCTAAAACAGAGGTATTGTAAGAAGAATTGGATCTGGTAGACCGTACAGTAATATGTCCGCTGAAATCCGCCAGTCTTTCCTTAATGGCTTTCTTGGAGCCGAAGCCGGTAGCTACGGTAATTAAAGAAACAATGATCCCCAAAGCTACAGAAAGCCTGCCGATGAAGATGATAACTCTTGAAAGGTTATTTTTGTTATCTTTGGAAAACGCTATTTTTCTAGAGAAATATAAAGGAAATTTCAAGCTTATGAATTTAGATTTCAAAATTAAAAATTTACTTCTTATTTGCCTAATTTTTTTAGGAGTATTCAATCAATATTATTCTCAGACTCAAGTTCAACCGGATTTCAAAACGGGAGCAGACCAGCCGGAACTTTATCTGCCTTTGCTGAAGAACAAAACAATCGGGATAGTGACGAACCAAACGGGTCTGATGAGCGATAAAAGCTATGTGGTAGATTTTCTGGTGAAGAACAATATTAAAATTAAAACCATCTTTGCTCCTGAACATGGTTTCAGGGGAGATGCTGATGCCGGCGAGAAAGTAAAAAACGGAGTAGACACCAAAACAGGAATACCAATTATTTCTTTATACGGAAACAATAAAAAACCAAAACCGGAACAATTAAAAGGATTGGATGTTGTAGTCTTCGACATTCAGGATGTAGGAGTAAGGTTTTATACTTATATTTCAACTTTAGCGTATTTAATGGAAGCCGGAGCAGAAAATAATGTGGAAATAATGGTGCTCGACCGTCCTAATCCGCATGATGGATATACTGATGGACCGGTCCTGAAAAAGAAATGGTCAAGTTTTGTAGGACTGCATGAAGTTCCTGTAGTTTATGGATTGACGATAGGGGAATACGGAAAGATGGTCAATGGTGAAAAGTGGCTGAAAAATGGAGTTCAGGCAAAATATACCCTGATTCCGATGAAAAATTATCATAAAAAACAACGTTACTCTGTTTTGGATAAGCCTTCTCCGAATCTTCCAAACGATAAATCTATCAATCTGTATCCCAGTCTATGCTTCTTTGAAGGAACCCAGGTTTCCGTAGGGAGAGGAACCAGTCTGCCATTTCAGGTTTACGGATCTCCCTGGACGCAAGGTCTTCCTTATCAGTTTACCCCAAAGCCTAATTTTGGAGCCAAAGATCCTTTCCTTAATGGAAAACTTTGCTACGGTGAAGATCTCTCTGCCTATCCGAAAGATCTTAGGGAACTCAATCTTGAATGGCTGATTAAATCTTATAAAGCATATAAAAATCCTGGCCAGGGCTTTTTCCTTGAAAATTTGTTTTTCGATAAACTGGCCGGAACGGATGAATTCAGAAAGCAGATTATAGCCGGAAAATCAATTCAGGAAATTAGGGCTTCTTGGAAAAGTGATCTGGAGAAATTTGAAAAGATCAGAAACAAATATGTTATTTACGAGAACTGATTTTAAAAGTCAATAGTCAATTGGGCTCCGCCAGTCAATAGTGAATCTTTGTGTTATGATAAAATTCACTGGCGAAGCCAAATTGACTATTGACCATTCACTTTTTATCAGTCAAAATTCTGTGGCGGTTTATTATCATTCTTTCCCTTGTTAAGAATGAATAATCCAAGAGACAAGCCTATAATTCCGGCAAAAGCTGTCATTAATGCTCTTTCCAGTTTATCAGGCAGATCATTTCCAATATAATTCATTAAAAAAAGAATCACAAAGGTGATCACTGAAATGATAATATGATTTTTTCCGAACAGTTTCATGCTGTTATTTTAATTTATAAGAGATCATTACGCCTCCTCTATAAGGCAAAAATTCCCCACTTTTGTTAAATTTCTTGGCCGATTCATACCGCTGGCCGGTAGTGCGGTCATAACCTTTGTAAAAGTCTTGGGAAGTGCCTACCGTTGCATACACATCAATATTCCAGCGATCCGATACTTTAAACTGGTAACCACCTGTGATTCCCAGTATAAATGAAACTCCTTTTTGATATAAGTTTGAGGAAACGAAAACCTCATCTTTATCATTGATGTAAGGAGAATTGCTCCAATAGTTCCATTTTTGAAGTACAAAAGCTGAGCCTGCAATATTTGCACCTATATACCACTTGCTGAACGCTTCATTGAAATAATATCTTCCTTCAAACGAAAGAGAATAATACTGAAACTCATGTCCTGCAAAAGATTTCCATGGAGAAATAAAAATATCTCCCTGTAATGTATACTTTTTACTTATCTGTTTTTCTAAACCTACATTTAGAACTCCAATCGGAGCCAGAAGTGCATTTCCTTTAATATAAAGACCTTTTTCCTGTTGTTGCTCTTGTGCTGTCAGCAATGCTGTGGATAAGAGGGTAATGGATGTGGTGAGAAATTTGTGTTTTAGCATTATTTTATTTGTTTCAATAATTCTTCTGCAAGTTTGGAGTCCTTATTGGTCTGGACTGCCATATTTTTAGACATTTCTGCGTAGTTTTTTGCCATTTCCTTATTTCCGGTCAGAAAATATAGCTTTGCAAGAATGTATGTGTTTTCCGGTGTTTCGCTGCGCATTACAGATTTTTCAGCCCATTCGGTAGCTTTCTTTAAAGATGCAGGATTTTTGATGTGGTCACTGAATACCCAGGCTGCTCTCAGCAGTTCGTTAGGTTCAAACGCATCGGAATTTTTATAATATTCCAAAGCAGCTTTTTCAAATTCAGGGAAATTAGCGTTTTGTTCGTAATAGCTAAGCTTTGTTTGGTTAAGCTTGGACTGGGCCAGCTCTTTTCCTACCAAAGGTTCAGCGGTTTTCATGAAATAGTCCTCGTTGATCCTTTTATTCTTGTCATCGATAGACTGCTCTACGATTTTTGAAAGTTTCAATTGATTATTGAACTCGTTGTAAGTTTCTTCGGGCAGATATTTGATAATTTCAGCCTTTCTTGAGGCAAATGTATTATAGTTGCTGTCTTCCGTTGATTTTACGAAGAACAGGAGAAAGCCTATTTCCTCTTTGGTGATTTCTTCGGTTTTCTTTTTGTTTTCAAAATAACGTTCGGAAGCTTTTTTAGCAAAATCATAATCTGAAGAAGAGTTCAGTTTCATAATGTTGATAAGGAATTCAGGATCTTTTTCTCCTTTGGCGAAACGCTCTTTTAAGGAACCTTTGTTATTACCGGGAGAATTGATGTTCTGAGCCATGGCTACAAAAAGCCCCTCATCCATATAACCTGAATTTTGGGATACGAGATCACCTTCACCGTTCAGGAACAGATAAGTAGGGTAGGAACGTACTCCATATTTGGCAGCAATTTCCCTTCCTTCTCCTTTTTCCATATCGAATCTGGCATTAACGAAATTTGTATTGAAGTAATCCCCAACGGTTTTTTGGGTGAATACATTTTTTTCCATCATCTTACAGGGTCCGCACCAAGAAGCATAGGCATCGACGAAAACAAGTTTTTTTTCTTTTTTTGCCTTTGCTATTAGGTCTTTGAACGGTAATTCCTGAAACTGGATCGCTTCCTGAGCCAGTATAGCTACAGAGCAGAAAACAAATATCCCGGAGATGATCTTCCTCATTTTCAAATTAGATTTGTTGGCGAAGATAGGTATTTTCCAAAAAATAGACGGTGAGTTTGCCCGGGAAGGCTCTTTATTAACGAAACTTTAAGATTGTTAACCTTTACAAAAAACAACGTTTAATAATTCCTAAGCATCTTAAAAACAAAAAAACCTCTAAATAAATTAGAGGTTTTAAGTGGTTTCTCCAGGAATCGAACCAGGGACACATGGATTTTCAATCCATTGCTCTACCAACTGAGCTAAGAAACCAATTGTTCCGTTGTTTAACGTGGGTGCAAAAATAGAGCTTTTTGCAATATCGTGCAAGTTTTTTTTGATAAATGTGGAGCGTCTTTTCAGAATGATATGTTTTTAGAATTCAAAATAAAGTATATTTTGTTGAATGTCAGCGTTAAATATTATAAAGTGTTTTTTACTTTTTTATGATTTTTTCCCCATACTTCCAAATGATCCAGAACAGGAATCAGTTCTTTTCCTATTTCCGTTAATTCATATTCAGTTCTGGGAGGAACTTCAGCATATACTTTTTTGAGGACGAGTTTTTCTTCTTCCATTTTCTTGAGCTGCATGGTAAGCATTCTTTCACTGATGTTGGGAATGCTGTCTTTCAGCTCCGAAAATCTCAATTTTCCTCTCTTCAAACAATAACAAATAGACAGTATCCACCTTCCGCTGATGAGGTTTACAGCATATATTTCTGAGCAGCTCTGTTCCAGACCCTTTTTATTTTCATGGTTGGTTGATGACTCTTTAATACCCATACTTACATTTTTGTTCGTTCCACACAATTCATTGAGTTTTTGGAGGCCCGATATTCATCATATAAATTTACAAAATAAAAAATAACGGGTGAAAAACTTATAGTTTGTAATTCAAAAAATATACAAATAATGGATTTAAACAGAATTGACAAAGGTCTGAAGGAAAGTATAGACCGTTTTCCATTTTCGTTGGAAATTAATGAAACCGAATTTCTTAGTAACCCTGAGATTATTCAGAAAGAAAAAATACTATTTGCAAAAGAAAACCCTTTCAAGGGGCCGGATGATGTTAATGTGAAAGATATTTTCATAGAAAGCTCTTTTGATCATCATCAGATAAGGCTTCATATTTATCAGCCGAAAAAATTTGATAAGACAAGAACGATCCTCTATTTTCATGGAGGAGGATACGTCTTTGGCCTTCCGGAACAGGTAGATCCCCAGATGTTTGAAATAGCAGAAAATCTAAATGCAACAATCATTTCGGTTGATTACAGGCTTTCTCCGCAATATAGATTTCCCATTCCGATACTGGACGGGTTTGATTCGCTGCAGTGGGTCATTAGGAATGGAGCAGAGCAACTGAAAATTGATACTGAAAATATCACTGTTTTCGGAGCCAGTGCAGGCGGACATCTGGCCGCAGCAGTTACCCAGATGGCTAATGATAAAGGAATGAAAAATATAAAACACCAGTTTCTATTGTATCCGGTGATTCACAACAAGCTTGATACATCTTCCATGAATGAATTCACAGATGCTCCTTTATGGAATAAAAAATATGCAGAAATTGCCTGGCTTCATTTTCTGGGAAATGACGATAAAGATAAAAGCATTCGATATGCAGATCTTACCCATTACGATAATTTCAGTAATCTTCCCGGAACAACAATAGTAGCCTGTGAACTGGATCCATTAAGGGACGAAAATATAGAATATTCCAGTCTTTTATACCAGGCAGGTATTAAAACCGAGTTGTGGGTGATCCCTGGTGCACTGCATGTATTTGATCTGTTTGATTCTCCTTTAAATGACAGATATAAGGAATTTCTTTACACCCGTATGTTTAATGATTAAAGAATAGAAGATGACAAGATTAAGAGATAAAAAACCAGCCCTGTTACTGATTGATATACAAAAAGGTTTTTTGGATGAAGAATACTGGGGTGGAAATAGGAATAATAAGGAAGCGGAAAAGATTAGTGGAATTCTATTGAAAAAGTGGAGGGAACTGGAACTTCCGATTTTCCATATCAAGCACAGTTCCGTTAACCCGGAATCTAAGCTATATGAAGCTGATCCGGGATTTCAGTTTAATGACTATGTTCTTCCTCAAAATGATGAGCCTGTTATTACAAAAAATGTAAACAGCGCTTTTATCGGAACAGACTTAAAAGAAAGTCTCGACAGTCAGAATATAAACACTTTAGTGATTGCTGGAATAACCACGAACCACTGTGTTTCGACAACAACAAGAATGGCCGGGAATTTCGGATATGAAACCTATGTGATTTCTGATGCCACAGCAGCATTTGACAGGATTGGGATTAACGGAGAGAAGTATGATGCCGAACTGATTCATTTAACTGCTCTGGCTAATTTGAATGAAGAATTTGCTTCCGTTTGGGATGCGGATAAAATATTGAAGGATTTATAAAACAAAAAAACCTCTAATTGAATTAGAGGTTTTCAAGTGGTTTCTCCAGGAATCGAACCAGGGACACATGGATTTTCAATCCATTGCTCTACCAACTGAGCTAAGAAACCATTATATTTTTGTTTGTCTTACTTCGTTGTTTTAAAGTGATGCAAAAGTAGTAAGTTTTCTTATATGAAGCAAGTATTAATCATACTTTTTTAAAATAAAAATAAAACCTACTGATTTTCAGCCGAATTATTTTCCTGTTCTTTTCTGATGTGGTCGCTCATCTCCTCCAGTACAGGCTTTATCGTACTTTCCGGAAGATCACTAATGCGGATATACATCAATCCGTCGATGGCATCATTAAAGTTCGGATCTACGTTAAAAGCAATTACTTTAGCATTTTGTTTGATGTATTTTTTGATCAGAACAGGGAGTCTTAATTCAGGTTCAAGATCATCAATGATCTTGTCAAGCTTATTCAGGTCAGATTCCATTTCCTCAAAGAAAATATTTTTATCCCTGTCGCGCAGCTTTACTTTATACTCATTTCTTGGGGTAATGTATTGTGCCACTGCCGAATCAAAATAATTTGAACGCATGAATTCAATCATCAGAGATTTGGAAAACTCAGAAAATTTATTCGAAATACTTACGCCGCCCATCAGGAACTTATGATCCGAATTTCTCAAGCAAACATGAACAATTCCTCTCCACAAAAGGAAAAGCGGAAGCGGCTTCTGCTGGTATTCTTCACAGATGTATGCACGGCCCATTTCAATCACCTTTTTGAAGAACGGATGAATATCCTGCTCAAATTCAAACAAAGAACTTGTGTAAAATCCTTTGATGCCGTATTTTTTCATTACTTCCTTACCTAAAGCCATTCTATAGGCACCGGCAAGTTTTTCCGCGCTGTTGTCCCAAAGGAAAAGATGGTGATAATGCTTGTCATACTCATCCAGGTCAAACGGAAGATTACTTCCTTCGCCCACAGCACGGAAAGTGAGCTCCCTCTGGCGCCCGATCTCTCTCATGACAGAAGGGATTTCTTCGTAAGTCGTGAAGTAGATCTCATAATTTCCGTTACTGAACAGCATTTTATCCGTACCCTTCAGTTTACTGATGTCCTTAAGAATGTCCTCTTTAGGCGTTTCGTCAATGATATTCTGTACAATATTCTCTTCTTTTAAAAGAGGGAATTTTACCGTTAAATTTTTAAGATTGATGCTCTGGGCCAATGATTTTCTCTTTTCATAATAAGATTTCATCATGTACACCTTACGTTTCAGGAATTCACCCAGTTCTTCAATGGTTTCCATTTCATCCATTGCTTTTACTGTGATGGGTTTTCCTATTCTTATTCTGATTGGTTTTTCCCTGTCATTCATCATTTCAGCCGGAAGCATCAGAGTTTGTAAACTTGGGTGAAGCTTGGCCACCTGGTAAAAAAGACGGCTGTTTTTAGCATGAAAATATAAAGGAACTACCGGAACCTTAGCCATTCTGATCAGCTTAAGGGCTGGTTTTTCCCAGTCTCTGTCGAGTATTTCCCCGTAAGGATTATTTTTGTTGGATACTTCTCCTGCCGGAAAAATGCCTACACATCCTCCATTCTGAAGGTGTTTCAGGGTTTCCCGCATTCCTGAAGTACTGCTGTACGCCTCTTTTCTGTTTTCAAACGGATTAACGGAGATTACATACGGCTCCATCGGTTTGATCTTTTCCAGAAGGAAATTTCCCATTACCTTAAAATCCGGACGTACCTCTGAAAGAATTTTGCACATCAATATGCCGTCAATAGCACCCAGCGGGTGGTTCGAAACCAGAATAAACGGCCCTGTTTTTGGAATTTTCGCCAGATCCTCTTCAAAAGCGATATAGCTTAGGTTTCTTTCTCTTACAAATGAGTCGAAAAAATCTTTGCCTTCTTTATCTTTTAATTTGTCGTATAATTTATTTACTTCATTTATTTTGGCAATGCTCATCACGGCAGAGGCAACCGGGTTCTTGAGGAACCCAATTTTGCTTAAGCCGGAAGCTGTGATAAGATCGTTTTTCGAAATTAAACTCATATGTGTTTAGTCGCAGTTAAAATTATTGTGTTACCATTTGAACCGTATTTTTGGAAATCTGCTCCAATAATACATTTTTTTCCTGGTAAAACTTGTCAATATGATCCATATTTGCATTTCTTACTGTAAATAAAGATACATTTTTAACGGCTTCGGTTTTAAATATTTTTTGAAGTTCATCATTAAACTCATCTATATTGCCGAATTTATCTTCCAGGCATAAAGCAAGGGAAATAGCAGAATTCTGCATAAGAGATACTTTGATCTTGTATTTGGAAAGGTATCCGAAAATAAGACTCATATGGTCTTCCGCAATGAAAGAAAAGTCTCTGGTTGATATTTTTAAAAGAACCTGATTCTCCTTTAATATATAAGACTCTTCATGCTGGTTTTTGTCTGATCCTCCCACTTTCGTTCCCGGCTTGGCAGGATCGACGAAAGATTTTACATAAAAAGGAATATTTTTCTGCTTTAAAGGCTGCAAAGTTTTCGGGTGTATGACACTTGCTCCGTAATAAGCCATTTCAATAGCCTCTTCATAAGAAATATTGGAAAGAAGAGAAACATCACTGAATTTTCTCGGGTCTCCTGTCATTACACCCGGAACATCCTTCCATATAGTCATCGCTTCAGCATTCAGGCAATACGCAAAAATTGCGGCAGAATAGTCAGAACCTTCTCTTCCCAAGGTTACCGTAAAATTATTATCATCAGAACCGATGAACCCCTGTGTTACGTAACAGATGTCCTTATTCAGAGTAGAAATAAATTCTTCTGTTTTTGCCCAGTCTACCATACCTTCCCTGTACGAACTGTCGGTTTTGATAAAGTCTCTGGCATCCAGCCATTGATTGGTAAACTGAATTTCGTTCAGGTATTCGCTTAAGATTTTAGTAGAGATCATTTCCCCACAGCTTACCACCTGATCATACACAAAACTGTAATTAGGGGATTTGTTTCTTCTTAAGAAAGAATCGATATCATCAAAAAATAAATTGATCTCAGCAAAAACTGCATGGTTTTCAGAAAACAGACCTTCCGCAATCTCGATGTGTTTTCGTTTTATCTTTTCAATCTCAGTTTGGTAGTTATCTTTCTTGAAATAAAGTTCCACAACCTTTTCCAACTCATTGGTCGTTTTGCCCATTGCTGATATCACCAGCAGACATTTGGCAAATCCCTGACTTTGCAAAACCATGGACACATTTTTGACACTTTCGGCATCTTTCACAGATGCACCACCAAACTTGAAAATTTTCATTAATTTGTTTAAAATAAAATTGTTAGATTAAAAATTACATGAGTTTTTTACGGACGTCAAAATTAGTCAATTACAACGAGATATGAAAGTGTCTACCGTTGGGAAGGAATTAAGATTTTATTAAAATTGAGACTTGATGAATATTATCAGAATTTCATTGATTTATTGTCATCAAATGGGGATTAATTATACCCGGATAAATTTAAGGCTGTATATGGGTCGGCTGTGTATTGTGTTGAAATACAGTAAGTAAGGTCTTTTCTAACAAAAGCTTTCTTTCTCCGATAAATTTTCCGAAATTTGGGGAAAACGTAAAAAGAAAAATATGTCAAATCAACCATTACAGACTTTAGGAGAATTTCTTATTGATAAACAGGACGACTTTCAGTATTCTACGGGTGAATTTTCCCGTCTGCTAAGCGCGATAAGATTGGCTTCAAAAGTGGTAAACAGAGAAGTAAATAAAGCCGGAATTGTAGATATAACAGGAGCTGCCGGAAATCAGAATATCCAGGGAGAAGAGCAGCAGAAACTTGATGTGATTGCCAATGAGATTTTTATTACGGCTTTGTCTCAGAGAGAGGTTGTTTGTGGTATTGCTTCTGAGGAAAATGATGATTTTATTGACATTAAATGCGGCGAAAATGGTCACCTGAGTAAATATGTTGTTCTGATTGATCCTCTTGACGGATCTTCCAATATTGATGTGAATGTTTCCGTAGGAACCATTTTTTCTATTTACAGAAGAGTGACAGAACCGGGAACTCCGGTTCAGTTAGAAGATTTTCTTCAAAAAGGAATCAACCAGATTGCTGCGGGATATGTAATTTACGGTTCTTCCACCATGATTGTTTATACAACAGGAAATGGGGTGAACGGTTTTACGCTGGATCCGTCTCTGGGAACCTATTATCTTTCTCATCCGAACATGACGTTTCCTACGAATGGAAAAATTTACTCTATCAACGAAGGAAATTATATCAAGTTTCCTCAGGGAGTAAAGAATTATCTTAAATACTGCCAGATGGAAGAAGGAGACCGCCCTTATACTTCAAGATATATCGGTTCTTTGGTGGCAGATTTCCACAGAAATATGCTGAAAGGAGGAATTTATATTTATCCGTCTTACTCCCAGGCTCCGAACGGAAAACTAAGACTACTTTATGAATGTAATCCTATGGCATTCCTTGCAGAACAGGCTGGAGGGAAAGCTACAGACGGATTCAGAAGAATCCTTGAAGTAGAACCTACGGAACTTCACCAGAGAATCCCGTTTTTCTGCGGAAGTATCCAAATGGTGGAAAAAGCTGAGGAATTTATGAGGATCGACAGTGTAAAATAATGACAGCAAAATATTTCAGATATTTATTAGAATTCAAACGCCCGAGCGGAACATCTCGCGGCGTTTTGCATGAAAAAGAAACCTTTATTTTCGAAGTTGAAGAAAACGGGAAAAAAGGAACAGGGGAATGTGCTTTATTCAGAGGGTTAAGTTTTGATGACAGGCCGGATTATGAAGAGAAGTTGCAGTGGCTTTGTGACAATATCAATCAGGATGATCAGTATCTGAAAGAACAACTCATGGAATTTCCTTCAATATGGTTTGGATATGAACAGGCAATTTTAAATCTGAAGCATGGGGATCATTTGTATTTTCCAAGTGAATTTACCGAAGGAAAAGCGTCTATTATGATCAACGGATTGATCTGGATGGGAGATATTCATTATATGGAAGAACAGATCAGGGAAAAGCTTCAATTAGGATTTCACTGTATCAAACTGAAAATTGGAGTTGACTGGAAATCTGAACACAGAATTCTTAAGGAATTAAGAGCAAAATTTTCAAAAGAGGAGCTGGAACTTCGCGTAGATGCCAATGGCGGATTCAGCAGGGAAGAGGCGGAGATTGTTTTGCGCCAGCTTGCAGACCTTCATATCCATTCTATCGAGCAGCCGATAAAAGCCGGGAACTGGAATGATATGGCCTCATTGTGTGCCGGAACTCCTACACCGATTGCCTTGGATGAAGAACTGATAGGGATAACTGATCCTTTAGAAAAGAAAAAACTTTTAGAAAGCATTATGCCACAGTATATTATTTTAAAGCCAGCTCTGGTGGGAGGCTTTTCTGGTTCAGATGAATGGATTTCTCTTGCAGAGGAGCAGAATATTGGCTGGTGGATCACCTCCGCTCTGGAAAGTAATATAGGGCTCAATGCTATTGCACAGTATACCTTCACAAAGAAAAATCCGATGCCGCAAGGTTTGGGCACCGGATCTCTATTTGTAAATAATTTTGAATCAAGTCTGGAACTCAGAAATGAGTTGTTATGGTTCAAAATATAGCCTTAATAGCTATGCAAATGAAGGAGGAGAATCTGCACAGGTTGGGCTACCCGCATGCTCAGCATCCCATGATCTGCAACATCTGAGTTTGGGATCCCAACTGTTGCATCCGATAGGAACTATTCCTCCTTTGATAATTTTCAAATCTGACTTGTTAAGTTTTCTCATGTGTTTCATAATAAAAGATTTTAATTTGTTTGGTAAGTAAATATCAACCTCTTTTTTTTATTTCACAAGAATTTAACTTTAATTAACTAAATTCACCCCGAAAGGATTTAATCCCGTAGCTGAATCCATATCTTACGCAATTTCGGAAAATTACAGGCATGAAAAAATACTTCTAAATTATAATAGAAGGCATTTTTCATGGGTCAAGTTAGGGGTAAAGTAATACTAGGCTCGGATAAACTTCTTGTTTATGGGTTAACATTCATTTTAGATCACGTCTTTTACGAAAATTGCTTCCTTAATATATCTCACTATATAAGAAAACTTGTTTTTAATTCTTTTCATGATAAAAGTGTATTTCTCGTTACAATGAAATTTACAATCTTTATGCCAACTTAGGCACAGATTTTAAAGTTTAACATATGATTAATTTCATAACTTTTTTTTAATTAATCATTAAGAAATAATTGTGAAAATATTTTCGTTATTTTTTAATCTTCCTGTGATTAAATTTCTATCAATTCCATATAAATTCTGAAAAATATCTTTTTGTACCACAGAACTGGAAAGATATCCCCAATGGTTTCCGACTTCATATTTAAAGCTCTTCAGAATATCGTCTTCTACAAAAGTACAGTCGATAACAGAAACAATATCTTTCAGCTTTTCAATATCACTTGGACCGTTCTTGCCTAATCTTGGGGTAAGGATATTCTTGGTAAATTGTGAAATCCCAAGGATCGTATCTTTCCGGTTCAGATAAATGGAAATGCGGTTGGCCAGCAAGGGAAGCTTGTTATATGAATCTTCAGAATCTTCAAAAACCTTATAGGACACATCGGCATTTAACAGCAGAACCTGATCGATAACACGCAGGATATTTTCTCTCTTAAGGCTGTACAGCATGCTTTGAAGAACTCTGTTTCCAAGAGAATGAGCCATGAGGTGGATTCTTTGATTGCAGGGAGCCAGATCCCGGTTTGAAAAAATGTCCTTTAAAAACTGGGTGTAAAAATAGAAAAGCCTCATCAGCGATGATCCTGAATTAATGCTTGAAGCCTTATCATCGAAATAAGTCAGTGGTACAAGGCTGCTTGAAGCGGGCCAGCTTACAAAAAGAATATGTTCTACAGGTGATTCCGGATGATCTATGTATAGTTTTTTAAGGTCAATAATTGCTTTGAGTTCATCATCAAAATCATAAGCATATCCATGAATGAAAATCAGGACATCACTTCTGTCTTTGGTAGAGGACATGTTTTTATACAACTCATAAAACATTCTTTGTGTCCCGCCAAGATTATTGGCTGTCAGCTTAGATTTTTTAATGCCTTTTTCGCTCTGTAAGACTTCCAGAACTTCCTCATAGCCTTGTTTTTCAGGCTCGGAAAATAGTTTGTAATCTAATATATTGCGGTTGGTATAGTCTTTTTTCTTTTTGGCAGCAGCTGTTGGTTCTTGGTAGGTGTCAAAATTACATTTGGCGATCCTGAAATTGGGAATAGAGTACTCATCATTGGAAAATGAATCTGCTTTTTCGCCCTTATGCCGGACGATCTTACGATTGCTTAAGATATAAACAGCCATAGTCGGTAATTTTTAGAAACGGTTTTTAGTTTTTATCTAAATTAATCAAAAATGTTTGAATTATCATCGGATTACCACTAAATTATCATTTCCGTAAGCCCCAAATTTTCCGTAACTTTGTGAAACTTTTTTTATAAAAGCTAATTTAAATGGAAGAAGAAAAAAAATCACTCAATTTTATTGAGCAAATTATTGAAGATGACTTGGCAAACGGACTGAAAAAAGACCAGATCCGTTTCCGTTTTCCCCCTGAACCCAATGGATATTTGCACATAGGCCACACAAAGGCTATTTGCATCAACTTTGGTCTGGGCGAAAAATACAACGCTCCCGTAAACCTTCGTTTCGACGATACAAACCCTGAAAAAGAAGAGCAGGAATTTGTAGATTCTATCAAGAAAGATGTTGAATGGCTTGGTTTTAAATGGGATAAAGAGCTGTATGCATCCGATTACTTCCAGCAGCTTTATGAATGGGCCGTACAGATGATCAAAGAAAGAAAAGCTTATGTGGATGAGCAGCCGTCTGAAGTGATTACTGAGCAGAGAAAAAATCCGGCAGAACCGGGAATAGAATCTCCTTACAGAAACCGTCCTGTTGAAGAATCTTTAGATTTATTCGAAAGGATGAAAAACGGTGAATTTGAAAGCGGCTCAATGTCTCTTCGTGCAAAGATCGACATGACTTCGCCCAATATGAACATGCGTGACCCTGTGATGTACAGAATTTTGAACAAACCTCACCACAGAACCGGAACTGCATGGAAAATATACCCTATGTACGACTGGGCGCATGGTGAATCCGATTATATTGAACAAATTTCGCATTCCCTGTGCTCTTTGGAGTTTGAAAACCATAGACCGCTTTACGATTGGTATCTGGATCAGGTATATGATGAAGACAAAGTAAGAAATAAGCAGAGAGAATTTGCAAGAATGAATGTTTCTTACATGATTACCTCCAAAAGAAAGCTTCAAAGACTTGTGGCTGAGAAAGTGGTGACAGGCTGGGATGATCCGAGAATGCCTACCATCTCGGGAATGAGAAGAAAAGGCTTCACACCGACTTCTATCAAAAACTTTATTGAAAAAGTAGGAGTTGCAAAGAGAGAAAACCTAATCGAGATTCAGTTACTGGATTTCTGTGTACGTGAAGATCTGAACAAGGTCGCAAAACGCGTAATGGCAGTGGTGGATCCGGTAAAACTGGTTATTGAAAACTATCCTGAAGGTAAGGAAGAATGGCTTGAAACTGAAAACAATCCTGAACAGGAAAATGCAGGAACAAGAGAAATTCCTTTCTCAAGAGAATTATATATCGAAAGAGAAGACTTTAAAGAAGAAGCAAACAATAAATTCTTCAGACTGAAATTAGGCGGAGAAGTTCGTTTAAAATCAGCTTACATCATCAAAGCAGAAAGGGTAGAGAAGGATGAGAACGGCGAGATCACTACGATCTATGCTACATACGATGAAAAAAGCAAGTCCGGAAGCGGAACGGAAGAAAGCTTAAGAAAGGTAAAAGGTACGCTTCACTGGGTATCTGCCACTCATGCGATCCCGGTAGATGTAAGAATCTATGATAAACTCTTTACCGTTGAGCAGCCTGATGCTGAAAAAGATGTGGATTTCCTGAATTTCATCAATCCGGAATCAGTAACTGTTATTAAAGGATTTGCAGAACCAGGTCTGAAAGATGTGGCGGTAGGAGAACCGCTTCAGTTCCAGAGAATAGGGTATTTTACCAAAGATCAGGATTCTACGGCTGATCACTTGGTATTTAACCGTACCGTAACATTGAAGGACTCTTTTAAACCAGAATAATCTTAAATGATCTGATATATAAAAGGCAGGACTTCTCAACGTCCTGCCTTTTTTGTTTTAATAAATATAAATATGAATTCCTTGTAATGGGTATATTTTTCTTTCTATCCATAATATCGATAAAAAGAAGAGCTTTAGGAAGAGCCATACAGGCTGTTTTTCCTAATTTTATGCCTTACTTGGTTTTCTTCAAAAAATAGTATTGTGAAATTAATTAGCGTATATACGAGTTCTTTCAAAGGACTTTCGGAAGAGAGCTGGATGCTGGCTTTGGTTATGCTTATCAACCGTGCAGGTTCTATGGTACTTCCGTTTTTAGGAGTGTACATGACGGGCTATCTTCATTTCAGTATAGAAAATTCAGGAATTATCCTTAGCTTTTTCGGGATAGGTTCCGTATTGGGTTCCTGGCTGGGAGGGCTGATTACTGATAAAATTGGGGAATACCGAGTACAGAGTCTCAGTTTACTTCTCAGTGTACCTTTATTTTGCTTAATCCCGCTTTTCAAAACAGAAGCAGGGCTGGCAGCTATTATTTTAATCCAGAGTATCGTCAGTGAGACTTTCCGTCCTGCCAATTCAGTAGCCATTACTAAATATGCTAAGCCTGAAAACATTACGCGGGCTTTTTCCCTCAACAGGATGGCTGTCAACCTTGGTTTTTCAATCGGTCCTGCTTTGGGAGGGATATTGTCTGCCATTTCCTATGAATTTTTATTCTTCACCAATGCACTGGCGGCACTGTTAGCTGGATTAATGTACATCAGATTCTTTGGAAAACGGAATAAGCAGGCTTTATTGAAGCCGAAAAAAGTAAAAGAAGCCGTTGCTGTTAAAAAAGAGAATTCTCCTTACCGCGATGGGAAATTCCTCCTCTACAGCTTTTTCTGTATGCTTTTTTCGATCTGTTTCTTCCAGCTGTTCAGTACACTGACTATCTTTTATAAGGACACGGCCCATTTAAGTCAGCAAAGTATAGGATATATCCTGGGGTACAGCGGATTTCTGATCGTACTGCTGGAAATGGGCTTTGTACAGGTTGCTGAAAAATATTTCACCCTTGCCTTTACCTTGTTTATAGGAACTGTATTGTGCGGAATATCTTATGCGATGCTGGCTTTTGATTATTCTGTCCTGACCCTTGTTGTTTCCATGACCCTTTTATGTATCGGGGAGATCTGGACCCTTCCGTTTATATCTACAATAACTGCTTTACGCTCAGGTGAAAATAATAAGGGAGCTTATATGGGACTGAACGGGATATCGGTTGCCCTGGCTTTTATCATTACTCCATATGTCGGGACAATGACTGCAGACCGTTTCGGGTTCAATATGCTCTGGATAGGAACCGGGCTGGTAGCTGTAGCTATTGCTGCCGGGTTTTATTTTGTGATTCCGTGGATGCTTAAGAAAAGAGAGATTAAAAGCTAAAATTCGTAGGTTTTTACACTGTACATAAAAATTACAGTAAAACTTTGCTAGCTTTGTGCTGATGACGAGATTATCAGCATTCTTTTTCATGCTCACTGTACCGTTTTTCTTTTCACAGAAAAAGGATACTGCTGTTCTTATATCTGAGGTGAAAATTGATGCCTATAAGAAGCCAGCTCCCTTTATGGCATCTACAAAATCCGTGACCGTTGTTTCTGAAAACCTTCTAGGGCTGAATCCTCCTGAAAGACTCCTTGAAGCTGTCAATCAGATTGCGGGAGCCAGAATGGAAGAGCGTTCTCCGGCCAGCTACAGGATATCAATAAGGGGAAGTACCCTGAGATCACCTTTTGGGGTTCGGAATATCAAAGTTTATCTGGATGATTTCATTTTGTCGGATGCTTCAGGGAATACTTATTTTAATGTGATTTCCCCGAAACTTATCGACAGGATGGAAGTTTATAAAGGTCCGGAGAGTGGAGATTACGGAGCTGTAACAGGTGGAACGTTGCTTTTACAAACCAGAAGGTCTGATCATTTATCTGCCGGAATTTCAATAGGAAGTTACGGAACTTTTGAACAGAATTTTGATATTGCCCGTCAGGAAGGCAAACATTTCTTTGAGCTTTTTCAGAATTATTATCAGACAGATTCTTACCGTGAGCAATCTGCTGTAAAGAGACAGCAGATTTATCTTAAAGATCATTTTAAATACGCTCCCAGAGCTTCACTCAATGCGATATTACTGCTTTCTGATCTGGATTATGAAACTCCGGGCGGATTAACCCTGAAACAAATGGAATCTGACAGAAAACAGGCGAGACCTGCTGCCGGCGCATTTCCGGGAGCAAAGGAACAGCATGCGGGAATCCGTAATAAAATGATATTAGCAGGAATTTCGCATGAAACTGCTATTAACTCCTATTTTTCACACTTTCTTTTAGTACAGGGCTCTTATGTAGATTTTAAAAATCCTTTCATCACGAATTTTGAAAACAGGTTTGAAAGAAATTTTGCTCTGAGGACTCATTTAAATTTTGAAAAAAACTGGAAACATATATCCCTTGCCTGGAGATTGGGATTTGAGGGAGGAAGTCAGAATATTCTGGTTAAAAATTACAATAACAATAAAGGAATGCAGGGTAATCCTCAGAATTTTGATCAGCTAAAAAACAACTCAGGCTTTTATATCCTGTCACAAAAACTGAATTTTAATGACAAGCTTTTTACCGATATTTCGGTGAGCTTAAATTCCAACTCTTACGAATGGGAGAGAATGTATCCGGTTTCAGAAGAAGGAAGGGTCAAATTCAAAAAACAGTGGCTTCCGAACATTGGAATTACTTATCTGCTGGGAAAAGGCTTTTCGGCAAGAGGAAAAGTAGGAAAAGGCAATTCCGCTCCTACGAGTGAAGAGCTCCGGTCTTCCAACCAGGAGTTTAATGCTGATCTTGTTCCTGAATATGGCTGGAATAAAGAAATTGGAATAAGAAAGCAGTTTGGAAATGCTGTTTTTGTTGAAGGAAGCTATTTTGATTTCAGGATGAAAGATGCCATCGTACGGAGACAAAATGAAAGCGGACAGGAATATTTTGCCAATCAGGGAAATATTGCCCAAAAAGGTGTGGAAATTCTTTTGGAGTCTAAAAGCTTTAATCTTAAAAATGACTTATTCAGCAGTTTTAAGTTCCGGTTTTCCGGAAGTTTCTATGATTTTAAATTCAAAAATTACAAACAGCTGGATAATGATTTTTCAGAAAATGAAGTGACAGGAGTTCCGAAAACATCGGTAAGCAGTTTATTTAATTTTGTTTTTTTTAAAAAGCTTAGCATAGACTATTCTCATTACTACTCCTCAAAAATACCTTTGAATGATGCCAATTCTCTATGGTCGGAATCAAGCCTGGTAGGAAATATTCGGTTGGGTTTTCCGATACAGATTGACCGTGCCCAACTAAATGTGCACCTTCAGGTTCAGAACCTTTACAATACAGAGTACATTGCCGGTTTTGATATCAATGCTTTTGGAAACCGGTTTTACAATCCGGCTGCAAAAAGAAACTTTATGTTCGGGGCAAACGTAGAATTTTAGCAGATTCAGGTTAATCCTCAGAAACGAATATTATCTGGAAAGTATATTTCCTACGATCATCTGTGCATGAACGCGTGAGTTTTCTATAAACCAAAGGTGGGTGTCTTTTCCTCCGCAGACCACGCCGGCCAGATATAACCCCGGGACATTGGTTTCCATGGTTTCAGGATGATACAGCGGATTCAGACAGTCGCCCTGCAGTTCTATTCCTGAATTTCTTAAAAATTCGAAATCGGGAAGATAACCTGTCAGTGCCAGAACAAAATCATTCTCAATTTCCCTGACTTCACCGTTTCCATCTTTGAAAACAACTGTATTTTCAGTAATTTCCAGCATTTCTGAATTAAAATAAGCTTTAATGCTTCCTTCTGCAATCCTGTTTTCGATATCCGGTTTTACCCAGTATTTCACATTTTCTGAGATTCCGGAGTGTCGGATGATCATCGTTACATCCGCACCCTTTCGGTAGGTTTCCAGAGCGGCATCCACTGCAGAGTTGCTTGACCCCACCACCACCACTTTCTGCTTTGCATAAGGGTATGGTTCTGTATAATAATGTTTTACCTTCGGATGGTTTTCTCCTGTAATATTCATCAGGTTCGGAATATCATAGAATCCTGTAGAGATAATTACATTTTTTGCTTTATACACTGCTTTTGAGGTTTCAATGTCAAAGATGTTCCCGGTTTTGGAAACTTTCAGAACCTTTTCATACAGATTGATATTCAGCTCTTTTTGTCGGGTAATTCCCTGATAATATTCAAGTGCTTCCTGCCGTCCGGGTTTGGGAGCCGTTGAAATGAAAGGGATACCATCTATTTCCAGTTTTTCTGCCGATGAGAAAAAACGCATGTATAAAGGATAATGATATAGGGAATTGACGATAGTTCCTTTTTCTATGATCAGGTAAGTCAGGTTATTTTTCTGAGCTTCGAGAGCACAGTTGAGACCAATAGGTCCGCCTCCGATGATGAGGATGTCTAAAATTTCCATAAGACAAATGTACTGAAAACGGTAATATGAGTTGAAAAATAAGCAACAGAACTTATCTATTAAAAGTATGGTATTGGCATTGGTTTTGGTGTTTTTTACTGTTAAAAAATTGAAAAATGAGAAAACTGATTATTCCTATTTTAGCATTGACTCTGGTAACGGCCTGTAAAAAAAATCCTGAGAAACCGGTTCCGAATGTGATCGATTCTATGGCACAGGCTAAAGAAAAGAATGTTGAGGAAGCAGCTCAAAAGAAAAAAACGGATGAGGTAGCGGTAAAGACAGCCAACGACCAAATCCTGCAGGCTTTGAAAAGTAAAGATTATAAAACTTTTACATCCTATATTCATCCGGAAAAAGGAATTACTTTCTCGATGTATGGCTTTGTGGATCCGAAAGAGGATCATCATTTCACGAAAGAAGATTTTGAGAAGTACCAGCCTACAAAAACCGTATTCAGCTGGGGAGCGCAAGACGGTTCGGGAGATCCTTACAAGTCAACCATCAATGATTACCTGTCCAAATGGGTATTTTCGAAAGATTTTACAACGTCCCATTATTCATTAAATACATTTCAGGGTAAAGGAAATTCACTGAATAACCTGAAGGAAATTTATCCGGGCAAAGATTTCACTGAAAATTTTATAAAAGGCACCGAAGAAAATGGAAAAATGGATTGGAAAACGTTGCGTTTTGTATTTGAGGAATTCCAGGGAAAACAATATCTGGTGGCAGTTGTGAATGATCAGTGGACGATTTAAAATATCTGATTAATATATTTAAAGAAAATGCTTCGACTCCGCTCAGCATGACATCGCTAATACTGTAACCGCGAAGGTTATGAATTGTCATGCTGAGCGGAGTCGAAGCATCTATTTTATCGTCTATTGATTTTTCGGGTTTTGCTTAATTATAAAATCCCGGCAAGCTTTTCAGTTAAATTTTTTCTTGAGAACTGCTCAATATTCTGTGTGTTTTCGAGAAGGCTGCCTTGTTTCCACAGTTCAAATTTACTAAGGATAAATTCTTTAATTGTCTGAGAGTCTTTGTAACTGAAATGCTTTCCTGCCCCTGTTTCCGAAAGTATTCTCGAAACATCAGCTTCATCCGGTCCAAAAGAAATAATCTGCTTTCCGGTGGCAAGGTATTCAAATATTTTTCCGGGAATAATGCCTTTAGAAGATTCATTCGGAAAATTGGTAATCAGTAATAGATTGGAATTGGCCATTTCTTCCACTGCTTTATTATGGGGAATATAGCCTAGATTCAGGAGGTGATCTTTCAGGTTTGAATTTTCTATAAACTGAAGAATTTTATCATCAACTCTTCCCACAAATTTTAAAGTAAAGCTATTGGCGAAATCCTTATCTTCCTTAATAAGTTCATCTAAAACTTTCCAAAGATTTTCTGGATTTCTTAGCTGCTCAAGGACACCGATGTAGCTTAAAGTAAACGTTTCGTTTTTTTGTCCTTTTACTATTTCACTTTTTTGCTTTTTGGCCTCCTCATCAAATCCGTTCGTAATACAAACTGCGTTGGCTCCTACTTTCCTGAAATTTTCCGCATCCGTATAACTGGTAGCCAGTGTGATATCAGCATTTTTAAAAACAGCACTTTCAAGCTGACGGTGTTTTTTGTCCGAACTTTTAGTGAGCTTTAAATGTTTATAATAGGAAATTTCAGTCCATGGATCACGGAAATCAGCAATCCATTTCAGGTTTGGAAACTTCTCTTTCAGTCCAAGCCCTATCATATGAAGAGAGTGGGGAGGCCCGGAAGTTACCACCACGTCTATTTTATTTTCTTTTAGATACTGTTCTAAAAATTTAACGGAAGGTTTTACCCAGAATACCCTTGCGTCCGGAATAAAGAAATTCCCCCGCACCCAGATGGAAAGCTTGGATTTCCAGCTTTGGTTCTGGCCTACATCAAACTGTCCGGCTTTGAATTTTTTATTGCTTTTATTGAGCTTTTCCGCCAGCTGGTAAGGCTCCCAGATTTTGGTCTTTACGATCTCTATATTTTGGGGAACGTCCTTCAGAAGGCTTTCATCGAGTAAGGGATAGCTTGGATTTTCCGGGGTGTAGATCACAGGATTCCAGCCGAATTCCGGCAGATATTTGGCAAACTTCAGCCATCTCTGAACACCAGGACCTCCCGCAGGAGGCCAGTAATAGGTGATAATCAGTATTTTTTTTTGTTCCATTAACATTGAACAATAAACTTTAAATGTTAAGCTGTTTTCTCAACAGGCTGATCTTTTTTCTTATTTTTATTCATCCAGAAGATCCCGAAGGCAGCCAGTGCAATAAATAATCCGAAGCATAACAGCGACAGCCATTTCCCTTTTTCAATCACTTCAGGCTCGAAAACCATTCTGATGTTGTGGTTTCCTGCAGGAACGTGTACGGCACGGAGCAGATAATCCGCTTTGATGTAAGGAACTTCTTTTTCGTCTACAAACATTTTCCAGCCGTGAGGATAGTAGATTTCGGAAAATACAGCTAACTGTGGTGTTTTCGACTGGGATTTGAATTCCAGTTCGTTCGGTTGGTATTTCGTCAGGTTGATAAATGCTGTAGAATCTGCCTGTACAGGTTTACTGTTGAAATATGATTTATCTGATGCGGCGATAACAGCTGTTTTCTTACTGTCGATCACACCGATAGATTTTATTTCTTCGTCTGGTGTATTTACGAATTTCAGGTCACTTACAAACCATGCATTTCCGTTGGCTTTAGGATTCGGCATGGCCTGAGGCTGTTCCGGTCCGCCCATTACCCAGTATTTTGCGTTAAGGAGATTGAGGACGTTCGGTACTTTTACAGAATCCATGATCTGGAAATACTCATTGATCACGTCATCATATCTTCTCAGTTTTACGGCATGGTAACCTCCGATTGAAGATTTGAAATAAGACGTATTGGTTTCGCTGAATGTTCCTAAAATATTATTGAAAATCCTGTAGTGGGTTTTGTCTCTTTCAGCTATAGTTTCAAGGGTTTTATTCACGTTGACATTGGCTAAAATAGATTCTAAATTCGGGTTTCCCTGAACCTTCTCAGCCAGGAGATCTGAACTTTCTGTCTGGAACGGGTTTTCAGCAAAGACTTTGTCTACGTAGTTGGAATCATTCAGGTAACGCTTGTTTACCGTCCAGAGATCAAATAAACTAACCGCTCCAATAATGATGAGAGCAATATTCTGGCTCAGCTTCTTTTTCATGGTCATAAAAAGAACAGCTGCCGTTATAGCGACATAAATCAGAGCTTTGATAGCATCAATTCTGAATAGCTTGAATCTTTCGCCAGTAAGGTAATCCAAAAGGAAAGGCGGGAAATAGGTTTTTTCACTCTCCGTATAAAATCCGAGCAGTGATTTCCCGAAAATCAGGAGAATCAATAAAAGTCCTAAAGTTCCTCCGCTTACATACAGAAGGATTTTCTTTTTGTATTCCTCCGTCAGTTTTTCATCTGTAAAGAACCTGTAAATCCCAATGATGGCAATTAACGGTAACAATAGTTCCACCACGACTAAGATGGAAGAAGGTGCCCTGAATTTGCTGTAAAAAGGAACGTAGTCGATAAAGAAGTCAGACAGCGGCATAAAGTTGCTTCCCCATGCGAGCAAAACGGTTAAAACAGATGCTCCAAGAATCCAGTAACGGTATTTTTTCCAGGCAAAAAAGAAACCTAATAAAGCAAGGAAACATACGACAGCTCCCTGATAGGCAGGACCTGAAGTTCCGGGCTGGTCTCCCCAATAAGTTACCCCATTGAATCCTTTTGAAATCCGGTCCATTTCAGCCTGTGATCCTACATTCTCCTGGATAAGTTCCTGAACCCTGTTCATCATTTCTTTAGCTTCCGGTTCCTGACTTCCGCCGCCCATCAGCCTTGGAATGAAAAGATTCAGTGTTTCCAGTTTTCCGTAGCTCCACATCAGGATGCTGGTTTTATCCAATCCTGATTGTCCTGAGGTATGGCTGTCGTTCGTTAAAATCTGCTTTCCACGTACGGTTTCTTTGATATATTCGGAATTAGCCATAATCCTTTGGGAGTTCATCCCGACACCAATTGCACATGAAGCTGCAATGATGGCGGATGAAATAAGGAAATGCTTCATCGGAGTTTTTTTCTGGATCGCTCTGATTAATTCAGAGAGGAATAAAAATCCTAACGCCAGAAACAGGTAATAGGTCATCTGCGGGTGGTTAGCCGCAATCTGGAGCCCCATAAACAGGGTCGTGGTAATAAATCCCCAGATGTAGTTTTTCCTGATATAAACCAACAGGATTCCGGCAAGCAACGGGGCAAAATACTCAATGGTATTTACTTTACCGTTGTGTCCGGCCGCAATGATAATATAAAAATAGGTGGATAATCCGAAGAAAGTGGCGCCCAGAAGAGCGTACTTCCAGTTTCTCACGGCTACCATTCCAAGGAAGAAGAATCCTGCAAAAAGAAGAAAAAGATAATTAACCGGTCTTGGCAGGAAGTTCAGGTTACTGTCTATCTTTTTAATGATATCGCCTTTGAACTGGCTTCCCATCTGATAGGTGGGCATTCCGCCAAACATGGAATCACTCCAGTAGGTTTCGTTTCCGGTATCGGCTCTGTAGTCAAGAAGTTCTTTTGCGCCTCCTCTGTACTGTACGATATCATGCTGAAAAAGCTGTTTCCCTGAAAAAACAGGGGTGGAGTATAAAAATGCTAAAACTATAAATACAACTAATGAAATTGCAATATAAATTAAGTTTTTATTTTTAGCCATGTGGGTTATTATCTTTTATTTCTTGGAATTTTACCTATTGTCCTTTTTCTTTTATCTCTTCATAGTCAACTGTTTCTGCGTCCCAGTTGAGGTTCTGTTTATTCTTATTCGAGTTGTGGATGTCCTGCTGGCTGTTATTATTTTTATGGTTATCGAATCTATAGCTATAAAAGGTTTTAAAGAAAAGCCTTTTCAGGATATTCCATACAAAGAAAATAATAATGGCCGAGAGTACTAACTCAAGAATGTACTTCATAATTTTTAATTTAAATTCAAAGTTGCCAGTTATGGTTGTCAGTTAATAGTTGATGTTTCATTCAAAAAACCTCCAACTCTCAAACCCTCCAACCCTTAACTCCCCAACTCTTTTAATTCAATTATTTTGAAGAAGGATTTACCATTACAGAAGATTTGGATGTACTTTTCATAGACTGTGACTGTTTTCCGTCTGAAATAGTCTCGATCTGTGTTGTTTTTACATCAATATTCTGGTTGGCAATCCATCCTGTACTTTGGTCAAACTTAATGGTTCCGTTCTGGGCAAGCTCGCTGCTAAGGCTGTGGGTAATCGGTCCCTGCGTTTTCTTTTCCGTTTTCTTAGGAATTCCTCCGGTTACAGAGATTTCCGCAGTACCGTTTCCTACGCTTTTCAAAACATAATTTGAATTTACCTTAATGCTTCCGCTTGGGTCGGCATTTTCAGAAGTACTCCATTTTTCACCGATTTTCACTCCTTTTTTAGGAATAATCGTTAAATTTTTATTCAGCTGGTCTTTCAGTACCTTTTCATTGAAAGTTTCTTTAAGACTTGCCACAACGCTTGCTTTCTGGTTGGCATCTTTGATCAGCGTTCCTACAGCAGTATTCACTTTATTATACACAGCATCAAAACCTGTAATGGAGATCACATTTCCTTTGGTATCCATTTTCATGTTAAGCTTGTTTCCTGTAAGTGCTTTATTGATGTTCCAGATCATTTTCAAGTCATCTTCCTTTGGAATAGGCAGTTTGGTATCAACAATTACTGTTTTCCCCTGGGCACTTTGTGAATTTCTTTTACCTACAAGATTAAGTGTCATGTCATACACATTCCCTTTGATATCATTCACTACAAAATTCATTTCATCTGTAGATTCGCTGGTAGCGGTAATGGTTTTTCCCTGAGGATCTTCCATTGTTTTTACATCTCTCTGGTAAGTGGTAAGAGGGTAGGTCTTACCTTTTTCCAGTTTGAATGTCTGAGTGAAAACTCCCGCAGAATCTTTAATCGCAGGATTTTCCGCCACTTTAGCCACAGAATCGGCAGGAACTTCTACAGTAACTGTTTTTCCTGTTTTAGGATCTACTTTAGTGATGGTTGCCGTTTCTTTTTTACAAGATATAAGGGCTATAGATGAGATAAGCATTGCTGCTGCTACGTTTTTCATTCGATTTTTTTTAAATTAAATTTTACTGATTCTGTTCTTTGCATCAATAACGATACCATAAAAACATCATCATAATACTCTGTTCTGGCTGATTAAAGATTTGGAGCCGCTACCATTTTCTGTCTTACTGCCTCATAGAGGATAGCTCCACAGGCTACAGAAACGTTGAGTGATTGTGTTTTCCCCTCAATAGGAAGTTTTATTTTTTCATCCGAATGATGCATTACTTCCTTAGAAATTCCGGTTTCCTCATTTCCCATTACAATAGCGCAAGGTTCTGTGAAATTCACCTCATAGATCAGTTTTTGAGCTTTTTCAGTAGCTGCAAATACTGAAATACCGCTCTGCTGAAGGAAATCTACTGCATGGGCTAAATTCGGTTCCTTACAGATTTTAATATTGTATAACGCTCCGGCAGATGTTTTGATCGCATCTGAATTGATCGGCGCCGCCCCTTTTTCAGGAAGAATAATAGCGTCTACACCGACACATTCTGCTGTTCTGCAGATCGCTCCAAAGTTTCTCACGTCTGTAAGCCTGTCGAGGATCAATAGGAAAGGAGTTTTCCCCTCTTCAAATAATTGAGGAACAACATCTTCCACTCTGTGAAACGGAACATCAGAAATAAAGGCAACCACCCCCTGATGGTTTTTTCTTGTAAAACGGTTCAGTTTTTCAATGGGAACATAATTGGGACGGATTTTATTTTTAGCTAAAATTGTTTTCAGCTCAGCATAAATAGGACCTTGCAGTGCATTCTGCACAAAGATCTTGTCAATCGTTTTTCCTGCTTCTATAGCTTCAATTACGGGACGCAGCCCGAAAATAAAATCGTCTTTCATTGAAATGTATTATAAATTATATGGTGAATAGTCAATAGTAAATTTTACTTTGTAAGTCAATTTTACAGCTGTATAATTCACATCTGACTATTGACTCGTGAGCGAAATTACTTATCTTCCCTTCTCTCCGAGTATTGCTCTTTTCTGTGCCATGATGTAGCCGTAATGAAGGCTTTCATGCATATTATTGAAGATAATGGCATCCTGGATGCTTTTCAGATCCATCCCGAAACTTGTGGTGTAAGGCGTGTAGTCTGAAAAGAAATCGCTGTCATAATCTTTCATCAAAATCTTTGAAGTTTCGGTAAGTAAAAACTCAAGGTCTTCCACTTCGGATTTTTGTACATTCAAGTTAGGCAGGGTTCCTTTTTTGTAGGTTTCGATCCAATATTTATCAATTCTGAAAGGATTTCCGCTCAGATAATAATGCAAAAGCTGCTGGGTAGCAACCGTATGGGCAATATTCCAGTATATATTGTTGTTGAAACCGTCAGGAATCAGCAGAAGATCTTCGTGGGAAGTGTTCTGCAGAATACTTAAAAGGTTCTTTCTCACTTGTCTGTGTGCTTGAAAATGATAATTCATTTTGCAAAAATTTTAATCACCAAAAATAGTTTAATAAACTGGAAGTGACAATTTTTTGAAGAAAGGATTGAATTAAATGTTCTTAAACCATGAAAAAAAATGTTAATGATGACAGATTTTTTATAAATCATAAAAAAAACTCCCCTGAAAATATCAAGGGAATTCTTTATTGTTTTCCAGATTCATATGATCTGAATATTGCTTTGAATAATTGTATTGAGTATGTATTTTTAATAAATATCAATTGGCCACCAATTATTTCAGTAGTAAATACGATAAACCCTGTAGGATCAAATTCCCCTCCTCCAGAGGGGTGGCAAAAATTCAAGGGATTTTTGACGGGGTGGTGACAGATTTAAAATCGAAATCGGAGCTCCTTTATTAGGAAATCAGTACCACAAATTCCTGCCTGTTATTTGGATACATTATTAATAGAGGAATATTTAACAAACTTTAACTCTAATATGGCATTCATTATGTTGATTAATGCCAGTATTTATCAGAAATTTACCACCTATTTTAATTAAAGCTATGTCAGATACATATCAAGCTGAAGATATCCGCCAGTTGACGGAAAAAGTAAAAGAAAAGAATTACTTATTTTCCCTTCTCAGACAGGAAATCAATAAAGTGATTATTGGCCAGGAATATATGATAGACCGCCTTCTGGTAGGTCTTCTAGGGAATGGGCACGTCCTTTTGGAAGGAGTGCCGGGACTGGCAAAAACTTTAGCGATCAAAACCCTGGCAGAAGCTGTTCACGGTGAATTCTCCAGGATACAGTTCACGCCCGATCTGCTGCCGGCAGATGTAGTGGGAACAATGATCTTTAATATCAAAGACAATGATTTTTCAATAAAAAAAGGTCCTGTCTTTGCCAACTTTGTGCTGGCAGATGAGATCAACCGTGCGCCGGCAAAAGTACAGTCAGCACTGCTGGAAGTAATGCAGGAAAAGCAGGTAACCATTGGTGATGAAACCATGAAGCTTCCCAAACCGTTTTTGGTACTGGCTACCCAAAACCCGATCGATCAGGAAGGAACTTATTTGTTACCGGAAGCACAGAGCGACCGTTTCATGCTGAAATGTAAGATAGACTATCCTAATTTTGAAGACGAAAGAACGGTAATGAGAATGGTTTCGACTTCTCATCAGCCTGTCATCAAGCCGGTGATATCCCTGCAGGACATTGTAGACGCTAAGGAACTGATCAACCAGATTTATCTGGACGAAAAGATTGAAAAATATATTCTGGATATGGTTTTTGCAACCCGTTATCCTGAGAATTACGGACTTTCTGAGCTTAAAAATTATATCGGTTTCGGAGCTTCTCCAAGAGCATCCATTAACCTTGCCATTGCCTCGAGGACCTATGCATTCCTGAAAGGGAGGGCTTTTGTTATTCCTGAAGATGTAAAAGCATTGGCTCAGGATGTGTTAAGACACAGAATTGGTCTTACCTTCGAAGCTGAAGCAGAAGAAATTTCATCAGAAGAAATTATCAACAGGATTCTGGCAAAAATACAGGCACCATAAAATGAGTGAAGTTATTATCCGAAAAGCTGTTCAGGAAGACTGCACTTCGATGCTGGAGCTCATCCGTGAACTTGCGGAATATGAAAAGGCCCTTCATGAGGTGACTATAACCCTGGATCAATTTACAGAGGATGGCTTCGGAAAATCTCCGGTTTGGGGGGCTTTTGTAGCTGAAGTTAATAACGAAATTGTTGGGATTTCTTTATATTATGACCGGTTTTCGACTTGGAAAGGAAGAAGGCTGTATCTTGAAGATCTTGTAGTGACCGAAAAAATGAGGGGAAAACAGATAGGAAAACTTCTGTTTGATGCCACTTTAGAATATGGAAAAGCAAACCAGTACAGCGGAATGGTTTTCCAGGTATTGAACTGGAACGAGCCCGCCATTAATTTTTATAAGAAATACAGCCCGAAATTCGATAATGAATGGCTGAATGTTTCGATTGAACTGAAAGATTAGAAGTTAGAAGCTAGAGGATGGAAACTAGAGGAGTAGAGCGGTACCCCGAAACCCGCACTCGAATCTCGTAACCCGAACCCGCAACACATTATGGAAATAAAAGATATTGTAAAAAAAGTAAAGCAGATAGAAATCCGTACCAGAAAGAAGACGGAAGCTTCACTTATGGGACAGTATCACAGTGCTTTTAAAGGGCAGGGGATGACGTTCTCCGAAGTCCGCCCATACCAGTTCGGAGATGAAATCCGCAGAATCGACTGGAACAAGACAGCCCGTTTCCGCGAACCGTTCGTAAAGGTAATGGAAGAGGAAAGGGAGCTGACGATGATGCTCCTGGTAGATATTTCTGCTTCAATGGATTATGGTACAAAAGGTCAGCTGAAAAGGGAATATGTTGCAGAAATTGCTGCCAGTCTTGGATTTTCCGCAGCCGGAAATAATGATAAAGTAGGCCTGATCCTGTTTGCCGATAAAGTATATAAAGTAATTCCGCCCCAGAAAGGCAGAAAACATATTCTTTCCATCATCAGTAATATTCTGACAGCAGATTATGTCCCGGCTGTATCAAAGATCGATAAGGCAATGGAATATATGATGGGGATATTCAAAAGAAAATCTCTGGTGTTCCTGTTCTCGGATTTTGAAGATGAATATGACTCTAAAATGCTGCGTGTAGCTTCAAAAAAGCACCAGCTTTTAGGAATGAGGATTTATGACGAGAAAGATAATGAGATCCCCGATGTAGGCTATGCCCTCTTGTATGATGCTGAAACAGGAAAAGAAGTCTGGGCCAATACTTCCAGTGCAAGATGGAGGTACACATTTGCCGAAGCTCAAAAACAGAAAGTCCGGGCTCTGGAAGAAGACTTTGCTACCAGTTCGGCCAGTTTTATGAATATCAACACAGGTGCTGATTATTCAAAGCTGCTGTATAATTATTTCCAGAAGAAGTAAATTTAAAATAAATGAAGGCTCCGGCCGCAATTACAATCAGTTGAAATTGAAAAAAATACTTTTAATACTTTCTTTTTTAATCTGTGGGAACGCTTTTTCACAGATACTGTCTTCCAATTTGGAGAAGAAGACCCTTGCTTTAGGCGAAGTCAATCGTTTAGTCATTAAAATAGACAATGTTCACGAACTGCAAGTGATTTCAGCCTCCAAAAACGAACTGCTTCCCTTCCATTTTGAAGAAATTAAAGATAGCATTGGACAAAACCAGAATTCTTACGAAAGAAAAATTGAATTTTCAGTATATGAAGAGGGAAAATTTACCATTCCCGAGTTGGAATTCAATGTTGGAGGTAAGATCTTAAAAACCATTCCTTATGAAATAGATGTTGTGAATACTGCCCAAAAAGGTGATCAGATCAATGACATCATGAACAATAAGGATGTAAAGCTTGAAACAAAAGACTACTGGGAGCTCTACAAATTTTATATTCTTGCAGCTTTAGCGGTTATTGCCTTGATTATAGCAATCATTATGTTTGTCAAATGGGGTCGAAAATCAAAAAGCTCACCTGCTGTTGCCACTAATCAGACTTTAAAGGAACTGGATTCCCTGAAAAAGAAAAAATACATAGAAGGTGGTGATTTCCGTTCTTTCTATGTTGAATTAATAGACATATCAAGAAAATTTATTGCCAGACAGTATCACCTGCCAGCGGATGTTCTTCTTACCGATGATCTTATCGACGTTCTGAAAAAGAACAATACCATTTCCCAGGAAAATGAAAGAGTAGTGGAAGATGTCTTTTTAAGAGGAGATCTGGTAAAATTTGCCAAAACCTTCCCTGATCAGACCACGATGGAGAAAGATTTTGCTGATATCCGCGATTTTGTGAAGAGATCATCAAAAGATTTAGAATTTGAAAACTTAAGAAAGGATGTTTGATTTTGAATTTTACAGTCCGTGGTTCCTGCTGCTTTTCCTGCTGTTTATTCCCCTTTTCATAAAAGATGCAGGAGGGAAGCGGAAGAAAGGAATCAAAGTTCCTACGGTCCGGAATATGGATGACAGTGGAGGAATCCGTGCTGTGCTTGCTCTGCTTAAGATTTCAAAATATATTATTCTCTCCGCGCTGATTATTGCAATGGCCAGACCGAGAACATTTACAGTTTCCCAGGACAGGGACGATACCAAAGGAGTCGATATTATGCTTTCTATAGACGTTTCCCTGAGTATGCTTGCCAAAGATCTCAATCCGGACCGTATTACAGCATTAAAAGATATTGCTGTGAAATTTGTGGAAAAACGCCCGAACGACAGGATAGGAGTGGTAGCCTACGCAGCAGAGGCATTTACGAAAGTCCCGGTGACTTCGGATCATCAGGTCGTTATAGATGAAATTAAAAATCTTAATTCGGTAGGTCTTGAGCCGGGAACAGCTATTGGAGAAGGGCTTTCCGTAGCGGTAAACCACCTAATTAAAAGCAAGGCTAAAAGTAAAGTGGTGATTTTAATGACGGACGGGGTGAGCAATATCCAGAATGCAATACCTCCACAGCTGGCTGCAGAACTTGCCAAGAATAATAATATAAAAGTATATACCATCGGGATCGGAACCAATGGTTTTGCCCTGATGCCCACTTCCCAGGATATTTTCGGTGAACTGATCTTTACGGAAACGGCAGTGACGATTGATGAAAATACATTGAGAGAAGTTGCACAGGTTACCGGTGGAAGATACTTCAGAGCAACTTCCAACAGCAGCCTGGAAGAGATTTATGACGAGATCAACCAGTTGGAAAAAACGGACATTAAGGTTTCCAAGCTGTACAATTATGATGAATATTTTAAAATTTTCCTTTGGATCGCATTGGGAATGCTGTTTTTCGATGCATTGCTGCGATGGGTATTATATAAATTTTTAAGCTGATGAGTTGGTCGTTAGGAAATTACTGGTATTTATTATTGCTGCTGCTTTTGCCGCTGCTCTCTTTCTTTCTGATCCGTTTTTTGAGATGGAAAAAGAAAAGAAGGGAGATCTTTGCAGACAGCCGCTTTCATGACAGCCTATTTGAAAAAAGATCCGGGTTTACAAAATTCTTTCCCGCTTTATACCTTTTGGGAACGCTTTTTCTGATATTCTCGATCATAGATTTGTTGAATGGTTCCGAGGAGGTGAAAACCAATCAAAAGCTTAACAATGTCATCTTTATGCTTGACGTATCCAATTCAATGAATGCGGAGGATATTGATCCCAGCCGTCTTTCGGAAGCCAAGAATCTAATGACCGCCATGATGCAGAAACTTAAGAATGATAAGATTGGAATTGTCATTTTTGCAGGGGAAGCCGTTTCCATTATGCCGCTTACTACAGATTACGGTTCTGCGGAAACCTACATAAGTGCTGTAGAAACAAACTCAATGAAAATTCAGGGGACCGACTTCCTGAAAGGGATGCAGGCTGCTGTAGAGAAATTTAAAAATGTAAGCAAAGGCTCAAGAAAAGTTGTTCTGCTGAGCGATGGTGAAGATAATGAAGGCAATGATAACGCTGCGATACGGCTGGCCAATAAGGAAGGAATATCCATAACATCGGTAGGAATAGGAACGGATGAAGGCGCTCCGGTCCCGGAATACGTTTTCGGACAGCTGATGGGCTATAAAACCGATATGGACGGCGGAACGGTGATTTCGAAGAGACAGACGGAAGCTCTTAAAAAAATGGCGGAATCTACGGGAGGAGATTATATAGACGGAAATAACATTAATGAAGCACCGGATAAGATCATTGATGCCATGAACAGAAAATCTTCATCTGCCCAGACGCTGGTGAAATCTCAGAATGCCAATCATTACTATCAGTATTTTTTAATAGTTTCTATTTTCTTTTTCTTTTTAATTTATATCTTGAACCCGAAAAAAGATTTCAATATTTAGTTTTTATACTTTGTTTATCAAGATTTTAAATAAGTACTTTAACCGAACTTTAACAAATAGAAGTCTGTTTATTAACATATAAAGGAATAATTTTGCAGGTAATGAATACTAAAATCATTTTTTTATCGTTTCTTATTGTTTTTTCATTCTCAAACATATTGTTTGGGCAGGAAAACTATAGAACTTTAGTCTATGAAGGTAATCAGAAATTTAACGGAAAAGATTATGACGGAGCGTCATCCAAGTATATGGAAGCCGTAAAAGTGAATGAAAAAGATTTTACTGCTCATTATAACCTTGGGAATGCTTTATATAAAAGCAAGAAATATGAAGAGGCTAAAGCAGAGTTTGACAAAGCCCAAAAGCTTTCGCAGACACTGCCGGATAAAACGGCTGCTCTTCATAATCTGGGGAATACGTATATGCAGATGAATCAGCCGGAAAAAGCAGCTGATTATTATAAGCAGGCCCTGAAACAGGATCCTTATAATGAAGCAACCCGAAAGAACTATGAAATTGCCAAGCTGAAAGAAAAAGAAAAACAGCAGCAGAAAAACGAACAGAACAATTCCGGAAAAGGCGGTGGCGGAAATGATCAGAATAAAAATGATGATCAGAAAGGCGACAACAAAGATCAAAAGCAGAATCAGGGCAGCGGCCAGCAGAATGAAGGGAAAAGCGAGCAAGGAGACACTCCTAAGCAAAACCAGGATAATGAAGGGAAAATGCCTAAGAACCTTGAAAATGCTATATTAGATAAAGTGAACGAAAAAGAAAAAGAAACCGCCAGAAAAATCTTAAATAGGAATTCTTATTCGGTGCCGCAGAGCAACGAAAAAGATTGGTGATGCAGCAAAAACTGATTTACATATTATTCCTTTTGACCTCCGTAATTTCTTACGGACAGGTTAATCTTTTTATGGAGTCTGATAAATCAGAATACAACGGAAAGGATATTGTAAACCTTACCATTGTTTTAGAGCTTAACGGGATTGATCTTGAACCGCAAACCCGTTTTCAGCTTCCCGACCTTTCAAAATTCAATATTATAGGAAGCGGATCAATGACCAATACATTGATTGATCCTGCCACCAATACGCTGATTACCCAGAAGATTTCAAGAATTGCTCTTGAGCCTAAGAAAAAAGGTAAAATCAAGATCGGGTCTGTCCTGGTAACCGTTAATAATAGAATTTACAAGACGGAGCCTTTTGATGTGAACATCAAAGACATTATTGATAAAAGATCTCTTGCCAGCAATCTTTCTAATGAAGTCTATCTTAATATGGAGATAGAAGACCGCGAAGTATATCAGGATCAGCCTACAATAGCCGTATTGAAGGTTTATTCTAAAAATATGGACAACTTCAGGAAAGTGAAGGATGTTCATCTTCCCCGTCAGAATAATATCAATGTACATCCTGTCAGCTTCAATAAGTCAGAAATAGACCCTTCGGGATCAGGAAATATGGCTTCGCAGATTCTCGCTGTATTTATGGTGTTTCCTAATGAAGCAGGATATGTTGAGGTTCCGTCCGTATCGGCATCGGTAAGTACGTATTCCAATAAAAATAAAATCGTTTCCAATAAAGTAAAGCTTAATGTAAAAAGACTTCCTGAAGGATCGCCGGATTACTTTAAGAATGCGGTTGGAAACTTTAATGTGAGTGTTTACAACGCATCAAAGGAGAAAATAGAAGTTAAAAAACCGATTAATGTAGTAGTGAAAGTTTCAGGAGAAGGCAATCTTCCGGATATGCATCTTCCTAAGATTGTTTCCTCACCCGATTATGAGGTGTTTGCTCCTAAAATTACCTCTAAAGTCGTTCCCGGCACTACAGGAATGAAAGGGGAGATTTTGGCTAATTATGTTGTCATTCCTAAAAAGGCAGGTGCCATTTCGATTCAGACTGAGAAATTTGCATTCTTCGATCCGGCCAGCCGCGAATATGTGGATCTTGGACAGAAAACGCTTGATCTGAATGCTTTTTCCCACGACCAGATCCTGGAGTCGCGCACTACTGTTGAAAAGGTAAATGAATATACCAACACGCTTCTTGAGACGGTTGACACACCGGTTCTGAAAACAACGACCTTTAAAGTAAAAGAAAAAAGTAAATTCCACTGGAATATCCTTTTAACCAATATTTCTATTCTTGTCGGGTTATTTATTATGTACCTGCTATTCAAGACTTGGCAAAAAAAACGAGCGTTAGTTAAAGAAACAGCATCCCCGAAACCGCTAGGTTCTGTGGCTGAAACGGAAAAAGAGATCAGAGAAACGCTGAAAACGGATATTAATGATTATTTCAGCTATTTGGAAAATCTTAAAGATAATGAAGATTATCAAAAATTCTTTGATACCCTGGAAGAGATGGATATTGACGTAAGAAAACAATATTTTCAGAGTTCTTCCCAGGATTTCAAACTCTTCCTGGAAAGTTATAAAGGTTCTGCGGTTGCTGAAGAATACAGGAATCTGTTACAAAGGATTCAGGTGGAGAAATACTCCCCTTTGAAATCTGCAGAAGGAATGGAGGATCTTTTAAAAGCAGTTGTTAATTTGTATTCACAGATTAGCAAATAATCAATTTTTTTTCATATTTTTGCGAAATTTTTAATTACAAAGAGATGGAAATACTTAATGATTTCTCTATTAAAGAGATTGTTACCTGCTTTATGGTTCTTTTTGCCGTAATTGATATTATTGGTTCTGTTCCTATCATCGTAAGCCTTCAGCAGAAGTTTGGACAGATAGAAGCCGGAAAAGCGTCTATTACTGCCGGACTGATCATGATTGTTTTTCTTTTTGTAGGAAATAAAATCCTTAAGCTGATAGGAGTAGATGTGAATTCGTTTGCCATTGCCGGTGCTTTTGTGATTTTTGTCATAGCCCTTGAGATGATCCTGGGTATAGAGATCAACAAAACGACTGAAGCTAAGGCCGCATCCATCGTTCCTATTGCGTTTCCGCTGGTTGCCGGAGCAGGAACCCTAACGACAACGTTATCCCTTAGAGCTGAATTTCACGATATTAATATTATTTTAGGAATTGTTCTCAACACAATTTTCGTATATTTGGTGCTGAAATCGGCGAAGTGGCTGGAAAACAAAATGGGGGAGGCTACCCTGTCTATTCTTCAGAAGGTTTTCGGGATTATCCTTTTAGCGATTTCAATAAAATTATTCACCGCTAATTTTGCCCAGTTGGTGCAAAACTATATTAATTTTTAAGTATCATGCAGAAGTTTTATAAAGTATTTCTAGTTGTATTTATCGTTTTCATTGCCATCAATCTTTATGCATTAGACTGGCAGACAGACCTTTTATCAGAAGATAACCTGAAGTTTGTGTTTTCAATTGCTTCAGCAGTTATTGGCCTTATTTTGCTTTTTGTATTGGATACATGGAGCAGGATTGGAGCTAAAAAATAATACAGAATCACATTATTCTATATAACAGACCTCTTTCTTTGGAAAGAGGTTTTTTGTTTTCTGATGGAAGGTGGCTGAGACTCTCGAAGCTACCGCTGTTACGAAAAGTTGTTGAATGTGGCTTCGAGTGCCTCAGCCACCAGTAATTTTGTATAAAGTTCTAATGATGGCTTTTAAGTTTAATAAATAAATGAGAGAAAAGTGCAAGTAGAAAAAGTCGTGGGTGGCTGAGGTTCTCGAAGCCACCATTACCTTAAAAAACAACCAGATTCTTCAAGATCGCTTCCGATTTCAGTTCCGTTTCCCTCCATTCTTTTTCCGGGCTGCTCTGGGCTGTGATGCCGCCGCCAACAAATATATGTACAGAATCTTTGTAAAGCCTCGCACATCTTAAATTCACAAAATACATTACACTTTCATCCGTCTCTACTTTAATAAAACCGGAATACAGTTCGCGGGGAAATTTTTCAAGTTCCTGAATACTTCTTCTGCAAAAGTCCTTTGGAATTCCACAGACTGCCGGGGTAGGATGGAGTTCATTAATGAGGCTGTCCAGATCTTCAGGATGTATTTGGGCTTTAAAATCAGTTCGCAAATGTTTGATATTTCCTGAAATATGATCGTAAGTGTTTGATATTTCTATATTTCCGGAATAGTTTCTAAGCGTATCCTGAATATAGGAAGTTACAGGCTTCTGTTCTTCAATTTCTTTTTCTGTCCATTCTTCAGAAACGGGAAGTGTTCCTGCAAGGCTCATGGTTTCAAATTCATGAGTTGTTTTGTTGAATTTTCCCAGGGTTTCTGAAAAAGCTCCCATCCAGGCATTTTGTCCGTCATTAAAAATATATCTGAACGCATTGGGATAAGAGGTGCAAAGTTTTCTAAAACTCTCTTTAAAATCAATTTGATTAAAATCCTTAAAGATATTTCTTCTTGAATATACAAGTTTTGGAAGCTTATGATCTTTAATCACGGTAATAACCTGATGAAGACGGTCGATATATTCTTCCCTGGTTTCTGCATTGAAAAAGCTTTCGTCTTTCAATAAACTTTCACTGGTAATGATATCCTTTTCAAACTTTTCGGAAGCGTCGATAATACCACCTTCAAAACCGATCTGCCTTAAGAGGTCAAAAGAATGAAACTGAACGGATTCTCCGTTTGATTTCTGATCAGTGGAATATAATTTTTCGTCGAAAGGAAGTTTGAAATAAATCATGAGCTGTGGATAGGTTTTGAAAAATCACCGTCCAAAAATAACAGGGAATTTCCGGCAATTTTCCTTTCAGCAAAGGTATTACTAGTCTTAAAAATGTCAAAATTTAAAGACTGTTTTTTAACGAAACATTTCTCAGTTCTGAAATAAAAAAATACCCAATTTGTTTGAGTCTTTATATTATGCTGATATTTTAGGATTTATCTCAGGAGAATATTGTTCGTCATCGTTGTATGGTTGATGAGTACTCCTTTTTCATCCCTGATCTCTATTTCAGAAACATGCATTGTTTTTCCTTTTCTGATGAAACGGGCTGTGGCTGTTACGATCCCGTCTTTTTTACTTTTAAGGTGGTTGGAATTGATATTGGTTCCTACCCCGTAATATTTACTACCGTCGATGAACATATTGGAGAGGCTTGAACCTAAAGTTTCCGCCAGCACACAGCTTGCTCCTCCGTGAAGAATCCCGAATGGCTGATGTACTTTTGGCTGCACCGGCATTGTAGCAGTCAGGGTTTCATTTTCAACGTCAATATCTATGAATTGTATTTCAAGTGTTTTGGCTAATGTTACCCCGTTTCCCCAGGAGTTTAAGAACGTAAGGAGCTCTTCTTTGGTCTGACCTTTCATGTTATAAATGATGAATGATAAATGATAATTGATTCAATAAGTAAAAGTAATTTTGCTAACTTCTAACTTCTAACTTCTAACTTCTAACTTCTTCTTCGCTGCCGCTGCCCATGATATTCGGATTCCAGTTTGCAGGAATTTTAGGGACGATGTCATATTTTACATAGTAATCCTGAATTTCTGCCATAATCTCGGAAAACGGAACTGAAGCAATTCTTTCGTAGGGGATGGTATAGCCCAGATAAACAATTTTTCTTTTGAAATCACCTGCGGCCAGTACAATAGGAACTTTTGCGGCCAGGGCCATATGATAAAATCCTTTTCTCCATTTCGGAACCCAGCTTCGGGTTCCTTCAGGGGTAATAACAAGACTGAAATCTTCCTTTTCAAACTGCTTGGCAACAAAATTCACCAGGTCGTTTTTCTGGCTTCTGTCGATACCAATGCCCCCAAGACCTTTTACAACACTTCCGTACCATGCTTTGGTGTGGGCATCTTTAATGATAATTTTCAAAGGCTTTTCTAAAGACCAGTAGGCAAGATTTCCCAACAGATATTCCATATTGTGGGTATGGGGTGCCACCACAAGGATACATCGGTTAAGACTTTTTGCATCACCTTGCAGCACGACTTTCCAGCCCAGCATCTTTAACATCAGTTTACCTATCAGTTTTTTCATATAGCTTTAGATTAAAAACAAAAAAGTATAACCAATTTGGTTATACTTTACAAATATATTGAAATATTATCGCTCTTAAAACAAACCGCTGATTAAATCTACGATTTTCATAACAATTTCTAATGCAACTTGTACCATGGTTAAGGTGTTTTTTAATGATTTGGTTAATTATTTTTTAACTATACGAATGTATGACATTTTTTTAACATAGCGAACTAAATAATAAGATTTTTTTGTAATCTCTGAGAGAAGAAGAGTGTGAATTTCAAACGGTTGCCTTCCATTCACACCTTCTGCACTCTCTGAAGTTAATTATTTAGTTTGTATGGAAATTTCGTCTTTTCCGTCTTTGATTTTGATGTCTACGTTTTTGTTCATCTTTTTGATGCTAGACTTCATGGAATCAATGACCTGGTCAGCCTGTGCTTTCGGAACTTTTTTACCGTTGATGATCAGGCTGTCTTTATCATCAGAGTTATATTCTATTGTAGAACCATTTACAGAAATTTTATTTTTTTCTATTCTGATGTTTCCGTTTTCATCTTCGTCCTGATCATCATCATTGATTCCGTCTCCGTTTAGATCGCCATCAAAATCCATTCTGTCCTTTTTTAATGGGATTACTACTGATTTTGCAGGAATGACCAATTCATAATCAATACTGTAGTCTCTGAATCTGTGCTCGTAAGGATATTTTACGTAGTTCGGAAGAATTATTTTGTTGTTTACAATTTCTACAGGAACGCTTACATTCAATGGAAGGTTGTATCCTTTTGCTTCTTTTTTAATAATTAAATAAGGAGTTTTGATATCAGCCTTTCTTGTTACATCTACATGAATCCAGTCTTTTTCGAACACAGAGACTTTATCAGAATAAAGATCGTCGTCATAAGCTTGGAAGTTCTGAGGAATCGTTACCTGCTTTACATCCACATATAGAGTGTCTGAAGTGGTATTGATAGAAACTTCTTCTGTATCTTCCTTGTGTCCTTTCAGGAACATTTCTTTTTTAGCCATGCTTACTCCAAAGAATGTTCCCAAACATATTACTGCTAAGAATAATGCTCCTAAAACCCAACCGATATTTCTTAATTTGGTTTTTGGTGAAAAGATCTTAATACTTAGCAGGCTGAAAAGAACGGCAGGAATTAAAGATCCAACAATAATTAATGCTAAAAATACATTGTAAAGCCCATCATTATCAAGAAGAAATTTCATTTCATCAGCTCCGGGAAAGTTGGAATCAATTCCGAAAAGACCAAAGACTACAAATACACCTATAATGCTGCTTACAGCCATAAATGCGAAGAAGATTCCAATGATATATTTTAAAACATTCCAGATTCCGCTTCCTGCATTGCTGATGTAAGGCTTGTTTTCAGTGTAGATTTCACCTGCTCTGGTTGTTGTCTCGTTGGCAAATTGCACAATTTTACTAGATTCTTCCTTTAAATTATCAAAATTCAATGGTTTTCCTTTCATTTTCAGAAAATCTGAAGCAGTCTCTGCTTTAGGTAATACTGCCCAAAGAATAAAATATAAAAGGACAATTAAAAACGAGGACCCAGGGGCAACCCAAAGAAAAAGAAATGCACCTACCCAAATTAATCTCATCCAAGTGATGTCCATACCAGAGTATGCGGCTAAACCGGCACAAACTCCTGCAATCTTTTGTTTTTCAGGGTCACGGAACAATTGCTTCTTATCAGAATAGGTAGTTCCTGTAGTATTTTGTCTATTGGTGTTTTTTTCAGAATAGTAAGCCTCTTCCTGCTCTTCAATCTTTTCAGGAGTACCGATCTGAGCAATTACTCTTTCTACGTCTCCATCGTTGATGACTTCTCTTTTACCTAAAGAATCTTTGAAGATTTCAACCATTCTGATTTCTATGTCATGCATTACCTCTTCTGCTTCTGAAGCGTCTAATGAGCTTCTAAGAGCATTCAGGTAGTCGCTGAGCTTTATATATGCGTGTTCTTCTATAGTGAAAGAAAAACCTGCGAGTCCTATTGAGAGTGTCTTGTTCATAGCTTTGTTTTTTAATTTTTTTGTGTGATTTGGTTTACTGAATCTGTCAGTTCTGCCCAGGTATTTTGAAGTTCGTCCAAGAAGAGTTTTCCTTTTTCTGTGATCTGGTAATATTTTCTTGGTGGTCCTCCGGTAGATTCTTCCCATCTGTAGGAAAGGAATTCGCCATTTTTCAGTCTTGTAAGGAGAGGATAGAGGGTTCCTTCCACTACATCCAGTTTTCCTTTTTTAAGTTCATCGATTAGGTCGGAAACATACATTTCGCGATGATTGATGAGACTTAAAATACAGAATTCCAGAATTCCTTTACGCATTTGCGCTTTGGTATTTTCAGTATTCATCTTTAATAAGTTTTGTTAATTAGTTATAGTTTCAGAATAAATGTTCCTAGCTAGTTGAACCTATTCTGATTTTACATTACAAAGATATGTAAATAAAATGGTATTATGCAATACAAAGTAGTGAAATTATTTTAATATTTAATTTAATATATTGATAATCAGTGATATAATTTTCATGTAAAATTTCCTTTGTATTTAGATTGAATCAAAATCAGTCCTGAAATTTTAAATTTTTGTATTTTTGAATGAGATTTTACAAAAAGAATTCCGTAAAATTATTTAAAATCAAAGCACAACCCAGATGAATCACAAAATAGTATTGTCTCTTATTCTTTTCGGAAACTTTTATTTTGCTCAGAACCAGTTCGAATTAAAAGATGCTTCAAAGAATTATGATGTAAAAATCAATGTGGAAACCTGCGAAAACAATGAATGCAGTGGAAAATCAACTGTTGAGCTGCTGGATAAGAAGACTTCCGTAAAATTCCAGACCTTAACTTCAGAGAATTTAAACTTCTATCTGAATGAAGACCAGAAACCTACTGCAAATATCATTCAGTTATATAATGAACAAAGCCCGTTGATTTTTGATGATTTCAATTTTGACGGAACAGAAGATATAGCCGTCAGAAACGGAAATGAAAGTGGGTATGGAGGACCTTCTTATGACGTCTATGTATTCAATATCACTAAGAAGAAATTTGTTTTAAGCGATGAATTAACAGCTCTGGCTTACGAAAATCTGGGAATGTTCAATACGGATTCTGAAAGAAAAAGACTGATTACCTATTCAAAATCAGGCTGCTGCTGGCATCTCACAACGGAGTATACGGTAGTTCCGCAACGCGGATTGTTTAAAGTATATGAGCTGGAAGAAGATGCAACCGGTGGCGAAACAGTAAAAGTCACCAAAAAAGAATTTATCAACGATAAATGGATAAAGAATATTAAAACCTATCCCATCAACGAATATTATAAAAATTAACAATGAAGATACAGAAGGAAATCGATTTTATCCTGGCAGTGGACGCCCTGAAAAATGTACAAAGGAGAAATTATAATGCCGATGATTCCAGAAGGGAAAATACGGCAGAGCACTCATGGCAGATCATTATTCTGGCCCAGATTCTTTATCCATACGCTAAAAACCGTGTAGACATTGATCTTTTACGTGTCATAAGAATGCTTTCTATTCATGACTTGGTAGAAATAGAGGCAGGAGATACTTTTCTTTTCGATGAAAAAGCAATGGTAGGAAAATTTGAAAGAGAAAAAGTTTCAGCTCAGAAAATTTTTGGAATCCTGGACGAACCTTTACGCACAGAATTTTTTGAACTATGGCTTGAATTCGAGGAAGAAAAGACCCCGGATGCTATTTTTGCCTGCTCAATCGACCGTATTATGCCGTTTATCCTGAACTCGCATACTTCAGGAAAAAGCTGGACGGAAGCTGGCGTTACCGAAAAGCAGATCAGAAATATGCTTGAAAATGCTATCACAAGAGCATCAGATGAAATGGGGGAGGCCTTTGAAATGTTACTGAGTAAAAGCCTGGAGACTGAGAAAGTTCTCAGATAGTTTTAAAGAAATTGAATTACTAAAAAAAAGGTTTCGGGCGGCCGCAGGCCGCCCGAAACCTTTTTTAAATCAGAATTAGTTACATGATCCTGATCGGCTTTTTAAATTCGTCAATAGCCACAAACGTAAAATCTCCCACAATGGCTCTTTCTCTTTCATAAGAGTACATCTGTTCCGTATAGATTTCTACATTCACTTTCATACTGGTTTTTCCGACATAGGACACCTTTCCGATCAGTTCTACAATCGTTCCGGCAGGAATAGGTTTTTTGAAATCGATCTTATCGCTGCTTACGGTTACCACTCTTTTCCTTGCAAAACGGGTTGCGGTGATAAAAGCAACTTCATCCATCAGCTGCATGGCCGTTCCTCCGAAAAGAGTATCGTAGTGGTTGGTAGTGTTTGGGAAAACCGCTTTAAAAATTCTGGTTTCGGATGCTGCAATTCTTTCTTCTGTAGTCATATTTCATTATTAATTAATGCGAAATGAAATATATTAAAATAACAGAGCAGTGACAGGAACGTGAGAATTCCTGAAGCAGTCCATCAGATCAATAACTTCAATCGCGAAAGTTTCTTGTTTAAAGAAATAGGCAGGTCTCCTGACTTGTAACATCTTTTACCTCCTTCCCGTGCCTGCACAGTGGATCCGTGGTAAAGACTTCAGTTACTTACAGTTGCGCGACAGTCCGTGATTTTCACACGGTTCCCTTTTAATCTGCGTTAAGCAGAACCGGTTTCTGTGATGAATGAGCGTTAAAACTTTTTCAGGGCAAAAATAAGAATATTACAGAAAAAAACGGCAATTATTCCGGACTATTGTAAATAATCTGGCTCATTACCCTTCCTTCCTTGATCGTCCAGAGAGTGGTGTACCTGTTTTCACCGGAACCATTGATCATATAAAGGTAGATATGGTCATTATCAAGAGCAGTTACCCCGATATTGTTAAAATCCATGGTAGGCTGAAACATATTTTTTATGGCTTCCCTTACAAAAACAGAACCTCTTCCGGGCTGCTGAACCCTAATGGATTTGATCTCCATCATCCCTTCCGGAAGTGCATCTTTGATTCCCCACGGCTTTACTTTATCGATGGTAAGAATTTTTCCGTTTGCATCTTTTTCCTGCTTTCTGTAACCCGCATTGGAAGGGTAGACATCAATAACAACCTTCGTTCTTTGAGCTGTCGGTATTTTCGGATTGCTGTTGTCTGTGAAAATAAGTGATTTCCCGTTCTTGGATTTTGAAGGTGTGAACTGAGGAAGCTGATCGATGAAGGCAACACGTCCCTTATTGACCATTCCTTCTTTCTCAAGATTCTCATATCTCACAAAAGGCTTTTCATCGTCCTGTTTTTCAGGATATTTGATCCAGATCCATTCCGTTTCTCCCGGTGCAGGCTTTACATAAACAAATACATCACCTTTACGCATTCGGATTTTGTCCACGATTTTTCTGTAGTCATCCTTGTGAACACGTACATTGGCGTAGCCTTCCTCAGCTTTTACAACGCCGAAAGGAACTTTACTCTGTCCCTTGACAAATGCTAAGGAAAAAAGACTGAAAGAGGATAAGTACAATGCTTTGTTTATGGAAATCATTCTATGAAATTTTTAATCCTTCAAATATATAAATTAAATGCTTTTTTGCTCAGTAAAATATAACGGTAATTGATTAAAATTATCAATATTTCCTGAAAAGTGATATGAAACTTATTATTGGGAACCTAGTCTCAATTGATCTAGCTTTTTGGAAGATACTTAAATTGCTGCAGTTCTTTAACATCTTTTACCTTTCTCAGGTAAGTTTCAGACAGAAGGTAAATATCGTCAGCCATATCCAGAATAACACTGTAGTTATGATCAGAGATAATGATTCCCTTATTTTTTGATTGGGATTTAATGATTAATTTCAATTCTTCCACAGCTTTTGGAGAAACCCCACTGAAAGGTTCGTCCAGAAGAATAAATGCAGAGTCGCAATAGATAATGATCAATGTTTCAACAATTCTTTTTTCGCCGCCTGAAAGTTTCCTGGTCGTTTTATCCAGAAATGGCTGTATCATTTTTAAACCGCACAGAAGTTCTGTATTTTCTTTAGTACAGAATAAAGGGATAAGTTTTCTGATCTTGTATTCTTTGGGTAGAAAGGAAGACCGTTGCGGCAGATAGGCAATTCTGTTTTTTCTGTCAGACTGGTTTTTAAGAATAGAATCATTAAACTTAATAAACTGTGTATCTCCTTTTACAGTTCCAAAGATAATTTCCATCAGGGTAGATTTTCCACTGCCGGATGAACCAAAGAGAGCCGATATTTTTCCTGTTTCGCAGTTTAAATAAACATCCTGTAAGATTTTCCTCTGGCCAAAGGATTTGGTAACGCTGTCAACGTGAAGCCTGTTCATAAGAATTTTGTCATGATTTTAATAATTAAACCTAACAACAAAGTGAGCACCCACAAAAAAAGTTTCGAGAAACCGAAATGGGCATAAAAATAATATTCACTTTTAAGTCTGATATCATAAATAAAGAAATGAAGAAGCGGAATGATCAGGAAAAAACACAGTCCGAAATTTTCAATACTGAACTGACTTAAGAAAGAGATCAAAAGTGAAAATAAAATAGCTGGAATGATTAGCTTTCTGTAAAAAATCCAGAGAACTGATAGATTTTTATCCATAAATCAAAAGTAAAACAAAATTCGGTTGGATAAGATTAATGTTTCAGGAAAATAAAAACAGCACTGAAACCACAGCGCTATTTTATAAATAAGTAGTAATAAGTCTTCAATTAATAATTGCCTCATCAATCATCAAATCGCCACATCATCCCATCAACAAATCAAATCCTCTCCAATTCATCCGCATTAATCGTCGTCTTGAAAGTTCCGTAATTTACGATTACTTTATTTTTTGAAATTTTTTCAATGGTTCCAACGCTGGTGCTTCCTGCAATACGTACGCGCTGACCTTCTTTCATCCAGACGGCACGGTCGGTTTTGCGTTTTTCTTCCAGCTTTTCATTGGTTTCGGCAATCTTTTCGATCACTTCTTCCTTTTTAAGCTGCTGCGTAATTTTTCTTTTCACCACCTGAAGACGTTTAGATTCATCTTTATCAGCACCTATTTTCCTGAATTTCTCCTGTTCAAGCAGCTTCACGAAATCTTTCACGACATCTTTCCTCGATTTCCCTTTTACATAACTGTCGATGAACGTTTCAATCTTGTTCCCGAACTGAAGCTTACGGTGTTCCTCTTCATACAGTTTCTGGAAATTGAAAAGCTTTTGCTGCAGCTGTTCGTTCAGTTTCTGAAGATTATCGCGCTTATCTTCTACGGATTCCTTTCTTTCTGCGAGATCAGTTTTCAGTTTTTCAACCTCAAACTTTTCCTGCTGAAGTTTTACAATCGTTTTATCCAGGTTCACAATGTCGTGTTCCACCTTCTTTTTTGCTGCATGGATGATAAACCTTGGAATTCTGTTTTTTTCTGCAACTTCAAAAGTAAATGAGCTTCCTGCCTGTCCCACTTCCAGTTTGTACATGGGCTCCAGCGTTTCCTCATCAAAAAGCATCGCCGCATTTTCAGCATGCGGAAGCTGTTCTATCACGAGCTTGATGTTCGTATAGTGAGTGGTGATGATGGCAAAACTCTTCTTATCATAGAAATATTCCATGAAACTTTCTGCCAGTGCGCCTCCAAGTTCAGGATCAGATCCCGTCCCGAATTCATCAATTAGCAGCAGGGTATTACCATCAGCTTCACGAATAATTCCAGCCATTTTCTTCAATCTTGAAGAATATGTCGAAAGATGGTTTTCAATCGACTGGTTGTCACCAATATCCGTCATGATCTTTTCAAAAAAGAACATTTCAGATCTTGGATGTACCGGTACCAGAATTCCGCTCTGGATCATCAGCTGAAGCAGTCCAACGGTTTTAAGGGTAATGGATTTCCCTCCTGCATTCGGTCCGGAAATACAGATAATTCTGTTTTGATCCGTTAAACTCAAAGTTTGTGGGAAAATAGTCTTGTTTTCTGCCTTATTTCTCAACCATAACAGCGGATGAAATGCATCTTTAAGCTTTAATGTTCTGTGACGGTTGATCTTAGGAAGGATTCCGTTAACCAGTTCTGCAAATTTTGCCTTTGCTCTTGTAAGGTCAAGGTCGAAAATATAGACCTGGTATCTCCACAGCTGGGGCTGGAACTCAGCCAGTTCAGCAGTAAGCTTTCTTAAGATCTTGTCAATCTCTTTTTTCTCTTCCTCTTCACTTTCACGAAGCTTAAAGTAATGTTTTACCACACTGTCCGGCTGGATATAAGTAATAGAACCGGTTTTTGAAATTCCCAGAACTCTTCCGGCCACCCTTTTCTTGAATCCGGATTTTACAGCTAAAACCCTTTGATCCTCAATAATCGTTTCCCGGATATCATCCAGAAATTCACTTTGCCCGTAATTGAACAGGGCACGGTTGAAATTCTCCTGAATGGCTTTTTTAGCCACCTGAATTTCAGAACGGAGCTCCTTCAGAACAGGAGAAGCATCACTTTTTACTTCCCCAAAACGGTTAAAGACCTTATCTATCTTATCAATAATCTCTTTTTTGAATTCCAGCTCAGAAACATCTTTTATCAGGTTAGGAAAAGTGTCGGGCATGGTTGGGAAAAACTTCTGAAGCTTTCCTATCTGTTCAGTTAAGGTTTTTATTTTGATGAAAGCACTGTTTTCCAGACGGTAATTCTCGATCAGCATTAATTTCAGCTCACTTTCGATATCTTCGTATTCATCGAACGGAATTGCATTTGAACTTTCAAAACTCGAAAGATATTCCGACGTTTTTTTCAGGGAAAGTTCCGCCTCGTCAATTTCCATGGGACGAAGTTGAAGAATTTTTTCTCTCGTTTTCGGAGAATACGCAAATGGAGAGATCTCCGCGAGCAATTGCGGAAACTCTAATTCGTTTAAATCTTCTTTATTTATATACACCCTGCAAATTTAGTGAGAAAATGTGATTATTACGTATATTTGAGATATTTACAAAATTTGACCCCGAAATATTCTAGAATTAGATGGAAAGAATTGATAGGAAAATTTATAATTCAGAAAAATTATTGGTAATAAATAACGAAATAATTGACTGGAACTTAGAAAAGCGCCATGGTATGCAGAAATGGAGAGCACACGATCGCTATGGTTTCATTGAACTGAATCTTTATGAATTAGAAAATTATAAGAATGAAATAAATAAAGGATTTCCGTCTGATTACTGTTCAAATATTGATTGGAAAGTAGATGAAAATATATTTCCAAAAGGACTTTACCATCTTCATCTTGAAGAAATAAAAGATTATGCTGATTTTATTACTTCTTATATTTCAGCACTTAAAGGGAAACATTTAAATTTTATTTTTGAAATAACTTTTGCAGGTTTTCACATTATTGACAGTTTCCGGAAAAATACTTATGGAAGAGCTTTAATTGAGGCTTTCATAAGCTGTTTTAATCAGGAAAGCTACAATGCAGGGAAATCCTATAAAGAAAAATACCATTCGCCTGAGGAAATAGAATATCAAATGTCACATTATAAAAATGATTAAAACCGAACGCTTAATTTTAAAAAACATCAACGAAACCGATGTTGAAGATATCCTGAGGATTCGCAGTAATGAAGTTATCAACCAGTTTTTGGCGAGAAATCCGCCTAAAAACAATTATGATGCGCTTCAGTTTATCTTAACCATTAAGGAAAGAACTCAAAATAATCAAACAATTTATCTGGGAATTTCTCTAAAAGATCAGCCTAATCTTATCGGAACGATCTGTCTCTGGAACTTTTCTGAAGACAGAAAGACGGCCGAAGTAGGGTATGAACTCTTACCTGAATATCACAGAAAGGGCATTATGTCGGAAGCTTTAGAAGCAGTTTTAGAATTCGGATTTAATGAATTGCATCTTCAGGAAGTAGTAGCAATGACCCACAAGTCCAATATAAGCTCGAAAAATCTTCTGCTGAAGCATCATTTTGTTTTGGAAGAGGAGAGAAAAGATGAAGACTTTCCTGATAATTTGGTTTTTAGCTTGAGAATTTAAATCCATTAAACTTTACAGTCAGAGACAGGCGAAATTTGATATTGCAGATATTTAATTTTATATTTGATTTTTTATCAGACTAACCATGAAAAAAGTTTTAATAGGTATTGTGGCATTGGCCGCTGTTTTCTTTGTTATTCTTCAGGTCTTCACCTGGTATAACGGAAATAACATCATGAGTAATCAGGCTGTTTTCAAAATCTATATGGACGTAAAAGATGAAGATATGGATGAGTATTTTGGAGTAGAGAAAGGCACATACGATAAAGAAAGTCATATGATTGTTTGTAATCTTCCTGTTCAGCCTGAACCATTTAAACAATACCAGCAAGTTGTTGACTTTGATATTAACAGTATCGACTGTAATGAGAAATATGTCAAAGGAGACTATGTGAAATATGACAAAACTGAGCTCACCGATGATCAGAATGCTACACTTTTTATAATCAATAAAAACTATTCGCGGCCTGTAGGAATGATTGATAATCAGCTGGAAGTTAAAAACAACGGGATTGTGGCTTCAAGACAGGTGCATCTCGATTACCAGATGGCAGCCATCAACCATATTGTTTTAGCCAAAGACAGAGTGTACGAATATTGTAATAAATAGATAAAAATGACCTGGACAGAAATTTTAGCACCCATAAAAAATACGGAATATTTTAAAAACCTTTGGGAAAAGGTAAAGCAGGAATATGCAACAACTAAAGTATTTCCACCTAAAAATCAGATATTCCGAGCGTTGGAAATTACTCCCTTTGAAGACGTTGAAGTGGTAATCCTGGGACAGGATCCTTATCATAATGATTATCAGGCTAATGGTTTGTGTTTTTCCGTTTCAGAACAGGTTGCCGCGCCGCCTTCTCTTAAAAATATTTTCATTGAATTAAAAGATGATCTAGGAATTGTAAGAACTTCAAAAGAACTGGATGATTGGGGAAAACAGGGTGTTTTATTGTTGAATGCAACTTTAACGGTTCGTGCGCACACTCCGAATTCTCACAAAGATCTCGGTTGGGAAAAATTCACTGATTTTATTATTAAAGAAATTTCAGATAAAAAAGAGAATGTTGTTTTCGTTTTGTGGGGTGCTTTTGCACAAAAAAAGGCCGAACTCATCGATCCGGCCAAGCATTTTATTTTGAAGTCTGCACATCCGTCTCCATTTTCTGTGTACAGAGGATTTTTCGGAAGCAAACCTTTCTCGAAAATTAACGAATACCTTATTTCAAAAGGGAAGAAACCTATTTCCTGGTAGTTTCCGATCTTGTTGCTCCGGTTTTGGTGAATTTAAGCCCTATTCTGTATTTTCCTTCCAAAGCTTTTGCCCCTCCGTCGGATTTCGGGAACGGGCTTACCTCTTCCAATGAAATCGTATATCCGTTGAATCCTTCAGACTGGTGGTAATTTCTTCCGGCATTATCCATTGTGGCAAGATTTAAGGTTACAGGTCTGGAAGTCGTGCTCATTACTTCTACCTGTGCTATGGCGACGCCTGCCCAGATGCAGTTGACCCCTTCAGGACAACGGCTGTCTTCAGAAATCCCTTTGAACGTAACATTCATTTGATATTTTGGAAGAAATTTATTTTCTCCCTGATTAAAATAAATGATACCTTCTTTTTCTGAAGCTTTCGTGCTTTTTGTACCGGCAGTTGTATCTGCTTTTACTTCCGGTTTTTTTGCCTTCTTCTGGGCATTGCAGCCTGCTAAGGTCAGCATTCCCAAACTTAATATAATGGCTTTATGAAACATATTTTTCTTTTTTGATGTGAATTTATTTAATCTGTTATAGCTGCAATCCCGGAAATCTGGCATCCTGCATTAAATTCCATCCTCATGCTTCCAGCTTCTATCTAAATTTTATTCCCTTTTGCTTAAATAACACCAAGCATATTCAATACTACTACCAAAAACATTGCCACACCTACCACAAGGCTGAAACCTGTTCCGTAAATGAAGCCGATAAATGCTCCTTTAGTCGACTGCAGGGCCTTATTCATATCCTTGCTGTCATGAAGAAGTTCCCCGATAAATACACCGGCAAACATTCCTACCAGAAACCCTAAAGGAATAGGGATAAAAATTCCCACGATGGTCCCGATGATTGATCCGATGCTTCCCCAGCGTGTTCCTCCATACTTTCTGTTCGTTTTTGCCGGAATTACATAGCTGAGTACTACAGAAATAAGTGTAAGAATCACAAAAGCCCAGATATAAATCATAGGAAGGTCTGCATCCGTTCCGAATTTATAGATCAGAAGACCGCAGATACTCAGTACAAGCCCCGGAAGTACAGGAAGAAAAGTTCCCAGAATACCGAGAACTAATAAAATAAGACAGAGAATATTAATTAAGGCTGTATCCATTCTTTAAAATTATCTATGCAAGATAGGAAAAAAGAAATTTTCAGGAGCCTTTTTCATATTTGGGATGAAAATTGATGGTCAATAGTTACATCATCATTCTTTATTTATAAATTTGCTGTAATGAAAGACGAGATACAGGACACGAAAAGCTTTTTGCAGGAAATAAGCGATCAGCTTTATATTTATATCAGCCAAGTCACACCCGGCGGTATGGATTGGGTCGTTCATATTATTGTTAAACTAGGGCTGTTGTGTGCCGTGTTTTTAGTAGTGGATTTTATCTTTAAATTTGCTATTAATTTTGTTTTCAGATTTTTTAAAAGTGATGAAAAATATCCGGTCATCCGGTCTGTTTATCAGTCTAAGATCTCCAATTCTGTGGCTCATTTTGCTGCACTTCTGGTTGTAGGAGCCGTCCATCCGTCCATATTTCCTGCCACAGCACTTCCTAAAACCAATATTTTCATCAACAGATCCATCAATTTAGGTTTGGTAATGATTCTGGCGGGAATGCTTTACAGATCATTGACGGGTTTCAGGTATTTCTTCACCATAAAGCAGGATTTTTATAAGATCATGGCACTGAATGCCATTTCGGAAACTGTAAAAATCCTGGGAATCTTCATTTTTTCCGTGGTAGGACTCTGTGTAATATTCGGGATCAAAGGAACTACTATCGTGGGAAGTTTAGGAGCCATTACTGCCGTACTGGTTCTTGTTTTCAGGGATACCATTTTAGGTTTTGTCACCGGGATCCATGTTGCTACCTCCAAAAATCTTAAAGTAGGGGACTGGGTAAGTATTCCGAAGTACAGCATCGAAGGAAATATTACGGATATAAGCCTTCTGACCACGAAGATCACCAATTTCGATAAAACAGTTTCAACCATTCCTACTTATGATCTCCTGACCACGGAGATTAAAAACCTTCAGGTAATGTCTGAATCCAATACCAGAAGGATCAAGAAATCTATTTATTTCAATATCAATTCTTTTAAATTTTTAAACGAAGAAGATATTCAACGGCTGAAAGAAATCAATCTGATTTCAGACTATCTGGAAGAGAAAACACAGGAAATTGAACAAGAAAAACAAAATCTGCAGCATAATGATAAAACCATTAATGGAAGACAGCTTACCAATATCGGGGTTTTCAGGTATTATGCACAGAAATATATAGAAAATGATCCTGATATAGATCAGAATGGAGCCAAAATGGTCCGCCAGCTGGATATTACCCCGCAAGGACTTCCGCTGGAAGTGTACTGCTTCTCAAACGATTCCAAGTGGGAACATTTCGAACAGATTCAGGCAGATATTTTTGATCATCTGCTGGTTGCTTCCAAGGAATTTGATCTTCAGGTAATGCAGATCAGTGTAAAAGTTTGATGAATCAATATTTATACAGATTTCTAAAATTAATTTAATTATGATAATAAAGGAAAAAGTCCGGGTATGCAATGAATGACTTCGAGCTTCCATCTTTAAACTTCCATCCTTATTATCCAACATCTCAATAAAAAATGACAAAACTAAGCGTAAACATCAATAAAATTGCGACGTTAAGAAATGCAAGAGGAGGCGAAACACCAAGCGTAACAGAAGCGGCAGTGAAAATCCAGGAATTTGGCGGACAGGGAATTACCATCCACCCAAGACCTGATGAAAGACATATTACCAGAAAAGATGTGTATGATCTGAAACCTTTGGTTACCACTGAATTCAACATTGAAGGAAACCCTCACCGCTCTTTTATTGATATGGTTCTTGAGGTAAAGCCGGAACAGGTAACGCTGGTTCCTGATGCAGACGATGCCATCACATCCAATGCAGGCTGGGATACCAGAAAGCATCTGGATTTCCTGACAGAAATTATTGCGGAATTTAAGAATGCGGGAATCCGTACCTCTGTTTTTCTTGATCCATTACCGGAACTTGTAGAATATGCTGCAAAATCAGGAGCCGACAGAATTGAGCTGTATACTGAAACTTACGCAAAAAATTATCTTACCAATAAGGAACAGGCTATAAAACCTTATTATCAAACAGCATTGGCCGCAACCGAGTTTGGATTGGGAATTAATGCCGGACACGATCTGAGCCTTGAAAATTTAAAATATTTTGCAGACAACATTCCCAATCTTCTGGAAGTTTCCATAGGTCATGCTCTAATTTCAGAAGCGCTTTATATGGGGCTTGAAAATACAGTTCAGGCCTACTTAAAACGATTGGCAAAATGGTAAAAAAGAAATTGGAAATTAGAGTTTAGAAGTTAGTGTTGAAAGTATACTTTAAATATTAACCCCAGCCTCTAATTTCTAGCTTCTAACCTCTAACTTCTAATTTCTAATATCTTAAAAATGGACATCTTAAACTCAAAAATATTTGGCGAAAACCTTACGGTAACGCCACTACTCGTATTTCACGGGCTATTTGGAATGCTTGATAACTGGGGAAGTTTTGGAAAAGACCTGGGTGAATACCTTCCCGTACATCTGATCGACCTGAGAAATCACGGCAGAAGTTTTCACTCCGAAAGCATGTCGCATGACGATCTGGCTGATGATATTGCCCGCTATATGGATCATTACGGAATCCAGAAAGCGCATGTTTTGGGACATTCTCTGGGTGGAAAAGCGGTCATGCAGTTTGCGCTGAAATACCCTGAAAGAGTAGAAAAGCTTATTGTAGTGGATATTTCCCCAAAAGCCTATCCTCCACATCATCAGGGAATCATTAAAGCCCTTGAGACCGTAGATTTTAATACGGTAAACTCAAGAAGCGAAGTAGAAACCGTATTGAGCCAGTATATTCCTGAAAAATCCACGATCCAGTTTTTAGCAAAGAATCTGTATTGGGATGACAACAAAAAACTGAACTGGAGGTTTAATCTTAAAACCTTATCGGAAAAATACAACGAATTTGTTTCCAATGCTGTTAAATTCGGAGTTTTCGAAGGCGATTCCTTGTTTATTGCAGGGGAAAAATCAAACTATATCCTTCCTCAGGATGAATACGGAATCAAACAACAGTTTCCGAAAGCTAAAATAGTTACGGTTAAAAATGCAGGACATTGGGTTCAGGCTGAGAATCCGGTAGATTTTGCGAAAGTTGTTAAAGAATTTTTGAATTTGAATTAATTTATTTCCGTTTTTCAACAGGTTTAGTTAAATTTTTCTTAAAATAAAAATATTATTTCCCCATGTGTTGAAATTTTTTGTACTTTAGTTTTGTATAAAAACTAAATATAATAACTTATGGAAAAGAAAAATTCAAAGAAACCATTCTTCGCTTCATTTTTAGAAAAACAAATCAGTGATCCTGAAAAAATTCAGGGTGGGGCAGTTACTACACCAACTACAGATATTGTTACTATACCTGAAAGGGATAATGTTACAACATCACCGTTTCTCGACAATGCAACAACTCCGTTAAAGGATCAGGTGGTAACCATGAAGTATCCGTCTGACAGTGATGAGTCCGGAGAGTTAGATATTCTTTAAAACGGAATAAAAACAATAACCCAACTCAAAGATTATGAAAGACGAAAATTCAAAAAAGAAGCCGTTTTTTGCCTCATTCTTGGAAAAGCAGATTAAAGATCCTGAAACCATTCAGGGTGGCGGCATTATTTCAAACACAGATAACGACGTCGTTACTGCACCTTCTGTTGATAACGTTACCGCACAGATTTTTGATCATGTGACTCATCCAAGCAAGGACCTTTTGGTAACCATGAAGTATCCTTCAGATGGTGATGATGATGTGGTCTAAATTTCTTCAAAATACAAATTACAAGTATATTTTCAACCAAAACTAAATTATTATGAAAAACAAAGATTCAAAAAAGAAGCCGTTCTTTGCTTCATTCCTGGAAAAGCAGCTTAAAGATCCTGAAACCATTAAAGGAGGCGATACAGGGATTATCACCGACACTTTAAAAGATTCCATCACAAAACCGTCTGTTGATGTGGTAACTTCGCCTAAAGATGATATGATGCATACGCTGAAATATCCGTCTGACGGAGATGATGATGCTCCAACTGTTCCACTGGACTAAGAACATGAATACTAATCGTATTAATACAATCATACCCAAGGAAACTTACCATTAAGTTTCCTTTTTTAATAAAAACCGGCAAATGATTCTCTGCATTACCCATTCACAGGACTTTTATAATATTGATCTGTTTTTTGCATATCTTGACGCTAAAAATATTCCGTATTTCAGGCTCAATTCCGACCGTATGAATCATTTCCAGAAGATCAGTGTGAATGAAGATTCGTTTGAACTGACCGATGAATCAGGAAATACGATTCATTCCGGAGATATTAAAGGAGTATGGCACAGAAAAGCCTGGGCGATACCTGTTCCCGAGGAACTGGATGAAGATTACAGGAAAATATTCCTGAGTGGTTACACCAGCCTTCGCTATAACCTTATTACTGTTTTAGAAAACATTCCATGGATCAATCCTTATGAAAATGAAAGAAAAATTGATGGAAATAAAATGCTTCAGCTGAAAATCGCCAAAGAAAATCATTTAACCGTTCCCGAAACTATTTTCTCCAATGATGAAGAAAAGATCACTGCCTTTTTTCATGAATTCTGCAACGGGAAAGCAGTCGCAAAACTGCACAGCCTGACGGCAAAAACCATGAATGGGGAAAATCTTATCTCAACAATGATCATTGAAGAAGATACCCTGGAGCATATTGCAGATATTGCGTATTGTCCGATGATCTTTCAGCCGTATATTGATAAAGAATATGAACTGAGGATCGTTTATATAGCCGGAGAGTTTTTCACTGGAAAGATCAATAACAGTGAAAATGCAGACTGGAGGGTGGCACAGGGGAACTATATCTGGTCAGCCTATGAACTGCCGGAAAATATCAAAATGGGCCTTGCTTCCATGATGGAAGAAATGGGGCTTTATATAGGAGCAATAGATATGATCAGAGGAAAAGATGGGGAATATTATTTCCTTGAAGTAAATCCGCAGGGAGAATGGGGAATGCTGCAGAAAGAGCTGGGCTTTCCCATCGCAGAAAGAATCGCCGACAATCTTATAAAAAGAATCAATAATTCATGAATAAAATATTAATCATTACGCATACAGCAGATAACTTTTCAATTGAAAAAGTAACAGAATATATAGAGAAAAATGGCTGTGAGGTCATCCGTTTCGATGTGGATCTATATCCTATACAAAATAAACTTTCAACGGTATATCAGGATGGAGAATGGATCAGTGTTCTTGAAACAAAAGAGGCAAAATACCGTCTGGACGACATTGCTGCCGTTTGGTACAGGAGAGCCTATAATATCGGAAGCGGGGTAAAAGAAGAAATGGATAAGAAATTCTATGGCGCTGCCATGGGTGAGATCCGCAATACGCTTTTCGGATTTATAGAGTCTGTGGATGCTTATGCACTGGGGAAACCGGGTATTTACAGAAGGCTGGACAGTAAAGAAGAGCAGCTTAAAATTGCAGTTAAATTAGGACTTAAGATTCCTGAAACCTGCCTCACGAACAACCCGGAAGAAGCAAGGCAGTTCATCCTTAAACATCAGAATGTGGTCGCTAAAATGCAGACCGGTTTTGCAATTTACGAAGACGGAGTGGAAAGTGTAGTCTTTACCAATGTTGTTAACGAAGACAAACTGGAGGAACTGGATTCGTTGGTGTATTGCCCGATGCAGTTCCAGAAAAAAATTGAAAAGAAAAAAGAACTTCGCGTTACCATTGTAGGACAGGATGTGTATGCTTTTGAAATAGATTCCCAGCAGTCTGAAGATGCGAAAGTCGATTGGAGAAAAGACGGGGTGAATTTGCTTACGAAATGGGTGAGAACAGAGCTTCCGGCAGATGTTGAAGCGAAACTTCTGGAACTTTTAGATGTATACAATGTGGATTATGGTGCCATAGACATCATTGTTTCCCCTGAAGACGAATATTATTTCATTGAGATCAATGCAGCAGGTGAATTCTTCTGGCTGGATAATCTGACGGAAGGAAACCAGATCTCCAAAAGTATTGCAGATGTTCTTTGTGATAAGGCTCCGAGAAGAAATAATATGGTCATGGCTTAAAAAGCAATGTAATTTAAATATAAAAGGCACAAAAGGTTGATATTAGCTTTTGTGCCTTTTTTGTGTTTAATAGCTGTGTGGAGTTGTGCTTAACCACCCCGTCAAAAATTCTTTGAATTTTCGCCACCCCTCCAGGGGAGGGGAATTGTGATCCGACAAATATCTGTCGTCTTAAAGAATTCAGTTTTCAAATAATTTAAGTGATCTTTATTTTCTACAAAGGTTTAAACTTATATTAAAGTGCTAAAAATATCCTTCCCTGTATTTAAAATTATAGTAATAGGAAAACCGGATACCTTAAAATGATAATATTGGTTAAATAAAGTGGAATTCTGCTTTAAAAATCGCAAATTTGCATAGGCAGTTTTTTATAAACTTTACAGGGGAAATGAAGAATTGCCGGATAGAAAATATTGTCATATTTTAGTCAGCAATCAAGTACATAATTAATGATTTTTGTAACGGGTGCAACCGGAATCCTGGGAAGGGTGATTGTTTTGGAACTTCTGAAAAAAGGAAAAAACGTTCGTGCCTCCAAAAGACCGGGCAGCAATTTAAACGATGTAAGGCATTCTTACAGCTTCTATACAGAGAATCCTGATGATTTTTTTAACAAGATCAATTGGGTAGATGTAGATTTTGATGATATTGATGCTCTTCAGGAGGCGTTAAAAAATGTAGATGAGGTGTATCACTGTGCCGCAAAAGTAGGTTTCCATCCTCGTGACGAAAAAGAAATGTACCACACCAATGTGAAAGGTACCGAAAATCTGCTGTTTGCCTGTGAAGGTTCGGAAGTGAAAAAATTTCTTCATGTAAGTACCATTGCTGTTTTGGATATTTTTAATGAAAAAGGAGAATTAGACGAAAATTCAGAGTTTAATCCCAAAGAAGAACATTCTGCCTATGCCATTTCTAAACACCTAGCTGAAATGGAAGTGTGGAGAGCTTCTGCAGAAGGGCTGAATACTATCATTGTGAATCCCGGAATGATTATTGGAAGCGGAAACTGGGGACAAAGCAGCGGCGATATATTTCCTACTTTTGAAAATAATAGCTTTACCTTTTCCGGTGGAACCAGCTATGTAGACGTCAGAGATGCAGCCAGGATTTCCATTCAGCTGATGGAGAAAAACGCTTTTGGAGAACGCTTTATTCTTATTTCTGAAAATAAAAGATATGCAGATCTTGGAAAACAGATCAGGTCCCAGCTTGGGTTGAAAGATGCAAAAGTCCTTACAAGATTTCAGTTGAATCTGGGGCGGTTAGCCAATATTCTTTTCGGCTGGCTGATTCCTAAGCTGAGAATCATTACAAAATCAAATATTGAAGCCATATCATCACTCAACATTATTTCCAATCAGAAAATTAAAAAAGAACTTGATTATCAGTTTATTCCTTTAAAAGAAAGTGTTGATTTTCATCTTAAAAATTATATTAACGACAAAAAGCTGAATTCATGAATCTTGCAGCAGCAATTATCCTTAAAAATGTAGAAAAACATCCGGTAAAATCAGCAATAGGCTTTAAAAAGAAAGATGAAGCCTGGAAAGAGCTGAGCTGGAAAAAATTCGGCGAAATCGTTTTTAAAACAGCAAATGCACTGAAAAATGCAGGAATTCAGGAAAATGATAAAGTAGCCATTTACTCAGATAACTCTTCCGAATGGATGACTGTTGATCTTGCTTCAATGGCCATTGGTGCCGTTACTGTACCTGTATATTCTACCAATAACGCAGAGCAGGCAGAATATATCATCAGTGATTCTTCGGCAAAAGCTGTACTTGTCGGCAGCCAGGAACAGTATGATGCCTGTCTGGAAATTTTACAGAAAGAAGAAAATGAACTCGAAATCATTATTGTTTCTAAAAAATCGGTTTGGATCAAAAAAGAATTTAATAGTTTTTACCTTGAGGATTTCATTGCAAAATCATCTCCCAAGCTGGAAATCTGTAAAAAAGAATATGACGATACAGCTATCCTGATCTATACTTCCGGAACAACGGGAACTCCTAAAGGCGTTATGCTTACCCATGGAAATTTTATCAAAGCTTTCGATTCCCATTTTGAGTTTTTTAAATTTAAAAACTTTGAAGAAGAACTGTCGCTGGCCTTCCTTCCATTAAGCCATGTCTTTGAAAGAAGCTGGAGTTTACTTTGCCTGTATGGCGGTGCAAGGGTATATTTCCTGGAGGATCCTAAAAATATTGCTAAAGCTCTGGAAGAAGTAAAACCTACCACAATGTGTGCTGTACCGAGATTTTTTCAGAAAGTATATGCTGGAGTTTTGGAAAAAGCGGAAGAAGGCTCATCGTTGAAGAAAAAGATCTTCGATTGGGCGTTGGCAACAGGCTGGCAGACTGCAGAGCTTAGAAGAAATGAAAAACCGGTTCCTTTTGGTTTGAAACTGAAGGAATCCGTTGCAGATATGCTGGTTTTCAGTAAAATTAAAGAAAGAATGGGTGGCAGACTGTGGTTTTTACCTTGTGGAGGAGCGTCGCTTTCGCCGGAAGTTACCAAATTCTTTGATTCAGTGGGAATCCACATTACAGTAGGGTATGGGCTGACCGAAACAACCGCTACACTGGCCCTTTTCCCATTGACCCATTTTGAGCATGGCACGAGCGGAAAACCTCTGCCAGGAGTAGAAATCCGTATTGGTGAAGGTGACGAGATCCAGGCTAAAGGAAACGGTATCATGAAAGGATATTACAACAAGCCTGAGGAAACGCAGAAAGTCTTTACGGAAGACGGATGGTTCAAAACCGGAGATGCCGGAAAATTTGATGATAAAGGTAACCTGATTATCACAGACAGGATCAAAGATTTGATGAAAACTTCCAACGGTAAGTATATAGCGCCGCAACAGATCGAGAACCTGTTGACCAATAATAATTTTATTCAACAGATAATGTTGGTGGCAGAGGGAAGGCAGTTTGTTTCTGCGCTTATTGTTCCGAATTTTGAGTTTCTGCAGGATTTTATCCAAAAAAACAATATTCCTTTTACCAATTGGGAAGAAGCAGTAAAAGATGAGAAGGTTATTGCTTTGTATAAGGATAAAATTAAAGAATTACAGGTTCATCTTGCAGATTATGAGAAAGTGAAAAAGTTCACATTAATGCCTGCAGAGTTTGATATCAATACCGGAGAAATAACTCCGACACTAAAAGTCAAGAGAAATGTGGTTCTTAAGAAATATGCAGATATTATTGAGAACATGTATTAATAACTAAAGTGTTAAAACTCTTTGCCACTTTGTAGATCAATAAAGAGTTTTATATTTTTAAATCAGATTATGACAACACAAGAATTTCTGGGAAAACAAAATTTTACCATTAATAATCAGACAGTTTCAGACAGCTGTCCTTCCAATATCGCCCTGATTAAATATTGGGGGAAATATGCCGGTCAGATCCCTGCCAATCCAAGCATCAGTTTTACTTTAAACCATTGCAAAACCAATACATCCATAGAGTTTTTCGGCAATGAAGATTTTTCTGTACAGACTTTCCTGGCGGGCAATGAAGAAAAGAAATTTGCTGAAAAAATAGAAAAGTACTTTAAAAATATCGAGCAGTATCTTCCGTGGATTCTGAAGGGAAAATATATCATCAGGACAGAAAATACCTTCCCGCACAGCTCCGGGATTGCAAGTTCTGCTTCCGGGTTTGGTGCTATTGCAAAATGTCTGATGAAGCTGGACGAAATCTTTTCAGGGAAATCATCTGAGGAAGAATCATTGCAAAAAGCCTCATTTCTGGCAAGATTGGGAAGTGGAAGTGCCTGCAGAAGTTTATATAACGGGCTTGTAGTCTGGGGAGTATCTGACGAGGTAGAAGGAAGCTCAGATTTGTACGCTGTGAAATATCCCGATCATGAAATTCATGAAATATTTAAAAGCTTTAATGATTGGGTTTTATTAATTCATGAAGGTCAGAAAAGTGTATCCTCAACCGTAGGACACGGCCTGATGAATACCAATCCATATGCGGAAAGAAGATTTCAGGAAGCAAGAGAAAACTTTGTTCCCATGAAGGAAATTTTAAAAAATGGCAACCTGAAAGAATTTATCAAATTAGTTGAACATGAAGCACTTACCCTTCATGCTATGATGATGATGAGTGATCCTGCCTTTATCCTGATGAAAACCGGAACGCTGGAGGCAATCAATAAAATCTGGGATTTTAGAAAAGAAACAGGCCTGCCTTTGTTCTTCACGCTGGACGCCGGTGCCAACGTTCATCTTCTGTTCCCAAACAACGGATTCGAAGATAAGATCAAAACATTCATCGAAACCGAATTACTGCAACACACCCAGAAAAACGGAGTAGTGAAGGATGTAATGATATTTTAAAAAATATAACACAAACATCTGCTTAATCTGCCAAATCTGCGAGCAAAAAAAACTCTCGCAGATTTGGCAGATTAAGCAGATTCTTTTTGAAACTTTAAGTGAAAAAGTAAATTCAGCTTAGAATAGAACTTTGTATTGATCTTTTAATTCAAATGATTGAGTGTTTTATTGAAAAGGGGCATTCAGGAAATCATTGAACGGTTTCATCAGTTTAAAGATTTTCGTTAAGTTTTTTATGGCATTTTTGTCGAGGATTTCTTCATCTTTCAAAGAATATACCACAATAAAATTCTTTAGTTTCAGATATTCACTCATCGGGTCTTCCTTTTCAAATCCCTGGGGAATTTTTTTAAGCTTATCATCCTGATCAAGTTCTGGAAAGTGTTTTTTAAAATCTTTCTGATTAATAATTTTAAGAAAATCCTCACCGTACAAAGAAATTTCTTTTCTTACTTCTTTCAGGACGGAAGATTCCGGCATATAAATACCACCCGCCAGGAAAGATTTTCCCGGTTCCAGATGAAGGTAATAGCCGCCTTTTTGGCTACCTTTACCCATTCCCAGGGACGCCCCGAAGTTAGTTTTATAAGGTGATTTGTCTTTTGAAAACCGTGTGTCTCTGTAAATCCTGAATAATGATTTTTTGCCGTCAATTTTCCCCAGTTCTTCATCAAAACCCGACATTTCTCTAATCAAATCGTCCAGAAAAGCAATGACATTTTCCTGAGCTTCTGTGTAAACAGCTTTGTTATCATTAAACCAGTCTCGGTTGTTATTGATGGTAAGATTTTGTAAAAATTTCAGGGTTTCCGGCTTTATAGTATTCATGTTTTTAAAATTTAATAGGTGTGCTTTTAATTTATTTAACCAAGTTAAAAAATAAACTTATGCTGGCCAAAATTATAATATATAGTGAAATGTATTAAAATGTAAAACATTATTTTTTATTTTAAATAACCTGGAGGCAGAGCTTTTATGATACACAGTCTGGAGTTAGAATTAGCTAATAAATCCAGTAATAATAGGGGACATATAAGTTTATAAAGTCAAACGTTTTAAAATGAAAATTTTATGTTGAATCATGCTATTTTTGAAAATTCATAAATAATAGCGAAAAAATCAATCCAATTTAATAAAAAAAAATAATGTTTAACATCTTTTTAACGCGAGGCCTGTTTTTTTGGATTTAATTTTTAAAAAATTAAAAATATATTAGAGGATTCTGAATTAAAGTTTACATATTTAAAACTTTATTCAAAAACAAATCAAATATTTGTTGTATCTTTGCAAAAATTTTAAAATATTTAATGAATTTATTTACGGAGTCCAATTTAAGTCCTGACATTCTTAAGGCAATTGGCGAACTGGGCTACGAAAGCCCGACAGAAATCCAAAAACAGACTATCCCTTTCATTCTTTCAGATATTCGCGATTTGATCGCACTTGCGCAGACAGGGACAGGCAAAACAGCAGCGTTTTCGCTTCCGATTTTGGATATGATTGACGAAACGAGTCGCAAAATCCAACTATTGGTGCTTTGTCCGACACGGGAATTATGTCTTCAGATTTCTAAAGACATAAAAAATTACTCCAAGTACATGAGAGACATCAAAACCACAGCGGTTTACGGTGGAAGCAGTATTATGGATCAGATTCGTTCTTTAAAGGATAAACCGCAAATTATTGTGGGTACTCCGGGAAGAGTAATCGACCTTATCAACAGAAAAGCACTTGATTTTTCTGCGATTCATTGGTTAGTTTTAGACGAAGCTGATGAAATGCTTTCTATGGGTTTCAAAGATGAATTGGAAACAATTCTGAGCGAAACACCGGATACAAAGCAGACTTTCTTATTCTCGGCTACGATGAATAAAGAAGTGGAAAGAATTTCCAAAAACTATCTTACCAACCCACACCGTATTTCTGTAGGTTCTATTAACGAGGTTAAGAAGAACATTAAGCATGAATACTATGTGGTAGGATACCGTCAGAAAAAAGAAGCTCTTAAGAGATTAATTGATGCCAATCCAAACCAGTATTCTATTCTTTTCTGCAGAACAAGAATGGAAACTCAGGAAGTGGCAGATTTCTTAATGCAGAATGGTTATGCAGCTGATGCGCTTCATGGGGACCTTTCCCAGGCACAGAGAGATACGGTAATGAAGAAATTCAGACTGAAAAACATTGATATTCTTGTAGCGACAGACGTTGCAGCAAGAGGACTGGATGTAAATTCTCTAACACACGTGATCCACTATTCTCTACCTGATGACCCGGAAGTATTCGTTCATAGAAGCGGAAGAACCGGCAGAGCTGGAAAAGACGGGGTTTCAATGGCGCTGATTAAGCCTGAAGAAAGCAGAAAACTGAAACAGATCAAATCTGCAACGAAAATTGAGATCACAGAGAAAACCATACCAACCGGTAATGATATTATCAAAGCTCAGGTAGGAGGTGTTTTCGAAAAGTTATTTACAGAACACGAAGAAGATATTTTCGAATTTGATGACAGCCTGATCCCGGATCTGAGTGCGTTCACCAAAGAAGAACTGGTACATAAGCTATTGCAGTTCCAGCTGAAAGATCTTGCTCTTTATTACAAAGACAAACATGATCTTGTTGAGCAGAAACTGAGCAGCAGAGACGACGATTATTCAAGAAGAGACAGAGGTCGTGACAGAGACAGGGACAGAGGAAGAGACCGCGATCGTGACGGAAGAAGCAGAGACCGTGGCGGAAAACCTAGAAGAAAAGATGAGAACATGGTAAGGTTCTTCTTCAATTTAGGGAAAAAAGATCAGTTGAAAAAGCTTGATGTTTTAGATATCATCAATAAAGCTACAGCCGGAAAAAGCAAAAAAAGAGCGGAAATCGGTGACATTGAAATTTTAGAAAAGTTCTCTTTCTTTGAAGTGGAAAAATCTTTCCAGGAAAATGTAATGAGCAATATTCCTTCGATGAAGTTCAGAGGAAAAGAAATGAGAGCTGAAGTAGCAAACTAAAGCATCTCCATAAACATAAAAAACCGGCTTTTAGTCGGTTTTTTTGCTTGATAATCAGGTGATAATCGAATGTTAACAAAACTTAATGTTATATTGTTTCAGGGCAAATCCTTTTTTAGGAAATTTGCACTCAAATTATAAATACATAACAATGGGAATTGGTAATATTTTCCACGCTTTTCAACCAAAAGATAAAATTTTCTTTGTACTTTTTGAAAAAGTAACGGAGAACCTAGTTGCAATGTCTGAAGACTTTAACAATGGAATCAAAGATTTCGATCTTAATGACGACACTATGTTAAAAAGAATGAGCGACTATGAGCATAAAAATGATGAACTTACCCATGAGATCTTTGTTGAATTAGGAAAAAACTTCATTACACCGTTCGACCGTGAAGATATTCATACCCTGGCAACCGGCCTTGATGATATCGCAGATTATATCTACGCTTCCACAAAATACATCTTCCTATACAAATCGCCTGAAATGAAGGCCTATTCAGATTTTTCATTACTGATCCACAAAGCTTGTCTAGAGATCCAGAATGCGATGAAAAACCTTAAAGGATTCAAAAATATGGATCAGGTAAAAGAAGCATGTATCAAAGTGAACTCTATTGAAAACATTGCAGACGACCTGCTTTCCAACTCAATGGTGGATCTGTTTGAAACCAATGATGCCATCAACATTATCAAAGTTTCATCTGTACTTAATTATCTTGAAGTAGTAACTGACAAAGCAGAAGATGTTGCCAACACGATTGAGAACATCATGATTAAATACGCTTAATACAATTATAACTCACAGAAATGGAATTTCCGATTTTACTTACGGTTATTATTGCGTTAGCTTTAATTTTCGACTATATCAATGGTTTTCATGATGCAGCCAATTCAATTGCAACCATTGTTTCTACCAAGGTTTTAACCCCTTTTCAGGCGGTACTTTGGGCAGCACTCTGGAACTTTGCCGCTTTTTTTATCGCCGCATACATTATCGGGGAATTTAAAATTGGTAATACCATTGCAAAGACTGTTAATGAGAATTTTATCAACCTTGAAGTTATATTTTCAGGTCTTGTAGCTGCTATTGCGTGGAACCTTCTAACATGGTGGTTTGGGATTCCTTCCTCATCATCACATACCCTGATCGGAGGATTTTTAGGAGCCGCTCTTATGCATGCTTTCATGATGGATTATCATGATGTAGCAGCAGCACAACCGAATTTAGGCTTTATTGAAACCTGTAAACATGCTTTTCATCAGGTAACGACACAAAGTGTCGTGAAATTTGACAAAGTAATTCCTATCTTCCTGTTCATTTTTATGGCTCCGATTATAGGGATGATTATCTCAATCATTATTACATTAATTATTGTTCACCTGTATAAAAAATCAAATCCGCACAAAGCAGATCAGTCCTTTAAAAGATTACAGCTTGCTTCTTCAGCTTTATTCAGTTTAGGACACGGTCTGAATGATGCCCAGAAAGTAATGGGAATTATAGGAGCTGCTTTGATCTATTATCATGTAGAAATGCTTCACGATCCGGTATACCTGAGCATTCCTTCGGCTGGTCGTTTTGATTATTTTGCAGAGCACTACCTTTGGGTTCCGTTAGTTTCTTTCTTAGCCATCGGTTTAGGTACTATGAGCGGAGGATGGAAGATCATCAAAACGATGGGAACCAAAATTACGAAGGTAACTTCTCTTGAGGGAGTAAGTGCTGAAACAGCAGGAGCTATTACATTATTCATCACGGACCATTTCGGTATTCCTGTATCTACTACACACACGATTACAGGTTCTATCATTGGGGTGGGTTTAACGAAAAGAGTTTCTGCCGTAAGATGGGGAATTACCGTAAGCCTTCTTTGGGCCTGGGTACTTACCATTCCTATTTCAGCTATTGTAGCAGGAGTTACTTATCTTATTGTAACTTTTCTGACTTAATTTAAATAGTAGAATATATCATATTAACTTTGTCCTCCGGGGCAAAGTTTTTTGTTTTATAAAGCCTTGAAAAATTGTATTTTTGTTCAAATTAAAAGATTTTATGGAATTTTTAGACAGATACCAGCAGATCGTTGCTGACGCCATCACGAAGTATACTTTTAAAGACAAGCCTGCGGAACTTTATGATCCTATGAACTACATCATTTCCCACGGTGGAAAACGTCTTCGTCCTATTATGGTACTGATGGCCTGTGACCTGTTCGGAGGAGATCTTAAACAGGCTATAAAACCGGCGCTGGCTATTGAGTTTTTCCATAATTTCACCCTGATCCATGACGATATTATGGATGAAGCCCCGCTAAGAAGAAATAAACCGACCATTCATACTCTTCATGGGATTAATGTTGGAATCCTTTCCGGAGACGGATTAATGCTTAAAGCCTATAAATTTTTTGAGGACCTTGAGCCCGAAATTTTCAAGGCATGTATCAGGATCTTTACCCATACAGGACTTCTTTTGTGTGAAGGACAGCAATACGACATCAATTTTGAAACCCAGGAAGATGTTACCTATGATGATTATATCCGAATGATTACCTATAAAACAGGGGTTTTAAGTGCCTCGTCATTTGAAATAGGAGCCCTTATTGCCAGAGCCAATTTCAAAGATGCCAAAGCGATCTTCAATTTCGGAAAACATATTGGTATCGCTTTCCAGATTATGGATGATTACCTGGATGTATTCGGAGATCAGGCCCAGTTTGGTAAAAAACATGCCGGAGATATTTATGAAAACAAAAAAACTGTTCTTTATCTTTTAGCCAGGGAGCATGCTACAGAAGAAGAAAGAAAAGAACTGGATCACTGGTATGGAAAAAAAACAGACAATATCGACAAAGTATACGGCGTTGAGAAAATTTTCAGAAGAACCAAAGTGGATGAGAAAGCATTGCGCCTGATCGAAAAACATAATGAAATAGGCCAGAGCTACCTGGAAAAGATCAATATTCCTGAAGAAAAGAAAAAACCTTTTATAGAACTGGCTAATTACCTTTTGAGAAGAGAAAGCTAATACGATAATGTGCTGATGTGTTGATTTGCAGATTAATGATCGTCGCATTAGCACATCAGCACATCATCATATCAATTTATGAAATTCAGAACTGAAGTTGACATTTCCAAGTCGGAGAAAAAGATCGATGTTGAAGATAAAATATTTTCAATAGGTTCTTGTTTTGCTTCGGAAATGACAGATTTGCTGGGACAGGGGCAGCTTCAGACCGTGAATAATCCCTTTGGAACCATTTTTAATCCCTTTTCGATCAGCAATGCCGTTAAAAGACTCCATGATTCAGAATTCTATACAGAAGATGAGCTGATCACTTTTAACGATGAATTTATCTCTCTGGACCATCACAGCAGCTTCGACAGAAGATATATCCACCAGACCCTGGATGCAATCAATGCCGGGATAGAGGAGGGAAACAGATTTCTTCAGGATGCAGGCTGGGTCATTATTACTTACGGAACTTCATTTATTTATGAATTTATCCCGAAAAAAAAACTTGCAGCCAACTGCCATAAAATTCCTCAGAAGTTTTTTGAAAAAAGGCTGCTTTCCCATCAGGAGCTTACAGATTCCATCTACAACACGGTTTTAAACCTGAAAGACATCTGCCGGGATGATGTGCAGATCCTGTTTACCGTTTCACCGGTCCGTCACACAAAAGATGGAATGGTTGAGAACCAATTGAGTAAATCCAAGTTGATCACAGCAGTTCATGAGACTGTTTCACAACTGGAAAACTGCCATTATCTTCCTGTTTATGAAATACTGATGGATGATCTGCGGGATTACCGTTTTTACAGGGAAGATATGATTCATCCTACTGCTCAGGCTGTAAGCTATATCTTTGATAAATTCGGTGAAGCCTATTTTTCAGATGATACGAAAAGCTTTATCAAAGAAAATTTTAAGATTAATAAAGCACTGCAACACAAAACGGATGATGAAAAAGATCCGAAATATATTGAGTTCAGAGAAAAATTAAGCCATAGGATTGAAGCTCAGAGAGGAAAAGTAAGGCATAAAATATTTTCAGATGATTGATTTCACTACCCTTGAATATCTGCAGTCCGGAAATGAAAGGCAGAAAAGAGCCTATGAAGTTCTCACAAAGCATAAAGCCTTTGAGAAGCTGAAACCCTATTCTCCGGTGCTGGCAGGAACCATTCCTATCGGAATTGATATTGAAAGCAGTGATTTAGACATTATTTGTGAAGTAGACCTTCGTTTTGAAGAAGATTTTCTGGATGATATCATGTTCAGCAGGTTAATTCCTGCAGATGCAGAGGTAAAGGTTGAAAATATTACCATAGAGGGAGAAAAAAGTATTGTTCTGAACTTTATGCTGGAAGAATTTCCAATAGAAATTTTCGGACAGAATAAACCGGTACTTGCCCAAAATGCTTATCAGCATATGATGGCTGAATACAGAATATTAAAAGAAAAAGGAGACGATTTTAAATACAAAATAATAGAACTTAAGAAACAGGGAATCAAGACCGAGCCGGCGTTCGGTTTATTAATGGACTTGAAAAACCCGTATAAAGAACTGTTAAAATTTTAAGAAAATGATTGATACACATACCCATTTATACGCAGAGGAATTTGATGAAGACAGAAAAGAAGCGATTCAGCGTGCATTGGATAAAGGAATTACAAAGTTTTATCTTCCTGCCATTGATTCAGAATCTCATGAAAAAATGCTTCGGCTGGAAACCGAATATCCCGGACAGGTCTTTTCTATGATGGGGCTTCATCCATGCTATGTAAAACCGGAATCCTGGGAAAAAGAACTGGAAATTGTTAAAAATTACCTTGATCAGAGGAATTTTCCAGCCATAGGAGAGATCGGTATCGACCTTTACTGGGATAAAACAACGCTTGATATCCAGGTGAAAGCTTTTGAGCAGCAAATCGACTGGGCCATAGCAATGGATCTTCCCATTGTGATCCATACAAGAGAAAGCTTTGATGAAACATTTGAAGTATTGGAAAGAAAAAAGCACCCGAAACTCCGCGGAATTTTTCATTGTTTTTCAGGAGATCTTGAACAAGCTAAACATGCCATTGATCTCAATTTTATCTTAGGAATAGGAGGGGTGGTGACCTTTAAGAATGGAAAAATAGATCAATTTTTAAATGAAATTCCTTTGGATAAGATCGTTCTGGAGACAGATTCTCCCTATCTTGCCCCGGTTCCGCGAAGAGGAAAAAGAAATGAAAGTTCCTATCTAGATCTGGTAGCAGGCAGGCTGGTGGACATTTATGGTAAAGACTTTTCCGAGATCGATAAAATTACTACAGAAAACGCAAAGAAAATTTTCAGCCATTAAATTTTTCAGATGAATAAAAATTTAAATTTTGCAAAATATAGCACAACCAGTTTGATGCTATTCATCATTTATTTTGTAATTAATTTTTTATTTCTTACAAAATATGGGATCAGGCAGTCAGTGGTTCCGATCAGTATTCTGATTGCTGGTTTTACTGTTGTACATCTTTCAATATTTTTTTTTAGAAAAAACCAGTTTTTAGTAAAAAATCTGAACAAAAAATCTGTTTATCTGCTGGCAGGTGCTCTTACTGTTTTCTATATTGTATTATGCCATATCATGAAAGATCCGTATAAAATGAATATAGACCGCTGGCAGACTCTGGATTTCTCATTGGATTACTGGATTTATGGCCAATATATTTATGCCAAGCGTAATTTCATGGGGAATCTATCCTCTTATCTTCCGGGACAGCTTTTGTTGTCTCTTCCTTCTTACATTTTAGGAAATCTTGGATATGTTCAGGTGATGGCTTTTTTGTTGTTTGCCGGGGCAGTTCTGCGGGAATTTAAAAGTAATCTGATCAGGTTTACAGCAATACTGATGTTGGGAATATCTTTGTCATACATCTACGAAGCGGTTTGCAAGAGTGATTTTATTTCCTCTTTTATATTTTCGGCTGCATTTATTCTTTTCTGGCACAGTAAATTTAAAGATAATTATTTTCAAAAGCCTGTACTATTAGGAGTCTGCCTTGGCGTTTTATTCTTAACCAGAAGTGTAGCTGTTATTCCCTTGATCATATTTTTGTTGAAACCCTTTCTGGCTGCTAATCAAAGGCTTCAGATAAAAACAGTACTAACTTTTCTGATTACTGTAGTCATACTTCTTGTGACCATTTTCCTTCCTGCCAACAATCTTGATTATATTTTTCAGTATAACCCGCTAAACCTTCAGGGACAAAGTAATAAATTGGTCATGCTGTTTTTTCTGGCAGCTGCCATATTCTTGTCTTTTTATGCTAAAAAGATAAATGAAGTATTTTATTTTTCGGCTTATATTGTATTTTTTATCATGCTTAGTTATGTGCTGGAAAAGTATCTGTATTTTGGGATTGGCTTTCAGGACAATTTTTTTCCGACAACCTACCTGGCGGCTTGCCTTCCTTTAAGTATAATTGGTTATTGCCTCTCAGTTCAAAGAGAGTTGGAGAGAAAAGTCCAGGATTAATTAATGTAAAATATGATGAGAAAAGGTAAAGAAATAACTTTTTATGCCTACATAGGATTTCTTGGAGTCATTTTAGCATATATAATTGCCCAGTTTTACGTCAAATCTCATCTTCCGGAGCTGGGTTGGACTATATCAGACTGGTTGATCAATTATGACGATGGCGGATTCAAAAGAAGAGGATTATCAGGAAGTCTTTTGTTTTTTATTCAGGATAATCTGAAGATCCCTCTTAATACACAGATTTTTATCATCCAGTCATTTTTCTTTATTCTTATTTTCTATTTTTTGGTTCGCTTAATGATGTCCAGAAAATTGAATTGGGACCTCCTGATTTTATTATGCTCGCCACTTTGTCTTTTATTTATTCCTGTTAATATTTTTAACTCCGGAAGGAAAGAAATTGTTTTAATAGCACTCGTTTTGTTTTTTGTTTACGGAAAGCAGAGTGAATTAAAAAGGTATATACTTTTCGTTGGCTTTATAGCAGGACTATTTCTTCACGAGTTATTTTATTTTTATCTGCCTTTTGTAATGGCTGCCTATATTTTAAAAACCAATAAAGTTCATTTTAAATATCTTGGAAGTTTGTTTCTAGCCTCTACATTGGTTATTTTCATATTATACTTCTGGGGAGGAGAAATAAATCAAGGAGATTCCATAGAGCTTTTAAAGCAGAGGGGAGTACAGTTTACCAGGCTGAACATTTTTACCTATGATGTAATTAGAGAAAGAAGAGGAATGATGAATGCTTATCCGTCTTATATTCTTTTTGGCCTTGAACTGCTGTTTATGATATTCTTATCTTTTGTTTTTGTGAAAAAATACTTGCCGCAGAAGATTAAGAATTTTAAAATATTTATCCTGATATCCTTGGTTTGGGTAAGTCCGATTTATGTACTGGGAGCAGACTGGTTCCGGTGGAATCATATTTACGCATTATTGCTTATGGTATTGATCATTGCAGCTTTACCTGAAAATGACAAGAAAGTGCCATATGTAGAAGGGAAATTCAATAGTTTATTATTCATTATAAACATCTTTTTCTTCATTGTTTTTTATCTTCATATACAGTATGACAGTTCAGGAAACTCAAAAGAATACCTGCTGAAATATATTAAAAATAAAATACCCTTTTGAGTTTGCAAATACAGATTTAAAAAAAGCTTCTCATTGAGAAGCTTTTTCTTATTTTTTCCTGGTGAAATTTTTATTCTTAGGTTTCTTAAATCCTGTAGTAGGTGTGCTGCCTGCCGGTTTATTGTTATTCTGAGGTTTTGGAGATCTCGAAGATCTTCTTTCGCCACCGCCAGCTGCCATAGGTTTATTATTGGAATCCCTTTTCTGTGCTACCAGATTATCGGTATGGAAAGGGTGATCCTTTATTACAGGAATTTTCTTTCCGATCAGTTTTTCCGTATTTCTTAGGTTCAGGAGATCAAGACCGTCTACAAAAGAAATTGAAGATCCTTCTGCCCCGGCTCTTCCCGTTCTTCCGATTCTGTGAACATATGTTTCGGAAACATCGGAAAGTTCGAAGTTAATAACATATTTAAGCTCATCAATATCAATCCCTCTTGCAGCGATGTCTGTGGCCACCAGAATCCTTGTTTTTCCGGACTTAAAATTATTCAGGGCATTCTGCCTTGCATTCTGGGATTTGTTCCCGTGAATAGCTTCTGCTGAGATATTATCTTTCTGAAGTTTCCTGGCGATTTTATCGGCACCGTGCTTCGTTCTGGAAAATACAAGCACAGAATCCGCAATATCATTTTTAAGGATATGGGAAAGAAGGTTCAGCTTATTGTCTTTTTCAACAAAGTAAACGGATTGTTTGATCGTTTCTGCGGTGGAAGAAACAGGAGTAACTTCTACCTTTACAGGATTATTTAAAATGGAATCTGCCAGTTTCTGAATTTCTGAAGGCATGGTTGCTGAAAAGAACAACGTCTGTCTTCTCTGCGGAAGAAGCTTAATGATTCTTTTTACATCATGTACGAAGCCCATATCAAGCATTCTGTCTGCTTCGTCAAGGACAAAGATTTCCAGATTCTTTAAGCTGATAATTCCCTGGGCGATAAAATCCAGAAGCCTTCCAGGGGTTGCTACCAGAATATCAACGCCTTTTCTTAAGGCTGCTTCCTGATTTCCCTGCTTTACACCTCCGAAAATGACAAGTTGTTTAAGCGGAAGATATTTTCCGTATGCATTGATGTTTTCCTCGATCTGGATGGCAAGTTCTCTTGTCGGCGTTAAGATCAGGGCTTTTATATGATTATTTTTTGTTTTGCTTTTTGATAAGTTCTGAAGAATAGGAATTGCAAACGCCGCTGTTTTTCCTGTTCCTGTTTGTGCACACCCTAAAAAGTCACTTCCTTTTAGGATTTCAGGGATAGATCTCTCCTGAATGGGGGTCGGGTTGGTATATCCCTGTTCCTGAATTGCTTTGGCAATAGGTTCTATTAAGTTTAGTTCTATAAAATTCAAATGAATGTTTTTTAATTTAAAATAAAATTCCCTCAATGTGAAGGAATTATAAGATACAAAGGTAGTCTAAATATTTTTAAACGGATTATTTTACTTTTGTCCATTGTTGGTTGTGTCTTAGTTCTTCAATGAACGTATAAACTTCTTTCAGCTTTTCGCTTCCGCTTTTGCCATAATCTTCTACATTTTTCGAAGTTCCGTCTGTAAAATTAATTCTCAGATACGAAGTAGGAAGATCTGTTACGTTCCTTGTTCCGTAATTGTCTTTCAGGTTTTTAACGTCAAGACCATTTAGCAGAGAGACAAGTTTGTTGTAATCTGCTTCTTTGATTGTTCCTTTAAAAGTTCCTTCACGGGGTTTGGAAAATTCCCCTTTTGAAAAATCTTTAGAGAAGTTGAAATGTTCAGCCTCAAGGATAGCTGTCCTGTCCGGGCTGATTGTTAACTTAAAAATAGGACATGATCCGAAGCACGGACCTGCCTCATATTCAATTTTAGAATATTTTGAATCGGTTTTCTGTGTGGTACAAGAAAATAAGAATATAAATGCACAAAGACTGAGTATATATTTCATAACGATGATTTTCTTGATTTCTTTCAAGAATTATTCCAAACGGAAACTGTTCAGGCGTTGTTGGTTATTCCAGTGATGAAACACAGCAGCCTTTGGTAAATGACAATCTTAAAAGGACAGATTCGGTATCTATTGATTCATAATACTTTGCTCTTTTTTTGTCCTTATTGTAGTAGGAATAACGTTTTATTTCGCCTTTGTCAAAGGCGATTTTATTTTTGAAGAACAACGGTTCCATGTCATACAGGATATTATTGTTGAAACCTTGGTCACTGTTGGTAATGTCCAGCTCAATGATTCCTAAATTCGTTCTTCCTTTATCATTACGGATAAGATAATAGGTATAATGAACCAGATCATTGTCTGCTTTTTTTTCTACCAGTTCCAGAATCTGGTCTGTTTTCGGTTTTTTTCTTTTTCTGATATCAGCAATTTCGGATTCTAAAGAAATATCACCTTTAAAATAGTCAAAATTTCCGGGTCTGGTATCTTTCTTTTCATCTTTGATCAAAACAGGGAGAACCGGGTTAGTTTCCTTGTTTAAATTATAAATAACTCCATTTCTGCTGTTGTTAAAATACAGGACAGATAAATCGGCATCACTTACAAAATACTGGATGTCTTCACTCACCTCACGAGTTGTGCCCTCATCTGTAACTTTATCGTAAGTAAATCTGTATTTTAACCTCTTATTAAATTCATACCTAAAAAACGCCTTATCACTTAAAGGCGCCTGTTCATTTGTTTTGGGTAATTCCAAAGATGAATCACTATCCTGGGCATAGGCCAGGGCAGGCAGAAGAAATGAAACAAAAATAACAGCGGGTGCTGTTATTTTTTTTAATGAGTGTATCATCTTTATCCGTGAAGTTTTTTCCAGACTGCGTCTTTCAGTTCTACGAGGCCCTCTCCGGTGACGCCGGAGAAAAATAGCGGCTGTCTGTTTTCCGGGAATTCTTTAGAGATTTCTTTTTTCAGCTCATCGTCCAGAAGGTCGGATTTTGAAATGGAAATGATGAAATCTTTATCCAGAAGTTCGGGATTGTATTCCTTCAATTCATTTTCCAGAATTTTAAATTCCTGGAAATGGCTTTCAGAATCAGCCGGAATTAAGAATAATAAGATGGAATTTCTTTCAATATGTCTTAAGAATCTGTGTCCTAAACCTTTTCCTTCGGCTGCACCTTCAATGATTCCCGGAATATCAGCCATTACAAATGATTTGTAATTTCTGTAATCGACAATCCCAAGATTGGGAGTCAGAGTGGTAAATGCATAATTGGCAATCTTAGGCTTTGCAGCAGAAACTGAGGCAAGAAGGGTAGATTTTCCGGCATTCGGGAAGCCAACCAAACCTACATCGGCCAAAATTTTAAGCTCGAACACAACGTAGCCTTCCTCACCGTCCATTCCCGGCTGTGCATATCTTGGAGTCTGATTGGTAGATGATTTGAAATGTTCGTTCCCTTTTCCTCCTTTTCCTCCCTGCATTAAAATGATCTCCTGCTTGTCTTCAAGGATTTCACCGATAATTTCTCCATCTTCATTTTTAGCAATGGTCCCGATTGGAACATCGATATAAATATCAGCACCGTCGGCACCGGTCAGCTGGTTTTTAGCTCCGTTTTCACCACGTTCCGCTTTGATGTGGCGGGTGTATCGGAGTGGAAGTAAAGTCCATTCCTGAGCATTTCCTCTCATGATGACGTGTCCGCCACGACCGCCGTCACCTCCGTCAGGACCCCCTTTAGGAATATATTTTTCACGGCGAAGGTGTGCAGAACCGGCACCTCCGTGTCCGCTTTTACAATGGATCTTTACGTAATCTACAAAGTTAGACATATAGTTTGTGTTGCGGGCTGCGGGTTACGGGGCCAAAAACTGACATCCCGTATCCCGTATCCCGATTATTTTATTTTTTCTACTTCAGCAAAAAGTTTTTGGGAAATTTCATCAATTTCTCCTACGCCGTTTACTTCAACATATTTTCCCTGTTGCTTGTAAAGTTCAGCTACTTCTGCTGTTTTCGTATAATATTCTTTAATTCTGTTTTCAATGATCTCTACATTGCTGTCATCAGATCTTCCGCTGGTTTCACCTCTTTTCAGAAGTCTTTCCACTAAAATCTTGTCTTCTACCACTAATGAAAGGCAGATATCGATCTTGTCATTCAGTTCTTCTTCAACAATTTTTTCCAGTGCCTGCGTCTGTGCAGTTGTTCTTGGGTAGCCGTCAAAGATAAATCCGTTGGTATCCGTTGGTTTTCTGAGCTCATCGATCAGCATATCTGTTGTTACCTGATCAGGAACCAGTTCTCCCTTATCGATATAAGACTTAGCCAGTTTTCCAAGCTCCGTATCATTTTTCATGTTGTATCTGAAAAGATCACCTGTTGAAATCTGTTTTAAATTGAATTTTTCGATCAGGTTTTGAGCTTGTGTTCCTTTTCCACTTCCTGGAGGGCCGAACAGAACAATGTTTATCATAATGTTGATTCGCTTGCAGCTTTGAGCGATAAGCTTTCAGCCTTTAGCTTTTTTAGTTAATATTTACTTTATTTCGATTTAATATTTAAAGCTAATGGCTAGTAGCCAAAAGCTAATAGCAGTAATTAATGGTTGATCTGTCCTTCTTCCAGCTGATACAGATTTGGAAGATTTCTTCCCAATTCATCGTAATCAAGACCATATCCAAGAACAAATTTGTTAGGAATTTCTTTTCCTATATAATCCAGCTTGAAATCTTTTTTATAAACATCAGGCTTTAGTAGGAATGAAGCCAGTTTTACAGATTTCGGACGCTGTGTTTCTTTGAAATATTTGAACAGGCTTTCCACTGTATTTCCCGTATCTACAATATCTTCCACAAGGATGATGTGACGGTCTTTTACATCTTTAGTCAGTTCCATTTTCTGGTATACAATCCCTGTAGATTCTGTTCCTACATAAGAGCTCATTTGGATGAAAGCAATTTCGCATTCGCCCGGATAATATTTCAGAAGGTCTGAGAAGAACATGATTACTCCGTTCAGAACACCTATGAAAACAGGAACTTCATCCTTGTAATCTTCATAAATTCTTAAAGCTGTTTCTTTTACAATTTCCTGAATTTCGGCGTCCTTCAGATAAGGAACGAAAGTTTTGTCGTGAACTTTAATGCTTTCCATAAAAAATTTTAGTAGTCGGCAAAGTTACGGATTTTTGATTAAAATCTTTTCTACTTTTATTCCGGATTTAATAAACATATGGTTTAAAAATAATATCCTGGCATAATTCAAGGCGATTCTGTGAAGCAATTCCCGGGAAACTTAGTATTGTAGGTGTTTTTCGAATTAAAAATACTGTCTCCAAAAATATTTATTGTTATAGAAATATCGGTTTTCCTGACATTTGCATTCATTTTTTATATGAAGATTTTATTTTTTTTATTTGAAAAAAATGAATAATTAATAATTTACTATCTTTGTATCTCCAAAAACCATAATACGAGCATGTAGGATTCAATTTCTTTCCGACTTTACCAAACAGTAATCGATGTGTTGCTGATGTTTAACTATTACACAAGAAAGAAATAATGATTTTACTGCAAAATATATCCTTCGGGTTTCCGGGAGGAAATTTCCTTTTCCATTCGGTCAATTTAACTTTACAACCTTATACAAAATCTGCATTAGCCGGTAGCAACGGCATTGGAAAATCCACACTCCTGAAGATTATGGCTCAGGAAATTGAACCCTCAGAAGGGACTGTTACCGTTAAAGGTGATCTATACTTTGTTCCCCAGATGTTCGGGAGCTTTAACCATTTTACTGTAGCAGAATGTCTTGCCATCGACCAAAAACTGAATGCGCTTCAAAAGATCACAAATGGCGACGTGGATGAAGCATATTTTGATATTTTAAACGATGAATGGGACATAGAGGAACGTTGCCGCAATGCCCTGAATTACTGGAAGCTTGGAGATCTGGAATTGGACCAGAAGCTGGAAACCCTCAGCGGAGGGCAAAAAACAAAGGTCTTTCTGGCGGGAATTCAGATCAATGAACCGGACATTATCATCCTGGATGAGCCTACGAATCATCTTGATCTGGAAGGCAGGAAGTTATTGTATGATTTTATTGAAAAAACAAATTCAACGGTTGTTATTGTAAGCCACGACAGAAGTTTACTGAATCTTGTTGATACCATATTTGAATTAAGCAATCAGGGAATCTCTGCTTATGGCGGAAATTATGATTTTTATGCTGAACAGAAAGAAGTGGAGCAGGAAGCATTGCATCACGATATTCATGCTAAGGAAAGAGCTTTAAAGAAGGCAAAAGAAAAAGAAAGGGAAACGATAGAACGAAAGCAAAAGCTGGATGCAAAAGGGAAACAGAAACAGGAAAAATCCGGCGTAGCAAGAATTATGATGAATACCCTAAAGAATAATGCCGAGAAAAATACTTCCAGGTTGAAAGGTATTCATGCTGAAAAGATCAATAGTATTTCAGGAGACCTTCGGGAACTTCGATCTTCGTTGAAACATACCGATCAGATGAAGGCCAGTTTTAATGATTCCAATTTGCATTATGGAAAAATCCTGATCAATGCAGAAGATATTAATTTCAAGTTTAAGGATGAAAATCTTTGGAATGAGAATATCAATATTGAGATTAGGAGCGGAGATCGGATTTCTGTTAAAGGTTCCAACGGTTCGGGAAAGACAACGCTTATCAATTTGCTATTGGGAAATAGAAGTCCGTCCGAAGGAAAAATAACGAGATCAGAATTTAATACAATATATGTAGACCAGGAATATTCCCTCATTGACCAGGAAATCACTGTTTATGATTTTGTCCAGCAGTTTAATGACGGGGCAATGCCGGAATCGGAAGTGAAAACATTGTTGTCAAGATTTTTGTTTGGTAAGGATACCTGGGATAAAAAGTGCGGAATGCTGAGCGGAGGGGAACGTCTGAGGCTTTTGTTGTGTGGACTTTCCATCAGCAGTAAGGCACCTGATATGATTATTTTGGATGAACCGACGAATAATTTGGACCTTCAGAATGTGGAAATCCTTACCAATTCTATCAAAGATTATCGTGGGACTTTGGTAGTGATTTCACATGATGAGGTGTTTCTGGAAGAGATCTGGGTGGAAAGGGAGATTGATTTATAAAAGAGATATGTTTTTCGTTTTTCATTCTCGCAGATTTTGCAGATGACGGCAGATGTTTGTATGGTATTTTTTTGTATTGCGAGAAGTGTAGCGGCGAAGCAATTTTTTTACAGGTATTTATATTATAAATGTTTTAAAATCCATTGGTGTATATCATTCAAAACTTCTTCCCTAATGGCTTCGTTGAGAATTTCGTGACGCATTTCGGGATAGATGCTAGTGTTTACATCTTTGAATCCGTCTTTTTTCAAAAGATTAACGGTTTGTATGACACCTTTGCTGAAATCTCCGATAGGATCATTCTGACCGCTGATGAAAAGGAAAGGGAAGGATTTTGGAATAGAAACGGCCCAGCTTCTTGCCGTAGCTTTTTTGTAAATACTGAACAGCGCATAAAAAGCATTATTGGTAAACGGAACACCACAAAGCTCATCTTCGGTGAAAGCTTTCCTGTTGGCTGGGTTTACACTGAGCCAGCTTGTATCGCTGAAATCTTTATCTTTTCTGAAACGCTTGTTATTAACAATATTAAAAAGTGTATTGAGATAAGTAGGATGATGAGGCGCTATTTTGTTGGCTAATGAAAGATAGCCTTTTATAAGACTGATGCCAGCTAAAGGACCACCGGTTCCAACAATTACCGCTCCGGCAAATTTGCCACTGGATTTTTGAAGAAGGCAGCGGGTAACAAACGATCCCATGGAATGTCCGAGAACAAAATGAGGCACATCCGGATAGTGTTGGTGAAGATATTTACTCATCGCTTCAGCATCCGAAATCAATTTTTCATCGGGTTGATCCAGCTGGAAAAACCCGATGTCTTTTTTATCTTTTACGGATTTACCATGTCCCAGGTGATCATACGTGAGTACGGCGAGCCCCTGGTTTGCAAAATAAGTGGCGATCTCTGCATATCTTCCGCTGTGTTCCTGCATGCCGTGGATGATGAGTAAAGTGGCTTTTACGGGAACTTCAGCAGGAATAAAAAGGGTGTGGAAAAGCTTTGTTTCGCTGGGTCTGGGAGAGAAGTAGGATGATTTTTGTGATGTCATGATGGTTTGTCTTTGATTTCATACGACAACTCTAAATATACGGAATTAATTAACCCTGTTAAAATGATAATATATAAATTGAAAAGTAGTTGTGGAAAAGACATAAATGGAAGTTTCATAGGACAAGAAAATGATATATATATTCCCTCAACCACATGATTTCCACCCACCCCAAAAATAAAATCCCCTCATAATTTGCTCACCCTATTTTTAAAAAGTAATTTTGCATGAATCTAAAATAAAAGTAAAATATGTCAACTTACGTAGTTGTAGGTCTTCAGTATGGAGATGAAGGTAAAGGAAAAATCACGGATGTTTTATCGGCTAAATCGGATTATGTTGTTCGTTTCCAGGGAGGGGACAACGCAGGTCACACGGTTTATGTAGGCGAAGAGAAATTCGTTTTGCACCTTCTTCCTTCCGGTGTACTGCAGTGCAAAGGGAAGTGTATCATTGCGAACGGAGTAGTGGTAAATCCTAAATCTTTCATTAAGGAGGTGAATCAGATCGAAAGCAAAGGCTTGAAAACTGATCACATTTTCATCAGCAGAAGAGCGCATGTTATCATGCCTTACCACATTCTTCTGGATACTTACCGTGAAGAAGAGCACGGCGGAACGCAGATCGGAACAACTAAAAAAGGGATCGGACCTTGCTATGAAGATAAAATTGCAAGAGTGGGGATCAGAATGATCGACCTTCTGAATCCGGAAATCCTGAGAGACAAAATCGAGAAAAACTTAAAAATCAAGAATTCTCTTTTTGAAAAATATTACGGAAAACCTACATTGGACGTTGAAGAAATTTACAACGAATATTTAGAAATAGGAAAGCAGCTTCAGGACAGAATCGTTGATACGGAACTGGAACTAAACGAAGCAATCAGAGACGGTAAAAATGTTTTATTCGAAGGAGCACAGGCTTTGATGCTTGATATCGACTTCGGAACTTATCCATACGTAACTTCATCTTCTCCGTCTACAGGAGGGGTTTGTTCAGGAGCAGGAGTTCCTCCGACTTCACTTCAAAACCTGATTGGAGTTGCAAAAGCATATTGTACAAGAGTTGGAAACGGTCCTTTCCCATCTGAATTAGATAATGAATTAGGAGAAAAGATCAGACAGATCGGTGGAGAATTCGGTGCCACTACAGGAAGACCAAGAAGAACAGGTTGGTTAGACCTTGTTTCTTTGAAGCACGCTTGTATGATCAACGGGATCAACAATCTGGTTATTACAAAATTAGACGTTCTTACTGGAATTGAAAACCTGAAAGTCGTTACCCATTACAAAACGGAGGATGGAAAAATCATTGATTATTTCACTTCTTCAACTGAGAAATTGTATAACTATGAGCCAATTTATCAGGATTTACCGGGTTGGAGCGAAGATATTACAAAAGCAAGAAGCTATGATGAACTTCCTGATACCGCTCAAAAATACATCGAGTTTATTGAAAAGTACTTAGGAATCAACGTATACCTGGTTTCTGTAGGACCTGAAAGAAGTCAGAACATTATCAGAAAAGAATTATTCTAATTGTAGAATGACCATAATACAAAAGAGACCATCCGCAGGGTGGTCTCTTTTTATTTTAATCAAGAAAGAATGCCTGATCTGAATCATTGATCAGTCAATCTTTACATTTCAATCTTCAGTTACTACCGCATCACGTTCTCCGTCCTCTTCCTTTCCTTCCTGTATCATTTCCTCTGCCTCTGCTTTCTCTTCCGCTGTTGCGCCCTCAACCTGTTCTTCCTGCTCGTCATTATGATGATCAATAAAAAACTCGCAGTAAACCGGAAGATGATCCGATCCAAAATTCTCAAGGGTTTTCAGTTCTTTGATAAAAATATCTTCACTGTGGAACATCAGGTCGATCGGGAATCTCAGCAGGCGATATTTCGCATGAAAAGTAGATACAAAAGAACGCCCGATTCTCGGATCAATCAAATGACTCGTTTTTCTAAATAAGATAGATGATTTAGACCAAGCCACATTATTAAAATCCCCTACAACAATAACAGGTTCATGGATATCTTTAACCCTTTTGGCTGCGCTTAGAAGATCACCATCCCTTTCCTTCGATGTTTCCTCTTCAGTAGGACTCGGTGGTGGCGGATGCACTCCGAAAAATACAAATGAAAATCCATCCTCAGTCTTTAAATGAGCCTCGATGCTTGGAATATCATCAGCCACAAAATAATGAGTCTGTGCGCTTTTAATCTCAATTTTAGAATAGAAATGCATTCCATAAGTATTTTCAAGCGTTACCTTATGCTGGAATGGGTACTTTTTTTCAAGAGACCTCATTGCCTGCTCCCATTCACCATTGCTTTCCATGGTCAGAAACATTTCGGGACTGTATTTTTCTATCAGTTTGATAAATCGGTCATATTCCTTATTAAACTGGTAGACATTCGCTGAAATAAAATGCAGTTTCTGAGAAGACTTATGCTGCTGCCTGTGTTTTTTTACCGGATAAAGAGGAGTATATTTTACAAGAGTTACCCCGTGATGCACAAATAGCAGGACCAGAAGACCTTGCGAATACAGGAAATTTTGAGGATTCTCAATCAGGAAACCGAAAATAAAAGTAAAAAAGACAATATAAAAAATCTGGATTTTACCAAACTCCGGAACCCTGAATACCCAATGGGAATTCTGAATTTTGGGCAGTATTGTAAACACTACCAGCAGCGCGATTAAAAATAAATAGATTCCCCACATAGTATAAAATAAACGGATAAAAATAATCTATTTTTAAACAATCCAAAAGAATTCACTTTTCAAACTTTGTTAATTTTAGTAATTCACAATATTTTTCCTACTTTTATGGTATTCGATTAATGACAACTCATATGAATAAACTTGTTGCAATCCCTTTGTTTCTTGGTGCTTTATGCTTCGGACAGCAGAACCAGGACATAGAAAAACCGATCCGTAATCTGTTTTCAGGAATGAAAAATGCTGATCCTGAGCTGGTGAAATCTGCTTTTGCAGAAGGGGCCATTCTCCAGACCATCACTAAGGACGGGACCGTAAAAAATGAAAATATACAGGAATTTATAGCCTCAGTTACCAAATTTTCAAAAGATGACCTGGATGAAAGAATCACTGTTGAAGCTGTTCATACCGATGGTGGGCTGGCAAGTGTTTTTACACCATATTCTTTCTTTTTCAAGGGTAAATTCTCTCATTGCGGGGCAAACAGTTTTCAACTGATCAGGCAGCAGAATGACTGGAAAATTCAATACATCATCGATACAAGGAGAAAAGAAAACTGTAAAGAAATAAAATAACAGAGGATCTGATCCATCTCTGAATGCAGTCGAAAGAAAAAAATATTCTAAAATGAAAATTCACCACATTGCCGTCATATGTTCGGATTATGAAGTTTCAAAAAAATTCTATACCGAAATTCTGGATTTAAATATCATCCGTGAAGTTTATCGCAAAGAAAGACAGTCATACAAGCTTGATCTTGCTATCGGAGATCATTATGTAATTGAGCTTTTTTCATTTCCTGATCCTCCGCCAAGACCGTCCCGTCCCGAATCTTGCGGATTAAGGCATTTGGCTTTTTCCGTAGAAGATGTAAAGGATAAGAGAGAGGAATTGGTAAGAAAAGGCCTGGTCTGCGAAGAGATCCGTATAGACGAATATACCGGAAAAGAATTTTTCTTTACCCAGGATCCGGATCAGCTTCCGCTGGAATTTTATGAAATGTAAAATTAGTGAGCGTAACCCGTAAAAAAACTGATAGCCATAATGGCCAGAACAATGGAGGAAATGACTACATAAACGTAGTCTTTTTCTTTTAAATACCCGATCAGTGCAAAAATAATCCTGACAAGAGGAGTAAATATCAGAAGTAATATTCCCAGCTGAATAATAGCCATACCTTCTCCTTTGCATAAAGAATTCCAGAACATTCCCCATACTTTTTCGGAAGAGGAACCCATATCCAGGGAAGTATATTTCTTAGGCATTTTAAAGCCCTCAGTGAAAAGCTTGATAAAACCGATCAATGATGTGGCGACAGATAAAATAACCCCCAGTCTCAGAAGATTTCCTACCGAACGGTTCAGATCCACATCTGTAAAATTCTTTCTCATTATCTGAAGCTTTTATTGATACCGTTATACATCATATATACTGCCAGAATAGTGATCACAATGGCAAAGAACACCTTTAACTTCTTCGTTTTGGATACCATTAGGGTCTTTGAACCGATAAAGCTTCCCACTACCACACCAATCAATACCGGAGCTACAATCACCGGGATGATCTCTCCTCTCTGGAAGTAGATCAGGGCACTGGCTACGGCAGTTACACCAATCATAAAGTTACTCGTAGTCGTAGAAACCTTAAACGGCAGTTTCATCATATTATCCATTGCCAGAACTTTAAGTGCTCCGGAACCGATTCCCAAAAGCCCGGACATGGCACCTGCAAACAGCATCATCAGGAATCCCGGAACCGTATTTCTTGCAGAATAGCTTTTCACCACCCCTTTATCAGGAAAGGTTCCGTACAGCTTCAGCTTTTCTTCAAGGCTTCCTTTTATTAAAGGTTCCTGATGGTCAGGTTTTCCCTTAAGATTTAAAACAACTGTCAATAAAAGGATACTGGCGAAAATAATTCCGATCGTGTTAGGATTAAGCATTCCTGAAATCAATGCTCCGATAATTGCTCCCGCAGTAGTTCCGATTTCGAGGAACATCCCTATCCGCATATTGGTAAAACCCTCCTTCACGAAAGCTACTGCAGCTCCTGAAGAAGTACCGATTACGGAAATTAAAGAAGCACCAATGGCATAATGCATCGGAACGCCGAAACCCAGCGTCAATAAAGGGATAATAATAACTCCTCCTCCCAAACCTGTAAGTGAACCCAAAAGACCGGCGGAAACTGCGCCGAGAAACAGAATGATGATTTCTGACATGCTACAAATATAAAACTATTGTGGTAGTCTGCCAAACGTTTAAAAAAGATAAATTTGACGTATTTTTGCAGATATGAAAAGTGAAATGAAATTATTTTATATTATTCTCGGTGCAACGCCCAAGGGAAGGAATATCGAGCAGCATGACGTTTTTTTCGGGATCGCTGAAAATCTTAAGGATCTTGTTCCCGATATGAAGGATTTCTGGAAAGAAGCAGAAGGAAAAATTCATATAGACTGTTATCAGGAAGTGAAATTTGCAGATGGATATGAAGTGACTATTGTTGAGAAAACAGATCAGCCGTCCGAAGACCAGCTGTACTTCCTTAATTTGGGAGGATACAAGAAAGGGTTTTTCGAAGAGTTCCATGAGCAGCACCTGATGGTTGGAAAATCGATGGGAGAGATCGTGAAAAGAGCAAAGGCAACAGAATTTTATGCAACGATGGGTTTTGAAGGGGCGGTAAGCCATATTGATGATAAACATGGTGTTGATATTGACGATATTTTCAACGTTAATGATATCCTTCCTGAAAAAATGAAAGAAAAATATTCCATTGTCCTGACCAAATCCGACACGGAAAATCAGGAAAATCCGGTGGGTCTTGGATATTTAAAGATTGACAAAATTCAGTAAATCTCCGGTAAATAAAATCTAATAGAAAAAATAAAAGTAAGAATGAAAATAGGAATTTTAGGAGGCGGGCAGCTGGGAAGAATGCTGATACAAAGCGCATTGAAATATGACGATCAGTTTTATACACTGGATCCGGCTTCTGATGCACCGTGCAATAATATCTCACATTTTACACAGGGAAATTTTAATGATTATGAAACGGTGTTGAATTTCGGGAAAGATAAAGAGGTGGTAACCATTGAGATAGAGCATGTAAATGCAGATGCTTTGGCTGAACTTGAAAATCAGGGCATAAAAGTGGTTCCGAATTCTAAAATTATTAAAACAATTCAACAAAAAATTCTTCAGAAACAATTTTATAAAGCTCACGATATTCCAAGTCCGGAGTTTGAAGTGATGGACGGAAGTTCTGACGAAATTAAAATGCCGCTACCGTTCGTACAAAAAATGAATACGGGAGGATATGACGGAAAAGGAGTTCAGGTGATCCGTACGGCAGAAGATATGAAAAACCTTTGGGTACAGGATTCTGTGATTGAAAAACTGGTAGATATTGATAAAGAACTTTCTGTAATTGTAGCCAGAAATGAAAACGGCGAAACCAAAACTTTCCCGGTAACGGAAATGGTAGCCGACCCAAAGCTGAATTTGCTGGATTTCAATATCTGTCCTGTTTTCTTAACCAAAGAAATTGAAGAACAGATTGATTCCATCACAGAAAAATTCTTAAATGCAATTAATTCTCCGGGCCTTTTCGCCATTGAGTTATTCCTTGATAAAAACGGAAAAGTATGGGTCAATGAAACGGCTCCGAGACTGCACAATTCCGGTCACCAGAGCCAGGAAGGCAACGCTAACTCCCAGTTTGAACAGATGTACCGAGTAGTGAAAAATTTACCTTTAGCTGATACTGACGTTATTGGGTACAGCGGAATGCTGAACCTTGTTGGAGCAGAAGGACATGCAGGAAAAGTAATTTACGAAGGAATGGATGAGGTTCTTAAACTACCTAAAACATACGTTCACCTTTACGGAAAAACCGAAACCAAGCCCGGAAGAAAAATGGGACACATCAATGTTTTGGCAGATTCCAGGGAAGAATTGATGGAAAAGCTGGTGAAAGTGAAAGAAATGGTAAAAGTTATCTCAAATAAGTAAAACTTAAAATATTGAAAAGACTGCTTGATAAGGCAGTCTTTTTTTATTTATAAATTTTAGGATGATCAATTGTCCATTTTCTTTCTTTAGAATTCCACAAAAGATAAGGACCGTCGAACCCTTCAAGATAGGTAAGCTCAAAATTGCCCTTATTATCCGTTGTGTAATCAAGATAAACTTGCGAGTCTTCCTGTTTTAGACCTAAATTTTTCAGTACTTTGTAATCATTGTTGTCAGGAAGTCTTCCATTGTTTTTTTTATAATTTTCGATCTTTTTAATGATTGTATTTCCAGCTTCTATATCTGCTTTTCTTGTAATTTCAATAGGAAGATTCCAGTAAACTGTTATTGGAACCATAATTAGAATCAACAGTAAAACTACGATTATTAGTGCTTTTTTCACTATTTAATGTTATCTAAAATACTTCCGAGTTGTGAATAGTCATTATCTGAACCAAAATTTTCTGTGTTGGCATTTGTTCCAATCAAACGATATTGATGACAGTCAAAACATATTTTAGCTATTCCTGTAACTTTACCGTTCTTTTTGAAAACAAGAATATCCCTGAAAACTGGAATACAGGCGGCAACAACCATTTCTTCTTCTGGTTTCTCAACAAATATTTTATTGATGTTCTCAAATTTAGACGGATTTATTTTCTTCTTCAAATAACCAACTTTATCTATATAATTCAGAAAATCAAGATCATTAATACTTTCCGGAGCTTCGCCAATGACCAAATTATATTTCAGTTTATCAATTTTTGATTTATCCTGATTTTGATCTAATTCTGTAATTTCATCCTCTTTGGTTTCAATTTGATAATAATCTATTTCATTGTAATCAAAGAATTTTTTACCGTATTGAATTTTAGACATTACTGATGGTTTTATTTTTTGATCTGCAGTTATATTTTGTTTTTGATCTTTGCAGTTGATGAATAATAAAAGAGCTACTGGAAATAATTTTTTCATAAGATTAAATATAGAAATATTTTAGGCTACTTAAAAATCTTCTGAATCACATTTCCAATTTCCACAAAATCATCATGATTGCCTACAGAACGTATTTCCGGACTGTTTTCGTCAAATTCTGAAAATGGGAAGATCAGCAAATAATTATTGTCATTTAAGTATTTGTTCAGCAATTCAGGAATAAGCCTCATTCTCGGAATATAGGATTTCATACCGCGTTTTGCCATCAGAACAATCAAAGCTTCATCTTCCTTCAGTTTTGCAGCAGTTTTTTCACCGTCCTGCCAGGTGCTCATAATGATAAACTCTGCTTCTATATTTGCTTTCTTCACAATCTTCTGAAGGATATCCAAAATGTTCTCAGGAGCATAGAAAACTACACTGGCGCCGGAATTTCTTGCAATATTCCACACTCTTAGTAACGCGTGAAAGAATCCGGCTTCTTTATGAGCATTTTCCGGAATCATGACGGCATATTTTTTTATAGTGGAAAGTGGCTGTGCTGCATGGTAAACCAGTACATTCACATCATCATTCTGAAGATACCCGCTGTAAAGATTATAGACAAAAGAAGGGGAGAAGCCTTTCTCATCTTCCAAGCCAATAATAAGATCGGTAATATTCTGTTCTTTGATTACGTTTTTCACTCCGTTGATGACATCATTATCATATCTTTTAAGAGCCTGCATTTTAACGTCAGCTGCCGCAGCTGCATCTGCTGCCTGGTGAAGCAGCTTTTCGGCATTCTTCACGGAAGATTCATTTTTATCTTCGTTAATGACGTTTAAAGCAAATAAATTTTCAGTATTTGAATGCGCTTTGATCAATATTCCGAGGTTCACCATTCTTTCCACGGTTTCTTCGTGGTTAATGGCTAACAGTATATTTTCCTCCTCATGACTATTGCCCGAAACCGTATCCTCATTATCGCTTTCGGCAATCTTCTGGGCGCTGGCCATAGAAATAAATGAAGAAATTGTACAGGAAATAAGGATCAGAAGGATACTTCCGTTCAGTACGTGTTCATTCAATAGCCTTACCGGTTCACCGGTTTCAGTTTCTGAAAGGATAATATTGTATCCTACCATTACTGAGGCTAATGTAGCTGCTGCAGACGCCGAACTTAGCCCGAAAATAAGCTTCCCTTCTTCTTTGGACAGCCTGAAAGTCTTTTGTGTCATCACCGCTGAAAGATATTTTCCTCCGATGGAGGCAACAAGCATAATTCCTGCAACTTCCAGGGTTTCCCAGCTTTTAAAGAAAACCTTGAAATCAATAAGCATTCCCACACTGATCAGAAAGAAAGGGATAAATATGGCATTTCCTACAAATTCTACCCGGTTCATCAATGATGAGGTATGAGGAATAAGCCTGTTTAAAGCCAATCCTGCAAAGAATGCCCCGATAATAGCTTCTACACCTGCTAATTCTGCAAGCAGCGCGGCCAGATAGATCATAACAAGAACAAAAATATATTGTGAAATCTTATCATCCACCTTTTTGAAGAACCAACGTCCTATAATCGGGAATACAATCAGAACAATTAAAGCGAAAACAATGAAGGAAACGGAAAGTTTAACCCAGAATTCTGTACCTACATCACCTTGTGACATTCCCACGATTACCGCAAGTACCAAAAGGGCCATAATATCTGTGATCATCGTTCCGCCTACCGTAATATTGACCGCTTTGTTCTTGGCGATTCCCAGTTTGCTGACCAGCGGATAAGCAATCAGGGTATGGGATGAGAAAAGACTGGCAAAAAGGATGGAGGTAAGCATTGAGAATCCCAGGAGATAATATCCACCCAGATAACCTAATATGAAAGGGACGGCAAAGGTATAAATTCCGAAGGTGAGGCTTTTCCATTTGTTCTTCTTAAAATCGCCCATATCAATTTCTAATCCGGCAAGAAACATGATGTAAAGTAGGCCTGTGGTTCCCGTTACCACAATACTGCTGTCCCTTGCCAGCACATTGAACCCGTTAGGCCCGATTACTGCTCCGGCAATGATAAGCCCCAGCAGATGCGGAACTTTGATTTTATTCAAAAGCAGGGGAGCGGCAAGGATGATAACCAGTACCAACAGGAATTTTAAGACCGGATCTTCTATAGGAAAACTCAGATTATGTATACTCAGTAAAATCATAGGTGTTTTTTTATTTTGTGGAACGTACTAATTCGACGGAAAACTTGGCGGTACAGCCGTTATCAGTGGTAATGGTTCTTGTTCCTTTCAATTTGGTGTCGGAAATATCATTCAGCAGAACATTCATTTCTACTTTTTTCTGGGAAGTGGAATCTGTTTTGAAATTAAGCCTGATTTCGTTATTTTCAAATTTGCCGGAATAAAGCCTTACCAGATTATTGTTATTGATGATTTTTGTAGATAAATGAATAGAATCGCTGTCGAATTCCCAGATATCCGTACGCTGATCGCCTACTACATAATCACTGCAGTTGGATTCTGTACAGATCACTTTTCCTGTCCAGGGACCGGAGATTTCTTCTGGCCACAGGACTATCTTAACAGAATCTTTTTTAGAAAAGATGCTGTCTCTCATTTTTAAAAGAGACTGATATTCGGATTCTTTTTTTGCAAATAGTTTTTCTTTTTCCAGTAATTGCTTTTCTCTTTCCGTGAGATTTTTTTCTTTTTCTTTATAATCACAGCTAATTAATAGAAAAGAACCAGCAAAAAGTATAAAAAATGTGTTTTTAAGCATATTGTTAATGTTGGTGTAAACAATATAGGGAAAAATAAGGAAAATATGAAATTTACCTGTGGTGTGTGGCTAAATGGGAAAATTTTATTGATCGGATTGTGTTGTAAACCACCCCGTCAAAAATTCTTTGAATTTTCGCCACCCCTCCGGAGGAGGGGAATATGGAAGTGGACATCATTGCTTTTTGGGTTCAAGGGAAACTAGTTTGCCTTCTTATGTAATTTTCTGTCTTCTGAACATTTCAGGTTTGTAATTGATAATAAAAACACCACATATGATCATCACTGCTGCAAGAATAAATTTGAGTGAAATTTTTTCATCCATGATGAGCCATCCCAGAAATATCGCAATGATTGTATTCACATAAGCGAATATCGAAACCTGTACAGGAGAAATTTTGGTTAAGGCATAATGGAAAGCGAAAAAAGCAGCAACGGAACCAAATACGGCCAGATAAAGCATTGCTGAAATACTTTTGAAGCTCCAGTTTTCGAAATTATAATTTTCTGAAAAGAAGAAGGCAAAAATAATTTGGATGATACCTGCAAACAGGAACTGATAAAACAGGTTCAGGGTGATATTACCACTCTGGATATTAAGTTTTTTGGTGAAAATAGTTCCTGAGGCCCATCCGGCAATTGCACAGAAAAGGAAGATCATCCCTGTTCTGTATTGTGGATTCGCCAGATCCTGTATTCCGTCCCAGAAGATAAACAGGATTCCGCTGAAACATAAAAGGACACCTGCAAGAGCCCGGAAACTGAATTTCTGAAGACCAACAGCCACACTTCCCAAAAATACAAGAATTGGGGAGCACGCACTGATTAATGAAGCGAGACTGCTGGATACGGTTTCTTCCGCAACAGTTGTCATTCCATTCGCTATCACAAGCATAAGGGACGCAAAAATAACCTGATATCTAAAGTTTTTCCAGCCTATCCATTTAAATTCTTTTTTGGAAAGAAGGATGGTAAGCATAATCATGGCTGCCAGAAACTGACGTATCCCGGCTACAAACCATGCGGGAATTGTTTCCACAGCAACACGGATCGCCAGAAATGTAGTTCCCCAAACAAGAGCCACCGTGAGAACGGCAAAAATGAGTTTATAATCTTTCAATGTGAATCATATAGCGAACAAATATACCTGTTATGGAATAAAACGGATGGGTACAGTTGCTGTATTTTTTGGAGATACAGACGAACTGATAAAGTATATAATAAAAGAGAGTACATTCTGAATGTACTCTCTTGTTTTTTTTAAGGTTCGAATCCTCCGCAGGTATCATAAGGGACACATATCCATTTGCCGTTTCTAAAGCAAAGTTGGTAATTGCAGACCTCCATACCTCCTAAAACTTTTTTCAGTTCTTCTTTTTTAAGCTTTTTTAAATTTTTCATTACAAGTAATTTTTATGTTGTTGGTAAAACAAATATTGGAAAAAAATGATAATGGTGTGTCAAAATTAACACAGTTTAACTTCTTTATCCGATTGTATAAAGTGAAATATTTTTCATCATTTCTTGTCTGAAAGGGCAGCAATAAATGTATATAAAAAGGTTATATTTTTTTATCTTTGACCATCTAATAAAAATTGAAGATGGTAGGAATTATTATGGGCAGCCAAAGCGATCTGCCAATCATGGAACAGGCTGCAAATTTTCTGAAAAGCCTTGATATTCCATATGAACTGACAGTAGTTTCGGCACACAGGACTCCTGAAAGAATGTTTGATTATGCGAAAACAGCAAAGGAAAGAGGTCTGAAAGTGATTATAGCAGGAGCAGGAGGTGCCGCACACCTTCCGGGAATGGTCGCTAGCTGCACAACATTACCCGTGATCGGAGTTCCGATTTTATCGAGCAATTCTATTGACGGCTGGGATTCCGTATTGTCTATCCTTCAGATGCCGGGTGGAATTCCTGTGGCAACTGTAGCTTTAAACGGGGCTTTGAATGCGGGAATATTAGCTGTGAAAATCCTGGGAAGTGCGGATGAAGCGATTGCTGAAAACCTTCAGGAATACCAGGATTCTTTAAAAGATAAAGTACTGGGAACGGTGGATGATATTAAAGCAATGCATCCTAACCAGTATGATAAATAGGTTCAATTGTGAAGAGTCAATTGTGAATTTTTTAAGTCACGTGGATTACTATTATTTGGTCAACAGAAATGAAATATAAAAACGCTCCGGATTTGGAGCGTTTATTTTATTCCTGGATCATATTGTCTCGGGTATTTTTCTGAACGGAAATGGCGCCGAAAAGAGCAAGGAGAAACGCAAATGCATAAAATCCTTTTTCACTTGGAAGGATAGTAGCATTCCAAAGTCCTACAGCCAGCAGCACAATGGAAGATAGGGTGGCAAACCAGCATATCCCGTAATAAATATCTGTTACCGGAATGTTTTCTAACCGGTCACGAACTGCTTTCTGCAAAGAAACTACGGCAAACAGACCATACAGCAGGATGGTAAAATAGTATCCTTTTTCATTTAGTTGCATTTCTGCTCTGGCAAGGCCTACGATAAAACCTATCATTCCTGCTCCTAATGCTATCCAGGAAGCAGCTACGAATGCATTCGAGACTTTTTGTTTTTTCATTGATTATGATGTTTTTGTTTAAGGGGCTAAATATATTCATTTTTTAAAGAATTAGCCGCAATACAGCAAAAAATATGGGTAAAATACGGAGAATTGCCGATGTGTGACTGCCGTCTTAGCCCCGATAGCAGCGGTTACCCCACAGCAGAACGGCTGGGGTTGGGCGCGAGGAGTATGAGCGGATAGCGGGAAACAGCTCCTTAAAAAATAACAAAAAAGACTTTCCAGAAACCTGAAAAGCCTTTTCTTATATTAAGATTAAAAAATATTAGTATCTGTAGTACTCAGGCTTGAATGGCCCTTTAACATCTACACCGATATATTCAGCCTGCTCCGGAGAAAGAGTTTCCAGTTCAACGCTTAATTTTTTAAGGTGTAAAGCAGCTACTTTTTCATCTAAATGCTTAGGAAGCGTATATACTTCATTTTTGTAAGCAGCAGAGTTGTTCCAAAGTTCGATCTGAGCCAAAGTTTGGTTAGAGAAAGAGTTCGACATTACGAAACTTGGGTGTCCTGTTGCACATCCCAGGTTAACAAGTCTACCTTCAGCAAGGATGATTACTTCTTTACCTTCGATCATATAGATATCCACCTGTGGTTTCACTTCAGATTTTGTAGAACCGTAGTTTTTGTTCAACCAGGCCATATCGATTTCATTATCGAAGTGACCGATGTTACAAACGATTGCTTTATCTTTCATTTTAAGGAAATGTTCTCCTCTTACAATGTTGAAGTTTCCTGTAGTGGTGATAACAATATCAGCATTGTCTACCACGGTATCCAGTCTCTTCACTTCATAACCGTCCATTGCAGCCTGAAGCGCACAGATTGGATCGATTTCAGTAACGGTAACGATAGAACCTGCCCCTCTGAAAGATGCAGCAGTACCTTTACCAACGTCTCCGTATCCGCAAACTACCACTCTTTTTCCGGCAAGCATTACGTCTGTAGCTCTTCTTACAGCATCTACTGCAGATTCTTTACATCCGTATTTGTTGTCGAACTTGGATTTGGTAACTGAATCGTTTACGTTGATAGCAGGCATTACCAGAGTTCCGTTCTTCATTCTTTCGTAAAGTCTGTGTACTCCTGTAGTGGTTTCTTCAGAAAGCCCTTTGATATCTTTTGTCAGTTCAGGGTATTTATCAAACACCATGTTTGTTAAATCTCCACCGTCATCCAGAATCATGTTCAATGGTTTTCTGTCTTCACCGAAGAATAAAGTCTGCTCAATACACCAGTCAAACTCTTCTTCGTTCAGCCCTTTCCAGGCATAAACAGGAATTCCGGCAGCAGCAATAGCAGCAGCAGCGTGATCCTGAGTAGAGAAAATATTACAAGAAGACCAGGTAACTTCAGCTCCTAAAGCTACCAATGTCTCGATAAGCACAGCAGTTTGGATCGTCATGTGAAGACATCCTGCGATTCTTGCTCCTTTCAGAGGTTGAGATGGTCCGTATTCTTCACGGATAGACATCAAACCTGGCATTTCTGCTTCGGCAAGGGTAATTTCTTTTCTTCCCCATTCTGCTAGGGAGATGTCCTTCACTTTGTAAGGAACGTATTGTGTTGTAGTACTCATATGTAATGAATAAATTTAAATTCAGTTGATAACGAAATGCAAAATTACAATTAATAATTAAGATAAAAAAACGGAGGATCAAGTTCAAATAATGAGATTAAACAGTTGTTAATATTATTTAGTCTTAATATAAATAGCTATGTTTGTTCCGGATAAAATTTTATACTATGAACCATACCCATACTCAGGAAGAGATTAACAGAAAAGCAAAACCGGTAACTCCAAAGGTAAAAGAACTGATAGAACGTACCGGAAGTGTGATTTTGGCTACGGTAGATCCGGAAGGAAATCCTAATTCCAGCTATGCTCCTTTTGTACAGATAGAAAATACACTGTATATTTTGGTTTCTTTTATGGCAAAACACACGAAAAATCTTGCTGACGGAAGAAAAGCTTCAGTGATGTTCATCGAGGATGAATCCGCTACGAAACAGATCTATGCCCGTGAAAGATTAACCCTTGAAGCAGTACCTTCACAAATAGAAAGAGATTCAGAAATGTGGAATACAGTTGTTGCCAAACTAAAGAAAACTCACGGAAAAGTTGTAGATGTTATTGCTGAAATGGGCGATTTCATTCTGATTGCTTTGCAGCCGGTAAAAGGTTCTTACGTAAACGGATTCGGAAGCGCTTATTTTGTAGATGGGAATCTTGAGATCCTTGAGCATAGAAATGATGTGAATCATCAGTCGAAATAAAAAGAAGGGAGAAGGGAGAAGGGAGAAGGGAGAAGGGAGAAGGGTGCGGGAAGATGGAAGTTTATAAAGATTAAGCTAAGAAAATTCTGTTTTTTTAATGAAAAATTCTATTAATTAAAGTTTAAGATTGTTTTGTAGGGTTCAAGGAATTTCCATCTTCCCGCATCCGTCTCCCATCCCTTTCAACTTCCACATCTTTTCACTACTTTTATCGAATAAAAAAACAATGCCCCTTTACCGAGATTTTTCAGATGACAATGCTATGATCCTCGTATGGAAATATGATGACGGCGAAGAACTTGATATCAACCAACTCCTGGAACCTGAAAATGCCGAAAAGGTAAAAGATTATCATCCTAAAAAACTTCTCGAAGTATTAATGGTGCGTAAACTTTTAAAAGGTTTAAAGCCGCATTCCAAAATTTTATACAAAGAAAGGGAACCGTTTCTGGCTCCTAAAGATGCAGAGATTTCCATTACCCATTCATTCCCTTTTGCTGCGATTGCCATTTCCAAAAATAAAATAGGCATTGACATTGAGAAATTCAACCCTAAGATTTTAAGGGTCATCGATAAATTTACCTACGAAAATGAAAGGGGATTCATTCCTGAAAATAATTCTGTGACATTTTATACTATTATCTGGAGTGTAAAGGAAAGTATGTACAAAATCCATCACTCGAAATACTGGTCCCTGAAAAAAAACTATGAAGTAAAGCCTTTTGAGCTTAAGCACCTTCATAAAATAAGCTGCAGGGTTTATGATGAGCAGTTTTCAGACGAGTTCAAAGCAAGAGTGGAATTTTTTGATGATTACTGCTTTACGATTGTGGAGGAATAGGATCTGCTTCGTTTTTGTATTTTTCGATGACTTTTCTCTGTTCTTTAGCTACATCATAGATCAGTTCCAATATATCATGGATGTTTTTAAGTTCCGTTAAATGTGAAATTTTATCAGGATCTCTGCGGTCAACAAGGTCATTTTCTTCTATTTCTGTTTTTCTTTTCAAAATCATATCCTCAATGGAAGAATCTTCCGGTTCGAGGCGGCTTTCCATTTTTAAAGCTTCATTGATCTCATTTCCGTTCAGTAAAACAGAGGTCTGCTGCATTTCTGCTTCTATCTTCCTGCTCCAGCTTTCAGCATCTATTTCGGGATATTTTTCATTGTTTTTAGAATACTGGGACAAAGATGCAGTGTAAGCTGTAATCAGGTGTGAAGTGGCTACAAACTGGTGTACCACTTCCAGTTTTTTCTGCTGGTTCTTTGGCTCGGAGATCATTCTCTGGAAGTTATCAGATAAGTTGGCCAGGGAAATGATGGCATTTTTCCGCTTTACCTTATAATCTTCAATATCAAAATTTCCATCTAAGAATTTGGAAATGACACTTTCAAAATAGATCAGGTTATCTGCGGCAGATTTCTTCATCAGATCCAGATTCTGAGTATGCTCCCAGACCGGAAGAACAATATAAGACACGGCAAAAGCAATCACACCGGCAATGAAGGTGTCAAGAATTCTGTCTTTAAAGATCACATTTACATTTCCGGGATTTAAAAAATTAAAACTCAGAAATACATAAATCGTCATGAACAGGACCGCCCAAAAGTAACGGCCTTTCAGAAAACTGAAACACATAATCATGCTCAAAAGCAAAATAGAAAATAATAACCCCTTGATATCGATGAAATGTAAAATCGCGTAGGCAATAACAGCTCCTGCAATAGTTCCGTAAAGTCTGAGAAGATTCCGCTTTTTGGTAATAGAGTAGGCGGGCTTCAATATGGCGGTGATGGTAATAAGTATCCAGTACGTATGACCAAGCCCAAGGAAATCAAACATTGAAAAAAGGTATCCTACCAGCAGGGCTGTGGTAATCCTTATCGCGTGCCTGAAATGCGACGATGAAAGCGAAATGTTATTCCTTAGAACCTTAAAATTGAGTTTCTCTTCATTAGGCATGAATTTTTTAAGATCCAGCCCTGTGGAAAGACTTTTTGCCAGCTTTATATTCTGCGAAAATACTTTATAGATCTCGTTGATCTCCTTGGTGATTTCATTAATGCGCATCAGGATCTGGCGCAGGATCATGAAGTTTTCCAGATTATCGGGAGTCAGCTGTTTGTTGCGGAGTTCAAAATAATGATAGTTGAGGTTTTTCAGTTCAAGCTCCAGATCGGCCATAGGTTTTGCCCTCGTTCCTATTTGAAGGGATATCCCTATATTGGTAATTTCATCGGCAAGCAGGTTAAGGTAATCATGAATATTGACAAGGATCATACTGTCTTCAAAGCTCTGTTGCAGCTTCTGATAATCACTTTCCGAGGTCATGAGCTTTTCATGAAGGTCCATGGAGTTCAGGAACATCAGCATTAAAAGACGGCTGGTTGTCGTAGATTCATTAACAATGGTTCTGGTCTTGAAAACGGTTTCCCGGGTTTCTTCCTGAAGGTTTTTAATTCCGACCTGCTTGGCAATAACCTGGATGGTCAGCCTGTCGAAGTCCGGATTTTTCTGATAATAATTGGCTTTTATTTTTAAAAATTCAGCAAGCTGAAGATAATTTTCACCAATCATCTGACTGGCCAGCTTATAAGGCTGAATGGTAGTAACCACCAGGAAAATCAGGAGGAACCAGATACATCCGGATGCAAATATGAGCAGGCTCTTAAAAATATTACTGCCGGTAAGGTGCCCGTCGATAAAAATGGCCAGCACGACAAGAGATAATGATCCCACTGCGGCAAGCCTCTGCCCATAAACACCAATCAGGGAGAAAAACATTCCGAATACAATGATTTCCAGAATGACCAGCACCTTAAAGTTCATGACGAGACTGGCAATAAGCGCCACAAAAACAAAGCAGAAAATGGCAAATGTAAGTGCGTTTCTTCTTCTGATAAAAGGACCGGGCTGATCACAAAGCGCCACAAAGCTGGTTCCCAAAGGAAAAAGAAAATATTCTTTAAGGATCCCGAAATGGGCAAGGACTAAACAGGGCAGAACGGTTGCCAGCGTAATTCTGATCGCAGAATATACATATTGGCTGGTAACGAATTTTTTGAGTTCTGCTGAATAGTTCATCCTACAAAATTAATTATTGGAAATAAGAAAAGCCTTATAAAAATAGGACTTTTGCAAACTTATATATTATATTTCTTTAATAAATTGTCAATTGGTAATTGAAACGAATCGGGTAATACAAATTTGATGCTGAAATTGGAAATATTTGGAATTGGAAAGATCAATTGTAAATTTTGCTTCGCAAGTGAATGGTGAATTTGAGTGTCAGTTATGTTATTGGCTATTTTAAGGTGAATTGTTAATTTGCCTCGCAAGTCAACAGTAAATTATAAGGACCTTAGTAATTGATTAATAAAATAAAGACTCACTATTGACGATTAACTATTTACAATTTATCTCAACTTTACAAATTCACTGCGAAGCAGACTGACAGCGCAGCTCATTCACTATTGACATAAAAAAAGCCTCATCAAATGAGGCTTTTTTTATATTGTATAATATTCTTAATAATCTACATTAGATGTTTCATCACCAATGTTCCAGGTAAGACCGAAACGAAGCGTGTTATCCAAAGCGGTATTTACTTTTGACATATTGATCAGATAAGAAATATCAAGTCCGAAGGAACGGTATTTCAATCCGATACCTGCTGTAGCGAACTGTCTTGCTCCCTGTTCTTCGCTTTCGTGGAAGTAACCTGTTCTTACTGCAAATGCATTGTCATAAGAATATTCCAAAGCACCGCTGTACATGATACTGTTCTTGTTTTTGAAAGATTTTCCGATTCCCGCCATTACCCCTACGTTAGGAATTTCATATCTCGGCTGTCTTGTATTAGGGTCTATTCCTACATATTCGGATCCCGGAACCAGGATTTTTGAACCTTCTACACTAAGACCGATCTTGTTCATATCATCCAGATACATATCATATCCAATACCCAATCTAGCCATAGTAGGAAGGTAAGATCTTGATTCTTCATTTCCGGTATAGTCTAGTTTAGGACCTAAGTTCTGAACAGCAAAACCGGCATTCACTTTACCATCATAACCTCCGAAACTTGAGAATTTTGGAGAAGTATAGTATCCTGAAACGTCTACTGCAAAACTGTTAGCAGCTTTAAGGGTAGTGTCTGTATTGAACCCTCCGGCTAAATCTGAACGGATGAATCTACCGGTAACGGCCATTGAATACGAGTCGGAAAGTTTCAGACCATAGGCAACGTCGATGGAAAATTCGTTAGGCTTTGAGGTACCCATAGAAGTTACTTCTGAACCTACCAATTGGGTAAGGTCTACTTCACCCATATTGAAATAATAGATACTTGCAGAGATTGTAGATCTTTCTTCCTGTCCTAAAAATTTATGGAATGCACCATATAGTAAAAATACATCATTGGTAAGTTTTCCCATATAAGGCGTGTAGTTAAGACCAATGGAAGAACTTGTTCTGCTAAAAGGATATTTTGCCGCATTCCAGAATTGTGAAAATGCATCCGGTGAAGTTACCACCCCTTGGTCTCCCATACCTCCAGATCTTGCATCTGGTGCAATTCTTAGAAAAGGAGCTCCGGTTAATACTGGATTTATTTTACTTAAATCTTGCGAATAGCCTAAAAAACCAGCACTTAAACCAAATCCCAAAAGCAGTTTAGTAGTTAAATTCATATGTTGTCTTTTATATATTATCAGTTTTTTATAATAATTATTGTCTATGTATTATTTAATTTATTTCAAAAGTACCATTTTTTCTACAGCTGTAGCACTTCCTTTGCATTTTTCTTGATTTTGACTTTTTGCAAATATCTTAAAAATATACGTACCTTTTGCAACAGTTGCCCCAAAATCATCTCTTCCGTCCCATTCTATTGCCTGACGTGGCGTTCTAAAGCCCTGTAGGAACGGTTCTGCAACTACCGGCTGAGATAATGTTCTTACCAATTTTCCTGTAATTGTGTAAATCTGAACATTTACATCTAAGATATCATCGCAGTTGTGCTCAAACTGGATGTATGTTTTATTGGTAAACGGATTCGGCCAGTTCAGCGGTCTGTTGATTACAAGATGCTGATCAGTCTCATCCTTAACTTCAAAGTTTAACGTAGCAGTTGTTGAATTATTGTTTATATCCCAAACTTTAAATGTTAATTGATGCTGGCCTATCGCAAGGTTTCTGAAAGGGTAGGTTACATTTCCTTTCTGATAGTCTGCAAGACCCGGGTTCAGACATCCGTTTCCTTCACCTGAAGCAAAGAAATCATTCAAAACAACCGTGTTGATGATCTGGCCGTCAAGATAAACGGTAATGTCATGGCCAACACCGGATCCGGTAGAGTTAATTCCTGTATCATCGGTAACGCAGGCTAAAAGCATCGGATTCTGGTTGGTAATTCCGCCATCAGCAAAGTTGGTGTTATTCATATACAGCTTTACTTTAGGAGGTTCATTATCATTGATTCCGTTCGGGTTGATATCACCTACCTGTACCGGCTGGTTATTGAATACATCGGTTACTCTGTTGTCTGCATATCCAAGTATTCTCCCTTGCCCCACGGCATAGTTGATGTCTTTAGGAACATAAAATTCTACAGTGAATACTCCGTTTACTGCTGTTCCGGAAGCTTTAACAATAGCGCTTCCTTCTTCCGTGTAATCCATAACAGGAGCCAGTACCCCGTCGTTATTCAAAGTTTTTTTATTTAATCTCTTATCAAAGATATTGATGGAAACCCGTCCGTTGAATGTAGTATTCACTGTTCCGTTCGGATTGTTGATGTGTCCTTTTACTTTAATAAAATCCAGACCTCTGATCAGTCCCGGAACCGGAGATTCAATATTATCTATTACAAGCTGTCTCTGAGGTCTGCTCAGTTTCATGGCAGGATCCCCAAGGAAGTTTACCTTCAGGTGGTCAATGGTAGCTCCTTTTTGCTTTTTGGCATTTAAATGGGCATATCCTAAAGTTTCAAAGTCATCAGCGGTCAGCTTGAAAATATTTTTTGTGTAAAGATCTGTAAAGTTACGTCCGTAATCTACCCCGATGGCACGGCTTGAAGTGATCATAGCAGCAGCTCCTCCCTGTTTAAGTTTAATGAACTGTTCTCCTGCAGAAGAAGTGTTTGGCTCATCCCATAAGGTGAATTCACAGGTAATGGTAGAGACAAACGGGAACCTGCTGTAAACATTGGAGAAATTATTGGCATTCTGAATCTCAGTACTCGTTAAAACCCTTTCCTGTGCCCATCCGTTAATACCTCCATGTCCGAAATAGAACAGGTAAAGGCTGTTACCGATATCATTGGAGATCGCCTGGGTCACCTGAGGGAACCTTTGTCCTGCCGCAGTACTTTGGGCAGGGAAAGCATCCATATATAGTTTTCTGACATTGTATTCTTTCAGATCCTGCTGTCCCGGAACCTCAAAAATGCTGGCCAGCGTATTATTTGTTACTTCATGGAAAGGACTTCCGCCGTCTTTATCATCATCTACAACAAAGTCGAGTTTCATTCGCCATTCTCCGAAAGGGGAGGACTGTCCCGGCAGCGCATTGTAATAAGCCAGCGTTTTACTGATCATGTTTCCTGCTTCCGTTACATTGGCTGCTGGAATTCTGCCTACAGGAATATCCGGAAGGTTGTTTTCAATGGTAGATGCCGTCTGTGGCTGCGTCATGACAATATAGTCGTCTGTTACGAAAGAACCGACGAAATCTGCCGAGTTCTCACCCTGGTAACCGGAAACAATATTGGAATTGCCGGAAATTCTGTTTTTATAATCGTAAGAAGCATCTCCTAAAATAAATACATATTTAAGTCTTCCGCTGTTGTTAAGTTTAGTGACAAAATCTCTTATTGCAGTAAGGTCCCTGCTTCCGCTTCCGAATTCATTATAGATTTTAGCTGCGTCTACAATTTCTACCGTATAATTGTTTTTTGTCTGATGGTAGCTGGCCAGTCTCTGTGCCTGTCCCATCATTTCAGGAACCGTAATGATCAGGTAATCTACATTCTGAAGTCCGGAAAGATTCTGGTTGGCCACTCTTTCCACAAACTGCGGAGTATATGCTCCATCAGCACGAAAAGCTACAAACTCATTGTTGAAATTCGGATCAGAAGTAAAATAACCGAAATTAAAGCTGCCTGCGCCTGCTTTGTTTACTCTTCTGTTCGCATTGGTAATGTCCGTTACGTCCCATACCTGCTCAAGGTTTGCAGCATTGGAAATACTGAAACCGTAATGCGTATTGGTTCCGCTGGTAAGTGAAAAGTCTCTGAAACTAAGCTGAGAACCATTAAAAGTTAAGTTTTCCTTATACTGTACTTCTGCATAATCAAAATGAAAAACCCCGTTAGGATTTACAGAAATATTGGGTGCATAATTAAGGGTAATCTGATTTCCGCTCAGGTTGGATATTGTTCCGTCATACTTTAGCTGATAAAAATCAAACCCGTAAGTAAGGGTGTTAGCCGGAACAGTCTGCGTGATCGGATTTTGGTTGTTGATTTTAAACTCAATAGTATTCTGCTGGGCTCTGTAACCTACGACCTGTGTTCTGTATTTTATAACATCTCCACCCTGTATCGGTGAACTGGTAGTGAAGGTCACTGCTTTATCTGTTGTAAAAGGTGCCTCTTCCACCCAGATTCTTCCTACTTTTAAAAGATTCTTCTGGTCGTTGTTGATCACCTGATAATTATCAAATCTTGTGATCAGGTTACCGGCAGGGAGATTTACATCAACAGACTGTACTCTTTTCCCCAAACCTTTGTCAAAATTGATGAAGTAATAAGAGAAATCATCATATATATTTTTAAGATTGTTGCTTCTGTCCGTTCTTGTGTCGACTCTTTTGAAGCCGTTTCCGTTGGACGTATCATAAAGATTGTATCCGTTCGGTCCCTGAGCATAGAATAAGGCATAGTCGCCGTCGTTCCATACACCATCTTCTTCACCTACCACCTGAATGGCATTTTCCTGAAGTGCGCTGTATTTCGTATCCTGATTGTATTCAGGAAGCATAATACCACCATTTCCATAAATCCTGAAATTCTTCGGATTTACAGAAGCTGGATTAATACCGTTATCTTTTAAAAACTGGGTAGTGATTTTAAATATCCCCGATCTGTCTACTTTAATCTTATAAAATCCACCGCTCGAAAGAGGATTGGCGGTAGTTCCCACCTTGTTGGCAGTTCCCATTCTGGAATTGTCGGGAGCTGATGTTTCAGAAATATTAAATGAAGAAAGCCTTTGAACACGCCCTTTTACATTCTTAAATAAAGCAACGCTGATGCTGGCATATCTTTCTCCTTCCAATGTATAATAAGCAATATCTGCAATTTCATAATCCGGCAGTCTGCCTTTGTCCAGATCATACAATTCCTTGCCGGAAACGCTTTCCCAGGCCAGATCCGAAACTTTTAGCTGCTTTTCTCCTATTTTTTGTTTAGTTATGATAAAAACATTATTTTGGCTGAACGAAAAACCTTCATTTTTGAAATTTGGAAGATTTAATTTTGTGTCACCAAAATCTTGGATTTTAGAGCCTTCCCATTCTATGGCTTTTCTCTGAGCCCAAAGTGTTGATACAAAAGAGATTAGTAATAAAAAGGTGATTTTTTGTTTCATGTTTATTATTGAAATTTCTGAATTACAAATAAAATGAAAATTTTAGAATTAAATTGTGATACAATAAAATTAATTTGTTAACGTTTTTCAAAAAAATCAAATGTTTACTTGATTTATTGAATAATTTATTTTTTCTTTGTACTTTGAAAATATTTATATCGACTATGAAAAAACTAAAGTTGTTTTCATTAATAGCATTAAGTTCTACACTTGCATTAACCAGCTGTGGCGGATCCGGGACCAGCAAAGGAGGCGGTACTAAAAAATTTGTCAGCAAGACGGGTTGGAAACCAAACGAAAAACAAGGTTGGTTTTTTGCAGGAAAGCAACAAAAACAGAAGGGGTGGCCAGGAATGGTATATGTAGAAGGTGGAACTTTTACAATGGGATTAGTGAAAGATGATGTTATGCATGATTGGAATAACACACCTCGCAGAATGCAGGTAAGTTCATTCTTCATCGGAGAAACAGAAATTACTAACTACGAATACCGCGAATACCTGACATGGTTGAAGTATGTATTTCCACCAAGTGACCCTAGCTTTAAGGAGATCTATAACGGCGCTTTGCCAGATACTCTTTTATGGGACAACAAATTAGCAAGAAACGATTATAATGAAACGTATCTTCGTTCTCCGGAATTCGATTACTACCCGGTAGTAGGCGTTTCCTGGACTCAGGCGAACAGATATTGTGAATGGCTTACCGACAGAGCGAACGAAAAAGCTCTAATGCAAGCCGGAATTATTGCCAAAGATTTGTATATCAACGAATCCAATAACCAGGGCGGAACTGCTTTCAACATGGATAAATTCAAAGCGAACGATCCGGAAATGCAGGGATATATCAACGAGAAAAGAATGCAGCAAAAATCTGGTATGAAAACAACCAACCAGAGACTTCTTTCTGCCAACAGAGCTCCAAATGCTTCAATGGTTCAGAAGTTCAGACTTCCTACCGAAGTTGAATGGGAATATGCAGCTCTTGGTATGGCTAAAAACAGAGAATACAACCAATACTTAGGTAAAAAACCTGAAATCGAAAGATTAAGAGGTACCAAAGGAAGAGATAAAGGAATGTTCCTTGAAAACTTCAAAATGGGAAGAGGTGACTATTCAGGTATTGCAGGATGGAAAAACGATGGAGCTGCACAAACAGCAGACGTAAGACAATATCCATCTAACGACCTTGGAATCTACGGTATGTACGGAAACGTGTCTGAATGGACTGCTGACGTTTACAGACCAATCATTGATGAAGATTTCAACGACTTCAACTACTATAGAGGAAATATGCCTCAGGCTATTGTAAGAAACGGTGACGGAACTTACAAAATGATCGACGAAGGTTCAATCAAATATGATACTTTAGCAGACGGAAGATTGGTTTATAAAGGTTTACCTGGACAGTTTGAAAGAGAAACCGTTGCTGATCTTAGAAACTTCAGGGATGGTGACAGACAGTCTTCTTTAGAATACTACAGAGCTTCAGATTCAGCTTCTTCATTTGATATGTACAATTCTCCTAAGAGAAGGTTTGTTGTAGATGGAAGTGGAAGAGTAAAACTTCAGAAAGATACGAGAGACAGAACATCTGCAGTATCTAATGATGTTAGAGTTGTAAAAGGTGGTTCTTGGCAGGATACAGCATATTGGCTGGATCCAGGACAAAGAAGATACAAAAACCAGGACAGAGCTTATGGATGGATCGGTTTCCGTGTTGCACAGGATGCCAGAGCTAACGATAAGGGCAGAACTAGAAGATAATATTATCAAAAAATACTTAAAAAAAACCTTCCGGATTTCCGGAAGGTTTTTTTATTTTTGACGTATGAAATCGCTTTAGCTAAAGAGCCTAAAAAACATTTGTACAGATTTGGCGATTGAATGTGACTTTTAAAAAAAAATATATATTTCCACATGAATATAGAACAGTTTTATCCTTTATTTTTACAGTCAGATAAAGTGACTATCGACAGCAGAAAAGTTGGTAAGAATGATATTTTCTTTGCCTTTTCCGGTGAAAACTTCAATGCTGCCACCTTAGCAGAAAAAGCTGCAGACGATGGTGCTCTTGCCGTAATCGTAGAAAAGCAGGAGTTCGAAAATAAAGGCAGAAATATTTTCTATGTTCCTTCCACACTGGAATTCCTTCAGCAGCTGGCCATTCATCATAGAAACCAGCTTAAAATTCCTGTGATAGGACTTACAGGAAGTAACGGGAAGACAACAACCAAAGAAATTATCCATGCGGTGCTTTCAGAGAAATTCAATGTGCAGTATACTTCCGGGAACTTAAATAACCATATTGGTGTTCCTTTAACTATCCTTTCCGTAAAACCGGAGCACGAAATGGCAGTGGTAGAAATGGGAGCCAATCATCAGAAGGAAATTGAATTGCTATGTACCATTTCCCAGCCCGATTTCGGATACATTACCAACTTTGGGAAAGCCCACCTGGAAGGCTTTGGCGGGTTTGAAGGGGTAGTCAAAGGGAAATCTGAACTCTATGATTATCTGAAAAGCCACGGTAAAACCATTGTCGTTAATGAAAATGATCCTATACAGGCAGAAAAGACCGAAAATTATACTCCCAAAATCACTTTCGGGAAAGAACATTCAGATTATCGTTTCGGACTTCTTTCCGAAGAACATTTTGTAGGATTGGAATACCAGGGAATACAGGCAGTTTCAAAACTGACAGGTGAATATAACTTTACCAATTTATGCGCAGCAGCCAGCCTTGGCCTGTACTTCGGAATCAGTTTTGAAAAAATAAAACATGCTGTCGAAAATTATATGCCAACCAATATGCGTTCGCAGGTTGTAAAAAAAGAAGGGACTACATTGGTTTTAGATACCTACAATGCCAACCCCAGCTCTATGAATGCCTCACTGCATAATTTTGCCACTTTTGAGGGGCCGAAAACCGTCATCATCGGCGATATGCTTGAGTTAGGGGAGGAGAGTGGAAAAGAGCATCAGAACATCCTGAATCTGGCCCATGAGCTGGCATTTGACCAAATCATTACCGTCGGAAAATACTTTAAGGCTGTTAATCCTTCATCACTTTCCTTTGAAAATACTGCGGAATTAATAGCTTATCTTCAGGAGAATAAAATTCACTCCGAGAATATTCTTTTAAAAGGTTCACGCGGAATTGCGCTTGAAAAATCCATCGAATTTATTTAATAACTTCTTTGAAAAAGTACGGAAGTCTGAAGCTGGAAGATAGAAGTTAGTGAGATTGTAAAAACATCTGTATTCCAGCTTTATGATCAATTTTTTATGGGAACTGCCGGAGGTGGAAAGTCTACCATAACTTCCAACTTCTCTCTTCCAGCTTCCAACTAAATATCCTATTTAGAATTCCAGAACTCTTTTACAATCAGTTTAATATTCTGGAAAGTGCTCGGGAAAACTTCATCTTCGATCTGTGCGGTATTTTTCCAGGCTACTTCAGTAATTCCTTCTTCTATCTGTGGTTTTGAAGTGTCTTCGCCATTAAAGTTCATTTCAAACCAATGCGTGCATTTAAGAATTTTTTCACCGTTTCTTTCAATATAAATATGATAGGTGGTGTTGATAAATTTTACCAGCTCCACATCTTTTAATCCGGTTTCTTCCTCAATCTCCCTGACAGCCGATTCTTCACGGGATTCACCCTTTTCCATTTTACCTTTGGGAAGATCCCATTTGCCTAGTCTTTTAATGAAAAGTAAATCTCCCTCAGGATTATTGACCAGGCCGCCGGCAGCTTCTATGATCCTGAAAAGCTTTTGGAATTCGCTCCAGATTTCTTCAATATTCTCACCGAAAACATTCAGCTCCTTTACCGAGGTGTTTTCCAAAAGATCCAATGCAATCTCTAAAGTTGTGAAACTTTCGTACCTAAGCTCTTTTTCAAGATTCCCGGGATGCTTAGACAGCAATAATTTTTTTTCGTTCACAAAAACTTTATACATATATTTGTAAGAATTAAGAATTTAAATACAAAAATAAAAAATGAATTTAGAAGGACGAAAAATTATTGTCAATAAATCATCTAAAGAACTGGCTGAAATATTGAAATATCCAGAAAACTACAAAGATTTTATGCCGGACGGTCTTCAGAAATTTGAAACAAGAGATAACGGCTTTAAATTCGGACTTCAGGGAATGCCGGAAATTGCTTTGAAAATAGATGAAGTAGATGAGCAGAAAGCAGTTTTGAAGTCTGCAAGTTCAAGCCTTGATTTTTCATTAACTGCCACTTTAAACCCTGTCAGCGAAAATCAAACTGAGGTTCAGATGCTTTTTGAAGGAAAATTCAATCCTTTTATCAAAATGATGGTAGAAAAGCCGCTTCAGAACTTCATCAATACCTTAACAGACAAGATCGAAGCCTACAAATAATCAAAACCTTCAGAAATGGAGGTTTTTTTATGCCCATACTCCTGAACAGTGATCTTCAGTACTGCCGGTTGAAGAAGAAAGGACATTGATCTCATTATTCATCCTCAAAACTCCCATAAAGGCAAAGATCAGTGCTTCTTTATGATCGACGATCTGCTTCTCGGGGATGATAATCATCGACTCCGTTTTTTCTCTGATCTTTTCAATAAGACAGGTATTGTAGCTTCCTCCTCCGGTGCAGAGAACTTTTTTTAAACCGTTCTGATTAATGACCTTTGAAATCTGCTGCGCCACATGCTCTGTAAAAGTAGTAAGTGCATCTTCAGCCTGAATATTTTCCAAAAGGGGAAAAATAAACTCATTGCACCATTCAATTCCTAAAGATTTGGGATGAGGCTGACTGTAAAAATCCAGGGTATTCAGCTTTTCTAAAAGTGCATCATTAAGTCTGCCTTTCCTTGCGAGATCACCGTTTTCGTCAAAATTTTTATTGAATTTCTGAGCAAGCCTGTTTAAAACAATATTGACAGGTGCGATATCAAAAGCTATTCTTCTGCTGTCCTGTTTTAAAGAGATATTGGAGAAGCCTCCCAGATTCAGGCATGCATCATATTCGGAAAAAAGCAGTTCGTCCCCGATAGGAACCAGAGGAGCTCCGTTTCCTCCCATCAGTACGTCCTGGCTTCTGAAATCGTAGACCACAGGAAGTCCGGCTTCTATTTTGATGGCTCTGCCATCACCGATCTGCAGCGTAAATTTCTTTTTTGGCTGGTGAAAAACAGTATGGCCGTGAGAGGCAATGAGGTCAATATTCTGAAGATGGTTGCGATCGATAAATTCCCTGACTTGTCGCCCAAGATAAAAACCATACTCCGAATGAAGTTCCAGTAATTCTTCTGAAGATAAATGAATGGAGTTTCTGAGCTTTTTCTCCCATTCCTCCGGATAGGAAATGGTCTCAGCATGCAAGATCTGAAAACTCCAGCCGTTGTTTTTTTCAAACGCGGCAAAACATATATCCAGACCGTCCAGACTGGTTCCGGACATGAGTCCGATAGCCTGAACTCTCATATTACTGCGGTGTTTTTTTCTCTTCGAGCCTTTTGGTACTGAAATCTCCTGAGTTATTAAAGAAAGTATATTCCGAGAAATCATCCTTTGCCGTCATACCATTGGCGCCAACCAGTGTAGAACCGTCTTCCATGGTAACGTATACTGTATCTTTCGTAAAAATCCTGTTCTTTTTCTGATCCCAGTAAATGCTCTGCATTGCGAACCGCTGGCCTTCATTGGTGGTAATTCTTACATCACCTTTGGCTTCGTAGAATTTTTTATATTCAAAAATGCGGGCATATTTAGCGGTAATTTTACCCGGTACCTTTGGCTTCTTTTTATCAAAAAATTCGATCATGATACCTTTTCTGGCTACAATATATGGACTGTCTATCAGCTCATATTTTTCAATAATCTTTGCTTTGGCTTTTAGTGATATAAAGCCGGAATCCCGCTGTATAATATTGGCATTATTGATGATTTGTGACGGGAAGTTCTTGCTTTTGTTGCCATTGGCTTTGGTAAGATCTTCTTCACAGGAGGTCAGTATAAAAAATATAGCACAACTAAAAAGGCATGCTATATTTTTATATGATATTTTATTTGAAAAATTCATTTTAGTTGTACAGGGTCTTTCTGAACCATCTGTCAGCAAAATTAAATCCTACCTTCAGGTTAATGTAATTCTGGTTGATCAGATTGTTTTTAAGTGTTCCTCTCTTTCCAACTTCCAGGCCTAATTCCAGACCGCTCATCCTTGTAATGCTGCTGGTTTTGAACGGAAGCAGTACTCCTCCGGAGATTCCGAACTTATTAATGCTGGTTCCGTTTATTTTAAGACTTCCTCTTTCGTAGAAAGCTCCGTATCTGTATGTTACTCTTGAGAAATAACTTCTGAAGTTATTGTAATTCGGCAGATACCATCCTCCGGCAGAAATTCTGTACGTATCCTGGAAATCAAATGTTTTCCCGAAATAAGAAATATCTTCTCCTTTTTTATAATCAAGCTGTCCTGAAAAGAACCAGTGGTTCTCACTTCCGTATCCAACCCCAAAAGATGCCTGTAGCGGAAGAAGGTTTTTAGAACTTGTACTTTTTTGATCTATAATGGTTTCTAAAGCTTTAACCGATTGTGCAGCATCAGAGTATATGTAGGTACTGTTGACGTAATCTGTAGTCATGTTGCTGGTATTCCCAAATGTAGCTGTAGCACCAATAGTCAGTTTCTTGTCTGTACGGGTATTCAGACTTTGGTAGCTACCCCCAAGAGTGAAGTTAAAGTTTTTAATGCTGTTTTTGGTTTCATAACCGTTGATATATTCAGCGTTGAGAACTTTATCTTTATCTAGAGTTGTAAGCTCATTACGGTCATAAAGATTTCCAAAGTAAAGATTAGCTCTTAAACCTACAGCAAAATTCTGGTTGATCTTATAAGAAATAGCTGCCTGGGCAGTATTTAAAGTTCCACTTCCTTTAAAATGGTTTACATTATATCCGTCTAATGTTTGAACACCATCTACGGTTTGGTATCTTTCAGTAGTATTTACAATGTCATAGCTCTTGGAGCTGTAAGGCTGATAGGAAAGACCCATCTTCATTTTTGGAGACAAAGGAAAAGCTAATGATATATTGGAAAGATACGTAGAATGTTTGGTAGACTTCGTATTGTTGTAATCTGTTTTGAAGTAATTGTTTTCGTTGGTAGCTTCCAGCTTGATGCTTGTAAGCTCGAAATTAGAGTTATTCGCAGGGTTTGCGAAATTGAAGCTGCTTGTGAAATCACTGATATAAGCAGTAGATATACCACCCATAGAGGCAGTTTCAATCGTATTATCATATTTTACATCTCCAATTCCATAAGTTGCATACGGAGAGTTACTTATACTCTGTGCATTTAGGAAGTATCCAACTGATATGAATGATACCGCAAAGATTTTTTTCATTCTTTATTTTTAAAACAATGCGCAAATATCTTAAATATTAATGAATTGTAAAAATTATATGTGGTTAAAGTTTGTTAAGGACGATGAATAGCCATAATTTTGGTGAATTGTCAATTGTGAATATACTTTGCTTGTGATTTTACGACTTATTTATAAAATTATATTGCTGAATTCACTACTCAATTGCAAAGCAAAATTCACATTTCAGAAATCATCCGTCCCAAAAAATCTTTATCTTTGGAACATGAATTGGGAGAACATCGCCGGACAGGAAAATCTGAAAAAACTTCTTCGTGAGAGTATTGCTGAAAACAGAGTAAGCCACGCCCAGCTTTTTTTAGGAAAAGAAGGTTATGGGACATTTCCTATGGTTTTAGCTTATGCCAAAGAAATCTTTAGCCGGGAAAATGAGCACGCCGCTTCCAAAGTGGAGCATTTGAATCACCTGGATTTGCACTTCAGTTTCCCTGTTTTTACCGATAATAAAAATTCTTTAAGCAAAAATAAATTTGAGGATTTCAGGGAAATGATCCTGGATTCTCCCTATTCAAGCTATGATGACTGGACTGCTTTTCTGGAATCTGAAAATAAGCAGCTATTCATTTCTGCTGATGAAATTGATGAGCAGAACCAAAAATTTGCCCTGAAAAGTTTTGAAGGCGGAACCAAAATCCTAATCGTTTGGAGGGCAGATAAGATGAATATTGCAGCAGCCAATAAATTCCTGAAATTTCTGGAAGAACCGCCGGCCAAAACCCTTATTCTCCTTACAGCCGAAACGGCGAATGATATTCTCCCTACCATTCTTTCCAGGACACAGATTGTAGAAGTTCCGAGAATCAGCGATGAAGACCTGGAAAATTATTTTAAGAAGAACTTTCAGATTTCTGAGGGAAAAATAAGAGAAATTGTTCATGAAGCACAGGGAGATCTGAATGAAGCCCTGAAAATTTTAAATTCCGGACATAAAAGCGACGAATTTGAAAAGCTTTTTATCCAATGGGTAAGGGATGCGTTCATGGTGAAAAAGAAACCCCAGTTTTTAAAAAGCATTATCTTCTGGGCCAGAGAAATTGCCGGCTGGAACAGGGAAAAACAGAAAAACTTCCTGAACTACTGTTCGGAGATCTTCAGGCTTGCTCTTCTGCAAAATTACCAATCCGATAACCTGGTCTATAAAAAGATCAATGCAGAAGGTTTCAACTGGGACGGATTTTCTAAATTCATAAGCGGAGCTAATATTGAAAGTATTCTGGAAGAAATCAATACGGCAGACCTTCACCTGACAAGGAACGGAAACCCGAAAATTGTCTGGACGGATCTTGGTATCAAGCTATCGCGCTATATTCATAAAAATTCGTAGTTTGGAGTAATTCAATCGTTGAAATTTATAATATTTAATAATATGAGAGTCCGGATCTGTTCCGGATTTTTTCGTTTAAGGTTCTGCATAGATGAATTGATTCTTATTTATTAAGTTTTCATTAAATTTTTATAATTCTAATGTGGCTAATAATCAGTGATTTACATTAGTGAGTATTAAAAGAAAATTAAAAAATCAATCAATCGTTTGATTTGTTGAAAATCTTGTGTAAATTTGCGCCCTGAAAAATAGATGTGCTATGGTTTCGAAAGAAGAAAATATATTATTTGCTGCAGAAAAACTTTTTGCTGAAAAAGGTTTTGACGGGACTTCCACCAGGGAGATTTCCAAGGCGGCAAATGTAAACATCTCTATGATTTCTTACTATTTCGGTTCAAAGGAAAAGCTGTATGAGAAGTTGGTGGAATATAGAATGAATGAAGGACAGTTTTTTTCAAAAGACATTCTGGAAAGAACAGATATCAACGAATGGGAGAAGATAGAAAAAATTGTAGACCAATTTTCCGGAAGAGTGAGACATCACAAATGTTTCTACAGGATCATGCAGAGAGAGCAGCTTCATACGGAAAATCCTCAGATCGTGGAATTTCTGAAGCAGACCAAAATGGGCTTTATTTCCATGTATTCGCAAGTCCTTGAAAGTGGACTGAAAAAAGGAATTTTCACCAAAAAACCTCCTATCTACTTACTTCATGCCACCGTAAGCGGGACTTTATTTTATGCATCCAATGCCAAAGAAATGTATAAAGAATTCCTTAACGATACTACGGATGATGAAGTTTTTGATGAAAAATACTACACAGAACTTAATAAACATATAAAATATTTACTAAAAGACCTTTTAGGTTATGAAGAGAATAAATAATTCGGTGTTCGCATTATCCCTGTTTATGGGAATTGCAGCCATAAATGCTCAGGAGAAAAAACAGCTCACCCTCGATGAAGCCGTGCAGCTGGGAATCCAGAACAGTAAAAGCCTTAAGATAGATGCCGCTAAAATTGAAGAAGCTACGGCAGATCTTTTGGAAGCCAAAAACAGACAGCTTCCGGAGCTTAAAGTTTCGGGAAGCTATATGTACCTTCCGCTTAAGCCCAATGTTGATCTGAAGCTTCCGGGCGTTTCAGCAGCAGGTGGTCCGGAAGTGCATCAGGTTGCTTATGGATCGGCGAATCTTAGCGTTCCTATCTACAGCGGCGGAAGAATCAGATATGGGATCCAGTCTGCAAAATACCTGGTGGAAGCATCAAAATTAAGCACTGAAAATGATAAAATAGCAATTGCTTACAATGTAGCTCAGGCTTATAATAATTTGTTTAAAGCCAACCAGGCTATCAAAGTTTTAGAAGAAAATCTTACCGCTTCTCAAAAAAGGGATGAAACTTTTCTTAAGCTTGAAAACAATGGAGTTATCGCAAGAAACGACCGTTTAAAAGCCAACCTCCAGACCTCCAATATCGAACTGCAATTGTTGGAAGCTAAAAACAACTACAATATTGCCAACATTAATATGGACCTGTTATTAGGTATTCCGGAAACTACGGAAATTGAAGTAGATCCTAACTATATTGACGAAGGCTCTGAAGTAAGAACGGTGGATTATTATGTGAATGAAGCTAAAGAAAACCGTAAAGACTTACAGGCTCTTGCTCAGCAGAGAAAAGCGGCAGAATTGGGAACAAAATCAGCAAAGGCTGAAAACCTTCCTTCCATTGCATTTACAGGAGGATATGTGGCAGCAGACATTCCAAAATTTCTTACCATATACAATGCCGTCAATGTAGGGGTTGGAATTTCTTATAACCTATCCAATATCTGGAAAGAAAACTCCTCATTGAGACAAGCCCAGGCAAGAGAAAAGCAGCTGGCTGCCAATGATGAACTATTGAATGACAACATCAAGCTTGACGTGAACAGAGAATATCAGAATACAGATTACTCTAAAAAAAGAATCTCCGTATATGAAAAAGCTGCCGAACAGGCCAACGAAAATTACAGGATTACCAAAAACAAATACGACAACGGGCTTGCCACGATGACAGAACTCCTTGATGCAGATGCTGCTCAGATAGCAGCTAATGTAGGGGTAATCAATGCAAAGGCAGATGCAGCTTTGGCTTATAGAAAACTATTACAGACAACAGGAACTTTAACAATTAAATAATCAGACTCAGACCAAAATGGAAAATAAAAATACACAAGCAGAACCTAAAAAGAAAAAAAGTTTAGTTTTTCCTATCATCTTAGCCGCTGTAGTAATCGGCGGAGGGATTTACGGATACAGAGCTTTTACTTACGGACAGTATCATGAAGAAACCGATGATGCCCAGATTGCTTCCAATATGGCACCGGTAATTTCTAAGATTTCCGGATATGTGGCAGAGGTAAAAGTAAAGGATAACCAGTTCGTAAAAAAAGGAGATACTTTGGTGATCCTGGATAACAGAGATCAGAAAATGGCTCTTGAACAGGCTCAGGCTGCTTTATCAACAGCTAAAAGCAATATATCAAATGCAGAAGCAACGACAACCGCAACTTCAAAGAACATCAGTTCTTCCCAGGCGGCGGTAACAACAGCCAATGCACAGATAGAAGCAGCAAAAGTAAACGTTTGGAAAACCTCTCAGGATCTGAAAAGATATGCTAATCTTGTAAAAGACCATTCTATTACGGAACAGCAGTACGAGCAGGCTTTGGCCGCTAAACAGTCTGCAGACAGACAGCTTCAGGTTTTGGTTGACCAGAGAAACCAGATCGCACAGCAGACTACCATTGCGTCTTCTCAGACAGCAGCAAGCTCACAGCAAATCAGCGTTGCAGGCTCTGTAGCAAAACAAAGAGAGGTAGATGTAGAAAACGCTAAATTAAACCTTTCATATACCGTAATCCTTGCTCCGGAAGATGGATATGTTGGAAAAGTTTCTACTCAGCCGGGACAGTATCTTCAGGCTGGATCACAGCTTTTTGCTTTGGTTAAAAACGATCAGAAATGGGTGGTGGCCAACTTCAAAGAAACGCAGGTAGATAAAATGGTAGAAGGTCAGAAAGTGAAAATCGAGATTGATGCTTTCCCTGATCAGGAGTTTGATGGGGTAGTGAGCTCATTCTCACCTGCAACAGGAGCGACTTTTTCAATATTGCCTCCGGATAACGCCAGCGGTAACTTCGTAAAAGTAGTTCAGAGACTCCCTGTAAAGATCGATTTTGTAAATCTTGACAAGAATATTGCAAAAAGACTGAGAACAGGAATGAACGTGAAGGCAGAGGTATCATTGAAATAGTATGAATGTATTCACGTACAATGTATTGATGAATGACTGATTGAAAAATTGAAGAATTAAAAAAATTTAAATCTTCAATAGGAGCTGGCTTTAGCCCGCTTACATAAAACAATTACCCATTGGCTTTAGCCAAATTTAGTTTCATGAATACATTCTACATTTTACATTAATACAAACTATTCGTACAAAATATTATGCAAGATTCATTAGTAGAATATGGAGCCCGGAGAGTGATCATTACGATCACGGCGATCCTTTGTGCTCTGCTTGAAATTGTGGATTCCACGATCGTAAACGTTGCCCTGAATGAAATGAAGGGGAACCTTGGAGCCACACTTTCTGAGGTAGGCTGGGTGATCACAGCTTATGCAATCGGTAACGTAATTATCGTGCCGATGACGAGCTGGCTGTCACAGCAGTTCGGACGTAGAAATTACTTCGCTGCTTCCATTATCATATTTACGGTGTTTTCCTTTTTATGTGGAAATGCCACTAATATCTGGGAGCTCGTATTTTTCAGGCTGATGCAGGGGATAGGTGGGGGAGCGCTTCTCGTAACTTCACAGACGATCATTACCGAGTCTTATCCTATCGAGAAAAGAAGTATGGCGCAGGCGATCTATGGTCTCGGAGTAATTATCGGCCCAACCTTAGGCCCGCCATTGGGAGGATACATCGTAGATAATTTCAGCTGGCCATATATTTTCTATATCAATATTCCGATTGGAATTGCAGCAACGCTGATGACTTTACAGTTTGTAAAAAGTCCGAAATATGCAGAAAAACGAAAAGTTTCGGATGTAGACTGGATAGGAATTGCTTTACTGGCGGTTACAGTAGGATCTTTACAGTTTATTTTGGAAAGAGGCCATGAAGAAGACTGGTTTGAGAGCGGCATGATCGTAACCTTTACCGTATCGGCTATTTTAGGATTTATACTGTTCCTCTGGAGAGAGCTTACCTTCAAATATCCTATCGTGGAACTCAGGGTGCTGAAGAACGGAAACCTGAGGATCGGAACGGTAATGTCCTTTGTTTTAGGATTCGGATTGTATGGATCTACATTTATCGTACCGCTGTATACCCAGAGTATTTTAGGATGGACAGCTTTACAGTCGGGAGCCCTGATGATTCCTGCAGCACTGACGACAGCCTTTATGATGCCGATTATCGGCAGACTGCTTTCAAAAGGGGCAAAACAGCAGATTCTGGTGTCTTTGGGACTGTTCATCTTCTTTATCTACAGCTTCTGGGGCTATAAGATCCTGACCCCGGATACAGGTAAAGATGCCTTTTTCTGGATGCTGATCGTAAGGGGGGCCGGTCTGGGACTTCTGTTTATCCCGATTACTTCACTGTCATTAAGTACATTGAAAGGTCAGGAAATCGGACAGGGTGCAGCATTTACCGGGATGATGAGACAGCTCGGGGGGTCATTCGGGATTGCGGCAATTACTACATTTATTGCCAATGCAGGCCAGAAATACAGGCTCAACCTCATTTCGCACCTCGATGAAAACAGTTTTGATGTTCAGCAGCGTCTGAACGGATTAAAAGCCAGCTTTATCGCAAAAGGAATGACTCCCGATGCAGCGATGAATGCAGCTTATAAAATGCTGGATCTGTCAGTAACCAAACAGGCTACGGTACTTTCATACATGGATGTTTTCCTTTATTTAGGGGTTATTTTCCTAGTATGTATCCCGTTCATTCTTTTCATTAAGGAAAGAAAAAGCAAAGAAAAAATAGATTTGAGTGGTGTACACTAAACTGATCTGAATAAATACAAAGCCTCCGGAATTTCCGGAGGCTTTTTTATGGGAGATGGTTTATGAAAAATTATGTCAAGGAATATGCTTCGACTCCGCTCAGCATGACAACACGAAAAAAGAGTCGATAAAAAAACGGTTAGTATTGGAAATGTCATGCTGAGCGGAGTCGAAGCATCTCAACTTAATAATCTTAAAAATACTTACTGGTTCAAAGCTGCGGTCCACTCAATCCCACTGATGTCAATCAGCTTTATAGTATGGATTTTTTCTTTTTCCGTTAAAATCTCATTAAGGTTCACTGTAAGATCAGCCTTTGAGCCGAGTGGAATCACCAGGCTGTGTTTTCCCGGCTTTACTTTGGCTACATAATGATTGCTGATATTTTCTTTCGGGAAATCCGAGAGTTCTCTGTGGTTAAGCTCTTTTAAAATATTCCCGTTTTGATCCAGAATATGGATGCCAATCAGGAAAGAACCGTACACATCTGCACCTTCAGTTCTGTACACCTCAAATTTTAAATCTGAGTTATTAAGGGAAATATTGGAAATTTCAATCTTAGGTTTTACAGATTTATTGTGCAGTGTTCCCCAAACCCCTCCATGAAAGTACTGGTTGGTATACAGAGTAAGTCCGAAAATAAGGACCGAGCCCGCGAATACAAAGTTTTTAGGTTTTGACAAAGGAAGGATACCCGATGCTAACCATAAAAACCATTTTTTGTGAACGAAATTTTTATTATTCTTAATGAAATAGTGATCTAAAGAAAAAGGACCGCTTCCTGTAAGGAACAAAACAAATCCTCCTGCGATTCCCAAAACCCCTATCTGCCATTCATCAAGGCAAGTCGTTCCAATCCAGCCTGAACCCAGGAGAATTCCCAGGGCAAGACCAAAAATTCCTATACTCATTAACCTTGTCCATAACCCTAAAATAATGAATAATCCCATCACCGCTTCTACGATTGTAAAAGCCATCATTGAAGTTTGAAGGATATCCGGATGAGTGACTAAATATTCAATAAGAGGTTTTATGCCTAAAGCATTGGGCAGGAAATGATTGAATTTTTCCCCGATATATCCTGCTTCCTCAGGAATAAGCTTGTTTTCGAGAACGAGTCTGCGCCAGAAAGCTGAAAAGTAAGTCCATCCGATCACAAGACGGAGTGATAATGTATATAAACCGGCCAGGTCATAAGACCGGCTGTCTGAAGTATGTTTCATTGAAATTGTATTGTATTAAAAGACTTTGTTTAAAATAATTGAGATCAAAAGCTTTAAGCCAGATTCAATTTTAGCCTTTTAAATAAAATATATTTTGGGGGACTGTTTCCGGAAGTATGTCCGGAATATTTATTGAATGAAATTTTTACCTCTCCGAAATTGAGAACTGTATCTGAATGAAAAAGAAAATCCTTGCTTTTAAGCTTTACATCAGCTTTTGAAAGGATTATTCTGGAAGATGAAGTTTCACCGGAGAAAGTACAGGATGCAGCACTGTTGGTAATTTTTACTTTATTTAAACCACTGATGTGCTGAATATCGAAAATATTGAGGAAATCCCTTTTTAAAGAACACGGTGACAATGAAAACGCCAATACAAACACTATGATGAGTGCTTTGTAGTTTTTGATATGGATTCCTGGTATGGGCATTTTTACAAAACTACACTTTATTTTAAAATTAAAAAAAGCTACTGACAAACAGTTGTCACAATATTAATTTATCTTTATCCTGAATATCTGATATTAAGATCAAAAAAAGCCTTACATGAAACTGATGTTAAGGAAACAGAAACATTTTTTAACCAAAACAGAAAATTCATTTAAATGAGTTATTGTTCAGCAATAGAAGGAATGAAGCCTGAAAGCAGAAAGGAACTTCATAAAAATTACCACGATCACCATTACGGATTTCCAATCCATGATGACAATGAGCTTTTCGGAAGGCTGATCCTGGAGATCAATCAGGCAGGATTGAGCTGGGAAACGGTATTAAAGAAAGAGGAAAGCTTCAGAAAGGCATACAGCAATTTTGATATTCAGGCTATCGCTGCTTATACGGAAAAGGACCGTGAAAGACTGCTGAATGATCCCGGAATTATCCGCAACCGCCTGAAAGTGAATGCTGCTATTGAAAATGCTAAAACCATTGTGGTTTTACAGGAAGAATTCGGATCATTTGAAAAATGGCTGGAACACCACCACCCAAAAAGTCTTCAGGAATGGATGAAACTCTTCAAAAAAACATTCAAATTTACCGGCGGGGAGATCGTGAATGAATTTTTAATGAGTACAGGATATCTGAAAGGGGCGCATGCCGAGCATTGCCCGGTTTATAAAACAGTGCTGGAGCAGAAGCCGCTTTGGATGAAGTAAAGAACAAGGAAAGGGAAGAAAAGTAACTGGATGAGTTCAGGATGCGGTTAAAAATTTCAGAAGGTTAACCATGAGCACTAAAATAAATAAGAAAATTATTTTCTTCTCCTTCAATATAAAAATAATCGAAATGGATACCGAGCTGATATTCATAAGTTTCTTCATTAACATTTTTGAGGTGAAATATTTTTTTTCCTTTTGTTACTGATTTTAATGAGTAGTAAAAGCTTTCTGTAATTTTCTCATTTTCATCCGGATCGGTATTGATGTTGTTTGATCTTTCACATTCAAAGAACCAATTATATATTGCCTTTTTAAGGTCAGATTCGCTTATTTCATCTGTAGAAATTGTTTTGTTGTCTTTCAAAGCGAAGTGAGTTCTCATAAAGTCCGGAGCATGGATAGAAATATCAAACGGGACGATTTCAAATTCATAGTAATAGTTTGCGGGAGGGTTGTTTCTGAATGCCTGGGCTGATAAAATTTCTCTTAACGAATCTAATGTAGCCATCGTTGTATATTTTTAATGGTGGATTAGTTTTAGCTAAATTGAAATGGTGATGCTTCAAACCACCCCGTCAAAAATTCATAGAATTTTTGCCACCCCTCCAAAGGAGGGGAATTACTACCTGTTCAGGGGAATAATCCTTTTATTTAATAGGTTTGATGGCTTTTTGTTATTCTTTTTCTGGTTTATTGTTCATGATTTCCTTATGTTCCTTGCCCCATTTTTCAAATTCCAGGATAATAGGTTTTAATTTATATCCTATTTCTGTCAGTTCATATTCCACTCGGGGTGGAACTTCAGCGTAAACGGTTCTGGTGATGATCCTGTCTTCCTCCAGTCTGCGGAGCTGTAGCGTAAGCATCCGTTCCGTGATATTGTTTAACTTTTTTCTAAGTTCTCCAAATCTTAATTTTCCGTTGATCAGATAGCAGCAGATCGCCAGTGCCCACTGTCCGCCAATTGTATTGGAAGCATAGATTTCGGGACACTCGTCGGCCAGGGCTTTTTTATTGGCAAAATTGGTTGATGTTTCCTTTATTTTAGTCATTACTTACATTTTTTATAGTACCGTACAATTGGGCACCAATGGTAGAAATGTAAGTTACGTATATTATTTTTGCTGAAGAAATTTAAACAAATGAAAACATTAATTATCATTATTCACCCGGACATGGAAAAATCGGTGATCAATAAAAGATGGATGGAGGAACTGAAAAAATATCCTGAAAAATATACCGTTCATTCATTATATGATGTCTACCCGGACGAAAAAATTGATGTAGCCAAAGAACAGCAGTTGATAGAATCTTATGATAAAATTGTTTTCCAGTTTCCGTTTTACTGGTTCAGCAGTCCGCCACTTCTGAAAAAATGGTTTGATGAAGTGCTTCTTTACGGTTGGGCCTACGGAAGTAAAAGCGGCTTCAAAGCAGGAGGAAAAAAAATGACATTAGCCGTTACAGCAGGAATTGATGAAGAAGGGTACAGCGCTTCCGGAAAATACAAATACACCATGAATGAGCTTTTCCGGCCTTACGAGCTGACTTTCGATTATATCAGGGCAGAGTATAAGGAACCTTTCGTCTATTACGGAATCGAAAATAATCCTTCAGAAGAATGGGTGGAAAGGAGTGTTCCGATGTATCTGGAGTTTTTGGAGGCATTGTAAGATAATAAGAATAATCTTGGTAGATTGGTTTCTGACTGCTCCAAGATTATTTTTAATATACAGTTGTATTTGATCTTTTGTTATGGGTTTGTATAATTCTATGAATAAATTTGTTATTCTTTATGATCTACATTTTCAATCTTCCAACTAATTAATGTTGAATCACTTTTGTAAATCAAATGCAGATTAATATAGCCGTTTGGATCGATCAAGCCTGTTTTTTCTTCAATGTAATAAATTTCAGCTCCGGTTTCTTCATTGATTTGATCTGGTTTTCCGATAAGTCTGAATACCTCTTTTTTGGTGGTTCCTTTTTTATTCCCATGTCCAAAACTAAGAACATTTTCTATCAAGTCGTTTAGCATTTTCTTACGATGTCCACTGTATAATGCTGAATCTCCTGAAAGCCATTTCCCTTTGTCAAATTTATCGGAATTGCAGCTTGTAAGGAAAAAGCAAATATTGGCAAATAATAAATATTTCCAAAAGGTTGTGCTGGCTTTAGTTTTTATATAATATTCCAAAAATTTGTAGATTAAATTAGCCTATAAATTTGTTGATTATGCTATTAAATTATATGATCATTCCTTTAAAGTTCTCATATACAAATTTCCTTACCCTACCGTTTTCGTATCCTCCTCCTTCAGAATCTTTTTCTCCTTCATCGAAAGCATCATTCTTTCATACTTATATTTTTCCCAGTCAAACTGATTAAGGAAGTCAAGGGCGGCCTGAAAGCCTCTGTTGAAAAGATCCTCTTTTTCTTCTCTTTTCATGAAGAAATTCAGCCAGCTGCTCGTTCCGCAGTTCACGCTCTGGATACTGTAAAGACGGTAAAAACTGTGTTTGGTCAGAAAAGATTTATCATTAAAGCCTTTTAAAGTACTGATGATATTTCCGGCATATGAAAAAGGGGTTTTGAGAATTTCTTCACTGGTTTTTCCTTTTTCTGAAAGAAGATCCGAGTCGCTCGTAAGCTGTACCCCGAAAAGTGGCATCCTGGGATAAAATACATCGCTTGCGTGAAAAATATCGATCGGAAAATTGGAAATACTTCCGCCATCAATGAAAAGCCCGGCAGGGTAGATGTTTTCCGGTTTCGTATTCATCCAGAATTTCCAGGCGTATTTCACAGAATCATCATCTTTATTGATTCTCTTCTGGAATGGCTCAAAAAAGAACGGAACAGACATGGAGGCCCTGACAAATTCAGCGGGACTGATGTGTTTCAGTTCCTCTTCCGACCAGTATAAATTGGCCATCGTAGGAAGCTCAACCTTGATCTTGGCATTAATATCGGTAGTAATCACAACATATTCCGAACGGAGCTGGTAAAAAGGATTGTTCTTGTAATAATCGTTACCCACAGCACTTTCATAGAATATCCTGTAGCTTGTCTGATCAATATGCTCAATATTTTTATCCTTGATGGCTTCAATGCTTTTCAGCGCAATTGTATAATATTCCTGGTTGTTCCCGTAGCGGTAATTCAGGTTCAGATCATATTCTTTCTGGATAAATTTTTCATTAAGATTGGCCACTGTTTTGATTCCGAACCCGTCCAGGACACTTTCCATCGTATGTAGAAATGTATTTCCGGGGTTGAATCCGCTGTTCTGCTTTCTGAAATCATTATAGAACTTTTTGATGCAGAAAAAAGTAATGATGACAGGAATTAAAGGAACCAGAAAAAGCAGCTTGGCATTGAGTGTCGTTTCCGGCCGGGCAGCAAAAGGAATAATCACCAGGATGATCATGATAACGGCCAGAATGATGGCATTGATCTTAAAGAAATTCTTATTGTTAAGAATCGCATGAATAGTAGTTTTTACATAATCTCTTCCATCCATAAAATCGGCGAAATTCCAGCTGAAGAGAATATCTTTGATGATTTCACTCTTAGCTTCTTCCTTGGTTTTACAGGCGGCAATAAGCATCGTGTTGATGGCTCCGGCACTGGTTCCTGCCACTTTCAGAAAACGGACTCCGAATATTTCGAGACCGTAAAGATAGCCAACCAATGCGCTTCCCCAGACACCACCTCCTTCCTGAACAAACTCTACATATTGGTTTCCCTGGGCATCCAGCAGGTCGGAGAATTCTTTGGAAGAAATATTTTCATACAAAGCAGACAGCTTTTCTTTAGACGCTCCGGAAAGTACATTTTCCTCAAGGATTTTATCTAAAATTTCAGTTTTCATGGTGGTTGGGTGTTTTAGCTGGTTTAATTAAATGTCGGGATCCAAAAGTTTACTTTTTATTGTCAGAATCATATAAATATTCAGATGCCTTTCTGTTATCAACAACATTACCAACTTTTCCCGGTGAATGCCTTCCGGAAGTTACCACTGTTTACGTCTGGCATAAATAAAGGTGCAGATCACTACCAAAGCCATAATGCCTAAAGTTATAAAATAGCCGTATTTGTGATGAAGTTCCGGCATATTGTCGAAATTCATCCCATAAACACCGGCAATAAAAGTGATTGGTAAGAAATAAACTGAATAAATGGCAAGTACTTTCATCACCTGGTTGGCCTTTTGGTCCGAAAGCGCCAGGAACATCGAAATAAGGTTGGTAATCTGGATGTTCAGGTGGTCGAAATCCGCCACTACATCCTTATGCTTGTCTTTTAAATCAACGATTTCAGAATCCTGGAGGTTTAATAATTTAAATTTATCTACAGCATCCGTGGAAATGGTCAGCACCCTTGAATTCAGCCCGGATTTTCTTTTCAGCTTGTACAGTCTTCTGATCTGGTTGGTATGGTTGGTATTTTTAAGAAAGATCTCATTTTCAATATTATCCATAGTTTCCATAAGACTAATGGATTCATCATCAAAGCTCTTCATAATCAGAAGGGCAATTACCAGTGCTATTTTTGAAGGCGGGATATCTGCTTCCATCGAAGAGATTTGTTTCTTGGTCTCTGTAATGCTTCTGGTTTTCATCCTGTGAATAGTGATAATCGTATGATCAACCAGGAAAATCCCGATTTTCGTACTGATGTCGCTTATCGTATTGAGATTTTTCCGCTCCAGTTCTGTGCTTTCGCGGAGGAGATAAAATTTAACATTGCCATCCTCTTCATATTTAGGAAGGTGGTTCGGATCCAATGTATCTTCCAGAAGAAGATTATTGATTTCATATCTTTCGTGAAGAAATTTCAGGTCTTCCGCTGTGGGAGCCTCTACATCTACCCATTCACATTGGGAGTCTCTGTATATCGTGTCGATTGGCATACAATAAAAATACTAATATTTTGAAAAACTATGTGTTAAATAATTTTATCTTTGCCAAAATTAAACAAACTATATGATTAAAAGTACAATAAAAGGGATCGGATTTTATGTTCCAGATAATGTTGTTACGAATGATGATTTAGCAAAGTTGATGACCACCAATGACGAATGGATTACGGAAAGAACAGGCATCAAAGAAAGAAGACACAGAAAAAACAGAAATGATTCTCAGGAAACCACTGCTTATTTAGCGTTTAAAGCTTCTGAAAAAGCTCTTGAAAAAGCGGGACTTACCGCTCAGGATATAGATTATATTGTTTTTGCCACCCTTTCTCCGGATTATTATTTCCCAGGCTGCGGGGTATTGCTCCAGGACATGCTGGGTTGTGATACCATTGGTGCTCTGGATGTAAGAAACCAATGTTCAGGATTTGTGTATGCAATGAGTGTTGCCAATGCTTTTATCAAATCAGGAACTTATAAAAATATCCTCGTGGTAGGGGCAGAAATCCATTCTTTCGGACTTGATTTTTCCGATGAAGGAAGAGGCGTTTCTGTAATTTTTGGAGATGGGGCAGGAGCGATCATAATTTCTGCTACTGAAGATGAAAATGCAGGAGATATTTTAGCCGTCAACATGCATTCGGAAGGAAAGTATGCAGACGAACTGTGCACACAGTTTCCGGGGTCTAAATTCGGATGGAGTGACAGGATGAGAAAAGAACCGGAAAATGTAACGAATAAGGAAGTGTATCCTATTATGAACGGAAACTTCGTCTTCAAGCATGCAGTGACAAGATTCCCTGAAACGATGATGGAAGCTCTGAATAAAGCCGGAAAAACAATAGAGGATCTCGATATGTTCATTCCTCACCAGGCCAATCTTAGGATTGCCCAGTTTGTACAGCAGAAATTCGGGCTGCCTGATGAGAAAATTCATAATAATATCCAGAAATATGGAAATACAACGGCAGCTTCTATTCCTATCGCTTTAAGCGAAGCTATTGAAGAAGAAAAAATTAAAAGAGGTGATCTTGTGCTTCTTTCAGCTTTCGGAAGTGGATTTACCTGGGGAAGTGTATTGTTTGAATATTAATGTTTTTCAATTATAAGTGAATAAAAGCAGGTGATTTTCTACCTGCTTTTTGTTTTTAATATTATTACTTTGATTTTGTTAAAAAATATGAAAAAAAATTAAATTGTTTTTTTTAATTTGTTAACTTTGAGATGCTTAATTTATAAAACAAAAGAAAATGAGGAAAAATTTATTACTCGGGACTTTACTGTTCCCCTTATTCATCTATGCCCAAGTAGGCATAAACATTCCCATGCCTGCGGCAACATTAGATGTAACAGCTAAAAATGCTACAGGAACGACCTCCAATGTTGATGGGCTATTGATTCCGAGAGTTGACAGACAAAGAGCACAAAGCATGACTGGTGTTCCTACATCAACCTTGGTTTATGTAAGCAGTATTGCTACTGGAACACAAGCGGGGACGGCCGTAAATATTGATGCTATAGGCTACTATTATTATGATGGAACAGTATGGTCGAAACTGGATACTTCTCTTAATATTTATAATTCTAATGGTACCCTTGCAGGAGCCAGGACTGTTACTACTGTAGGAAATGCGCTTCGTTTTGTGAATGGTGCCAATGATATTCTCATAGGGACTTCGGGTACTCAGGGGATTGTTTCGGCAACGGGTTCTTCAAGAGGAGCATTTCAGGCGACTGGTGGATCAGGTATTTTAAATATGTTTGTGGATAATGCTTCAACAGCTCAGATTACTACAACAGGGAACACTACAGGTATGAATTTGAGTACGATTTCTGCAAACCCTATCAATTTACTTACTAATGGGGCCAATAGAATGGTTGTAACCGGAGCTGGTAATGTGGGGGTAGGAACCCAAACTCCGCAGAAACTTCTGCACGTTAATGGTGCGTTGCAGGTTACCAATGAGATCAATGTAGGAGGCAATGCAACTACAGCAGGAAGCGCCGGAACAACGGGACAGATTCTTACTTCCAACGGGCCAGGCGCTGCACCTACCTGGAATACATTGAATACATCCAGCGGAACTATTTCTTCAGCCAACTATGTTCAGGGAACAACTGCAGCGACTATTAACTCAGGAACTACTGGGGATGTTCCGGGAGTTACTATAACCTTAACTGTTCCAGCAGGGATAACTCAGACTTTTTTGTTTACTGTTTTAGGATACGCTGTTCAGCTTGATGGTAATTCTTCTCAAGGCGTATTTTCTTTACTGCAAAACGGGGTAAAAATATCTTCGGCTTTTGCTTCTAAGGCCGGAAATTTCCCTGGGGGAACTACTTTAAGCAGTATGCCGGTTCCGGTAACTTTTCTTAAGTCTGTTACTTTGACTGCCGGAACATATACTTTTAAAGTGCAATACAGTGCATGGAGTGGAAATGCAACAGTGAATTTTGTTCCTTCTACTTATTTAGGTTATAATGGTGATACAGAAGCGATGCTTACCAAAATGCAGGTTTTAGTATACAATAACTAAATAAACAGTATATATAGTTAAAAAAGAATCGCCAGTTTTTACTGGCGATTTTATTTTGTATTAAAGGCTTTTCAATAGCTTTTCAGTATCCGTAGAATCCTGGCCTGAACTTTTAGCCAGCTGAACAGATTTTTCAGCCCAGATCTTGGCATTCTTTTTATCGCCTATTTTGTTGTAAAGATTGGCCAGTGTATCTGTATTAGCATAGTTCTCATCTTTCTTTACAGATTCCTGGGCCCAGCTTACTGCTTTTTCCAGAGACGCTTTGTTGCTTACGTTTTCAAAGAAGTTCCACGCCAGGGAATTCAACTCTTCTGAACTTGCTGCGGAATAATCTTTATACAGTTCCAGGGTCAGTTTCTCATAGGTCGGAATATCTTTATTCTTTAAAGCTCTGTTTGCTTTTGCTCTTTTCAGTGTTTTTTCAGCTTCTTCTTTAGTCATGAATTTTTGTGACTCTGTAAGGAAATAGCTGTCGTTCCATGATTTGGTATCTGCATTGTAAGACTTTTTAAGAACAGTATTCAGTTGTATATTCTTATCTACTTTTGCATATCGGTCTTCCGGCAGGATTTTGATGATATCGGATTTTCTTGACTGGAAGGTTTTGTATAACGGGCTCTCCGTGCTTTGTATTCCTGAAAGGAGCATTTGTATATCTTCCTGGTCCAATACAGTCTTCTGCTGAAAATAGCGGTCAAGTACTTTGCCTGCAAATTCAGAATCATTGTAAATGGTAAGGCCTGCAAGATTCTTTAAAAACTCAGGATCCTTTTCTCCGTTTTCAAACTTTTGCTTCAATGCGGTAAGTCTTTTACTAGGATCTTCAGCATCTTTGGCAAACTGGATGAAATCCTTTTCCTCTACATAGCCCAAAGTTCTGTGAACTTCTTCTCCGTCACCATTAATGAAAAGGTAGGTTGGAAATGCTTTCACATTGTATTTTTTGGCAAGGCCTATTCCTTCTCCTTTTTCCATATCTATTTTCGCATTGATGAAATGGGAATTGTAAAAATCACCAACGGTCTGAAGCGGAAAAATATTTTTCACCATCAGTTTACAAGGGCCGCACCATGATGCATAAGCATCTACAAATACAAGTTTATTCTCCTTTTTGGCCTTTGCCAGTATCGCTGAGAAATTACTGTCTTCAAATTTAATTCCCTGCGCCAATGCCAGAGCTCCTATAAATAAAGAAGAAAATATTGCTAATTTTTTCATAAAAACTTTTTATTGATTACAAATGTAATAATTATGTTAACAATATGTCGGCACGGAAAGAAAATAGTTACGGGTATTTTATTTTAATATGTAATAAATCTATTTAAGGTGAAAACCTTTATGGATATGTTATTAAAATAAATAAAATTTGATTTTTTAGTTAAAAAAATTAAATGCTAGAAGAATGTTTTAATAAAATATAAAATATTAGTAGCTTTGTAAAAACAAAAAGACAACCCATGAGAATGATGAATTATTATAAAATAAAAATAATAATTTACCTTTTTATGTCTAGAAGTCTGCTGAAACTTTTGTTTTTGTTTATTACTGCTGTGCCTCTCCTGGCCCAGAAAAAATACAATTTTGACCAGATCTGTGAAAGAACATCTGTTCAGGTGGATTCAAAAGATATTCCCAGGGCTCTGAAAACAGCAGATTCATTATATATGAAGGCACAAAAGCCTCTGGACAAAGTGAAGAGCCTTTTACTCTCTGCAGAGCTGTATCATTCGGCAGGAGAATTCAAAAAATCAATATGCTATGGTGAAAATGCGCATTCCCTGCTCAACCAGATTGATGATGCAGAATGGCAATCACGTGTCAATGGATTCTTGGCTAAAGAATACCGGCTGGTAGGACTTTTTGAAAGATCAAAAAAATATACGCTGCAAGGTATGGAGGCAGCCAAACGGATTACTGATACTCAGGAAGAAGGAGAAATACTGGGATTGCTGAGTCAGGAAATGGCCTATTATGAAATGGAGCAGAGCAGCTATCCGGAAGCGGTAAAATATATTGAACAATCATTGGTTTTCTTTGGTCAAGATGAACAGGATAATAAACGGGCTGTGGCTGCTTCTTATCAGATTCTTGGAGAGATATATTTTAAGCTTAAAGATTATGCGGCTTCCGAGAATCATTACCGGAAAGCAGAATCTTTGCTCAAAACCAAATGCTGTGTTCTGGGTTTGGTTTATAACGGGCTGGGCGGGATCCGTCTGAAACAGAAAAAATGGAAAGATGCTGAATTCTATCTTAAGAAAGCTGAAAATATAGCAGACAGTTCGAGGAGCCTCAAGCTGAAAAAAGCAGTATATTCCAATATCAATGATTTTTATGAAGGAACCGGGGATAACTTTAAAGCCTCCCTGTATGCTGTAAAATATGTAAGAGCCTATGACAGTCTTACAGCAAGAAACCGTGAGTTTGCCCTTAAAAACCCTGAAACAACAGTAAAGCCAAATAAAAAAAGTGCCCAGATCAGCATTGTTAAAAATACAGCAATTGTTGTACTGCTTGTAGCGTTAGTTGCCATCCTGGTTTTCTTTAGGAAAAAGCAGAAGAAACAGCGTGCCAAATTCAGGAATATTATAAGAACCCAGCTGCAGATGATCGGTTCCCGCAGTCAATCGCTTCCTTTAAAAACAGAAATTTCTGATTTCTCGAATATCTCTGTTGAAGAGGTGGATGACAGGGCAGGAGAGGATGACAAAAGGAAAGGTGAATCCCTGATGACCTCCGAAACGGAGTCGAAACTTCTGGAACTTCTTGAAGAGTTTGAGAAAGGCGAGCTATATAACAATAAAAATATGTCTTTATCGTTTCTGGCTGCAGAACTTAATACCAATACAAAATATCTGTCTTACGTCATCAACCGGCATAAAAGTGCGGATGTAAAAACATACGTTAACCGTTTAAGGATTAATTATATTGTAGACAAACTGATCAATGATGATAAATACAGGCAGTATAAAATAAGTATTCTGGCTGATGAATGTGGTTTTTCCTCGCACAGCAAGTTTGCTTCCGTATTTAAAGCGGTGACCGACTTTTCCCCTTCCGCTTATATTAAATACCTGGAGTCTGGAAACCAGTCAGATAAAAATATTCATTTTCACGAAAACAATTAAAAACAGCCTGTTTTTTGGTATTCAGTCTTTTCATTTTCATGAAAATGGCTAACCTATTGTTTTACCTAAGACCTTCACATCTATATCTTTGCGGCAGCTTTACAGTAACATACATACTGCATGTGTCACTCTTTTTAATCTTTGATTCTGTAAAGCAGAACAGCGTTCAGATTTAAATGCAAAAAAGTACTAACCGTATAAAATATCTGCAGTTATTTTATGCAAACCATGAAAATTTTTATTTAGTTAATGAGATGAAGAGGTCGTATCGGCATATGCGTTTTCCAATACTGCCTTTTGGAAAGATAATGATCATGCAGCGGTGCCGATTGCGACTTTATCGGGAAGAATCGTGAAAGAATTTATAATCAGGACCAATATTTAATCTGATGTAATATAATGATACAATCGGGGTTGATTGCCCGGTTTTTTTCAGTCAAGTTTTTTTAAGTGCAAAATCCGCAGCTCTGCTGCGGATTTGCTTTTTTATTTTGCTTTTAAAGTGTCAGTTTTTATTTTGGAGGAATCCTGAACGGTTGCGGCCGGCTCAGAATTGGCTACCGCCGAATCTCCCATTTTGTTTCTTAAAGAATCCTTATTGTGCTCATCCTTGAACTCTTCTCTTTTTTCTTTGTTCTGGGCACAGCTTCCTAAAAACAAAACTCCCAGAACAGCTCCTATCCATAATTTTTTCATAATAATTAATTTTTGATGTTTATCTATAATCAAATATAAAAAATATTAAGCTCTTTTTATAGTTGTATTAGTATATATTCGGATAAAATTCTTGTTTTATTCAATATTTAAATTGAATTTTTAATACAATAAAAAAATCCGCAGAGCTTTCATCTGTGGATTTTCCATGTTTAGATTAAACTTACTGTATCTATTTTGCCGGAGGTGTGGTTGCCATTGAATCTACTGTCATGTTGATTGTATCAGGATTAGTCACCTTTACAGAGTCTGTTGGAGTTACGGTTCTGTTCGGTGTCGCGGTTCTGGTAGTATCTACTGCCGTTGAATCGGTAGTACCGGATGACATGGAAGATTCTTTGGTTCCGCAGCTCACAACTATTATTCCTAAACCTATGGCTGCTATCAAAAACTTTTTCATAATACTTTATTTTGGTGTATTTATTAAAGTTCAATAATTATTCCTAACTAATATTGAAGAGTATTAAAACATAGATAAAGTTTGTTAAAAGGTGTTAGGAGATAGGTGGCAGATTGCAGGTAAGCGGGTTGCAAGTTTCGGGTTTCGGGTTTGGAGTTTTGGAGAAATAAAATGAATATTTTTTTCAATATTGTCAATTATACACCAGAAAAAACCCCCGAAAACATAGTTTTCGGGGATTTATAATTACTCATTGCTCATTACCGATTGCTCATCATGAGCAAGATTATTATCCTAGATACGGGTATTTGTAATCCTTTGGAGAAACGAAAGTTTCTTTGATACTTCTTACAGACGTCCATCTTAGTAAATTCATTTTAGAACCTGCTTTATCATTGGTACCTGAAGCTCTGCCTCCTCCAAACGGCTGCTGGCCTACTACGGCACCTGTCGGCTTGTCGTTGATATAGAAGTTACCGGAAGCATTTTCAAGAGCCTTGAAAGCCTCATTGATTGCGTAACGGTCTTGTGCAAAAACAGAACCCGTCAATGAATATGGAGAAGTAGAGTCTACTAATTTTAAAGTTTCTTTCCAATCCTGATCTTCATAAACATAAACAGACAGGATAGGGCCGAATATCTCTTCAACCATGCTTTCATAATGAGGATTAGTCGTTTCAATTACGGTTGGGTGTACGAACCATCCTTTAGAATCATCATATTTCCCACCGATTGCAACCTCAGCTTCACCGGAAGCATTCGCTCTGTCGATATATCCTCTGCATTTCTCAAAAGAGTTTTTATCAATTACTGCATTCACAAAGTTAGACGGATCTTCAGGAGAACCTATTTTAATAGAATTCATCTGAGTTTCCATTACCTTTTTCACATCAGCCCAAAGAGATTTAGGGATATAAGCTCTTGAAGCCGCAGAACATTTCTGTCCCTGATATTCAAAAGCTCCTCTTACCAAAGCAGTAGCTACAGCTTCTACATTAGAAGAAGGATGAGCAATAACGAAGTCTTTTCCGCCTGTTTCCCCGACAATTCTTGGATACGTTCTGTAGTTATGGATATTATCACCGATCATTTTCCACATTCCCTGGAATACTTTCGTAGAACCTGTGAAGTGAAGACCTGCAAAATCAGGATGTGCCAACACTTTTTCAGCAGTTTCTTTTCCGTCAGTAAGGATCATGTTGATAACCCCGGCAGGAAGACCCGCTTCAGTTAATACATCCATGATTACTTTGGCAGAATAAACCTGCTTATCAGAAGGCTTCCAAACCACAACGTTCCCAAGCATTGCCATACAGGTAGGTAAGTTTCCGGAAATCGCGGTAAAGTTGAACGGAGTTACTGCAAAACAGAACCCTTCCAATGGTCTGTACTCTACACGGTTCCAGATTCCGGCATCAGAAACCGGCTGCTCAGAATACATTTCAGTCATGAATTCTACGTTGAATCTCAGAAAGTCTATGAATTCACATGCAGAATCTATCTCAGCCTGGTGCACATTTTTAGACTGTCCGATCATCGTTGCTGCGTTGATCACATCTCTGTAGGGCCCTGCCAAAAGATCAGCCGCCTTTAAGAAAATAGCTGCGCGCTGTTCCCAGCCAAGTTCGTTCCATTCTTTTTTAGCTGCCAGTGCCGCGTTGATAGCGTCATCTACATGCTGCATGGTACCCTTATAGTAAAATCCGAAATCATGAGCATGATCCTGAGGAGACTGAAGCTGAACCTTCTCATCAGTTTTCACTTCCTTTCCATTGATGATCATTGGGATTTCTGTCTTCTCGGCCCACATCTTTTTGTAAGTGGCGATCAGGCTTTTAACTTCTGGAGATCCCGGTACATAAGAATTTACCGGCTCGTTTACTGCAAATGGTACTTGCGAAATTGCTTTTGACATATTATGTTGTATTATTTTAAAAATTAATCAATATGTTGGTATACAAATTTACAATAATAAACGCAAAGAAAAAAAACTGCTCATCCCTATCAAGTGGAAAGCATTACTTATTAATATTCAAAAAAACAGGACTTTGGTTGTATTCTAGACTATATCTGACTAATTTTTCATCATATTTTATAAAATTCGCAAAAAAGCTGCTTTAAAATAATCAGTTGAAAAAGAACAAATAGTGTTCTACCATTAAAGGAAGAGAGAAATGTGAGAAGCTAATCCTCAATATCTTCGAAAAAGCTACGAATTGTAATTCAAAAACAATCAAAATAGAAAAATTGTTACCTTATTTTCGTTTATATTGTCGCTACATCTTTTCGTTCTCCAGAATTTTCAGTACCAGTTTTTCTTCATGGGTAAGGCCTGCCTTTCCATCATTTTCCTCAATCTGTTCCAGTTCGTCAAGGTATTTTTTGATCGTATTGTTTTCGTATAGATTAATGACCAGCGGATGCACATAATATTTTCTGCAGACCGTACTGGTATTTCCAAGGTGCTGGGCAACGATTTCCAGGGCTTCTTTTACTTTCTTTTTATACTGGCTGTTATTTTCAGCATAACCGATTTCTTTAAAAGCGATCAGAGCGCTTACCGTTCCCGACCAGGTTCTGAAATCTTTTGCGGTAAAATCTTCACCGCTTATCTCTTTAATATACTCATTCACCATCCCTGAGTCTACAGAGTGACGGTTTCCTTCATCATCAAAATATTGGAAAAGCTCTTTTCCGGGAATATCCTTGCATTTCTGTACAAGTCTGGAAAGCCTCCTGCTTCTCAGGTCAATAGTATGCATGATCCCTTTCTTTCCTTTAAATGAAAAGGTGATCTTCTGGCCTTTGATTTTTACATGTTTATCTTTCAAAGTAGTTAATCCGAAAGAACCATACAGTTTTTCATACGCATTGTTGCCGATGCGGATGTTGGTATGCTGCATTAGACTTACGATTAATGCCAGTATTTTTCTTTTCTCAAAATTCCTCAGAGCCAGATCCTGCTCTACTTGAAGCCGTATATTGGGCAAAGCATACCCGAACTGAAGCATTCTGTAAAATTTGGTGTGGTTTCTTAAAGCGCTCCAAAGAGGATGATAGCGATATTGTTTCCGGCGTTTTGCATCAAATCCTGTGGCCTGAAGATGGCCGTTTTCCAGGGCGCAGATCCATACATTTTCCCATGCAGGAGGAATAACCAGCTTGTTGATCCGGCTGATTTCATCTTTATCCTTAATTTTCTCGCCTTCCCTGTAATAAGAATACTTTTTTCCGGTTTTCTTACGGGTAATCCCGGCAGTTTCCGCATCGGTGGTGTAAATAAGATGTACCGCCTTTGCGGAGGCTTCGGGATCCTTCATGATCTTTACAATTTTTGAAGGCTTTAAGTGGGAAATAATTTCCAGGTCAGTATTCTTCTCCATAAAAAATGGTTAAGAGTTCTTACCCCTCGAAAAGATCAGAAAAAGGATTACTACAACTGCAACGACCAGGAGAATTCCCCACCACATTCCAGCCTTGAAAATGGTTTCTATTGCTTCACAGCTTGTTAATGTTAACAACGTGAATATAGTCATACTGTATAAAGTCAACTTTTTCATGATATAAATATTTTAGTGTTATATTAGATTCTTTGGTGGTCGGCTCTCCAGTTTTTGATGGAGCGCTTTATCTCATCGCCGGAGATGTTTTCGTGAAGTCCTTTGTACAAAAGCTCTTTGAATTCATCATCATAGGCAAATCTCAATGCTGCGATCTGGTCAAATTTCAATTTATCGGCAACTTCATCAGACCTTTGTCCGAAAATTTCAAAATACCGCTGTTTAAATTCAAATACTACCATACGGTTTTGAAGTCCAAGGGCATAATGCTGTCGCGTCATAAAAGCCAGATAGAAAAGCAGAAATATGACGATAGAAAATAGTATCCAGACCAGCCGGTTTTCCATATCATCCCAGATCTTGTAAACTCCATAAATTTCCAGCAGGATTAGCAGCGGAAGATAAATGAAATGATGCGGTGGATAAAACTTTCTGTGGTTTTTGTAATTCTGCTCTCTCATACGGTGAATAGTAGCAATAATCTTTCCAAAACTTTATATGTTTAATGATAATATTGTTTTTGTGGTATGTAAATCGTTATTGAAATTGATATTGCAGATTATTTTAATTAAATCGTAAAGTTCAAAGAACTTATTTAAACTCAATCTTAGCAATCGGGAAATTTGATTGTGTGAAACTGTTTGTAAAGAAAAAATAACAGATTATTAACGAAAATACGCTTCGGATTTCACTTCTGAACCTCAATTTTTTTGTAACTTTCGGTGTTTAAAAAAAGAAAAGAATGACTTCAAAGGAAAAAGTGGCTGCGCTTCGTGAAGAAATGCAGAAAAATAATGTTGATGCATTTATAATATATTCTGCAGATCCGCATATGAGCGAGTATTTGCCTGAAGAATGGCAGGAAAGAGCCTGGCTGTCGGGATTTTTAGGTTCTGCAGGTTTTGTAGTAATTACAAAGGATAAAGCAGGACTCTGGACAGATGGAAGGTATTTTACCCAGGCAGCCCTTGAACTGGAAGGTTCAGGAATCGATCTTTTCAAAGACGGAATGGAAGGAACTCCCAATTATATAGACTGGATTATTTCCGAAATTCCTGCCGGAGGAAAAGTAGCCGTTAATGCTGTTGCCACTTCAAATGCCAATTGGGAATTGCTTTCACAGAAATTGCAGTCAAAAAACATAACCCTGGTTGATCTTCCGCTCTTAAAAGAGATCTGGAAAGACCGGGGAACCCCTTCAAAAAATCCAATTTTTGTACATCCTGTAAAAAGAGCCGGAAAATCTGTTACCGACAAGCTGGCAGCGATCCGTCAGAAAATGGAAGACCAGGGAACTACCGTTCATATTGTATCAAGCCTTGATGATGTAGCATGGACCCTGAATTTAAGAGGAAGTGATGTACAAAGCAACCCGGTGTTTTTAGGATATGTAGTCATTACTAAAAATGATGCAGTGCTTTTCACCGATCTTGAAAAACTGGAAGTGGAAGCAAGGAAACAGATGGATGATTCCTTTGTGAAAATGATGCCTTACGAAGAGTTTTACAATTATCTGAAAACGTTCAGAAACGAAAATATTTTGGTTTCACCCAACAGTAACCAGATGATTTTTGAAACCCTGAAAGAAAATAACCATTTTACAAAAGCTCCGGTTCCCGGCAACCTGATGAAAGCCCAGAAAAATGAAACTGAGCTGGAAGGTTTCAGAACAGTAATGGTAAGAGACGGTGTTGCTATGGTGAAATTCCTTTACTGGCTGACTCACAATGCAGGAAAAGAAAGCATGAATGAATACTCCATCGGGGAAAAGCTGAGAGGCTTCCGTGCGGAAGGTGAAAACTTCGTGGGAGAAAGCTTCGGAAGCATTGTGGGATACAAAGATAATGGTGCTATTATGCATTATTCCGCCAAAAGTGAGGGGAGCAAAGAGGTGACCAATGAGGCAACCATTCTGGTGGATTCAGGAGGACAATACCTGGAAGGAACCACCGATATTACAAGAACTTTGGCCTTAGGAGCAGCTTCTGAAGACTTCAAAAGGAATTCCACATTGGTGCTTCAGGGTCTGATCCGCTTATCCATGGTAAAATTTCCGAAAGGCACAAAAGGAGTTCATCTTGATGCTATTGCAAGACTTCCTTTGTGGATGGAAGGGAAAGATTTCAACCACGGGACAGGTCACGGAGTGGGAAGTTTTATGAATGTTCATGAAGGTCCTCAGAACATCAGAAAAGACATGAACCCGCAGGATCTTCTTCCGGGAATGGTATGCTCCAATGAACCGGGATATTATCTGGAAGGAGAATACGGAATCCGTCACGAAAACCTGATCGCTGTAAAAGAAGCGGAAAAAACAATTCACGGGACCTTCTATGAGTTTGAAACCCTTACTTTCTGCCCTTTCTTTAAAGATACGATCGTGAAAGAAATCCTTTCTGAAAAAGAAATTGCATGGCTGAACGACTACCACAGAACCTGTGAAGAAAAGTTAGGGCCATACCTTGAAGGAGATGTTAAGGCATGGTTCCTTGAGCTGGTAAGCCCACTTTAGATTAGGTAATAATTACCGGTGATACCTATTGAACATTATAATTGTTAGATAAATTCTTGAAGCCCTGCAGAGAAATCTGCAGGGTTTTTTGTAAATGCAACCGTGTTTTTACGGAAATAATTTTAGGGATTCCCCTGACAGCAGATTGTACAGGAGCCTATATCTTTGTATCAACAAAACATCATTCATATCTTCATATACTTAGTAAATTCAAAGCAGGTAAAACCATTTCGTTCTGAAATGGTTTTATTTTTTCAACGATATAGATCCCCAATGTTTGCAATAAACTTGTATTTGCTTAATTTCGCCTGAAGAATTCAGAAATACCAAGTGATAATTTGAAAAATATGATAGAAAACTATTTCCGAAGCTTCAATATATTCTCAGAAGTTGAGATCCGGGATTTCTTACAGCTTTTTGAAGCCAGAAAAGTATATAAAAATGATTTTTTTGTGCAGGAAGGTGACAGATGCAGGGAAATAGCATTTATTGTATCCGGGATTTTTCGTTCCTATTATATTTCAGATACGGGAAAAAGATATGACCTATTGTTTCAGGTTTCCCGATCAGCTTATGGCAGGTTATTCTTCTTTTATTTCAGATTGTCCAAGCAGGGAAAATATGCAGGCCATAACCGATGCCGATCTGATGGTTTTAAAAAAGGATGTTGTGGATAGTCTGGTAAAAGATGATCTGAACTGGACAAAATTTTTAAAAATAATTGCAGAACAGGAATATCTGGAACTTGAAAAAAGATTTTTTCAGCTCCAGAGAGACAGCGCAGCACAGCGGTATGAGGCTTTGCTTGGCCATCAGCCTGACTATGTTCAGAAAATTCCGCTGCAATACTTAGCCTCTTATTTAGGAATTACCCAAAGACACCTGAGCAGAATCAGGAAAGAAATTATCATATAACTCATCGAAAGGTAAAAAACATACCTGAGATCTCCGTTTTAGACATTTGTCCTACACTACCGTAATGAGGCTCTATAATTTTGTAAAAAAAATATATGGAGCACAATATTCTGGTCGTTGGAGGGAACGGCCTTGTAGGGAAAACAATCATTCGCATTCTTAAATCAAGAAACCCTGATGTCAATATTTTTACTGGTGGCAGAAAAGGAGGGACAGGCAATCATCTTAAAATCGATGTAACTGATCCGCGTACTTTTCGAGTGATCAGGGAAAAGGAAATTGATCTGGTTATTCTTTCCGTGAATGATAAGGAAGACCATATTCTTCGTTTCGTTATAAAAAATAACATAGATTATCTGGATATCACAAAACCAACTCCCGATCTTGTAAAAGCCTATGCCATTGCAAAAAATAAAACCGTCCAGAGTAGAATTGTTTTCAGTTCCGGATGGATGGGAGGTATCGTCAATGGTCTGGTAAAGACATTGGCTGGCAATATGCAGGACATTCAGGAGGTAAAGCTTTTCGTGTATTATTCTGTAAAAGATCTTGCGGGAGAGAGTTCGGCTCACTTTATGGCTGAAAATGTGGCGAAGCCTTTCATCAGATATGAAAATAACCGGTCGGTTCCTATAAAGCATTTTTTAGATTCGGAGGATTTTGATTTTTCTTTCGGAATCGGGAAAAGGGAAGCTTATAATTTTGATGTGCCGGATTTATATATCCTTAATCAGATTGAAAAAATTCCCAATGTGAGCGTCAAGATGACGTACAATTCAAAATTTATAACATGGCTTTTGGGGGCATTTCAAAAAATCAGGCTTTTTAATATCCTGTCTCTGAAAGAACGGAAAATGATTTTCGGATCAAGTGGGAACGGTGACCAAAGTGTATTTGAGATTATCATTAAAACTAAAAGTGACAATGAAAAGCTAAGTTTACAAAGCACAAAAGGTCAGGCAGAACTCACAGCCCTTTCTGCGGTGCTTCATACGGAAGAACTCTTGAAAAAGATCCATGAAAATAAGGTGTATTTCAGTCATCAGCTGCATCAGCCTTCTTCTCTTCTGGAAAAGCTTAAGGCTTATGAAACCATTACTATAAAATCATCTCGATGAAAAAAATAGCCGTTATCAACGGACATCCCAATAAAAGTTCCTTCAATTTCGGAATTGCGGATGCCTACAGAAAAGGAGCTGAAAAATCAGGAGCAGAAGTCAGAGAAATTATAATAGCTGAACTGAATTTTGACCCTATTCTGCACTTCGGATACCAGAAAAGAATGGAGCTGGAACCCGACTTGCTGAATGCATGGGAAACAATACAATGGGCCGATCATCTGGTATGGATTCATCCGGTTTGGTGGGGAGGGATGCCTGCCTTAATGAAAGGCTTTATTGACAGGCTTTTTCTTCCTGGATTTGCTTACCGTTACAGGGAAAATTCGGTTTGGTGGGATAAGTTGCTGAAGGGTAAAACAGCTCATATCATCACAACCCTTGATCAGCCGGGATGGTATTACAGGCTTTTTTACGGCAGGCCAAGCATTAATCAGCTGAAAAAAGCAACACTGGAATTCTGTGGAGTAAAACCGGTTAGGATTACTTATTTGGGAATTATAAGAAATTCTACAGAGATTCAGCGTTCGAAATGGCTTCAGAAAGCAGAAGAATTAGGAAGAAAGCGAAAATAAATTGCTATTTCGGAGGATAAAATGATGAAGTAATCTCTGGTAACTATTGAAAAATAATCATTTAAAATCCCACAGATTTCACGAATGACACAGATTGTTTAAGAGAAAAATATTTTAATCAACTTTAATATCAATAATCACTCATTGAGATTGCTTCATTGTTTATTCTTTATAAGGTTATAATTTTTTGTGCATCAAAAATCTTCAATTGAAATCATAGACAATCTGTATAAAAGACTCCTCTGGAAATTAGTCTGAAAAAGCGTAAATTTGCATCATGAATAACGACACGATTTGCGCACTGGCTACGGCTAATGGAGTAGGAGCTTTAGGGATTATCAGAGTTTCAGGGAACGATGCTTTACCGGTTGTTCAGAAAAGCTTTCCTTCCAAGAAACTGGAAAAGCAAAAATCTCATACCCTTCACTACGGTTATTTCATGGATGGTGAAGAAGCTATTGATGAGGTTATGCTTTCTATTTTTCTGGCTCCGAAAAGCTTTACGACGGAAAATTCTGTGGAAATAGCTTTTCACGGTTCGCCGCATATCGGAAAACGTATTCTGGAAACACTGACCAAAAACGGGGCTAGAATGGCAAAAGCGGGAGAATTTACCCTTCGTGCCTTTATCAACGGAAGAATAGATCTTTCGCAGGCAGAAGCGATTGCGGACGTCATTGCTTCTGAAAATGAAGCCTCAAGAAAAGTAGCGATCAATCAGTTGAAAGGGGGGATTACCAACGAAATATCAATTTTAAGAACGGATCTTCTGAATTTTGTTTCCTTGATCGAACTCGAACTGGATTTTGCTGAAGAAGATGTGGAATTTGCAGATCGATCGGCTCTTAAGGGATTGCTGGATAAAATTGAGTTAAAATTAGACTCCCTTATCGAAAGTTTCCAGTATGGAAATGCCATCAAAAACGGAACCGCGGTTGCCATCATCGGTAAACCCAATGCCGGAAAATCTACCCTGCTAAATGCTTTATTGAAGGAGGAAAGAGCTATTGTCAGCAATATTGCAGGAACAACAAGAGACACCATTGAAGAAGTGCTGCATATCAAAGGTCATGCATTCCGTCTGATTGATACGGCCGGACTTCGTGAAACCCAGGATGAAATTGAAGCCATCGGAGTGAAAAAAGCTAAGGAAAAAGTAGATAATGCCAATGTCCTGGTTTACCTTGCAGATGCCGCTACCGAAGACTATTCTGAGGATATCGAAATGATAAAATCCTTACAGAGAGACGATCTGAAGCTGATTATCTGTGCTACAAAAATAGATGAGGTTCTTCCTCCAAAATATGAAGCCGTAGAAGATATTTTCAGAAAAGAAATTGATCAGGATTTTGATTTTATCAGGATATCTGCAGTGGAAAATCAAAATATCCAGGATCTTAAAAACGAACTATCTTCCTACGTTGAACAGCTAAAGTCCCAGGAAAATAATGTTATTATTACGAATCAAAGGCATTTTGAAGCCCTTCGTAAATCTCTGGACGCTACTCATAAAGTTAAGGAGGCCATTTCTTTCCAGATTTCTACAGAATTGCTGGCTTATGAGCTTAGAAATGCCCTGGAGCATCTTGGCGAAATTTCAGGAGAAGTGACGAATGATGAGGTGCTTGGGAATATTTTTTCTAAATTCTGTATCGGGAAATAGTCTGCGTAAAAAAACTTTAAATCAGTACATTAAAATAATCGTATAAAACTTTTCAAATAGCACTGTAAAAAATTTTATATTTACAGTATCAAAATTGTTTCTTAAATATTATTAGACGTGTTCTAAGTCATTATTGCCAGCCTTTTCCTGGATCGGTCAACAAATTCTGTATTAATTTTTAATGAAACAATAAGAATCTTCTAGATCCTTCAATCGATAGCTTTTACACCAAAAGGCAAGAAGAAATAGACTTTTAACCGACTTAGGTCCGTTAGAATTTGAACATACTAAAATATTAATCAATCGTTATCTCAATAGACCATCCCACATTGCACATGTGAATGGAGGCCCGGGCCATTATGCGCAATGGCTTGCAGAATGGGGCATAGCGTAACTTTAATTGACCCTGTGAAAAGGCAGGTTGAACAGGCAAAAAGATGCTCAAAGTGGGGTTTTCAGTTCACGTGTCTACATGGGGAGGCCCGTAATTATCTTTACCAGACTTGAGCCAGGAACTGGTGCTTCTTCATGGACCTCTCTATCATTTACAGCAGTTGGAAGAACGTTTGGCTGAACTTAAAGAAACTAAAAGAATATTAAAAAAAGGGGGTGTTATATTGGGATTTACCATCACTCATTCAGCATCCGCAATAGCGACTCTGAAAAGTGAACTTATCCATGATCAGAAGCTCTTTGATATGTGCATTAGCGAAAAGTAAAATTGTATAAACGGCATCTTCAGAAAGATGTCGTTATACTTTTGAATTAACAGGTCTAAATTAGTTGTTAAAAGTAAAAGCGAATTAAAAGAGTGGCTGTACCTATTTGGCAGATTAATTGTTAGATATAAAGAAATGATTATTGAATTCATTATCACCACTTTAAAATTATTATTATGAAAAATTTTGTAGTAACACTTTTTGCAATGGCTGCGTTGACATCATGCAAAAAAAATGAAACAACATCGCATGATCAGTCTGCGGAAAATACCACAATATCTGCTCCGGCTGAATCCGGGATGACAGTAAGTGACTCTACTAAAATGTCTGAGGCTAAACAGCAGAACAATTCTCTTACTGAGCAGGATAAAAAGTTTGCAGATGCAGCAGCTAAAGGAGGCCTGATGGAAGTTCTGATAGGAAAACTGGCAGCAACGAATGCTGAAAATTCAGTTGTAAAATCTTTGGGTTCTATGATGGTAACGGATCATAGCAAGGCAAATGAAGAGCTTAAGAAATGGGCTTCTACAATAGGGTATAGCCTGCCTACGGGTTTAGATGCTGATCAACAGAAAATGTATGATGACCTGAAGATTAAGAAAGGAAAAGACTTTGATAAAATGTATACGGAGCTTATGGTCAAGGATCATAAGGAAGATATAGAAGAATTTAAAAAAGAAGCTTCAGATGGAAAAGAAGCGTCACTCCAATCTTTTGCCCGTAAGACCCTTCCAACCCTTGAACATCATTTACATGAGTCGGAAAAGGCTAACAGTGCTGTGAAATAATACATTAGTATGATTTGCAGCATAAGACTAAAATGGATATAATTTCTAAAGGATTAAACACCTTTTATCCCTAACTAAGAAGCTCCTCTTTTATACAAAGGGAGCTTTTCTGTGTTTATTCTTTTTTATATATATATTTATTCATTTCTGTATTTTTTCCCCCAGTGTCGTAATGTTACCAGCACATCTTGAAGACTCCTGCCTTTATCACTGATGCTGTAATGGACCCTGGGAGGCACTTCCTTATAATCTTTCCTGATGATGAGCCCTTCGTCCTGCAGTTCTTTAAGCTGTTTGATCAGCATTCTTTCGGTAATGTTGTGCAGTTTCCCTTTTATTTCAGAATAGCGGAGCTCATCATTGTCCAGTAACGAAGCTAGTATGCCTACCTTCCATCTGCCCCCGATAACCGATAGGGTATAGAACATTCCGCAGTTTTTAATAAGATCTGTTTCGTTTAAAAAATTTGTTGAATTTTCTTTTCTCATATACATTTTGTAGGTACATACAATTTTGTAGGTACTTGTTTATGATAAAGGTATAAAATATTTTTGTTCAGATATAAACAAAAGTAATAATGAAACAAAAAGTGTGGCTAATTACAGGGGTTTCCAAAGGATTGGGAAAAGAACTTTCAAGACAGGTCCTCGATGCCGGAGATATCGTTATTGGAACTGTGCGCAATGAGAAGGATCAGCGGGCCTTCGATAATAATGCCAATGCGAAATCTTTTATTATTGATCTTGCCAAAACAGAGCATATCGATTCACTTATCAGTAAGGTCATTGAACAATACGGTCAGATTGATGTTTTGGTAAACAATGCAGGTTTTGGTGTATTCGGGATGATTGAAGAGTTTGAAGAACAGGAGATTATCAGACAGTTCAATGTCAATTTCATATCTGTATGGAAGCTTTGCCAGGCTGTCATTCCCTATATGAGAAATAAAGGCCAGGGAATTATTGTGCAGCTTTCTTCAAGGGTTGGTATTTCGGCAGGTATTGGGAACGGTATTTATGCGGCAAGTAAATTTGCTCTTGAAGGGATGAGTGAATCACTTGAACAAGAAGTAAAACCTTTTGGTATAAAAGTATTGCTGGTAGAGCCTGGAGCCCTGCGTACTGATTTTTTTGGAGAGTCTGTGCATTATGCCCGAAACGAATTTCCTTTATACACAGAAAAATTAGGAGATATAAGGATTAATACAAAAAAGATCAACGGTAATCAGCCTGGTAATCCTGTTGCCGCGGCACAGGCTATCATCAAAGTAGTAAATAATGATGTTCCAACTTTCAGGCTACCCCTTACAACTGGGACCATCGAAACAATGAAAGCTAAAATTGCTGATTTACAGAATTGTATAGTATTAACCGAAGAGATTGCAATAAGTGTGGATTATAAATGACCGGATCATGAAAATAACGTTTAAAAATGTTCTCTACTGGGCTTGCTATATAGGTTACCTATACATCATAATGCCGGCATCACTGTTTAAAATTTTTCAGCGCCCGGCGATGATGCAAAGCATGGAATCATTAGGTTTTAACAAAACTTGGACTCTTGCCATCGGAATTGCTGAAGTGATAGGAGTTGCCCTCGTAGTTCTGGGACTGTACAGATCTCAATTCAGAACCTTAGGCATATTATTCCTGTTCCCTTTTGCTATTGGTGCTTTCACTACCCACATGGCACATCAGGAATACCATCATTATGGGCATTCGCTCATCATGTGTTTTCTTTCCGCAATTCTTTTATTTTTAGACAAGAGGATCAAAATAGAGCTTTCCAGTACTGAAAAATTATGAAGAATGAAGCAGCTCGAAAATTATAGTATCCGGCATATAAAATTTTAGCTGTAAAAATTCTTGAATTTTTTATTAAATTCAATGTATCAAATAATATGAAAATATCTTTTATTCCTAAATATGCATCAATGAAAATCACTATTCTTGACGATTATCAACATATCATTAGAAACCTCAATTGTTTTGATATCATTAAAAATGAAGAGGTAAATATTCTGCATCACACCGAGAAAGATCCGGAAAAATTAGCATCCTTAATCGGCGATGCAGAAATTATTGTACTAACCAGGGAAAGAACGGAAATAACAGATGAGTTACTGAGAAACCTGCCGAATTTGAAATTGATCAGCCAAACAGGAAAAATCTCTAATCATTTGGATTTAGCTACTTGCACGCAACATAAGGTCGCAGTAGCAGAAGGCGTTGGTTCACCTGTTGCTCCCGCCGAACTAGCGTGGGCCTTATTAATGAATACGGTCAGGAAAATTCCGCAGGCGATAGAAGGGATGAAGAACGGACACTGGCAAACAAATATTGGAGGAACAATCCATGGGAAAATAATCGGAATTTGGGGATATGGTAAAATCGGGCAAAAAATGGCGCAATATGCAAAAGCGTTTGGGGCTAAAGTATGGGTGTGGGGAAGTGAAGCTTCCAGAAATAAAGCTGTTGAAGACGGTTTTGAGAAAGCAGATACAAAGGACGATTTTTTCCGGAACTCAGATATTATCACCCTTCATTTACGTCTGAATAAAGATACAGAAGGTATAGTAAAAGAAACTGACCTGCTAAAGATGAAAGATCATGCAGTTTTAATCAATGCAGCAAGAGCAGAGCTTATAGATGATAATGCTTTATTGAATGTGTTAAGAAGCGGGAAAAATATTTCAGCAGGCATTGATGTTTATGATAGTGAGCCTATCTACGACAAAAGCTACGAGCTGCTGAAGATGACTAATGTAGTATGCACTCCGCATTTGGGCTATGTGGAAAAAGAAGGATATGAGCTTTATTTTGGAAAAGCTTTCGAAAATGTTATCAACTATATCAATGGGAATCCTACCCATATAGCCAATCCTGAAGTTTTAGGTTAAAAAAACAGCCGTAAAAATGGATTTGTAACAGGGTGCTCCAGTTCCAAGTGCCTAGTAGTATTTGACTATCACATTAAAAATCTGTAAACCTGGATATACTTATTAGTTGGTTTCTTTGGACTATTACTTCGTTTTATCTTAAAGTGAAGAAAGATATGGAAGCAAAATTTACGATTATTAAAACTGTAGATAATTTGCATACGACAATCATGGATTTGCATACATCCGGTTTTTAATTTCTGCCGAATTTTGTATCAATAAAAATCAACGATATGAAATTAAGTCAGGTTAAATTAGGAAGTCAGGGATTATTGGTTCCCAATATCGGTTTGGGATGTATGGGAATGACGGGTTTTGGGGATGCAGATATGTATGGAAAAACCGATGAAAAAGAAGCGATTGCCACCATTCACCGTGCTCTGGAATTGGGCGGAAATTTTTTGGACACTGCCGATTTATACGGCCCTTTTAAAAATGAGCAGCTGATTGCAAAAGCTATTGAAGGTAAACGTGATCAGTATATTATTGCAACAAAATTTGGCTGGGAGATTGATGACAACGAACAGGTCACCTGGAAAATCAACGGAACAAAAGATTATGTAAAAAAATCTGTCGAACGTTCTCTGAAAAACCTAAAAACAGATTATATCGACCTTTATTATATGCACCGTCTTGATAAAAATACACCTGTTGAGGAAACCGTCGGTGCCATGAGTGATCTGGTGAAAGAAGGGAAAATCGGTTATATCGGTTTGTCGGAAGTGTCTTCTGAAACAGTGAAAAGAGCCCATGCAGTACATCCGGTTTCTGCAGTACAAAGTGAATATTCTCTTTTTGAAAGAACGGTTGAAGAGAAAGGCGTCATCAGAACATTAAATGAGCTGGGAATTGGCTTTGTAGCGTATTCACCTTTGGGCAGAGGATTCCTGTCAGGGAATATTAAAACTATTGATGATTTGCCGGAGAATGATTTCAGAAGGGGAATCCCTCGTTTTCAGGAGCAGCACTTTCATAAGAACATTGAGCTGGTGGAAGCGATTGAAACGCTGGCCAGCGAAAAGAATATGACTCCCTCTCAACTGGCCTTGGCATGGATTATCAGTAAAGGGATTCTTCCTATCCCCGGAACGAAGCGCAGAAAATACCTTGAACAGAATATTGAAGCGGCAGGTATTCAACTGAATGAATCTGAAATCCGGAAACTGGAAAGTATTGTACCTTTGGGAACAGATACGGGAGCAACCTATGACGAATTCGGGATGGGACTATTGGATTATTAATTTGTAATTTTAATCATTAGAATAAAATTGGCCTCATTGGTTGCCAAAACCAATGAGGTTATATTAAAACTTAATAGGATGGTCCGACTTGAATGGAGCTGTGATACGGAACAAAACTGTGGAAAAGGTAAACCGTACAGACATTTGAAAAAATAAAAAGTTAAAAAACATGAACACGATACAATCTATTTCAGCATTTCACAAGTTGCTTTCCCTTCCCGAGCCAAAGCATCCTATGGTAAGCGTGGTCAACCTTTTTGAAAGTGTTTTCATTGAAGATGAGGTTTGGAAAGGCTTTGTGAGCAAGTACTATTGTGTCGCCCTGAAACGCAATGCAAAAGGAAAAATAAAATACGGGCAGCAGCATTATGATTATGACAAAGGGGTGTTAAGCTTTACTGCACCCAACCAGGTTCAGTATTTGGATCTGAAGACGATGGATTGCGAAAATACAGGTTATCTGCTTATTTTTCATGAAGATTTCCTGCTCGGGTATTCTTTGGCGAAAACCATTTCATCTTATGGATTTTTCTCATACGCCGTGAATGAAGCTCTGCATTTATCTGAAGACGAAGAAAATGATCTGCTTGAAATCCTGCAGAAAATAGACAAGGAGTGTCAGCATATCGACCATCATACTCAGGAAATTATCTTATCGCAGATTGAATTGCTGCTGAACTATTCCAAACGTTTCTATGAAAGGCAGTTCATCACCAGGAAAAGTGGCAGCCATCAGCTTTTAACAAGATTTGAATCATTTTTAAATGACTATTTCGACAAGAAAGTATCCGAAAACGGTCTTTTAACTGTTCATCAGATTGCAGAAGCGATGAATTTATCTCCGAATTATTTAAGTGATCTTTTAAGGATTCATACCGGCCAGAATGCGCAGCAGCATATTCACGAGAAGCTCATCAGCAAAGCAAAAGAGAAACTTTCGACGACAGAGCTTTCCATCAGTGAAATTGCATACGAGCTGGGATTTGAGCATTCGCAGTCTTTCAGTACATTATTCAAAAAGAAAACCAATATGTCGCCATTGGAATTCAGGCAGTCTTTCAATTAAATACGGTCTTAGATTTTTAGCTTTCCAGATTCTTGGAAATTAATTTTGGTTTACAGTATTAGGGAAGTTTAACTGTAATTTAATTTAACCAATCAAGAGCAATCTATATTTGCTATTCTTTTCAACAGAAGCTCTGTGAGCGCAAGACAATACCTTTTCAATAGCTTACAGTTTACCTGAGAAGGATTTAAGCTTTATTTTGTAAAGGATTATTAGTAGTAATAACAAACATAATCAAAGGCTCATGTCCTGTATTTTCAATAGAATGATAACCGATAGAGCTGATGGCTGTAATATCTCCTTTTTGGAGTATTTTTTTACGTTCCGGCCCTTGCGTTCCGGTTCTTTCACGATATTCGCCGGTTCCATGAATAACGACATATAATTCCTCTTCATTTCTTTCGTTGTGAGTATGAAACCCGGATTCATCACCTTTATTTAACAAAATCATATAAGCACCCAGACGATTATTGGTCAGTTCATTTTGATCGAACATTTGAATCATGTATACAGTTCCGTTTCCTCCGTACATATTTTCACGTTTATCGATGCGTGTAATGGTTCGTTCTTCTTTTCCAAAGGCCATTACATACAGGTGAATGTATTTTGAAACTTCCTTCATTACGTGATCGAATTCTGTTCCTTCAGATAATATAACGGTATCAGGCATATAGGTTAAGTATTAATTTATAATGTATATCAATTGATCAAAATTATATAAGGTGCAGACAAAACAGTACTCATTGAAGAATCAGTAATTAGCAAATCAACAATAATCTATATTCACCATCATTTTCAACAGGAGCCCTATGAACACAAGGTAAAGCCTTTTGAGCAGGATGATCAACCGCCAGGCGCCACAAGTGCCCTGATCCTAAATTTACAGGTTTTGCACCGGATTTTGGCTGATAATGCAGATCGAAAAAACAATCTTTCAGGAAATCTTCAAATTCTGCTTCCGGACCGTCGTGTAATTCTCTCAGTTTTTCACGGATTTCAGGGATTAGAACTTTTTGTTCAGCCTGGCTATTAGGCAGGATATCGCTTGCAGCCCCGTGATAGGTACATAAAAAAGTATCGGTTCCAATGGGTGACCGGTCCACATGATACGAATATACATCCGTGGAAATGAAATCAAACTCCTCATCCCGCTCGTAATTTTTAAGTAAATTGAGTGAAGGTGAGGCTCCGAAATCAGTTAATAGCTGTAAATCATTGAAGATAATTTCCCTTGCCATATTACCTTCCCGGGATAATTGCAGCGCCGAAAGATCATCAACGGAAACTTCTGTAATATTCTCTTTCAACTGAAGCTTAGAAACAATTTCTTTGAAATCTCCTGTTAAATTTCTGTGCCAGTAAATCGCATTCATCGCACCCTGGAAATCGGTATTCACCAGTTCGCTAAAAGTAGAGACTCTACGGATTTGACTGTGGTCGGGAAATTTATCGCTCATAATTTAGAAGGAGAAATAGAGTTGCTAATTCTCTGCAAAAATAAGAAATACGTCAAAACATATCGGTACGATAAATAAATTACTCAATGAAAAATAAGATAATGTTTAACAGGAATTAATTTGATTTTCATAATGTTAAATATGGATAATGTGTTGGTTTAAAAATGGTTATGACAAATTTTCATGAAATTTTGTCACTTTTTCTGAAAAAAATTCACATTTTTACCGGCGGTATTTTTTTTGATATTTACATACCAGCTGGCCGGCTAATGAGTTATTAAATAATTGTTTAACGTATTTAAAAAGACATTACTATGAATCTTATTAAAAGAAATTGGAATAACAGTTCGGCTCTTCCAAATCTCTTCGATGATTTTTTTAATCGTGAGCTTTTTAACTGGGGAAACAGCAATTATTCATCAACCAGTACTACCGTTCCATCGGTTAACATCAGAGAAAATGAAGACGCCTATGAAGTAGAAGTTGCTGCACCTGGCATGGAAAAGAATGATTTTGAGATTAAACTGGATGGTAACCTTTTAACAATCTCATCAATGAAGAAGAACAAAAGTGAAGCGAAAGAAGAAAACTTTACCCGCAGGGAATTCAGTTATCAGTCGTTTCAGAGAAGTTTTGAGCTTCCCAAAGATGTTGTTGACCAGGATAATATCAATGCAAAATATGAAAACGGACTGCTTTCGTTAGTTATCCCTAAAAAAGAAGATGCCAAACGTAAGCCTCCGCGACTTATTGAAATATCATAATCAATATACAGAAATGGCTGCTATCAGGCAGTCATTTTTGCTTAGTTGGAACATCTGATTGAAAAAGTATGATACGGAAGTTCTTAAACCATACAAAGCAGCCTTATCGTTGAAAGATGAGGCTGCTTTTATTTTTATTCTCTTGATCTGCCATTTCTGATGAACAGTCTGAACTAAAATTACATGCTTTTAGTCTACTGGGTTTTGCACATAGCATCCCAGGTTGTCCAGAAATGAGCATTAATAGCTCCGGGAGCAGGGTTGGTGCTGTCCGCAACGATTCCTACCATAGAAGCGCAGTTGGAATTGCAGCCTATTTCATTATAGCTTCCGGCCTGCGGAGGAATTTGTCTCCAGGTACCGGTAGAGCCGCTTAATAATTCTACCTTAATCTCGAAGATTCCTGAAAGATTAGGAGTTTGAATTTGTTTGGTCGGATTTTCGCTTGAAATCGAATCGCTCCAGTTGCCCTGCGAAAATGTAACACGCCATGTAGAAATCATTTTGGCTGTATCGTTTTGTGGTGAAAGGTAAACCCAGAACTGAGCACCTCCGCCCAATTGAAGCTGGCCGGATGAATTTGCGGTTCCGCTTACATTTGTTGTTTCCATGTTGAATTTATTTGGTTGGTTAGTTTTTACTTGCTTTCCGGTGTGCCGGTTTAAGGATTTACCTTTATTGATGGCACTTATTGGTAGTTCAAAGTAACAAAGAAGGATGCATTTCTTCTAGAGTATAAATGACCAATTACGGGTTTGGGTAGAAATACCTAATCAGCTTGTATCATGAGATGTGCTGTAACGGATGAAAAGTTTTATCTTTGTTTTCCGGGGTTGATGATAAAATATGAGCCGGAAATGCCTTTATGAATAACAATAGTTTCTTACCTTCTGCAAAAGGAATCTTTATTGCAGCCTTTCTTTCCTTTAATACAATGATGTATGCTCAGAAAACAGCAGATATATCAACCATTTCAGAGAAAACCTTAAGCAGTATTCTGGAAAAAAACAGAACTTATTACAAAGAGGGCAAGGTAGCCGATTATATTCCTGAATTGGGAAAAATGGATGCTAAGTCCATTGCTTTTTCAGTAGTAGAAAAAAATGGAAAAGTGCTTAACGTAGGGGATGTTCACAAGAAATTTACCATGCAGAGTATCTCTAAGATTATTGCACTAATGATTGCTGTAACAGAGAAAGAGGAGGCCAATGTTTTTGATAAAATGGGTTATTTTGGAACCGATCAGCCTTTCAATCATTTTTCCAACCTTGAAACGACGGGCAAACCATTAAATCCTATGATGAATGCCGGAGCCATTCTTACCACCTCATTAATTTCAGGAGACGGAGAAAAACCATTTCTTAAAATCCTTGATATGGTTCGGTATATTACCAAAAATCAGACAATTGACTATAATACATCCGTTTATCAATCTGAAAAATCTACCGGGCACCGTAACCGAGGGATGTTCTATCTCATGAAAAATAACGGATTGATTACCGGAAATGAAGATCAGCTGGATAATTATTTCAAACAGTGCTCCATCGAACTGACTGCCGAAGATTTGGCTAAAATAGGGTATTTTTTTGCTAACGAATGTGTACGCTTTGACGGAGATGCCCAATACAAAAACGCAGAAATGTCCAGACTGATCCAATCTCAGATGCTGATTGCCGGAATGTATGAATTCAGCGGAGAATATGCCAGAACCGTAGGTCTTCCCAGTAAGTCAGGCGTTGGAGGTGGAATTACCGTAAGCGTTCCCGGGAAAATGGGAATTGGGGTTTTCAGTCCAGCCTTGGATCAGCATGGGAATTCTGCAGCCGGCTATCACATGATTCTGGATCTGGCAAAACAGTACGATCTCAGCCTGTTTTAAAAGACAGGTTTTGCGTATCAAACCAGACATCACACCATTTTATTTTTCAGATCTTTATATTTTGAGCGCCCAACAGGCAATACTTCTCCTGTTTTAAGCAATGCTCCATACCGTGTGCCGGGATGGATAATGATTTTTTCGATCTGCTGAAAATTGACAAGATAAGACTTATGAATACGCTCAAACCTTTCGGGAAGAAGCTGCTGCAAATATTCAAGGGACTTATCATGCAGCTCACTCAGCCCGTTATTGAGATGCAGTTCTGTATAAATGCCCGCTCCTTTGATGTAGATTACCTCGGAAATATTGATCAGGCGAACCTGTCCGGCCCTTTTTACGGCCAGGTATTTAATGCCTTCCTGTGGTTTCACTGCTGGGCTGATGAATCTCGTCAAAGCCTTAAAAAGCCTTTCCTGATCAAAAGGTTTGGGAACAAAATCAAGAACTCCATACGCAAAAGCGGTAATTGCTTTATCAGTATTGGCAGAAACAATGATCGTATGAAAAGAAGCGGCTACCATCTGCTCCAGGAGTTCAAAACCATTATCTCCGTTCAGGTTAAGGTCAAGCAGCACAAGGTCGGGAATCCGGCTTGAAACCTGGTCAAATCCCTTTTGCAATGAATCACAGATGATAATTTCATTAGGTTTACCTGTAAAGAACTCCGAGGCCATACGCTGCAAACGGCGGGCAATCCGGGCCTCATCCTCTATAATGACTATATTCATGACTTTAAAATTTGAATGGCAGATATCCAGCCGTTTTCTGTAGGGCCCGATTCAAGTTTCCAGTTTTGACCATAACTTTCAGTCAGCCTCGCTTTGATATATTTAAAGCCGTTTCCGCCTGCACGATCAGTCATCACCGGCCGGTTCTTCGCAATAGTTTCAAAAGTATACTGATGAGTATCTTTTAACGAAGTATAATGAAGTGTAAATCGAATTGTATTTCCGGACTGTGGCTCACTGTGGGTAATGCCGTTTTCCAGCAGGGTGTGAATGATCGCCGGAGGGATCAGCTGTGTTTCATCGATTCCTTTTTGTTCCCAGATATAATTTATTTCCTTCCGAAAACCCATGACTGACAGATGTTGGCGGCATAGCTCCAGTTCTTTGGTAATGGGGATCAGGGTCTGTTCAGAGATTTCGTTCATAATATCAAATTCTGTAGCCAGTGCCTGGATAAAACGGGCTCCATCCTTGGGAGATTCTTCCACCCAATCCATCATTGAAGTCAGCGTATTTCTTAAAAAATGCGGCTGAATATTCTTTTTAAGCAATTCCAGCTGCAGCCTTGACGAAAGTAAAACAGCATTTTGATGCTCTGCCTCAATGACACTGGTACGGATAGAATGCAGATAAAGCATGGAGAGTACGATAATGGTAAAACTGATGAACAATCCATAATCATAAACCACAAGCCTGTTGACCAATGCACTCGCTAAAAGAGCGGCCAGAGCAATAAAGCCGCCTTTCTCCTTTTGAAGGATGCCATTCAGAACCACAATGAAAGCAGTGATCAGCATGGCCAGGCTGTAAAGCCGGGCAGTCAGATCGTAATGACCGTAATTGAACCAGTAGAGTCCAAGCAGTGTCAGCAATAGAGCAGACATCAGCCATTTTCCAAATCTGAAGTTAAATTGGATAATAAAGTACCATGGAACCAGCAGCGCATTGGCAAAGGTCAGCCAACCAATGATTTCGAGGCGTACGAAAAACTCAGAATAGGGAAGCATCACATGGAATTTCAAATATTCCATGATCAGCAATGTAAAAAAGAGAAGGCATATGGTTGCAAATATAAGGATGTCTTTCTGCCTTCTTTTGCTGTTCAGGTAGAGGAAGAAATAATAAACGGCCGCGATCAGAAAAGCTCCAGCCATCAGATTCATATAGGCCATTGTGATCAGCGGGTTTGTGAGTAATGTTTCGTAATTATTGATAGTGAAACCAATGCTGCGTTGTACATCCGGATAAAGGGATTGGGAGCTGCGCATGGCAATAGTATGAAGGCCTGGCGAGATCAGATGGTTGGGGATTCTGTAATAACTGCATTCGGTTCCCGGTATTTCCGGTTTTCCATTTTTCGGAAGCTGTCCGTTTTTGCCGATCAGTACACCATCCCAGTACACTTCAAAAGCACCGAAAGAATTGATCTGAAGGCCGAGAGGAAGAAGGTTGTTTTCAACCGGGCGCAGGTCAACATGGGTACGCGACCAGAATATTTTATCCGCAGTATTACCTCTGGTTTCAGACCAGTCTTTATCATTGTAATTCTTACTCATCCAGGCCATATTGTCTCCGGTTTTATAAACCGGTACCGGGTCTTCATTGCGGATAACAGGGATGGCCAGGAGGTCAAGCAGCGTTAATAAAAATGTTAAATAATACATAATGTAAATATACAAGCTAATTTGAAAAACCGGATGTCATTGGAAAGCCTATAGAGCTGTTCAGATGTTTCTTCTGTGAATGGCTGTCTCTTCAATTTAAATTTACATCATGAAACAAGTAGCCATCATTTTTTTGATCATCTTTTCTGTTCAGTGTTCATTCGCACAGAAAGGTCAGATCACCGGAGTTATTAAGGAAAAACAGGATATCCCGATATCTTATGTAACCGTAACATTAAAGGACAGTGATAACCGGCCGATTGCCGCCGGTATTTCGGATGCTAAAGGAATATTCAGGCTGGAAAGCATTGCAGCTGGAAATTATACCATCAGTTATGCTCTTGCGGGCTTTCAGACGATCAACAGGCCTGTAGAGATTAAGGCAGATGAAATGGTCAGTGTAGGAACGGTTGTTTTAGAGCCTGATGCAAAACTATTACAGGAAGTGTCTGTCACAGGGCAGCGTTCATCCGTCAGCTTAAAAATCGACAAAAAAGTCTTTGAAGTTGGTAAGGATGTTCTTTCGCAGTCAGGTGCGGTAACGGATCTTCTCAATGTAGTTCCTTCTGTAAGTGTGAGCCCTGGGGGAGAAATCAGTCTGCGGGGGAATCCTAACGTATTGGTATTAATTGACGGCCGCCGGACCGGGCTTACCCAGAGCAATGCTTTGGAGCAGGTACCTGCCGATCAGGTAGAGCGTGTGGAAGTGATCACCAATCCTTCTTCCAGATTTGATGCGGGCGGTTCTGCGGGAATTATCAATATTATCCTTAAAAAAAATAAAAAGCCAGGATTCAGTGGGCAGTTGCGTCTGGTAGGAGGCATTCCCAATGAAACCCGTATCAGTCCGAGCCTGAATTATAAATCAGATAAACTCAATCTGTTTGCTACCTATGGCATTAGACTGTCAGATTATGTCGGCTTGTATGCGATGAAGCAGTCCACCGGGCTTTCAGGAGCATCGGTTCAGCTGGATCAGCGGCAGGATGAGGACAGGCACGATAATGCCAAATTGCTTTATTTCGGGGCAGACTTTAAAATTAATGATCATAATACCATCACTGCAGCTTTCATGAGGAATTCAACCCATGACCATGATAAGACCCAACTTAATTATTTATATTCAAATAAAAGCTACGTTATTGATAACAGCCTCACCAGAAAGGGTGAATCCTGGGAAAGGCGCAGCTATAATCAGCTCGAATTCAATTATACCAGGAACTTCAATAAAGCAGGCAAGAAATTCACGGTAGATATGCAGTATGATTTCTGGGATAGTGACAAAGACTGGAATTTATCAACCCGTAAAATATTTCCGGCTGTTGTGGATTTACCCATGATTAAAACAAGTTCAATGGGCGCAAGTAAGGATTTTATGATTAAGGCAGATATGGTGCAGCCACTGGACAGTACTTCCACCCTGGAATTCGGGTTGAAACTGGAAGACCGGAGAGTAAACAGTGACTTTATTGCAGAACAGCAGAATTCAGCGGGCTGGGAGATTATTGACCAGATTGATAATCATCTGTTATATAAAGAACTGATTGGAAGTGTATATGCTCAGTTTTCAGGAAAAACCGGAGCTTTAAGTTACCAGGCCGGTTTACGCGGCGAACTTACCCATATTGGAATCGAAGACCGTGCGGGCACTTATACCGATGAAAAAAATTATAACCGCCTGTTTCCAACATTCAATATAAGTTATCGTTTCAATGAGCAGACAACTTTGCAGGGAAGTTATAGCAAAAGAATTAACAGGCCAAGACTGGGCATGATTTATCCTTTTAATGAATTGACTGATCTGAGCAGCCGGTATGTGGGCAATCCGGACCTTAATCCTTCATGTGCCAACGTATTTGAACTTGCTTTTCTTAAAAGCTGGAAGACACTTACTTTTAATCCATCCTTTTATTATCAGCGGAATACCGGGGTGATAGAAGATTATACGTTCCGTAATCCGGAAGGTCTGTTTATCACAATGCCGGTTAACATAAAAAGAGAAACCCGTCACGGTTTTGAGTTGTCGGTGCTTTATAATCCTGTCAAATGGCTGCAGGTTAATACAGAGCTTAATCTGTTTCATTATGCTGAAAAAGGCAGTTATAAGGATCAGAGCTTCGATTATTCCGGGAATACCTTAACCGCTCGAGTAAGTGCCCAGCTGAAACTGAATAACAAACTTTCCTTTCAGACGCTTTACAATTTCAGGGGAGCCAATGCTACAGCCCAGACGCATACAGACGCCCTTCATAGCATTGATTTTGGACTCAGTAAAACTTTTTTGAAGGATAAAGCAACCATTATGTTTGATGTAAGCAATCTGTTTGGGTTAAGAAAATCCACCACCAGGACTGTAGGAGCGGATTATGAAATCGAGCAGACCAACATTCCCAATGCTGCCCGCTATCGGTTGACACTGGTTTATAGATTCAACCAAAAAGATAATCAGGCGGTACGGCAAGCCAAAAGTGGAAACAGGGACTGATCTTAAATGATTTTTTGTATGATTATACAATTGAATATAAAAATAATTCTATAATTTACTTATTATCATAACGTTGCTTTCGGGTAACGTTATTTTTTTGTTTAAATTTTATACAGTTTTTGCTACCCTTTTTTTCTAAAGTCTGAATTCCTGATTCTTTTTTATTGGATGGATAAATTCAGATTTTATAGATTTTATACGCTTTTCCAGGTATGTTATATTTTTTTAATATTGGAAAAATAATTCTCTTATTATTGATTTATTATATTTTTTATTTCTATATTTGTCTCACGATTTTCAATTATAAACATTTATAATTGAATTGGTTTAATTGTGCTGTCTCGTTTCTGAGAATGAAAACTCAAACACTATTTTTTAATTTTATTTAAATTCATAATAACTTATTGTTAATAATTTATTATTAAATTTAATTTATGATTGAAAATATAGTATATATTTATTATTTTTATTCCATCATATTTTAACAATTACTCATTATGCCGGAAGGCTTGTGTTTTTGTAATGTGGATTTCCCAACTATCATCAATATCATGAATGCAATGAAAAACTTAACCATTATTGGATTGACACCCTTTGAAAAGCCGGATGTAAAACTTATGCAAAAGTTGCACGAGGCGGGTGCATTTCCCATCCTAAGCTTAGGCCATGACTTGGCAGCCGCACAAACAGCGCTGGATCAAATTGCCCGGACAGACATCCCTTCATACGGGATCTATCTGCCCAACGACAAATTTATTTCCCTCCAAATCCCTGAAAAAGTAAAATTTGCGATTCTTCCGTCCGGAGTTTCTATGGATATTGTACCGGATCTTCCGGTAATCTATCAGGTAACCAGTCTGAATGAAGCCAGATTGGCCGAACAGTCAGGAGCCGAAGGAATAATTATAAAAGGAAATGAAGCAGGCGGCCTGGTAGGCTATGAATCAACTTTTGTATTGTTTCAGCGCGTTATCAGAGAAATCCAGAACATACCCGTATGGGTACAGGGTGGAATAGGACTACATACCGCTGCTGCAGTAAAATCTTTGGGAGCAACCGGAGTTGTACTCGACAGCCAGCTGGCATTGTTCCCGGAAAGCTCGGTTCCTCAGGAGATCAAGGATTTAACCTCAAAACTGAACGGTACCGAAACCAAAATTATAGCCAATCACAGGGTATTGGTGAGACCTAACTCACCTGAAATACCGGAAAATGTCAATGCAGAAGAGCTGAGACAATATTTCACAGATTTTGACCTGAATAATAGTTATATTCCTATGGGACAGGATATTTCATTGGCGACAGACCTGTATGAAGATTTCAAAACCCTGAAAAAAATGATTTTTGGGTTCAAAGAAGCAATGTATGGCCACCTTAAGCAGGCTAAAGCGCTTAAAGTGATCAGTGAAAATAATGTGATGGCCCGGAAGCTGGGATTACGTTATCCGATCGCACAAGGTCCCATGACCCGCGTCAGTGATGTCCCTTTATTTGCCAATGCAGTAGCAGATGCGGGCGCCCTGCCTTTTGTCGCTTTATCTTTACTTAAAGGAGAGCAGGCAAAATCTTTGGTCATGGAAACGAAAAAGCTGGCCGGTGAAAAAACATGGGGTGTAGGTATTCTCGGATTTGCCCCTCAGGAATTGAGAGAAGAGCAGACGGCCTATATATTGGAAGCCAAACCTCCTGTGGTACTTATTGCCGGAGGAAGGCCTGCGCAGGCTAAGGTATTTGAAAAGGCAGGTATCACAACTTTCCTTCACGTTCCTTCCCCTGCATTATTGGATATTTTCCTGAAAGAAGGCGCGACTAATTTTATCTTTGAAGGCCGTGAGTGCGGCGGTCACGTAGGTCCGCTTTCAAGCATGGTCCTTTGGGAAAAACAGATTGAACGTATTTTAAAAGAAGAGCATCCTGAAAAGATCAGTGTATTTTTTGCAGGCGGGATTCACAATGCATTTTCAACAGCATTTGTCTCTGTCATGGCAGCTCCTTTAGCAGCCAGAGGCGTAAAAGTTGGAGTATTGATTGGAACCGCATATCTGTATACCGAGGAAGCAGTAAGAACCGGAGCTATTCAGGAAGAATTCCAGGTTCAGGCTATGCAGGCAAAAGACACTGTTTTACTCGAAACGGCGCCGGGACACGAAACACGGTGTTTGAATACAGCTTTTGCCAAACATTTCAGCACTGAAAAAACCAGGCTTCTGGCAGCCGGAATGGATAAAAAAGAAGTCTGGGAACAGCTTGAAAAATTAAATGTGGGCCGGCTTAGGATCGCTGCAAAAGGAATTGATCGTCAGGGCGATAAACTGGTAAATATTCCTAAAAACCAGCAGCTGGATCTTGGAATGTACATGATAGGTCAGGTAGCTACGATGCAGAACCGCGTAATTTCTCTTGCATCATTGCATCAGAACGTAGGTATTGATAATTATAAATACATTGAACAGGCGGCTTTACCGGAACAGCCGGTATCTACAGAAAAACCTCTGGATGTAGCCATTATCGGGATGGAATGTATTTTCCCCGGCGCTAAAAATCTTGAAGAATACTGGCGGAACATCATCCTCGGAAGAGACAGTGTTACAGAAGTACCTGATGAACGCTGGAATAAAGAACTATATTACCATCCGGATTCAGACGGACCGGATGTTTCTCACTCCAAATGGGGCGGATTTATTCCAAAAATTGATTTCGACCCATTGGCCTTCGGGATTCCTCCACAATCCCTGGCTGCTATTGAGCCAACACAGCTGCTGACCTTATTGGTTGCCAAACGTGCCATGGAAGATGCAGGCTACGGTGAGAAACAGATCAATAGAGAAAATATTTCTGTCATTATAGGCGCTGAAGGAGGTAATGATCTGGCTAACAGCTATAGTTTCAGAGGATATTATAAACAGGTTTTCGGGGAACTTCATGAAGAAGTAAAACAGGCATTCCCCCATACGACGGAAGATTCATTCCCGGGTATTCTTGCTAATGTGATCGCGGGGAGAATTACGAACCGTCTGGATCTTGGAGGAAGGAATTTCACGGTAGATGCAGCTTGCGCTTCCTCTTTGGCAGCTATTGATCTGGCCTGCCAGGAACTGGTATTAGGAAAATCTGATATGGTTCTTGCCGGCGGTGCGGATTTACACAACGGGATCAATGACTACCTGATGTTTTCCAGTACACACGCCCTTTCCAGAAAAGGAAGATGTGCGACATTCGATGATGAAGCTGACGGAATTGCCCTTGGGGAAGGAGTTGCCATCCTTGTTTTAAAAAGATATGAAGATGCTGTTCGTGACGGCGACCGTATTTATTCTGTCATCAAAGGAGTGGGAGGATCAAGTGACGGAAAAGCATTGGGTCTTACGGCACCTAGAAAAATAGGGCAGGTACGTGCATTGGAGAGGGCTTATACTCAAGCCGGTATCAGTCCTGCATCAGTTGGTCTTGTGGAAGCTCACGGAACCGGAACCGTCGTAGGAGATAGAACCGAACTGAGTGCGCTGACCAATTTATTCAGTCAATCAGGAGCCATACCGGGACAGACCCATTTAGGTTCCGTAAAAACGCAGATCGGCCATACCAAATGTGCAGCCGGATTGGCCGGACTGATCAAAGCTTCGCTTGCAGTATACCATGGAGTAAAGCCACCGACACTTCATTTACAGCAGCCCAATGCTTATTATAATGCCCAAACCAGTCCCTTTGCCTTTTATACGGAAAGCGGATTGTGGAACGAGAAAAACCGTTATGCCGGAATCAGTGCTTTCGGATTCGGGGGAACCAATTTCCATACGGTTATTGCCAATCACCCTAAAGAGGACGATGCTGCTGTATTGCAATCGTGGCCTTCAGAATTATTTGTATTCCGTGGGGAAACATATGAGGATGCTAAGGTTCAATTGACCCAGATTAAATCTTTATTGGAGGTTAACGGTGATATTCCGTTAAAAGATATGGCTTACAGCTTAGCGGTTGGTTCAGATAAACCGATTCAGCTGACCATTGTTGCCGATACCGCCGAACATTTGATGATGAACATCGAACTTGCCTTATCAGGGATTGAAAGCAAAGACACATTTACAGTCAATAAAAAAGAAGGTAAAGTAGCTTTCCTTTTTCCGGGACAAGGCAGTCAGAGAATCAATATGGCCCGCGATCTGTTCGTAGCTTTTCCGGCCATGCGCAACCTGATTGAAGGCTATCCTGAATTGGAAAAAGTAGTTTTCCCTTCAGCAATGTTTGATGAAACTTCCCTGAAACAACAGAAAGAAACCATTAAAGATACCCGTCTGGCTCAACCTATTTTAGGTATTGTTGATCTGGCTTTAGCTAAATTCCTGAAATCACTGGACATCGTTCCGGATATGGTGGCAGGGCACAGTTATGGTGAATTGCCAGCTCTGTGTTTTGCCGGGGTTTTTGAAGAAGAAAAACTGGTTGATCTGAGTATTCAAAGAGCCCAGGCCATTCTGAATTCAGTAGAAGGTGGAGATCCTGGTACTATGATTGCGGTAAGCGCGACAAGAGAACAGTTACAGCCGGTATTAGACAAAACAGAAGGTTGCTATCCTGTTAATTATAACGCTCCGACTCAATGTGTAGTTGCAGGAAGTACTCCGGCTATCAACAAATTAATGGAAATCCTTAAACAGGAACGTATTTCTGCGAAGAAATTAGAAGTAGCCTGTGCATTCCACAGTCCTTTATTGGCCAAGTCTAAAGGCTTATACGATGAGGTTTTAAAAGATATTCCTTTTAATGAAATGCAGATTCCGGTTTGGTCGAATACCACTGCGAAAACCTATCCGACAAGTCCATCAGAAATCAAAGAAAGACTCACGGATCATCTGGTACAGCCCGTGAGATTTGTAGAAGAGCTTCAGGCGATGTACGCCGACGGAGCCAGAATATTCATCGAAGTAGGTCCTGGAAAAGTATTGACCGGACTGACGAATTCCTGTTTAAATAAAGATCAGATCACTCTTTATGCAGAAGACAGTAACCGAAATAAGTTGAGCCATCTTCTTTCCATGCTGGCACAATATCTGGCAACGGGCAGAAGCTTCAGCATCGAAAAGCTTTTCGAAGGCCGTAATGCCCGATTGATCCAGATTGATCAGCCCGAACTGTATAAGAAAAATCCAGCCATCTGGCGTGTGAACGGACAAATGGCACATCCAACTACAGGTAATCTGCCGGCTAATGGTGCATTACCGATATTAAATCCTATTCCAATGAACAATTTTACGAATAACCAACCAGCCCCTGCAGCCGAATCTCAGCCTGCTGCTGAACGCATGCTTCAGGAATATTTAAATACCATGAAACAGCTGATCCAGGCGCAGCGTGATGTAATGCTTTCTTTCCTGGGACAGAATCCACAGATTAATCCTGCCCCTGTTTATGCTGCGCCAATACACTCACCTGTGAATGATCGTTTGGTAGAGATTCCTGCACAACCGGTTAATGCAGAGAAACCAGCTGCTATTACAGTAAAGCAGGCTCCTGTAAAAGATATTAAGACCTTATTGTTACAGGTAGTCAGCGATAAAACAGGTTATCCTCACGAAATGCTGGGAATGGAAATGGACTTGGAAGCCGATCTGAGTATTGACTCTATCAAAAGGGTAGAGATCATTGGAACGCTTCGCAGCGAACTGGGAGCGCTTACATCAGATCATGCCAATGAAGATACAATCATGGAGAAATTAGCATCCATCAAAACTTTAAACGGTCTGGTTTCCTGGTTGACAGAATTTACAGGTAGTCCGGCAGCTGCTCCTGAAAAAAACGAAACTACAGCAACACTACCATCAGAAGCACAAAGCAAATCTGCATTTTCTCTTGAAGAACTTCAAAATGTAATTCTGGATATCGTTAGCGAAAAAACAGGTTATCCGAAAGAAATGCTGGGTCTGGACCTTGATCTGGAAGCAGACCTGAGTATTGACTCTATTAAGCGTATGGAAATTATCGGTGACCTTAAAACCAAAATAGGTTTCGGGGAAGATATGGACCAGGCTGATGATCTGATGGAAAAACTGGCTGCCATTAAAACATTAAAAGAATTAGCCTCATGGATCAGCGAGATGAGCGGGAACACCGATGCTGAGCCGGTACAGAACTTATTATCACGTCTTCGTTTTGACCTGACTCCAACCGATATTTCTACGGAACAGAATACAGAAATCATAAAGGGAAAACGTTTTGCCATCACTCAGGACAATAGTCCGCACACGATGGCCATCAAAAATGCTCTTGAGAAGCATAGTGCTGTTGCAGAATTGGTCGATACGGAAAAAGATCTTAAGGATTTTGACGGGCTGATCATTCTGGATCTGTTCTCTTCACCTGTAAAGCACAGCATCATTGATCATGTGGATCAGATCAAGAAACTGGATCTTGATAAAGCTAAATGGGTATATCTGATTTCAGATATTCCGGCTCATATCCAGGAACTGACCGATACCCGTCTTTTACGCCATTACAAAGGTTATCCGGGACTTTTCAAAAGTCTGGCAAGAGAATTTGAACAAACCTCCTGCAGGCTGATCAGTCTGAGCACGCCACAGGAAGTTGATCAGATCACGGAAATTGCTTTAAAAGAAATATTAACTACCGATAAACCTGCCGAAGTGGTTTACAAACATGACCAAAGGCATAAAATAGATATCATCCCTTCTCCATTGTCAACCAGTCTTGAAGAAGCGCATATCCAGCTGGATCAGGAATCTGTAGTCTTGGTACTCGGGGGCGGGCAGGGAATTACTTCTGAACTGGTGAAGCATATGTCCGGGGCGTATCCGTGCACCTATATTCTTGTAGGAAGATCGGCAGATCCGAGAGATGCAGCAGGTCTTAAAGAACTGGAAACCATTAAATCCAAGGACGAAATAAGAAGTTACCTGATTAAAACCGGAACATTCACTTCTCCTGCTGAAATAGAAAAAGAGACGGTAAGAATTTTCAAAAACAACCAGATCCTGAGAACCATCCGTGATATGGAGAAGCTTGGAAATAAGGTATTGTATCAATCCTTAGACCTTTGTGACGAAGAAGGATTATCAGATCTGATCAAAAATATTTACGAACAATACAACCGTTTGGACGGTGTTATTCATGGGGCAGGTCTTTTGGAAGATAAGTTGTTCAGACACAAAACATCCAGCTCATTTGAACGGGTCTTTGATACCAAAGTGAAGCCGCTTCGTGTATTGGCAGAGCAGCTACGTGCCGACTGTCAGTTTGTAGTGCTCTTCTCAAGCATTGCCTCAGTGTATGGAAATAAAGGCCAGACCGATTACGCTGCAGCCAACTCCGTACTGGATGATTATGCGAAAGCTCTAAACAAAAAATTAAAAGGAAAAGTAATCTCCATCAACTGGGGCCCATGGAAAGGTGCCGGAATGGTTTCATCAACACTGGAAACAGAATATGAACGTCGTGGCATTTCTTTAATTCCACTGGATCAGGGGAAAGAAATTTTTCTTAATGAGATCAGATATGGAACCGAAAGTCAGGTATTGATCATGTCAGGAAACAATTGGTAAACCTCTGTATACACTAATAACTATGAAAAAAACAGATGTTGCTGTTATTGGCTTGTCCTGTGTTTTTCCCGGGGCACAGGATGCCGATACTTTCTGGCAGAATATTATCAATAAAGTAGATTCCACCCAACCGGCTCCTGCTGATAGGATTGATCCGGTACACTTCAGCGATGCTGCCAATCCCGTCGACAGATTTTACTGTCAACGCGGTGGATTTATTTCAGATTATGAGTTTGATCCGACGGCTTTCGGGATTCTTCCGTTAGCAGTAGAAGGTACCGAGCCGGATCATTTGTTAACCCTGGATCTGGTGCAGAAAGCTCTGGAAGATGCCGGTGTATTTCAAAAGGGAACATCTCTGGAGAAAACCGGAATTATTATCGGCAAAGGAAACTATACCGGTCCCGGAGCAACCCGCGCCATTGAAATCGTGCGTACCGGAGAACAGATTTCTTCATTATTACAGGAATTGCTTCCCCAGGTATCTTCAGCAGATATCGAAAAGGTGAAACATGCTTTTCAGGAGCGGAAAGGTCGTTTCGCAGCAGATACAGCCATGGGATTAATTCCTAACCTTGTTGCCTCATTAGTAGCCAACAGGTTCAATCTCGGAGGCGCGGCTTTTACGGTAGATGCGGCCTGTGCCAGTGCCCTGATTGCAGTAGATCATGCCGTTCAGGAATTGAACCGCGGCCGTTGTGATATGGTCATTGCGGGAGGGGTGCATACCGGACAGAATGCTGCTTTCTGGAGTATCTTTGCCCAACTGGGAGCTTTGTCTCACCAACAGCAGATCAAGCCGTTCAGTACAGACGCAGACGGATTACTAATTGGGGAAGGCTGTGGTTTTGTCGTGCTAAAACGACTGGAAGATGCAGTCCGTGACCAGGATAAGATCTACGCTGTAATAAAAGGCGTTGGAGTAAGCAGCGATGGGAATGGAACGAGTGTGATGAGTCCGTCCGTTAAAGGTCAGCTTAAAGCCTTGCAGCAAGCCTGGGTCCATGCAGATCTTGATGAAAAACAGATCGGTTATCTTGAAGCCCACGGCACAGGAACACCACTTGGAGATAAAACGGAACTTCAGACCTTAGCGCGGTTTTTTACTAAAGAAGAAACAACCCAGGCTGCAGGAATCGGATCTGTCAAATCCAATATAGGACATGCCATGCCGGCTGCCGGGATCGCAGGTTTAATCAAGACCTGTCTGGCACTTCATCATGATACTTTACCGCCTACCTTATATTGTGAAAATCCAATTGCAGATATGGAGCAGACCCGTTTTGCTCCGGTACAGGAACCGAAAAGCTGGTCAAAGACAGGCTTGCCGAAAGTAGCGGCAGTCAATGCCTTCGGATTTGGAGGAATCAATGCACACGTTGTTTTGGAAGGCTATGATTTGCCTAAAAAAGACCGTGTTTTGGTATTGGCAAGACCTACTCATGAAGAGCTTCTTTCTGCTTTAAAAAATAACGACAACAGAGTAGGAGATGGGGATTACCGGATTACGTTATTCGACCCGAGCCATGAAAGAATAGAAAAAGCGATTAAAATTGTAGCTAAAGATAATCCCTGGCGCAATAAACAGGATATCTGGTACACCAATACGCCTTTGCTGAAGGACGGGGGCAAAATTGCCTTCGTATTTCCGGGGCTGGATGGGCTTGCCAGGGGTGAAGTGGACAGTGTAAGCCGTTACTTTGGACTAACCGAACCTATCGAAACAGAAGGAGAAGGTTTATTAAACGATGCATTGGGAATTTTCAACAAATGCAGCATCCTTGATAACGCCCTGAAAAAACTGGGAATTGTTCCCGATATGAACGCAGGGCACAGCCTTGGAGAATGGCTGGCAGGATATTCCTCTGAACTGGCAGAAGTGAATTCTGTTAAAGCTTTGATCGATGTTCTTAACCCGGAAACCTTTGAATTAAAAGACTCCAGATTTATTGCGATCGGAGCGGGTATTGATGCGGTGAAGCCTTTTATCGATTCTATTCCCGATCTTTATATTTCCAATGACAATTGCCCTAATCAGGTGATCCTTTGCGGCAGTAATGCTGCTTTGGATGAACTGGTTCCATTGTTAAAATCAAAACAGGTCTTTCATCAGATTCTCCCGTTCCAGTCAGGTTTTCATTCACCGTTTATTGCTGATAAGCTGGATGTGATTTTAGCAGGAATGGAAAAAGCACAGTTTCAGCAGACGAAAATCCCGTTGTGGTCTGCAACAACTTTAGAACCGTATCCTGCCGATCAGGATGCCATCAGAAAACTAAGTGCCGAGCATTTGGTGCAGCCGGTCCGTTTCCGTGAACTGACGGATAAACTGTATGAAGAAGGAGCAAAATTCTTTATCCAGATTGGTACGGGAGGACTCATCGGGTTTATTGATGATACTTTGAAAGGAAAAGCATTCAGTACGATTGCTTCCAGCGTGGCTACAAGATCTGCACTGGCTCAGCTGCAGCGTGTAGTAGCTGCATTGTTTGTGGAAGGGAAAACGGTAGCTCTTGACTTTCTGGAAATACAAAACCCATCTAAAAAAACAACAGGAAAGGGAATCAAATTACAATTAGGTTCGCCGATCATTCGTGATTTTAAAGAGATTCAAAATCTGGCCCAGTCTATTGATCAGCCAAAACAAAATACGGTTTCAGCGACGGTGGCTAAGACAGGCCATCCTCTGGTTCAGGCTTTCCAGGAAAATATTACCGATATGATCCGGATGCAAGAAGAAGTACTAACGCTGTTTCAGAACCGTCCGGAAATTACACTTCCAAGACCTGTGGTTTCCAGACCTCCTGTCAGCAAGAACTTCTCGAAACTTCTCCATGTTAATTTAGATACCCATCCTTACCTCATCGATCACAGTTTATTGAGACAGCCGAAAGGATGGACCAACGTTTCTGATATGGAGCCGGTGATCCCGATGACCATGATCTTTGAGCAGTTAGCAGAAATCGCACAGGCGGAAATACCCGGAACCCGTGTTCATAAAATTATGAATGTGAGCGTGTTTCAATGGATGAATGTGGCCAAACCTTTTGAAAAAACAGTCAAAGGAGAATGGCGATCTTCCAATCATGCTTATCTTGATATAGAAAACTTTGCCAATGCAGAAGTTTTACTGGCTTCATCTGCGCCTGCTGTTCCAGCCTTTAATCTGTCGATCGGGGATCTTCTGCCAATCGAAAGAACACCTGAAGAGATCTATGACAAACATATGTTCCATGGGGAACTGTACCAGGGAATTACAGAAGTTTCAGCAGTAGGAACAAAAGGAATTATAGGAAAAATTAAAGGAAATGGGGGAAAAGGATCTTTGCTTGATAATGCCGGACAGTTATTCGGATTGTGGCTGCAGCTAACCCTGACCAAGGATCGTATTGCTTTCCCTGTGAAAATCAGGGATATTGAATTTTTCGGAGATATGGAAGATCAGGACGGCCTTTTTGAATGTACCTGCATCCTCACCGAGCTCAATGAAGAATTTGCCATTGCAGATATCATCCTGAAAAGAGACGGAAAAGTATGGTGCGCCATTAGAGGCTGGCAAAACCGTCGACTGGAAATTGATGAACCCCTTTGGAATGTTTCTATGTCGCCTTTGCACAACCGTCTTTCGGAGGAAATAGCTCCCGGGATATTTTTCTTTCATCAGGCGTATACCAGGGTTGCTTCGTGGGATTTTATCCTCAAAAGATATTTCAACCAGACCGAAAAACAGTATCATCAGCAGTTGCTTCCCAACAAGCGGAAAGAATGGATGGTGAGCCGTGTAGCGGTGAAAGATGCCGTTCGTAACCTTCTCCGTGAAAAGAAAAATCATCCTTGCTTTCCCATCATTTTTGAAATCGGGAAAGAAGAGAGTGGAAAACCTTATCTGATCGGCGATATTACGGAGGATATCCATATTTCTTTGGCCCATAAAGAAAAAGATGCGGTTGGTATTGCACGACAGGGCGGCCCGGTGGGCATCGACATGGAGATCATGGAAGAACGCAGCTCCGGATTTTATGACATGGTATTTACCGAGCATGAATTAACCTTATTAAAAGACAGGAATCAGGCAGAATGGACCACCAGATTCTGGGTAGCCAAAGAAGCTTACGGAAAGTTTCTCGGAACCGGGCTGAAAGGAAATCCAAAAGCCTTTGAAATCACCCGTATCGAAGGAGATTACTTATGGATCAATCAAACTGAAATAAAAACTATTAAACATAAAAAATATATTATCGGATGGACACTATAAACAACACATTAAAACTGAAGCACGAAGAATTGTTCACACTTTTAAAAGGTTTTATTACGGAAGTGATAGGCGCTGAATTTGTGGAAGAAATGGATATCACTCCGGACAGTTCATTCACCAAAGACCTGGAAATGGATAGCATAGAAATCGTTTCTTTTTCCGAGAAGATCAAAGCGCATTTTGGGGACCAGATTGATTTCACGGGATGGCTGTCTTCCATGGACCTGGACGAACTGATCAACCTTGACCTCCGTATGATCATCAATTATATCTACGAATGCCAATAATCAATGTAAACCATAAACAGGTCCATATTCAGGAACTCAACAAAGGGGCTGAACAGACGGTGGTGCTTATCCATGGGATGTTCAGCAACCTCTCCATTTATTATTTTAATATTGCCCCGATTCTGGCGAAGCATTTCCACGTGGTGATGTATGATCTTAAAAGCCATGGTATGAGTGAGCGTTTTACAGACGGTTACGATCTGGAAAGTATGTCATCCGATCTGCTGGCTCTGATGGATGTTTTGGAACTTAAAAAAGTACACCTGGCCGGATACAGTTTCGGAGGATTGATCGCTTTGAAAACCGCATTGAAAGCGCCGGAACGTGTCAGTCAGCTGGTGGTTATAGAAGCACCGGACCCTCAGGATGAAAAAGCCCGTAACATCATCGATGAGTACAGCAAAGAATTCCTTGAACATTATGTAGCCAATTTTACGGACACCACCAAAGTGCAGATGGGTAAAAGGCAGATGGAGAAAAACCACCGGATGTATGAATTCCTGTTTGAAAAGACCAGCATCAAAGCAGATATGATCAGGGAAAAACATTTTCTGGGGGAAGCCAATTTCGCAGAACTGAATACTCCCACACTTTTGCTTTACGGATCTGAATCGAACTGTAAACCTACAGGGGAATGGCTGAAAACGCAGATCATTTCATCTGAACTGGAACTGATTCCGGGGGATCACAATGTCCCGATACAGGAACCTGTTCAGATCGCAGAATCGATCATTCATTTTTTATCTCAATCATTATCTAAAACATTAACACAAAATCATGGCTAAATTTGTATTTGTTGTTCCACCATTGACGGGCCATGTCAATCCCACCTTAAGCATCGGCGCAGAATTACTGCAACGGGGGCATAAAGTGGCCTGGATCAGTCTTGACCAAAATTTAAGTACAAAACTTCCTGTCGGGGGAGAACTTTTACTCATTCAATATGACCAGACCGACGAGGAAAAAAGAGAAAGTGAGAGCTATCTCGATATTATTTCTAAAAAAGTAGTGTATGGTATCGACAGCATCAAATTTCTTTACGATGACGTGCTGATTCCTTTAAACAGACATTGCTATAGTGGGATCGTTACCCTGCTGGAACACTATCAGCCCGATATGGTGATTGGCGACCATCAGCTGTTTGCTGCCGCTATTGCCGCTAAAAAACTGAATCTTCCCTACAGCACCTCCGTTACCGCTCCGGCCGCCATTAAAATGATGGACGAACTGCCTAAAGTACATGAATGGGAAGTTAATAAAATCATTGAACTGCAGAAAGAACTGGGAGTAACGGAAAACCGGTCATTAGCCTCTTCCGATCTGTTAACCCTTGTTTTAACTTCAGAATATTTCTTTGGCGAAATGGATCTGCCGGAAAACTATCAGTTCACAGGGCCTGTTCTTACAGAACGCCGTATCTCCTGTGAATTTGATTGGGACAGATTGAAAAACAGTACTCACAAGAAGATTCTGGTAAGTATCGGAACAACTTTCGATCATGATCATAAAAAAGCGTTCTTCCAAAAGGTGGTTGATGCCTTTAAAGATAAAGACCTGACCGTGGTATTGGTTTCTGATCCGCAGCTTTTTGAAAGCTGGCCGGAAAACTTTATGGTGTATAATCAGGTTCCACAACTGGATCTGCTGCCTTATCTGGATGGAGTTGTTTGTCACGGTGGCCACAATACTGTTTCCGAAGCCCTTTTCAACGGTCTTCCGCTGGTTGTCATCCCGATTGCGTATGATCAGTCGCATGTGGCAGGACGCGTTGTGCGTACCGGAGCAGGAGAGCGGCTTAATTTTAACCGGTTTAAATCCCATCATCTGAAAGATGCTGTGAACAATATTTTAAACAGTTCAGAATATAAAGAAGCTGCCGAAGCGGTTCGCAGATCCTTCACCGAAACCGGAGGTACAGCCACTGCCGCCAATTTGCTTGAAAAAGCATTAATTCCATCAACTGAAACGTTAAAGCCAGGGTCTAAATTTTTATTTGTGATCCCACCGTTTTTTGGACATATCAGCCCGACTTTAAGTGTGGGAGCCAGTTTGATTGCCCGCGGACACGAAGTAAAATGGTTCGGAATTACTCCGTTGGACAGCAAACATATTCCGGAAGGCGGAAGTTATTTTTATCCTGAAGAAGATTTGAGTCCTTTTCAGGAAGATATTCAGCGTATTTTAAAAAGACAGGACGACGGGCCGGCCTGTTCAGGACCTGAAGTAATGAAGCTCGCACTGGAAGAAACCTATGTTCCGTTTGCCAAAATGATGATGCCAGGGCTGGAACGTCTTGTACAACAGTGGAAACCTGATGTGCTGGTGAATGACTGTATCACTTTCGGAGGAGCTCTTTTTGCTCATAAACACAACATTCCATGTGTAACAACAACGCCTGTTCCTCCCGATGTAATGGGCGATACAGCGACTCATGCACCTAAAATATTCGAGTGGCAGCAAAACCTGATCAAAGACCTTCAAAAAGAAGTCGGGATCAATGATAAAGGAATTTTTATCCATTCCAATAAGCTGAATCTGGTATTCACTTCACAGGCTTTTGCGGATTTTGAAACCGTTCCTTCCCATATGAGATTTGTAGGCCCGGTAAAAGGACGCCCGAATCCTGCTCCTTTTGATTGGGAAAAACTGGAAGCCTCTGCGACACCGAAAATATTTGTATCACTCGGAACCCTTTTGGTAGATATCCGGAAAGCATTCTTTGAAAAAGTGATTGCCGCATTTGCAGATCAGCCTGTAACGGTTATTGCAGCCACTCCGCCGGACATATTTGAGGAATGGCCTTCTAATTTTATTGTAAGCGGTTTTGTTCCGCAATCTGCATTAATGCCTCATATGGATGTGGTGATCTGCCACGGTGGTTTCAATACCGTTAACGATACCTTCACTAATGGATTACCGATGCTCATTACACCTATTGCTTACGACCATTTTCATATTGCCAAATTAATTGAAAAGGCAGGCTGCGGAATCAGCATTCGGTACAAGCGGCTACGTGTTGAAGCCCTTCGTGAAACTGTTTTTGAATTACTGGAAAATCCTGCCTACAGAAATGCAGCGAAGGAAGTTCAGGCCAATCTGCTGAATGCAGGAGGTAATGACCGTGCGGTGGAACTTCTGGAAGATTTTGTACAGCAGTATCGTTCAACATTAGTTACCGTATAAGCCTATGAGACGAAAATTGTTATTTGGCGAGCGTATGCTTTTAGGGGATGGAACAGAAGCTTTCAATGCAGTGATTCCGTTCCGGCTGCGGGGTACTTTTCAGGAGGAAAATATCCAGAATGCCCTGAATCAGCTTCAGAGAAAGCATCCCTGGTTAAGAGCGCTCATCAGTCATGATAAAGACGATATTCCCTGGTTTGAAGTACTGGAAACCTATCCGCCGATCCCGATACGGATCGTTTCCAGAAAAGGGGAAGATGACTGGCAGGAGGAATCCAGAAGGGAGTGGCAGACTTTATTTGATTTTGGGCAGCAACCTCTTCTCCGGTTCATCTGGATCAGAGGGGAAGAAGTATCAGAAATGCTTTTTTCTTTTCACCATTGCTTATGCGATGGAGGTTCTGCGATGGCTTTTTTATATGAATTTTTAACAATATTGGATAATCCGTCAGCTGAAATTGGGGTAGAACATCCTATATTGGGAATTCATGATGTGGTTCCGGAAGCAATTCTGAAGAGCCGCTATCAAAAGCTGAAAGCGAAAGTAATCGGCAGGGTGGCGGCAACGGCGATCAAATGCATTCCTGTCAGTAAGAAAGCAGTTGAACGGCAAAATGATTACCTGATCCACTGGAAATTCGACAAAGAGATGAGTAAGGAACTGATTTCCTATTGCAAGGCACAGGAGGTTACTGTTAATACCTTTTTAAGTGCCGTGCTGCTTCATGCATTTAAAAAGGTAAGGGGAGAGGCGGCTTTCAATAAAGTGTCGTGCCCGGTAGATATCAGACGTTTTGCGCCACAGATTAAAGACGATCATATCTTTGCTTTCGGGCTGATGATTGTGGTTTCATCTGATGATAAAGTGAGTTTTTCAGACAATTTGTGGATGATGCAGGAATCTGTAGAAAGGAAAACCTCCAAACTGAATCCTTACATTACCATGATGGTGATGGAGTCTGCTCATGATGCCTTGAAAAATTTCACGAAGCTGTTAAAGCATGGCAAATCTTCCAATGACTGTATGTTTTCCAATCTGGGACGCATTCAGATCCCTCATCAATACAAAGAATTTACACTGGATACCATTTTCAGCCCTTCAGTAATCGGGCCGTTGGGAAATACCACAACGATGATAACATCAACGTTCAGGGGGGAAATGGATTTTTCATTTGTAGGAAGCGAAGGATATTTGCCGTATGCTGAAGCCTTAGCCATTCGTGATGAGATGATTAAGACGGTGAAATTACAATTAGATCCCATAGCAGTATTATGATCAGACGAAATTTAATGATGGTGGAACGGATCATGTATGTTGATCCTGAAACTCCTGTCAATTGTGTATTTACGGCAAAAATCAAGGGGAATATCCCTGAGGAAAATTTTAAACCTGCTTTAGAAAAGATCCAGCAGAAACATCCTTTGCTCAGGACCAGGATTGATAACACCAGTGAAAAGTATCCCTTTTTTATAGAGGAAAAAGACATTGAATCTATTCCGCTCCGTATTGTTGAACGGAAAACAGATGATGACTGGCTGAAGGAATCCGAAACTGAATGGTTCCGGCTGTTTAAAGATGAAAAAAAGCCACTGGCCCAACTGGTCTGGATCAAAGGGCAGGAGGTATCGGAAATCCTCTGGGTATTGCCTCACTGCATCTGCGACGGAACGTCTCTTGTCACTATGATGACGGAACTTCTTGCTTTACTGGATGATCCTGCTCTGGAGTTGCAGCCTTATGAAGTATTCAGTTCTGTAGACGATTTTCTGCCTTTGGATTTCGATATGAAAAGAAAGAAGCGCAAAGCCCGTTTTTATCTGATGATGGGCAGACTCTTTTTTCTCATGCAGCGGAAAAGTAAGACCAGGAATCTTGGCAGCAATTACGTTGTCCATTGGAAGCTGAATGCAGATACAACCGCGCAAATAACGGCAAAATCTAAAGCTCATGGTGTTTCTGTACACGCTTTGCTTTGTTCTTCGTTTATGCAGGCTTTTCAGGATATCCAGGGAAAATATGCGAAAGGTAAGGTGATCAGTCCAGTGGATGTGCGTCATTTTATTCCGGAGATCAGGCAGGATCATGTATTTGCCTTTGCCCCAACCGTTGAGTTGTCCTTAAAAAAAGGAAGACCGGATCTACTGGATAATGCCAGACAGATCAAAAAAGATCTTACAGAAAAAATAGGAAAAATGGAGGCCAGAGAGCTTCTGTGGATGGGTGAGCAGATGCATCCCGTTGTTGAACGCATGGTTTCTATGCTGAAATCCAGTAAAGGCGGCCATGATGTAACGCTTTCCAATATGGGAAGAATCAATATCCCGGGCGATTATAAAAATTTTAAAGTGGAAACCATCATCAGCCCTACGGTTGCCTTTCCATGGCTGAATTCGAATACTTTGGTTGCAACAACGTATAACCAGCAAATGGATTTCACGTTTATGTCCAATGAGCAATTCCTGCCCAAAGAAGAAGCCGTAAAAATTAAAAACAAAGCCATTGAACTCCTGACCTCGTCGCTATGAAATTTAAACTGAAGCCGCCCCCTCCTAAAAAACTCAGGAAAACCACCCTGAAACGCTTTCTTATCAGGCGGACGATTTACTATGTCCTTCCGAATGTATTCTTCAACTTCATTATTGCTTACGCCAGTTTTCAGGAGCTAGGATACACACACTTTTTTTCCGGAACCCAGAATCTAGCGCGGCTTACCTTACCTATGGCCATATTTCTACCCATAGTGCTTACCATCGATATTATCAACAGGGTGATCATTGCTTCCGAACAGGGTGCCATTGAGTTCACCGTAGATGAACAGCTTAATAAAAAAAAGCTGATGACGAAACTGAGCATTTTGCACGGAGTTATTACTGGATTGGTGGTGCTATTTGTTTTACTTTTAGCGCAATATAACTGGTCCGAATATTATAAGCTGGATGCTACGGCAATGGCTGTAGTGGTTGGGGTACTGGCGGGGGTGTTGTCTGTGGTGTTTGTGTATTTGCCGGTGTGGAGGTTGAGGAGGTGGATGGGGAGGAGGATTCAAACTACGACCATAGAAATAAAATAATAACATTTTATTCAAAAAAATCAAAGCTTAAATATTGAATTATTTAGGCTTTTTGTCTTTTTAATTATAATTTATCTCAGAAATATTTTAATATAATAATATTATGGAAATTTGTTTTATGAAATAAAAACAAAATGAATTCAAATTATTTTTTAGTAGATAAAAAATGTTATAACCATATATTTTATATTAAATTTGTCTTCTTTTTAACATCAAATGTTAAGTAAATAACATCTAATGAAAATCAATAGATTAAAAGTAATTCTTGCAGAAAAGAACAAAACAAATAAGTGGCTTGCCGAACAATTAGGAAAGAGTGATGTCACAATTTCCCGTTGGGTAACCAATGAGATACAACCTTCTATGGAAACTTTTTTAGAGATAGCAAGATTATTAGACGTGGATGTTAAAGATTTGATTAATTCAAGTAAGTAAGAAGACATAAGATAGTGTAGAGGTAAAATATATTAAAAAACAAAAAATGACAAGCACAGCTCAAAGAGATATATTACAAAATAAAATATGGAAGATAGCCAACGATGTACGTGGCTCTGTAGATGGATGGGATTTTAAACATTTTGTACTAGGAACACTTTTTTACAGATACATTAGTGAACATTTTGCTAATTATATGGAAGGTGGTGATGACAGTGTTAATTATGCAAAGCTACCAGATGAAGTAATAACACCTGAAATTAAAGCCGATGCTGTGAGAACAAAAGGCTATTTTATATATCCTAGTCAATTGTTTGTAAATATAGCTGAAAAAGCAAATACAAATAAAAACCTCAATACGGAATTAAAAGCTATTTTTGATGATATTGAGAGTTCTGCAAATGGGTATCCATCTGAACAAGACATTAAGGGATTATTTGCAGATTTTGACACAACAAGTACGCGTCTAGGAAATACAGTAGAAAACAAAAACAGCCGTTTAGCTGCTATATTGAAAGGCGTGGAAGAATTGAATTTCGGAAGTTTTGAAGACAACCAAATTGACCTTTTTGGTGATGCTTACGAATTTTTGATTAACAACTATGCTGCAAATGCTGGAAAATCAGGTGGAGAGTTCTTTACTCCACAAAACGTGTCCAAGCTTATAGCACAGTTGGCGATGCATAAGCAAACAGAGGTAAATAAAATATACGATCCAGCAGCAGGTTCGGGATCTTTGTTGCTTCAGGCCAAAAAGCATTTTGATAATCACATTATTCAGGAAGGTTTCTTTGGGCAAGAGATTAACCATACGACATATAACTTGGCTCGTATGAATATGTTTTTGCATAACATCAATTACGATAAGTTTGATATTGCATTAGGTAACACGTTGATTGATCCTCAGTTTGGCGATGAAAAACCTTTTGATGCCATTGTATCCAATCCACCGTACTCCGTTAATTGGATTGGATCGGACGACCCTACCCTGATTAATGACGACCGTTTTGCGCCTGCCGGTGTATTAGCTCCTAAGTCTAAAGCCGATTTTGCCTTTGTATTGCACGCACTCAGTTATCTTTCCGGCAGAGGAAGAGCAGCTATAGTATGCTTTCCGGGAGTATTTTACAGAGGAGGTGCCGAACAAAAGATTCGAAAATATTTAGTAGATAATAATTTTGTAGAAACCATTATCGCTTTACCATCCAATTTGTTTTATGGCACTTCTATTTCAGTAAATATATTGGTACTTTCTAAGCACAAGACCGATACCAAGACTCAGTTTATAGATGCTACAGGAGAAGACTTCTTTAAAAAAGTCACCAATAACAATGTGCTTACTGATAAGCATATTGAGAAGATCATGAACCTCTTCGACAGCAAAGCAGATGAAGCCCATATAGCTATAGCGATCGATAATACCAAAATTGCTGAAAACGACTATAATCTATCTGTAAGCTCATATGTAGAAGCGAAAGATAATCGTGAAAAGATTGATATAGTAAAATTGAATAAGGAAGTTACTAAAACCGTAGAAAAAATAAATACACTACGTGCAGACATTGATAAAATTGTAAAAGAAATTGAAGCATGAGTGAGATAGAAAAATTATTAGACGGTGTTACTGTAGAATGGAAACCTTTGGGTGAGATTTCTAAAATTTATGGAGGTCTCACTGGTAAAAGTAAGACAGATTTTGAAGAAGGTAATGCCAAATATATTTCATATAAAAACATATTTAACAATATTGAAGTTGATTTTAATAAGCTTGAAGATGTTAAAGTTGCTGCAAGCGAAAAACAACATAATGTAAAATACGGGGATGTCCTTTTTACTGGATCATCAGAAATGGCTAATGAAGCAGGAATGTCTTCCTCTGTAACTACAAATTCTAATGAAAAAGTTTATTTGAATAGTTTTTCTTTTATTCTAAGATTTAATTCAGAAATCGAATTAATACCTGAATTTTCAAAATATTTATTTAGGAGTTATTTTATGCGTAAGGCCATAGCTAAAACAGCAAGTGGCGTTACTCGTTATAATGTATCAAAAGAAAGATTCAAAAGACTCCAAATTCCCATCCCACCACTCGAAATTCAACAAAAAATAGTTGATATTCTTGATAGGTTTACAGAGCTTACAGCTAAACTTACAAAAGAGCTCACAAAAGAGCTTAAGGCTCGTAAACAGCAGTATAATTATTATCGTGAGCAATTGTTTACTTTTGACGAGAACAAAGTCCAGCACTTACCCATGGGAGATGAAAGTATTGGAGAGTTTCAAAGGGGCAAACGTTTTGTAAAAACTGATTTACTTACAGAAGGTGTCCCTACTATTCATTATGGAGAAATGTACACACATTATGGTACTTGGGCAGATGAAACAAAATCTTTTGTGAGTGAAGAGCTTGTTAAAAATAAAAATCTACGTGTAGCTCAAAAAGGTGATGTGGTTATCGTTGCAGCTGGTGAAACAATTGAAGATATTGGACAAGGAACGGCTTGGTTAGGTGATGAAGGTGTAGTTATTCACGATGCTTGTTTTTCATATAAAACTGTTTTAAATCCAAAGTTCGTAGCCTATTTTACACGCACCAAACAATTCCACGATCAGATTAAGAAGCACATATCTTCTGGTAAAATTTCCGCTATTAATTCAAAAGGTTTAGGTAAAGCGATAATTCCAATACCTTCTTCTGAAGAACAAGAACGCATCGTTTCTATTCTAGATAAATTTGACATTTTAACTAATTCAATAAGTGAAGGTTTACCAAAAGAAATAGAATTAAGGCAAAAACAGTATGAGTATTATAGAGATATGTTGTTAACGTTTCCAAAAGATAATATAGAAGCATAATATGGCACAGTCATTACTTGAAATAGCACAATCTTTAAGAGATGTCAATAAAAAAGTGCAGTTAATTTATGCTTTTAATGGCACGGGTAAAACGCGTTTGTCACGTGAGTTCAAAGAATTGATAGCTCCCAAAAATCCTGAAACTGAAGAAGAGGAAACAGGAATCAAAATACTGTACTACAATGCATTTACCGAAGATTTGTTTTATTGGGATAATGATTTACTGAAATTGAAAATTCAGCCCAATGAGTATACAAAATGGATACTTCAGGATCAAGGACAAGAGCCCAATATAGCAGCTCATTTCCAACGTTATACTAATGATAAACTAACACCCACTTTTAATGAGGAATATACTATTAAGGATCAAGAAAATAAGGATGTAACGATTCCTGCTTACTCTGAAGTACGTTTTTCATTTGAACGTGGAAATGATGAACCCTCTTCTGAATTTGTGAAAATTTCTAAAGGCGAAGAGAGCTGTTTTATTTGGAGTGTGTTTTATAGTTTACTAAAGGAAGCTATAGAGGCATTAATCCCATTAGGAGAGGCACAAGAAGAAATAAAATCATTGACCGTAATAGCCGAATCAAAAAGCAAAGACACAAAAAAAGCAGAAAATCTAGCTAAAAAAAGCAGAAACAAAGAAGATGTTAAAAAAGCAGATGTATTAAGAAATGAAGCGGAAGTGGCTAATATTGAATTGAGCACAGCACAGGAAAAACTCAAAAACTTAGGTGGACTATTTAATAATTTGGATTATGTATTTATTGATGATCCGGTAAGTTCACTTGATGATACCCACTTAATCGAGTTGGCTGTAAATATAGCTGAATTAATTAAGTCTAGTAATTCAGGATTAAAATTCATTATCACTACTCATAATCCATTATTCTACAATGTGTTATTTAATGAATTTAACGGAGTAAAGAACACAATAAAATGGCGTTTAGAAAAACTGGATGATGGAACTTTTTCAATAAATGAGCTAGTAAGCGACTCTCCATTCTCGTATCATTTATTTCTTTTATCTGAATTAGAAAAAGCTATACAATCGCCAAATAATATAAAAAAGTTTCATTTCAATTTTCTTCGTAATATATTAGAAAAAACTTCTACCTTTTTGGGACACAATAAATGGGAAGACCTTTTACCCCAAGAATCACGTGAAGCATATTACAAACGAATAATAAATCTCTCCAGTCATTCTAAACATCATGGTGAAGAAATATCAATTATTGAAGAAAATGATAAGCGGGTATTGAGCTTTCTGGTAGAAGAAGTGAAAAGAAGATATGGATTCAAATCAACTATTAACCCAAATGTCATAGAAGAAAATGGCACAGTATAACACCATAACCGAAACCAACAATTTCATCGTTCTCGATAAATACGACAAATATTCAACATTGAACGAACCACCTGCGGTCTATCAGACGGAAGCTGCCCTTGAACAGGAATTTATCCGGGACTTGGTCGCTCAGGGTTACGAAAAACCATCTAACCTTACTACACAGCAAGCTATGTTAGCTAATATAAGGCAACAACTGCAGGCGCTGAATAATATGGAGTTTACAGATGCGGAATGGATTCGTTTTGTAGAAGAATATTTGGATAAACCCGGAGACAGCATCGTTGATAAAACAAGAAAGCTTCATGAAAACTATATTTACGATTTTGTATTTGACGATGGTCACATCCAAAACATTTATTTAGTAGATAAAGAAAACGTTGCTCGCAATAAAGTGCAGGTAATTTCACAATTCGAACAAAAAGGAACGCATGCCAATCGATATGATGTAACCATCTTGGTGAATGGTTTACCTTTAGTACATGTAGAAATAAAAAAACGTGGAGTTGCTATCCGTGAAGCATTTAATCAGGTACATCGTTACAGTAAAGAAAGCTTCAACAGCGAAAACTCACTTTTTAAATATTTACAGATATTTGTTATCTCAAACGGTACCGACAGTCGTTATTTTGCCAACACTGTAAAGCGGGATAAAAATAGTTTCGACTTTACCATGAACTGGGCAAGAGCGGATAACTCTTTGATTAAAGATCTGAAAGATTTTACAGCCACTTTTTTTCAGAAACATACATTGCTAAATGTATTACTCACCTATTCTGTTTTTGATACTAGCGATACATTACTCATCATGCGTCCGTATCAGATAGCAGCAACAGAAAGAATGTTGTGGAAAATAAAAAGTTCTTATGAAGCCAAAAAATGGTCTTCTGCAGAAGGTGGCGGATTTATATGGCATACCACAGGCTCAGGAAAAACCCTGACCAGTTTTAAAGCAGCAAGACTGGCAACACAGCTTGACTTTATAGACAAAGTATTCTTTGTTGTGGATCGTAAAGATTTGGACTTTCAGACCATGAAAGAATATCAGCGTTTTTCGCCTGATAGCGTAAATGGTTCCGATAGTACTGCCGGTTTAAAAAGAAACATAGGAAAAGAAGATAACAAAATTATTGTTACCACCATACAGAAGCTAAACAACCTCATGAAAAGTGAAGGTGATTTAGCCATTTATCAAAAACAAGTAGTATTCATTTTTGATGAGGCGCACCGCTCTCAATTTGGTGAAGCCCAGAAAAACCTGAAGAAAAAATTTAAAAAATTCTATCAATTTGGTTTTACTGGTACACCAATCTTTCCTAAAAACGCTTTAGGCGCTGAAACTACAGCAAGTGTATTTGGTCGCGAATTGCACTCCTATGTAATAACCGATGCCATTAGAGATGAAAAGGTATTGAAGTTTAAAGTAGACTACAACAATGTACGTCCACAGTTTAAGAAAATAGAGCAAGAGCAGGATGAAAAAAAACTGAGCGCTGCAGAAAACACAAAAGCATTACTTCATCCAGCCCGTATTAAAGAAATCTCGCAATACATTCTGCAAAATTTCAGAATTAAAACGCACAGAAATCAGGGGAGCAATAAAGGATTTAACGCTATGTTTGCCGTAAGTAGTGTAGATGCTGCCAAATGTTATTATGAAGAACTGAATCGTCTGCAAATAGAAAGTGAAAAACCGTTGAAAATAGCAACCATCTTTTCTTTTGCAGCCAATGAAGAACAAAACGCCATTGGTGAAATACCAGATGAAACTTTTGAACCATCAGCAATGGATATTAGCGCAAAAGAATTCTTATCTAAGGCAATCAATGATTATAACGCTATGTTCAAAACCAGTTTTGGAGTTGAAAGCAAAGAATTTCAAAACTACTACCGCGACCTTGCAAAAAGAGTAAAGAGCAAAGAAGTTGACCTTATCATTGTAGTTGGCATGTTTCTTACCGGATTTGATGCCCCTACACTGAATACACTTTTTGTAGATAAGAATCTGCACTATCATGGGCTAATGCAGGCATTTTCACGTACCAATCGTATTTATGATGCTACAAAAACCTTTGGTAATATTATTACTTTCAGAGATTTAGAACAATCAACCATTGATGCCATCACTTTATTTGGAGATAGCAATACAAAAAACGTGGTGCTTGAAAAGAGCTACAAAGAATATTTGGAGGGGTTTACAGATATTGCTACTGGTGAAGCCCGCAGAGGTTATATTGATGTTGTAAATGAATTGAATGAAAGGTTCCCCAACCCTGATGAAATCGCTACAGAAAAAGACAAAAAAGAGTTTGCGAAACTTTTTGGTGAATATCTGCGTGTAGAAAATATTTTGCAAAATTACGATGAATTTACTCACCTTAAAGCATTACAGACTATAGATGTAAATAATCCTGAGGCTGTCGAAGCATTCAAAGAAACTTATTTTGTGACAGACGAAGCTATTTCAGCAATGCAAGAAATAGCTTTATTACCAGAAAGAACCGCTCAGGACTATCGTTCCACCTATAATGACATACGCGATTGGTTAAGACGAGAGAAAAATGGAAAAGAAGCCGAAGCATCTAAAATTGATTGGGATGACGTTGTTTTTGAAATAGACTTATTGAAATCTCAGGAAATAAATCTGGATTACATTCTAGAATTAATTTTTGAACACAACAAAAAAACAAAAGACAAAGTTGCTTTAATTGATGAAATTCGTAGAGTAATTCGTGCCAGTATTGGTCAAAGAGCAAAGGAAAGTCTGGTAATCGACTTTATTAATGAAACAGATCTTGATAAGATACAAGAAAAACCAAATGTTTTAGACGCATTTTATGCCTATGCAGGTGAGAAACAAAGAACTGAAGCTTTTGAACTGATAACAGAAGAAAATTTAAATGAAGAGGCGACAAAGAGATACATAGCTACATCATTAAAACGTGAATTTGCCAGTGAAAACGGAACAGAGCTAAATTCTCTTTTACCTAAAATGAGCCCGTTAAATCCACAGTATCTAACCAAGAAACAAAGTGTTTTCCAAAAAATCAGTGCCTTTGTAGAAAAATTTAAAGGTATAGGAGGAAAACTTTAAGTAAGGAACAGGAGAAACACTACGTTTAAATACAAAAAGGTCAAGAGCCAATACTTCCTGCTTGATGCCCAGCATTTCCCTGAATCGTTTTACATTGCGGCACAAAATCACTGTCTGAAGGCGAAATTTTATATTTCCATACACCGGAGCTAAAGATTTTTCTTATTATTGTGACTTGTAAATAAATATACATGGGTTTCCCATGATTCAAGCATTAAAATTATTTTTATGAGCACCTTCGGAAAAACCATTCGCTTATTTCTTTTAGACGGTACCGCTAACGGCCTTACCACTGCCGAACTTAGTAATTGGACGGGAATTGGAATTAAAGTTCCTCGCATTAAAATCAGAGATTATAGTTCCAGAACAGAATTCAGGAAACCTGGCGTATATATTTTGATTGGTAAGGATGAAAATAATGAAGATGCAGCTTATATTGGTGAAGCAGAAATAATTGCAGATCGTCTGGTTCAACATATTGCTAATAAAGAATTCTGGAATGAAGTATTGTTTTTTGGCAGCAAGGATAAATATTTGAATAAAGCTAGTGTGAAATATTTAGAAAACAGATTGTACGAAATAGCCAAGAACGCCGGACGCCATGCAATTGATCAAAATATACCAACACGGCCTGAACTATCTGAAGCAGAACAGGCAGAACTGGAAGAGTTTTTAGCAAATATTAAAGTGTTAACAGCAGCATTAGGACACAGAATATTTGAATCATTAGAAGAAACTGTGATACAAAATGAGGCTAGACAACAAATATTATTTTGTAAAAACGGAGCTGGAGCGTTAAGTAAAGGAAGCCCTTCAACTGAAGGCTTTGTTGTATATAAAGATTCTCTTTTTATGTTAGAAGAGCAGTTGTCATTAACTAACAGTATCTCGGTAGAAAGACGGGAAATGGTGGCAGAAGGCATATTACAGATAGAAGACGGTTTTTATAAACTTACCAAAGATTATATCTTCACCTCATCTTCCAGAGCAGCAGCAGCCACGTTAGCAAGATCAGCAAGCGGGCCGATAGAATGGAAAACTGAAGAAGGAGTTCAATTGAAATATTTAGAGATTTAATTTTACTATATCGTCCGTACCGTTAATTTTCTAGCATGTTTTTCAAAAACCCTATCTTCGCAACAATAAAAACCCTGACAAATGAAAAAAACAATATTCCTCCTTTCGACTGTTCTTGTACTGAATTCCTGTGTGGTAAGAACTGCAACAAAGGTAGTAACAGGAGTTGCCAAAGTAGGCTACAAGGCCGTAAAAGGAACCGTAAATGGGATCAGCTGGGCCGTGAGCAAAGCCAAAGGAAAAATAGATGAAGACCGTGTAGACGGAACCTGGAAGGTGGTAGGGGTTTATAAAGGCTCTTTTGAAGAATTTTCAAACGATCAGAACCCGGAAAGCTCATTCACTTCCGAATGTACGGACAGCTACGACCAGATTGTTTTCAAGGCTAAAAAATCCAAATTCAAGCCTGTACACTGCAGTTCCGGAGATGAAGACTGGGTAAAATATTCCATGGAATTCGGCAAAAATCCTGTAACCAAAGAAAAGGAAAACTATATAGAATACAACTCCAACAATTATATTTCAGTGATTGACGTGAACAACAAAACGATGGTCCTGGAAGGAAACCTGATGCCTAAACTGGCTTTTTCCGGAGCTAAGCTGTATCTGCTGGAAAAAGTAAAATAATTGCTCTTTTTTATCGTGGTAACCGGTGTCATCGGCCTGGGAAGCTGTAGCGTTAAAAAAATTAAAAATTGATCCGTTAAAAAATTCCCACTGTTTGAGTGCGGCCCGGATATAGAACTGAAAAAGTAATCTTGAATCTGCACGAGTTTGGGAATTTTAGGAACAAGTTTTAATTTTTAGCGGAAGATTCCAGCCTTGAATTTTTAGTTCTTTTGTTTCAAGACAAAAGAACTTATAAAAAAATGAAAATTGGTTAATGTTTTATCTATTCATAAAGTAGATGTTCCTCTAAACTTAAACGTCAATCATAATACTTTAACAAACATTGTAGCGTACCCTCGATAAATTTTTGTTCTTTTGCAAAATAGTATTAATTTTAAATCATTCCATGTCGAAGTTCGATGAAATCAGGCCTTTTTATGATCATGAAGTAAATGAAGCATTGCGGGGAATCGCCCGTGATCCTATGATGACGGCACTGATGGGATTCACCTTTCCTGATGTTGATAAGCAGGTTTGGCGTGAACAGTTTAAAAATATTCATTCGATAAGTGATTTCCAGCATCAGTTTATTGCCCACACAATTCGTCAGATCCTTGCGAAAAGCTCTGAAGGCTTAACGACTTCGGGATTTGAAAAGCTGGATCAGAACACCCCTTATCTTTTCGTTTCCAACCACAGGGATATTGTTTTAGATACTTCGCTGTTGAATCTCGTGCTGCTTGAAAAAGAGTTTATCATGACTTCTTCCGCAATTGGGGACAACCTGGTTCAGAAAACATTTTTACATGTACTGGCTAAGCTGAACCGTAACTTTTTGGTCCAGAGAGGACTGTCGATCCGTGAGCAGCTGAAAAGTTCCCAGACCATGTCCGAATATATTGAACAACTTTTACATGTCGAAAAACGTTCCGTCTGGATTGCCCAGCGGGAAGGCCGTACCAAAGACGGAAACGATGCTACCCAGCAAGGCGTTTTAAAGATGCTGGCCATGGCAGCGGGCGACCTTTCTTTGACGGATTATTTTAAAACACTCAAAATAGTTCCCATATCCATTTCTTACGAATACGATCCTACCGACTCCTTAAAAATGCCGCAGCTCCTGGCCAGGCACAGGGATGAGGAATACATAAAAGGCAAGGATGAAGATTTCATGACCATGCTGAGTGGAGTACTGGGGCAAAAGAAAAGAATCCACATCCATGCGGGAACCGTACTGGATGCGGAACTGGACGATATAGCACATCTTGAGAACAAAAATAAGCAGCTGCAGGCGATTGCCCAGATGATTGACGATTCCATCATACAAAACTATAAACTTTGGCCTACCAAGTTTATCGCCTATGATCTTCTCCACAATACCGATATTTACGCTTCGGAATATACAGAACAGGAAAAACAGCTGTTTGTACGCAGGCTAGAAATGCGAATTGACCCGTCCGATGCCGTTTCCAAAGAATATTTTCTTGCTATGTACGCCAATCCTCTGATGAATAAAATGAAGTCCGGACAAAAATCCCCGGAATAATGCCTCACAGTAAAACCAATCTGCAGCAGCCGATTAATCATCCGGCAATATCTACGCTTCATCAGATCAATGAAGTTGATCCATCTTTGCTATCCTTAAAATAGGAGGCAACGTTAATCATTCTTTGCGTTAAAGAAAATTAATAATAAAAATGATTCGTAAAAAAGTAGACAAAAGAATTTTCTGTCTCCATAATATAGCTGATCTCACTGTCATAGCTCTGTCTGCCGGGATCTGCATCTGTCTCATACACATACTGAACTTCGCCGTCCAAATAAGTCTCTAATTCTAAACGGACCTTCCAGCGTATTTCAAAATCAGCAATTTTTTCTGCCATTGATTCCTTATCTCTCAGAATAATTTCCGAATTCTGTATATCAAACTCATCCGATCCTGAAGCTGCCATGGCCGAAATAATAAAGGAATGAATGTCCGGAATTTCACTTTTCCGGACTTTGATAAGGGTAAAAACAATTTCATCCTTATTGAAAACAGTTTCTACGATGTCTTTTTTCAGTATTAAGAAATCAAGGTCCCGCTTCTTTAATTTTTCCCTTAATATAAATTGATCGAAAGGCATTTTTCTAATTCTTGCAATAAATATAAAATTAATATATTTATTAAGCTGAAACTAAGGCTGTTTTGTGGAATTTAATGTTGGAGCGGCAAGATAGTTGTAGTGAACTAAAAACCACACAAATTAAAACATATGAATTTACAGTTAAAACCACATTCAATGGTTGAGGACCGTCATGCCGGCAGTTTTCGTTCCGATGTCATGAATGGCTTAAAAAGTATTCCGAAAAGGTTATCTTCCAAGTATTTTTATGATAAAACAGGAGACCGCATTTTCCAGGAAATTATGGCCATGCCCGAATATTATCTTACCCAATGTGAACTTGATATCTTCAAAAATAAAACCGCAGATCTTGCCAGCCTCATCATCCCGGAAAATGAACCTTTTGATCTTATAGAATTGGGCGCGGGAGATGCTATGAAATCTACTTTTTTACTCAGATACCTTGTTGAAGAGAAAACCAATTTTACCTATATGCCCATCGATATTTCCGGTAATATTCTTTCTATTTTAAATGAAAAACTAAGCCGGGAGCTATCGGATCTGAAAACAGTTGCCCTGGAAGGAGAGTATTTTGAAATGCTTCAGAAAGCAGCCTCATTATCAGACAGAAAGAAGGTAATTCTCTTTCTGGGAAGCAATATCGGCAATATGGATATAATGGAAGCTGAAAACTTTCTTTATGATTTGAACCAAAACCTGGCTTCCGGAGATAAGCTGCTGATCGGTTTCGATCTTAAGAAAAATCCTCATACCATCTTAAATGCCTATAACGATAAAAACGGAATTACTGCGTCTTTTAACCTTAATCTGCTGACCCGCATCAACAGGGAGCTCAATGCCGACTTTGATCTGGAGCAGTTTCAGCATTACCAAACCTATGACCCGGTAAGTGGAGCCTGCAGAAGTTTTCTCGTAAGCCTTAAAAACCAAACAGTAACGATAGGAAAAGACCGCATTTCATTTGAAGAAAATGAACCCATCGACATGGAAGTTTCACAGAAATTTTCCGCAGAAAAAATAGAAGAGCTGAGGGAAAAATCAGGTTTTAAAAGGGTAGGAGAAATCAAAGATTCAAAAAAATGGTTTGTAGACACCGTCTGGGAAGTAAAGTAAATAATAAAAATCTGCTCAATCTGCTTAATCCGCGAGAACAAAAAAAGAAATAAGATCTCCCACAGATCCATCAGATTACACAGATTCATCCATTGTTATAAAATCTGCTCAATCTGCTTAATCAGCGAGAGCAAAAAAAAGAAATAAGTTCTCCCACAGATCCATCAGATTACACAGAATCAGCCATTCTTATAAAAATCTGCTCAATCTGCTAAATCCGCGAGAGCAAAAAAAGAAATAAGTTCTCCCACAGATCTATCAGATTACACAGAATCAGCCATTCTTATAAATCTGTTCAATCTGCCTAATCTGGGAGAGTAAAAAACATAACTACTAAAACTCAATAATATGACTCCAAACATAGCAATATCAGATTTAGTAAAACAATATACCGATATCCGGAAACATTCCGAAGAAATATGTGCTCCTCTCGAAATAGAGGACTACGTGGTACAGCCCATCGTTGATGTAAGTCCTCCGAAATGGCACCTCGGCCACACCACCTGGTTTTTTGAAACGTTTATTCTGGAACCTAATTTTCCGGATTATAAAGTTTTCGATCCCCAATATAACTTTGTTTTTAACAGCTATTATGAAACCATTGGAGCAAGAGTGATCCGTACCGACCGTGGAAATTTAAGTCGGCCTTCCGTTTCGGATATTTATAAATACCGGAAATATGTAGATGAGCATATGAAGATCTTTCTTCAAAGCCAGTTTATGACTGAAGCCGTTGAACCGCTTTTAGAATTGGGCCTTAACCATGAACAGCAGCATCAGGAACTTTTAATGACTGATATCAAATACATTCTGGGGCATAATCCTCTTTTTCCGGCTTATCGATCTGAGATGATTTTGCCAAAAACCAATCCTGGAAACATTGAAATGATTAAGTTTTCTGAAGGAATTTATGAAATAGGCTTTAATGGAGAAGGTTTTTGTTTTGATAATGAGCTTGGCAGGCATAAAGTGTATCTTCAGGATTTTGAAATTGCAGACCGGCTGGTTACCAACAGAGAGTACCTGGAATTTATGGATGCAGGAGGATATACCGATTTCAGATACTGGCACGCTGAAGGCTGGGATTGGGTGAAGCAAAATAGCGCTCAATCTCCGCTGTACTGGCATTATATTGACGGTCAATGGATGAATTATACCTTAAAAGGCTTACAGGAAATAGACCTGAATGATGCCGTTTGTCACATCAATTTTTATGAAGCCTCCGCCTTTGCATCCTGGAAAGGAATGCGCCTACCTACCGAGGCCGAATGGGAGACTGCTTCAGAACACTTCGATTGGGGAAGCCGCTGGGAGTGGACCAATTCCGCATATCTGCCTTATCCCGGTTTCAAAAAAGAAGCCGGAGCAGTGGGAGAGTATAACGGTAAATTTATGGTGAATCAAATGGTTTTGCGCGGTGCTTCAGATGCCACACCTCCCGGTCATAGCAGGAATACCTACCGCAATTTCTTCCAGACCAACCTGAAATGGCAGTTTACAGGAATCAGGTTAGCCCGATAATTTGTGCCTATGATTACAGTAGAATCAGTTTCAAAGAGTTTTAACGGAAAGCCGGCGGTTGACCATATTTCCTTTCATGCTAATGACCAGGAAATTCTGGTGCTTCTCGGAACCAGCGGTTGTGGCAAAACGACAACGCTTAAAATGATCAATCGCCTGATAGAAGCAGATTCCGGAAATATTTTTATTGACGGCAAAAATATCCGTGATCAGAAACCTGAAGAACTTCGGATGGGAATAGGCTTTGTGATGCAGCATTCCGGTCTGTTTCCCCATTATACCATCAAACAGAACATTGCGGTAGTTCCCGAACTCCTGAAATGGGACAAAACAAAGATCCTAAACAAAACCTTTGAGCTTTTACATAAACTTCACCTTTCCGAAGACGTACTTTCAAGGTTTCCCCATGAGCTCAGCGGCGGCCAGCAGCAGAGAGTAGGAATTGCCCGGGCTTTGATTGCCAATACCCCTGTTTTGCTGATGGATGAGCCTTTCGGGGCATTGGATAATATTACCAAAGCTGATATTCATTCTGAATTTAAATCCCTTGAGGAACTTAAAAATAAGACGATCATCCTTGTCACCCATGATGTGCAGGAAGCTTTTGAGCTGGGCCACCGGATTTGCTTAATGGATAAAGGGAAAATAATCCAGACCGGAACACCAAAAGAAATGCTTTACCGTCCTCAAAGTGATTTTATTATGGATTTTTTTGCTGAAAACAGGCTTTTGCTTGAATATAAAATAGCAACATTGAAAGATACAGGGACTGTCCTAAACTCGGAATTGGGTTTTAATGAAAATACAAGCGTTTGGGATGCCCTGCAAAAATTAAGTTCAGACCATAAAAATACTCCGTATTACGAAAGCCTGATTAAGGCATTTAATGATTACAGAAAATTACAGATCGTATGACGCAGCAAAGCCTTTGGCAGTTTATTATTGAACAGCAGGACAAACTTCTTACCCAAATTATACAGCATCTGGGACTTACTTTTTTGTCGCTGGTTCTGGCCATTATCGTTGGCGTCCCTTTAGGTATTCTTATTGCCAGGAAAAGAAAGCTGTCCAGCCCTGTTCTGGGAGCAGCAGGAATTCTGCAGACTATTCCAAGTATTGCCTTGCTGGGCTTTATGATTCCTGCTTTTGGAATCGGGGCTACACCTGCTATTGTTGCATTGCTCATCTACGCTCTTTTACCCATTATCCGCAATACCTATACAGGAATCACAGGCGTTAATCCAACCGTTATCGAAGCTGCAAAGGCAATGGGAATGAACAGAAGCCAGCTTCTTTTTAAGGTGGAACTTCCATTGGCAATGCCGATAATTATTGCAGGGATAAGAACTGCAGCCGTCATCAATGTTGGAGTGGCTACCTTAGCCTCGTTTGTGGCTGCAGGGGGGCTGGGTGAATTTATTTTCGGAGGGATTTCATTGAATAATACCAATATGATCCTGGCGGGAGCGATTCCGGCAGCATTACTGGCGGTTTTGCTGGATCAGGGAATTGCTGTTGTGCAGAAATCTGGGTATCGTCTGTTTCAGAAATTAAAATATATTGTTCCCGTTGTATTAATCTTAGTTGGAGCAGTCTATCTGTTCAAATCTGTTTCAGGAAATACAATTAAGGCTGGCTTTACTCCCGAATTTATGGGAAGGCAGGATGGAGACCTTGGCTTGCGTTCCGTGTACGGACTTAATGTAAACCCTGTTGTGGTAAACGATGCCATTATGTACAAAGCGGCCTATGAAAAAGATCTGGATCTCATCAGTGGATATTCTACGGATGGGAGGATTAAAGCCTTTGACCTGCATGTTCTGGATGATGATAAAAAAATATTTCCGCCTTATTTTGCAGCTCCGATTATTAAAACCAAAACATTGCAGAAATTTCCTGATCTGGAAAAAACGCTGAACCTTTTGGCAGGTAAATTCAATGATTCCATTATGACCGATCTGAATTATAAATCCGATTATCTGAAACAGGCCCCGGAAAAGATCGCAAAAGACTTTTTAATTAAAAATAAGCTCTATAAACCTTCAAAGAAAGGCAATTCCGGAACAGTACGCATCGGCTCAAAAATCTTTGGAGAACAGTACATTCTCACAGAAATGTATAAAATGCTGATTGAAGGCTACACCGATTATAAGGCGGAAACAAAGACCGGGCTGGGAGGAACTAAAATCTGTTTTGATGCTCTGGTAAATGACGCCATCGATTTTTACCCTGAATACACAGGAACCGGCCTTTTGGTGCTTTTAAAACCTACACCGGAAACGCTTAAAACAGTGACTCAAAGTCCTGATAAAACCTACCAATACGTCGATTCTGAATTCCGGAAACAGTATGGAATTCAATGGCTGAAGCCGCTTGGATTTAATAATTCCTATGCACTGATGATGCGCAGAAAACAGGCTCAGGATCTTAAAATAAGAAGCATTTCAAATCTTAAACGATACTTTGATCAAAAATAGAATGATTAATGCAAATTTTGTAAGTGACTCTCAGATCAAGTTTTAAAAACTCAGGTCAGGCCATTGGCTTAAAATAGCATCAGCTGCAGAAACCGAGCCCAATCCACTGCTTTCACCTATTCCAAAAAGTACACCGATCATCATGGAATCATCGGTTTTAAAAACAACCGATCCAGAATCTCCGGAAGTTCCAAAAGCACCTCCCTGGCCTCTGACCATAATGATGTTTTGAGCATCCACATTTTTTCCTTCAAAATCTTTTCTCTTTGCCGAAGTATTAATGCTTGTTACATTTCCCAGAGTAACCTCAGTGCTTATTCCGCTTTTCACTACTTCTTTCCCAATAAGGTCAGGAGTGATATCTGCAAATCCTTTGATAATATTGGATATCCCGTACACTTTACCTATCGTCACATTTCTGAACCATCCTTTTTTTGCAATAGCACAGTCCAGATAAGCTTGTATCTCTACTGAGTTTCGCTGCAAGCTAACGTTTCCATAATAATAGCTCGTAAGTGTTGCACAGTTGTGACAGTAGTATAGGGTGGTTTCCCACTTAGACTGCTGGCATATATCAGAATTGAGTTGTGTGGTGCTTCCAGCCACTACATGGGCACAGGTCAGCATATAGGGGTTTTCATCGCCTTTTTTATTCATCATTACTCCCAACGTACCGGAAGCAGCTATTGATTTACCGCCATCCACTATTTCGCCGTCAGCAGAGATACTTATTCCTCCGATAAGCGGATCTGTTTTTTCATTTCTTGTCGTATCTGCGACAGCATCAGGTGATGAAAGATTGTTGGGCTGAATTTCAAATTCAATAACATCCGTAGGATATCCGAAAATTTTAGACGGAATCGGTGTGTCCACTTGTGATAAAGGCAGTTTCTTTTTTACCCCGAAAGTATAGCTGAGACTGTTGATTAATTTATCATTAACCGTCTTTAATGAAACCCCAACAGAAGTAATTTCCGGTCTTTTGAAATATTCTTCAACAAGTTCCGGTAGTTTTTTGGACATTTCTTCATGCAGGGCCAGATCTTCTTTACTTAATTCCATGATATAGATTGTTTAGAATTGTTAATTAAATTTCGGATAATCAATTGGTTAAAATTCGGAACGGCAAAGCCGTTCCGAATTTTTTTCTTACCAGCTTAATATTAGTTCAGCTTGATGGTTCCGGAAGAAGGAGCTCCGCCGCCAGCAGGAGGTGGTCCTCCGGCAGAAGCCTGATCAGCCAGCATACGGTACTGGGCAGTTCCTTTTTCAGTCTTGATTGTTCCTGAAACAGTATACAGGTACAGATCTCCCGAAACAGCATAATCATTAGCTGAATTATTAACATAGAAGTCAATATTTACAGTAGACATCTGTTTAGCTTTTTCAAGAAATGCGTCCATTAATTTGGTGATCTGCTCTTCTGTAAGTCCCTTTGATTTCATGCTCTCTTTGGTTTTTTCATAAGAAGCAGACGCCCCGCCGCCGCCAAAGAACCAGGTCCAGACAGATAAATTGGCACTGGCAGAAGTTTTTTCATACTCTTTTACCTGTTCCTGATAACTTGCATCCAGCATACCCATAGCCAGGTCATTTAGATTTTTCACATCCTGGCTGGACATGGCAGATACCTGAAGAGAAGCCGTGATTCTTCCCTGAGTGAACGGAGGTACAGTATAGGATAGTCCTGTAAGCTGTCCTTCGCCTGATACTTCAATCGAATAAGATTCTTTAGATTCTCCTCCTGCTTTTTCAGAAAAAATAACGCGTTCGAACGGATCTTTGAATCCTACTTCAGTCTGTGTAATTTGAATTGTTTCCATGAGTTTTTGTTTTTTGGTTGTTTTGGAATTCTTTATTATTGAACAATTCAAAGGAACGAAGAAAAAGGGATGGATTTTAGCGTGTAAACAACCAAATATCACTTTCAGTAGAAATACGGGTTAGATTAATTGACTGTTTATTAGTTGTTTAATATTATATGTTGCGGTAAGAATTCCCTCCTCCGGAGGGGTGGCAAAAATTCAAAGAATTTTTGACGGGGTGGTAAAAAAGAAAAGCTATTCCAATCACTTGGAATAGCTTTTTATAAATAATGTAATATAATCTACTGGATCACAATACTTCTTTTTTGTACCGTATGTGCCGAGAAATATCCCAAAGCACCATTACTGATATTGCTTGGAGGGTTGGCAGGAGTAATGCCTCCGCCAGGTCCGCCGTCTCCTGAAATCTGCAGCAAGGCAGAATAATAGGTGAAGATATTATGATCGATAGACTGCATTTCTACGTAAACAGTATCTCCAGGCGCTACTTTATGGTCGGTAGGATCGTCTTCATCATCTTCATTCGGGAGGAGTAGTGGTCTTTGGTTCACCAATCCGTTATTCACATTGTCTGAAAATACCTCAAAGGTCTTTTTAGTCATATTGTTAATGGTAAAATTGAAAAGATAACGGTTTCCCAATGCCGGAGGATCAGTAAATACAGGTAAAAGGGTATAGGTAGTTTCGCCCCCGAATGTGAAAGAATCCTGGGTAAGGCCATCAAAACTCACAGCCTCGGGCATTGTACTCTGAGCGGTATACTGTTGTCCTTCAGCTTGTATTTTCAGGGTATAGGTACGGCCCGTTATTCCCGTGAAAGCTGTTGTTATATACTTTCCGTCACCGATGTACTGTAAAGTTTCAGTCTGGCCTGTATTGTCACTTAAAATTACCTGCGCTCCGCTAACCGCAGGATACTGATTGTTTTGTGTAAAAGCTACAGATTTAGTGATTCTTACAGTATAAGGCCCGGGCTGGTCGGTGATATTGCCTTCTATGACAATGGTTCCGCTTTTGTCCTCCAGGTCCAGATCGATCTCTTTTTCACAGGAAGTGACTACAAACAGCGATAATATGATAAAAATAATATTCTTCATGATCTAAAATTTGAAATTATAAGTGATGTTAGGAACCCAGCGGAATAATGAAGTCTGCATGGCGCGGGTCGTTCCGGGGTTATTCGGATTGTCTTCAAAAGTGATTGTGTAGGCATTTTCGCGGCCATAGATATTATAAATACCGAATGACCATGAACCTTTGAAACGTTTGGTGGATTCCGGTTCATAGGTGGCACTCAGGTCCATTCTGTGATAAGCAGGCATACGGTCGGCATTTCTGCTGCTGTACTGGAATATCGTCTGCCCGTTCAGCTCGTATTTGCCGGTAGGAAAGGTTACGGCATTTCCGGTACTGTAAAGGAATAATCCGGATAGTGACCATTTCTTATTCAGTTCATAAGTGGCTACAATCGAAAGATCGTGGGTTTTGTCCATTCTGGCATTGTACCATTCATTATCATTGATACCGTTTATTTTTCTTTCGGTTTTAGACAACGTATAAGAAATCCATCCGGTCAGCCTTCCGTTTTTCTTTTTGGCGATAAGCTCAAAACCGTAAGCTCTTCCTTTACCATACAAAAGTTCACTTTCTACATCTGCTGCCGTATCAAAGGTGATCTGCGCTCCGTTTTTAAAGTCGATCTGATTCTGCATGGATTTATAATAGATCTCAGCGTTCAGTTCATAATTATTGTTGTTGAAATTCCTGCTGTATCCTGCACTGATCTGGTCTGCTATTTCCGGTTTTACACTGTAGCTGCTTCCGATCCACTGGTCTGTAGGATTTCCGCTGCTGCTGTTGCTCAGAAGGTGCAGATTCTGTGTATTACGAGAGTATCCCGCTTTTACACTGCTGACTTCATTAATTCGGTAGTTGGCCGTGATCCTCGGCTCCAGATTAACATATGTTTTCCCGAATTTCCCCTTTTCCAAAAATCTTGTGTCTGTAATAACGCCGTTGTCGTATGTATTATAGGTGTCTCCACCTAGTACACTGAAGGTGGAAAGTCTTAAACCATAATTCACGGTAAGCTTATTATTTACTTTAAAATCATCATTCATATATAAAGCATTCTCCCACGATTTTCTTGGATTTCTCGGGAAGCTGCTTACACTGGTTCCGGAGGCGCTGCTTGGAGTAATGGTATGGTAAATAGACTGCAGTCCGAAACGTACAGAATGTTTATTTCCCGCAAACCATGTAAAATCCTGTTTAAGATTCCAGTCTTCGATCTGCGAATCCAGACCAAAAGTGTTGTCATTGCTTTGAAGACTTATTTTGTAATTATAATTGCTGTAAATAAACGAAGTATTCGAAAACAATTTACTGTTGATAATGCTGTTCCACCGCAGGGTTGCTGTTGTATTTCCCCAATCGGTAGAAAAAGTATCACCCAGTCCCAAAACATCTCTGCCAAAATATCCGGATAAATAAAGCCGGTTGTTGTCATTGATCTGATAATTCGCTTTTAAATTAAGATCATAGAAATATAGCTTACTGTCTTTAAAATCATCCGTTGTCTTCAGAAACAGATCGGCATAGGTTCTTCTTCCTGAAACAATAAATGACGATTTTTCCTTCTGGATAGGACCTTCAACACTCAGCCTGCTGCTGATCAGCCCGATTCCACCATTTACATTATAGTCCTTATTATTCCCGTCTTTCATCTTGACATCCATTACCGAAGAAAGACGTCCCCCATACTGGGCGGGGCTGTTTCCTTTAATAATACTCGCATCCTTCAGGGCATCACTGTTGAACGTGCTGAAAAAACCAAGAAGATGAGAAGCGTTATAAACAGGAGCTTCGTCCAACAAAATCAGGTTTTGGTCTGTGGCTCCGCCTCTCACACTGAATCCACTGCTTCCCTCACCGTTGCTTTTAATCCCTGGTAAAAGCTGTATTGTTTTCATTACATCCTTTTCCCCAAATAAAACCGGAAGTTTTTCAATATTTTTGATGCTTAGAGTCTCCGTTCCCATCTGGGCTGTGGTAAGATTCTTATTCTTTTTTACGCCTGAAATAACCACTTCATCAATATTTCCTATTTTCTGATCTTCCTGGTTGAGTGGAAGGTCGATCTTCGTATTTTGCTCAACTCTGATAGCCTGCTCAAAATCGCGGTATCCCGGATAAGAAACGATCAATGTATAATTTCCCTCAGGAAGCGACAGCGAGTAAAAGCCATATTCGTTGGCAACCACCGAAATCGTAGGATCTTCACTGACTTTTACAGTAACTCCGATCAGCAGTTCGCCATTCTTGTTATCTTTCACAGTACCGCTTACTGAGTATTTTTGCTGCGCCAAAGCCAGGAAACCGAAACAGAGTGCTGCGGCCGTGACGGCAGTTTTAAAAAACAATTTTTGCATTGAGTTTAAATTTTAATGGAGTAGAAATCTATCAAATAGTATGGTTAAGTTGATTGAGAAAAAGCCGATCAGAAAAACCGAGAAAATTAGACTGGTGAAACTTTTATTGTTAGGTAAAATGGTTAATAGTTTATTGTCAAACGGGAAAAGGCGTTCTATAGTATGATGTGCATAAAAAAATTCTGGTTTATAGTTTAGTATTGTTATTTTGAAAGAAAAATCCCTATTCAGGGAATACAAAAATAGCAAAATAACTGTATCAGCCCGATAATTGATTGTAATCTTATTGTTAATTAAATAGTTGAGCTTTAATATTAAAATTTGAAGAGAGAAAATCAATCGGAACCGAACATACGAATCATGGGAAACATTTATATTTGTCCAATGATTTTCTTTAAAGCCGAAAAAGGTTTAAGATGTTTTTAACTAAATGATTCCAAGATGATTCCACTTCACGAACTCTTATTTTTTGTCCTTGCTGCACTGGTATTGGTGATCAGCCCTGGTCCTAACATGATCTATCTGATTTCCAAATCGATAACACAAGGTAAAAAATCAGGAATGATTTCGCTGGCCGGAATAGTTTGCGGTTTTCTCTTTCATATCATTATGGTATCATTCGGGCTTACGGCAGTATTGCTGGCTGTCCCGCTTGCTTATACCGTATTAAAAACACTAGGAACGGTTTATCTTTTGTATCTGGCATATCAGGCCATTAAGCCTAAAAGCAAGAATATATTTGAAGTAAATAAAAACGGTTCACATGACAGTCCAAGAAGGCTTTTCACAGTTGGTTTTCTAACGAATGTACTGAATCCAAAAGTGGCCGTATTTTACCTGTCTTTTTTCCCGCAGTTTATTAAACCTGAATACGGTTCGGTACTGACTCAAAGTCTGGAACTGGGAGTGATCCAGGTTTTTGTGAGCTTCAGCATTAACTTTATCATCGTACTGACAGCAGCAAGGGTTGCTGCATTTTTTGCAGGAAATCCTTTTTGGGTTAAAGTTCAGAAATGGTTTATGGCAAGTGTTTTAATGTTTTTAGCGATAAAAATGGCCTTTTCAAAAGCTAAATAACTTGAAAGCAGATGAGAATGAAGCAAACCATTCCCACATATGATTTAAGCGGTATTACCCGACATGGTATTCTGGTCGAAAGAATTGAAAAACGGACCCTCAGTACGGAGGATAATCTGTTTGATAAAGGGCTTCACCGTGACAGTCATTATATTTTTACGTTTCTGGAAAGTGGACAGGCCAAAATGATGGTTGATTTTAGGATGATAGAAGCACAAGATAAAGCTGTTTTCTTTCTGCTGCCGGGACAGGTTCACGAAGGTATTCTTATGGAAAACGTCACAGGATGGTTTATTGCCGTGAAAGCAGAATTGCTTCCGGATTCCGTAAGATCGGTTTTTGAGGAAACCCTGGTGGATATTCAGCCCATTTCTATTGATAAAAACTGGACTGAAAAGCTCAGTGCATGTGCCGGAATGCTTCAGATGACCTGTACAGAAGAAATGCTGGGAACAAAAGAAGGGTTTTTGGTTATCCGTTCTTTAATAAACGCTTATACAGCGATGTATGCGATGATTTTTTCAGCTAAAAAAAATTCCGGGATATCCGGTGAAAGTCGGACGGTTCAGTTAGCAAGAAAATTCAGGGTTCTCGTAAGGAAAGAATTTAAAACCATGAAAAGTCCATCATCTTATGCAGAAGCCTTAAATATTTCCCGCGGCCATCTTACTGATGTCATCCGGGAAATCACAGGAAGATCTGCCCAATACTGGATTCATCAGGAAGTTTTAATTGAAGCTAAAAGACTTTTATCTTTCACTCAGCTATCAGTAAAAGAAATTTCTTATGATCTTGGGTATAGTGATTATGCCTATTTCTCCCGTTTATTTTCCAAGGCTGAAGGCTGCCCGCCGTCAGAATTCCGGAACAAAAAAGTGAATAGAGGATAACCCGCGAATTGTCCAACTAATTCCCTGAAACAGCTATCGGTTCATTTTTATTTTGAGGCTTCCTTTGTACTAAAATTTTTTATGCCAAGCTTACCAAAATGGATCAATGATACTTTAGAAAATGTCATGTCCTCGAAATTTAAAGAATGTGCTGTTATCCATACCGAAAATATTTCAAAAGATCTTCGGCTTGTCCGTTTTGCTTCCGACCTGGAGGATGTCGCCTTTGAACCTGCTTATGCCATTGGAATAAGAGTTACCGAAAGAGATTACCGTAATTATTCACCTTTCAGTTTTAACAGGCAAGAAGGAACTTTCGATGTACTGTTTCATCTTCATGATACCGATTCTGTTGGAAGCCGTTTCGCTCATCATCTTTCAGAAGGTGATATTACCAAAATTTTAATGCCCAGAGGAAGACGTTTTTTTGAGCCCACTGCAGAAATTCATTTTTCAATAGGTGACGAAACTTCGCTTGGAAGTTCTCTGGCCATCAAAGAGGCAGCGGAAGAAATTGGAGGTTCATTTGTCTGTCTTCATGAACTGGAAGAATCTTCGGCCTTGAAAAAACTCGACCTATATGGTTATCATGCGCCCAAAAATGATATACAACATATCATAGAAGCTTTAAACGATTTTTTGAAGGAAGAAAAAGAAGCCGTTCACCATAATGAAGCGGTTTTCTATCTTACCGGAAACGGAAATACGATGTCTGTAGTCAGAAAATTTCTTAAAACAAAGGGAGTGGAAGCTAAGTGCATCAAATCGCAGGCGTATTGGATGGAAGGGAGAAAAGTGCTGTAACAGGTAGCTGGTACTTGCGAAAGGCAGATGTTAGTTTAAGCTTTCATGGAATTATAAAGGATAAATATGCTTTATGTGTTGCTTTGTTGAGAAATTACGTTTTCCCGTAAAGAAGAGTTATATATTTTTCCTATCATTGTGGCTTAAAACCAATACGAATGAAAGCATCATCCGCTAATTTATTAAGCGTTATTAAAGGACCGAAGCAATTTGTGATCCCAATTTACCAGAGAACTTATAGCTGGCAGCTCACCCAATGTGACCAGCTTTTGAAAGATATTTTGAGAATCAGTAAAGACGACCAGCAGCAGGGTCATTTTTTGGGTTCTATTGTTTATTTTCAGGAAGATATTCATACGATTTCAGATGTCCCGAAACTTTTGGTTATTGATGGCCAACAGCGCTTAACTACAATTTCTATTCTGATGATGGCGCTGGCTCATTTTCTGAAAAAAAATACGGTGGATATTGATACAAGCGCGAACAAGCTATTTAATTATTATTTGCTGAATGCGGATGAAGATAATGATCTGCGTTACAAACTAATGCTCACCAGAGGAGATAAACAGTCTTATATTGACCTGCTAAACGAAGTTCCACAGGAAGATGTTTTTAACAGGGTTGTAGAGAATTACAAATTTTTTGTTTCTAAAATTAATATAGATAATGTTAAAGAGATTTACAATGGCGTGCTTAGGCTGTTTATTGTAGATGTTGCTTTGGAAAAGGATAAAGATAATCCACAACTAATTTTCGAAAGTATGAACTCTACAGGTCTGGACCTGTCCCAGGCAGATCTTATCCGTAATTATGTGCTGATGGGGCAGGAGATTACTTTGCAGAATAAGCTTTATGAAAATTACTGGTTTCCTATGGAACAGGCCTTTGGGAATGAATATGCTTCACGATTTGACGGATTTATGAGAGATTATCTGTCAGTGAAAACAGGTAGAATTCCTCGTATCAATCAGGTATATGAAGAATTTAAACTGTATGTGAATTCAGATAAGTCTACAAACAATATAGAAGAGATTATTAAAGATCTTTTCATATATACCACTCATTATGCAAAAGTGGTTCTCAGAAAAGAGAAAGATAAGGATCTGCAAATCTTGTTTAATAATATATTAAGGCTCAGAGTAGATGTAGCCTATCCTTTTGTGCTGCCGGTATACAATGATTTTGTTCTGGGCATTCTTAGCAAAGAAGAGCTTATGATTATTTTGAAACTGGTTGAAAGTTATGTATTCAGAAGAGCTATCTGTGGCATTCCGACAAACAGTTTGAACAAAACATTTGCTAATCTTTACAGATCGGTAAATAAAGAACAATATGTTATAAGCGTTCAGGCAGCATTCCAGTTACTGGATTCTTATAAACGGTTCCCGGATGATACTGAATTTAAAAAAGAAATTGTATCAAAGGATGTTTATAATTTCAGATCTAGAAATTATCTGTTAAGCCAGCTTGAAAACTACAAACGTAAGGAGTTTGTAAATGTTGATGAATATACTATTGAGCATATTTTGCCCCAAAATCCTAATCTTTCACCTGACTGGAAGAATATGTTGGGAGAGCATTGGAAAGATATCCAGAAAAACTATTTACATACATTGGGTAATCTTACTCTTACAGGCTATAATTCCGAATTAAGCGATCGTCCTTTTGCTCAGAAAAAAAGTATAGGCGGGGGTTTCGATGATTCTCCACTCCGATTAAACTCCTATTTGAGATCTGTTTCAAACTGGTCTGAAGGGGAAATTAACGAAAGAGCAGCAGAATTAGCTGAAAAAGCTTGTAAAATATGGGATTCGCCAGGATTGGATGAAAATATATTAAATACTTATTTGAAAACATCCGAAAAGGAATTTGTTCATTACACCAGAGAGCACTTCACTTTTTTGCAGGGAGATGTATTAGAGCTGTATGAAGCTTTAAGAAAGCGGATTTTAAATATAGATTCATCCGTAAAGGAAGAGTTTAAAAAATTATATATAGCCTACAAAACAGTGACCAATTTTGTAGATATTGAACCTCAGAAATCAAGGTTGAGATTAATGCTCAATATGAAGTTTGATGAAATTAATGATCCTTTAAATCTTTGTAAGGATGTTACAGGATTAGGGAGATGGGGTAATGGAAATGTGGAAATCACAATTTCAAATATTTCAGAAATAGATGATGTAATGGATCTTATTCAGCAGTCATTTGATATACAGCTGGTAGAGCAATAATTTTAATTCATTTCATAGATGAACTACACCATAGATGAGTTGAGAGAATCTGTTAATTCTATTCCCAAATTTATTTTTGATAAAGAGAAAAACATATTTGATATCGGAACAAGAGGGTTCTATGAGAATCCTTTTACTGAAGTTTTAGCTTATATTCTGGATTCAAGGTCTGAATATAAGGGACGAAGTTTGTTTCTTACATACCTCTTAAAGGATTCTTTTCCTCAAGATGCTGTTGATAGCTTTATCGATCAATGCAATACCACTACACAGCATACAACAAACCTGGGAAACCGTATTGATCTTATACTGCATAATAACAGGTATTTAATTCTGTTTGAAAACAAAATATTTCATACCCTAAACAATCCTTTGGATGATTATGCAGACGATATAAATTCAAAATATCCCCATCTGGAAAAGTTTTTTGTAATCATGTCTTATAAAACTGAACATGTACCCACTGGTTGGAAGTATATCAATATTCAGCATACATTTTATAAAATACTGAAGAATCACTCTGCAAGACTAAATGATAAATGGGATTTTTTTGTAAATGATTTTTTATTACAATTTTCAGATAAAAATAAATTAAAAATGGAACAAGATATTACAGAATTTATTGAACAAAATTTTTCCAGAATTTTAGATGCTAAAGACAGACTGGATCATTATATTGAAGGATTGGCCGAGCAGATCAAAAACGAGACGGCCATCAGAGGCTATCACATTAATAATAAGAATTGGGCCAGAAAGGAAATTGCGGTCAGGTTTTATCCTTTTCCGGATGAAGATAATGTCACACTGATTTTTCAAGCTGATGGAAAATTGAATGTATCATTATACTACTATATAGATTTTACACAATACAGTGCAGATATTCATGCTTATTTGGGACTTCATAAATTTACATTGTGGAAAGAAGGAAATATCTGCTGCTTTGCTCTCTCAGAAAGTTTAAAGTATAACATCATACAGGATGCCATGTCGGAAGTGCTGGAACAAATTAAGAGCATGAGGGCTTATTATGCGGATAATATGCCTGAAAAGCTGGATTTTACAAACTGATAGATAATAATCAAAACGAGCAATGGAACCTCCATTGCTCATTTTTTTGAAAATAATATATCAAGCATTTAATCCTCCAGAACCATTTTTTTTGAACCTGTAATTTTTCCGTCCGTCATCATGGTATATACATAGGTGCCGGATGGAAGATCCGAACTTGAAACCGTAACTGCTCCGTTCCCTTTTTCGCGAAGTGGGAGAGATCTTACAAGCTGTCCGGAGATATTGTAGATCTCAATAGAAGCTGTTTTTGCATTTTTTGGCAGGTAATAGCCAATGCTTGTTCCGTTTTTGGTAGGATTGGGAACATTCTGAGCTAGTTTGGCTACATCAGCTGACGATATATCGGTTGATGAAATACCCTTATTCAAAAGCAATTGCTTCAGTTCCTCTACCGTATTTTCAAGATTTTTAATGCGGTCTTCTAGCTTCAGGATAGTTTCATCAGGAACTGCCATTCTGTTAAGGGCGGTATTGGAGACCATTACATTTCCGTTGGGATCTACTACCAGGGCGCGACCGCTTCCTGTAGGCAGGTTTTCATGCCTTACAGTTCCTACCGTATGGAAATTGGCGGTAGGAGCGAGTGTAAGAATACCCACACTTTTATCTTTGATCAGCATCGTTGATGTAGTCGATAGCCCAAACATAATTGATAATGGAATGTTGTTCGTCAGTTTTGCGCCTCCCGTTCCGGAGCCTATCACAAAAGAACGGTTTCCTGTAGCGGCAAGATCAATTCCGAATCCCCCGGAATAAACATCTTTAAGATCAATACCTACTCCCAATGCAAACTGGTTATGATTTCTGATGATGTTTTTCCATCCCAGTGCTACAGATTTACTTGCTCCATTCAGGACAGCGTTGGCCTGTCCGCCAATAATATTGGCACCTCCGCCATTAGCCAGGTCATTTTGCCAGCCGGCAACCAGAGAGCTTCCGGTACCGCTTCCAAGAATATTGGAGCTTCCCACAACGATGCTTCCTTTTACTTTGGCGACATTGGAATTATTTACAGCATCTACGATAAACGAACCGGCTTCGTTAAGAATAGCCTGCCCCGGATTAGCTGAAGCGCCATTGGTTCTCAGGAAAAAAGCGATCGGATCCGCTGTTCCTGCATAATTGGCTGAGGTGATACCCGCATTTCCGTTAATGTCCCACTGCTGGGCACTTGAAATACCTGTTAAAAGGACCATAGCAGCAGCCACCCCATTTTTCATGGATAATAATGATGTTTTCATAAATTTTGAATTTTGATGGTTTTAGTTATCACTAAAGTATGAAATATTTGTATTGAAAATATATTTTAATCACAGTAAAGTGATTTTAAAATGATGTTAATTGGTTTAAAGTCAATGATAAAGGGAGTGGTTTGAATTATTTTTAATATCTATATACTTTATTTGTTTGATCTAATTATTCCGAAACCCTTTCCAATACAAAGATTTTGAATTATTTACCCCAGTTTCTTTTAAATTGATAAAATTCTGTTTACGGTTTTCCGTAATTTTTCTTTCAGGGCTGTTTGTAGTTTTGGACCTATAAAACGAAAACAAACAAACTCAATTATTATGAATAAGAAAATAACTCCTGCAGACCTGTTTTTGGGAATCCTTGCCCTGCTGCTCATCAGCGTAAGCTTTTACCAGACATGGCTCGGGCTTCAACAGATCTTCGGCCCTGCATCATTCGTTATTGCTCTGGTATTATCGCTTTTACTTCTGTTCCTGTGCTGGATGCTTCGGAATGCTAAGCTTGAAGGGAAACCCACCGGAAGCCTTGTCGGGATCTACGTATTTATTGCCTCTTTTTGTTTTATTGCCAACTTTAATGCGCTGTATACCAGGTTTATGAAAACAGATATTTATACCGATGAGCTAAGGGAAATTAATAAAAGCTTTATGGCTCTCGAAAACGATGTAGAGTCCAAACTAAGCTATAAATACAATAAAATCACCACCCAAAATATCGAGATCAAGAAAAAGCAGCTAATGGAGCAGATCAAAGATCCCGGAAATAAAGGAATAGGGACCCGCGCCCAGTCATTAATCAGGGATATTGAAAAACTGACGGGCCAGAAAGTAGATTTACTTACTCCCGTTGGAAACGATTATGAAGATCTCTCCGAAAGAATGGGCCATCAGATTGATAATATGATCTCTGACCTGTCTCCTGAAGAAAGAGCTTTGAAGACAGACCTGAATAATGCTTCTTTAAAATGGAATAAAAACATTCAGGATTTGCTTCTATTGTCCAAAAAAGAAAAAGATGACCTGTCGCAGGGCATTATCGATGAATCCCTTGCCGAGTACAACAAATTGGGAAGTCGGGCACAAACCGTTTTGGGTAATGAGAAAATTCATTTTGAGCCTGTCGTTTCTCAGACTCAGGAAGTGGGGAAGATCGGTTTTGCATTTGAACATGCCATCAAACACTTTGGAATGTACCAGTTTGTAGTGCTTGCAGGATGTATTTTGCTGGATTTCATTATTGTGATTATCATCTTGCTGGTTACAAGCCCCGATAATAACAGAAACAACCGGGGAAGTGTTTTCAATAACAAAAGAAGCGGAAATACCTTAATTCCTAATAATTAAACCATGGAAAATTTTAACGAGAAATTTAAACCCCTCTCTTTTGATCAGGAAGCAGAAGAAATGCTGAAACCCCTGTCATTTGACCATGACCAGCAGATACAGGATGATTTCGTTCCCATTGCCAGAACCATTTCCAACGATATTAAAAATAAGGACAGCAACTTTGTATTCTTTTTCGGAACCGCAGATTCAGGAAAATCTGTAATTTTATCCTCTATGCTTTACTATCTGAAGTCTCATGCAGGGGTACTCAGACCGAAGCTTGGAACTCCCAACAGTAAAGAGGCCAACGTACTCTTGTCTGATTTTTTTGAAAACATAAGACAGGGAATTTTACCGGGCCGATCGACAAGAGATCAGGTAACCCGACTGGATCTGGTTTTCGAACCTAACAATAAATCAAAAAAAGTGGTTCCTATTGACCTTACCTTTCTGGAAACTTCAGGGGAAAACCATAATGAGATCAGGAGAGGCGGAAGCTATCACAGCAGTATAGAATCCTTTCTGAATGCCAATGTGCCGCTTACCTTTATTATTGTTACCAGTTACGATTCTGCCCATAAAGAAGACAGCTTGATCAATGAGTTTCTGGATGAACTGGAAAGAAAAGGCAAGAACCTGAAATCTGTAAATGCTGTATTGGTAATTTCCAAATGGGACAAATCGGGAAGGATGGATGTAGAAAGCGCTGAAGAGCTGGAAGGCTTTATTTCCGACCGTCTTCCGATGACTTCACAAAGGATTAATACCTATGGACTGAGCAAATCCTATTATACGATCGGAAGCGTCCAGAATTCCATAGGGCAGGAGCGGGTGAATCTGCTCAATCTGTCTACAGCGGAAGTTCTGTCCAAATGGCTGTACAGAAGCATTACCGGTTACGATCTGGATTATGAAGGAACATTTTGGGAACGTTTAAAATTTAGCTTTACCAACTGATGGGCAGTACTTACTTTTTCTCTGCGTTCGGGACTTTTGGAAACCCGAACGGTTTCAGGCAGTCTTATTTCCTGGGAGGTAATGCGGAAATAGCTAAAAATATCAGGACATTTGATTTAAAAACAGATGCTGTTAAGCTTTTCCCGGGCAGCAGGATCTATGGCATACGGATAGAGCCGGCAGGCAGTTCATCTCTGATTTCCTACACTGTATACACTTTTGCAAAAGAGCAGAACTCACAGCGTGGTGGTACATTTATAGGATCGAGCCTTATTTTTGTGGATAAGGTAGCTGCTGAAGGTCTTGTCATTGATGTTTTGGATGAATTTCATCAGCATCTTGAAGATCGTAATGTTGCAGACGGGACCATTACCATAAATCACTCTGATAGATTTTCTATTGATAAACCCAAGGACTTTGATAAAATCAACTTGAATCTCCGTCAGATAGAAACCCTTGGTACTCCACAGTCCAGCAATTATTTGATGGTTTATATGGAGAAGAGTTCTTCACAGCTGCAGTCTTTATTAAGCAGGGCAACAGGACTTTTAGGTACATACGACATGATCTATTTCACTGAAAATCGTGAAGTTGCTGAATTTGTCCAGCAGAAAGGGATTTTTAAAATTGTGGATGGAAAGGGATTTGACCGTGAAATTCAAAGGTCGGAGGAGGAAAAATCAAGGCTCGTCAACAACTGTATACAGGAACTGGAACAGGAGAAAGAAAACCTGAAAGAGGACAGGAAAACCATCATTAACGATCTTGAAAAACAGATTGCTCAAAACGAAAGGAAACATCAGGAAAACGAAAAAAAAATTACTGAATCAAAAGGAGGTATCGTAACCATCCATCAGGAATTTGATCAATATGCTGCGAAAATAGATGATCTGGTTAAAAATTTAAAGTCAGACGGAAAAGTAGAGTTCATCCGAAAACAGCATCTGGAAAGCAGAAAGATATTTGCAGATAAGATCAGGCTTAGCAAAGATATTGGGACAATCAGCTCAATTGGGGCAAACCCTCTGATGAATCAGGGGCATTCAAAACCCAGATTTGGAAATAGCCTGGAAGATTTCAACCGGGAAAATAAAAGCTACAGCCATAAAGAAACACGGCTGAACGGGTATAAAATTGCTTTTTGGAGCCTCCTTTTATTATTGACAACAGGAGCAGTATGCTATATAATGTTTTTCGATGGTGGGAAATTTATAGAATTTCCAGAATACTAGAGAGTTGATGGGTGAAAAAAGAACCATTAGAGAAGGTGTGCCTACTGGCACACCTTTTAATTTTCTAAATATTCAATTGTTGATCGAATTTAGCCACCTGCACTGCTGCCCAGAAATAATCCGGCTGTATCTTGTTATTATTCACAAGGAAGTCGAGAAGTTTTAAATTTCTGTAAGTGGGAACTATCTTATAAAAAATGGAATACAGTTTAAAAATAGCTTTCTTTCAGCTCAAGAAAAAAAATAGAAAAAAATATTTTTTTAAACAGTTGTTTAAATTATTGTTGCTGTGTTAATTAAGGATTATAACTCCAATACTATTAGCTTAAACAGATCCTGTAAATAAAATTTTGGTATATAAATTGTTGATAGGTCCTGTATTTTACAAAGCACATTTTGGTTCTTAAAATGTGTAAAAAATCTTAATTTATTATAAAAGCGTATGAATTATTTAAATTTTAGCGCTATTAATGAGAAAGTGATTTTCTTGTTAATAGCTCTTTTTTATGGTATTGCAGGTGCTCAGTGCACAGCTTATACCGGTCAGGCGATGAATCCGGGAACAACCTATTGTCTTAACGGAAATCTTACATTAACCAACGATATTACCATTCCCCAGGGGGCGGTTTTAATTATTGAGCCGGGAGCGTCACTTATTGTAAAAGGAATCAGGGCGAACGGTGATCTGGATATCAGGGATGCGGCAAGTGTAAAATCAGAAGGATCGATCATCATTGGAGCTTTCGGCAGTCAGAAAAACTCAAAAGTGAAATTGGGCACTAAAGCATATCTTTCTCTTACAGGATCAGTTTCACAGGAAGATCCTTCCTTTATGGGAGCATTTCCCGGAGCGACTTCTACCATTGATATGGGAACGTATAGTGTTGTAGAGATATGCGGTACTTTCAATCAGCAGTCTGTTACCTATCCTTTTGTCAATTATATCGGGGCACCTTTAGGAAAAGCCTACTGTATTGCCAAAGCACAGGTGAGCGGAGGAGGAGCTTCGATACTCAGCAACGACAGCCAGATTATTGCCATTGCAATGGATACGGTAACAGATCTTGCTCCTGGGAATGCCAGTTTTTGCGGTCCAAATGCAACCAAGGCAATGTGCCCGGCTTTATGGCCTGAAGGACTTCCGGACGATAAACAGGTTTGTGGTTTTGCAGATGAAATTGTTCATAAGCTGGATAATTACTGTACCAAGCCCGGAGCTGCGGGTGTACCCGACACTTATACCAAAATGGGAATTACTGTACAGCAGAAAACTGCCGGCTGGCCTGAGAATATTCCAAACGGATTCCTGGCATTGGAATCGAAAACCAAAGGATTTGTCATTACCAGAGTACCGCATGTTAACCAGGTTCCCCAGTCGGGAGATGCCATTGCAGAACCGAAAGAAGGAATGCTGGTGTATGATATCCAGGATCGTTGTATAAAGTTATACAACGGAACTCAATGGAAATGTATTGAAAGAAGCTGTAATGATTAACTAACTGTAGAAATATGAAACATATAAAAAGTATAAGCGCTGTTCTGATCGTATTGGTTTTTAACACCTTCAATGCTCAGGTAGCAATAGGCAAAGAAACCATTGAAGGTAAAGACACCATATTAGACTTTAACAACAGCCCTGCCAATACAAAAGGTCTGATTCTTCCTGCTACAAAAGGACTTCCTTCTGGAAATACAGCCAATGGAACATTTATTTTTGATACTTCTGATGACAAAGTAAAAGTATATGAAAATAATAGTTGGAAACCATTGAGCGATACGGGAAATTCCACGACAATTAAAGCAAACGATTCGGATGAAAGCGGTGCCGGAGTTGTAATAGGAGAGAAGGAGGGGAGTGTTGATGGAGTTCTTGTCTTAGAATCACCCGACAAGGCGATGATTCTTCCTAAAATATCTTCACCCCATCTTACTGTAAAAAATCCGTATCCCGGAATGATCTGCTATGATACAGCAAGTAAAACATTTGCTGTTTTCGACGGAACAGTTTGGAATTATTGGAAATAATAGCAGGATAAGAAAAGTAAAAAGCCCTGCATTAAAACTAAGCAGGGCTTTTTTTATTTTTTTCTTCCGTACATCAATATTCTTTTGAAGGCATAAATAGCAGGAAGTTTTGGAAAATTTTCCTCAATACGTTTTTTAAATTCCCCTGTGAAATTTTTCTGCTGTTCCTCGTCAAGCCTCTCCAGGTAAGGAATTAAAGCAGATCCGGAAATAAAGTTGAACAAAGTTTCATGATCGTCGGCAATAATAGGATATACCTTCTGAAACAGATTCAAACCTTCAATCCCATTATCGAACAGAATCTGGGCATATTCATCTATTGTGAGAACTGCAGACGGGCGGTTCCAGTCTTTAAGCTGGGTCTTGAAAGGCTCGTCCTCCGCCAGTTCAAAAAGAATTTTATTCAGTGTATTTCCCGGCTGGTAAGGCATCTGTACAGCGAGTTGTCCACCGGACTTCAGCTTTGAGATGAGTTTTGGGAACAGATCATAATGATTGTCCGACCATTGTAAAGCAGCATTGCTGAAAATAAGATCCCAGTTTTCATCAGCGTTCAGCATTTCTTCCGTTGTGGCAAGCTTGAAATGAAGACGCTCATTTTCCAGTGCTTTAGATTTTTCCAGCATTTCGGGTGAAGAATCAATTCCTGTAAACAGTGCATTGGGGAATTTTTCAGTAAGAATGGCCGTCTGTTCACCCGTCCCGCAGCCAAGGTCTACCGCTTTCATTTCCTTTTCATCAGTGATGAGTTCAGCAAGATCATAAAAAGGTTGGAAACGGATATTTTTAAATTGATTGTAAACGTCAGGATTCCAAGGCATATTTGTGATATTAGAATGAAGCTTCAATTTAGTAATTCCCAAAAGAAATACTGAAAACGAAATGATAAAATATTCTTAAATATTCTGGTTTAAATTACAGAAAATGAATTCTCTCGCTGATTGAACTGATTTAGCAGATGTTTATGGATAATTATGATGAAAAATGATTTTTGATTTCAAATATTGATAAGTTCAAAATTAAATTACACTATCATTTATCAATATAAATCTGCTCGATCTGCTAAATCAGCGGGAGACAAAAATTATACAAACTCATTTGGTCTAAAGAATATCTATAGGATTTGCGAACTTTCCTTAATACTGTTCATCACAAAAATACTTTTCGTCTGCCCGATTCCTTCAATTTCAGAAAGTTTATTAACAAAAAACTCATGAAAGTCATCCATATTCGGAGCAAGAATTTTGAGCATGAAATCAAAATCTCCGCTGATGTTGTAAAATTCTACCACCTCTTTCAGTTTTCCCACTTCTTCTATAAACTTTCCGGCAGTTTTTTTATTATGAACATTCAGGGCGATCATACAGATCACCATCATGCCTTTGTTTACTTTTTTACGGTCCAGAACGGCGGTGTATTCCCTGATGATTCCCTGTTTTTCCATTCGCTTGATCCGTTCATGCGTAGGGGTCGGGCTTAGATTGATTCTGGCAGAAATATCACGTACACTCATTTTAGCATCCTTTTGGAGTAATCGCAGGATGGAAAGGTCTTTTTCGTCCGGAATGTAATGGTCTGTAGTCATTTGTTCTGTTTTTAAAGATTGATATTCTGTTATTAGCTTACTTGTTCTTTTATATTATATTATATGGTTTATTTGTTCCAAATTTACCATATAATTTTTAAATATGTTCTTTTAAAATTAATTTTGTAGAAAATTTGAATACATGAGTACGAGGAAAAATTTAATATTAATATTAGCATCGGTAGGAACGTTTGTGGAGGCTTTGGATATTGCCATTATTAATTTAACGATTCCTTCTATTCAGGAACAGTTCAATATCGGATCTGCTACCGTACAGTGGCTTCAGACTTTATATGTATTGTTTTTCGGTGGTTTTCTGATTATCGGCGGGAAACTTTCCGATCAGATCGGGCGCAAGAAAATATTCCTTATTGGAGCTCTGATTTTTATGCTGACTTCGTTAGGAGCCGGACTTTCCGAAAGCTTTGAAATGTTAGCTGTGTTCCGTGCTCTTCAGGGATTAGGGGCTGCATTTATCATGCCTTCTGCTTTATCCATTGTGACCAACACATTCAGGGGCGAGCAGGAACGTAACCGTGCCATCGGGATTTTCAGTTCATTTGCTGCCATTGGTTCTGGAAGCGGTCTTTCAGTGGGGGGAATTATCAGTACTTATTTAAGCTGGCACTGGGTCTTCCTGATCAATGTTCCTATTCTTTTAATCACCCTGATTTTCGCTTACCAATATCTACCTGCGGACGAAAAAGATGAAGCAGGGCAGAAAACAGATCTTGTATCGGGAATTCTGCTTGTTTTGGGACTTTTAAGCCTTACTTACGGGACGCATGAGCTGGTTCATATAAAAGAAAATCCTCTTTTTATTGTCGGTTCCCTGGTACTTGCCGTTTTGCTTCTGGCAGCTGTATGGATCAGGTTAAAATCTGTCGAACAGCCGTTGATCGATTTGCAGATGTTTAGACACAGATCATTAGTAGTTTCTAATGCAGTTTTCTTCACATTAGGTGCTTTTTTCATAGGTTTTTTATTCCTTATTTCCTTAATGCTTCAGAAAGATATGGGGCACAGTGCAGCTTCTGCCGGATTGATGCTTGTGCCTTTCAGTATTATGTCTGCACTGGCTGCGAAATTTGTTTTACCTTATATTTCCAGAAGGCTAAACTCTTCACAGATGGGAATTTTCGGCTGGAGTTTTATGCTTGCCGGAGCGCTATCTTTATTGATTGCGGTTTATACGGGCCATCCATTGACCGTTGTATTATTGGGAGCAGCCTGTATTTCAGGAATCGGAATGACGTTTTGCTTTACTGCACTTTCGGTAATGGGAATTCAGGATGTAGCGCCCTCTCATTATGGAGTGGCTTCCAGTTTAAGTTCTACCAGTTATTTTTTAGGAGCTGGGATTGGACTTTCGTTCATGACTTTAATGAGCCAGATTTTTCCTTCTCAATATGCTGTAGGAGATTTAAGCCTGGTCATTCTGGTCGGATATGCTTTGCTGGCTCTTGGAATGCTTCTTTATTTCATCATTAAAAGTTCAAAAATGAGGCATGCGGAAATAGTTGTTTCGTAAGTTCTATTAAAATATACAAACTATATGAAAGGGGATCGGCATTATTGTGCCGGTTCTTTTTATTTTAGCAGAATGAAAATACAGATCATCAGCGACCTCCATCAGGAATTTGGATCGACTGATTTATTTTTTGAGAATGCGGATATTGTTGTTTTGGCCGGAGATATTAACTTGGGTACGAAAGGAATTGAATGGATCAAGTGGAAGATAGAAAAGAAACCTGTGGTCTATGTTCTGGGAAATCACGAATATTACAAAGGTTCTTATCCGAAAACTTTAAACAAAATTAAGCAGGCTGCTGAAAATTCAAATGTCTTTGTTCTTGAAAATGAAGCTGTAGATATTGACGGCATTCGTTTTCACGGTGCTACGCTTTGGACGGATTTCTCTATTTTCGGTAATCCTTTAGAATATGGAATGATCTGTCAGCCCAGAATGAATGATTATAAAATGATCAGAAGAGACCCGTCCTATTCTAAAATGAGAACGATTGATACTTTTAAAATTCATCAGCTCTCAAAACTTTGGCTGAAAGAGAGCCTGGAAAATTCTGCGGATTTAAAGAATATTGTAGTAACCCATCATGCACCAAGCATTTTGTCTGTTCCTGATTATTATAAAGAAGATCCTTTAACGGCAGCTTATGCATCTGATCTGGAGGATTTTATTCTGGAATATCAGCCAAAATACTGGATCCACGGACATATTCATACACCCAGTAGATATAAGATTGGAGAGACTGAAATAATCTGTAATCCTCATGGTTATATTGACGAGAAATATAATGGCTACGAGAAGGAATTAATTGTTGAAATATAGAAGTGAGTACAGCAAATTTATTTTCCTTTCTTTATAAAGTAAAATAAATTCTTCTTCGTCTATGATGATGAAAGCTTAAACGATCTCATCATGAAGAATACAAATATCCATGCAGGTGTCATTCTTATTCCCGATTTCAGCGGATTTACTGAATTTGTGTTCAATACAAAACTTTATACAGGAGAATATATTGTAAGACAATTATTATCTACCCTGATTGATATGAACGATCAGTACTTTGAAATTTCAGAGATCGAAGGAGATGCTATTTTATTTTTCAGGTATGATAATCATCCTTCCTATCAGCGTATTTCCAGGATGCTTTGGAAGATGCGGAGTGCTTTTAACCAAAAGATTAAAGAATTGAGTAAGGAGCTGAGCATTCCTATCGATATGTCACTCAAATTCATTGTACATTATGGAAAATTTTCACAGTATACGATCGGAAATTTCAAGAAACTTTATGGTAAAACAGTCGTTGAAGCCCATCAGATGCTTAAAAATGACTTTGCGGAACAGCCTTCATATGCCCTTTTCAGTAATTCTTTTATGGAAAACAGCGGAAACAGGGATTCAGAGACCGATACGCAAGAATATTATCTTCCTGAGGGAGAGATGATTCATTATTTTGAGAATGCTCATTAACTGTTCAGGCTTCATTGTGAGAGATGATCAATTTATTGGATAATTAATTAAGAACAGTAAGGGAATTACTCTCGCAATCAATTTAGACGAAGAAATTGAATATAAAAAGCAGATCCATCAGGACCTGCTTCAAAATTAAAATATACTAATAACAATAACTATTTCAACGTAAATTTCACCTTAGTCTTAATGGCATCAGAAGAATTACCAATCTGTGCTTCAAAATCTCCGGGTTCAGCTACCCAGTCATGTTTTTCAGCATCAAAATAGCTCAATGCCGTTTTATCAATGGTAAAGGTTACATCTTTCTGCTCTCCGGGATTTAAAAATACTTTTTCAAACCCTTTTAATTCTTTTGTGGGACGTGGTACGGAAGCTTTCATATCGCTGATGTAAAGCTGGGCTACTTCAGCACCTGCTTTTTTTCCTGTATTTTTTACGGTTACGGTGAAAGTGATTTTGTCATCCTGAGAGATCACTGTTTTATCAGCCGTTGCTTTTCCGAATTCAAATGTGGTATAGCTCAATCCATGTCCGAAGCTGAATAAAGGTTTTATCTTCTTCGTGTCATGCCAGCGGTATCCTACAAAAATACCTTCATTGTATGTAATATTGATCGGGTTTTTCTGGTCTTTACCTTTTCCGGCTGCCAGTTCGTCTTTCTGTCCGGGATATTCTCCCAAGCGGTGTGCTGAATTATCTTCAAGTTTCACAGGGAATGTAAACGGAAGCTTTCCGGAAGGATTGGCGTCACCTGCCAAAACAGAGGCGATAGAATTTCCTGCCTCAGATCCAAGGTACCAGGATTGAAGCACAGAAGGAACGTCCTTAATCCATGGCATGGCTACTGCATTTCCGGAAACCAGAACCACTGCAAGGTTTTTATTGGCTTTTGCCAATGCCGAAATCACATGGTCCTGATTGTAAGGAAGCCCGTAGCTTTTTCTGTCGTTACCTTCGCTGTCCTGGAAGTCAGATTTATTCAGTCCTCCCACAAAAATAACGTAATCAGAGTTTTTTGCCAGCTCTACAGCCTCGTTAAGTAATTCTTCTGGAGAGCGGTCATCTTTAAGGTTCTGTCCGGATTTTACCCCGTTGTATTCTCCGCCGATATCACCTACATAGCCTCTCGCATACTGTACGTCGGCCTGCTTTCCAAATCTACTCTTGATTCCGTCCAGGGGAAGGGTTTCATATTTTACTTTTAAGGATGAAGAACCTCCGCCGACCGTCATGACCTTAATGGCATTTTCACCGATAACGGCAATTTTTTTAGCTTTATTACTATCAATAGGAAGCAGATTTCCTTGATTTTTTAATAATACGATTCCTTCTTCCCCGATCTCTTTGGCTACAGCCTTGTGTTCCTCAGAAGCCACATTTCCAAAAGGTTTGTTCCTGTTCATTGTGGTTTTATAGGCCAGGCGCAAAAGTCTCGTTACTTTATCGTTAAGCTCCTGAGTTCCTACTTTTCCGGATTTGATAAGGTCTAAATAAGGTTTTGCCAGATAATAATTATCGTAAGCATTTTTAGTCCCTTTAGAAAGTCCGTTGGTCCAGCTGCCAAATTCAAGGTCCAGTCCGTTGTGGATGGCCTGTTCCGTATTGTTTACCGCTCCCCAGTCAGACACGACAACACCTTTGTAACCCCATTCCTTTTTCAGAATATCATTCAAAAGATATTGATTCTGGCTGGCATATTGGTTTTTGTACATATCGTAAGCCCCCATGATCGTCCATGAATCACCTTCGGTCACTGCCGCTTTGAAAGGTGGGAGATAGATTTCATAAAGTGTTCTGTCATCTACATTTACATTACTGGTATGGCGGAACATTTCCTGGTTGTTTAAAGCAAAATGCTTCACGGAAGTTGCCACCCCGTTAGATTGAACCCCTTTGATATAAGGTACTACCATTTTTGAAGTTAAATAAGGGTCTTCCCCCATATATTCAAAGTTTCTTCCGTTCAGAGGAGTTCTGTAAATATTAACGCCAGGCCCCAGAAGGATGTCTTTTTTTCTGTAGCGGGCTTCTTCACCAAGAGCCTTTCCGTAATTCCATGACATTTTTTTGTTCCATGTTGCAGAAAGTGCTGTGAGGGCAGGATAGGCAATAATCGAGTCATTGGTCCATCCGGCCTGGTCCCATTCGTCCCACATTACTTCAGGCCGTACCCCGTGAGGGCCGTCTGTTGTCCAGAATTCAGGGATTCCCAGTCTTGGAACGCCGGGAGAGCTGAACTTGGACTGTGCATGCAGCATCGCCACTTTTTCTTCAAGCGTCATTCTGGAAAGAGCATCCTGAATACGCTGTTCTACAGGTTTTGATTCATCTAAATAAACGGGTTGAGTATTAGTTTGAGCCATATATGAAGCAGCAATAAGAGTGAATAAACTTACAATGGCGGTTTTCTTGAACATAAAAATACCTTTTATTGATTAACAACAAAAGTAAGTAAAATTTTTATTATCTCAAATTGAGAAAATAAAATTAATTAGTTTAAAAAGTTTAAGTGTTGCAGGATGCGGGTTCCGGGGTTTGAGTTTCGTGTTCTGAAATCAAAGATTGGTATTTCGAGATTGAGTTTAATGTCTCCATTGATCATAAACATTAGATGAAGGACAAATATCTGGTGGCTGAGGTACTCGAAGCCACCAGTTGTTGGTTGAGCTCTTTTTGTCGCGATGTACAACCAGGAACAGGAACCCGCACCTCGAACGCGAAACGCGAAACCCACATCACTCATGATCCACCCATCCTTTCACTGCACCGCCTTTGAATATTTCTGCCGCTTTTTTAACCACAGCGTCTGACTGGTAAGCTTTTACAAAATTTTTAACTTTTGCAGAATTCTTATTATCATGGGTTGCAACAATTACATTCACATACGGAGAGTCTTTATCTTCACTGAAAACACCCTGTTTTTCTGCATCTAATCCGGCCTGTGAAGCAAAATTATTGTTGATAATGGCAATAACCACTTCTCTGTCATCCAAAACTCTTGGTAACTGGGGAGCCTCTATTTCAAGAATTTTAAGCTGTTTTGGATTTTCAGTGATGTCTGTGACTTTAGGTAATAACCCGACACCTTCCTTTAATTTTAAAAGTCCGTTTTTCTGAAGAAGAAGTAAGGACCGGCCTTCGTTTGTAGGATCATTGGGAATCACGATGGTGCTTCCGTTCTGAAGCTGGCTTATACTTCTGATCTTTTTTGAATACGCAACGATAGGATATACAAAAGTATTCCCGACTACAGCCAGTTTGTATCCTCTCTGTCTCGACTGCTCATTCAGGTAGGGAACATGCTGGAAGGCATTAGCTTCAATGTCTCCGTTGTTTAAAGCTTCATTCGGAACCACATAATCATTGAACGGAATAAGCTCCACATCAAGATTATATTTTTCTTTGGCCACTTTTTTTGCTGCTACGGCAATTTCCATTTCCGGTCCGTAAGTAATTCCTACTACAATATGGTTCGGATCATCTTTTTTTCCTGAACATGCGTTGAATATGAAGAGTCCGGCTGTTAAAAAGCCTATAATGTTTATCTTTTTCATTAGAATTTTTATTGTTAAAGAGGTGACTGAGGTACCCGAAGCCACCGTTATTGTATTTACCTGTGGTCGAATTTCTTTGCTAATCTGTCTCCAGCAAACTGTATGATAAATACCAATACCACAAGCAGTATCAGAACCACATTCATAATCACAGCATCATAGCCGATATATCCATACTGATAGCCGATCTGTCCTAAACCGCCAGCACCCAATGCACCTCCCATTGCAGAATAGCCTACTAATGTGATTAAGGTGATCGCTGCGTTGTTGATCAGAGAAGGAAGCGCTTCGGGAAGCAATACTTTCTGAATAATCTGTAAAGGTGATGCACCCAAAGCTCTTGCGGTTTCTATCAAACCATGCGGAACCTCGAGAAGACTGTTTTCCACCAACCTCGCAATAAACGGAGCTGCTCCTACACTCAGCGGAACCAGGGCTGCATTCATTCCTATTGAAGTTCCAATGATTACCCTTGTGAATGGAATCATCCAGACAATCAATATAATAAAAGGAATAGAGCGGAAAATATTAACCAGAATAGAGGTAATTCTATAGTAAGCCGTATTTTCCAACAGCTGGCCTTTTCTTGTTAAAAACAATAGAATTCCGACCGGAAGTCCTAAAACAAATCCAAAAAATCCTGAAACAAACGTCATATAAACCGTTTCCCAAAGCCCCTTTCCCAAAAGAGAAATTACCGAATCACTAAGCATATCCTTTTACTGTATTTTGAATTTTATTCTGGTTAAAATAATAGATCGCTTTCTGGTTGTCTTCGGTTTCACCCTGCAGCTGAAGCAGCAGTTTTCCGAAATTAGAGTCACCAAGGTATTCTACATCGGCTTTCAGAAGCCTGTATGGGATTTTATATTGGTCATAAAGCGTAGAAAGAAGTTTTTCAACACTGATATTTTCATTGAGCTCTATTTCAACCAGCGGAAATAAGCCGTCTTGTGGTTCTTTCTGCAGTTTTTTATTAAGTTCCTGAGGTATGGTCATGATATCTGAATTTATAAATTGCCGGATTACCGGATTTTCCCTGTCCGAAATAATCTCGCTTAAGGTTCCTTTTGCTAATAATTTTCCTTTGTCGATCACCGCGACATGGTTGCAGACTGCTTTGATGACTTCCATCTCGTGAGTAATCAGCAGGATGGTGATCCCAAGCCTTTGATTAATATCTCTTAAAAGCTGCAGAATTGACTGTGTGGTCGCCGGGTCCAGTGCACTGGTGGCTTCATCACAGAGCAGGAGATAAGGATCATTGGCCAGTGCCCTTGCAATGGCCACCCTTTGTTTCTGTCCTCCGGAAAGGCTTTTAGGATAATCATTGGCCTTGTTTTCCAGTCCTACGATCTTCAGCAGTTCATTTACTTTTTTACTGATCTCATCTTTACTGACATGATCAAGTTCCAGTGAAAGAGCTACATTATCAAAAACCGTTCTTGAAGAAAGCAGGTTAAAGTGCTGGAAGATCATGCCGATTTTTTTTCGTTCACTGGCAAGCTGTTTTGGGCTTAACTTAGTGAAATCCTTTCCGTTGATAATGATCTGGCCTTCGTCAGGTCTTTCCAGAAGATTTACGGTACGGATCAGGGTGCTTTTTCCTGCACCGGAAAATCCTATAATCCCTACGATATCACCCTTTTCTATGCTCAGGTTTACCTGATCCAGAGCTTTGAAGGACTGCTTTTTCTGATGAAATGTTTTTGAAATGTTCTTGATTTCTATCATTTTTAATAGTATAGTTTAATTTTAAATTGGCTGATACGGTCTTACGGTCTTATTGAAAAACCTTTTCAGTCTTCTGATCTTTACTTTTGAGCGTTTCGAAAGCCTGAAATATTTGGTCGTATTGGTAAGAAGTACTCCCAACAATATCACAGATAAGCCGTATAGCTGACTCCCGTTAATGGTTTGCCCGGCTACAATCCAGCCTGCGAATACCGTAACGATCGGGTTAATATAAGTATGGGTACTTACCAGTGCTGCCGGCTTTACAGAGAGCAGCCATATGTAAGATAAATAAGCGACTATCGATCCGAAAAACACCAGGAACAGTACTCCTGCCCATGCCGATACAGGAACATTGGAGAATGAAAAACCGTGCCATTCTCTTCTGAACGAGGCAATAATAAAAGAAGTAACTCCTGCAATGATAAGCTGCTGGGCAATATTCATAAATGTGGACTGTGAAGCCGGGTTTTTCTTTGAATATAAAGATCCCAGAACCCACGCTACAGAACTTAATGCCAGTACAATAAATGCAGAAATCCGAAGTTTTCCGTCAGCTGCTGCATGATGAACACCGGAAACGCTTCCGTTCAGGAATAATATCAAGCCTGCAAATCCAATAATCAATCCGATTGGAATGAATTTATCTGAAAAATAATATTTCCAGTTTTTCTTATCGATTGCAATGAACCAAAAGGGACCTGTTGCAATGGCAATTGCTGCCTCAGAAGCAGTTACGTACTGCTCTCCCCAGGCTACAAGACCTGTTCCGCCGGTAAGGATCAGTATTCCGGTAATCCCGTTTTTTTTCCAGTTGGTTAATGAATTTGCTTTTTCACCTTTAGCAACCAGCCAACCCAGCATCATAAGTCCTGCTGCTAAAAACCGGAACCCGGAAAGAATAAAAGGAGGAAATCCTTTAAGACCGAAAGAAATGGCGAGGAATGTAACTCCCCAGATCACATAAATATTAATAAATGCGAGTGGCACCAGCCAGCTGTTTTTAGAAGTGCTCATTGGTATGTTTTTGTATGATTGTATTTTAAAATAAAAAGGCCCTACAACGTGGTAAGGCCTTTAGAATATGGTAATATTAAGTTTTAGGTCAGCCACGGGATTTCTGATGCATAGGCATACAGTTGCACATCATCATAGTTTTGATGGCCTGTTTATTTACGGACTGATGTTTTAATTCCTGTCTCATTTTATTTCATTTCCTGAATACGGTTGCAAATATAGGACATATATTTTTATTAGTCCACTGAAATGATAGACTTTTTAATATTTTTTACTTCTAATGTTTTTAATAAGTTGTATTTCAAGTGATTATATTATTTTAAGTTTTGTTAATACTCTGATTAGGCATTTAAAAATTAAATTATCAATAACTAAACATTCAACCGATAATATATATTCACTCATCAACCTTTATTTCAGATGCTTATACTAAAGGAGCAAGTACCGACTCCTAACTAAATTAGCAAAATCCAAAAAAAATTCCGACTTTTGTCCCCCTTCAATAATCCCGAAATTCATGAAACTTTGTATTGCCGAAAAGCCAAGTGTTGCCAGAGATATCGCCAAAGTATTGGGTGCTACAGTACCTAAGCAGGGCTATATGGAGGGCAACGGATACTGTGTGACCTGGACATTCGGACACCTTTGTACTTTAAAGGAGCCACACGATTATGGTCCCCAGTATAAATCCTGGAATTTGTTTTTACTGCCTATAATTCCAAGCAGTTTTGGGATCAAGTTAATTCCAAACAAAGGAGTGGAAAACCAGTTCAAAGTGATTGAGAAATTAGTGGAGGAATGTGATGAGGTCATTAACTGTGGTGATGCCGGGCAGGAAGGAGAGCTGATCCAGCGATGGGTTTTGCAGAAGGCAAAATGCAATAAACCCGTTCAGCGTTTATGGATTTCATCCCTTACCGAAGAAGCTATTAAAGAAGGTTTTGACAACCTGAAGCCTGCTGAAGAATACAAAAACCTGTATCTGGCCGGAAATGCAAGAGCAATTGGCGACTGGCTGCTGGGAATCAATGCCACAAGGTTATTTACCAAAAAATTTGGTGGCAATAAGGCTGTTCTTTCCATCGGAAGAGTACAGACTCCGACTCTGGCGATGCTCGTTCAGCGTCAGAAAGAAATTGATGCTTTTACCACCGAAGAATATTGGGAGCTTAAAACAAAATACCGTGACGTTATTTTCAACGCGGCGATTGACCGATTGAAAACCTTAGACCGGGCAGAAAAAGGACTTGAATACCTGAAATTGAATCCTTTTGAGATAGTTTCTTTCGAAATTAAAGAAGGAAAAGAGAAAAATCCAAGGCTTTTCGACCTTACCGGACTTCAGGTGGAAGCGAATAAAAAATACGGATATTCTGCAGAAAATACCTTGAATTATATCCAAAGTCTCTACGAAAAAAAGCATGTAACCTATCCGCGTGTTGATACCACTTATTTATCAGATAGCTTATATCCGAAAATAGCAGGTATTCTTCAGAAAATGTATCCTTATCAGGACCTGATTGCCCCTTTACTGGAAGCTCCGATTCCAAAATCAAAGGCCGTTTTTGATGATACAAAAGTAACCGATCACCACGCAATTATTCCAACAGAAATTCCGCCTTCCCAAAATCTCAGCAGGGAAGAAAAGCTGATTTATGACCTTGTTGCAAAACGTTTTATTTCCGTTTTTTATCCGGAATGTAAAATCTCAAATACACTGGTGGAGGGAAAAGTAGGAACCATTCCTTTTAAAACCAGCGGAAGACAGGTTCTTGAACCGGGATGGAGGGCTGTTTATGCCAAAGAACCGAAAGAAGAAGTTGCTGATAAGGAAAAGGAGAAAGAAGAGGAACAGACCATTCCTGAATTTAAAGTCGGGGAAAGTGGTCCTCATGATCCTATGATCCATCAGGGAAAAACCACGCCGCCAAAACCGTATACTGAAGCAACCCTGTTGAGAGCTATGGAAACTGCAGGAAAACAGGTGGAAGACGAGGAGCTTCGTGAACTGCTTAAAAACAATGGGATCGGAAGACCGTCCACCCGCGCCAACATCATTGAAACCCTTTTCAAAAGGAAATATATTGAGAAGAAAAGAAAAAATCTTATCGCTACCCAAACTGGTATTCAATTAATTGATACAATCGAAGATGAGCTTCTGAAAAGTCCTGAGCTTACAGGAGAATGGGAATCAAAACTCCGTAAAATAGAAAAAGGAGAATATGAAGCCAATCAGTTTAAAGAAGAACTGATCCAGATGGTTACTGAGCTTACGGGTAAAGTAGTATACGGAAAAGGAAAAGTGATTACACTGCAGGAAGAAGAAAAAGCAGAGGAAAAGAAAAAAAGAGAACCTGCACAGAAAAAAGAACTTCAATCCTGGGAAGAGACAAAGTGCCCGAAATGTAAAGAACATCACCTGATCAAAGGGAAAGCGGCAGTGGGATGTTCAGATTTTAAAAATTGCGGTTTCAAAATCACCTTTGATATTTTCGGGAAGAAATTGTCAGACAAACAGCTTTTAGACTTGGTTTTAAAGGGAAAAACTTCGAAACTAAAAGGTTTCAGTACCCATTCAGAAGCTTTAACGGAAGGAGTTCTGACGCTTGGAGAAGATTTTCAGGTACAGCTTTACTAAACATTAAAAATATATCAATGCAGGCTGAGAAAGCTTAACGCAGAATAATTTCGATATTAATAGACTTATTGCCTAGTTTATTTTAAATTTTTTCGGAGACTTTCCGGTGATCTGCGTAAATTTTCTGTAAAAATACTCAAGTGTGTTAAAACCGGATTCAAAACATATGCTTTTAATTCCAATTTCAGGATTGCTGATGAGTAGCTGTTTGGCATGCTCTATTCTTAATTGGATAATATATTCTACCGGCGTACAGTTGTAGGAATGTTTGAACTTTTTAAACAAATTTGCTTCACTCATCCCTGCAATCGCTGCCAGTTTTTTTATCGTAATAGGCTCTCTGTAATTTTTTTTGATGTAGTAAACTACATCCTGAAGTCCATTCTGCATATTTTCCGGCTTGTCGGAATGCAGCAGAATATGTTTGGCATTGGTCCGCATCAATTCATAAATAAGCTCCTTCAGGCTCAAACTTAAAAGAAAATCAGAGGTACCATGGATATTTCCGTCTATCCTCCTGTTGTAGAGGTTGGTAAGGCTTCTCCACAAAGATTCGTCTGAGCTTACAAACTTCTTCACGGTATTCTCTTTCATCATAATTCCAGTTCTGTCCCAGTCCGGATGCCAGTTTTCAATAACTTCAGAGAAAACACTGTCAATATATTCCTGTTCTATATGTAATACCAGGCATTTTGTAGGTTCTTTAAAGGCAGGATGAATATCAATACTTAATTCTTTATGGCAGGGCGGAATGAATACGCTTCTTTCATTAAACTCAAACGTTTCGTCTTCGCTGCGGATTATCTTATTACCACTCAGCATAAGGGTAATAACAGGTTTTTCAAAAAAGAAAGGGAAATCGTGGCAAACTACATTCGTTTCAAATACATTCAATTCACCAAAAGGAATGCTGAACACGGTTCTTTCTTCGATCTTTTCCATAACAGGTAGAGTTTAGGTTAAAAAAAATAGAGAATAGGTAAATGATTTATCTCATGTTATTGCCATTTTCGGGTGGTGTAAAATACAAAATAAATTAAAACAATGGAAAATACATCATTAGCAAAAGAAGCCCGCATCTCAGATACCCCGTTTTTATCATTAAATCCTTCTACCTTAGAAGTAATTGGTGAAGTGGTAAATACCTCCCGCGAAGAGATTGATGCTAAAATTGAGAAAGCAAAAAAAGCCCAGAAACTCTGGTCGGCAAGACCCGATGCAGAAAGAAAAGATATTTTATTAAAAGTGGCAGAAGCTTTACAGCAGCATTCAAAAGAGCTGGCAGAATGGATTACCAGAGAACAGGGCAAACCGCTCAGTGGGCCGGGAGCCAATTTTGAAATGCAGGCTTGTATAGGCTGGACGCAGGTTCCCGCATCACTTGATTTACCTGAAGAAATTGTCTTTGAAGATGATACCCGAAAAGATGTTTTATACAGAAAGCCTATCGGAATTGTTGCCGCTATTGCCCCATGGAACTGGCCCCTGATGATTGCCATCTGGCAGATTATTCCGTCACTCAGAATGGGAAATGCGGTGATCATTAAACCCTCTGAATATACAACGTTCTGCAGTCTGGAAATGATAAAAGTGATCAACAGTGTACTTCCTGAAGATATTTTGCAGGTCGTTACCGGAAGAGGCGAAGTTGGAGGCTATCTTACAGCTCATCCTGAAATCGGAAAAATCATGTTTACAGGCTCTATTGCCACAGGAAAAAAAGTTATTGAATCTTCAACTAAAAATATGGCGCGATTAACCCTTGAATGTGGAGGTAACGATGCCGGTATTATTCTGCCGGGACTTGATATAGCCCAACATATTGAAAATCTTTTTTGGGCAGCTTTATTAAATATGGGCCAAACCTGTGCCTGCTTAAAAAGGCTCTACGTTCATGAAAATGATTACGAAAAAATAACTCAGGCATTGACAGACTATTGCTCCAATATCCCAATGGGAAATGGTGCGGATGAAAGTAATGTTTTAGGGCCGGTTCAGAATAAAATGCAGTACGATAAAATCCAGGATCTCATCAGCGATTCTGAAAGTTTAGGAGCAGAATTTATATTTACCGGGCAAAAGCCTGATCTGGAAGGATATTTTATCCCATTAACCCTCATAGGAAATGTAGATAATGGAAACAGGATTGTGGATGAAGAACAATTTGGGCCGGTACTGCCTGTCATTAAGTATAAAACATTGGAAGAAGCCATCAGGAAAGCCAATGATTCAGAAACCGGGCTGGGGGCTTCTGTCTGGAGTGATGATTTGGATGAAGCCCAAAAAGTAGCGGCACAATTGGAAGCAGGAACAGTCTGGATTAATCAGCATGGAGCCATTCATCCGTTTGTTCCGTTCGGAGGGGTAAAGCAATCCGGCTATGGAGTAGAATTCGGCATTGAAGGGCTGAAAGCAGTAACCGTTCCTAAAGTAATCAGTATCAAAAAATAAAAACAAATAAAAAGATGAAATATGATTTTATAGTTGTCGGATCCGGTTCGGCAGGAGCTGTTATAGCCAACAGATTAAGTGAAAATGAAAACATCAATGTACTTTTACTGGAAGCAGGACCCGATGATAAAGTAGCGGAAGTCCAGGAACAGGCCGGATGGCCCGCTGTATGGAATACTGAAAGAGACTGGGCCTATCATACTGTTGCCCAGGAAAGTGCGGGGGGAAGTACACGGTATTGGCCCCGTGGTAAAACATTGGGTGGTTCAAGTTCTATTAATGGGATGATTTATATCAGAGGGCATCAGCAGGATTATGACAGCTGGGCTTATAAAGGATGCGTAGGCTGGGACTGGGAGAGTGTTTTACCTTACTTCAAAAAATCCGAAACCCATGAAGATGGAGGAGATAGTACCCATGGAGGAGAAGGGCCGCTTTTTGTAAGCCGCATCAAACATCCGAATACCATTTCAGTTAGTGCTATCCAAGCCTGTAAAGAACTGGGCTATCCTTTGACAGATGACTTTAATAAAGAAATATGGGGAGCAGGGCTTAACCATCTGAGTGTAGGAAAGGACGGTAAAAGATGTTCAACTGCAAAAGCATTTTTAGATCCCGTGAAATCCCGTACCAATTTATATATTCAAACGGATGCTTTGGCTCAGAAACTTGTGTTTGAGGGAAATCAGTGTGTGGGTATTCAGTATTTGAAAAATGGCCAATTGATAGAAGCAAGGGCAGAAAAAGAAGTTATTGTATCCTGCGGGACCATAGAATCGGCCAAACTTCTGATGGTTTCAGGAATCGGGGATAAAAAAGAACTGGAATCGGTAGGGATTTCAGTAATAAAAGATTTGAAAGGGGTGGGGAAAAACCTTCAGGACCATTTACTGACCAGCGTTATTTTTAAAGCTAAAAAAGAAATTCCTGCTCCGCAGGCCAATCTGCTGGAAGCTCAGTTATTCTGGAAAAGTAAGGAAGAAATGATTTATCCCGATCTGCAGCCTTTGTTCATGGGAATTCCTTATTACAGCCCGGGATTCACGGGACCGGAAAATGCCTTTACATTCTGTGCAGGATTTATCAGACCTGCAAGTAAAGGATATATTAAGCTGACCTCTTCCGATCCTGCAGCACCATTGGAAATCAATCCCATGTACCTTTCCGAGGAATCTGACCTTGAAGCCCTTTACCAATGTGTTGAGATATGCCGTGAAATGGGGAAAACTGAAGCAATGAAAGAATGGAATGACGGTGAAATTTATCCGGGTGAAGGAAAAACAAAAGAAGAAGTAATCGATTATATCAGAAAATCATGTTCTACCTATCATCACATGACAGGAACCTGTAAAATGGGAACAGACAGCCATTCTGTAGTTGATCCGAGACTGAAGGTATATGGGATAAAAGGATTGAGGGTGGCAGATGCTTCTATTATGCCGGACGTTGTTTCAGGAAACACCAATGCACCTACCATCATGATTGGAGAAAAAGCAGCCGATATGATTAAGGAAGATCATCATCTGAAAGCATCGGATTCGTCAGAAAAATTAACACTTTTTGTGTAATCAGGGTTCAAAACCTGAGTTTAACCGTTTCATGAGGGATGAAACGGTTTTTTTATGAAAATTTCAAGGATTATTGAGATCAAAAACGCTGTAGCGCTTACCTTTGTTTAAAATAAATTCATGACACCAGAAAAAAAGAAACTCATTACAGACAGCTTTGGCCGTTCGGAAACCCTGAAATTCTACAATGCCGAACTCCTGGAAGTAGATACCGATTTTGTTTCCATTAAAATTCCTAAAATGGAAATGATGACCCGTAAAGCCGGAATGTTTAACGGTGCTATGATTGCTTCTTTGGTAGATGTTTCTTCCGGCTATGCTTCGGTAAGCCACTATAAAGACGATTGTTATGTAGTAACGGTGGAACTCAAGGTCAATTACCTTCGTCCTGCCCTTGGAGATGCCCTGATATCGAGGTCTTACGTTATAAAAGGAGGTGCGAAAATTATTGTGGTAAGAACTGAGATCTATGTACTGGATGAAAATACAGGTTCTGAAAGTCATGTAGCCACTTCACTGGTAACCATGATGAGGATCAAATAAATAGAACTGCAGGAATTAAAAATATCCCTGAATAAAGGAGTTTACAGAAATTTTTAGACCTGAATGGAACAGGATTTGCAAAGTTAAAACCATAACATTAAAAAATATAATATGAACTTAATTATCAGGCTGCTGATTACAGCAATTGTTGCTTACCTTTTGACTAAGGTGCTTCCGGGTGTACATTTCGAAGGATTTTCTTCGGCGATTATTTTTGCCATCGTTCTCGGGGTATTAAATATTTTTGTGAAACCTATTCTGGGACTTTTAGGGTTGCCATTAACCATTATTACTTTAGGTTTGTTTGCTTTGGTAATCAATGCATTGATTATTCTGATTGCTGATTATTTTATAGACAGCATGGTTGTTGACGGTTTCTGGTGGGCACTGATCTTCAGTGTATTGCTGTCCTTTGTGACTTCACTGGCCAGTTCCATGTTCTCTGATGGAGATTAACGGATCGAAAATAAAATTATAAAAGAAAGACCTGCCGGACAAAAGCAGGTCTTTTTGTATTATTGAATTGAATAGAGGTGATTGTTTTTTTTATTTTCTCTTTTCAAACAGCCATTCAGGAATTTCTTCAGCGGTTAAAAATGGGATCGTAATGTTATTATGATTAAGGTTAGTAAACGTTGTAAACATCAGATTTTTGTTCGGAGATAATCGATTGAACAGCTCAAAGCTTCCTGAATAAGGATTTTCATTATCTTTTTCACCATGTATTAACCAGATATTTTTTTGATTCATTTTTTTAAGATTTGAAAAATCCGGGACCGCTGCAATGGAAACAAGAGCTGCAAATTTATTGGGTTTTATGCTCATAAGATTCTGAGCTGTGGAGGCTCCCATGGAATATCCTACCAGGTAAATTCTGTTCTTATCAATATTCGGATATTCTTTTTCTACACTTTTTATCAGATTTAGCAAAGCGAAGACATCGTTTGAAGGTTTTGAAATCAGAATACTATTGCTATTCTCATAAATTGATGAGCGTTTACTGAATTGCGGTGCTATTACATAACACTGATACTTATTATATATTTCATTTCTCAGCCAAATTTTAGCCAACGGTTCAAGCTGGTTTTCATTATCTGTTCCGATCCTGGTGGAATTATGGAAAGTAATCACCAGTGGAAATTTCTGGTTTTTGTCGTTGTTTTTCGGTGTTAAAATTCTGTAAGGAATTTGTATATCATTCTTTATGAAAATCTTTTTCTGAAAATTATCAGTATTTAAACTGTTTAATAACGTCCGGTTATTTAAAAAAGTCAGACTATCTACTTTGGTATCCCGAAATTCTTTTTTTTGAGCAAAAGTGAGATTTAAACTTATTATAAAAACTAAAATAGCTAGGACTTGTTCTAACTTTCGGCTATTCATCATATTTTGATAAAATGAGGTTAATTCATCAATTGGTCAATTGATTTCTTCCAAATATAAATAATTAAATAATCTGCATCAATTTATTATTCAGAATATTCATTTGCACAGAAAACAGAATAATTCAAAACTTAAATGTTAATTCTTTCGGTCGTTTTTATTTTAAATATTAACTTTGGCAATCTTTGAATTAAACTAAAAGGAATGTATGAAATCGCGAAGATTCCATATTTCCGTTAAAAAAGAATATCAACATATGAAACTTAAGTACAGTCTGCTGGCTCTGGCAGCTCCGCTTTTAATGAATGCACAACAGTTAATGACGCCTGAAATCCTTTGGACTTTGAAAAAAGTAGGAGTGCAGGCAGTTTCACCGGATCAGTCATCCTTGATCTATAAAGTGGGACAGGTAGATCTGAAAACAGAGAAAACAAAAAATGAGAACTATTTTCTGAATGTTCTTAATAACCAGTCTTCCAAAATAGATTTTGGAAAAAAAGCCCTTATCCAGTGGGATAAGAATGGAATTTATGCTCAGGAAGGAGATAAAATCTTTCTTTCAAAAGATAACGGGAAAACCTGGTCTGAATTTTATACCATCGGGGAAGTCGACAATATCGTGATCTCTCCTGACGGGAAAAAAATTGCATTCAGCAAGCAGGTTCTTGTAGAAAAATTAATGGGGAAAGACAAATACAGCGATACTCCTAAAACCACAGCCCAGGTATATACGGACCTTAACCACAGACACTGGGATTACTTCAATGAAGGAAAATACAACCACGTATTTGTAGTCAATACCGCAGACAAAGCAGAATCTGCAAAAGATCTTCTGGAAGGTAAAACATGGGATTCCCCGCAGAGACCTTTCGGTGGAGCAGAGGACTTTATCTGGAGCCCGGATTCTTCTCAGCTTTTATACGTTACCAAACCTAAAAGCGGAAAAGAATATTCTACCAGCACCAATACGGATATTTTTGCTTACGACCTGGCTTCAGGAACAACCAAAAATCTGACAGAATCCAATAAAGGCTATGATGTTAATCCAAAATTCAGCCCGGACGGAAAATCCTTAATCTGGCAGAGTATGGCCAGAGACGGATATGAAGCAGATAAGAATGATGTGAAAATCATGGACTGGAAGTCTGGAAAAACAACAAACCTTACAGCCGGATGGGACGAAAGTGTTTCCGGAGACGTATTCTGGAGCGGAGATTCCAAATCGATCTATTTTACAGCAGCATTTAGAGGAACAAAACAGCTTTTCTCTTTAGATCCCAAGACATCGAAAATACAACAGATCACAAAAGGGGATTTTGATGTCAACGAAATTTTCATCGATAATAAATCTTCACTTTTAATAGGAAGAACAGACATTAACCATGCAACGGAATTATTCTCTGTCAACCTGAAAAACGGGGAGATGAAGCAGGTAACTGAAGCCAACAAGGATACCTACGCCAAGTTGGCACAGGGTAAATCCGAACTGAAAATGGTAAAAACAACGGACGGCAAAGAAATGGGCGTATGGTTCCATTACCCACCGAATTTTGATCCTAATAAAAAATACCCTACACTGGTATACTGCCAGGGAGGCCCTCAATCCGCACTGACCCAATATTTCAGTACAAGATGGAACTTTGCGCTGATGGCAGCCAACGGATATATCATTGTAGCTCCAAACAGAAGAGGAATGCCGGGATGGGGAACAAAATGGAACGAAGATATTTCCAAAGACTGGGGCGGCCAGCCGATGAGAGATTATCTGGCAGCAACAGATTATGCAAAAACATTACCTTATGTAGATGGTGAAAGAGTAGCAGCAGTAGGGGCAAGCTATGGAGGATACAGCGTATTTATGTTAGCCGGAATCCATGAAAACAGGTTCAAAACATTTATTGCTCACGATGGATTATTTGATATGAAATCCTGGTATCTTACCACAGAAGAGCTTTGGTTTGCCAACTGGGATCTTGGTTCACCGTGGGAAAAACCGCTTCCAAAAGCTTACACAGAATTCAACCCAAGCAATTTTGTTGAAAAATGGAACAAGCCTATCATGATTGTTCAGGGAGGCATCGATTTCCGCGTACCTTACGAGCAGGGACAGGAAGCATTCCAGGCAGCAAAATTAAGAGGATTGAAATCTAAACTGGTTTATTTCCCGAACGAAAATCACTGGGTACTTCATCCGCAAAACGGACTGGTATGGCAGAGAGAATTCTTCGACTGGCTGAAGGAAACTTTATAAGATCAATAAAAATAAAATATCAATAGGAGCGGGCTTTAGCCCGCTTTTTGTTTTCAGTAGCAAGGAAGGCTTTAGCCAAATTTTATATATTTGAACTATGCAAAACAGAATTTCCTCGTTTCCTCCAATCATTGATCATCAGTCTGAAATTTTAATTCTGGGCTCAATTCCCGGAGTAAAATCTTTGGAAAAGCAGCAGTATTACGCCCATCCGCAAAATAAATTCTGGGCCATTATTTTTCATCTGTTCAATGAAGAATTTACAGAAGATTATACTAAAAGGAAAAAGATTTTAAAAAAACATCATATAGCAGTCTGGGATGTGATTGATTCTTGCGAAAGAAAAGGAAGCCTCGATTCTGAAATCAAAAATGAAGAAGCCAACCGAATTGCTGAACTTTTAGATGAACATCCCAATATCAAAGCCATTTTCTGTAACGGAGGAAAATCATACAAAAACCTTCAGAAACTTTTAGGGAAAAACTACAGATTACCTGTATTCCAGCTGCCTTCTACGAGCCCGCTGCATACGGTTTCGTTTGATAAGAAACTGGAAGAATGGAAGAGCATTTTGGAGTTCTTGAAATAATTTTTTTTCTCGCAGATTTAGCAGATTACGCAGATGTTTGCGTATACGACAGAACATAAATACATTTCTGTGAGCTAAAAAGATTCATTCGGAGCTCAAAAAAAGATAGATATTAAAAAATCTGAGTAATCTGTGGGATTATTTATAAATCATCTTTCAAATATTTTCTCAAACCTTTCAGCAGCTCCAGCTGATTTCTGGTCCTGTCCAGATTATGTTCAGCATATTTTGTAGAATAATAAGTGCTTCCATTCAGGTAATCAGTCAGAAAACGAACAGCCTGGATATAAATGACAACCTGTGCAGCATAATCCAGGTTTTCAAGCTCTTCAAAAGTCAGTTTCTCTTTTAAATACAGCAAAAACCCATCTTTTACAGTTCTGTAAATTTGGGAATTGAAATTATCAGCTGCATTTCCATCATCTTCATCCAGCATATTTGTATAAGATCTCGCCATATCGCCGAAGTCATACAGAATGGTAGAAACCGTTACCGTATCGAGGTCAATAACAGCCAGCGGACTTGAATGGTTATCAAAAAGTATATTTCTCACATTTGGATCTCCATGGATGATTCTTTTGGGCAGAAGGCCTTCTTTTTCCATTTCAATCCACTTTTGGGGAAGAAAAAGCAATTCGTTCATTGATGCGATTTCTGACCCGGCATTTCTCAATAGTTCTTCATTGGCGATCTGTAAAGAAATCTGATAATCTGAAATCCTTTTCTCAAAATTAATAAAATTGGGAATCGGAATCCGGATATCAGGAAGATCTGCAGGATTTACGGTATTTAAAAAGCTTCCGACAGCTTTTGCCGATTCATAAGCTGTTTTTAAATCGGGAATTTTAAAGAAAGTCTTTGTATCCTCAATGAAGCTGAGCATTCTCCACGCCTCTCCCTCTTCATCCTGCATCATCAGGTTGCCGGATAAAGTTTTCTTTATATTGACCAGCTGCAAAGGATAATTTCCGTTTTCAAGCAGTGTATTGATCAGTAAGTGATTATGGGTAACAATTTCGGGAAAATGAAAAACCTGTCTGTTGATTTTCTGAAGGATAAATTTTTCTTCAGAATCATGATTTTCCACCAGATAAGTGGTATTGATTAATCCATTGGTAATAGGAGTAACCGTACAGTTTTCAGTTCCGGTAAACCCGGTCACGATTTGTTTTAATTCCATAGATCTTCAGGGTATCTGTTTTTTGTGATTTCTGATTCCAGAAAATCTTTAATACTGCTTTTATCATCCGCATAAGTAACTCCCATCCACTGGGAAGGGGAGACTTTCACAAGAACCTCTGCCTTCTTTTTATCAATCATTATCTGTACGGCAGAAGGAACATAAAACTCATCGGATGGTTCCGGATCTGACTTGATAAAATCATGAAAATAATCTTCCAGATCAATAAAAACAGAAGGATGAAAAATGAAAAAGTTCATCGATACCAATGTATCAGGTGCTATTTCAATATTTTTCCCGTTTTTGGTATAAACAATTGAGTTTCCTTCTCTTCGGATTGAAGTCTGTTCTTCTACTTTTATCAGATAATGGTCTGAATCTAAAGTACATATGCCTCTTGCTACATTTCCGTTTCCGCTCAAAGTAAATTCCACCGGATAAGCAGCCATCCCAAATTGTGAATCTGAAATGTGCAGGTCAATTTCTTCAGATGCCAGCTGATAAACTTCTTTCCCGTAAAAATCATCTGCATTGATCATGACAAAGGGTTCCTGTACAACATTTTTTGCACAAAGGACGGCATGGCCCGTTCCCCATGGTTTCTCTCTTTCTGATGCATCATAATCCCGTGGCAGGAAACTCTCTTTTTCCTGATACACCCAATGAAGTTCAAACTCTTCTTTTTGGGATATTGTATTTAATCTTTCAATATAACTTTCCGGAATAAGTCTGTTGACAATAATAACAATTTTGCTGAAACCTGTTCTCAAGGCATCATAGATGGAATATTCAAGGATTGGCGATCCGTTTTCAAGGATTCCGTCTATCTGTTTCAGTCCTTTATAGCGGCTTCCCAAACCTCCGGCTAATATGAGTAATGTCTTTTTAGAATTCATCAGTCATTCCAAATACGGGTTTACGGGTCTTCCATTTTCCATTGGTAAAATCCGGAATGTCTACAGCCTGGCCACCTTTAGCAATAGATTCTTCGCTGAGTGGAGTGATAGAATACCATAAAGCAAGGTCATACACATCCATCGGGAATTCTATATTCCGTTTGATGCATTCGATGAAGGTGTTCATCACAAAGAAATCCATCCCTCCGTGGCCGGCACCCGCAGCTGTACTTTCAAATTTTTTCCAGATTGGATGATCGAATTCTTTCATCCATTTTTCCGTATTTTCCCACCGGTGGCTGTGGTTCATTGTTTTCTCAAAATAAATATGACCCTGGTTGAAATCTCCCCAGCCGAAATCCTGCCACAAGCCTTCCGTCCCCTGTACCCTGAATCCAAGATCATAAGGTCGCTGTAAGCTTGTGTCATGAGTTAAAAGAATCGTTTCCCCATTTGCACAGGCAATCTGGGTAGTAACAATATCTCCCTGGTTGAATTTAACTTTTGCATTAGGATGATTTTCCCCGCCTTTCGGATGCTCTGCAATATATTTGTGCAGCCCGACAGACTTTGAAGAGAATGATGAAAGCCTGGTTAAACGGTTTCCACGATTGATATCCATCATAACAGCCACAGGACCTAATCCATGGGTAGGATAGAGTTCGCCGTTGCGTTTTACATAGTGTTCCGTTCTCCAATGAGCTTCACTAAACCCTTTTTCGCCAAATTCAGCACCGGAATTATAAGGCGTAACCCCGTCATTGAAAAGAACACCCCTTAAGTCATGCTGATAGCCACCTCTTCCATGAACCAGTTCGCCAAACATTCCCTTACGGACCATATTCATAATAGCCATGATATCCCTGCGGTAGCATACATTCTCCATCATGAAAATAGGAACTTTTGTTTCCTCATACACCTTTACAAATTCCCAGCAGTCCTGCAGCTTTATAGCTCCTGAAACTTCCATGCCGACAATTTTTTTCGCTCTCATTGCCTCAGTTCCCTGTGGAAGGTGCCATTCCCACGGAGTGGCTATCACTACAGCATCTATGTTTTTCAGTTTTAAAAGATTTCTGTAATCGTATTCGCCGTTTGAAAATTCCTGGGCGGCAGATTTATTATTATCCTTCAATATTTTCTGGGATGCAGCAAGCATTCTTTTATCAGGATCCGCAAATGCTACAATCTCTACGTCATTACGCTTTGCCAGCAGCTTTACGTGTTCCTGCCCGCGGAGTCCTACGCCGATAAAACCGACACGGACTTTTTTATCTGTTTTAAAATCATTGGAATAGGCAAATAAAGAATTAGGTAAAACCAATGTGCCAAAACTGGCCAAGGCAGCGGTTTTAATAAAGTTTCTGCGTGAAGAGGTGGTGTCCATTAAAATTTTTTCCTAAATATATTAAAAAGTTGCGAGGTGAGGGGTATGGATGCCGGATACGGGGTTTGAGAGTTGGAGAGTTTTATAGTTTAGGAGTAAAGGTTACGGAGTTTTACGGGTTTTCAGATCTGAGTGTAGATATGGGAAAATAAAAACAGCTGCCCCGATCGAAGACAGCTGTTTTACAATTATTTATCATATAGAACGGATAAGTTCAAATGACAGATTGTTAAGTCTTATAGAAATATCGTGTTACAGTTTTATTAAGACCAATCTATCAAATTTCAGAAAACTTCTTGCTTAATAGGTAGCTTCAGGCTTCTGATCAACCTATTTTTCAGTGAAATATACTTCCTCATAGGGCTGGATCAGCACCCATCCGTTTCCTGAAAATTTCATCTGAAATTCTTCTCCGCTCCCTCTTCCGATCAGGCTTTTGAAGGAAACATTCGTTTTCAGATCCGGAATTAAATTACCGGACCATGCCACAGTGGCGTTAGGATCTGTAAAGACAGGGTTATCCGGGGTTACCATCAGGGTCAGTGGTTCACCATGGGTAGTTATGGCAATATGTCCCGTTCCGGAAAGCTTTACCTGGAAAAGACCGCCTGCCATCATGCCTGCAATGCTTTTAAGCATGGTAATATCACTTTTTACACTCTGCTCATGGGCCAGTACATCATTTCCGTTTACACATACCGATTCGTTATTCAGATGAAGAATACGTACTTTTTTACCGGAATCTGCCACATACAGCCTGCCGCTTCCTTCTGCTTTCATCAGCTTTGTTCCTTCACCGCTGATTGCTTTCTTTAAAAGATTGCCGATTCCTCCTGCCAGCATTCCCTGTCTTTCAAAATTAATCCCTCCTACATAAGCTACCATGCTTCCTCTTTTGGTCCAGACCGGCTGGTTATTAAGGTTAATTTCCAGCATATGCGGCGTTTCAAGTTCAAAATAGTCCTTCTGCTGTGGGTTTTCTTTTGTTTCATTAACAAAGGCTTCCAATGAATATTTGCTCATAGTGTAAATTTTTAATGTCATCAAAAATAATCTTTTTTTCCTTCACAGATCACCGTAGAATCACGGTTTTAAATTGATTTTAAATAATACTTGACAAAGGGGTATCCAATGTTGTATATTTGCACTCCGAAAAATTACACTTGTAATTCGAATAATTTTTAAACCGTAATTTAAAAAAATGAAAACATCAGATTTTAATTTTGATCTTCCTGCGGAATTATTGGCAGAACACCCATCCGAACACAGAGACGAAGCCAGGTTAATGGTTCTTAACAGAAAAACAGAAACCATTGAGCATAAGCTGTTTAAGGATGTTGTGGATTATTTTGATGAGAAAGATCTATTTATTTTCAATAATACTAAAGTTTTCCCTGCACGTCTTTATGGAAATAAAGAAAAAACAGGAGCTAAAATTGAGGTTTTCCTTTTAAGAGAGCTTGATAAGGAAACCAGAGTATGGGACGTTCTTGTAGATCCTGCGAGAAAAATCAGAATCGGTAACAAATTATTCTTTACTGAAGATGAATCTTTGGTTGCTGAAGTTATCGATAACACAACGTCAAGAGGAAGAACACTAAGATTCTTATTCGATGGTTCTTATGACGAATTCAGAACAAAACTGAAAGAACTGGGAGAAACTCCGCTTCCAAAATACATCAAAAGAGCAGTAGAGCCGGAAGATGCAGAAAGATACCAGACGATCTATGCAAAAGTAGAAGGAGCCGTTGCTGCACCTACTGCCGGTCTTCACTTCTCCAAGCATTTGATGAAGAAATTAGAGATCAAAGGAATCGATTTTGCTGAAGTAACTCTTCACGTTGGTTTGGGAACTTTCAACCCGATTGAGGTAGAAGATCTTTCCAAGCACAAAATGGAGTCTGAAGAAATCATCATTGACGAGAAAAATGCTGAAATCATCAATAAAGCGGTAGAAGCTCACAGAAGAGTTTGTGCAGTAGGAACCACTACTATGAGAGCATTGGAAACTTCTGTTTCTTCAAACAAAAAAATCTCTGCTTTCAATGGCTGGACGAATAAATTTATCTATCCGCCACACGAATTTGGAGTGGCCAACTCGATGATTACCAACTTCCACACGCCAAAATCAACATTATTGATGATGATTGCTGCGTTTGCCGGAAAAGATTTCATCATGCATGCCTATGAAGAAGCCGTAAAAGAAAAGTATAAATTCTATTCTTACGGTGATGCAATGTTAATTTTATAAAAAAGATATCAGGTAAAAGGTTGCAGGTAGTAGTTACCTGCGACCTGAAACCTATCATCTGCAACCTTACTAATGAAAGATATCCGAGTTTTATCACTGGACCAGCTTAAAGATTACTTTGTAACTTTAGGAGAGAAACCGTTTCGTGCGAAGCAGGTTTACGACTGGCTATGGAGTAAAAATCTCCATTCGATTGATGAAATGACCAATCTTTCGAAGTCTCTCCGTGAAAAAATTTCCGAAGAGTATACCATTAATCCTGTTTCTGTCGATCAGCTTCAGAGAAGCACGGATGGAACCATCAAAAATGGAGTGAAGCTCCATGACGGATTATTGGTAGAATCTGTTCTTATTCCAACAGAAACCAGAACTACTGCCTGCGTTTCCTCACAGGTAGGATGTTCCCTGAACTGCGAATTCTGTGCAACGGCAAGACTCAAAAGAATGAGAAACCTTGAAGTCGCTGAGATCGTAGACCAGGTTGCCCTGATCGACAGCCAGAGCAAAATGTACTTCAACAGACCGCTTTCCAACATTGTTTTTATGGGAATGGGAGAGCCTATGATGAATTACAAAAATGTAGTGGAAGCCATCAGGAAAATTACCCAGCCGGAAGGTTTGGGAATGTCACCAAGAAGAATTACCGTTTCTACATCCGGAATCCCGAAGATGATCAAAATGCTGGCAGACGACGAACTTCGTGTGAAGCTAGCCCTTTCACTTCACTCTGCTATTGAATCCAAGCGGAATGAAATTATGCCTTTCTCAGATAAATTTCCATTGACAGATATTATGGAGGCTCTTCAGTACTGGTACCAGAAAACAGGTTCTGTGATCACTTTTGAGTATTGTGTATGGAAAGGGATCAATGATGGTGATGAGGATATTAAAGCTTTGATTAAATATTGTAAGCAAGTTCCTTCCAAGGTAAATCTTATCCAGTATAATCCTATCGGGGACGGAAAATATGACCAGTGTAATAAGCAGGCGGAAGAAAATTACGTACGTCAGCTGGAAAACGCCGGAATTACTGTTATGATCAGAAAAAGCCGTGGCGGAGACATCGATGCCGCATGCGGACAGCTTGCCAATAAAACAGCTGATTAAAATTTCCTTAAAAAACTTAAAATTTTTCTTAAAAATTCCCTAAAAGCTTAACTTTACATAAAGAAAAGTTATTATGGACTTCTTTATGAACGAGGGCGGTCTTGAGAACGTATACACATGGGCTATTCCGTTTCATACTGCCGTTATTTTGGCAGAGATGATCTACAGCCATGTTTCTGAAGCCAAGCTGTACAACGGAAAAGATGTTGCAACCAGCGTTTATCTTGCCCTGATGAATTTCGGTCTGGATCTGGTCATGAAGGCTTTTGCCATGGGAGTAATGTTTTTCTTTTACAATCACAGGCTTTTCACATGGGATTTTACAATCTGGTATTGGCTGATCTGCTTTGTGATTACGGATTTTGCTTATTATGTACTGCATTATGTGGACCACCATTCCAGGGCATTCTGGGCAGTTCATATTACCCATCACAATTCGGAATATTTCAACCTGACGACCGGATTCAGAAGTCCGGTGCTGCAGCCGCTTTACAGATACCTTTATTTTTCCCCTCTTGCTTTTTTAGGCTTTAATCCATGGCATATCATGGTTGTGTATGCGATAGGGCAGGTATATGGAACCTGGGTACATACACAGACTGTGAAAACAATGGGAATCCTTGAATATATCCTGGTAACACCTTCCCATCACAGGGTACATCACGCCTGCAACATCAAATATCTGGACCGGAATATGGGCATGTGCCTCATCATCTGGGATAAAATCTTCGGAACTTTTGAGAAGGAAGATCCGAATGTGCCCGTCAAATATGGAATCTACCCTAAAATGCCTGACAACAAACCGGATACTGTTCTTCTTTACGAATGGAGAAAGATCTGGAAAGATATCAGACAACCCGGACTGAAATTTTCAGACAGAATCAATTATATCTTCAATTCTCCGGGCTGGAGGCATGACGGTACCGGAAAAACGGTAAGGCAGTATCAGAAAGATTATTTAAAGAAACAGTCTGGAAAACAAAAAAGAAAATCTGCGTAGGTGCTTCGTATTGCGAACCACCTATTTTAGAATACCTAAAATCCGTCGGACCAAATTCCCCTCCCTTGGAGGGGTGGCAAAAATTCTTTGAATTTTTGACGGGGTGGTTCTAAGCAAAACACTTCTCAACTTTCCCAATCATCTGCAAACCCTTACCTTTGCTCTATGAAAAAACTTCTTTTGTTCTCCGCTTTTATCATTTTTCAATCCTCATTTTCACAACAGACCGATTTTTTTAAAATAAGAAAATTCAGAATTGCTTATTTAGATGGAAAGATCAGGGAAACTTCAGGACTAAGCCTTCTGAATGGGAAACTTTATACCTTCAATGACAGCGGTAATGCACCTGAAATTTTTGAACTGGATGAAACTTCCGGAAATATCAAAAATACATTTACGATTAATGCTAAAAATAAAGATTGGGAAGCTTTGGCCAATGACGGTAAGAATTTCTATATAGGAGATTTCGGTAACAATGGCGGAACAAGAAGAGATCTGGAAATTTATAAACTGCCTTTTCAGGGTGAGCCAAAGAATGATTCCATTACAAAAATAACATTCTACTATCCGGAACAGACAGAATTCATCCCGAAATATACAAATAATGATTTTGATGCCGAAGCGATGATCTATCTCAACGGAAAGCTTCATCTTTTTACCAAAGAATGGAAATCAAAGTCTACCTCCCATTATATTATTGATCCCAATATACCGGAAAAACAGAAAGCTGAGAAAACAGAATCTTATAAGACCAATTTTGTGGTGACCGATGCTTCTTATTTTGACCGGAAACTTTATCTGATAGGATACACCAAAAAAACGGAAGTATTTCTTAATATATTTACAGAAACAGAACCCGGAATTTTCTTTAAAGAAAAACCAAGGCATTATTATTTGGGAAGCGCTCTGGCAATAGGGCAGATCGAAGGAATTGCCGTAAATGATACAGGAATCTACATTTCAGGGGAAAAATTTAAGTCGAGATTGGGAGGATCACAGCCGGCATTGTATTTTATTCCTAAAGAACAATTCAAAGATTAATTTTGTCCCGAAATTGCGTGAAAAAAATTATCTTTGTGAGAATTAATAAGTATTTACCTTTCATTCACAGATTTTGGCAAACATCGTAGAAGAAATCAAACGACCGATCAATGAGGAAATGAAACTTTTCGAGCAGAAGTTTTATGAATCGATGCAGAGCAAAGTGCCTTTATTAGATAAAGTAACCCGTTTTATTGTTACTACTAAAGGAAAGCAGATGCGTCCTATGTTCGTTTTCCTGTGTGCAAAGCTGATCGGTGAGGTTAATGAAAAAACATACCGTGGCGCTTCTATGATCGAGCTTATTCACACGGCAACCCTGGTACATGATGATGTAGTGGATGAAAGTTTCAAACGCCGTAATTTCTTTTCCATTAATGCGTTGTGGAAGAATAAAATTGCTGTTTTGGTAGGCGATTATCTTTTATCAAAATCAGTACTCCTTTCTACAGATCATAAAGATTATGATCTTTTAGGGGTCATCTCAAGAACAATCCGCGAAATGTCCGAAGGCGAGCTTCTTCAGTTGGAAAAGGCCAGGAAACTGGATATTACAGAAGACGTTTACTATGAAATTATCCGTCAGAAAACAGCTACTCTTATTGCTGCCTGCTGTGAAATTGGAGTTTTATCCAATAATGCGGATGAAAGTCTTGCTAAAAAAATGATGAATTTCGGTACATATACCGGAATGGCCTTTCAGATTAAGGATGACCTTTTTGATTACTTAAGCTCAAATGTAATCGGAAAACCAGTTGGTATTGACATTAAAGAGCAGAAGATGACCCTTCCTCTGATCTATACCCTGAAAAATGCCAATGAAAAAGACAGAAAGTATTATTTCAATACCATAAAGCGCTACAACAATGACCAGAAACGTGTAAAAGAGCTGATAGAATTTGTAAAAAGTTCAGGAGGTATGGATTATGCTATAAAAGTGATGAAAGACTTTCAGCAGAAAGCCAAAGACATTCTGGAGGAATTTCCGGATTCTGAAGCCAGGAAATCATTGCACAGTATGCTTGATTACGTAATTGAAAGAAAATTCTAAGGATTAGAATTAAGGATAAAAAAGGGGATGTCGCACGACATCCCTTTTTATTTTTAAGGTTAAATCTTTTGTACTGTAACGTTGGTTACGTTTCCGCTTCCTGTACTTCCGGTTTCAGTAGATAGAACTGTACAGCTTTGATTAGGAGCAGCTGTAAAACGGATCTGGTAGCCTGCCGTTGGTATTGCCAGCATAGTGGTATAGTTCATCAGTTCTCCTACCGTTGCACTGGTTGTTGTTGCATTATAATGGCTCCCTCTTCCCAGATAATTGGCATCTGGATTAGGTCTTACCCCAACCAGTAGCTGAGTTCCGGCCGGAGCATTGGCAAAGCTTGCTTGTAGCGTAACCAGATAATTTCCAGGCTGATTGAAAGTTAATACACCGGTGATTGCATTATAAGAATAAAATGGTGAAGTTGCTAAAGGAGCAGAAAATAATAGAGTAGTAATCGTGCTCGGTGTCAAATTCTGATTAGCTGCCAAACGGGCATGGAATAATGAATAAGCAGTAAAGTCTATTGTTTTTAACACACCGTTTGCATCAGCCACAACAACTCTGTCAGTACCCCCTATTCCTACATTCGAATTGATGTTACGGATTCTTGCATTTCCTGAAGCTACATCCAGTTTATCTGTTGGGCTTGTAGTCCCAATACCTACATTGGCGGCACTTGTCACAACAAAATCATTAGTCTGTTGTGCAGCCGAAGGGGCACCTGACGACGGATTATCTTTTGCTGCATCAATATGAAAACTGGCTTGTGGATTGTTGGTGTTTATACCTATTTGGGCACACAGAATACCTGACGTTAATAAAACGCCACATAACGAAATAATTTTTTTCATCTTTTAATTTTTTCTCTTTTGTGTAGTAAAATTACTGAATATTCAAATCCATTTAACAATTTTCATACCATTATAGAAATTATGATTAACAATATGATAATTTTTGATGCTTTTAAAGAAAAAAATTATTAATAATATAAAAAAAGATCCCTTTTATTTGAAATAATTTATATGTTCAAATACCGTATTATTTTAACCAAACCAAGAACAAAGAGGTGACTTATTTACGAAAGAAAATAAAATGTAGACGAATGAAATGATTAGAGTAATAGATTTAGTCAATTATTTTCACTGTTACAATAATAACCGCCAAAACAATACAAAATAAAGCGATTAAAAATAGATAATCCGCAATGGTCTCATATTTGTGTTCCCGTCTTTCGCTTTTCGTCCGTATAGCCAGGAACGAGAAGAAACAGCTGCAGGCAAAAAGCATACACGATATGCCGGCAAATTCGTCCAGATGTGTATGCACACTGATTTTTGTGATTTTTAATGAAGTGATGATGATCAGGGAAAAACCCAAAAGATTGCTGGATGCATTCAGGATATGAGGTGACTTTTTTTCCATCATTTACAATTTTTCACAATATAAAACACATTTTTTTTATTATCAAATTTTTAAAAAAAATTATTGAAAATTAAAATTAATTTAAAAATTGTATATTAGCGCAATACTTGAAGAATAAAAACTTTTTATATCTAGCTATGCAGACAACCTATATTGAAACACAGCAAATTTCTTTCCAGGATTTTAAAAATCAGATACTTGAAGATTACAGGTTAGGAAGAATATCGCGCGAAATGTCTTACCTTGGAAGGAGAGAAGTACTGACAGGAAAAGCTAAATTCGGAATTTTTGGGGATGGTAAAGAGCTTCCTCAGCTGGCAATGGCGAAAGTTTTCAGAAATGGAGACTTCCGTTCAGGATATTACAGGGATCAGACTTTTGCATTAGCGGTAGATGCTTTAACGGTTGAAAGTTTTTTCGCACAGCTGTATGCAGATACAAGTGTGGAAAGAGAACCGGCATCGGCAGGTAGACAGATGAACGGACACTTCGCAACAAGAAGTTTAAATGAGGACGGAAGCTGGAAAGATCTTACGGCACAGAAAAACATCTCTTCCGATATTTCTCCTACGGCAGGACAGATGCCAAGGCTTTTAGGATTGGCTCAGGCTTCCAAAGTATATAAAAGTATAAAATTTGAAGGGTCTGAAAAGTTTTCAAAAGAAGGAAATGAAGTTGCTTTCGGTACTATCGGAGATGCTTCTACAGCAGAAGGACACTTCTGGGAAACGTTGAACGCAGCATGTGCACTTCAGGTTCCAATGATCGTTTCTATCTGGGATGATGGCTATGGAATTTCAGTTCCGACCAGAAATCAGAGAGCAAAAGCGGACATTGCCGAAATGCTGAGCGGTTTTCAGAGAAAAGAAGGCGAAAATCAGGGTTGCGAGATCATTCAGGTAAAAGCCTGGGATTATCCTTCATTACTGGATGCGTATGCAAGAGCAGAGCATTTTGCAAGAACGGAAAGTATTCCGGTTGTAGTTCACGTTATTGAAGTTACCCAGCCGCAGGGACATTCCACTTCAGGGTCTCATGAGAGATATAAAAATGAAGAGCGTCTTTCCTGGGAGGCAGATTTCGACGGTTTAGTGAAATTTAAAGAATGGATCCTGAACTATTCAATCGAAATTGAAGGAAAAGAAGAAATTATAGCTTCAGCAGAAGAATTGGATGCAATTGATGAAGAAGCTAAAAAAATAGTAAAAGCAGGTCAGAAAAATGCCTGGGAAAATTACCAGAAGACGATTACTGATCTGATTCAGTCGGTTCTTCCTTTGGTTGAAAACCTTAAAGGACAGAATGCTGAAATCGAGGGCTATATTGCTCAGTTCAATAAACTTGTTTCCAAAGCTAAAAAAGATGTTTTTCATCTGACAAGAAAAGCATTACTAGCGACAAGAGGGACAAATTCTGCAGAAAGAACCCAGCTGATGCAGAAGTACAATGAAATCTTTGAAAAAGAAAAAGACAACTATTCTTCCCATTTATATTCCCAATCTCAGTGGAAAGCTGAAAATGTGAAGGAGATCAAACCTGTTTTCTCAGACAGCTCTGAAGAAGTAGACGGAAGAGTAGTGGTAAGAAATAATTTCGACAAAATTTTCGAAAAATATCCTCAGACTTTAGTATTTGGTGAAGATGCCGGAAATATCGGTGATGTTAACCAGGGATTGGAAGGAATGCAGGAAAAATATGGTGATGTACGAGTTGCAGATACCGGAATCCGTGAAGCTACCATTCTTGGTCAGGGAATCGGAATGGCGATGAGAGGTTTGAGACCTATCGCTGAAATTCAGTACTTAGACTATATCCTTTACTGTTTACAGGGAATGAGTGACGATCTGGCAACAGTTCAGTACAGAACAAAAGGAGGCCAGAAGGCTCCTGTAATTATCAGAACCAGAGGCCACAGACTGGAAGGCGTATGGCATTCAGGTTCTCCAATGGCAGGAATTCTGAACCTTTCAAAAGGAATTCTGGTATTGGTTCCGAGAAACTTAACGAAGGCTGCCGGATTCTACAATACAATGCTTCAAAGCGACGATCCAGCTGTTATAGTTGAATGTCTGAACGGATACAGGTTAAAAGAAAAACAGCCTGATAACTTGGGTGAATTCACGGTTCCTGTAGGAAAAATTGAAATAACCAAAGAAGGAAAAGATGTTACTTTGGTAACCTACGGTTCTACATGGAGAATTGTGATGGATGCAGCAGAGCAATTGGAAAAACTAGGAATCTCTGCAGAAGTAATTGATGTACAGTCTTTAATTCCTTTCGATTTAACGAATGAAATTGCTGAAAGTGTGAAGAAAACCAACAGATTGGTGGTGATTGACGAAGATGTGGAAGGAGGAACTTCAGCATTTATCCTTCAGCAGATTTTAGAAAAGCAGAAAGCATTCAGATATCTGGATTCAGATCCGTTAACGATTGCTGCGAACGATCACAGACCGGCTTATGCAAGTGACGGAGATTATTTCAGCAAGCCATCTGCAGATGATATGGTGGAAAGAATCTATGCCATGTTCAATGAAACAAATCCTCAGAAATATCCTGCGATATTTTAATTGGGATTTCAGATAAAATAAAAGCCGCTTTCTTTTTGGAAAGCGGTTTTTTATTAAGGATGTGTAATTTTGATAGAATCAATTTTATAAAATAGAAGATGAAAACATCAGACTTTAGCTATTTTATGAGCTTCTTTATCCAGGAAACTACAGTTCTTATCACCTTGAAATTCCTTACTCTGATATGTCGCCTCCCATTCTTCCAGCATATACAATATAGGTAAAAGCGCCAGTCCTTTTTCCGTGAGGGAATATTCCACTCTTGGAGGCAGTTCTTTAAACTCTTCACGGATAACAAGTCCGTCACTTTCCATTTCTCTTAGCTGATCGGTCAGAACCTTCCTTGAGATCACATGAATCCTCACGGCAAGCTCTCCGAAACGGAGCTTACGGTCTTTTATTACAAGAACAATGATAGGTTTCCATTTGCTTCCCAACGCAGACATTGCCTTGCCTAAAGGGCAGCTGTACTGCATCATTTCATTCTTTTTCATATCCGTTACTTTTATGTTACTAATGTAAGTTACTGCGAAGTTACCACTATTTTTCGGATAAAAGATACAAAAACAAACTATTATTAGTTACTTTGTGTAACAATTATAAAATACCAATTTAAAAATGAGTACAGAATCATTATTTAAACCATTTACTTATAAAAGTCTTGAACTTAAAAATAGAATTGTAATGGCTCCTATGACCAGAGCCCAATCTGATAATGGAGTTCCTACCCAGAATATTGCAGAATATTATGCCAGAAGAGCTGCCGCAGAAGTCGGATTAATTCTTTCTGAAGGAACTGTAATCAACAGAACAGCTTCAAAAAATATGCAGAATATCCCGGATTTCTATGGAAATGAAGCATTGGCAGGCTGGAAAAATGTGATTACTGCAGTTCATCAGAACGGAGGTAAAATGGGACCTCAGATCTGGCATGTGGGAGATACAAGAATGTCCGAAGATTATCCGTTGGCGCCAATGGAGAAGGCCTCAACAATGACTTTGGAAGATATTCAGGATACCATTGCCCAGTTTGCGGCTTCTGCAAAATCTGCAAAGGATTTAGGTTTTGACGTTGTTGAAGTTCACGGAGCACATGGTTACCTTATTGACCAGTTCTTTTGGGACGTTACCAATACAAGAACTGATGAATATGGCGGAAAAACAATCAAAGAGAGAAGCCGTTTCGCGATCGATGTGATTAAAGCGATAAGAGCAGCAGTAGGCGAGGATTTCACCATTATTCTCCGTCTTTCACAATGGAAGCAGCAGGATTACAGCAGCAAATTGGCTTTAACACCAACAGAAATGGAAGATTGGTTGTTACCTTTAAAAGATGCGGGAGTAGATATTTTCCATTGCTCGCAGCGTCGTTTCTGGGAACCGGAATTTGAAGGTTCAGACTTAAACTTTGCAGGTTGGGCAAAAAAAATCACAGGCCAGCCAACGATCACTGTTGGTTCCGTAGGTCTGAAAGGAGATGTTATGGGAGCTTTTGCAGGACAGGGAACTGAAAAAACTGATCTTACTGAATTAATCAAAAGACTTGACAATGAAGAATTTGATCTTGTTGCAGTAGGACGTGCCCTTTTACAGGATCCTCAGTGGGCTCAAAAGATAAAAACAGGAAATACCGGAGAACTGCTGGACTTTTCAGCAGAAAGCATGGGAAAACTTTACTAAAATGAACTTGTATGTGAATGGTCAATTGTGAATTTGGTTTGCTGTCAATTTTTAATTTCTGGGAACTTGCGAAGCAAAATTTGACCATTGACTATTCATTTAAAATATTAAATTTTTCACCTACTTATTATTTAAGAAACCCGCTTTCAGAATTTCTGAAAGCGGGTTTTATCTGATCTTAATCCTGACACATCGTTCCGTCCGGTTCACAGGTCCAATAACTTGGAAAACCATTTTTACGCGGATGATAACAGGCAGTAGTTCCAGAAGGACATTCAGGTGCATTTCCACCGTTAATTTTCTTTAAATCTGTTTTTGTTAATTTTTTTAAATTTTTCATAGATAATAATTTGTTTTGATACTTAAAAGTAAAATATTTTCACTTAACAGCGAAATAATTTTGATGAAAATATGAAAATAATAAAAATGACCGCGCTCCGAAAATATTTCGGAGCGCGGTTTTAACAGATTTAAATATCTAAAATTACCGTCAGAGACAGTAACAGTGATTTTATTGATTATAAACCAATATTTTTGGTAGGTTTTAATTGCTTCAGAATGTTTTTCGGAACAGCATTCTTATGAATCAGGATAGCTGTAGATTTATATTCCACATAAGGTCTTGTTACATAAATATATCCCTCAAAATCATTGGTTACACCCCAGGAATTCTTTACCATATAATATTCTTTGCCCGTTTGGTCTTTTGCAAGTCCTACGATGTGCATGCCGTGGTCGTCGGTAGTGGAAAGGTTGTTAAGTCCTTTTTGACGAAGATCTTCCGTAATGGTTTTGTCTTTTTTAGATTCGGTGAACAAAGACTGCTTGTTCTCATCAGTTATGGTGTCCAGGTCGATATCAGGGACGTAGGCTACCCCGTTTTTGTAAGAGAAATAAGGTTCGGTAACGTCTGTCGCCCAACCCACGGAATATCCTTTGTTTACAGCATTGTCAATAATAGCCGTAAGATCTTTCATTGGAACATTCCAGTCAGAATCGTGGCTCCAGTTATCAGGAATCGGAACTACAAATTTCTGATAATACGGATAATCTTTATAGGAAGAGATTTCGATATAATCTTCAGGATTGATTCCTACCACTTCTTTTGCAAATGTTTTAGGTGTATAGTTCTTTCCTTCGTAAGTGAAGTTAGCCGGTACTTTTCCTAAATATTCATCCAGAATGGCATCTACAGAATCCATCCAGTTATTGGTAAGTTTACCCTTTGAACCTGCCTGAACAAGGCTGTCTAAAACAGGCTTAATTTTCCCTTGCATTTCCTTGAAATTGTTCAGGGTTTGTCCTGCTTTCAGTCCTGTATACACATCCTGTGGAACAGCACCATATTTTTTATACATATTGATAACGTCATGCAGCTCGCCTCCGTCGCCCCAGCTGATGGCTCCGTTGTTCAGTACATATAATTTAGCTTTATCATGATAAGAATTCCTCGCTGTGAAGATTTCAGCAAGATCTACAGGTTTTTTACCCATTCTCTGCATTTCAGATTCAAGGAAAGAATTTCCTGAGTAGCTCCAGCAGGTTCCTGATGAACCTTGGTTTTTTACTGAAGTAGCTCCTACGTCCTTTAACGTTGTGAATTGGAAATTAGCATTTTGAGATTGATTGTTTTTTAATTTGTTGATCAAGTCATCTTGGGCAAACATCATACTTCCTGCAGACAAAACAAAAAGTAATGAGGCAATTTTGGTATTTTTCATTACTATAAAAGATTATTTATATGAATAGTCGTTCATATTACAGATTTGTTACAGAGGGAAAAGTTAAATTTGGATGAATAAAAAGATGAAAAGGTCAAATGGGAAAGCAGAACGATAAAAGGGCAAAAGGGAAGGTAAAAGGGCTATTGGGAAACTGGAGAAATAAAATTGCAGTTCGATTATTTGCCTTTTCGCTGTTTAGCTATTTTGCCATGTAGCTTTATCAGCCTTTTTGCAAAAAAAAACAACCATTTCCAACCCATCTTAAAGTTTAAGCATCTATAAGAGTATAAAGCCTGACTATGGAAAGAGAATTACTATTAGAATGCCAGCGTAGCAGCCGCAGTGCACAGCGGAAAGTATACGAGAAAATGGCGGGCAAGCTGTACTCAGTCTGCAGACGCTACCTGAAAAATGATGAAGATATTGAAGAAGTACTGGCCGATACTTTTTATAAAATATTTACAAGGATTACCCAACTTCAGAATCTGGACACTTTTGAAGCATGGGCCAGAAAAATAGCTGTGAATGAGTGCCTTCAAAAGCTGCGGGCCACCAAAGCCCAGTTCATCTCTATGGATGACAGTTTTGTTGAAGCTTCCGGTATCCTATCAGAAAACATTTCGTTCGAAAAAGATATTCTGAGCCTCCTGAATTTTCTTCCCGAAGGCTGCAGGGCCATATTCAACCTTTTTGCGATTGAAGGATACCCACATAAAGAAATTGCATCCATGCTTTCCATCAGTGAAGGAACATCGAAATCCCAGCTCAATTTTGCAAGGAAAAAATTACAGGAACTTTTGATCAATCAGAACATTTAAACTTTAGAACAATGGAAAATAATCAAGATATAGATAAAAGATTCAATGAGGCCTCCAGGCTTTCAGAAGAACCGGCTGTTTTTCCGGGTTTTGATAAAGTCTGGGCAAAAGTTGAAGAGAAATTAGATAAAAAAGAAGAAAATAGGAGAATATTGCCCGTTTGGTTCCCATATGGAGTTGCGGCAAGTTTAATTATTGGTTTGGGAGCATTTTATTTTATCAGTAAAAATAAAACTGTTGATCCTTCAAAACCTGTCATTGTAGAAAACAGAGTGAAAACCAACTCTGAAAAAAATACAGTTAAAACAGTTGACAGTACAATAAAATCCAATATTGAAAAAGAAATTGAAGTTTCAAATCCTTTACAAAAAGAACCTGTTTTAGCTTATGAACCTGAAATAGCTAAAAAAGCCGCTGATAATAAATACAATGAAATTTATTCTTCAAGAAAAGCGGATTATTCAACGGATGAGTATTTTATTAAAAAGAAAAATGAAACAGTAACACCGGTAACTGAAAGAAGAAGAGGACAGTGGAAAGATACTACGAAAACGCAGGAGATTGAAGAAGTGGTTGTAACAGCGCTGCTTCCTAAAAAGAAATCTGAATACACTTCAAGCGCAGTGAGTATACAATCCAATTATATTGCATCAAATACTACCCAGCAGCTCCAGGGAAAAGTATCTGGGTTACAGATACAAAGTGCCCACGGCATTAAAAGAAGAAAAAAAGATGAGATCAGAAATACTTTCAATACAATCAATAATGGTTTTTTAAATAATAATAATTCTGTTGTCATAAGAGGTTCGGCAAGTTTAAAAGCGACGAATATTCCATTAATTATCGTTAATGGTAAAATAGTGGACCAGGATTATTTCAATGCTTTAAATCCTAAAAAAATTGAAAGTGTAGAAGTCGTAAAAGGAGCTGCTGCATCTGCGCTGTATGGAAGCCACGGAATGAATGGAGTTATTGTAGTAAAAACTAAGAAGCTTTCAAGAAAGGAGCAGAAAAAGATAGAAGAAATAGAGAAAACAGTCAGCCAATATAAACAGGACAATGTTTCTAATCATGAAGAAGAATATGATGAATTTGAAGAAAATTCATTTGAACTGGCAAAAAACCAACCTGTATCTACTTTCTCTATTGATGTTGATAACGCTTCCTATTCCAATATCAGAAGGATGATCAATGATGGTGATAAAGTCGATAAAAATGCAGTAAGGATTGAAGAAATGATGAATTATTTCAGGTATAATTACCCTCAACCTGAAAGCAAAAGACCATTCTCAATCAATACCGAATACAGCGATGCTCCGTGGAATCCTGGTCATAAGCTTTTAAAAATAGGGCTTCAGGGGAGAAATATCCCGACGGATGGTCTTCCGAATTCCAATCTGGTATTCCTTATTGATGTTTCCGGATCTATGAATGAAGCTAATAAGTTGCCGTTGCTGAAATCTTCCCTAAAATTGCTTTTAAATCAACTAAGACCACAGGATAAAGTAGGAATTGTAGTATATGCCGGAAGTGCAGGAATGGTTTTGCCTCCAACTTCAGCAAAAGAAAAAGATAAGATCACAGAAGCTTTGGACAAACTTAGTGCCGGCGGAAGCACAGCAGGTGGGGCAGGAATAGAACTTGCCTATAAGCTGGCTCAGGAGAACTTTATAAAAGGAGGAAACAACAGGGTTATTTTGGCTACAGACGGAGATTTTAATGTGGGTGAATCTTCTGTTGGAGATCTTGAAACTCTTATTGAACAAAAAAGAAAGTCAGGAGTTTTTCTTACCTGCCTTGGTTATGGAATGGGAAATTACAAGGATAACAGACTGGAAGCTTTAGCTGATAAAGGAAATGGAAATTATGCTTACATAGACAATATGCAGGAAGCCAATAAATTCCTTGGAAAAGAATTTGCAGGAAGCATGTATGCCATTGCCAAAGATGTGAAAATCCAGATAGAATTCAATCCCAAATATATAGCTTCCTACCGCCTAATCGGGTATGAAAACAGAAAACTGAGAAATGAAGATTTCGCCAACGATAAGATAGATGCAGGAGAATTGGGAAGCGGGCATACGGTAACCGCCTTATATGAGATCATCCCTGTGAACGTAAAATCAGCTTTTGCACCAAAAGAAACTAAATTAAAGTATATAACAACTTCAAATTCCCAGGACTTTGGAGATGAATTGGGCACCGTAAAATTCAGGTATAAAAAACCGGATGAAGATAAAAGTATTGAGATCAATCAGGTTATCAAAAATTCTGATGAATCTATTGAGTCAGCAAGCCCGGACTTCAAATTTGCATCTTCGGTTGCATGGTTTGGATTGGTGTTGAGAAATTCTAAGCTGATAAATAAAAAGGATCTCAACAGTATTGAAACCCTTGCCAAAGAAGGTAAAAATAAAGATGAAGAAGGATACAGATCAGAGTTTATAAGGCTAATAGAAACTTACAAATCCATCCAAAAATAGCATCAAAACAGACATTGCTTCAAAATGTCTGTTTTATTTTAAAATTAATTTTCAAAAATTATTGAAAATTCAAAAAATATAATTACATTTGTTATAGAAAATAAAAAGAGAAATCAATGAAACTTTCAGAAGCAAAAGAAAAATACGTACAAACCTGGGGAACATTTGCTACAAACTGGGGAATCAACCGTACCATGGCTCAGGTTCATGCGCTGCTTCTGTCAAGTGGAAAGCCTTTATCTACGGATGAGGTCATGGAGCACCTGGAAATTTCAAGAGGAAATGCCAACATGAATCTGCGTGCGCTGATAGACTGGGGAATTGTCAGAAAAGAATTCATCAAAGGCGACCGCAAAGAATACTTCGTCGCAGAAAAAGATATCTGGTACCTGTTCAAGCAGATTACGAAAGAACGCAGAAAAAGAGAAATAGAGCCTGTTATTTCTTTTTTGGAAGAGCTGAAAGATATTGACGACAAAGATTCCGAGGAAGCAAAAGAGTTTATAAAGCTGATGGACGATTTCAGTACAGTGACAGGAAAGATCAATAATATTATGGATCTTGCGATTAAAAGTGACGATCACTGGTTGGTAGGAAAAATTACCAATCTGTTAAAGTAAAGGAATAAAAGAGGATCAAAATCCTTTTTTATTTGAATTTAATTTTCAAAAATTACTGAAAATATAATACATACAAAATGTTCAATATAGTTTCATATATCATTTTTCTTATTGTGAGTTTTTACATCACCATAGATGTGGGAAGGAGATGTTTCCAAGCCGGAAAGTCTTATCTGGAATATCTTCTTCATGATAAAGGAATGTGCCTTACGATCAATAGAATACTTCTCGGATGTTACTATTTGTTGAACCTTGGATACATTGCCGTCAACCTCGCATTTTGGGATAAAGTCGACTCTGTAGAACAACTTATTTCGGTAACGGCAGCCCGTATCGGATGCATCGCTTTAATCCTTTGTATACTGCATTATATGAACATTTTCGCCCTTTACTTCTTAAAAAATAAACTAACCTTAAAATAACACAGTTATGAACACAACAATTTTAACCACCACAACGTACAATTTTTCAGCGTACATGATTTATCTGCCAATTGTTATTGCTCTTACCGTATTTGTATCCCAGTTTCTGTTCAAAAATTCAAAAACATTCATGATTGATATTTTTCACCAGAAAGAAGACATCGCAATGGCAACAAATTCCCTCTTTAAAATTGGATTTTATCTCCTGAACATTGGTTTTGCTCTTTGCATCATTGAATTTTTCCAGATTGAAACCGTGGAAAGATTGGTTGTTGCTTTAAGTAAAAAAATAGGCGGTTTCTCTATTTATCTTGGAATGATGATGCTTCTCAACCTCCTGTTGTTTCTGAAAGGCCGTAAACATGCCATGAACAAAGAAAAACATATCGAAAATGAAGACACTGCTATTTAAAATCTGGATGTATCTGACCTTCAGATCCTCCAATAAAAGAACAAGAGGAGATTTTTTAACCTTTTAAAATTAACGATCATGAAAACGTTTGCAAAATACGACTTCTATATTCAGCTATTGATTTTAATTACAGGAATTATCTCAATCTTTACAATGGATAATTCTTTTATTGGAGGACTGTCATTTCACTTTATCGTAGGAATTTCTCAACTAATAAGCTATATAATCAAGCTTTTTTTTAAGGAAGAAAAATCTATACTTTTCATTATTTACGGAGTATTTATTATGCCCATCTGGATTTCTTTATTATTACTCGTCATTTTTAAATCGCAGGCCTATAATCTGTTGATAGTGATCCCATTTTTCGGAGTTTATTATAGCCCAATTTTAGCTCTGGTTTATATTTTCGACACTTATAAATTCTATCAATATCAAAAATAAATATCTCATCCTGCACCTTGTTTCCCGCAACTCGCACCAAAAAACTTAAAAATGGTAACAATATATTTAGAAACCCTGATCAAAGCAGATATTCATAAAGTTTTCGACTTGGCCAGAGATATTGATCTGCACCAAAAATCAACATCCAAAACCAATGAAAAAGCAATAGCTGGAAGAACGTCCGGGCTGATTGAAGAAAATGAAACCGTAACCTGAAGAGCCAGGCATTTAGGAGTGGATCAAACCTTGACAACAAAGATTATCAGCATGGAAAAACCCTCCCAATTCACGGATGTAATGCTTAAAGGTGCTTTTAAATCAATGAAGCATCAGCATATTTTCAAACAAAAAAACGGCAGTACAGTAATGATTGATATCTTCGAATTTGAATCCCCGCTGGGATGGGTGGGAAAACTTTTTAACCACTTTTTCCTGAAAGATTATATGAAGAAATTCCTGTTGGAAAGGAACCAATTAATAAAGATAACGGCAGAGTCTTAATATTAAATGAAGGACAAATCTGCGTGAAAAAACAATAGTTTTAAAATTCTAAAACTCAAAACACAATGAAAATAATAATGGCTGGCGGAACCGGATTTCTCGGGGAAAGCCTTGAAAAATATTTTAAAGAAAAAGGCGCTCAGGTACACATTCTTACAAGAAACCCAAAACGCAGCAATGAGCTGTATTGGGATGCCCGGTCATTGGGCGAGTGGAAGAACAGCATTGAAGGAGCGGATGTACTGATCAACCTTACAGGAAAGTCTGTGGACTGCAGGTATAACGAAAAAAATAAAGAGGGAATATATAAATCCAGAATCGAAAGTACAAAAGTGCTTCAGCAGGCAGTCGACCAATGCATCACTAAGCCTAAGGTATGGCTGAATGCCTCTTCAGCAACCATTTATATACATTCCGAAACTCAACTGAATACAGAAGAAAATGGAATTATCGTCGACGATTTCTCCATGAATATCTGTAAAAGCTGGGAAAAAGAATTTTTTAAGATGAATAACGATGAAACAAGAAAGGTAGCTTTAAGAACCTCTATTGTTTTAGGGAATAATGGCGGAGCATTTCCGAAATTGCGCACGATCACAAAATTAGGTTTAGGAGGAAAACAGGGGTGTGGACAACAGAAAGTAAGCTGGATCCATATTGATGATTTCTGTAAAGCCGTTGAATGGATCATTAATCATGAAAATATATCAGGGACCGTCAATGTAACCGCTCCAAACCCTGTGTCTAATGAAGATCTCATGATAAAAATGAGGAAACACCTCAAAATCCCTTTTGGAGTAAATGCTCCCGTATGGCAGCTGGAAATAGCTTCCCTCTTTTTGAATACGGAAACCGAACTTTTATTAAAAAGCAGAAATGTGTATCCCGAAAAACTGCTTAAAGCCGGATTTCAGTTTTCTTATCCTGAACTGGACAAAGCATTGCAGCATTTATTGAAAAATTAAGGTTTGCTGATTAGTGGCAGGATGTTTAATTTAGCAAAAACGAACGTCATATGCTCATTAAACAGAAAACAAAAAGCTTTTTTCTTTCATCTTTTCTTATTTCTACTGCTTTTTTTTCACAGGCTCATAATGTATCTGCAGGCTATCAGAAACCGGATGATCCGCTTGTTGTTCAGAATCTGGAACAGTGGCAGGATCTGAAATTCGGGCTCTTTATGCACTGGGGAACCTACAGCCAGTGGGGAATTGTTGAAAGCTGGAGCTTATGCCCTGAAGACGAATCCTGGACCCGGAGAAAGCCTGAACATGGGAAGTCTTACAATGAGTACGTAAAAAACTATGAAAACCTTCAGACTACTTTTAACCCCACAGGATTTAACCCTCAAAAATGGGCTGATGCAGCAAAAAAAGCAGGAATGAAGTACGTGGTTTTCACAACAAAGCACCATGATGGTTTTGCCATGTTTAATACCAAAGAATCAGATTATAAAATAACCTCTTCCAAAACGCCGTTTTCAAAAAATCCTAAGGCAGACGTTACCAAAGAGATTTTCAATACGTTCAGAAAAGACGGCTTCAAAATCGGAGCCTATTTTTCAAAGCCGGACTGGCATTCGGAAAACTACTGGTGGCCCTATTTTCCGCCTAAAGACAGAAATGTAAATTACGATCCGAAAAAATATCCTGAAAGATGGGAAAGCTTTAAAACATTCACTTTTAACCAGCTTAATGAAATTACGTCCAACTACGGAAAAATTGATATCCTGTGGCTGGATGGCGGCTGGGTAAGGCCTTTTAAAACCATTGATCCGTCTGTGGAATGGCAGAGAACCATCAAAATAGAGCAGGATATTGATATGGATAAAATTGGAACGATGGCCAGGAAAAACCAGCCGGGAATCATAGTTGTAGACCGCACTGTACCGGGAAAGTGGGAAAATTATGTGACCCCGGAGCAGGCCGTCCCGGAACATCCGCTTTCCATTCCTTGGGAAAGCTGCATTACGATGGGAGATTCTTTCTCTTATGTTCCTGACGACAACTATAAGTCCTCCCAAAAAATCATTGAAACACTTATTAAAATTATCTCCCGCGGCGGAAATTACCTCATGAATATTGCTCCGGGTCCCAATGGAGACTACGATGATGTAGTTTATGAAAGATTAAATGAAATTTACGGCTGGATGGAGAAAAATAAATCAGCTGTATTTGCAACAAGAAGTGCAGAACCTTACCACGATGGAAACTTCTATTATACCCGGTCTAAAGACAGCAAAACCCTTAATGTTTTCCATATTGACGATCAGAAAAACTACCAGGCTCCTGATGTACTCAGCTTTTCACTTCCGGAAAATTTTAAAGCGAAAGTATTGAAAGTTCTTGGGATCAATTCAAAAGTGAAGTGGAAACAGACAGGAACTACGGTAGAAGTAAAGCTGCCGGAAGACAGGATAAAATTGAAGTACGCCACTGCCATTCAAATGACAAACTAATGAAGTTGAATTGTATTAAAGCTGCAGTTATTGCGCTTGTTCTGAATTCCACATTCCTGAGTGCACAGAAAGAAAAGCCTTTGTATAAAGATCCCAAACAGCCTGTAGAAACAAGAGTTCAGGATCTGTTGAAAAGAATGACCCCGGAAGAAAAATTCTGGCAGTGTTTTATGGTCCCTGGAGATCTGGATAATGTTCCCAAAGACCAGTACAGGCACGGAATCTTTGGTCTGCAGGTCAGTGCCGGAAATCAGGGTGGCGGGGCAGCAGGCCAGCTTTTGAAATATAACTCCGGTGAAGATGCGGAAAGGCTCGTCAGGAAAATCAATGCTATTCAAAAATATTTTGTTGAAGAATCCAGGCTGGGAATTCCGTTTATTCCATTTGATGAAGCTTTACACGGATTGATGCGTGATGGCGCAACGGCTTTTCCACAGGCTATCGGACTTGCTGCCACCTTCAATCCCGAAATGATGAAGCAGGTTTCCTCTGCTATTGCAAAAGAATCAAAATTAAGAGGAATCCGCCAGATCCTTACCCCTGTAGTCAATCTTGCCAGTGATGTGAGATGGGGACGAACAGAAGAAACATATGGTGAAGATCCTTTTTTAACCTCTGTGATGGGCGTTGGCTTCGTAAGTTCATTTGAAGATCAGGGAATTATTACCACTCCAAAGCATTTTTTAGCTAATGTAGGAGAAGGCGGAAGAGATTCTTATCCGATTCACTGGAGCAGAAGATATCTTGAAGAAACTCATCTTATTCCTTTCCATAAAGCGTTTACCTCGGGAAAAAGCAGGTCGGTGATGACTTCCTATAATCTTCTGGACGGAAGGCCTTCTACTGCCAATCATTGGCTGCTTACAGAAAAACTAAAAAAAGAATGGAATTTCAAAGGCTTTGTCATTAGCGATGCCAGTGCCGTAGGAGGGGCCAATGTTCTTCATTTTACGGCAAAAGATTATGATGATGCCTCTGCGCAGGCTATGAATGCTGGCCTTGATGTAATATTCCAAACTGAATATAAACACTATCAGCTGTTTATTCCTCCGTTTCTGGATGGAAGGATTTCACAGGAAAGGATAGATGATGCGGTAGCAAGAGTTTTAAAGGCAAAATTTGAACTTGGACTTTTTGAAAATCCTTACATCTCTGAACGTGAAATTCATGAATTGAAAATGATCAATCATAAGCCGTTAGCTGAAAAAACGGCACTTGAATCTATGGTGTTGTTACAGAATAATGGGGAAACACTTCCTGTTTCTGCCCATGTGAAAAAAATAGCAGTGATCGGGACAGACGCCGTGGATGCAAGGCTTGGAGGCTATTCCGGGCCGGGAAACCATAAAGTAAGTATTCTTGAGGGAATCAAAAATTTCACGAAAGATAAAAATGTAGAGATCCTTTATTCAAAAGGTATTACATGGAATCTGAAGGATTTTGAAACGGTTCCTGAAGACCTTTTATCATCTGAAAATAAAAAAGGCTTAAAAGGAACTTATTTTACCAACGCTGGTTTACAGGGAAAAGAAGCTTTTCAAAGGCAGGACAACCAGATTAATTTCAAATGGACTCTTTACTCGCCGGACCCTGAAAAATTACAGCCGGATAACTACAGCATCCGATGGACAGGACAACTGAAAGCTCCCGACAATGGAAAATATCAGCTCGGACTTCGTGGAAACGATGGTTTCAGGTTATATCTCGATGGTAAATTAATTGTTGATCAATGGGAAAAGCTGGGCTATTCAACAAAAACTGCTGCCATAGACTTTGTTAAAGACAAGCAATACAACCTCGTTATAGAATTCCGGGAAAGCAGGGGAGAAGCCCATATTGAGCTGATCTGGAATTATAGTATTGGTGATGCTCAGAAAGAATTTAATGAAGCTTTAAAAGCAGCAGAAAAAGCAGATCACATCATTATTGCTGCCGGCATTCATGAAGGCGAATTTCAGGATCGTTCTTCTCTGAGCCTGCCCGGAAATCAGGAATACTTTATTCATGAAGTTGCAAAACTGAACAAACCTGTAACTGTAATTTTAGTCGGAGGTTCTGCTATCAAAACCACAGCATGGAAAGATAAAGCAGGAGCCATTCTCGATGTTTGGTATCCGGGAGAAGAAGGCGGAAATGCAGTGGCAAAAATCCTTTTCGGAGCGGAAAATCCTTCAGGAAAATTGCCGGTTACATTCCCGGCCGAAGAAGGCCAGCTGCCATTGACCTACAATCATCATCCGACAGGAAGGGGAAATGATTATTATGATTTGAGCGGTGAACCGTTATATCCTTTCGGTTTTGGCCTTAGCTATACCACTTTTGAAATTTCCGATCTGCAACTCAATCAATTGAAGTACTCTGAAAATGATACGATTACTGCCCGGATTAATGTTAAAAATACAGGTGTAAAAGCGGGAAGTGAAGTCGTTCAGCTGTATGTGAAAGATCTGCTGGCATCTGTTTCAAGACCTGTTATTGAGCTAAAAGGTTTTCAGAAAGTATTTTTAAATCCCGGGGAAACAAAGCAGGTAACGATTAAAGTTCCGGTGAGAGAACTACAGTTTTTAGATGAAAAGATGAACTGGACAGTAGAAAAAGGAACCTACAAAATTATGGTTGGAAATTCCTCTAAAAATCTTCCTTTAAAACAGAATATTGAAGTAGAGTAATTTTTTTGTGAATGTGTATTTATCCTTTCTTAAAGCCTGCTGACAGAAGATCAGTATGAAAGTAATAAACTCTGGTATGATATATGTAATATGTACTGCAAAACCTGAATGAATTGAATGGATATTAATTAATCATTTTTAAAATCATTCTTAAAAAGAAAATGTCATGAAAAAGTTTTTTATATCAACCGTATTGTTATTAGGTTTATCAATGAGTGTGAATGCCCAGAAACGGCCACCGGCTCCTCCACACCCTTCTAAAAGTGAGCTGGTCAGCATTAAATCGCGTGAGCTGGATAAAAAATACAATACAGAAAAGAAACTGATTATGAATCATCCGCTTGCCACCAAAAAGATGAAAAGAGATCAGATGAAGGCTTTAAATGAAAGATATGCGGCTGAAAAACGATTACTCAGACAAGCGAAATAATACAGAATTTTTGCAGTTATTAAAATTGGAAAAGCCGTTTTTTATAGCCTGAACTTTGAAAAGTTCTTAATATTACATAAATTTATTGAAAGAGAGTACACAGTATTCTCTTTCTTTGTTTGAAATCGAATGAAAACAGCTTTATTGGTGCAATGTAAGATCAGTTCGCAGAAACATAAAACATCCAATATTTTTCCTTAAATTCGCATAAAAATTTTTAAAGTAATGAATTACGATATTATTGTCATTGGAAGTGGTCCTGGTGGTTATGTTACAGCGATCAGAGCAGCACAATTGGGTTTCAAAACTGCAATTATCGAGAAAGAAAACCTAGGGGGAATCTGCCTGAACTGGGGATGTATTCCTACAAAAGCTTTACTGAAGTCTGCTCAGGTTTTTCATTATATCAACCATGCTGAAGACTATGGTCTGAATAAATTGGAAGGAAGCTTTGAATTTCCAAATGTAATCCAGAGAAGCCGTGGTGTAGCCAACAAAATGAGCAAAGGAATTGAATTCCTGATGAAGAAGAACAAGATTGATGTAATTCTTGGGACAGCTAAAGTTCAGAAAGGTAAAAAAGTTTCTGTTACAGATAAAGACGGTAAAGTGACTGAATATGCAGCAGAAAATATCATTATTGCAACAGGTGCACGTTCCAGGGAACTTCCTAACCTTCCTCAGGACGGTAAGAAAGTAATCGGATACAGACAGGCATTGTCTCTTCCTGAACAGCCTAAATCTATGATCGTAGTAGGTTCAGGGGCTATTGGAGTAGAATTTGCTGACTTCTATAATACAATGGGAACTAAAGTAACTGTTGTAGAATTCATGCCGAACATTGTTCCTGTAGAAGATGAGGAAATTTCTAAGCACTTGGAGAAATCTCTGAAAAAATCAGGAATTGAGATCATGACAAACGCTTCTGTAGAAAGCGTAGATACAACAGGAGAAGGAGTAAAAGCTAACGTTAAAACTGCTAACGGAAACATTACCCTTGAAGCTGATATTTTACTTTCTGCCGTTGGTATTGCTGCCAATATTGAAAACATCGGATTGGAAGAAGTAGGAATCCAGACAGATAAAGGAAGAGTTTTAGTCAACGAATGGTACGAAACTTCGGTTCCGGGTTACTACGCAATCGGTGATCTTATTCCTACACAGGCTTTGGCACACGTTGCTTCTGCTGAAGGAATCACTTGTGTAGAAAAAATCAAGGGACTGCATGTTGAGAAAATCGACTATGGTAATATCCCTGGATGTACATACTGCCATCCTGAAGTAGCCTCTGTAGGTCTTACGGAAAAGCAGGCTAAAGAAAAAGGATACGAGATTAAAGTAGGTAAATTCCCACTTTCTGCAAGCGGTAAAGCTACAGCAAACGGAAATACAGACGGATTTATCAAAGTAATCTTTGATGCCAAGTATGGTGAGTGGTTAGGATGCCACATGATCGGTGAAGGAGTTACAGATATGGTTGCGGAAGCAGTAGTGGCAAGAAAACTTGAAACTACAGGTCATGAGATCATCAAATCGATCCACCCGCACCCGACTGTTTCTGAAGCCATTATGGAAGCAGCAGCAGCAGCTTACGGTGAAGTAATTCACATCTAAGATCAATCTTAGGATATCTAATTAAGAAGATCTACTATCTTTATATACCAACCACAGGCATTTGTCTGTGGTTTTTTGTAAATTCAGGCAAAAATTGAACAATGAAAAACCACTATATTATTCTTGCCCTTTCATTGGCCGGGCTCCTTTCCGCCCAGGCAAAAAATGAATTTGTAAGTCCCAATGAGAATCTTATTGCAGAAAATATCCTGCCTATTCCGAAAAGCCTTAGCCAGGCTATTAAGAAGTATTCAGAAAGCAGAAATGCAGGTATTGCAGATATTCATCCCAATGGGAAAGAAATCATTGCAGTAACCCGTTTTGCCTCCACCAATCAACTGCACAGGATTTCTGTCCCTATGGGAGCCAGAAAACAAATCACTTTTTTTGATGAACCTGTTAACAATGCATCTTACGAGCCTGTAAAAGGAGAATACCTCATTTATACAAAAGATACAGGCGGCAACGAATTCGGACAGCTTTACAAGCTTGACCTGAAAACGATGGAATCCAAACTGCTTACCGATGGAGGAAGATCCCAGAACGGTGCAGTAACCTGGAAAAACGACGGTTCAGGGTTTTATTTTACATCCACCAAAAGAAATGGCGGCGACAGGGATATTTATTATATGAATCCTTTAAAACCGGAAGATACACAGCTTGTTCTTGAAGTGAAAGGCGGCGGCTGGGGAATTTCCGATCTTTCCGAAGATGGTAAAAAACTCCTGATCTCTGAGTATGTTTCAGCCAACGATTCCTATCTGTATCTGTATGATCTGGAAACTAAAAAGCTGGAGCCCATCACAGACCGCAAAGAAAAAGGAGTCGTGCAGAGCGCTGGTGTTTTCAGCAAAAATCCTGATGAAATTTTCTACATTACAGACCGGAATAATGAATTCAGCAGGCTGGCAGTTTTAAATTTAAAAACCAAAAAAACAGAATATCTTACCTCTTCCATTCCCTGGAATGTAGAAGATTATGATCTTTCTGAAGATAAATCCACGCTGGCATTTGTAACCAATGAAAGCGGAATCAATAAACTGTATATTCTTGATACAGCGACCAGGAAATATATGCCGGTAAGCCAGTTACCCGTTGGTTTGATTGGCGGAGTGAAATTTTCCAACGACGGGAAATCCCTTTATTTCTCAAGATCATCAGCAGATTCCGGTGCAGATGTCTATAAAATGGATATGGCAACCCGCAATATAGAAAGATGGACGGAAAGCGAACAGGGCGAAATGCAGCCCGCCGATATGTCCGTCCCAAAACTGATCGAGTGGAAGAGTTTTGACAATATGAAGATCTCAGGGTTTTACTATCCGGCATCATCGAAGTTTACAGGAAAAAGACCGGTGATTATCAATATCCACGGAGGACCGGAAGGCCAGTCTATGGCATCATCTCTGGGCTCTTCCAATTATTTTACCAATGAAATGGGGGTGGCTATGATCTATCCGAATGTAAGAGGCTCATCCGGTTTCGGAAAAACATTTATTGCTGCCGATAACTGGGACCTGAGAATGAATTCAGTGAAAGATATAGGTGCCCTTCTGGACTGGATCGCCAAACAGCCTGAGCTGGATAAAGACAGAATCATGATTATGGGGGGAAGCTACGGAGGTTTCATGACCTTAGCGACAGCCTATGAATATGCTGATAAGATCAGATGCTCTGTGGATATTGTGGGAATTTCCGATTTTAATACTTTTCTTAAAAATACCGAAGAATACCGGCGAGATCTGAGAAGAGTAGAGTATGGTGATGAAAGAATTCCTAAAATGGCAGAATTTTTCACCAAAATTGCCCCTCTGAATAATATTGACAAAATCAAAAAGCCAATGTTTATCATTCAGGGAACCAATGATCCCAGAGTTCCTGTTACAGAAGCCGTTCAGATGAGAGACAAGCTGAAAGCACAGGGAAAAACAGTATGGTATCTGGAAGCAAAAAATGAAGGCCACGGGTTCAGGAAGAAAGAAAATGTGGATTTTCAGCGTCTTGCCGTGATCCGGTTTATGCAGGAATATCTCTTGAAATAATTTTAATATAATATTAATAAAATTAACCATAATTTCTCGTCCTGTTTTCTTACATTTATTCTATGAATTTTGAGAGAACAGGACTGGTTTTGTCAGGAGGCGGTACCAAAGGGATTGCCCATGCAGGAGTTTTAAAATTCTTGAAAGAAAAAAATATAGATATCGATGTACTTTCCTGCTGCAGCGCAGGATCTATTGTGGGGTGTCTTTATGCTGTAGGAAAAACACCGGATGAGATTCTGGAGTTTTTCAATTCGGTTTATTTCTTCAACTGGAAGCATTTTACTTTCAACCAGCCGGGACTGGTTTCTTCCGTTATTTTCAGGAATTATCTTAAGCCTATTTTTCAGGATATGAAGCTTGGAGACCTGGAAAAAGAAGTGAAAATTGTAGCCACGGAACTTGTTTCCGGAACCCAGAAAATATTTGATGAAAACTTTGAAGTGGTGGATGCCATCATTGCTTCATGTTCTATCCCGGGAGTTACAACACCTTATATCATCGGGGATGAAATGTACTGTGACGGCGGTGTTCTGAATAACTTTCCCGCTGATATCATCAGGGACGAATGCGACAAACTTATCGGGGTTTTTGTTTCCCCTCCCCATGATATTGATATCAAAGACCTGAAATCTATCAAAGCAATTGTTTCCCGTTCTTACGACCTTCTTTCCTACAGGATAGAAAAAGGAAAATTCGATTATTGCGACTGGTTTATTTCTTCCCAAAAACTTTCATCCTACGGAACTTTCGAACGCAGAAAAGACCGCCTGGAGGAAATCTTTAATATAGGTTATAGAGCTGCAGAAGAAAGCTATGAAACAAGCCGTTTTAATACCCACCTGAGACAGGCCGGAACTTAATTTTCTCAAATTGATTGGTTAAATTTTAACCAAAAATCCCGCAGATTACACAAATTTCACAGATTTTGGGATCGGAAAATTTATAATCTGCAGGATGAATATCATTTTACAGTTTTAAATACTGTTACAGCTTTGGATTTAGCTGTTTTTATTGTTTTACGACAAGTCCGTCCTGGCGTACCACTTCATTACCGTTTTCATCAGTCACTGTAAGGGTATAAGGGGCTTTGGAAGCAGAATCCGTCAGGTAGTTTCTCCATACCTGATAAGTATATCCCTTATTCACAAAGTTGAAATAATAATTTCCCCCGCTGCCGTCAGGAATCAGCTCTCCGTCACTGATGATCATGCTTGGTTTCGAAGTGATCCTGGCATTGGCTGCCCAGGACTGGTAAAGGTATTTTCCGTTAGGCTGTTTATCAATCCTTATTTTGAATTTTTTCGTCTTGATAATGACTGTTTTCGGGACTTTCTGGAAAGGTTGTACATCGGTAGAAGCGATCGCTGTATTTTGCATTAAAACAGACTTTTCAGTGGCATAAGCTAAAGAAAACTGAGCTGTACAAAAGGCTCCTATTAGAATTTTTTTTATCATTATCATATATTTGTTGGTTATTGTTTTAACCCAATCAAATATAAAGCCATTTGATGCTTATTGTAAGATCGTCTCATTGATCCATGTATTCAGTTCCATCGTATTTCTGAGGGTTTTCAGGAACCAGACATTTGCTTTATAGTCTTCGATGTATTGGCGAGAATATAATTTTAAACCATTTAAAGTATTGAGGTGAATGTTTTCCTTTAAAAATTCAAGACGATGAGTCAGCCATTTTCTGTCATCTTCTGAAGCTGATTGGCGATACCTGATCAAAACTTCAATCATGGAAACATCAATTCTTTCCGATGTTCTCAGCATGGTATCCAGGGCATCGGTCAATATTTCATCATTGACAAAATCAATTTGGGGCAGATTTTCATCATTGTTTTGAAAAAGATGCTCAAACTCGATATTGCCGAGAAGCTCACGGGCCCCATGCATCAGTTCGGATGCAGAGCTGTACCCTTCGTTATTCTTGGCGATAAAAACAGCAGGAATATCCATTTTCAGTTGGTTATAAGCTTCTATTTTATGATGGCCGTCCAGTACGAAGGCACTGCTCATTTGCGGATCGAGATTGTACAGGCCATAAAAGATAACGGGTTTCGGGCGGTCTCCTTTTTTAATGAGTTCCGTATAATGTTGTACTCTTTCAGGATTGATGCTTTTATTTTCTAAGGTATATAAATAATTAAAATCCTTGAAAGGGTAGAACCAGCCGGAAAATCTTCGGTTATTGGCTTTTTCATCATCAGGCAACGGTATGGCCATATGAAAACTGGAATTATCAAACGGAATTTTACCCAGATTTACCTGATAGGTTCCATTTTCAAAAAGGGTAAGAAAATCTTCGATTCCTGCCATGATTTCAGCCTCTGTTCCCTCCGTAAGGGAACGGTTAAGACGGTCGGCTAATATTATTTTCTCGTCTTGAGAAAGCTCAGATACTGCATAGTATTCACCCACACTTCCCCGGGAGTCCGGCCAGTTAACGGCAACAGGACGCCTGATGATTAAGCAGCTGGCAAAGCCATCGTACAGAACTTTGATAATGTTCTGTCCGTGAGTAATGTGGATTTCCATGAAAATTAATTAAGATACGGCCGTATAGCTTGCAAAAGCTTCTTCCAGACTGTCGAACCTGCCTTTAAATTCATTAATAGGGCAGTCCTGAAGGATATTCCCTTTGTGAATAAGGATAACACGGGAGCATAATGCTTCCACTTCCTGCATAATGTGGGTAGAAAGCAATACTGTTTTCTGCTGCCCGATCTCTTTCACTACATTTCTGATCTCAATGATCTGGTTCGGATCCAGACCGTTGGTCGGTTCATCCAGAATCAGCAGGTCCGGCTGATGAATAATAGCCTGGGCAAGTCCCACCCTTTGTTTGTATCCTTTGGAAAGCTGGCTGATTTTTTTGGATTTTTCAGGAGTGATGCCTACCAGTTCGATCACTTCATCTACTCTGGCAGGAGAAATCTTATGGATGTTGGCTACAAACTGAAGATACTCTTTTACATACATTTCCAGGTACAGCGGGTTGTTTTCGGGAAGAAAACCTATTTTTTTCTTACTTTCTATTTCATTCTCGGAAATATTCATTCCGTTAAAGATAATTTCGCCCTGATCAATTTTCAATGCGCCGACAATGGATTTCATCAGTGTGGATTTTCCGGCTCCGTTCGGACCCAAAAGGCCAATGATCTCATTTTTATCAATAGAAATATTGATGTTGTCTAAGGCAGTCTGTTCCCCAAATTTTTTGGTTAAATTGATTATCTGAAGCGGCATAATAAGTAATGTCTTTCTGCAAAAGTAAAAATAAAAAAACTCATTCGGGTGAATGAGTTGGGTAATATTGAAAAATAATATAATTATTTTTTTGACTTTTTGTTTTTGCTGTTGGTGCTTGAAGCCGGTAGTGCAGTAGATGCCTGACTTGATGCAGTTTTTGTACCGTTGATCTGATGCATGGTGCCCGGTTTTTCATACAGAGCTGACTTTCCGTTCGTTTTGCCAAACACTTTATCTACCTGTTTTCTGTTTAAAAACTGAGATTTTCCAACATACTTACGGTTTTTATTGATATACTGGATAAACTGTACGGTAGGCTGTCCGTAATTTTTTTCGTAATGAAGCTCAATAATATCATTAGGAAGTTCCAGAATAATGTTTTCATCTGGAGTGGAGATAAAACCGTCCATGATCAGTTTATAAAGCCCGGATACATCACTGTCCAGATTCTGAAAAGAAAAAGATCTTATGGTGTTCAGGTTACTGGTATTAAGATCCTGATAGTTAATGGTAAATTTATCTTCTTTTTTATATAAGCCTACGGAATTATCTTTGCCAATTTCCACCAGGCTTTCATTTTTCAACACTTTGATCTGTGAGAAAACTGAAATACCGAACATGCATGTAATGAGTAGAATTATTTTTCTCATGTGGAGGGATTTTAATGTTTTATAAATTTGTGTCTTAAAGTTACTAATAAAAAGCTCTTAAAACAATCTTGTTAGTTAAAGCAAAAGTAATACTTTTTTTTAATATCCATGATGGGAAAGCTGTTGATATTATGCATACCGTTGTATGTGGAAAGATTGACAAATCATTTATTGGCAGAGGCTTATAGATTGTATCCGTATCATTTACAAAATATTAAGATTAGTTGAATAAGCTTTTATTGCTGATAAAGCATTATTTGTACCTTTGTTTTCTTATCATTATAATTTTTTCTGAATATGCGCATTCTGCACCACGATCAAAATATTATTATCCGAGAATTCTTAATAGAAGAAAAGAACCTGTTTTGTGATCTTTTTGAAGACCCGGACGTTATCAGGTATCTTCCGTACCGTTCCTCTGAACAGTTTATAGAAATGTTTGAAACCGCTTTGGAAGATTATCGTAAGGGGCCGTTTGGGCGTTTTGGAATATTCGATGCTGAAAACAATGATTTTATAGGCATGTGTCTTGCTAGAAATTTTGCAGATGTACCCGGCCAGATTGAAATCGGATATACTTTGAGCAAAAAATATTGGGGAAAAGGAATTGCGACGCAAGTCAGCCGTGCATTGGTGAAATATTGTTTCTTACATACGGCAGAAAATGAAGTGGTTGCTGTAACAGACCTGGATAATATAGGCTCACAGAAAGTACTGGAAAAAGCAGGCTTTACACGGGTGGATAATCTGAAAAGGAGTGATCGGGAAATGGCTTATTTCATTATTAAACGAACCAGCCCCAGCCCGGCATATTAATTTTACGAAAGAGCAAAGGCTACAACTCTTGCAGAATGAATTGCTGTAGTATCGAAAACCGGTACCTCTACATCCGACTGTTTAATGAGCAATGGAATTTCCGTACAGCCCAGTACAATTCCCTGGGCTCCCTGATCTATGAGTTCCCTGATGATCGTGAGAAAAGCTTCCTTTGTTTCGGTTTTTATAATCTCTTTTTCCAATTCGTAAGTAATGGCTTGCTGTATGAAATCCCTTGTGATTTGTTGTTCAGGTATTATGGATTGGATGCCTTCCAGCGCCAGCCGATTCCTGTAAAAATCCGTTTCCATCGTGAATTTTGTACCCAATAATCCTACTTTTTCAAGACCTTTCTGATGTATAGCATCAGCGGTCGCTGAAATGATATTGATAATAGGCAGTGAGATTTCAGCTTGTAGCCTGTCGGCTAAATAATGAGCAGTATTGGCCCCTAAAACAATGAGTTCCGCGCCGCTTTTTATCAGGTTTTTGCAGGCATTCAGCAAAATAGAATAAATTCCTTCCCAGTCTTGATTGATGATCTCCTCAAAGTTTAAAGAATAAATAATACATTCGGCAGAATTTAAGTTCCCTGAAATTTTATTGATCTCTTTATTGATAAGCCGGTAATATTCCATTGTAGAAACCCAGGTCATTCCGCCGACTATTCCGATTTTTTTCATTTGACTGTATTTTAGGAATTTAAGCAACCTTGAAATGATATTTTAGGATAATCAATATACCCTTCATCCCCGCCGTGATAAAACGTTTCTTCATCCCAATCAGCCAGCGGAAAATCATTTTTTATGCGTTCCACCAGGTCAGGATTTGAAATATATAGTTTGCCAAAAGCGACCAGGTCCACAAGCCCGGTTTGCAGTATTTCTTCCGCTGTTTCCACGGTAAAGCCGCCTGCAATCATGATAATATTTTTAAAACGTCGTCTGGCATTTTCTAAAAAACTATCAGGGATTGAAGACCTTCCGTCATTTACAGCATTAGAAAAATGAACATACAGAATATCCAGCTTTTCTAATTCATCAAGGATGTAATCGTGCGTTGCCAGTTCTTCAGGATAAGTTTTTAAATCATAAATTTCGCGGAAAGGTGAAAGTCTTATTCCTACCTTATTTTTACCAATAGCTGCAATAACTTCTCTCATAACTTCAAAAAGGAATCTTGTCCTGTTTTCAATACTTCCGCCATATTCATCAGTTCTGATATTGCTTAATGGATTAATGAACTGGTCGATCAGAAATCCATGGGCCGCATGAATTTCAACACCGTCAAATCCCGCTTCTATTGCATTGACGGCTGCCTCTTTAAAAACGTTTACCCAAACCGGGATTTCTTCTGTGCTTATGGTAACGGGTATGGTCATATTTTGATAGCTGTTGTCAGGAATACGGATGGTTTCATTCACCGCTAGGGCAGACGGGGCTATCAATGGTTCGTTATTCTGAATGGCAGGATGCCCGACCCGGCCGGATTGTACCAATTGGGCAAAGATTTTTCCGCCTTTTGCATGCACGCCCTCCACTACTTTTTTCCATGCCTGTTTTTGCTCTTCATTATATATTCCGGGAGTATTCATGTAGGCACCACCGTTGGAAGAAACAGCAATATTATCCGATATCATTAATCCGGCACCGGATCTTTGCTGATAATACGTAATCATAGAGGGCGAGGGAATTCCGTTAATGGCTCTGCGACGGTTCATCGGGGCCATTACAACCCTGCTGGAAAGAGAAAGTTTTTCACTGATAAACGGGGTGGTTAATTTTTTCTGTGACATATTTTTTTGACAAAATTAACATGAACCGGGAGGCAAAAACAGGAATATTGGGCGGTTTTTTTTGTACATTTCGGGTAATGAAAAATAAACATTTACATAAACCTTTAGATATATTGGTATCCGATATGGAACACTGGCATGAACGTCCGCTGATTTATCAGTTCTTCGAGATTGTACAGATCATGGAAGGTGAAGGCACCAGGATTGTTAATGAAAACAGATTTCCCTATACTAAAGGCAGTATTTTTTTATTTACCCCTTTGGACTGCCGGGGTTTTGAGAGCACGACAAGTACCCGTTATTGTTCCATCCGGTTTTCCGAAGTCTTTCTCGAACAATACAAAACCAAACACGAAAAAGAAAAAGTGATAGAATGGTTAAAACAGCTGGAAGCCATTTTTACCCATCACAACCGCTTTGAGCAGGTATTGATTAAAGAAGAAAGAGACTGCAATATGATCGCTTCATTAATTGAAAATATGATTACAGAATACACCAATAAGCCTTCCTATTTTGATGAAAATCTCCAGTATCTGGTTATTCTTATTTTAAATATTATTTCCCGTAATGTTAATCCCCAGCAGGTTATCTCGGACACAACCAGAGATGAACCTCTGATTAATAAAATGCTGGTTTACCTGCATCAGCATATACACTGCCCTAAGAATTTAAGAATAAGGCATCTTGCAGAGCAGTTCAACCTGTCTGCCAATTATATCGGTGAATATTTTAAAAACCTTACCGGAAACAGTTTGCACTGTTACCTGACCCAGTATAAAATGAATATTGTTGAACAGAGGCTCATTTACAGTGAATATTCAATAGGGCAGATTGCGGACGACCTTGGATTTTCCGATGAAAGCCATTTAAGCCGGCAATTCAAAAAGCATAAAGGAATAACTGCGGCGGCTTTCCGGAAACAGTTTAAGATCTAAAAAAGATCTATTGCCATAAATACAAAAAAGTCTGTCATAAATTTCCTTTTCGTATCACAAAATTTCTTTTTCGTATCATCCGGTGATAAGCATAATATTATTTTTGAAAGAATAGAATCTCATGATTATGAATATGAAAAAATACGCACTGTTCCTGTTAATTTTTCTCATTCCGGGCTGGTCACTGGCACAGCAGTACCATTCACTTACCCTTCCGGAAGCAGAAAAAAGATTGCTGCCTCAGTTCAAACCTTTGATCAATGGCCGTATTTACGATATTACGTTTGAAGAAGTGAAAAAAGAACGTAAAGCCCAGGCGCAGCTGCCCTGGCCGGAACTCAAAAATAAAGACAGTGTTGAGGTGGTTCAATCTAAAATTCCCGGTTTGAATCCAAAAGACCCTGAAATCCCGGTAACCATTTATAAGCCTAAAAATGCAAAAAATCTACCTGTATTTCTTTGGTTCCATGGGGGCGGTTTTGTGTATGGAACCCCAAAATGGGATCATCAGAGATGTGCAGATTATGCCCTGAGAGGAAACGCCGTCGTGATCAATGTAGATTACCGTTTCGCTCCTGAATATCCTTTTCCTGCAGCACTTCATGATGCCTATGCTTCCCTGTTGTGGGCCAGCAAAAATGCAGGAAATCTTGGTGGAAATCCAAAGCTCATTGCAGTGGGCGGGGAAAGTGCCGGAGCCGGGATATCAGGAAGTCTGGCACAATATACAAGGGATCATAAAGGCCCGGAAATCAGTTTGCAGGTTTTGGAAATGCCTCCTGGCGATTTTAGGATGAATTATCCCTCAATTATTGAATTTAAAAGGATTCCCGGTTTTAAAAGTGATGATATTCCGGTTTTAAAAGACTTTTACATCGGAAAAAACGGAAACCCAAAAGAGAAATATGTACTGCCCGGCAATATTGAAGACGTTTCAAACCTTCCGCCAACGGTAATTTTTGTAGCTGGAGCAGATCCTTTAAGGGACAGCGGACTGGTTTATGCAGACCGGCTGATAAAAGCAGGTATTTTCACAGAACTGCATCTTTTTGCAGGGTATGCCCACGGAATGCCGCTTCCTGAAAATATAGATATCACCATCAGATTGATGAAGCAGTTCCTTAAATAATTCTGATTTTTACCCTTTAAAAGCCAAATAATGCAGTACTCAAAAAAAATATCTTTAGTTTTCGTTTTATTTTCTTCCATCGTATTTTCCCAGGATTATAAAACTTCGTCAACAGCTTTGCCGGGAAAAGAATTTCCGAGAATGGATGCAGAGAGAAAGGCAGAATTCCGTGTCTATTTTCCGGATGCGAAAACTGTAACCTTAGATGGAGGTGACGGAATGAAAAGTATAAAATCTTCAGCTTCCAAAGATAAAAATGGCTTTTGGAATATTTTTACTACGCCTATGGAAACAGGATTTCACTACTATTGGTTCAATGTGGACGGGCAGCGGACCAATGATCCCAATACACAGCTCTATTTTGGGTACAGCCAGCCCACCAGCGGGATTGAGGTTCCGTCCGGGGAAGACTTTTTCTCTGAGAAAAATGTAAAGCACGGTAAAATCATTAATGACAGCTTAAATTCACAAGTCACTCAGGGTAAACGGAACTTCAAAGTATATCTTCCCCCAAATTACGGTACTAAGAAATTACCCGTTCTGTATCTGTACCATGGAACCGGAGAAGATATCACAGGCTGGGAAAAACAAGGCCATATCCTTAATATACTTGATAACCTTTTCGCAGAAAATAAAGCCCAGGGAATGATCGTAGTAATGGATTACGGTGTTGCATTGAATCCAGAACAGGAGAAAATGCCGGACAATTACCCAAGGACGGTCCTTTCTTCTAAAAATCTGGACAAAGTCGTTACTCAGGAACTTATTCCCTATATTGAAAAAAAATATAAAACTTCCGGCAAAAAGGCTATTGCAGGACTTTCCAGAGGAAGCTACCAGGCCATGCTTATTGGAGTTTCCCATCCAGAAATATTTTCTGCAATCGGAGCGTTCAGTCCGGTGATTTATGAGGGAACTGAAAAAGAGCCATTTAAAGAACTTCCTATTGGAAATTTACTGAAGTCGAAGAAAAAACCTCACTTCTTTATCGGAATCGGGGAAAAAGAAGATGCGCTGTTTTTTAAATTTAATCAGCTGCTGACCAATTTTTTCAATCAGAATAAATATCCTTATACCCTATATAAATCTCCCGAAACCCGTCATGAATGGCTTACCTGGAGAAGATCCCTGTATCAGTTTTCACAGCAGATTTTCAAATAAAAATATGACATTTGTCATGTTTTAGAATTTTATTAACTTACACTCAATAAATCACCGTTTTATGGAATTGCTCCTTCCTTATCTGGAGTCAGATGGTTTTAAACAAGGTCTGATTCAGGATTACAGATTTTGTGATAAAGATTTTCTGAATTCTACTGTTCTGGAAATGCCGGAGGATTTGGGGAGCGGGAAGCTGATTCTTTTCAGCAAGAAGAATTTTCATTTTTTCCGTGGAAAATGGAATTTTCATGAAGAAACCATTTTTCATTCCCCGCATAAAGTAGGAGACAATGGCATGATGGATTTCAGGATCAATAAAGAAGGGAAAATCAGCAGTAATTTTATTAATAATGAAAAAAAATTTGAACACAATACTACCGATATTGATGGTATAAGGATTTTTGTACCTAAAACCATGTTTTCCAAAGATAATGGGTTTCTGAAAGAAAAGCTGGAAAACGCACAGCGTAATTACCTGAGTCAGGAAAAACTTAAAACCATTTTCGATACTCCGTTTGATGATGCTTCATGCAGTATCATTCTCGAAAGCCGGATCTTAGAGTTTTTAAGCTATTGGATTCATTATCTGCTATCCGATGAAAAGACTTTTGAGCACAAAAAGGCGTTTGAAGACAAAATAAAGCTTGCCAAAGACTTTGTGGATACCAATGCGTTCCAGAGCCTGGCCATCAGGGAGATCAGCAGGTATTGCGGACTTAACAGCAGTGATCTGAAAAAAGGATTTAAGGATTATACCCGATTACCGATCCATCAGTACATTATTAAAACCCGGATGGAAACAGCCAGAGCCCTTCTTCTGGAAAGCGAAAAATCGGTGGGAGAGATCAGTGATTTTATTGGGTACAACAACCGCGGACACTTTTCACAGCTTTATTTCCGTCATTTCGGAAAGCTTCCTTCTGAAGAACGTCAGTAAAACTTCCGGTAATTTTCTTATTTTTTGATGATCCTGTAATTGTTCGTTTTTTCGTCTTTCTTTACAGTATAGCTGTCTTTTAACAGGAGTGTCCAGCCATCTCCTTCAACTTTTTGCTCTTCAGTTTTTGTTGGCGTGCTTACAGATATCTTGCTCCAGTCAGGGCTCATTAAAGCCCCATTCTTCACTTCAAGGATTCCCCAGTTGTCAGTGACTCTGATGTTAGGATAAACAGTTCCTTTATCTGCAACAGGCAGGATGTTTCTGGGATCAAAAGATACATTCATTTTCTCAAAATTAATCTCCAGGTGAGGTTGATCAATCAATTTGGATTGATATTCAATGATCTGTTTTTTGATTTTATTTTCCCTGATCTGCTCTTCTTTTAAAATTTGAATTCCGTTATAATGATCAGAGTTTTTCTCAGCAGCAGCTTTTAAATTGACCGGGATATTAATGTCAAACTTTTTAATAAGAAAGTCGGTAATATCCGTATTGGCTGAAATCTCCTGATTCCAGAAATTATTCTTTAAGCTTAATAAATATCCATAAACAGGAACGGTATGATAAGCAAAAGATCTCACATAGGTGGGATTTGAAAAAAAGCTGTCAATAGAGCTGATAAAATGTTTTTTAGCCTGTTCCTTACTTCTGCCACTGATAATGAAACCGGTATATTCGGCAATTCCCTCATTAAGTTCCAGTTGGTTTTCAACGGTTGCAGATTCTGGAAAAAGAGTATTTCTGTATTTTCTGAAAATGAAAGCATTAGCTAAATGTATTCTCCTTTCTTTCCCCGAATCAGAGTTGATGGCTTTTTTCAGAGCCTCCAGTTCTAACCGAAGGTATATTCTTCCATCTTTCTGGTCTAAATGATTACTTTCCTTATTGCTTTGGATGAATCCCAGAGAAGGCTGCGCTCTGTGAAAGAGTTCGTGAGCCAGTAAATTGACCCTCTCATCATGATTTTCGGGTAAAGGCAGCATGATCATTGCCCAGCTTTTGCCACTCCATTGGACAGAAGTATTGGCAATATTCATACTATCCGGTAATTGACCAATATAGATTTTATTTTGAAGCTGTAAGCTGTTATCTGCATTAGGATCGTTACTATAAACCTTTCGTGTTTTAGGATCAACTAAAAGGATACTTCCATATAAATCTTTATTCCATAATTTAAACCCTTTTTGAGTTGCATTTTGAATCTCTTCAAAATAAATGGGAATATGAGCGGAGTTTATAGGTTCCGGCTGTTGTCCTAATAGAAGTAAACCCTGAATTGAGCATAAAAATCGTAAAATAATTTTCATTATTGCAGCTTTAACTTAAAATTAAAAATCTTCAAATAACCTTTGGATTGATTTTTTAAATATAGTCAAAAAAGCCTGATTACAAAGAGTCTAAGGCAGAACATTCATTCCTTAAGATGTATATCATAAGCCGGTCCTTAAGAATCATTTAAAATTTAAACACTTTTGAGTAAAAAACTGGAAGTATTGAATGTATCATTGTTTACACAGGTTTGTATTTTATACACCTTGAAAAAATTTCTTTTTCGTATCACGGAATTTCCTTTTCGTGTCAGCACCTGTTCAGCATATTATTAATTTGGAGTTAAGATTAGTTCATATGAAATTTCCTTTAAGCAAGGCAGTTTTTCATATCAATATTAACTTAATGTGAACAAGACTATGCTTAACTTATCAATTTTAGTGGAAGAAAGTGCCAGGAGAAATCCTGAAAAAGTTGCCCTAAGCCTTGGAGAAACCACGATCAATTATAAAGATTTTCATGAAAAAGTAGGCCAGGCAGCCAACACCTTTGCAAAAAAAGGAATTGGTTATGGCGATAAAGTCGCTTTGTTATGTCCTAATATCCTGCAGTTCCCGGTTATTTTTTTCGGAATATTAAAAACTGGGGCAGCGGTTGTTCCGTTTAGTATCTTTCTTAAACCTGAAGAAATTGCTTATCAATTGTCTGATTCTGACAGCAAAATGTTTCTGTGCTTTGCAGGAACTCCGGAAATGCCTGTTGGGAAATTCGGAAAGGAGGGATTTGATAAAAGCGGCTCATGCAGAGACTTTATCAGTATAGGAGATCTGGCTGAAGATGTGGAAAATTTTGATGATCTAATTAAAGGGGAAGAAACACAATTTGAATCCTATATTACCTCATCAGAGGATACGGCTGTTATTATTTATACCTCGGGAACTACTGGAAAACCGAAAGGCGCCGAACTTTCACATATTAATCTCTTTACCAATTCAGAAGCCAGCACAGGCGTTGTGGCATCGTCTGAATTTGAAGCCCAGCTTGTTGTTTTACCTTTATTTCACATTTTTGGCTTAACGGTGATGATGCTTGCAGGAATCAGGAAATCACTACATCTTATTCTGATGCCGAAGTTTGATGCTAAAGCAGTTTATCAGCTCATTATCCGGTTTAATATCCGGATTTTTGCCGGCGTTCCTTCCATGTACTGGGCACTTCTGAATGAGGAAAATACTGAAGAAAATACAAAAAGTATTAAGAACCTGAGAATCTGTATTTCCGGCGGAGCATCTCTCCCTGTAAAAATAATCGATGAATTTGAAAGCCGCTTTGGGGTTCCCATTATTGAAGGATACGGAATGTCCGAAGGTTCCCCTGTGGTCACTTTCAACCAGTTACAGATAGGCCGGAAGCCTGGTTCCATCGGAACCCCGATCTGGGGAGTTGAGGTAAAGATTGTAGATGATGACTGCAACGAACTTCCGGCAGGTGAAAAAGGGGAACTCATCTTTCGGGGTCCCAACGTAATGAAATCCTATTATAAAAAAGAAAAAGAAACCCGGGAAGTCCTGAAAAAGGGCTGGCTGTTTTCCGGAGATATCGCTGTAAAGGATGAAGACGGATTTTTTTTCATCGTAGACCGTAAAAAGGAAATGATTATCAGAGGCGGAATGAATGTCTACCCACGCGAAGTAGAGGAATTGATGATGAGGAATCCGGATATTTCCATGGTTGCCGTTATCGGAATTGCTGATGAAAAACTGGGTGAAGAAATAAAGGCCTTTGTTGTAAAGAAAAAAGAAAGTCAGGTCTCTGAGGAAGACATAAAGCGATGGACAAAAGAAAGAATTGCCCAATACAAATATCCCCGGATTATAGAATTTATTGATGAGTTGCCTTTAAGCGCAACAGGAAAAATACTTAAAAAAAATTTAAAAACCAGCTGAAATGAATTATTTTAAAATAGCAGTGTTGTCCATTGGATTATTGGCAACAGGCTGCTCCACACAAAATAGCGGAACCGCTCACGCGGTCTCTGCAAACCAGAAGCAGGAAAAGCTTATCAACATACAATACGGCTCACACGAAAGAAATGTGATGGATGTCTACCTTCCTGCCAACAGAAGCCCAAAAACTGCATTTCTTGTCCATATCCACGGAGGAGCGTGGACGCAGGGTGATAAAACCTATGATACTAAAATCTCCGAATACCTTCTTTCACAGGGAATTGCCGTTGCCAACCTGAATTACCGGTATGCCAATCTTACGGACATCCATCTTCCGGAGCTTCTGGACGATATTGACAGCGTTGTAAAGTATCTGTCATCCCATTCCGAAGAATGGAACACGAGGAAAAACGGGTTTTCAATTTCCGGGGGAAGTTCGGGAGCACACGTTTCACTCATGTATGCCTATACCAAAAATCCGCAGATTAAAACAATAATAGAAATGTGTGGTCCCGTAGACTTTACAGATGTTCAAACTTTGCAGTATGTAAAAGCTGCAAACCTTCTGGAAGTTCTGGATAAAATGTCAGGAAACAAAATGGTATGGAGTCCGGGAGATAAGATTCCTGATGCTTATGCCAAAACCAGTCCTGTAAAATTTGTGAACCAGATTCCCACTATGATTATTCATGGTGATAAAGATGAGGTAGTTCCCATTCAGCAGGCCTATATCCTGGAAAATGCCCTGAAAACGAAAGGCACTCAGTACAAAATGTTAGTAATTCCCGGAGCAGGACATCTTATTACAAAATTACCCGGAGATGAACAGACCGTATTCACTAACGTGGCGGAATGGCTTAAAAAATATGGTACAAATTAACTGCTAAACATATGAAGACTAGATTTTTAAATACAAAAATAACTGCAGCCATACTTTTTCTGACCGCCTCCTCAAATCTGCTGGCCCAGAAAAAAGAAGCTGATACCGCAAAAGCAAAAGATATCGATGAAGTAATCGTGACCGGGGTATTTGATAAAAGAACCAGGATGAATGCTCCTGTGGCTATCTCTGTTCTGAAGAGTGAGGTCATTGAGAAGCAAGTCCCTGTAAGTGCTGCAGATCTGCTTAAAAACGTTCCCGGTGTATATGTGAACTCATCATTGGGAGAAATCCGAAACAATGTAAGTTCAAGAGGAATCAGCGCCGGTTCTGCGGACGGTACATTTGCTTATGAATACATATCGATGCAGGAAGACGGTTTGCCGGTAACCAATACCACTTATTATAATTATGGCCCGGATTTTTTCCTGAGAGCAGATGCCACGATTTCCCAGATTGATGCGGTAAGAGGAGGACCTGCCTCTATTACGGCTGCCAATGCACCGGGAGGAATTTTCAATTATATTTCCAAAACAGGAGGTAATAAATTTGAAGGGGAAATCCGTGCAAAATATGGAGTTCAGGGAGCTAATAACTCAGGATATCATAGAATGGATGCCAACTTTGGAGGACCTTTAGGTGATAACTGGTTTTTTAACATCGGCGGGTTTTACCGGTATGACTTAGGGGCCCGGTATGCAGGCTATCCTTTTAACAACGGGGGCCAGGTAAAAGCAAATATTGTAAAAAAATACAATAAGGGAAGCCTTAAAGTTTTCCTTAAATATCTGGATGACAAAAATGGCTATGCCCAACTGATTCCTACCAGAAACTATACGTCTCCCGAACCGGCAGAAGGATTCAATAGTAGTTCGTCTATGCTTATTCCGGAGCTGCAGTACAATTCTCCGGATTTTATTCATGGTGGTGATGTAGATTATAATTCAGGTCGTCTGGTAAGTAGTAAATACCGTTCCGTAGGACTGAACTGGGATCATAACCTGGGAAATGACTGGAAATTGTTCTTCGCAAGCAAATATTCTGATAATGATGTGGTGCAGAACAGTGTGGGAAATTCTTTTCTTACCTCACTGGATGATATGACCTCTTATTTTTTGGTTGGTGGATTGGGAATCGGGACCTATTCCTTTAAAGATGCCCTTACGGGACAGGAGCTTGCGAGCGTGAATTCTACCTTGGGAGCCGGAGGACTGCCGGTTTACCAGATCACCAAGAATCAGCTTCCTGATCAATCGATCCAGAATAATTCATTTGTAATGTCGGCGCTTAATTTTTATGAAAATAAGGTGAAAGAATCCATGAATCAGCTCACCATCAATAAGAAATGGAACCGCATGAATTTCTCGTTCGGAGGATATTACGGATATTCTGATGTATGGCGATTTTCCGGAATTAACGGAATAGGACTTACCACTCTGGAGAACAGGCCGAGAATGCTGACAGTAAGTTTAACGGGTGTCACTACTTTGGATTTTACAAAGCCGGGCGTTTATCAGCTGACCAATAATGACGGTTTTGCACAGGCAGCAGGCAGTACGGGAGATTTGATTGAATTTAAAGCCAGGCAGCAGCAGGGAGCCGTATTTTTCGGACATACCTGTGATATCACAGATCATCTGACCCTGGATTGGGGAATCCGGTATGAAAAAGTATGGATCAAAGGGGATAATACCAGAACCTATCTGTTTTCAGATAAAAATGGAGGCACGGATGGTAATATCTTTACTCTGTACAATAACAATGCTCTAACGAAGCTTACCAGTGTTGCCTACAGCAGGCAGCTTGAAAACTTTTCCTATTCGGCGGCGGTGAATTATAAGTTTAATAATAATGTAGCCGTATATGCCAGATATTCCAAAGGCAGCAAGTCTCCGGATCTTGACATGTTCTTTGCAGCCAACAGGCCGGAAACCATAGACTTGCTAAACCCGCAGTCCAGAAAAACACAGCAGGTGGAAATGGGCTTTAAAACCAAAACCACCTATTTTGATGCTTTTATCACCCCGTTTTACAGTTTGTTGAGCAATATTCCGTACAACTTTATGGCTGATGACGGCAAAGGCGGATTTTATACCACACCGTCTCTGTACAATAAAAACGAAACCTTTGGCATTGAATTGGAAACCAATATAAAGCCGGCTGATAATTTCAGTATCAGAGCCGTGCTTACCCTTCAGGATCCGAAAGTTAAAGAAGGATATTTATGGAATCTGGGAAGTGCCGGCCCTTCGGATGATACCGTTTCCTCGTATTCGGGAACTACGATTGCCTATACTCCCAAAATTATGGCCCACGTCACTCCTAATCTGAAAATCGGCAAAGCATACGGATTTGTAACCTGGAGCTACATGGGTAAAAGGGAAGGAAGCAATACCAATGTTTATAAACTTCCGGGATTTTCACAGTTTGATCTTGGAGTAGGGTATAATTTAAATGAAAATATCAGTATGTTGGTGAATGTGAATAATGTATTTAATAAATATGGTGTGATGAGTTATCAGAGGCCGGGAACGCTTCAGCAGCAGCTTGCCGGCTTCGAAAACTTTACCCAGGCAGAATATAATACAGCGGTAGCGAATAATACGCCTTACTTTACCATTGCCATTCCGCCTACTTCCGCCTATCTTACTGTAACCTATAAATTCTAGTATCATGAAAAAGATTTTCAAGATATTCTTTGCCGCTTTGCTCTTCATTATTCTGTTTTTACTGGTTGTTTCCATGATTTCAGTATATCTGAAAACACCAATGTATCTGAGCGGTTACAGCAGTTCGTTTACCATGCAGTTCAATTCACAGTTTGTGGTTTTGGGTCTGATATTGGTAGGTATCTGTTTCTTTTTCTATAGATACGGAAAGTATTGCCGGAAGCTATTGAGGGTTAATCTGATCCTTTCGGTCCTGTTTTTTCTTGCCCAGATTTATTTCACGGCTGTAATGTTTTCTACTGCCAAAAAATATAAAACCCACGTTTCGTTTTCACAGGGATTAAAAGGCCAGCAAGCCCCGATAAAACCTTCAGAAACCTATTCTTATCTCACTATTTATGGTGAGGAACAGCATATAGATGTTTTCCGGCCGGAAACAAGATCTCCAGTACCCGCAATCCCCGTTATCCTTGTTCATGGCGGTGCCTTCGTTGAGGGAAACAGAACCCAGGTGGGTTACGCTGCCAATTGGTTTAAAGATCATGGGTATACGGTTTTCTCTATTGATTATCCTCTGGGGAAGCCTGACCGTCATAATTGGGAATCTGCTGTTAATTCCGTAGTGACTTCTATGGGATTTATTGCAAAAAATTCAAAAAAATTTAATGTTGATCCTAATAAACTGGTATTGGTTGGTGGTTCTGCAGGAGCGGCTTTAGTAATGCAGGCAGATTTAGGATTAAGGAAAGGTTTTGCAAAGCCTTATGATTCCCTGCAGGCTCCGGTTCCGGCAGCAGTTATAGCCATTTATCCGCCTGTCAGCTTATCTGAACTCTGGCAGAAAATAGATGAGAAAAAGAATATCGACCTCAAAGATGCGGCGAGAAAATATCTTGGAGGTTCTCCTTCAGAATTTCCACAGCGGTATGCGCAGCTCAATTTAATAGACCAGCTTTCGGAAGGGATTTCCCCCACATTTATTATTGCCGGAGAAATAGACCATGTTGTGAATGTGGAAGCTACCAGAAAGTTCGTAAAAAGAGCGGAAGAGCTGAAGCTGCCTGTTTCCTATGTTGAAATTCCATATGGTGAACATGTTTTTGATGCGAATTCCAATTCTATTGCCGGGCAGATTGAATGGAACAAAATAGGGGAGTTTTTGAAAAATAATCATCTGGAAAACTGACAGCTGTATTCATAATCAGTTTAAAAAGCATTGTATACATCATTACAATGCTTTTTTTTGAGCCCGTTTGTGAAATATCCTGATAGAATTGCGTGGTATGCATTAACTTTGTAGCTTTATTGAAACTTTTCAGCAGAATTGTTTTAATGATAAGTGCATCACCTATGCAAACAAGTTCCCACATTAATATGAAAAGACACCTTACTTATATTTTACTCCTTGGATTTCCTTTTTTCGGCGGTCAGAATAAAATGGCCGGGCAATCTACCTATGCTCAGGACTGGAAATCATCCGAACAGAAGAATGAAGCTCTTGCTTTTGATGCAGATCTAAAATTATCGGATGCAGAAATGGCTTTGGATAAAAAACTATTTCAGCTGAGAAAACAAGTCCTTACCGAAGCAGAAACACAAAAAGTATCCCTGTTCAACAGCTCTTTTAATGAATTGAAACCCGTGATTGAAACTACCGGATTATTCAAAATCATCCGGACGATGCCGAAAGGTGGCTTGCTGCACAGCCACAGCGGAGGCCTGGCAGATGTAAAATGGGTGATTTCAGCGGCAAGAAAATATAAGGAATGCTACGTTTACGATCAGAAGGATAATGACCGGTATATTTTCGGGCAGCTGGCCTTTTTTACAAAAGAAAATGTTCCGGACGGATTTGTAAGCCTTGATAAGAAACTGGCTTCGGACCCCGGCTTTGAAAAAGAACTGCAGGATCTTCTTACCTTAAAAAGGGATAATCTCTGTACCTATACGGATTACTGGGTGGAGTTTGAGAAGCGCTTCAAACGCATCAACCTCCTGCTGCCTTACCGTCCTTTCTTTAAAGAATATTACCTGAAGGGTTTTCAGGATCTGACCAAAGATCATGTACAGCATGTGGAGATCAGGTTTATATTCGATGAGCTTTACGATTTTCAGCATGGAAAATATCATTTAAAAACGTCAATTACAGATTTGCAGGATGTTGTTAAGCAGGTCCGCCAGGCGAATCCGGAATTCAGCTTAAAATTAATCTACTCCAGCTTTAAATTCCTGGATCCGGAAAGTGTGGAAAAACAGCTCGAAACCGCTTTTGAGCTCAAAAAAGAATTTCCGGACATGATTTCGGGTTTTGATCTTGTGGCGGATGAGGCTGCCGGAAACAGCATTTATTCCTTTCAGAAAGACTGGATGAAGCTGAATGAACTCTCTAAAAAATACGGAGTAGACATGCCGCTTTTCCTTCACGCCGGCGAAAGCAATTCTGTTTTTAATAAAAACATTCTGGATGTTGCTTTACTGAACAACCGGCGGATAGGGCATGGCCTTAACCTGATCTATTTCCCGGCCACGATGGAAGAGGTCAGAAAGCAGGACAAACTGGTTGAGGTAAGCCCCATCAGTAACCAGATTTTGGGCTATGTAAGTGACCTGAGGAATCACCCTGCAAGGGTTTTGTTGAGTAACGGCGTACAATGCTCCATTAACAGCGACGATCCGTCAGTATATGGTTACGAAGGTCTCAGCTATGATTTCTGGGTGGCTTTTATGTACTGGGAGCTGGATGTGAAAGCACTTAAAAAACTTGTTTTTAACTCTGTTAATTATTCTTCCTTGAATAAAGATCAAAAAAAGGAAGCGATTGCGTATCTGGATAAGCAGTGGAATGAGTTTGTTCAAAAGGGAAATAAAAGTTTGAACTAAATGCCCGGATGAGAACATTTATTCCGGATTTCCCATGCATCGTGCCCATAACATGGGCGGGATTGCTGTTGATTCAATAGTTTATTGCCGGGAAAAACTGTACCAGACACTTACCGATCCGGGATTTACCCAAAATGTTGCTTTTCCGTTTTCGTCTGCTATGATTTCGTCATTTCGGTGTTCCAGAAAATCCCTGTATTGGAAGTGAGCATATTCTTTTCCGAGGTCAATTTCCTTAAAGCCCTCATCACCATTGGAAAGGATCACGATGCATCCGCAGTTGTCCTGGTTTCCTTTGCGAACCCACGTGATACAATTAGGGTGATCAAAATAATTAATCTGTTCACCATGGGCCAACTTCTGTCTTGCTTCCAGGAGTTTGGGCAAAGCTTCCACTTTCGGAATTACAATGTTTATTTCCTGATCATCCCGGATATCTGTGTATTCTGCCCCGAAAAGATCCGGGTAAAATACGCAGGGATAAGCATCTTCCGATAAGAGGATCACAGCATAGGCCAATGGCTTAAACCAGTCCTGTACTGATGATTCCAGGGCCTGAAGCTGTTGTGTATCATGGTTTTCAACAAAAGAAACCGAGAACACAGGCTTTTTTTCGAGAAAGCTGCCTTTTAATATTTGTGAAAGGTCGTAGTTTCGTCCTGCTTTTGAAGCTTCGAAGAAATTATAATGTAAAGGAGCATCAAAACAGGAAATAAGGCCGTCCATTTCTTCTGAAAAAAAGGAGATTTTTTCAGCCTCATCTTTCCAGAATTCACCTAAAATATAGCATTCAGGGTTAAGTTCTGTTTTAATGTAAGTGATCCATTCTTTAAGGAAATCGGAAGAGATATGCTTTAGGGCATCCAGCCTTATTCCATCCACTTTTGTCGTTTCAAAATACCATTGGATCCAGTTCTTCATTTCCTGTACCACATAAGGATTTCTGTATTCTATGTCAGCACCCATCAGATAATCGTAGTTTCCAAACTGATGACTTACTGCGTCTGTCCAGTCTGTTCCATATTCATTATGAATTTTAAAGATGCCTTCCTTTTTTTCTCCATTTTGGCTGATGATGTCTATTCCGCTGAAGCATTGATGGTCCCAGATAAAATCAGAATATTTCCCTTGTCTTGCCGGGAAAGTAAATTTTGTAAAAGCTGAAGCTTCTATAGGATCTGTAAGTACTTCGTTGCGGTTGTCGGGGTTCACTTCATGTACTGTGATATTTTCTTCTTCATCACCACCCATTCTGTGATTGAGGACAATGTCTGCATATACGGACAGGCCGGCCTCACGGGCTTTTCTGATAGCGTTGAGGTATTCTTCTTTTGTACCGTATCGGGTGGGGATTCCTCCTTTCTGGTCAAATTCGCCAAGATCATACGGGTCGTATAGGTCATAGCCCCTCCCTTCTTTTCCCAGGCTGCATTTTGTAGCAGGCGGGAACCATACAGCTGTGAATCCGAGATCTTTTAGAAATTTTGCCTGACCGGAAAATTCGTTCCAGAGACTTCCTGAATAATACCAGTGAAAATATTGTATAATTACGCCATTCATTCTTTATTACTTTTTCGTATTTTTTGTAAAATGATTTCTTGTATTTTAAATTATAGTTTCTGCTGTTGTAGCAGTTGCTTTTCCATTTCAACTTTCAGACATTCGAGGATGAATTCGCTGTAGCATAGCTGGGCATCTATGGATTCTTTTCTGTGGTACAGGTCCATTTTCCTGGAAAGAATGATTTCGCTTTTGTAGGCAAAAGAGAAGTAAGCAAAAAGCTTGTATCCTGATTCTTCAACGGGAGTTGCATATCCGGTAACGGCAATTCCCCAGTCTGTATTGAATAATCTGGAGACATTCAATGCCATGGTTTCGGCAATTTTAGGGGATACGCAGTCATATAGCCTGGCTTCATGCTCATCTACATGCAGCAGCTTCACCTTTTCTTCAAGAGTATATGTAGTAAGGCCTCCTTTAAACAGTTCTGAAGCATCTTTTATCTGTGAGAATGAAAACTGTAAAAAGCCGGCTGTTACGCTTTCGGCAATAGAAACGGTCTCGTTATGCTTCTGTAAATGCAGGCCAATAAATTCCAGTAAATCTTTCTGAAGATTCATAATTAAATTGATTTTAAACATGTCGGGGTTCCCCGGGAGATTTTTTCCGGTTCATAAAAAATCAGTGGATACTGTTCATTTTCCAATCATTCTTTTTTATCCACTTCTAATTTCGGGAATAAGTAGTGAAAACAATATGATCTCGATCAATTCATGATAATTATCCGGTTTTAACTGAATATTATCTTCCCAATGTTGTATAAACAATTAAGCCTGAGTCTGTAAAACAGGAAATTTAATGATATGGAATTTATTTTAGAGTCTGATTCAAAGGTGATTGTCTAAAGCTGGCTTTACTGGATGTTGTAGCTTGTGATCTCATAATAAATGGCCCAGCCTGTGAACAGGATGATAATGATCCATATCCAGAAGGGAATCGTCTGTGGGGTTTCGCTTCCGTTGATGAGAAAGCTTTTCTGATTCCCTTTGTCGTAGGCATTAATCATCAGGGACAAAGTGCCATCTACTACATCTTTGTTATTCAGACCTTCAATTTTTATGGCAGGCCCGTTGGAAACCGTGAAATTTATTTTCCGGATTCCCTCTTTTCCGGACGGAGATCTGCTGACAATTTTCAGGATATGTTCTCCGTCTGTGAGTTTCTTCGTATCCAGATCAAAAACGATAGGGGTTTCCAGCTCTGCAATTGGATTCGGATCGTCATCTATGAAAAGGAAAACTTTGCTTTTGTCTTTGGTCATAACAGTTAATTTTCATCTGAGAAAACCGTGTATTTGATATGGTGTTTATCTTTTTCTCCCGGCGTAACCAGATATTTAACGGAATAATAAAAGGCTACAATGGTTAGCAATACTACAATACCTACAATAAACCAGTCCCAGTCGCTTTCCGGGCCGGTTCCATGCGTCCACTCCTTGGTGGCTTCAGGCTGCTGAAGCTTGCATGCGTCACATGCTAATGCATACGCTGAAATAAGAATCAAAACTCCACTGAATGTTTGTTTCGCTAGATTTTTCATAATTATTTTATTTTATCCATGATTACTTTGATTTCCTGCAGGGTGACTTTCTTGGCATTATTTCCCCAGCTTGTTCTTTCGTGGTTGATAATGGCTGTTACATCCTCAGGGGTAAAGTTGGCGTTGGTGCCTACGGGAGGCATTGTGGCAAATTCCGGTCTGGGATCGTAACCTTTCATAATGATGGTTACGTACAGCTCAAGATCTCCTCCGGCCACTACAGGGCTTCCTTTCAGTGGAGGGAATGCTCCGGGAACTCCTTCTCCGCTGGCCTGGTGGCAGGATGCACAGTTGGCTGTGAAAAGTTCTGCACCGTCCGGTAGGTTTTCACCTCCCTGTGCTGCGCCTTGTTCTTTTTTCTCCTGCTTGTACAGAAAGGCCGGAACAATGGTTTTATCCGTATAATCGGTCTGTTTTAAAGATTTCAAATAAGCTACCAGTTGGAGGGCTTTAGGTGTTGCCACAATTTTTTTCCTTTTGTTTTTCAGGAATTTCTCAGGCACCTTTACTTCTACGTCTCCCGGCTGGAGGTAATCTCTTTCCATAAAGAGAAATTCGTAGGAAGGCATAATGGAGGCTTCTACGGCTGCCCGCGGCTGGTACAGATGGATAAGGTGCCATTCTGAGCTTGGTTGCCTTTCTCCTACATTGGTAAGATCGGGGCCTGCTCTTTGGGTTCCCATAAGGTTGGCCGTGTTTCTCCAGAAATCTGTTCTGCGGTTCACTGCAAAATCTGCAGGGATGCTGGGTCTTTTGCCGAAAACATTATCCATTTCCACACTTCTTACCTGCTGGGTATGGCATGCTACGCATCCGTTTTCTATATAGACCATTTTTCCGGCCCGCTGTTCTTTGGTCAGGATTTTGGCCTGCCTTGGCAAGGGCCTGTTGATCTTCTGGTTATCCAGCGCCGGGATAATGGCGATATAAAGGGTCAGAAAAACAAACAGGCAAAGTGCCGAGCCGAAAAGTATCCTGTGATCGTTTAAAAATATCATCATTCAATTTTTAAGGGTTAAACTCTGTATTTCTAAGCTGTTTCTTGGCAGCCAGTATTTCTGCAGGTGTTTTTGGAATTTTAATGTCATGCCCGGTGCTGACCATTTTATAAAAGTTGTAAGCAAAAATGAGATGGGCCACCCACATCATGGTTCCTCCGATAGCCCTCCAGAGCCAGAACGGGAACATATTGATCACGCCGTCTATGAAAGGTTTCTTTTTCATCCACATCAGTCCGGTCTGGGTTCCGCCAATCATTAATGCAATCACGTACATCAGCAACCCGATTAATGCAAGCCAGAAATGGATGCCTACCAGTAATTTGGGAGGCTCTTTTCCTGTAAGCCTTGGAATAAGCGTATAAGAAAATCCCCAAAGCATAAAAGTGATGATTCCGTACATCGTAAGGTGGGAATGGGAAACGGTAAAATCTGTAAAGTGCCAGAGCAGATTGGTATACCTGAATGCTTCCACAGTTCCTTGGAACGATCCTGTGAAGTAAAAGATGATAGCCATAAAATAAAACGGAAGGGTATAGCTGTTTTTCAGCTGGTACCAGGCGCCGTTAAATGTCAGCAGGAAGTTGGTGGTTCCGGCGGCTACCGGAATGAGCATTCCTACACTGGCGATAATGGCTGTAGTCTGCAGCCTCCAGGGGATTGCGCTGAAAATAAAATGATGGGTACCGATCAGGGTGTAGAATAATATGTGGGTCCAGAAGGCCAGGGCGCCTAAGCTGTAGGAATAAATGGGCTTGTTAAGCTGCTGGGGGAGGAAATAGTACATCAGCCCCAGATTAATCATCATAAACCACATGCCAATGGCCTGGTGCATATAATATCCTTGTGTGATGGTTTCTCCTACTCCGTCCTGCCATATAGGAATGTATCCTACCAGAATGACAATAACCACAAACATAAACCCTGATATAATATACCAGTTTGAAATATAAATTTCTTTTACAATCCTTTTGGCAACAGGTTTAAAGAGGTTATGCGTGGAAATGGCGATACCTGCCCCGAAGGTGATCATAATGGGCCAGATGTATTCGCGGTACTCTCCGCCGCCGTTATTGACCCCGGCCAGCAGGGAAATGGTTCCTGCAAGAACTGCCGCATTAATCAGGATCAGGGAAATATAGCCCTGCCTGATATTGTAATTTTCGGTGTTGCTTACCCTGGTCACCACATAGTAGGAGAGGCCTACCATGGCTAAGGATGCCCATCCCCAGAATACTGCATTGGTATGGGCGGGGCGCAGTCTTCCAAAGCTCAGCCAGCTTGTATGATCTACATCGGGGGCCACATATTTTATTCCGGCATACAGTCCAAAGGAGGTTCCTATAATGAGCCAAAGGATAGCGGTGCCTAAAAAGTAAAGAATCAGTTTGCTGAGTTCCGGGGATATATACTGCTGGAAAGACGAGGTTCTTCTTTTGGTGGGGAAAATCCTTAATTCTTCCACGGAATTGATATTCCGGATCATGCCTTTTTCATCTACGGCGGGTAGGCTGCCGGAAAGCTGATTTTCTTCTGGCTGAAAACTAATCTCTTTTTCTCTTTCTTCATATTCCTTAAGCTCTTCGGGAGACAGGCTTTCTATTCTTTTTTGAGCTTCAAGGGCTTCCCGCCGCCTTAAAATACGGCCATAGATGCCCAGAAACTTAAAAATAAGGATGACTAAACCGGCAATAATCACCATTAACATTAAAAGTAATGTAATCTGTATGCCTGTCTGATTAAACAATGACGTTTCTGCCATAATAACATATTACGGATTAATAAATAGTGAATGGTTTCGCTATTACAGGATAAAGGATAGTCTAAAAGATTCTGTATCGATACTTTCTTTATAGAGGTAGCATCAACACTGCTTTCATTATGATCTGAAAACGTAATTTCAAAGCCTGTTCAAAAAAATTATTTGCTGTTTTTAATTGAATCTACATCGTAGGCTGTACTGTCCATAGGGAGGGTTTTGTCCCCCGAATCGGGAGTGACTTGGGCGGTCCCGGAAACCATGCTGTCCCCGGTATTCAGGTTGTCGGTATGGGTAGGCTGGGGCTGCTGCTGAGGGTCTTTTGTACAACTGACGACGAGGTGTCCTGCGAACAGGCCTAGTAACAATAGTGATTTCATAATATTAAGTATTTGGTGTGTGTAGTCAAAGGTATAAAGTTCTGATCAGCTTCTTTATGATTGGTGTCATAATGAACCTGCATTTAATAATATGATGGAGCTGATAGAAATCTTTAAAGTGCATGGTATTGATTATAGCGGGAAACTAATACCATCGTATATTCATATAACCGGAGCCAATAACGAATTATTAATTGCTGTAATGTGGTTCAGGTCATAAAAACACAGTTTTTAATTGTCTAAGTTTGAGGTAACCAAAATTTATATTCTTATGAAACTATTTTTTATAATTATTCTTTTTGTGTTTGCAGGCTGTACCAAATCTGAAACACAATACAGAAATGAGGCTGACAAGAAATCTACCGTGAACGATAGAAAGTCTGATACCATCCACGTAATCCCTGAAGTTTCCGATACCTCAACCGTTGCTAAAGACAGTACGGCTGTGCATTAAACCTAACGGGAAGACGGTAGATTCCAAAAACAATTACAAATATGCTGAACGAGCTCTTGATTTTCTTTTATAAATCCGTATTTTACAATACCTGCTTTCAAAAGCATAAAAAATTAAAAAACCATGAAAAAAACTGTATTGATCTGTTTCCTTTTGCTGAATCTTTCCATGGTGTATGCACAAACTATAGAATCTGGAAACCGGAGTACAATGGGCTACATCAAACCGGACGGAACCATTGAAAACAGCAGCCGTTCCACCGTAGGGTACATCAGGCCGGACGGGACGATCGAGGATAAAAGCCGCTCGACCATCGGGTACATTAAAAGTGATGGCACCATAGAAGACAAAAGCCGTTCTACCGTAGGTTATGTAAAAAAAGACGGCACGATAGAAAACAGCAGCCGTTCCACCATTGGGTACATCAAAGACGATGGAACTGTGGAAAACAGCAGCCGGAGTACTATTGGCTATGCTAAAGGCATCAGAAAAGAGTGGGCGGCGGTAGTGTATTTCTTTTTCAAACTAGATTGATTGTCCGTACTTCGAGGTAAGTTTTATTAAATAGGTGCCTGCACCCCGTTCACAACCCCCTTCAGGGTATGCGACAGGGCCAGGACGTCTTCAATAACGGCCTGAAGCCGGTTTGATAAGCCCCGGGACACCGTTTTGTAACCCGTTTTACCCCCTTACCCAAGGGGGTATAGGCCGTTCATTAGGGGGTACCGGCAGTTGGGTAAGTGCCTCCGGACGGTTGGGGAAGTACCAGGAGACGCTTTAATAAGGCCTACAGGCTTTGTAAGGGGCTTTTTACTAATTCCCGGGTTGTTTTTCCTAGACTGATTTATTGAAAATTAGCGGACAAGAAGATAAATTCCGACACCAATGGCGGCATAAGCCACAACCGTAATAATATCAGCTATGGGCTGGGAAAATCGTTTTTCTGCAATTTTCTCACCATTGATCTGGTTCTTATGGAATTTCAGGATTTTTTTAGGATTATGAACCGGGTGGGCTACCAGGCTGTCGCTTTCCCACTTGTCAACGATTACTTTGTAGCTCCTGCCATCCACGTCTATTTTCACATTTTTACCGGCGGCAAGCTTCTCCTGAACATTTACCGGGGCAGCCATGGGCTGTGGGTTTGGGGATTCGGCTGCTGCATTTTTCATTGAGGCAGTATTATTAGCCATAGCAGCATTATTTTTAGACTGCTTATTGTCGGTTGTCAGATCTGCCGGCTTCTTTACCTGATACGTATAGCAGCTGGTAAGGGAACATAATATAATGATGAAATAAAGATTCTTTCGCATGAGCCAAATTTAAGAATTAAACGGAATATTTGGGAGTTTGTTTTGAAAGATGGTGGATTTTTATTGTTTAAAATAAATCTCCGAAGTTATGAGACTTCGGAGAGTGGGTTTAATAAAATTGTTTTAAACTATGGTCTAATATTAACAATAACTTTCATTTTTTCTGTTGATTCTGAACCTAAATCATTTTCTAATCCTCTAGGATTACTAATATATCCTTGTGGATCATATACAAAACAATATAAAGTTTTACAATCAGGGTGATTTTTATAACGAGCAATATCTTGTAATAATTCATCTCCTACCTCCTTATCTTTAAGGCCTTCTCTTGTTTTCTTTACTTCAATAATTATTTGTTCCTTTTTTAAAAGAAAATCAACTCTAGTATTTCTTCCTGCATAACTTGGAGTAAATTCTTCTGGGCGTAAATCGTCAAAGAATATTTTTAATAATGATCGTAATAAATCCTGAACATCATACTCATCTTTTATTATTAAACTTTCTCGATTTGCATGTCTATTTACAAGTAATCTGGCAACATCATGAAAATTGTCAAAAATTTTATTAAGATTATTAATAGGGCTTTCTAAATCAATATATGAATCATCTTTAACATTGATTTGAAGTTCTAACTCTCTTAATAATCTAAAAATTAATTTTAAATTTTCTTTCATGGCAATTAACTCGCTGCTATGTGAAAGCAAGTTCGCTTGCAATTCAAAATGTGGTGGAGTGATAGTACCTTCAGATAAAATTCGCTGGGCTGTATTGTAATCACCCATAAAATTTTTAGGTTTTTGGGCTTCTATAATTTTATATGCAGGAAGCCCCCATTCATAATCTTCAAGTTTTGCAAGAAGTTTAAGTTGTTCAGAAAATTGTTCATTTGATTTAATAACACTTAATTCAATAATTACATTCTCGGTATTTGCTTTAAATTCTTTAAGAATTGACTTGATTTCTTTGTCAAGAGCTGAATAATCGAGCTGACTTCTATTTTCAACAAAATTTAATAGTAGCTCATATGGAATAAGAATATACTCTGTTCTTTTGCTTTTGTCAATAAAATTTTTGTATACCTCAGAATTTGTAAACCAATTTCCTACCCAATTTTCTTGCGCCAAATTTGTAATCGTAGAAAGATTTTTTAAATCATCTTCAATGTGACTTATTCTATCTAAAAAGGCTGATTGAATTTTTTCAGTTTCAAATTTCAATTCTTGTACTTGTGAAGACAAACTCATATATGTAATTTTAATGGCTTATAGTGTTGTGGAAACTAGCTTATAGATAATTTAATTATCTAATATAAAAACATTTTTTATAATAACTAGTCCTTTCATCTATTCGGTCTAACTGCGTTCAATTTTCTATCAGTTATTGCTCTAACATAATCAGTAATTTCATTCCAATTTAATTCTGAAAGGATATTTTTTCTTGGGATTCTAATTGTGATTGTTTGGTTTTCTTGATTAGGTTCTGGAACATCTTTTAATAAAATCCAGAATGCCTCATTTTCACTTTCTACAAACTTAACAATCAATACAACTCTAAGATTGTCCCATAAATAATTATATGTTGAAACCTTTAAATTTTGCCTTTCATAAGTGTCAATTTTGTTAGAAATATGTGAACTTTTTAATTGTACAATTAATTCAAGACCTTTATAAATGCCATTTTCCGCGATCTCAATATTTAAGTCTTGACCATAATCTCTATCAATAGTATTTATATTCCAATCTTCTGGTAAGTAGTTACGGAAAAATGTGATCGATTTTTCTTCTAATGAATGATTTTTATGACGAATTGGGTATTTTTTTGCCATTATATTTTGTATATTCCAAAAATTAAACTTAATAAAATACAGTCTTTCATAGTATTTAATTAGAAACTAATGAATCCCAACTCTCGTCAGGATTTATTCATTTATAAGTTTAAAAAAATCAGATAAACTAAGTTTTCTAGCTTCGCACATTTTAAAAAGTGTTTCAACTGGTATTCTATAAGTTTCTTCGTTTTTTATTTTTCTAATAGTACTTTCTTCTATACCATGATTTTTTGCAAAAGAAGTTTGTGACTTGCCTTCCTGAAGCCAAGGTATTAACCATTTTTTTGTAATGTATGAACAAATTTTTTCGTTTATATCTGTCATATAAACAAATGAAATAATTAAATAATAAAAAAACACGGTCGATCGACCGTAATTGAAATCTTTTTCTTACATTTGTCAAATAAGCTACAAAAAAGTAGTTTTGCGATACTTCAAAGAATATTAGAAGCTATTGCTTAGAATCTCAATCTGAAAACTGGTAATTTTTAACGTACGAGATAATAAGCTAGAAGCTCACGACCTAGGCGTGGGCTCTCTTATCTGTACGTAAGGTATACCAGTGCCTCAGATTAGATATTGTAGAGTCCCATGCCGTTTTATTTTCATGCCGTTCTGTTTTCTACAATTATTTTTTCTAAGCGCTTTACTACATAAAGTATCATGATAGGGTACAATGGAGTGTACAATCCATTGCGGCTTCAGGGCTTTCACGGGAACACAAATTTTATTTCATAAACCATTAAGTGAAATGAAGATATTAAGATAAGTTAAATTCCATCAAAGATGGAAGAGGCAGTTGGCTAAATAAATAGCTTCAGCTATGGTTTTAACGATTCTTAATCCCTTAAAAATTCTTAATGGTTAAGAAAAATACACCTATTAGAAAAATACAAACGCATGAAAAAAACAAGAATACATTTTGAGCCCCGGCTTTGGGAAGGCGGTAAGAAGCGCTCCGGGCTACAGCTGATGGAAACGTTTTTCCGGTTCAACGATCTGGCATCCTCTAAAAAACAGTTAAATAACATTATGAATTACGCTGTAAAAAGAAATACATGGATCAAGGAAGATTCAGCCGTTATCTTCCAGTTTCACCAGTCTATGCGGTCGTTTGTGCGTGCAGGCTACTTCATGATGCTGAAGGAAAAGAAACAGACCGCAAATACTCAACTGGAAAGTGCTTCTCCATTGGTTCTCGGTGTGCTTTCGGAGAAAGAATACCAAAATCCGCTGCTGGTATTCAGGAAAGCATTCAAAGAATACAGCATACAGGAATTCGATTATTTTATGTCCGGGATGGTTTATTTCTCACTGGGAGCCTACGACCATCTGCCGGAAAGAAATATCGTGAGCCCATACATCCATCTGCTGAAAATGCTGGATGCAGCCCATCTTATTCTTGAAAGGAAAGGGAGATAGTACATGCAGCGAACGGATAGGAATTTTATTAACGCAAAGGTTTATTTTAATAATGCATAGTTTAGGAAGCAAAGAAGGAATCAATCCTTGATTGATTTGATGAAGCGGGCGTTTTATCCATGCGCTTCATCAGCAGTGAAACCATTACCCTTTGCTTTCTTAAAAATCATCAGGATCTTCAAAAAAACTTTGCGTTAAAAAAGCAATAAGCAAGCGTTTATAAGAGTAGAAATTTTAACGCAAAGGTTTATTTTAATAATGCATAGTTTATGGAGCAAAGAAGGAATCAATCCTTGATTGATTTGATGAAGCGAGTGTTTTAACAGGCTGCTTCATCAGCGTGAAACAGCATCCTTGCTTTCTTAAAATCAATCAAGGTTTGATTGGGCCTTTGCGTTTAAGAAAAATAAACTTTATGTACTCTCTAAGCTAAAAAGCCTTTCAGTTTTCCTGAAAGGCTTTTTAATCCGGCGAACTCTGTTATTTAAAAATTTCCTGATCATAGAGAAGATTGTCGTCTTCATCAAAGCTTATGATCAGCACTTTGTATTGTTTGGCGCTGTCGTTATTAAAGAATTTAATTCTTGGAGGAACATAATCGCTGTCGAATAAATTGGGATTCCAGTAAAGGGTTTCCCGGGTATCGTTTTCAATTTTCTTTGCAGGATCATCATTATCCAGCATTTCGACGATAAACTCCGAAGGCTTATCATATCCTTTTATGACCGATGAATTGTTTTTCTGCACTTCTTTTTCATTGCTTTTGGATTTCATATTCCCTTTCATGGTATAGATGAGTACTGCATCCCCAATTAATCCGGCTCCTTTAAGGATTTTTACCATCGCGATATTGCTGACAGGAAGGTTGGCAATCATGGAAGGATCCGTAGGCGTTTCGTCTAAATACAGCTTAGCCTGCTGATTGCGGATATAAGGGACGTTAACTCCTGAATTATTCCGTTGAAAGGTTAAACCGGCTGCCCGTCCCTGCAGCCAGTCGAATATATTATTGGATCCCGCAATATGTTGGTCTTCATTCACAAAATCGAATATAGTGGAATTCATAGAGCTAAACATTCCTGTGGACAGTTGTTTGTCCAATTCTTCTTTGGGATCCTGCTTTTTTCCTACCAGTTTTACTTCTTCAATCTGTACATCAGCATTCTCGATTTTTTTTGTGTTTTTCTGAGTGTTGATAGCCCTGGAAATGGTTGGAGAAACGGCTTTATTTTCACCGGCTTTTACCAATGTATATTTTGTCCCGGGGAAATTGCCTTTAAACGGTACGGGATTTACCAATGGCTCTACAGTGACGAATAAATTATCAGTACCGGATTCTTTATCATTTTCTGAATTCACGAACAACGAAACATTCAGAGGTTCATCATTGTTAATGTTATTTAAATAGGCATATCCGTTCTGATCTGTCATAAACTGATTAATGGAAGGTTCATTTTTACCTAATCTCAATACTAGATTTACAGGGGTGTTGATCAGCATGGAGCCGTTTTTAATGGGCTTTACCTTGTAAGAAAGATAGGGTTGAGAAATGGTTTTAATGGTGGGTACAGCTCCGCTAAGTAAGGAATTCCAGTCAAATCTCTGCCAGCTTTCAGAAATAAGGAGTGCATCCAGAGCTTCAGTATTGGCATTTTGAGAAAAATATTGTGCGGGACTGTCTATTTTTCCAGTAAAATCTCCCGTTAACCAAAGTGCACTCAGTATATTTTCTTCTTCCGGTTTCTGGGTGCCGTCGTCCTCACTTACCAAAACGGTATAATGTTTAAAATAAGACTCCGGGGAAAGATCGATGCTGTTAAAAGATCTTGGGGTTTGTTTTATGTTCTGGCCTACAATTTCTGCTTTTTCAATTTTTAAGTTGCCAGGTTTTATAAAGCAAAGCCTTTTGGCAACCAGATTGTCCTGCTCATCAAAAATGGCTAATTGCAGAATACCGTTAGCTCCATTGCTTATTTTTGTAGGAATAAGGCTTGTAGCTTCGTTGGTTAACTGATTGATATTCGCTTTATAGGCCAGATGATTATTGATGGTTCCTATAATCTTATAATTTTGAAGCTGTTGTTTCAGGTTGACGCCCTTTAAGGTATATTTAACCCCTTCTTTAGAGCTGTACACCTGTAAATTGAGGCCGCTGTCTGCAACCTGTGGCAAATCTATAGTCTGGCTTTTTCCTGTATTATCCTGGATAATTACCTGGTATTTTTTTCCTGAAGCAGGGGTTATTTTAAAGGAGGCGACATTTCTGTCAAAAGATTTAAATGTAGTAACAGGGGTATTGGGATTTTGTGTATCTATTACTTTTCCGGTCCAGTTTTCCGGCAGGGAAGTATTGCTGGATAATCTTATGGCAAATTTCGAAGGAACCCCGTTAATGAAAGTTCCACCTTCCGGGAAGGCTTTTGCAGACCAGTCAGAGCTCTTGGATATCACCAATGATTCTTTGGAGTTGGGATTGTACACCGGAATGGTCTTCACGACCTGAAAATCTTCGTTAAAATTGGTCATATAAGGCGTATAAGCTCTTACAAAATATACCTGTTCGGGAAGGTCTTCTTTCAGTTGGAAATCTCCGCTGCCTTCACCATTCGTCAGGAGTATCGTTTTCCAGTCTATTAATTTTTTATCAGAATTGTAGAGTTCAACAAATAGAGTAGTGGATAATGCAGAACGGTTATACCCATCAAATACAAAACTTTTAAACCAGATTTTGTCACCAGCTGCATATTGTGATTTATCGGTAAGTAAGTACACTTTTTCTTGCCCGTAATTATTCTCAAGACTGGTAAGTGCTTTTTCCAGTTTAGTTTGTGCCAGTACAGGTTGTACCATTGAAATAAGCAATACAAAGAATATATTTTTCATAGGAATCTCAGCGCATTTAAATTCGGTGCTAATGTAACAATTTAAAGGGCTTGGCGTTGATATTTTAGCTTCTTATTTCAAAATAAAGAATAGTAAAAAACATCTATGCAAATTCGTGAGATCTGTGGGAATAAAAAAAACAACGTTTTCTAATTTTCCCACGGATTTCACAGATCACACGAATAATTGCTTTATAATTTTGTACTCTGAATAAAATATAGCATAAAGATCTGTGAAAGTTCGTGAGATCTGTGGCAATAAAAAACGAATGGTGAATCACAAACGATTTTCTAATTTTTTCCCACGGATTTCACAGATTACACGAATGATTGCTTATAATTTTAGCACTCCAAATAAAGTACAGCATAAACATCTGTGCAAATCTGTGAGATCTGCGGGAAATAAAAAAGGCGAATCACAAGATTCACCTTTTCTATACTATAATAAGTTCGTTATGACTGGATAAACTCCAAAAGATCTTTATTGATGGTTGCATGTTCCGTAGTAGGCATTCCGTGAGGGAACCCCGGATACGTAATCAGCTTACCATTCTTCAGTAGTTTTGCAGATTTGATGGCCGAATTTTCAATCGGAACAATCTGATCATCTTCTCCGTGCAGTAGAAGAACCGGGATATCAACTGCTTTCAGGTCTTCTGTGAAGTCTGTTTCAGAAAAAGCTTTGATACCGTCATAATGCGCAACAATTCCACCCATCATTCCCTGTCTCCACCAGTTTCTCTGGATACCTTCTTTTACATCGGCACCTTCTCTGTTGTATCCGTAGAAAGGAACCGTAAGATCTATATAAAATTGGTTTCTGTTGTTCAGGGTTTGGTCTCTGATGTTGTCAAAAACTTCCATTGGAACACCATCAGGATTGTTTTCACTTTTTACCATTACCGGCGGAACAGCACTGATTAAAACTGCTTTTTTCGCTCTTCCGTTGGAATATTTATTGACATAACGGATCACCTCACCACCACCTGTAGAGTGGCCAATGTGAACTACGTCCTTCAAATCCAGGAATTCCACCAGCTCAGCTGCATCAGAAGCGTACTGCTCAATTGTATGATTATAAATATTCTGGCTGGAACGGCCGTGGCCTCTTCTGTCGTGTGCTATCACTCTGTACCCTCTCTGAAGGAAGAAAATTACCTGTGCATCCCAATCGTCTGATGACAATGGCCATCCGTGGTGAAACATCAGTACAGGTCCTTCTCCCTGGTCTTTATAAAAAATTTCTGTTCCGTCTTTTAGTTTTAATGTGCTCATAATTTACTTTTTTTAAGTTGTTGTTAATATTTGTTTGGTTTTATTCTTAATTCTTTAGCAAATGTAGTGAGGTTTTCTTTTGTAAAAATTAAACTAGATTAATTTCCGTTCATTTTGACGAAAAAAAATTGCAAAGTGTAGAATTATGCTCTTAAACCTTGATAAGAGCCTTCACTTTTCTATTCTTTATATGTTTTAGTTTTCGCTTGTTACTCTGAGCTTGTGGAAAAGTCTTTTGGCCGGATTATGCTAGATTCATTATACTGAAAATTGAATATGTAATATATAAAGGAGATTCATTATATATAGTAATCCTTTATCCATTATTCTAATATCATTTCACAGATGAAACTTTTATATTATTCTGAGTTTAAAAACAAAATCATCCAAAATGTAATTTATTAAACTAGTTAAATGTGCAGCATTTCCTATCGCCATACATTTGTCATATAAAAATTAAACAATCACCAAAAATGGAAAATAGAATATTAGGACTGCACCATATTACAGCAATTGCAGACAACGCAAAAAGAAATTTAGATTTTTACACTCAGGTTTTAGGCGTAAGGCTGGTAAAGAAAACCGTCAACTTTGATGATCCGGGAACCTATCACTTTTATTTCGGGAACGAAGAAGGCACTCCGGGAACGATCCTGACTTTCTTTCCATGGGAGGGAATTGGTAAAGGAACCAATGGTTCCGGTTTGGCTACCCACATCGGATATTCAGTTCCAAAAGGAAGCCTGGAATTCTGGAAAAACAGGTTGACCCAATTCAATATTGCAGTTGAAGAAGGTGAAATTTTCGGCGAAAAACTGATTTCATTCACAGATCCGGACGGATTGCAGTTACAGTTCATCGAATCTTCTACCCCTGACGAAAGAAAAGTTTGGACAACAGATGATATTAAGGATGAAAATGCTTTAAAAGGATTCCACAACATCACTTTAACCCTGAAAAAAGCAGATCCTACCATTAAAGTCTTAACGGATATTTTCGGATACGGTTTACAAAAACACGAGGGTGAGAGATACCGTTTTGCCACAGATGCTATTGAAACAGCCAATCTTGTTGACATCATCGAAAATGATAAGATTTTAGCAGGAAGAAATGCGGCAGGAACCAATCACCACGTTGCATTCAGGGTGAAAGACGATAATGTTTTAATGGAATTCCGTGAAAAAGTATTGTCTGCAGGACTGAACATCACTCCGAAAATCGACAGAGATTATTTCTACTCCTTGTATTTCCGCGAACCGGGCGGTGTTTTATTTGAAATCGCAACAGACAACCCCGGATTCACAGTAGATGAACCTTTAAATGAATTAGGAACAAATTTAAAGCTTCCGAAACAGCACGAAGGATTACGTGAAAAAATAGAAGAAGTATTACCGAAGTTATCATAGGTCATCCCCCCAATTTTTATAAGATTTATATTTTAGCAATAAGCAATAAGCAATAAGCAATAAGCAATAAGCAATAAAAAAAAGCAAATGGAAACAACAAAAGTAGTTTTAGGAAACGTAAGAGGAGAAATTCAGCTTTTCTCAGACGATAAAAAAGCAGGTAAAATGGATATCTCGGTCATTGGAAATAAGCTAACCGTTTACCACACTGAAGTTGATGATGAATATGCAGGAAACGGTTTTGCCAAATTGTTACTCAACCAGCTGGTATCATATGCCAGAGAGAACGATTTGAAGATCGTACCGCTGTGTCCTTACGTTCACGCCCAATTCAAACGTCATCCTGAAGAATACAACGATGTCTGGTTAAAAGAAGATTAATCCGAACAACCATAACATTAAACTCAAAACATTGAACCCGGAACCCAAAACCCGAAACCCGCAACATTAAACCCGAAAACCCAAACAACTATGTCACTTATCACAGGACTTCATCACGTTACAGCCGTTACAGGCGACACCCAGGAAAATATAGACTTTTACACCGGAGTTTTAGGACTTCGGCTGGTAAAAACAACGGTCAACTTTGATTATTCCGATGTTTATCATTTCTATTTCGGGGACGAATTCGGAACGCCCGGAACCATTATGACCACTTTTCCGTATGGTAAAGGTCTGGTGAACGGAAGACATGGTAAAGGAATGTTGAACACAACAGCTTTTTCATTATCCATCGATGCTTTGGATTACTGGATGAACCGTTTGGAGCAGTTTAATATCCAGTTTAAGCAGCCTCAGCAAAGATTTTCCGGTGAAGTTTTTATGTATCTGGAAGATTTTGACGGATTGGGTCTCGAATTGGTCTTCAACGATAAAGATGACAGAAAGGGCTACTACAACGGGTTTATCCCGAAAGATTATGCCATTAAAGGAATTCACCACGTTGAAATCTGGCTGGATGCCTACGAAAGGACGGCCGCTTTATTAGCCACTCAAATGGATCATCAGTTAATAGCTGAAAGCTCAGACAGATTCAGGTTTGGAACGGAAAATAAACCCGGAAAATATGTTGATCTGCTTTGCACGCCCAATGCATTGAAAGGTCTGGCGGGAAGAGGAACAGTTCATCACGTTGCTTTTGCCACCCCGAATGCAGAAACCCAGCTTGAGATGATTGAAAAATTAAATAAATTCGGATTGCAGCATACCGAAGTGAAAGACAGGAAATACTTCACATCCGTCTATTTCAAAGAACCGGGCGGAGTTTTATTCGAAATTGCCACTTCAGGCCCGGGCTTCGACGTGGATGAAGAGCTGGCATCTTTGGGAGAGCATTTAAGCCTGCCGTCACAATTTGAAGAGAAAAGAGAACATTTGGTGGAAGTTTTACCAAAATTTAATTATCCAACAGAAAAATACAGATAAAATGAGTCATATTTTAGATATAAAAACAGGAGGAAAATCATTGAATGAAGCTGAAAAAGCATTAATAATGATTCACGGAAGAGGCGGAAGTGCACAGGATATTTTAAGCCTCTCACAACATTTGAATGTTGAAGATTACGCATTATTAGCGCCACAGGCCACTAACGGAACCTGGTATCCTTTTTCATTCATGGCTCCCGTTGAGCAAAACGAACCCTGGTTATCATCAGCCATTGAAACTGTCGGAAAAACTGTTCAATCCGCTTTGGATGCAAAAATAAAGGCTGAAAATATTTACTTTTTCGGATTTTCGCAGGGGGCATGTTTGACACTTGAATTTTTGGCAAGAAATGCACAGAGATTTGGTGGTGCGGCAGCAATTATCGGTGGAGTGATCGGTGAAAAAATCAACCGTGAGAATTATAAAGGTGATTTTGCACAGACTCCAATTTTCCTGGGAACCAGCAATCCGGATTTTCATGTTCCCGTGGAAAGGGTGTACGCAACTGCCAATATTTTAAAGGAGATGAATGCGGATGTTACGGAAAAGGTGTATGCTAACTTCGGACATTCCATCAATCAGGAAGAAATAGAACTAGCGAATTCTATTGTTTTCAAATAATAATTATCTGCCACGAATACACGAATTAAATTATTAGTGCATTCGTGGCATAATAAAAAAGAATTAGAATGAAAATAACAAGAATCTTCAGCGATATCAACGGCGATTCTCACTTTGAAGACATTGAAATCCCATTAATCAATCAGGGGGAAATCGGATTTTTATCTGATAATATCAATGTTAAAAAACTACAATTCAGAAAAGTTTCTGCCGACTATAATTACGATTTTCATCACGCCCCTCAGAAGCAATATATTGTACTTTTAGACGGTGATGTCGAGATAGAAACATCTTTAGGAGAAATCAGACAGTTTCAAACCGGAGAAATCCTTTTGGTAGAAGATATTTCCGGTAAAGGCCATAAAACCAAAAATCTTCAAAAAAAGGAAAGAACCTCAATTTTTATTCATTTGTAAAAGAAACAAGAAACAAGAAACAAGAAACAAGAAATTGTAGCTAGACATCAAATTATAATTTAACTTCGACATCTGACATCTGACATCGACATCTAGCATCTCTCACCCAGCATCTAACAAAAAAACCATGCACGAACAACTTCTTTTAATTCTCGGACTTTTAATCATTGTAATGCTTCTGGTAATGCTTGCACAGCGTATCAGGATTGCTTATCCTATATTCCTGGTACTGGCAGGTCTGGGAATCAGCCTGATTCCGGGTGTTCCGGTTCTGCAGCTGGATCCCGATATTATTTTCCTGATTTTCCTGCCACCATTATTGTACGAAGCCGCCTGGTACACCTCGTGGAACGATTTCTGGAAATGGAAACGCACCATCGGATTACTGGCTTTCGGATTGGTTTTCCTGACTTCCATTGTGGTAGCGTTCGCTTCACAGGCGCTGATTCCGGGCTTTACTTTGGCAATGGGATTTTTGTTGGGCGGAATTGTTTCTCCACCCGATGCAATTGCAGCAACAACGGTTTTAAAAGGCCTGAAAGTTCCGAAACGTACCATCGCAATGCTGGAAGGTGAAAGCTTAATCAATGATGCTTCTTCACTGATCGTCTTCAGGTTTGCTTTAGCAGCTGTCATGACGGGAATGTTTTCGATGCAGGAAGCAACTGGGCAATTTTTTCTGGTAGCAGGGATGGGAGTTGTGGTAGGAATTGCAGGAGCCCACGTTTTTTACGCCATTCACCGGTTTTTGCCGACAACTCCGGCAATTGATGCTGCTCTAACGGTAATTACGCCTTACGTTTTATTTTTAGCAGCTGAACATTTTCACTATTCGGGAGTAATGGCTGTAGTAAGCGGCGGACTGTTTATGTCGTTCCGTTCCCATGAAATTTTCAAAACCGGTATGACCAGAATCAATATGACAGGCGTTTGGAATACCTTAATTTTTGTAATGAACGCTCTGGTTTTTGTACTGATCGGTTTGGAACTTCCGGATATTATTAACGGTTTGGGTAAAACCTCTTTGATGGAAGGAATAAAATATGGCCTGATTATTAGTTTCATCGTCATTGTAGTGCGTCTTTTATGGATTTACCCTGTAGCGCATGTACCAAGATGGCTGAGTAAAAAGATAAGAAAAGATCCAAACCCGGGATGGAAAAACCCTCTGATCATCGGTTGGGCAGGCATGCGTGGCGTCGTTTCACTGGCAACAGCTTTGTCGATTCCGGTGATGATGAATGATGAAACCGCTTTTCCGATGCGGAATCTGATTATTTTTATAACATTTGTCGTTATTTTTGTTACTTTGGTTTTCCAGGGATTGACACTGCCATTGATTATCAGCCTGACAAAAATTGGGGAAATTGACCCAATATTGCCGGCTCATGAACAACAGGCCAGCATTCAGATCAGACTGGATAACCTTGCCGTCAACCGGTTGAATGAAAAATACCAGTCCAGTCTGGAAACCAACAGCCTGGTGGAGAATTTTAAAAATGCCATTGAAAACGATATTGTACAGCAGCAAAGTCACCTCGAATCATTGGAAATGTGCACCAACAGACGAAATGACCTGAATGAATACCACGAAATCATGCTTGATATTTTTGCATTGCAGCGAAAAGAATTATTTAAGATTAAGCGGGAAAAAGAATTCAGCGATGATGAAATCCGAAAAGCAGAATCCCAGCTGGATCTGAGTGAACTGAGGATTACCGGAAACAAACATTTGTAAAATAGAGTTGTTTCTTAGCCCTGATAGTAACGGCATCCTTTTTTGCGGATAGAATAAAGCAGCTGGAAAAAGATATAGTGGATAGCAGGAATCAGCTCCTAAAAAATAACTTTGATACAACCATTAAAAATGAAAACATTAAATTTTTTAGTCATTGGAAAAAATCAGGAAATTCTTGAAACTTTAAAGAGAATCATCGAAAATAATGAAGGCTGGAAAGCGGAAATACAGAGTGATGAAACGGTTTGCCAGGATTATATTCAAGAAAATGAGGTAGATATTGTTTTGCTGAGCTCAGGATTGGATGAAGAATTTGAAAATGAGATCAAAACTTTTTGTGGAAATATCAGCAAAGATGTAAAGGTAATTGACCATTATGGCGGTGGTAGCGGGCTTTTGAAGAACGAAGTTTACACACTTTTCCCTAATTTGCAGCCGTAAAATAAATTTATGTTTCAAAATATCATCAAAAACATCTCGCGATTTGTCACATTAACTCCTGAAGAAGAAAAAATTTATGAAGATCTGCTGACACTTCAGAAGTTTCCCAAAAAAACACTTCTGCTTCGGGAAGGGGAGATTTGCCAGTTCGAAGGCTTTATAAAAGAAGGCTGTGTGCGTACCTACTATCTAGATGAAAACGGCTTTGAAGTGACCCTTCTGTTTGCCGTTGAAGACTGGTGGATTACCGATATCGCTTCATTTAATAACCAGACGCCGTCTAAAATTTTTATTGAAACCCTGGAAGATACCGAAATTTATATGCTCAATCCGCAAACAAAAGAAGAACTGATGCAGAAAGTTCCGAAGTTTGAGAGAGCCTTCCGACTGATGATGCAGCGATATGTAGTTACCCTGCAAAACCGCCTGGTGAACACTATTTCCCAGCCGGCGACGGACCGTTATCTGGAATTTATCAGAGTATATCCCACCATTCCGCAGCGTGTGGCGCAATATTATATAGCGTCCTATCTTGGAGTTTCTAAAGAATTTGTAAGTACGATCAGGAAGCGTCTTGCCAGTAAAAATAAATAACACATCCACAATTCCCCTCCTTTGGAGGGGTGGCGAAAATTCGAAGAATTTTTGACGGGGTGGTTTATGCGTACAGTGTAGACCACCTTTTTTGTTTATGAACTTTGGGTTTAGCCAAATTTTCAAATAATCTCATTTATTAAACTAGTTAAATTTCTAAGATTTCCTTCTGTCCTACCTTTGCTTTATTAATTTAAACAATAAAAAAATGTCAAAAGAAAATAAAACAGCAGAAGGCTTCGGAATGCCTTGGGAAGATATTTACGGTTACGCACAGGCAGTAAAAAAAGGAAATACGGTTTGGATTTCCGGACAGCTGGGTCACAACGAAAAAGGCGAATTGGCAGAAGGAATGGAAGCGCAGATGAAGCAAACCTATGCCAATATTAAAGAGCTGTTGTCGAGATATGGTATGACCATGGAAAATGTGGTGGAGGAAGTCATCTATGCAATGGATATGGCAACAGCTTTTGAGGCGAGAAAAAATTTCAAAAACGAATTTTATGATAATCCTAAAGCTGTCGCCAGTACAATGGTCGGAGTAAGCGGACTTGCATTGCCAGGACAACTTGTCGAAATTAAAATTATCGCAACCATATAATTTTATCCTATAATTTTCAAAAAAATTGATTTATTAAACCAGTTCAATGTGCAGGATTTTTTACCAGCCTACATTTGCTCTATTAAAAAACAAATAAATAAAAACAGATATGGACAGAAAAGATTTTTTAAAGAAAGGATTATTGGGTACAGGAATGTTCGTGGCCTCCGCTTCATTAGGGAACACCATGAAAAACGAGATCGACGAAATAGAACCGTTAGAACCTATCGGGTATAACCATTTACCGAATACCGATTCAAAAATTAAAGACAATTCTGTACTTCATAAAGCAGATTCCAGAGGAAAAGCTGACCACGGCTGGCTGGTAAGCAACCATACCTTCAGTTTTGCCAATTATCACAACCCGGAAAGAATGCATTTCGGAGTTTTAAGAGTTCTGAATGATGATAAGGTAGAAGCAGGAAGAGGCTTCGGAACACATCCGCACGATAATATGGAAATCATCAGCATTCCGCTGGAAGGTGATCTGGAACACAAAGACAGTATGGGAAATTCGGCCATTATCAGGAGCGGAGATATACAGGTTATGAGCGCCGGAACCGGAATTATGCACAGCGAATTCAATAAAAATAACGACAGCCTGGTGAAGTTTCTCCAAATCTGGGTATATCCGAAAAAGAGAAATGTAACCCCGAGATATGATCAGATCACTTTAGATAAAACAAAAAGTCAGAACAGGTTTCAGCAGATTCTTTCTCCGAATGCTGATGACGAAGGAGTCTGGATCCATCAGGATGCCTGGTTTCATCTGGGAAATTTTGAAAATAATATCGAAACCCATTACCAGATTAAGAAAAAAGGAAACGGAGTTTATGCTTTCATTCTAAAAGGAAGTGCGGAAATTGAAGGCCAGAAAGTGGAAACAAGAGACGGCTTCGGAGTTTGGGATATTTCCGGACTGAATATTAAATCAACCTCAGAAAATACAGAGATTTTACTAATGGAAGTCCCGATGACGATGTAATAAACTTGAATATATTTAGTTTTTTATGTATTAAAACTATGATAACAATCGAAAGAAATTACGGATATTTTTTTTTACTGGTATGCATTTCCGTAATTTTATCGACTGTAAAAATTAAATAAATCTTAAGTAAGAATGGAAAAGTATAATTACGGGGTCATTGGGCTCGGAGTAATGGGAAGAAACCTGCTTTACAATATTGCCGATAACGGTTTTTCTACAGCAGGATTCGATTTGGATGCGGAAAAAGTAAAAGAGCTTCATAACGGGGCAACTCCGGGAACCCAGGTGAAAGGAACAGCTTCTCTGGAAGACTTTGTATCCGCTTTGGAAAGTCCGAGGAAGATCATTTTAATGGTTCCTGCAGGAAAACCGGTAGATGCCGTTCTGGAAAATATTACACCGCTTCTCAGTCCGAAAGATATTGTGGTTGATGCCGGAAATTCTTATTTCAAAGATACCGAGAGACGTATTGCTGATTTAGCATCTAAGAACCTGCATTTTATGGGAATGGGGGTTTCCGGAGGAGAGCAGGGAGCAAGAAGAGGGCCTAGTATTATGCCCGGCGGAGACCTGGAAGCTTTTACTTTGCTTAAGCCTATGTTGGAACTGATTGCTGCAAAAGTAAACGGGGAAGCCTGCACTGCTTATATGGGCAAAGGTTCCGCAGGAAATTATGTGAAAATGGTGCACAACGGTATAGAATATGCCATCATGCAGCTGATCAGTGAAGCTTACGATTTGTTGAGAAAAGGCGCCAACCTGAACAACGATCAGTTATACGAAGTTTTCAAAAAATGGAATGAAGGCGAAATGAATTCTTTCCTGATTGAAATCACAAGAGATATTTTCAAGCAAAAAGATGATTTGGCAGACGGTTTTCTGGTCGATCATATTTTAGACAAAGCCGGTGCAAAAGGAACCGGAAAATGGACTTCCGAACAGGCAATGGAAATTGGTGTTTCTATTCCGACCATCGATATCGCGGTAACTTCAAGAATTTTATCCGCATATAAAGAGGAAAGAGTGAAAGCGTCTCAGTTATACGCTAAGGAAGAAATTATCAAGCCGGAAAATACAGAATTATTCATCCAGGAAGTGGGCGATGCGCTGTATCTGGCTACCTTAATCAGCTATGCACAAGGTTTGGCACTGCTCGTAAAAGCTTCTGAAGAATACCAGTTTGAAATTCCGTTGAAAGACGTTGTCAAAATCTGGAGAGGAGGATGCATCATCCGTTCTGTTTTATTGGAAACGTTCTATTCGGCTTATACGCAGGATCCGGGGTTATCTAATATTTTATTGAATCAGGAAATTTCCGGAATTGTACAATCTAAAATTAAGTCTCTAAGAAAAACAGCTGCTTTTGCGGTGTCAAACGGAATTCCAAGTTTAGGACTTCAAACCACTTTAGGATATTTTGACGCGTATACCACAGAATCTTTACCTGTGAACCTTATTCAGGCACAGCGTGATTATTTCGGAGCACACACCTACCAAAGAGTGGATAGAGAGGGAGTTTTTCACACTTCATGGCAAAACGTAAATAACTAAAATCGGAAAATGAGCGACAATACAATCCTGCACCCAACAACTATTGTTATTTTTGGTGCAACAGGAGATCTGGCCAAAAGAAAGCTTTTTCCTGCATTTTACAATTTATATATTGATGGCAGAATGCCAAAAGGCTTCAATATTCTAGCTTTAGGAAGAGCTGAAAATACAGACGAAAATTTTAGAAATTATATTAAAGAAAACCTGAAAAGCTTTTCAAGGAAGAATGTTACTACCGAAGACTGGGCTGGTTTTCAGGCACACATTTCTTATTTTCAGCATCAGCTGGATGAAGAAGATTCCTATAAAAACCTGTCCCAGAAACTAGAAAATTTTGATAAAGTTTACGGGACAAGAGGAAACAGGCTCTTCTATCTGTCAATTGCACCGAATTTTGTATCGGTTATTTCAAATCATATCAAGAATACCTCTATAGCTTCTGACCCTGAAAAAGATCGAATTATCATCGAAAAACCTTTTGGTCACAATAAAGAATCTGCTATAGAACTGAATAATCTTCTTTCGCAAACCTTTAAGGAAGAGCAGATTTACCGTATCGATCATTATCTGGGTAAGGAAACCGTTCAGAATATTTTAGCATTCAGGTTCGGAAATTCAATCTTTGAGCCTTTGTGGAATCACAGGCATATTGAATCTGTGCAGATTACCGTTGCAGAAGAAGTCGGGGTAGAGACCAGAGCAAGTTTTTATGAGCAGACAGGTGCTTTGCGTGATATGATCCAGAACCATCTTTTGCAGATTCTTTGCATGGTTGCCATGGAGCCGCCGGTTTCGCTGGAATCTGGGGAGATCAGGGACCGTAAAGTAGATGTTTTAAAATCAATCCGCAGGATTTCGCCGGATAAAGTAGATCATTATGCGGTGAGAGGTCAGTATGGAAGAGGTAAGGTAAACGGTGTAAAGGTAAACGGCTATCGCCAGGAAGAAGGAATTGCCCCTGATTCCAATACAGAAACATTTGCTGCTATAAAATTCTACCTGGATAACGAAAGATGGGAAAATGTTCCTTTCTACGTTCGTACAGGAAAGAGAATGAAAGAAAAGCATTCCTATATTACGATCCAGTTTAAGCCCCTTCCGCATTCCACATTTTCGGAAAGTTCATCCCTTTTATCCGCCAACAGGCTGACTATTAATATCCAGCCGCAAATGGATATCAGGTTACTGTTTATGTCAAAAAAACCGGGGCTTTCGTTAGAATTAAAGCCTGTGGAAATGATTTTTGATAATTTTGCCTGTCAGACGGATACTCCTGAAGCTTATGAAACCTTGTTGTTAGAAGCGCTTATAGGAGATCTCACCCTGTTTATGCGTTCTGATCAGGTAGAAGAAGCGTGGGATGTTGTGAAAACCATTCAGGAAACCTGGGAAAAAACCAAAGATCCTTCTTTTCCCAATTATGAAGCGGGAAGCTGGGGACCTGAAGACAGCAATGCGCTGGTAGAAAGACAGGGCCACCAATGGGTTTAATTTGAATTAAAAAAGTAAAAATGAATATTACAGTATTTGATGATCTGAATACCTTATATAAAAAAGCGGCAGATACCTTTGTTGAGCTTTCCGGAAAATCTATCCTGAAACATGACAAATTTGTTGTTGCCCTAAGCGGCGGTTCTTCTCCGAAGGCTATTTTCAGCCTCTTGGCAACTCAGGAATACGCAGAAAAGGTAGAATGGAATAAGGTCTATTTCTTTTGGGTAGATGAAAGATGGGTTTCCCTTGATGATGAAAAGAGCAATGCGAAAATGACTTTCGAAACACTTCTTGATAAAGTTCCTGTTAATAAAGATCATATTTTCCCGATGTATAAAGACGGAATCGAACCTGAAGATTATGCTAAAGAATACGAAACGCAGATCCGAAATGTTCTGGGAACTGAGGGCATTTTCGATTTTATCCTTTTAGGAATGGGCGACGACGGCCACACGGCCTCTTTGTTTCCGGGTGAAAAAATCCTGCACGAAAAAGAAAAATGGGTGGATGCTTATTATCTGAAACCTCAGGAAATGTTCAGAATTACACTGACTGCGCCTATTATCAATAAAGCTGAGAATATCCTGATTATTACATTCGGTACTTCTAAAAAGCATGCTTTGAATGAAGTTTTGAACGGAGAATACCATCCGGAGATGTATCCGCTTCAGTTGATTGAAAAGAGAAACGGAGTTCAGCTTTTCACTGATAAAGAGGCTGGCGCTTGATTCAGTAAAGTGATTTTTGCCGTTCCAGACTGATTTATTAATCTGGTTAAATGTCCGGTAAAATTGATTATCATAAATTTGTCATATCATTACCTCTGAAAAGATAAAAATTACTTCAGGGAGTGATGATTTTATGACGATAAAAAATTAAACACTCATTCATTATAGAGTGATATATTTATGCGAAACAGGCTTGGATTTATTAATCCAAGCCTGTTTTTTTGTCTGAATTTCACTGTTGATAATTTTCATTTTTGTTTTTAACTTATTGTTTGTTAGTGTTTTAAATTAATTGCATGTGGCTTTTAGATTAATAATGATAACATGAAAATGAGATATAGTAAAAATGAATCCAACTTTTTTTCATAAAAATTAATTTATTAAACTAGTTAAATGTGCAGGCTTTCTGGCCGCCCTAAATTTGTCATATCAAAATCAAACAAATACCCAGTAAGATTTTAAAATTTAGAACAACATTATAATAAGCAACATTTAAAAAGTAAACATTATGAAAAAATTAATCTTAACATTCGCAACAGTAGTATTATCAGTAACAGCATTCGCTCAGAAACCTGGAAAATTAATGTTGGACCCGACTAACCATGCTTTGGTTTTAATTGACCACGAAGGGCAGATGGCTTTCGCTACAAAAAGCATCAGCATGGAAGAGTTGAGAAACAATGTAGCCTTGATTTCCGGAGGTTCAAAAATCTTTAATATTCCGACAGTGGTAACAACAGTTGCAGAAAAATCTTTCGCAGGACCTGTGTTCCCTGAAATTTCTGAAGTGTATCCTGCAACAAGCGGATATGTAGACAGAACCACAATGAATACCTGGGAAGACCTGAACGCTCACAAAGCCATCACAGGGAAAAACAAAAAGAAACTGGTTCTTGCAGGACTGTGGACAAGTGTTTGTGTCGTAGGACCGGCTTTATCCGCCATCGATGAAGGGTATGAAGTATATGTCATCACAGATGCATCAGGTGATATTTCAAAAGAAGCTCACGACCAGGCAGTGACAAGAATGGTTCAGGCTGGGGTACATCCTATTACTTCTGTTCAGTATGTTCTTGAATTACAGAGAGATTGGTCCAGAAAAGAAACGTACAAACCGGTTAATGATTTAATGAAAAAATATGGCGGCGCTTATGGATTGGGAATCCAGTACGCTCAGGATATGCTTAAACATTAATCAGCTTTCAACAATGGCAGGTTGAAAAAACAGCCTGCCTTTTCTTCAACCCTTAAAAGTAAATTATGAAACCACTACATAAAATTCTATTCTCATTGATCCTAAGTGCAGGACTGCTCAACGCCCAGAAAGCCGATTTAATTGTGACTAACGGAAAAATCACAACGATGGATGATAAAAATCCGGAAGTTCAGGCAATTGCCATCAAAGACCATAAAATTCTCCAGACAGGAACGAATGCCCAAATCTTAAAGTTAAAAGGCAGCAGTACAAAAATCATCGATGCTAGAGGCAACAGAGTGATTCCCGGGTTATTTGACAGCCATTTACATGTCATCCGTGGCGGAAGATTTTACAATACCGAGCTTCGCTGGGACGGTGTGAAAACTTTGAAAAGAGCTCTGGAAATGCTGAAAGAACAGGCCCAAAGAACACCAAAAGGTCAGTGGGTAAGAGTAATTGGTGGCTGGAACGAATATCAGTTTGAAGAAAAAAGACTGCCGACTTTGGCAGAAATCAACGAAGCGACAGGCGATGTTCCGGCTTTCATAATGTATCTCTACGCAAAAGCCTGGCTGAATAAAGCGGGTTTAAAAGAATTAAAGATCAACGGCGATACGCCAAATCCGGCACAGGGTTTAATTGAGAAAGACAGCAACGGCGACCCGACAGGTTTGCTGGTTGCAGAACCGAATGCCTTTATCCTGTATTCAACTTTGGCAAAATTACCTGAGCTGACAGAAGCTGAGAAAGAAAATTCCACACTACAGTATATGACCGAATTAAACCGTCTTGGCGTGACTGCTGTAATGGATGCAGGCGGCGGTTTTCAGAATTTCCCTGACGATTACGGAACAACAGATGCATTGAACAAACAGGGAAAAATTACGGTTCGGTTACCTTATTATTTGTTCGCCCAGAAAAAAGGCTCCGAACTTGCCGATTACACAAAATGGACAGGAATGGTAGAGATCGATGACCACGGTCACAACGGCCATAATCAAATAGATTATCATGTAAATGGAGGAGGAGAGAACTTAGTTTCTGACGGTGCCGATTTTGAAAATTTCCTTTTTCCAAGACCTGAACTGCCTGCAACAATGGAGAAAAATATGAAAGAAGTAGTAAGCCTTCTGGTTAAAAAAAGATGGCCGTTCAGAATTCACGCTACCTACAATGAAAGCATTACAAGATTCCTGAATGTTATTGACGAAGTGAATAAAGAAACACCATTAAACGGACTGGTTTGGTTTATCGACCATGCAGAAACGGTTTCTGAAGATAATATGAAACGCATCAAAGCTTTAGGCGGCGGAATTGCGGTACAGCACAGAATGGCCTATCAGGGTGAAAGTTTCATCCATCGCTACGGGAAAAAAGCAGCCCTGGCTTCTCCACCGGTAAAGAAAATGCTTGAGATGGGAATTCCTGTCGGATTGGGAACAGACGGAACCAGAGTTGCCAGTTATAATCCCTGGGTTGCTTTATACTGGATTACTACTGGAAAAACATTGGGCGGAACCCAGGTAATGGCAAAAGAAAACATTTTGGACAGAAAAACAGCTTTATCCCTTTCCACTTTCGGAGGTTATGAACTGATAAAGGATTTTGAAAAAGGAAAAATCAAAAAAGGATATTTCGCAGATCTTACGATTTTGGATAGAGATTATTTCAGCGTCAATGAAGAAGAAATCAAAGATATTACTTCAAAACTAACCATCGTTGACGGAAAAGTAGTGTACGGAGACGAAACCTATAAAAATGCTGCTCCGGCTTCACTTCCTGTAATCCCGGAATGGTCTCCTGTAAAATATTACGGAGGATACCAAACCAGATAACGAAACTAAAGACTACTTCGCCCCAAAATTCCCCTCCTTTGGAGGGGTGGCGAAAATTCAAAGAATTTTTGACGGGGTGGTTAAAAAAGTAAATTATTAAAATTCATCATCCCATCATTTCAAACCTACAACTATGAAAAAGCTCATCCAAACCATCACCAATACCAGCCTTGAAGGAAAATTAATTCACATCGCTTTATTGGCATTCAGAATTTTATTATCAATAGAATTAATCACAGTACACGGACTGAAAAAGTTAGGAGTAGGCGTTGCAGAAGCTGAAAAAGTACCTAATCCTCTGCATCTCCCGGAAGCCTTCAACAGCCTTTTTGCAGATGCAGCCAACCTGGTGTTCCCGGTATTTGTCATCTTCGGATTTTTTACCAGAATTGCTGTTCTTCCGATTTTGGCGGTGACTCTAACAGGGTATTTTGTTCTTCACTGGAACGATGCTTTACTGATAAAAGACACTCCTTTTATGTACAGCCTGTGTTATTTGTTTCTGCTTTTTGTAGGTCCCGGAAAATATTCAGTCGATAATTATTTAAGAAAGATCTAAAATGAAGAAGTTAATTGCAATACTGTTGATTGTGCAGATTTTAATGCCTGTCTGCATTTCCGCACAATTTAAGCTGATGAGGTTTGATGAAAATTATGCAGCCTATCAGGATTCTGCAAAGACGTTTTATAACTCATTGAAATATATCCCGCTTTCCGAAAACAATGGTAATAAATATTTATCCTTAGGCGGAGAAGCAAGAGCAGAGTTTGTAGAATTCAACAATGAGGACTGGGGAAGACTGGGAATAGGAAGCAATCCGTTTTTTATCCAGAGGTATAATGTTCACGCAGATTTGCATTTAGGCTCAAGGGTGAGAATTTTCGGGCAGCTGAGAAGTGCGTGGGAAAACGGAAGAAAAAATGGTCCAAGACCTATAGATGAAGATCATCTAAATGTTCAGAACCTTTTTATAGATGTGGATGCAGTTAAAAATGAAAAAGAAAAACTAACCGTTCGCGCAGGAAGACAGGAACTGGACTACGGAAGCGGAAGATTGATTTCTGTGCGGGAAGGCCCGAACCTGAGACTGTACTTTGATGGATTAAAGCTGATGTACCAGAAAGGAAACTTCAAATCGGATGCTTTTATGATGATGGCAAGTGAAATCAATACCGGGACGTTTGATAATAAACTTTCAAAATCCATCAATCTTTGGGGGAGTTACAACACCCTGATTCTTCCGAAAAGTGGAAATCTGGAATTTTATTATCTGGGAATTCACCGGAAAGACTCACGTTTTGAAGACGGAACCGGCGACGAGACAAGGCATACATTAGGCGGGAGATTCTGGAAATACGGTGGCGGTTTTATTTACAACTTTGAAGCGGCTTATCAGTTCGGGAACTTCAATAAAGGAACGATCAGCGCATGGACGGCTTCTGCAGACATTGGTTATCTGTTTGAAAATGTAAAAGGAAAACCTACGATCAATCTTCGCAACGATTATATTTCCGGAGACAGAAACAAAGATGATGGAAAGCTGGGAACTTTCAATCCGCTGTATCCGAAAGGAGGATATTTCGGATTCAATCCGCAAATAGGACCTGTGAATCTGATTGATATCCATCCTTATGCAACGGTAGATTTGAGCAGCAAAATAACGGTTCAGGCAGACGTGGTTTTCAACTGGAGGTATTCTACCCAGGACGGTGTTTACAGGCCAAGCGGTTCTCTGAACCTGACTTCCATGAATTCAAAAAAGAGATATATCGGAACTGCTTTTTTAGGAAGCTTTAATTATAAGATCAATAAATTTTTCACTTTCAATACTGGAATTCAGTATTTCAAAACCGGTGAATTCGTAGATGATATTATTGAAGATGACAAGGACGGATTATTCATCAATTCAAGAATCGTTTTTAAATTTTAGATTAAGCATACATAAAATTCATTTTTAATTATCCCACATCAAGGCTGAAAATTATTTCAAAACCTACCTTTGATACACAATAAAACAACAAACAACTAAACAAATATTAACTTAAAAATAAATCATTATGAAAAATAAACTTACCCATATCCTTGGCAAATCCTTATTCATTGCCGGATTAGCATTTTCAACCCTAACATTTGCTCAAACAACTACAACTACAGCCAGCTCATCTGCAAAAACCACAGCCGTCGGAACATCAAAAAACTGGGGTTCAGTGGATGGAATTTCTATGATAGGCCTGGTTCAGGGACCATCTTCTGCGGATGCTCAGCTTCAGGTTGCCTGTGTTTTCGAATACACGGAAAATGATATTCACAGTGCCCAGGCTTTACCTGCCAACCTGAACGGATTGGTACATTTGGATGATGCCTTGAAAGGTGAATTTACAAAAATCAGACAGTCGGGACAGTTTAAAGGACATTCCTTGGAAACCCTTTTAATAACACCTCCTGCAGGTTCTATGTCTGCGAAGAAATTACTGCTGATCGGTTTGGGCAACAGAAACAATTTTACTCCTGAACTGATGACTTCAGTGGGAGAAGTTGCCGCCCGCGAAGCAATGAGATTAGGGGTAACCAATTTTGCATTTGCAAGTGATTTAAAAGATGCGGGAATAGATTCGCCAACTGCTCTGGTAGCAGGAAATGTAGTGAAAGGTATCGTCAGTGCAAACCGTTCTGAAACCTATCTGAAAGAGCATAACCTGTCCAAAACAAAAAAATTAGAAAAAGTATACCTTTTAGCCGGGCCATCCTTCTTTGAAATTGCCGGTGGCGGAATTTCAGACGCGATTGAAGAATTGAAGAAATAAGATTTGTGGTTTAAAATACCATTAAAAATGGCGTCGCTTTGAGAAAAGCGGCGCCATTTGGATTTTCAATCTGATCAGAATACCATTATTCTATCCATAAATGCCCCGTAGAATAAGTTTTAGCTTTACCCGCCACAATCACTCTTTCACTTTTGTTTTCACAATAAAGCTGGCCGCCTCTTTCCGATAGCTGGCGGGCGAAAAGTTTATCTTTTCCTAGTCTTGATGACCAGAACGGAATAAGCGAGCAATGGGCAGAGCCGGTTACAGGATCTTCAAGGATTGACGATTGCGGCGTAAAATATCTTGAAACAAAATCACTGTCAGTACCAGCTGCTGTCACAATAACTCCTCCAGGGTCAAGATTGATAAGGTCAAAAACGGATCTTTCAATTTTAATCTTTTTTATATCTTCCTCAGATTCATATACCAGAACATAATCTCTTGATTTGAAGACTTCCTTAGGCTGAATATTAAGGGCTTGGGTTATCATATCCGGAAAAGTAGAGGCTTCAGGCATTCTTGACGGGAAATCCATATAATAAACCTTATCCTTTACTTCAACTGTTAATTCACCACTTTTGGTTTGAAAAACTATCCTGCTGCTCTGATAATTTAAGATGGAAATCAGGCAATGAGCCGTGGCAAGAGTAGCATGCCCGCACAAATCCATTTCTATTTCCGGGGTAAACCATCTCAGATGTATGGTACTGCCATTATCGATAAAGAAAGCTGTTTCTGCGACAGCATTTTCGCGGGCTATTTTTAAAAGTATCTCATCGGGTAACCAGTTTTTTAATGGGACAACACATGCAGGATTTCCATGGAAAACCTCTTCTGTAAAAGCATCTATCTGATATAATTCTAACTTCATAATTGACAAAATTTAGTCTGTAACAAAGATAATTTATTTCCCGGGCAGACCTTGGGTTTAATGGTATCGATGAGATATCTTGTCTGTATTATATCATATTTTCTGATTATGTATATTCCGAATAATTTTCTTATTTGTCGTAATATTAGTATTCATAATTGATTATTATACCTATTAATTATGAAATAATTAAGTTTATAAAAATAATTTTTATAATAATTTTCTGACTATATTTAGCGTAAAACAAATAGTAAATTAATATTATGGACAATTATCCAGTACCTGATAATGAAAAAGGAAGAGTTAAAAAACTGGAATTATTTGATCTTCTGAATCTTCCAAAGGATCCTCAATTAGATGTTTTTGCGGAAACTGCGTGTCTGGTTGCAGATTGTCCCAGCTCGCTTATTGCGATTATGGAAAGCCAGATTCAGACGATACAGAGCTGTATTGGGATTTCTTTAGATACCGTGGATCGGAAAAATACGCTATGTCAGTATTCTATTGCAAGCGGAGATGTTGTGGTAATCAATGATACATTGACGGACAGCAGATCTTCCGGCAATTCAATAATATTGGAAAGCGGCATCCGCTTCTATGCAGGTGTACCGCTGATCGATGATGAAGGCTTTGTATTGGGAACTATTTGCGTGATAGATTACAAGCCTAAAACTATTTCGGAAAATCAGATTGCCACCCTTAAAAAAATAGGTGAGGCAGTGACAAAGTTTTTCCTGAACAAAAAGAAAAATCTTCAGGCTGAATATTTTCAGCAGACCTTTGATGTTTCCAATAACCTGATTTGTGTTTTGGATAATGAATTTACTCTTAAAGAAGTAAATCCAACCTTTGAAAGAGTTTTCGGATTATCTAAGAATCAGGCCATTCATCAGAATTTTTTGACACTTTTGGGAGAGCAGAATGCAGACTTGCAGCTCAAATTAAAAAACTTCCTACAGGCTGATGAAGAACTGATATTTACAGCCTCTACAAAAATTGGTGAAGCAGCTCCCATCATTATAGAATGGTATCTGAAACAAAATCAAAATCGTTCCGGAATTTTTTGCTTTGGGATTAATATTACCCAGCATATAGAGGAAAGACTTCAGCTTGAAAGCTCGGAGCGCCGTTTCAGAAGCTTTTTTGAAAATGCTATCGGCCTGATGAGCATGCACGATATGGAAGGGAATATTCTTGAAGTAAATGAAAAAGGAAGAGAAACCCTGCAATATTCTGCAGAAGAAGTACAGGGATTGAACCTGAAAGACCTGGTTCCTGAGCAAAACTGGTCTTTACTCGAGCAGTATCTTCATCGGATCAACCAGAACAAGGAAGATTTCGGGACCATGATCCTCAAATCAAAAAAAGGCGAAGAACTGGTCTGGATGTACCATAATCTTGTAGAAACCGATAAAGACGGGAATCCTTATGTAGTAAGTACAGCCCTGAATGTTACCGAAAGAATAACCCTGGAAAGGGATCTGGTATATGCCAAAAAAATGCTTGAGCAGACAAGCTCGGTTGCCCAGGTGGGAGGCTGGGAAGTCAATCTTAAGAATAATACTGTATTCTGGTCAAAGACAACAAAAGAAATTCATAAAATAGACTATGATTTCCAGCCTGATCTTGAAAATGCAATTGGTTTTTATAAAGATGAAGACAGACAAAAAATTGATTTCCTGTTCAAAAGAGCTGTTTCGGAAGGTATTCCTTACGATGAAGAGGTTCAGCTGGTCCGCAATGATGGCGTTACGATCTGGGTGAGAGTGAAGGGGATTCCGGAGTTTGAAAACGGGATATGCAACAGGGTTTTCGGGATCATTCAGGATATTGATGCCTTTAAAAATATTTATCTGGAGCTTGAAAAGAAAGAAGGGATGATGCAGTCTTTCGCAACCTATGTTCCCGTTGCTGTAGCGATGTTTGATAAAGAGCTTAATTATATTTCGGTAAGTGCCAGCTGGAAAGAAGAATTCAATATGCATAATATGAAGCTGGTGGGTGAGAATATCTTTACCATTTCTCCAGATGTTCCCGAAGAGAGAAAAGCCATTTACAAGAACGCTTTAAAGGGTACGGTATATAAAAATGAAGATTTTGCCATTGAAGTTTTACATAAAGAAGGAATTCAGCATTACAATGTGGAAGTGGGCCCATGGTATCTTTCAGATGGTGTGATAGGTGGTGTAATAGTCTCTGTTCAGAATATTACCAACGCTGTTAAAATCAATGAAGAGCTCAAAAATGCAAAAAAAATGGCAGATATTGCGAGCAAGGCTAAGTCGGAATTTCTGGCCAATATGAGTCACGAAATCCGTACTCCTCTGAATGGAGTGATAGGATTTTCAGATCTGCTTTTAAAAACTCCACTCAATGAAATACAAACCCAATATCTGAATTATATTAATGAATCCGGGGAAAATCTGCTTGCTATCATTAATGACATTCTGGACTTTTCCAAGATAGAGTCCGGTAAAATGGAGCTCCTCGTTGAAAAATCCAATGTTTATGATCTGGTCAGCCAGGTAGTTAATGTAATTCTTTATCAGTCGCAGAAAAAGAATATTGAGCTGCTGCTTAATATCGAGCAGGGACTGCCGAAAATCCTTTGGCTTGACGAGACCCGACTAAAACAGATTCTGATCAATCTTCTAGGGAATGCAGTAAAATTCACACAGCAAGGTGAAATTGAGCTTAAAGTAGAAAAACTGAATATCAGCGATAAAAATATATCTCTAAGGTTTTCTGTGAGAGATACCGGAATAGGCATTCCTCTTGAAAAGCAGCAGCATATTTTTGATGCTTTTACACAAGAAAACAGTTCCATCAGCAAACGCTACGGCGGAACCGGGCTGGGACTTACGATATCAAATAATATTCTGGGTTACATGGGAAGCCACCTTTCTCTGAATAGTGCACCGGGAAAAGGGTCTGTATTTTTCTTTGATATTGAGGTGCCTTATGAAATTTCCGAAACCAGCGAAGATGAAGAACTTAAAATAGAAAAAGTCCTCATTGTAGACGATAATGAGGCCAACAGGGTGATTCTTCAGCACATGCTGGCGTATAAAAAAGTGGAATCAAAACTGGCAGCCAACGGAATGGAAGCCTTACAGATTTTATTGTCAGGGGAACGGTTTGATGTTATTTTAATGGATTACCATATGCCGGTTATTTCCGGTCTGGAAACCATTGAAAAAATTAAGGAATTATTCAATCAGAAAAATGAAACTTCACCGCTTGTTATCCTTCATACTTCTTCAGAAGAGCATGATGTGATCAATTCTTTCCGGAAGGACGAAAACTCCTACTTTCTTTTAAAGCCTATAAAATCAGAGGAGCTTTATCAAACGTTGAAACGTGCGGTACAGTATAATGTAAAAGAAATACCCGCGGCTGCGGAATCGGAAATGGAAACTTCTTTGTTCCCTCCTGATCTTCATGTTTTACTTGTTGATGATAACCCTGTGAATATGGTACTTAATAACAAAATGATGAAATCCCTTATTCCGGATGCGCAGCTTACGGAGGCAACTAATGGGCTGGAAGCTTTGGAAGAATGTAAAAGCAAACATTTTTCGGTGATCCTGATGGATGTTCAGATGCCTGTAATGGATGGTATTGAGGCTACCAAACAGATCCGACTTCTTCCCGGATATCAGGATGTTCCGATTATTGGAGTCACGGCAGGAACCGTAATAGGTGAGAAGGAAAAATGCATCATGTCCGGAATGAATGATTTTCTTCCGAAACCCTTAAGGCAGGCAGATCTTTTTGAAATGCTTACAAAATATATTTCCGGCAGTAAAACAGAAAATAAAAACACTGTACAAACGGAAAGATATCTTGACCTGAACCTTCTCAATGATCAAACGGGAGAAGATGATGAAGATTTTAGGAAAATGTTTCTGAATTTGGTTATCCAGCAGCTTTCCGAGGCCGAAAACAACATAAAAAATGCCGTCGCTGAAGAAAATGCTGGAGAATTGAGCAAAGTCCTCCACAAGCTGAAAGGGACTGCCGGAACAGCCGGATTGATCAAGCTGGCAGAAACTGCTTTATACTGGGAAAAGAAAGTAGATGAAACTACAGATTTCTCATCCTTACAGCAGGAAATAACTGATGAAATAACAATCGGATTAAATTTAATAAAAGGTTTAATAAAATAAAAAACAAGACTATGTTGATTCTGATCGCCGAAGATGATGAACTGATCCTAAAAACGATAGAACACAAATTATTAAAAGAAGGTCATGAAGTGATCCTCACCCGCAACGGAAAGGAAGCCATTGAAGCTTTAAAAGAGAAAGAGGTGGACCTTGCCATTACAGATATCATGATGCCTTTTGCTTCAGGGATAGAAATACTTTCTGCTATAAAAACCATGGGGAAGGAGATTCCTGTTATTATGCTGTCCGGCATGGGACAGGAAGAGGTGGTGCTGAATGCTTTTGACCTCGGGGCTTCGGATTTTATTGTAAAACCATTCAGCCCGAATGAATTGATGCTGAGAATTAAAAGATTTATCCCTAAATAAACAAATATGTTGCTCATCACTTCTGTACATTTTCTTTTTCTTGTTTTCATTGGGATGCTGTTACTCGTACTGTTATTAATCATAGGGGTACTTTTTTACAGCTTTTTTCAATATAGAGAATCTGTGAAAATCTCAGGATGGATCAAGATTATTAATCAAAAAATATCAGAAGTTATCGTTTATGAGGATGAGGAGTTGTCTCCGGATCAAAATTTTATAGCTTCTTCGGGAAATTCTTCATTCCGGAATTTATTCCTGCAGAAACTTGTAGATTCTGAAAAGAAATTTTCAGGATCTGCAAAAATTAAAATTAAAAATCTCTTCAAAGAATATCATCTCCAGCAGGAAGCTGCCAAAAAGCTTGATCAGAAGAAACCCTACCTTATTGCAGGCGGGATACAGGAACTCACGGTAATGGATGTAAAGGAAAGTCTTCCCAAAATTTCCACTTTTTTGTCCCATCCTTCCCCGCAGGTCTATCAGGAAGCGCAGTACGCCATGGTCAGCTTTAAAGGTTTTGAAGGCCTGGATTTTCTGAATACTGCGACGGAAAAGATTTCAGAATGGCAGCAGCTCCGCCTTCTTCTTTCTATTACCAGCATACCGGAAAACTCAGGGGCAGCTATTGAAAGCTGGCTTAGAAGCCCCAATGAATCGGTCATTATTTTTACTTTAAAATTGTTGAGGAAGTTTCAATTGCTTTCTTTTTATCCAACTGTGATTAGTCTTTTGGAGCATTCTTCAGTTGATGTAAGGGTGCAGGCCGTGCAGACGATCTTGTCACTGGAAAATCCCTCAACAATTCGTTTTCTTACGGAAATTTATCCGGATCAGCCGCGTGAAGTTCAGCTTGAAATTCTTCGGGTGATGAAAATTTCCAAAGACCAGTGCTGTACACACCTGATAAAAAATGAATTATTGGAAAACAGCAATACAGCGATCAAGGTATATGCTGCGGAAACCCTTTTTGAACTGGGACACCGGGAATATTTAGAAAAACTTTCCAGGGATGAAACATCGTCTGAAGAATTAATTCAAATTATAAAATACGCCCTTCAGGAAAAAGTATGGTAGAGTTCTCACACATTATCTATGAAGTTGTTATATGGCTATTTCTGCTGTACGGAGCTGCGGTAGCCGTTATTTATGGCTGGATCGGGATCTATGCGCTGGGAGCCGTCATACGCTATAAAAAAGAAAATACATTCACCGATTACAGCATTATTGCAGCTAATCCCAATGCGCCTGCCTTCAGCCTTCTTGCGCCTGCCTATAACGAAGGAATGACCATTGTGGAAAATGTAAGGTCGTTGTTGTCCCTTTATTATCACAACCTGGAAATTATCATCATTAACGATGGGAGTAAGGATGATTCTATCCAAAAACTGATCGAAGCTTACGAGCTGGAAAGAGTGTCCTTCTTTGTACAGGGAAAAATTGAAACCAATAAGATAAAAGGGGTTTATAAAAGTAAAAATCAGGCTTTTAAAAAGCTTATCGTTGTAGATAAGGAAAATGGCGGTAAAGCTGATGCCTTGAATGTTGGAATTAATGTTTCTTCCGGAGATTATCTGGTGTGCATCGATGTGGATTGTATCCTGGAGCAGGATGCGATCTTGAAGTTGGCCAAGCCCTTTCTTGAACAAACAGACAAAAAATATATTGCTTGCGGAGGAGTGATCCGCCTTGCCAACAATTGCGTCATTGAAGACGGGAAAGTAGTAAGTGTAAATATGCCTAAAACGTTGCTGGGAAAAACGCAGGCCTTAGAATATATCCGGGCTTTTGTATTGGGTCGGATGGCGTGGTCAAGGGCATCAGGACTGATTCTGATCTCTGGAGCCTTCGGGGTTTTCGACAGGAAAATTGTTCTGGAATGCGGCGGATACGATAAAACAACGGTAGGTGAGGATATGGAACTGGTAGTCCGTATGAGGAAATATATGGAAGAAAGAAATGCGCCTTACGAAGTGCTTACAATTCCTGACCCCCTTTGCTGGACAGAAGTTCCTGAAAGCAAGGATATCCTGAAAAAACAGCGCAACCGCTGGATGCGCGGAACGATTGAAACTTTATGGAAACACCGGAAAATGATGTTCAACCCAAAGTATGGAAAGCTGGGGATGGTAAGTCTTCCTTATTGGTTTTTCTTTGAATTCCTGGGCCCGCTGGTTGAGTTTTTAGGATACATCGTTTTTTTTGCTTTTCTTTTATTGGGGATTATCAACTGGTCATTTTTTACGATTTTATTTGCATTGGTGATATCAATGGGGTTTCTTTACTCTATTTACGGAATTCTGGTGGATCTTGTCAGTCATCAGGTGTATACCAAGCGAAAAGATTTTCTTACCTTAATAGGAACTGCCTTTTCAGAACCGTTTTATTTTCATCCAATCGTGGTGAAAGCCGGGGTAAACGGGTTTATCGATTATTTTAAAAAATCTCACGGTTGGGGTGAGATGACAAGGCAGGGCTTCAACCAGAATACCAAAAATCTACCTTTAAAGGAAAGGATTTCTGCGGTTCTTAACAATGGTTTAAGAAAATTGGGGATGGTATCTTTAGTGTTCCTGATCCTGTTTTTAGCAGGGGTTACGGCAGAATGGTTTTGGTACAGATATTCTTTTCCAGGGTTTAATTTTTCTTCAATTGCGGGACCTCTCTTTTTGGGAAATATTTTATTTGCATTTAAACTGATATTTGGTTTTGGAGTTATTTATTTAATCATTAATTCCATAAAGGAAAGCTGGGCCAATTTATCAGCGTTGGTCGTATTTGCATTCGTGGCTGTTGTGCAATACATTCTCTTCCTGTATTTTTCGGAAAGCCAAAATCTGCTCGGTGCAGATCTTTTGTATTACAGCAAAGATGAAATCAAACAGATTTTAAGGGCGGGCGGAATGCTGAATTTTAAAAATTTTGCACTGCTGGGGATCTTAATTGCGATATGTGTTATTCCTTTATGGATTGCAGGGAGATCTGCTTTTAAATCAAAATATGTAGGAATTGTTTTTTTATGCCTCGGTCTGCTTGCTTTTTTTGTTCCGGATAATTTGGTGCAATCTAAGGAGCTAAACCAGACCAATAATACTTTCAGCCAGACTGCTTCCAAAAGTAAATGGGCCTATTTCTTTATATCCAATGAAGAGAATTTTATCAGTGACCATCCTGAAATTGGTAATTTGATTAATGATAAAGAAAATTTTACGGCCGATGCTGAAATGCTCGACCAGTCATTTCCTTTCTGGAGAAAAGAGAATACCCCGGACTTTTTAGGAGCTTATTTCAATAGATCCGAAGAAATTCCGAATCTTGTCTTTGTCGTGATGGAAGGTTTTGGACATGCTTATACTTCTCCCAAAGGTTATGTGGGGAATTTCACGCCCTTTCTGGATTCTTTAGCCAATAAAAGCTTGTATTGGGAAAACAGTTTAAGCTCTGCGGGGAGGACGTTCGGTGCCTTGCCTTCTCTTACCGGATCGCTGCCTTTTGGGAAAAACGGGTTCCTGGAAATTGAAAGTACGCCGGAACATTTTAACCTTTATAATGTCTTGAAAGCCAACGGATTTGAAACCGGGTTTTTCTATGGCGGAAACCTGTCATTCGATCGTTACAGAAATTTTCTGGAATACAGTAAAGTAGATCATATAGTAGATATTGCATCATTTGGTGGAGCTTACAAAAGACTTCCGGCAACTGATGGGGACAGTTGGGGCTATGAAGACCAAGCAGTTTTCGGGAAAATGCTGGAAACTCAGAAATTGCAGCAAAGGCCCTATTTCAATATGCTTCTTACGCTTTCTACCCATAATCCGTTTCTCATTAATAACAGGGAATATTATGAAAAGCTTTATAATGAACGATTACAATCCGGTTTATTAAATCCTGAACAGAAAAAATGGGCGGCGGGCTATAAAAACCAGTTGATTTCTGTCCTGAATGCAGATGATGCTCTGAGAAACTTCTTTGAAAATTACAGCAAACGTCCGGATTTTCAGCGTACGATTTTCGTTATAACGGGAGATCACAGTATGCCGGAAATTACACTGGAGTCCAAAATTGACAGGTTTCACGTACCATTGCTGATCTATTCGCCATTGCTGAAAGAGCCGAAACGTTTTCAGAAAGCGGCAAGCCATTTTGATATTGCCCCTTCTGTTTTAGCCTATTACAGAAATAATTATCAACTCCGTACACCGTCTACTGTCACATGGGTAGGAAGAGGTTTTTCTCCGGATTCGCAGGTAAGCAAAGCTGGAATTCCTATCATGCAGAGTAAAAATATGATGGCTGATTTTGTTTCGGATAAATATTATCTTCATGAAGGGCATCTGTTTAACCTTAAAAACTCTGAGGAAGATCCTTCTGATGATGCTTCTGCACTGAAGGTCATCAATGGACGTTTTAACCAATTTAAAAGCATGAACTCCAGGTTTTATGCCAGTAAGAAATTAATGCCGGATTCTGTAATGATTAATTTCATGAAAAAAAATAAATAAACAGTTTAAAACTTTCTCGTATAGCCTAAAGTAATATCAAACTGATTGCCTTTTTCATTCGGACGGTATTCCTGATTATAATACATGGTTCCTACGGAAAACATATTGGAGTTTAGGGAAAAATTATATTCAGCACCTACTTTAAAGGTTTTAAGCTTAAAAGTTTCGTTTTCCAGAAGGTTATTCCGGTTTTCTTCCGGGCTTATTCCCGTACCGATCTGAAAGCCAAAGTAATCCTGAGCACTTTTTGTATAATAGCGTACTGTTCCCGTATAGGAATGTGAAATATTTTTATTGGACGGCGTAATGTAGGTTCTTACGTTGAACCAGAAATTTTTGTAATATTTCCCGACAGATGCGGTATACATCCATATGCTGCTGCTGAAGTAAAGCTGCCTGTATCCTATTTCTGCTTCAAAACTTTTGGGAAGATTAGCGTTCAGGGAAACTCCTGTACGGTATTTTGGGAACAGTCCGACGTCATTGGAGTAAGCGCCTCCCACATAGAGATAAAACGTTTTCGATAACCGCGGATAAGCTTCCAGCTCAATCTGGGTTCCGTCTTCGGCAAATTTATTGGCATAATTCCCCCTGATGATCACTGCACCAATAGGGGTAACTCTTTTATAACTGAGCCCCACAACATGCCAGTCGTCATCAAACTGTTTGTCAAAATGGGAGTAGTTGTAAAGAATGCTTATGGCATTTTTGTAAGTAAATTCATGCACCCTTACGGCCAGGCTGTTGGCTTCCGTATTTTTTGGATTGATAGCCAAAACAGCTTTGAGGGCTTTTTCAGATTCACTATAATCTTTGTCTGCATATTCTACTTTTGCCTTTAAAAGCCAGAGTGTTTCAGACTGTGGGTGAAAAGATAATCCTTTACCAATGATTTCTTTAGCCTTGCTGTACTGGTCATTCCAATATTCCAGGGAAGCATAGGCAATAAAATAATCTTCATCCTGAACGTTTTTTCTTCCAAGATCTTCAAAAACGGCTCTAGCAGACTCAGGATCTTTATTCCATGTATAAACTCTTCCTAAAAAAATTGAAATATCAGTATAATTGGGGGCTGATTCCAAGGCCTGTCTGGCTAGTGCAATAGAGCTGGTGTAATCTTTATTTTCGAATGCGGCTGTTCTTGCTTTTGCAAATAATTCGTCAGCTGACGAATTTTGCTGGGCATACATTTGTAACGGAAGCAATACCAGAAGAACTAAATATCCAAAGTATGTTTTCATTGATAGGTGAATTGTATCTTATAACAAATATATTGAACTTTTATGATCAATTTAGTAGTAATAAATTTTTATCTCTATATTTTTAATGACGATAAGATAATCCAACAAAATAATGCTTTGCTGCAGTCTCTTGTATTCCATAATTAATTCCGAGATCTAGTTTAAGGTCTTTTACTACTTCCATCTGAATGGCGGCATTGATGAAATTCGAAAGTTCATGCTCTTTAAAATCATACGTATAATAGGTTTCTGCTATCCAGTCAATCCCTTTAGATAATGGATGGCTAATTGTCAGAGTTTGCAGGAATTCAGTATGCATCGAAGGCTGATCTGTATCTTTGAGCCTATCTACTTCCACCTGCAGTCCAAGCTTCCATTCACCGGGCAGCTTATATGACATAGGTACAATCAGGCCATACTCATACCGGCTCTCTTCAAACTCAGACGTCGGAAATTTCACGTAAGGCAAGATGGCTAGTGCAAAATCTCCATGGTTGTTTCCTATTATGTTTTGTTTTATTCTCAAGGTGATATCACCGATTCCTTTATCCACTACTTCAGAGCCTGAAGTTAAGTCCTTTTCCTTTTGCCGTCCATAGCTCTGGAAACCCAGCTGTATTGCGGTATTACCGGTAATACCTATCTTTAGATTTGCCTGATTGATGAGTAATGTATTTGTTTTCTTTAAATCTGATTTTTCATTGATAAGCCTCACCAAGTCTGTTTCAAATTGAATATGACCTGCATCTACCGTGTAAGGGGATTCGGTAACATCGGGACGGTCAGTTTCCATCTCTCTCATATGCTCCCGTGGCACAGGATTAAAAAGTGAATAATTTTTATGAGGCTCCTGTTGAGCAAAGTATACTGACGGCAAAAATAAGACGGCAAAAACTAGTTTTGAGAAAAAATAAAGGTTATTCATAGGTTGTATTTAAAAGTTTTCAAGGTTTGGGATATCATTCATGAAAACACTTCCATTTCAGCTGGCCGGTAATATTCCCACTATGAATGGATTATTCATCTTTTTTCTTATAGTGCTCGATATTGTTGAACTGATGATAAGAAGTACGAAGCTGTTTTAGCTGTTCGGCAATTACTTTTGAACTTTCCGAACAAAGATTACCACTTTTCAAAGCGTTTTCATAAGCTTCAATAGCATGTTGTTCACCAAAAACTACATTTTCCAAAGTTTCTTGATCATTATTGCTTTTCGGTAAAGAATTTTTAATATCAATCCATATCCGGTGAAGGCTGCCTGCCAATGATGAGGTGTCTTCATCCGGATTTCCGCCTCTTTCTGTAATGAGATTGATAATTTCGTTCTTCATTATTTTGGACTGGGAGATCATTTTATCATATTCTCCTTTCAGATCAGAATAGCTTTCCCAAACCTTTCCTTCTACGCTTTCAAAACCTTTAATCCTGTCATTGGTTATATGAAGCAAATCATTGAGTGTTGAAATTGTTTTAGCATTTTCCATATTAAATTATTTTTAAAAAATTAAACAATAAATATGCCCACAAAGTTTATTTTGTGGTATTCATTAGCTTTTTTTTGTAAAATTCATAAATTTTAAATGTGGCATTCCGCGTATACTGATTATTTTCAATCGTATTTAAAAATCAATTTAGTTTATTAATAAACAATTTTATATTGAACACTATAGAATTATATTATTTTTTTGATATTGATTTTTTAAAATTTTTAACTTATTGTTTATTAGTATTTTAAGTCTATGTCTAGGTCACTTCGTTCTTGAAATATTGTTATAATCTTCAATTTTTGAATCGTAAAATTAAAAATAAAACAAATTAAAGTTTATTTATGTTCTTTTATAAGTATATTTGTATACTAATTTGATTCAAATGAATTTTGATCTCTTAAAAGCAGTTGTGGAACTCGTTCAGCAATTTTCAGAGCAAAATGAAGGTAAGGCGATATACAACAATAATCTTCAGGGCTTTACGGAATGGCTGACCGCTTCCTGTAAAAATAATTCTGAACCGGAAGATGCGGATTGGAAAGGAAAACAATTGGAAAACAATTCAGACATCATCATCAATTTCTTACTGATAAGAATGAGCAGGTATGCAAAATCTTATTCACGGTCGGCCATCAGCAATTCAGCATTTTCAAGCCAAGATGATTTCATTTACCTGGTAATTCTGAAAATGACAGGTGCTATGACAAAAATGGAACTGATAAGGCGTAATATACAGGAGAAGTCTTCAGGTATAGTGATTATTAACCGTTTAATCCGTAATGGCTGGGCTGAACAGACAGTCACTGAAAAAGATAAAAGAACAAAACATATTCGGATAACAGAAAAAGGGCTTTCCGTATTGGAAGAGCACATGGATGAAATCGGTAAAGTTTCCAAAGCTATGGTAGGAAACCTGGATCATTCTGAACAAAAGCTGCTCATAGCGATACTCTCTAAACTGGATGAATTTCATGATTATTATTATCGTATGAATCTTGAAACCAGGGATCTGCTGGATAATGTATATAAGAGGTTGAATTAATGCAGTATTAACACCATCAAAACTATTAAATAAAAAAAAATGAACAGGGGAAGCTCAAGAAAGAGGATTGCGGTGATAGGTTCCGGATTTTCCGGACTCTCTGCCGCCGCCTATGCCGCGAAATCCGGGAATGAGGTACATGTATTTGAAAAACATCATCAACCTGGCGGACGCGCAAGACAATTTAAAACAGAGGAAGGCTATGTTTTCGATATGGGGCCCAGCTGGTACTGGATGCCTGATATTATTGAAGGCTTTTTCGCAGATTTTGGCTGTAAAGCATCTGATTTCTTTCAACTGGTTTCTTTAAATCCTCAATTTGAAATGGTCTTTTCCAAAGAAAAAGTTTCAGTTCCTGAGAAAAATGAAGATATCCGTGAGTTATTTGAAAAAATAGAAAAAGGAGCGGGTAAGAAATACGATCAGTTTATGAAATCTGCCCGCTTCAAGTATGAAGTAGGAATGAAAGATTTTGTAACCAAGCCTTGTTACAGCTGGCTTGAATTCGCTTCGCTAAAAATAGCAGGCAGTGCTGTAAAGCTTAACCTTTTGAGTGATTTCAGGAAATATGTATCAGGTTATTTTACAGATCCGAAACTCAGATCACTGATGGAATTTCCGGTTATATTTCTCGGTGCATCTCCGCAGCAAATTCCTGCCCTTTACAGCCTCATGAATTATGGAGGGTATGTTTTGGGAACAAAATATCCGATGGGAGGGTTTTATAAGCTTGTGCTTGCTATGAAAGAAGTGGCTGAAAAACAGGGCGTGACTTTTCACTTTAACCATGATGTACAGAAAATCAATACGGAAAACGGAAAGGTTACTTCAGTTACGGTGGATGGTAAAGATTATGAATTTGATGCAGTCATTGCCTCATCAGATTATCATCATACGGAAACATTAATTCCCAAATCGCTCAGAAACTACAATGATGCTTACTGGAAAACAAGAACCTTTGCTCCTTCATGCCTTATTTATTACCTGGGGATCAAAGGAAAAATTCCTCATTTGAAACATCATACGCTGTTTTTCGAAAATGATCTGGATAATCATATAGACTGTATTTATCTAAATAAAAAATGGCCTTCCAAACCTCTTTTTTATGCGTGTTGCCCTTCCAAAACAGATCCGCATGTAGCTCCGGCAGAGGGTGAAAATCTCTTTTTGCTGTTGCCTCTGGCCCCGGGAATACACGATGAGGAATCTGTGAGAGAAAAATATCTGCTGGAGATGCTTGAAAGAATTGAAAAACATACCGGTGAAACCGATCTTATTTCCAGGATTGAATATAAAAGAAGCTATTGTGTAAGTGATTTTATTTCAGATTATAACGCTTACCAGGGGAATGCTTACGGGTTATCGAATACACTGTCGCAAACAGCAGTTTTAAAGCCTAAAATAAAGAACAGGAAGATCAGGAATCTTTTTTATACGGGACAATTAACCGTTCCGGGCCCCGGAGTTCCTCCATCTGTAATTTCGGGGAAAATTGTAGGGATTGAAGTTAGTAAACTAAAAATAAAATAATATGAAAAAATTGTTTGATGAATTGTCTTACGATGTCAGTAAGTCCGCTACACAGAAATACAGCACCAGTTTTTCATTGGGAATACTGGCATTGAAACCTTCCATCAGACCTGCTGTGTATGCTGTTTATGGTTATGTGCGCCTTGCAGATGAAATTGTGGATAGCTTTCATGGCTACGATAAAGAGAAACTTTTAAAAAGGTTAAAGGCTGAAACCTATGATGCTCTGGAAGACGGCATATCGCTCAATCCCATTCTGCATTCATTCCAGGAAACCGTTCGTCAGTATGATATTGATATCCGTTTGATCGATCAGTTTTTGCACAGCATGGAAATGGATCTTCATAAAATTGATTATAACTCGGAATTGTATAAAGAATATATCTACGGATCTGCGGAAGTGGTAGGTCTGATGTGTCTGCAGATCTTTACAGAAGGTAATAAAGAGCAGTATGAGAAGCTTAAGCCATTTGCGATGAAGCTGGGGTCTGCTTTTCAGAAAGTTAATTTTTTGCGGGACCTGAAAGATGATTATCAGATTTTGGGCAGGACCTATTTCCCGTCCCTGAACATGTCCATCTTTGATAATAAAGTAAAGGCCCAGATTGAAAAAGAAATTGAAGAAGAATTTAACGAAGCATTGCAGGGAATTAAAAAATTGCCCGGATCCGCCATTTTTGGAGTATACCTGGCCTACAGATATTACCTTTCGCTTTTTGAAAAAATAAAGAAAACAAGTTCTCAGCATATTTTACAGCAGAGGATAAGGATCGCTAATTCGCAGAAACTTGTGGTTGCCTTCAAAAGCTATATACGGTACAAATCTGCTTATTTCTGATAGCTGAATTCCGGTCTTTCAAAGGTTTATGAATCAAATAAAAAATAAATGATGTACAGATTATACAGAGAACAGCAGCTGAATTGTACTATAGAAACGGCATGGAAGTTTTTTTCATCCCCTCATAATTTATCAAAAATAACCCCTGGAAGTATGAAGTTTATAGTTCTTTCAGATGTTCAGGACGAGCCTGTTTTTAAAGGAATGGAAATAGACTATAAAGTTTCTCCTTTACTGGGAATTCCGATGAAGTGGAAAACCGTTATCAGCCAGGTTGAGGATTATAAAAGCTTTACAGACTTTCAGAAAAAAGGCCCGTATAAGCATTGGAATCATTTTCATGAATTTATTCCGAATGAGAATGGGGTACTGATGAAAGATACGGTAGATTATGAACTTCCAATGGGGATTTTGGGTAAAATTGCCCATCAGCTATTCGTAAAAGAAAAGCTTAAAAGTATTTTCGATTTCAGATACAGGGTTTTGAATGATCTTTTTAACCATAAGCATAATTAAAATGAATTTTCTGATCGTTTTAGGAGTATTTATTTCCATGGAAGGAGCTACATGGCTGATCCACCGGTATATTATGCATGGCTTTCTGTGGAGCCTGCACCGGGACCATCATGATCATAGCCATGACGGGAAGTTTGAAAGAAATGATATGTTCTTTTTCATTTTTGCGAGCCCGGCTATTGCCTTATTGTACATTGGTGTAAAGCAGGAATTCAGCTATTGGTTTTATATCGGTCTTGGAATAAGTCTTTACGGAATGGCTTATTTCTTTGTACATGATATTTTTATTCATCAGAGAGTAAAGGTTTTTAGCAAAACAAGCAATCCTTATTTCCTTGCCATCAGACGTGCCCATAAACAGCATCACAAACATCTTGGGAAAGAAGAGGGAGAATGTTTCGGTTTTCTGTGGGTTCCTGTTAAATATTTTAAAATGTATTTCAATAAAAAATGATGCCTTATACTTACATACTGATCAACTTTTTCACGGTCATTATCTGCTTTTTAGCTTCTTTTGACAAGAGAATACAGTTTAACAGGCTTTTCGGAAAGTTTCTGCTGTCGTCCACCATTGTGGCAATTCCATTTATTATCTGGGATATTTGGTTCACTTCAAAAGGGGTTTGGTGGTTTGATCTTAGCTATACGTTGGGATTCAAAATAGCCGGGCTTCCCATTGAAGAATGGATGTTTTTTTACTGTATTCCTTTTGCATGTGTTTTTACTTACTACTGTATAGAGAAATTTTTTGATCTGGGATTGGCTAATGCCTTTAATAATATCATTGTATTTACGGCTGTTATTGTTCTCAGTGTTGTAGGACTTCTTAATTATGACAGAATATATACTTTGCTTACTGTGATCATAACCATACTTACGCTTGGCTACCTGCATTTTATGGCTAAAAAAGAATGGATAGGAAAGGCCAGCTTTGTATATCTTGTTTTGATGCCAGGTTTTTTTGCAGTGAACGGAATCCTGACCGGATCTTTAATTCCTTCGCCTGTTGTTAACTATAATCCTGATGATTTTTTAGGCGTCAGAATGGGCACTATTCCTGTTGAAGATGTCGTTTACGGTTACAGCCAGTTTTTACTCAATATTTATTCCTTTAAAAAAATAACTAAAAATGAAAAATAGAATAATTCTTACTTTGCCCATCAACTTTTTAAAAGGATAACTATGGATAAAGTGAATATTTTTTGGTTCAGAAGAGATCTCAGGCTGGAAGATAACGCCGGGCTCTATCATGCGCTTCAGTCTGGATTAAAGGTTATTCCGGTTTTTATTTTTGATACCGATATACTCGACAGGCTTCAGAATAAAAAGGACAGAAGGGTAGATTATATTCACCAGGCTTTACAACGTATCCATAAAGAGCTGAAAAAGCATGGCGGCGGACTTTATGCTTATTATGGTTCTCCAATGGAAGCTTTTAAAAAAATAATTCAGGATTTTAAGGTAGACAGCGTTTTTTGCAACAGAGATTATGAGCCAAAGGCCATACAAAGGGATCAGCAGGTAGCTGATTTTCTGCTTAAACATCATATTCAGCTGAAAGATTTTAAAGACCAGGTCATATTTGAAAAAAACGATATTCTGAAAAACGATCTTTCCCCGTATACTGTTTTTACCCCATACTCAAAAAAATGGAAAGGAAATCTGAAAAATATAGAAACATTTACTATAAACCGGACCCATTTTGCAAATTATAACGGGCCTTCAGAGATCATTTCGCTGAAAGAAATCGGATTCGAAAAAACGGATCTCGAGTTTACAGAACCTGAGTTGAAAAAAAATATAATAGATTCTTACGGAAAGTACCGGGATTTCCCGGCGATGGATCATACCACCCATCTTGGGACTGCGCTTCGTTTCGGAACCATTTCGATCCGGAAATGTGTACAATATGCTGTGAAACATAATGAGGTCTGGCTTAATGAACTTATATGGAGAGAATTTTTTATGCAGATTCTGTATCATTTTCCAGAGGTTGTTCATCAGTGTTTTAAAAAGAAATATGAGAATATTGCCTGGAGAAACAATGAGAAAGAATTTAAGGCCTGGTGTGATGGAAGAACGGGATATCCTATTGTAGATGCAGGAATGAGGCAGCTCAACGAAACCGGATTCATGCAAAACAGGGTAAGAATGATTACAGCAAGCTTCCTGACCAAACATCTGCTTATTGACTGGCGATGGGGAGAAGCCTATTTTGCTGAAAAATTGCTGGACTATGATCTGGCAGCCAATAACGGAAACTGGCAGTGGGCTGCAGGCTGTGGGTGTGATGCGGCACCGTATTTCAGGATCTTTAATCCTTACGAACAGACCAAAAAGTTTGATAAAGATTCTCAGTATATCAGAAAGTGGCTTCCTGAAGATGATGTTGTAGAGCCTATTGTAGAGCATGCAAAAGCCAGAGAGAGAGCATTAAAGGCTTATAAGGAAGCGCTGGCAGAATAAGAGACAATATATTTTGCTTAATTCTTTCAGGAATTAGGTATTTTTGTAAACTATTTAACGGATATGAATTATACACTTATTAAAGATTTTATAGACCTAATGCAGGAGTTTGAAAACGAAATCCAGGCCCGTCCTGATTTGTATCCGGGAAATGTTCAGGGCTTTAAAGCATGGATTGCCGATAAGGAAAATGCCAACCAGAAAGAACGTCCCGAAGAACCCTATTGGGAAGGAAAGGAAAACGGAAGAACGCCGGAAAGTGCCATCAGTACACTGCTTGTTCATCTTAACCGATATGCCAAAACTTACTCCAAGTCCGCAATCTCAAACTCTGAATTCTCTACTCAGGAAGACTTTATTTATCTGATCAATCTGAAGGCTTTTGGTGAAATGACCAAAATGGCTCTGATTAAGAAAAATGTCCATGATAAACCCGTGGGTATGCTGATTATTGCCAGATTATTACGTCAGGGACTTATTGAGCAGACTGACTCTGATCTGGATAAACGAAGTAAGTTAATCCGTATTACCGAAAGAGGATTAATGATCCTGGAAAATCAAATGGAAAAGATCCGCCAGGCGACCAATATCGTTGCCGGGAATCTTAACTATCGTGAGAAAATGGAGCTTATCCGTATTTTAAATAAACTGGATAGTTTTCATTATCCTATTTTTTCACGAAATATCCATTCTGATCAGCTGATCAATATCATATATGATGAATATTCATTTTAAATATTGAGAATGATACACTTCAATGTACCCAATATTACTGGTACATTGAAGTGTATTAATACCTGATATCTATTTGTTGGTGGATGTAATTTGATTGAGTTTCAAAATCATTTCCTTTGCATTGCTATTGGACGGATCAAGTTCCAGTGATTTCTGATAATCGCTCTTTGACAGCGCATATTCTTTTTTATTAAAATAAGCTTCCCCACGGCTGTCATAAACATTTCCTGACTTTGGAAACTGACTCACGTTCAGATCAAAAATCTTAAGTGCTGCATCTGATTGACCGTTTCTTAGAAACTCATAGCCCAATTCGTTCAGCTCATTTTCATTGGAGAAATTGTATTCATCAGGTTTATTCTTTTTAAGATCTTTATACAAAGCAATTCCTTTATCAATGTTTTTTAAACATTCTTTTCTGATGGTTAGGCCAATAGATTCTTTTTGAGGTTCGATTGGATAGTTCTTCCAGTGGTTCAAGCTGGCAATGCTTAAAAGAATTTCTTCGATTAATTTAAAATTATTTCCGTTAGTCATTACAGTCAGCCCATTTCCGTCTTCAGCACTTCCAATATAGTAACATACAAAGCCTTCATTTCCACCGCTGTGCCCGAAGTATTTGGTGCCTTTGAAATCATTCAGAAATACACCGTAATTATTCTCAATTCTCTTTACAGACATTTCTTTTGATAAAATTTTATTTGATTTTCCCGATAAAGACAATTGGGTTTCGATGATGTATTTTGCAAGATCACTTGGGTTGGTCCATAAGCCGGCTGCCGCTTTTTCAGGATAGACGTGGTACTTGCCCTGTACTTCTTTTCCATTGTTATAGGCCGTTGCTAATAGTTTTTCTTTTCCCCGGGAAGGCGGCTGGTTATAGGAACTTTCATTCATTCCCAAAGGCAAAAGGATATTATTCAACATATACTCTTCGTATTTTTCTCCCGTAGTATTTTCAAGGATTAATTGTGAAATGGTAGTTCCCCCTCCTGAATACTGAAACTTAAGGCCAGGTTCAAAAACAGACCGTACTGCCGGAGAGTTGGCCGGTTTCTGACCATTGAGAATCTGTATGATTGTCGGCAATTCTTTTCCTCTTTGATAACCTCCGAAACCATGAACAGACAATCCTGCTTTATGACTTAAAAGATTCGCGATGGAGATTTTTTTACCTTTTGAAACCGAATCGTATGGGAATTTCCAGCTTTTCAAATAATTATTGATGTCATTATCCAAACCTAATTTTCCTTGCTCAACGAGCTTCAAAAGACCAAGACTATTGATAGATTTGCTGATGGACGCAGCCTGAAATAATGTTTGAGTGGTTGCCGGTCTGTTTTCAGCAACATCTGCATAGCCATATGCTTTTGCCCATTCTACTTTATAGTCTTTAATCACTGCGATGCTTACCGCATTCATATTGTAGAAAGCCATTCTCTCTTTTAAGGTCCACTTCTTAGTTTTCGATTGATCCCAGCTCAGCAGATTATCTTCAAATGATTTTATTTTATCCTTTACATTTTGTGCAAAGACATTCAACGATAATGACATGAGCAGGATGAGATGTATTTTTTTCATTTTTATTCTTGGTTATCTGTTTCAGTATAAAGACGATTTACAAGTAAGTTTTATTACATCAGTGATTGTTTTTTTAGTATCTCTGATCCTGTTTGCCCTTTTTCAGAGTTTCATCACGAATATACCATTCTCTTATCAAACGGATTGAATTATGTTATTGTGTTGATATTCAGTCTTCTTTATCCTTAAATGACAATTAAAAATTGTTGCCTTTATTTTAGATACAAATAAACTGAATCTTTTCGAATGAATACCTGTCTGATTTAACCTCCAAAAATCAGTTTTCAAGGTTCAATATGACCTGTTCAGGCTATTTGATCTTCCCACTGCTTCTGTTTTGAAATAATTTTACCCTAACAAAAGATCAATATCATGAATACAACATTGAATTTTAGTAAAAGACTGCTTGTCACTTTATCGCTGATTATTTTTACAGGAATAGGATTATCATCTTTAAAAGCACAAACCTATACCGCCGGGGAAAAAAGCCTGGAAAATGATGCTGTAAGATCAGCTTTCCAGAACACAAAAAAGATCAGGGCAGGGCTACTGGATGTAGGGTATGCAGAAGTAGGGCCTGAAACAGGGAAACCGGTGATCCTTCTTCATGGATGGCCATATGATATTCACAGTTTTGAGCAATCCTCTGCTATACTTGCCGCAAAGGGGTACCGGGTTTTAATACCTTATTTAAGAGGGTATGGAACCACTACTTTTATATCTCCCGATACAAAACGCAACGGTCAGCAGAGCGCTGTAGCACTGGATATCATTTCTTTTATGGATGCTCTGAAAATAGATAAGGCAATTATTGGCGGTTTTGACTGGGGGGCGAGAACGGCGGATATTATTGCAGCATTATGGCCTGAGCGCTGCACTGCCCTGGTTGCTGTTAGCGGATATCTGATTGGAAGCCCAAAGGCAAACGAAAAACCTCTTCCTCCAAATGCTGAGTTTTTATGGTGGTATCAATATTATTTTTCAACTGAAAGAGGCTATAAAGGCTATAAAGCCAATACAGAGGCATTTAATAAATTGATCTGGAAGACTGCGTCGCCAAAATGGGCTTTTGATGACGAGACCTACCAACGCTCTGCCGGAGCATTTAATAATCCTGACCATGTTGATATCGTAATCCACAACTACCGTTGGCGTCTGGGATTGGCAAAAGGGGAAAAGCAATACGATGAACTTGAATCCAAACTGGCCCTGTCCCCTGAAATTACAGTCCCAACAGTTACATTGGAAGGCGATGCAAACGGAGCCGCATTTCCGCCCCCGGAAAGTTACGCATCTAAATACACAGGGAAATATGCGCATCACACGATAACAGGTGGAATAGGGCATAATCTGCCGCAGGAAGCTCCAAAAGCATTTGCAGATGCCATTATTGAGGCAGATTCCATGTCTCAGATCAGAAAATAAACTGATTTTCAACTAACCCGTATTTTTCAAAATTCAGCCATTAAAGATCAACACAAAGCCAAAGCAAAGAGCTTAAGAGAAAAATGTACAATTCAAAGGGAAATCTATCCATTGTAATGCGTTCATAATTAAGCCAACTTTGCCATATCAAATAATCAATAACAAAAAATAACAGAAAATGAATAACATCGAAAACGTATTGTACACCGCTAAAACCCACACAGTAGGGGGGAGAGAAGGAAGCTCAAAAAGCAGTGATGAAAAACTGGATATCCTGCTTTCCGCTCCGGGATCAAACGGAAAAGGAACTAATCCTGAACAGCTTTTTGCCGCGGGATGGTCAGCCTGCTATATCGGAGCATTGGGACTGGCAGCAAAAAAACTCGGTATAGTACTGCCCAAAGAAACTTATGTAGATGCTGAGGTAGATTTAGGAACGGCGGGGGATGCCTATTTTTTACAGGCAAGGTTGTTTGTCGGTCTTCCGGGTGTCAACAAAGAGACAGCAGAACAGCTGGTAGCACTTGCCCATCAGACCTGTCCTTATTCAAAAGCTATTAAAGGCAACATTAATATTTCAACGACTATAATCTAATCTAATATAATCATGATCAAGAAAATTCAACTTTCAGTTTTAGTTTTACTAGCTGTATTTTTTGGCCTTAACAAAATGAGTGCACAGAAAAAAGAAACCAATGCAAAAATCAAAAACGTAGTGCTTGTACATGGGGCATTTGTTGATGGTTCGGGATGGAAAAGCGTATATGATATTTTAACAAAACGCGGTTATCGTGTGACAGTGGCACAGATTCCATTAACCTCCCTGAAAGATGATAATGCAACCGTCCGCAGGGCGCTGGATAAACTTGATGGTCCGGCTGTTCTTGTTGGACACTCGTGGGGCGGTACCGTCATTACCGAAGCCAGCTCACATGCCAACGTTGCATCGCTAGTTTATGTTACGGCATTTCAACCGGATAAGGGCGAAACTACAAATACCTGGTTTTCTTCTCAGCCCGGGCTTCCTGAAGCGGGTATTTTACCTCCTGACAGTAATGGTTTTGTATACTATAATCCGGATAAATTCCATGCAGGATTCGCTGCTGATCTTAGCCATGACCAGGCTGAATTTATGGCGCATTCTCAAAAACCGATTCTGGGATCATCATTTACAGATGTGGTAACATCCGCAGATTGGCATACAAAACCTGCGTTCGGAATTGTACCAACGGCTGATAAAAGTATTAATCCGGTGATCTTAAGAAATATGTATAAAAGATCCGGTGCAAAAATCACTGAAATCAAAGGGGCCAGCCATGCTGTATTTATTTCGCATCCACAGGAAGTAGCAGAGGTAATAATTGCTGCCAGTAAATAACAGAATGGATTATTTACCATTTATGAATTCACCGAAACTTTAGTAATGGCAATAAGTTAATAATCTAAAAATATGTGCAAATTTAAAATTTGCACATATTTAGTTTGTGACCGGAACCGACATTACTGTTTATAGATACAAAAAAGTTGTAACAGATAATCCTTGGTTGCTGTTAATTTTTTTAGTCTTACTTGATTTTCGGAGCATCATTATTGTCGTGAAATGTTTTTTTCCATTTAGCAACAGTGTTTCTGCTTAATTTAAAGCGTTTGGCTAGCTCAGTATTATTACATTTTGTCTTACTTTGATAATTCAATATTTGCTTAATGGCTGTTTCATTATAAGCACGATGTCTCTGATTGAATATCTCTGTCTCAAGATCTGATCTTTCAAAAATTCTTTTGTTGAGCTCTAAAACATCTAAGACTGACAGATGCTCTTTTTGCAGTATATTTTTACATTGCTCTATTTTCTCCGGAAATCTTTTATGCAGAATGTCCGAGTAAATTTTATTGTAATCAGGTTCTAACCTGTATATTTTTTTATCCAATTGTAAAGAGTCGTTTTTGGTATTTTATATTCAGTAACAATTTGTAATATGGTTTTCTCGCCCGAACTAATCATCTCAAGAATAAAAAGGATAACTTCCTTTGTATAAATGTTTTTGCGGAATACAGGCAATACTGATTCTTCTTTTTTAGTAATATCCTTATCTAAACTATTATTTGAAGGAGCATAAAGCATTAGATGTTGGGAATAGACTCTAAAGAAATCGTATTCCAAAAGTTTGCTCCACCTTAATAAGGCTTCTGTATTCAAATCTTTTGATCTGTACATTTCTGTAATTTCTTTTTCTGTACAATTAAGGAATTTAACTATTCTACTGATATTTACATTTTTTTCCGAAACTCTTTTTTCTATTAACTGACCCATGTGGATCTCTTTAAAATTCATTCCTTGTACGTTTAAAATTAATGAAATTGCCATCACATTTAAAGTTAAGAAACAACCATCACTGAAAAACATTGTTTTTCTTATTAAAAGATAATTAAACCTTCGCTGACATAATGGTTGTTTCGGTTAACTGCAACAAATACAATAAATATTAAGTGAAAAATAGAATTAAGCGGAAAATAAATAAATGGGAAACATTGAAAATAAATTTTTCATTTTTGTTTTTAAAATCTTAATGTATTTGCCTGTTTTTAAAGTTTAGTTACAATTAAGTAGCCATAATTGTCACTTGAATTGGGTTGATTCATAGTGCATGTCTGGGCATTGAAGCTGTCTCCTCCTGCATAATTAACAAATAAGGCGACTTTTTCATTCGCAACAGTGCTTTGGTAAGCAGCAACAAGTTTCTGTGGGTTCGCGTACGCATAGCTACTACCATGAATTGCTCCTGAAGAATTTCTTCGGGGAATCGCATAATCCCTGAATATAGTGTTTGTGGAGTATGCAGTACTTCCGCTGCTTGCAGTTGCAAATATTGTGTTGATAGCAATTTGCCCTGTATTGGAAGATGTTGTTGGAAATCCTGTACAGTATGCAGTCTGATACATTTCAAAAAGATAAACACCGGGTTCAGGGATCGTTAAATAGCTGATATTGCTTACAGATTGTGCATTGACGGTTCCCGAAGCATCGGTTCCGAATCCAAAACCTGCTGTATTTCCCTGGACATCTGCTCCGCTTGGAAAAGGTATATTAGTATACGGACTTGTACTTGAAAGGGAAAAATTACCAAAAGACGAGCTTCTTTTAAAATAAAAATATTTGATTGTTGCAGGCTGAACTTTTGCTGCCCCTGCAGCGTCAACGGCCAGCGGGCTGTACGGAGGAGACAAAACAGGTAAGTTCTGATGTTTTATATCAGTCTTTACATGTAATAAATCAGTAGCTGGAGAGGTTCCGATATTAATACCTGTATATCCGTTATTGTGAATTTTCAATAATTCTATATTATCCGAATTATTAACTTCTAAAGCTTTAGTTGCCACGGTATTTCCATTTGAAGCAATATCTAATGCGGCTGAAGGGTTAGCTGTATTAATACCCACCTGGGCTCCTAACTCAGCGCAAGCTGAAATTAGGGCTATAAAAAGTATCTTTTTCATAACTACGGAATTTATAATTTAGAAATATTCATAGTTATTTTATTGGTTAAACCGGGAGGCGTTGCAAAAGAGCAGACATTTGTGGGAAAGGTATCTCCGAATCCGTAATTAACAAAAAGGGCAATCTTTTCGTTGGCAGCAGTGGTTTCAAATATCAGAAAAACAGTATGCGGAAGTGCAAAGTTGTAAGGCCCTGCAATTACAGCACCAGTGTCATTCCTTCTGGGCAAACCATTATATCGTACTACAGCCTGTCTGGTGTAAGCGGTACTTGCTGCACCTGCTTTGAATAAAGCTGTTCCTATTCCCAACATATTATTAGAGCTGTCTGCCGGACTTCCGGTGCATATGGTATAATAGTTCAGATTTATTTTATAAACTCCGGGAGTAGGAAAGGTGATATACCTCACGTTTGACGATGAAATTATTGTACCGCTAACATTTAAAGTTGCTGAGGCATCTGTACCAAATCCGGCAGTGATAGTATTAGTAACGGATTGGGTAGAAGTAAGCGGAATATTGGTATAAACGGCCGTGTCTGAAAGCGGAAAACTAGATGTTGTCACAGATGATGGCATTTCCATGTAAAGATATTTGGTAGGCTCCGGAACATAGATTCCTACTGTTCCGTCATCTTTTATAGCTAATGGTGATAAACTTCCGGATACAACAGGGAGGTTTTCATATCTTATACTTCCGTTGGTATGCAGCTTTGCGGTGGGATTAGCAACATTAATTCCCACATTCCCGTTATCAAGAATGGTCATGATTTCAGTACCAGTGGAATTATTGACTTCAAGTGCTTTAGTTGTATTGGTGTTTCCTTTGGACTTAATATCCAGAGTTGCAGAGGGAGTAGTTTCATTAATACCTACTTGCGCAAGTAAAGATGTCGATATCAATACACTTGCAAAGAATACTATTTTTTTCATTTATGTAGTTTTAAAAATTATTAGGCTGATTGTGTTTTTGAGAAGATGAATTAATACCATCTTAATCCTACTGTATACATATATTGTAACAGATATCGGAGAAAGGAAAATATAATATTAATTTAAATGTAAGGTGGTTGGGGAACAGAATTTTTCATTGGATTAATCATTTTAGTGTTATAAATTATTTCAAAAAGTGTTGTTCTGAAACTATTATGAATAAGAGCTTGTCTTACCTCAATTTTCGTCACAAAGATATAGTTGTCACTAAAAAAATCTATACTGCATTTACACTGCAGTATTTAATGTTTTGAAATTCAGTGAATTAATTGATGCCACATCTTAATAATTCCACTTTTAACAAAAGGTTTATTATTGTTCAAGCACCCATTTATTAAAATCAACATCTTTTGAAAGTTCCAATTTTTTCCGCAACCTGTATTTTTTGGATTCTACCGTTCTTACAGATATGTGGTCATATTCTGCTATTTGTTTATTGGAAAAGTTTAATTTTATAAAGGCACAAAATTTTAGATCATTTGAATTAAGGTTCTGGTATTTTGATGTCAGATTATTATAGAATTCGGGATATAATTCTTTAAATCTATTCATGAAAGAAGGATCAGAATTTATAGCCAGCTGTACTACTTCTTTATACCCATCATCCAGTTTTCTTTTAAGCTCTTCTAACTCTTGTTCTTTTTTATTAATCAGAGAATCTTTATGTTTTTGCTGAGACATATACTTTTTACTGATAACATAAACTGCAATACCGGCAATAAAAATGATTATTAAAATGGTATAATAAAGATTGAAATTAACCTTTTTTCCGTTTTCATTAGTTTCGTTTTTAATAAGCATTTTTTCCAATACCATATCAATCCCGGAATTTGTATCTTCCTGCAAGCTATCATTCAGTTTAGAATATTTCAATAAATATTCATTTTCCATGGCAAGGTCATTTAATCCTTTATATGCTTTTGCAATCAATTTATAGGATTCCAAATTTCTACTTCTTAGTCTAGCTTTTTGAGTGATTTTTAAGGAGCTTTGAAGATAATCCAGAGCTTTGCTATAATTGTGTTTCTCTATATTTAACCTGCCAAAAGCCCGCAAGACATTCGCTTTACCTTCAGCAGGAATCTGCTTTACACTTAGCAGATCATTTGCTTTATTAATGTAAAATTCTGCAGAATCAATATTATGGGCTTTAAAGTGCCTCTCTGCAATGGTAATATAGAGCATAGGCATCGGTGATTTCATACATTTACGTTCGGTGCTGTATACAGAATCCATCATTCCCATAAACTCAAAGCTTGATCTTTTCCAATCATAAATAGAATAAATCCTTTTTTCCCGTTCTTTCCGGTCTTTGATTTTTTTTGCAAGGTCTAAGGCTATATTAAAAAACTTGATTGATTGTGAATATAATCCTAGCGAATAATAATTTTTGCCATATGTAAAATTTAAATAAGCGAATAGTTCATCATTTTTATTCATTTTAAGCTTTGCAGAAGCAATTTCTAGAAATTTTAAACTTTCTTTATTTCTTTTCATTGCACCGAGAGCAGTGGCAATATTAATATATCCTTTTATTTCACCGTTTTTATATCCTATTTTTTTGCTTGCTTCAATAGCTTTTTTTTCCTGTAAAATTATTCCATTAAAATTTCCTTCATTTAGTAAATTATTAAAGGATTTGGTTTGAACGCTATCAATTTCAACGTTGCTTGTTTGGGATTTTAATTCGTGAATCAAGAAAAAGCATAGTAAAAAAAATATTTTTCTCATATACGCATTAATTGTAGTTTATGTTTAATTTTTTTTCGTTTTTATTTGTTTATTTATTGTAAAAATTCAAATATAAGTTAAAATTATAATATTTATTATTATTTCCATATATTGATCGGATGACTATTTTAAACTGGTCTCAAAAGCTAGCTGTGCTTTTGTATTTGAATTTTACAACACAATAAGTATGTATATAAAAGCTCTCCGTAGAAGAGAGCTTGGTGATTTCAGAGGGGAACTGATAAATCTTTAATTTTCTATGAAGATAATGGTAATCCGTAGCATATTCCGTAGGATTAAATGGGAATCCTCGTTGCCATAAGGTTTTGTTCGCTGCAATAGTGGTTAGATATTACCTGTATTTTTGGTATTCTAAAGTAATTCATCAAGTTGAAAATTTGGACGAGGCAATAGGTAAGAAGAACGTAGAAACGTACTTCCGTTAAATGATATGTTGAAATCATTTTTTTTGAGATTGCAGGTTGAAAAATGTTTTATATTGTAGTGTTTGTGGAATATTACCAGTCGATATACTTCCTTGAGTAGTTGTATCCCATTTGAGAATGCAGCAAAAAGTTATATAAGAATAGAATTAAAGTAAATAGTTTTCCTCATTTTAGATAAATTTTCATCAGTGTTTTAGAAATTTATCAGACTGATCTAACATTTCGTATAAAGTCATATCTGAATAAAAGTTGGTAACAAATTTATTGTTTTAGTTTCATGGAAGACATACTGCATTTGTACTGCATCTATTAAGTGGGTGAAAATCAAAAAAATGAATTTCTGCTAAAGTGAAGATAATATTAGAAACTGCCCTTCTATGCCTCAAAGCTTTGGGAATATTAAAGATATTACCTTAGAAGAAACATTAACCCATCCTGATTTCAAAAAATACTGGAACCTAACCAAAGACAGTATAGAAGTTTGCAAAGACTGTGAATTTCGCTATATCTGTACAGATTGCAGAGCTTATACAGAAGGAACTCATACTAATTCTGAAGGTTTAGATACTTCAAAACCTTTAAAATGCGGCTATAATCCATACACAGGTGAATGGGAGGAGTGGAGTACCAATCCGCTTAAAGAAAAAGCAATCAATTATTACGGGATGCAGGATTTGGTAAAGATAAAATAATACACAAATGTGAACATAACATGACTTTATTCAAATCATTTATTAGAAGATAGATAGTATTTGAAGGTATTAAATAACATTTAAGTTATGTTTTTCTCCGACATCAGTTAGCGGACGGCTCCAACAATTTCCTTAAGTGCCACGCTACTGGTAACTTGATTAATTATTCTTGGAGTACATATGCTGATTCTATGATTTTGGCAATAAATCTGCATTCGCTTCCATTGGATATAAGATCGTAATAAGAATTAACTCTAAATTGAAATATTCGTAAGCTTTATGATAATATGTAATCAATCATGAAAAAGTTTTGGTGGTGTCGGATAATGTTATTAGATTTATAATTAGTTCTATGACAATATTTTATCACCACTTTAAATTTATTAATCATGAAAAAGCAAATCTTTATCACTGCGCTGTCTTTGGGAGCAATCGGTTTAGGAACCAAACGGGTTATGGCACAAAATTCAGGGCAGATGAGTACATCAGTAAATATTATTTTGTCGGATGTTATTGCAATGGACGTTGGCTCTGTTGCCTCAGAAGGCGCTGTAGATTTTAATTATGCGAACACAAATGACTATAATTCAGCAAAAAATGTGACCGTTCCCAACAGTTTAGTCATTATTTCTTCCAAAAATTTTGATGTAAAAGTAAAATCTGAAGGGACACACTTTGTAAGTGGCGCCAACGTAATTCCTGTAGATATATTGCAGGTAAAAGCAATACCGGGCGGAAGTTTGGTGGGGAGCCTGAATGAGGTTACTTTATCTACAACTGATCAGGTGCTGGTGAGCAATGCAAGTTTAGGGACCAAACAGTCTTTAAATATTGCTTATTCCATTTCGGCGGAAAATGCATCCAGGGTACTTCTGGGGAAACCACAGGGAACTTACACCCAAAAAATAACTTATACTGCCACCGCATTGTAAGTAAATACCAATTTTTAAATAGAAAGCCCTCAATATAAAAGTATTGAGGGCTTTTTCTATTGATCATATGAATAAACCGTGTAGTGATTTTACTACATGAACTTCCATTTTCCACTACAAAGAAACTTTTATCGCTGCTATAAATTTGCAGTATACAAAAGAACAATTAAATAAAAATAAAATTTAAATATTACTATCATGAAAAAACTAATCTTAATCCCAGCCTTGACTATTGGAGCAATCATATTAGGAACTAACAATGTTCAAGCTCAAAATACAACTGCAACTACAACCGTAAACATTACCCTTAACGATGTCATCTCTATCGATGCAGGAAGTACAGCCATTGGTAATACGGTTGATTTCAACTATGTTACTGCAGCAGACTATAACTCTGATCAGACGATTACTAAAGCCAACTCTTTGAAGGTAACTTCCACGAAGAACTTTA